>Ga0207716_100007_pt1 | contig 715632 bp, 657 predicted proteins | sample TtaePargueraPR_FD_187739 | JGI IMG/M metagenome (GOLD analysis project Ga0207716, IMG submission 187739) | Aerobic enrichment media microbial communities from Bioluminiscent Bay, La Parguera, Puerto Rico - Tt and P2 (5) (SPAdes) | ecosystem: Environmental > Aquatic > Marine > Unclassified ... | reverse complement strand
CGTTCTGCTCAACAGTGCCAATGGTGATTCGCAAGCGCACATGGATGTGCTCGTAGCGGTTCCCGGAGAGGGGCGCCTACCCCGCTCTACCCGCCAATACGCAGGCTAGAGGGACCGGAGCCCACCGATCAAAGCATCGTTCTGCTCAACAGTGCCAATGGTGATTCGCAGGAAATCGCTAATTCTGGGCTTGTTGAAGTGCCGAACGATAATGCCCTGCTCTCTCAGGCTCTTGGCCAGAACCTCACCCGGCTGATCTTTATGACGGGCAAAGATAAAGTTTGCCTTGGAGGGTAGCACCTCGAAACCAAGATTCTCCAGGGCGGCAGTCACCCGCTCGCGCTCGGAGATCACACCATCGCAGCACTTCCTGAACCAGGCCTCATCCTCATAGGCGGCTTTCGCACCGGCCAGGGCCAGGCGATCCAGCGGGTAGCTGTTGAAGCTGTTCTTGACGCGATTCAGGGCTTCGATCAGGTCCGGATGGCCAACGGCGAAACCTACGCGCAATCCAGCCAGTGAACGGGCCTTGGACAGAGTCTGGGAGACCAGCAGGTTCGGGTACTTGTCGACCAGGGTAATCGCCGACTCGCCGCCGAAATCGATGTAGGCTTCGTCCACTACCACGACGCGATCCGGATTGGCTGCCAGGATTTCTTCCACATATTGCAACTCAAGGTACCGACCGGTAGGCGCGTTCGGGTTCGGGAAGATTACGCCGCCATTGGGTTGCTTGTAGTCGTCCGGGTTGATCTCGAAGCTTTCCGTCAGCGGTAGTTTTTTGCTCTCAATGCTATAGAGGCCGCAGTACACCGGATAGAAGCTGTAGGTGATATCCGGGAACAGGATCGGTTCGCCATGCTGGAACAGGCCAAAGAAGATGTGCGCCAGGACTTCATCCGAACCGTTGCCGAGGAAGACCTGGTTCGGCTGGATGCCGTGGTAAGCCGCGATGGTCTGCCGCAGGCTTTCGCCTTCCGGGTCCGGATAGAGGCGCAGGCTGTCGTTCAGTTCGGCCTGGATGGCTTCGATGACTTTTGGTGAGGGGCCGAAGGGGTTTTCGTTGGTGTTCAGCTTCACCAGGTTAGCCATTTTTGGCTGCTCGCCTGGGACGTAGGGAACCAGGTCGTTTACCAGGGGGCTCCAGAATTTGCTCATTTTTTTACTCCGAGCTGACGGCATGTGGGCGGGGCAGGCTCCCAGGAACCGCTGCGAGCACCCGCAAGCGGGTCCGGCCAGCAATCGCTGATTGCTGTCGTGTGGCTATCGCATGAAGCTCCGCTTCATCATCGCTCTGCCACACCCATGTGCGCTTGTTTCGGGCCATCCATGGCCCTCTACATTCCTGGGAGCCTGCCCCGCCCCGATGCCTGCGTAGTTCAGAGGTAGCACATTGTCGGATTACGGCTTCGCCTAATCCGACCTACGGGATACCTGCGTCATTGGGCGATGTCGTCATGTAGGTCGGATTAGCAAAGCGTAATCCGACGACGAGTCCGACACTTAACCTTAATTCTTGATCCGATATTCCGCCGACCGGGCGTGAGCGGTTAAACCTTCACCACGGGCCAGAACCGACGCAACACGCCCCATTCGGTCAGCACCGGCAGCACTGAAGCCGATGATGGAGGACCGTTTCTGGAAGTCGTAGACACCCAGCGGGGAAGAGAACCTTGCTGTGCCGCTGGTGGGCAGCACGTGGTTCGGGCCGGCGCAGTAGTCGCCGAGGGCTTCTGCGGTGTAGCGGCCCATGAAGATGGCCCCGGCGTGGCGGATGTCTTCGAGCATGGCCTCGGGGTCTTCAACCGACAGCTCCAGGTGTTCCGGGGCGATGCGGTTGGACACTTCGGCGGCCTGTTTCAGATCGGCCACATGGATCAGCGCGGCGCGGTCGGTCATGGAAGTGCGGATGATATCGGCACGTTCCATGGTTGGCAGCAGTTTGTTGATGCTGGCTTCGACCGCATCCAGGAATTCGGCATCCGGGCTGATCAGGATGGACTGGGCCTGCTCGTCGTGCTCCGCCTGGGAGAACAGGTCCATGGCGATCCAGTCGGGGTCAGTTTTGCCATCACTGATCACCAGTATTTCCGACGGACCGGCGATCATGTCGATGCCGACAACACCAAAGACTTCACGCTTGGCGGTGGCAACAAAGATGTTGCCGGGGCCGACGATTTTATCAACGGCCGGGATGGTTTCTGTGCCATAAGCCAGCGCGCCCACGGCCTGGGCACCGCCAACAGTGAATACGCGATCAACACCAGCGATTGCCGCAGCGGCCAGCACCATGTCATTCACCACACCATCCGGTGTCGGGACGACCATCACTACTTCGCTGACACCGGCGACCTTGGCAGGAATGGCGTTCATCAGCACGGAAGACGGGTAAGCGGCTTTGCCGCCGGGCACGTACAAGCCCGCACGATCCAAAGGCGTCACCTTCTGGCCCAGAACAGTGCCGTCCTGGTCCTCATACTGCCAGGACTTCTGATTCTGGCGCTCGTGGTAGTCCCGGATCCGCTCAGCGGCTTTTTCCAGTGCAACCCTCTGGTCCTCAGGAATAGCCTCCAATGCCTGCTGCAAACGCTCCTGCCCCATTTCCAGCTCGGCCACGGAACCAACCTTCAGGCGGTCAAACTTTTCGGTGAACTCCAGAACGGCCTGGTCACCACGGGTTTTCACCTCATGCAGGATATGACGCACCGACTCGTTCACCTGATGATCAACGCTGTCGTCCCAGGCCAGGAGTTTGGCCAACGCATCGTTAAAGTCACTCTGGGAAGCGTTCAATCGGGTGATCTTGGCGGTCATAAATCAAATCCTAGGTTAGCTTAAAACGTGACACTGCCGGGCCCGGCTCGATGGCTCGGGAATCGGTCAGGGATGGCTTCCCAAAACTGTTGAGGGCCATGGACGGCCCGAAACAAGCGCACATGGATGTGCTCGTAGCGTGTTTTGGGAAGCCATCCCTGACCGATTCTTACTCCGAAGCCTGCCTGCGCTTATCTACAGCAACCGACATCTTCTCGATTATGGGGTTAATACGCCCGTGTTTCATCTTCATGGACGCGCGATTCACCACCAGCCGGCTGCTGATATGCTCAATCAGTTCCCGGGCCTCAAGGCCATTTGCCTTAAGCGTATTACCGGTATCCACAATATCGACGATCTCATCAGCCAGGCCCAGAATCGGAGCCAGCTCCATGGCGCCATAAAGCTTGATGATGTCTGCCTGGCGACCCTGGGCCGAGTAATACCGGCGGGCGAGGTTGACGAATTTCGTGGCGACCTTGATGCGCCCGTTGGGCGGCGTCTGATCCTTCGGGCCGGCGGTCATCAGACGACAACGGGAAATATTCAGATCCAGTGGCTCGTAAAGCCCTTCCCCACCGTGCTCCATCAAAACGTCCTTACCGGTCACCCCCAGATCGGCCCCGCCATACTGAACATAGGTCGGCACATCCGTGGCCCGGATAATCAAGACGCGAACGTTGGGATCCGTTGTCGGGAACACCAGTTTGCGGGACTTCTTGACGTCGTCGATCAGCTCAATGCCTGCTTCCGCGAGCAGCGGCAGGGTCTCTTCCAGGATTCGTCCCTTCGACAAGGCGATGGTTATGGAATCTGTCATGGATTCTTCCGGTTTCCCGTATTGTCTGGATAGATGTCTTTTACGCTGGCAGGCGTCGGATGGTGGCACCCAGCAACTGCAGTTTCTCTTCAATACACTCGTAGCCGCGGTCAATGTGATAGATGCGGTCCACGATGGTATCGCCATCGGCCATCAGACCTGCAATCACCAGGCTGGCCGAGGCCCTCAGATCCGTGGCCATGACCGGGGCGCCGGTGAGGTGGTCCACACCCTTGATGATGGCCGCGTTGCCCTCAAGCGTGATGTCCGCACCCATACGAATCAGCTCCTGAAGGTGCATGAACCGGTTCTCGAACACGGTTTCCACGATGGTGCCTGTACCTTCGGCCACGGCGTTCATGGCAGCGAACTGGGCCTGCATGTCGGTCGGAAACGCCGGGTATGGCGCTGTACGCAGGCTCACCGCCTTCGGGCGATTGCCTTTCATGTCCAGCTCAATCCAATCTGCGCCGGTATTGATGTGGGCGCCGGCCTCTTCCAGCTTGAGCACCACGGCTTCCAGCAGGTCTTCCCGGGTATCTTTCAATTTGACCCGACCGCCGGTTGCAGCCGCAGCCACCAGATAGGTACCGGTTTCAACACGGTCTGGCAGCACGTTGTAGTGGCAACCGTGCAGGCGCTCAACACCGTTGATCTCGATGGTGGCGGTACCGTGACCTTTAATGTCCGCGCCCATGGCGATCAGGCATTCGGCGAGGTCGACAACCTCCGGCTCGCGGGCGGCGTTTTCCAGGATGGTTTTGCCGTCTGCCAGGGCTGCGGCCATCATCAGGTTCTCGGTGCCGGTTACGGTGACGGTATCCAGGAAGATGTGGGCGCCTTTCAGACGACCGTTGGTCTTGGCCTTGATGTAGCCATTCTCGACCTTGATCTCCGCACCCATCATTTCCAGACCGTGGATGTGCAGGTTTACCGGGCGGCTACCGATGGCACAGCCACCTGGCAGGGATACTTCTGCTTCGCCAAAGTGAGCGACCAATGGGCCCAGCACCAGAATTGAGGCGCGCATGGTTTTCACCAGCTCGTACGGCGCGTGGAAGTGCTTGATGGTGTTGGCGTGAATTTCCACGCTCATCTTTTCATCAATAATGACTTCAACACCCATACGGCCGAGAAGCTCGATCATGGTGGTTACGTCGTGCAGGTGCGGCAGGTTGCCGACGGTCACCGGCTCATCCGCCAGCAGAGTTGCTGCCAGGATTGGCAGTGCGGCGTTCTTGGCACCGGAAATCCGGATTTCACCATCCAGAGGCTTGCGGCCCCTGATCAGAAGTTTATCCACAATAAATATCCTGTTTTGTCCGGGCCGTTCAGCCCTGGCGCTCGGCCCATTCGGCCGGAGTGAATGCTTTTGGATGAAGGGCGTGAATTGAGCCATCCATGATCTGCTGGAACAGCGCCTTGTTAATCAACTGCTGGCGCTTGATGGTCGGCAGGCCTTCGAAGACATCACCCACCACGACGACCAGGTAATGGGTACCATCAATCTGTACCTGAACTTCACAGCCGGGCAATGCTTCCTTGACCAGCTCGGTGACTTGGGCGGCATCCATAAATAATCCTCGGGTGTTTTGAAATCAGGGGCGAGATTGTAACCAATTCCGGCGCTCGGGTCAGCTTTACTGACCGGTAACCAAAGGGACCGAGGCCGGAAGGATCAATGGGCAGGATGGACGGCTTCCGGACCAAACCCCTCAAGCTGATCATCGAGATTGCTCAGGGCCGCCAGAGAAGCCAGGCGACCACTGACACCCCGGAATGACAAGGTAATGCCCGCCTGGCGTGCAAGGCGTTGCCAGCAGAGCAACATGGACAGCACAACACTGTGGGCGGTGACCAGGCCATCGAGATCAATGACCAGATCGCCGGACACCGAGCGGATCAGTTTCTCGCCCTCGTTTCTCAGGCTGACCACGGTGTCTGGCGTAACCTCGCCAGAGACAATCAGGGCCCCGTCAGAAAGCTGAACCCGAGGCATGCCTGAGGTCATGAGTTGTCCACTTCCTGCTCCAGATTCAGCGATTCAACGGCATCACTCCATCCGTCAATGACCACCTGAATCTGGCCGCGGTTTTCTTCCATTTCCTGGCTGAACCGGTCCCGGAATGCCAGGCCGATATTCACGCCCTCAACGATGACGTTTTCCATCAACCACTTGCCTTCGGAGTTCCGGTACATCGAATAAGTCACCGGGTAACGGTTACCGGATGCACTGATAACTTCCATCTGAACGGAGGCCCGGTCATCACTCTGGGGGTTAATGGTCGCTTCCTTGACCTGAATTTCGAAGTTCTCCGCGTTGACCAGGGCCTGCGCGTAGCTGTCGAACAGGCTGCGCTTGAACTTGGCCACAAATTCGTCCCGCTGTTCGGGAGTGGTCTGACGGGCATAACGGCCCATCACCCGCGCGGCTATACGCCGGAAGTCCACGAAGTCCGTCAGGGCCTGATCCATGCTTTCGTAGAAGGCTTCGGGATCACGCTCATACAGGCCCCGCTCTTCGTTGAGTTTTTCAACCAGCCGCTGGGTGTTCTCGTCCACATATTTGCGGAGATCCTCCGCTTCGCTCGCCTGCGCTGGCGTAACGAGAACCAGGGCCATCACAAGGCCAAGAAAAAGGTGGTGCTTCAGAGCAAACATCAGGATCTCCTGTTGAATCTTTCCGGCCCGAATCAGCGGCCCGACGCAAAATTGCTGATCAGCCGCTCAAGGTTCATGGCCGACTGTGTCGAGTAGAAGGTATCCCCTTCCTTCAACGAGTCCATCTCGGCCCCGATCGATATATCAATGTACTGCTCACCGAGCAGGCCGGATGTACGTATAACTGCGGAACTGTCCGAGGGTATATTGTCGACATCCGAATGGATCGACATTTCCACCCGCGCCTGAAATGTCTCTTTATTCAGACTTATGGATTCAATGGTGCCCACTGTTACCCCGGCCATGGAAACTCTCCCCCGGGGCGTAAGCCCGCCGGTGTCGTTGAAATTGGCGTAGATGGTGTAAGTGCTCTCGGCCGATTTCGGCGACAGCCCGCTAACCTGAAGCGCCAGGAAAAGCAGTGCCGCACAGCCTGCGATCATGAACAGGCCAACGATGATTTCAGTGGTTCTCTGTGCCATTTCCGGCTCCGGTAATATCTCGTTAATCGTTGATTCAGAAATCGCCAAACATGACAGCGGTCAGAACAAAATCCAGGCCGAGCACGGCCAGCGAGGAGTACACCACGGTCTTGGTGGTCGCCGAACTGATACCTGCCGAGGTCGGCACACAGTCATACCCCTGGTAGACCGCAATCCAGGCGCAGACAAAGCCGAAAACGATGCTCTTGATGACGCCGTTCAGGACATCATCCACAAAATCCACCGACGACTGCATGTTGCCCCAGAAGGAGCCTTCGAACACGCCCAGCCAATCCACACCTACCAGCATACCGCCCCAGATGCCGACCACCGAGAAAATCACCGCCAGCACCGGCATGGCGATAAACCCGGCCCAGAGGCGGGGCGCAATCACGCGCCGAAGCGGGTCCACGCCCATCATTTCCATGCTGGACAGTTGCTCGGTGGCTTTCATCAAGCCAATCTCCGCCGTCAGCGCCGAACCCGCCCGGCCCGCAAAGAGCAGTGCCGTCACTACCGGGCCAAGTTCACGCACCAGGGTCAGGGCAATCATCTGGCCGATGGCCGCTTCCGAGCCGTAGTCGCTCAGGATTGTGTATCCCTGCAGCCCCAGCACCATGCCGATAAACAGGCCGGACACCACAATAATGGCCAGAGAAAGAACGCCAACGGCATACAACTGCTTCAGCAGAAGGGGAAAACCGGTCGCCGGCCTGGGCACCCCGCCAAGCACTCCCGCCAGGAAACGGCCTGACCGACCAAATGAGGAGACTATATCAAGCCCGAGACGACCGAATGCCGCAATTCTTTCGATCAAGACGCACCCCCGGACAATCCAAAGTCCTGCGCTGCGCCCTCGGCCGGGTAATGGAATGGCACCGGGCCATCCGGCTGCCCCTGGAGGAACTGCTGGACCTGCCCTGAAGGATGTGCCCGCAACTCGTCCGGCGTACCCTCGCCAATTACCTTGCCGTCCGAAATAATGCAGGCGTAATGGCAGATACTCAGGGATTCCGGCACATCGTGGGAGACCAGAACACTGGTAAGCCCCATGGAACTGTTCAGATCGCGGATCAGTTTGACCAGAACGCCCATGGCAATCGGGTCCTGTCCGGCAAATGGCTCGTCGTACATGATCAGCTCCGGATCCAGGGCAATACTGCGGGCGAGAGCCACCCGGCGGGTCATGCCGCCGGACAATTCCGAGGGCATCAAATGGCGGGCACCCCGCAAACCGACCGCTTCCAGCTTCATCAGGACAATGTCGCGGATCATGTCTTCCGGCAATTTCGTGTGTACCCGAAGCGGGAAGGCCACGTTCTCGAACACGCTAAGATCGGTGAACAGGGCACCGCTCTGGAAGAGCATGCCCATCTTTTCCCGCAGACTGTAAAGAGCCTTGCGCTTAAGCTTCGGCACTTCATGGCCATCCACCACGACACTGCCGGAATCGGGCTTGAGCTGACCACCGATAAGACGCAGCAGCGTCGTTTTGCCGGTTCCGCTGGGGCCCATAATGGCGGTAATTTTCCCGCGGGGAATATCCAGGCTGACACCGTCGAAGATACGGCGCCCGGAACGGGAGAACACGACATCCTTGAGCGATATGTAGGCCGGTGAATTCATAGTCCTTACCTTTCAAAGAGGGGCTACATTATGCCAAGGAGCGCCCAAGCTCAATCCAAAGAGCGCAAAATGTACTGATAGCAATGATCAGTTTGACTGAACTTTCGGTAACCGGGCATCGTTGCCGGGTGAAAATGGTATACTCTGCCCCACGTTTTCAATGTCCAGACAGCCAGGCCCAAAGCCCGATGACCGAACAAACTACCAGCGACTTCCGAACTTCTGCGCTTCGCGCCATACGAATTGAGCGCGATGCCATCGACGCCCTTGAAGATCGCATCGACGACCAGTTCACCCGGGCCTGCGAGGTCATCATGAACTGCAAGGGCCGCGTGGTTGTGACCGGCATGGGCAAATCCGGCCACATTGGCAACAAGATTGCAGCCACCCTGGCCAGTACCGGCACACCCTCATTTTTCGTTCATCCCGGTGAGGCGAGCCACGGTGATATGGGCATGATTACGCCTCAGGATGTGGTGATCGCCATTTCCAACAGCGGCAACACCAGCGAGGTGGTCACCATTCTACCGTTGATCAAACGCATGGGCGCCCCGTTGATCAGCATGACCGGCAATGCCAGCTCCACCCTGGCCCGCGAAGCGGTCGCCAATCTGGATGTCAGCGTTATGGTGGAAGCCTGCCCACTGGGCCTTGCACCCACCTCCTCGACAACGGCCACCCTGGTCATGGGCGACGCGCTGGCAGTTGCCCTGCTCGAGGCCCGCGGCTTCAGCGCCGAGGATTTTGCGTTCTCCCATCCCGGCGGCAGCCTGGGCCGGCGGCTACTCCTCCGGGTATCCGACATCATGCACACCGGTGATCAGATTCCCGTCGTCAATGAGAGCACACTCCTCAGCGGCGCACTCCTTGAAATCTCCCGCAAGGGGCTTGGCATGACCACCGTTGTTAATCAGGAAGGCACTCTCACGGGAATATTTACGGACGGTGACCTGCGCCGGACTCTGGATCGATCGGTGGATATTCATAATACCCCCATCAACGAGGTGATGACCCGGAATGGTAAAACCATCCAGGCCGATCATCTGGCGGCGGAAGCGCTTAATATCATGGAGGAAATGAAGATCAATGCCCTGCCGGTGACCGACGAAAGCGGAACTCTTATTGGCGCTATCAATATGCACGACCTGCTGCGGGCCGGCGTAATCTGAAGGCGATGAGGAGCTATCTGAAATGACGCACCAGTGGCCTGAATCCCTGCTGGCAAAAGCTGCCAGGATCCGACTGATCGCCCTGGATGTCGACGGCATCATGAGCGATGGCAAGCTTTACTTCAGCGCCAACGGTGATGAGCTCAAGGCATTCAACATCCTGGACGGCCTGGGATTGAAGCAGCTTATGGCAGCCGGAATTACCGTGGCCGTTATCACCGGTCGCCGGTCGCCGCTTACCGAGAAACGCATGCGGGATCTGGGCATCCCGCACCTGATGCAGGGGCGCGAGGACAAGAAAGTGGCCCTGCAGGAACTGGTCGGCACGATGGATATCAGCCCCGATGCCATCGCTTATATGGGCGACGACCTTCCAGACCTGCCGGCGCTGAGGTTCGCCGGGCTTGGCATCACTGTGCCCAATGGTTACTGGCTGGTGCAGCAGCATGCCGACTACTGCACCCAGGCCCGGGGTGGCGAAGGCGCGGTGCGGGAAGCCTGCGACCTGCTACTGACCGCCCATGGCAAGCTCGATTCTGCACTTGCGCCCTACCTGGAGCCCGAGTCGTGAACTGGCTTCCGGACCGGCCGTGGTTGCGAACACTGGCGCTGGCGAGCACTGTGGTAGCAGCCGTTTTTTTGCTCTGGCAAAGCGATGAGCCGCCGGTTATTGATGAAGACGCAGCGGCGCTGCGCGGCGATGCCGAACCGGACGGCTTCGTGGTGAATGGCAAGTACACATCTTTCGACGAGTCTGGCAATCTCAAGATCCGGTTCTCCAGCCCCCGAATTGAACAGTTCGAGGAAGGCAACCTGGCCACCATGGAATCTCCCCGCGCCGAACTTTATGGCGGCGAGAATGCCCTGCCCTGGATTGTTGAAGCCGAGAATGGCAGCCTGCTACAGAACCAGAATCTGGTGTACCTGACGGACAATGTGCGGATTCAGCGCACTGTTGGCGAACGGGACGCCACCCTGACAACATCAAGCCTGACCCTGGATAACGACCGGGGCATGGTATATACAGACGCACCCGTAGAAATACGCGACGTTACCGGCATTACCCGGGCCACGGGCATGAAAGCCTGGATAGACGAGCGGATTCTGGAACTGAACTCCCAGGTGGAAGGACGCTATGAAACCGGAAACTAACCGATACCGGAGCTTGCTGGCTGCCCTGCTGACGGTCGCATTGATTGGCCCGGCGGCCGCTTTCGACCTTGATTCCGACACCCCCATCAAGGTTACTGCCGACAATGCACGCCTCGACGATGGCCAGGGCATTGCCACCTACACCGGGGATGTAGAACTTGAGCAGGGCAACACTCGGCTGAACGCCGACCGGGTGGTCTTGTATCGCTCGGAGGACGGCCTGAGCCGGATCGAGGCCTCCGGCACGCCGGCCAGATACCGGCAGCCGGCACGTGATGGCGAAGGCGAGACCGACGCCCGCGCCCTGAACATTACCTGGTCCGCCACCGACAGCCGGCTGACCTTTGAACGGGAAGCAGTCATCGAGCAGAATGGCAACCTGTTCCGCGGCGACGTCATTCACTATGATACCGCTGGCCGGGTTGTGACCGCTGAAGGCGGCGCGGACACCGGCGAAGGCAGCGGCCGGGTAGAGATGGTGATTCAGCCGCGCAGCGCCGACAGACGCACTGATGGACAGGAAACCGATGGCAGTTCTGAGAGCCAGTAACCTGGCAAAGAGTTACAAGCAGAAAAAAGTGGTGATCGACGTTTCCCTGGAAATCCGCAGCGGGGAAATCGTCGGGCTGCTTGGCCCCAATGGCGCGGGTAAAACCACCTGCTTTTACATGATCGTCGGGCTTGTGCCCGCCGACCGTGGCCGGATCACCATCGATAGCCGGGATATCACGCCACTGCCCATGCATGGACGCGCCCAGCAAGGCATCGGTTACCTGCCCCAGGAAGCCTCGGTGTTCCGCAAGCTGTCGGTTCGGGACAACATCATGGCCATCCTCGAAACGCGCAAGGGGATGAGCAAGGCCGAGCGGGAGAAAAAGCTGGAAGAGTTACTGGAGGAGTTCCACATCACCCACATCCGTGACAGCGTTGGTATGGCCCTGTCCGGGGGTGAACGGCGACGTGTAGAGATTGCCCGGGCGCTGGCCATGGAACCGGCTTTCATTCTTCTGGATGAGCCCTTCGCAGGTGTCGACCCCATATCCGTGAGTGACATCAAGCACATCATCCGTCATCTGCGAGACAAGGGCATTGGCGTGCTAATCACGGATCACAACGTACGCGAGACCCTGGACATTTGCGAGAACGCCTACATTGTGTCCGGCGGCCACATCATTGCCTCCGGCAATGCCGATGCGATCCTGGCGAATCAACAAGTCAAGGAAGTCTACCTGGGCGACGAATTCAGGCTGTGACACCGAATGGCTCATTGTTTTGATGATCTGTAGCAAGTAAACTCGGCAAAGAACTTGCTAGGGTAAACCAGATTCGCGGCAAGTAACCGGCATATATAGATTTTTTTTCACTACTTATGACACAAAGCGCTGATGAGTGACGGATCCTGAACCATGGTTATGAAAGCCTCCTTACAGTTAAAGCTGGGTCAGAGCCTGACCATGACGCCCCAGCTGCAACAGGCGATCCGGCTTCTCCAGCTTTCCACCCTCGACCTTCAGCAGGAAATCCAGCAGGCACTGGAATCCAATCCCATGCTGGAGACCTCCGAGGACGATGATCAGACCGACCCCGCTGCCGAAAATAACGAGCACGAAGCCAACGCCACCGAGTCTTCTGCTGAAACCGCGCCCGAACCGTCAACTGACTGGGACGAATCCGAAAACGGTCCGGACTGGTCCTCGGAAAACGATATCCCGGACAACATTCCTGATGACCTGCCGGTAGATACAGCCTGGGACGACATTTACCAGTCCGCGCCTGCCCCTGCAGCCCGCAATGACGACGAGAACGATCACGATTTCGAGACCCGCAACTCGCCTACCGAGACGCTTCAGGATCATCTGGAATGGCAGCTCAATCTGACCCCACTTAGTGAACGGGACCAGGCCATTGCCCATGCCCTGATGGACGCGGTGGATGAGCGGGGCTATCTCACCACCCCGCTGGAAGAAATCCACTCCGGACTGCTGGACGAAAACGAGGAAGACCCTCTTGAACTGGATGAAGTGGAAGCCGTCCTGCACCGCCTCCAGCACTTTGATCCGCCCGGTGTGTTTGCCCGGGATCTGCAGGAATGTCTGCTGATCCAGCTCAACCAGCTGCCGCCTGACACCCCATGGTTGGCCCAGGCACGACTGGTGATCACCCACTACATCAACCTGCTGGGCAACCGCGATTACGCGCAGTTGTTGCGCCGCAGCCGCCTGAAAGAAGACCAGCTGCGGGAAGTCCTGGCGCTGATCACCGGCCTGAACCCGCGACCGGGCGATGTGATAGACCGCGCCGAACCCGATTACGTCATTCCGGACGTCATTGTTCGCAAGCACAACGGTCGCTGGCGCGTTGAACTGAATCCGGAAATTGCACCGCGCATCCGGGTCAATGCGAGCTATGCTTCACTTATAAGGCGTGCGGACAGCAGTGCAGACAACACCTACCTGCGGGATCAGCTGCAGGAGGCCAAATGGTTTATCAAAAGCCTGCAGAGCCGCAATGAGACCCTGCTGAAAGTGGCGACCCGTATTGTCGAGCACCAGCAGGGATTCCTGGATCACGGCGAAGAAGCCATGAAGCCGCTGATCCTCTCGGACATTGCCCAGGCGGTAGAAATGCATGAATCGACGATTTCACGCGTTACCACCCAGAAATACATGCACACCCCCCGGGGCATTTTCGAGCTGAAGTATTTCTTCTCCAGCCACGTCAGTACTGAGGAGGGCGGAGAATGCTCATCCACGGCCATCCGGGCGATGATCAAGAAGCTGATTGCTGCGGAAACGCCCAAAAAGCCGTTGAGCGACAGTAAAATTGCAGCCATGCTAGGGGAACAGGGAATCAAGGTGGCGCGACGCACCGTTGCCAAGTACCGGGAAGCCATGCACATTCCGCCATCCAACGAGCGCAAACGGCTGGTCTGAATTTCCCGTGGCGGGATGCAACACTGTATTCGCCGGCGCACAATGCGCCAGCACCCAGACCGGCTCCCGGGAGCCGGCATGATGACAACAGGAGACGCCTATGCAACTCAATATTTCAGGCCATCACGTAGAACTGACTCCCGCACTGAAGGATTATGTCTCAGAAAAGTTCGAGAAGCTCGAGCGTCACTTTGACCACATCAGTAACTGCCAGGTGACCCTGGAAGTGGAAAAAGTGCGCCAGATCGCGGAAGCCACGCTGCACGTGGTTGGTGGTGAGATTCACGCAAAGGCTGAAAATGAGGATATGTACGCAGCTATCGATGCTCTGATCGACAAGCTCGACCGCCAGATCCTCAAGCACAAGGAAAAGAATGTAGACCGGATGCACGGAAACGGCTCTCGCTAACTGGCTGTTTTCATGCAAGTCATCTAATCGAGCTGCGACATGAGCAACGTGTCGCAGCCTTTTTTTTAACGGAAACGTAGTCGATCCATGAGCGACACATCCCTGACCATAGACAATATTCTTGTTCCGGAGCTGACCCTCTGCAGGGTGCCTGCGTCCAGCAAGAAACGGGCCCTGGAGTTTATTGCCGAGCAGATAAACCATCAGGACAACACGCTCAGCGAGACCCAGCTCTTCAACAACCTGATTTCCCGTGAGCGCCTGGGCAGTACCGGCATTGGCCAGGGGATCGCCATTCCCCACTGCCGGCTTGAGGGCCTTGATCACGTGGTGGGCGTGCTGATGACGCTTGAAGAAAGCGTTGAGTTCGATGCTATCGACAACCAGCCGGTGGACCTGATTTTTGCCCTGATCGTCCCGAAAGAGGCAACCAGCGAACACCTGGAGCTGCTCAGCCAACTGGCCGAGAAGTTCAATGAGCGGTCGTTCTGTGATCGCCTCCGGCAATGCGAGGACGCCAGCACACTGTACCAGCGCATGACCGCCTCAGGCGGCTGATATTCATTGCAGTGGAGGTAGTTTGGTCATGAAGCTGATTATCGTTAGTGGCAGGTCCGGTTCGGGCAAGAGTACCGCGCTTCATGTGCTGGAGGACCTCGGGTTCTACTGCATCGACAACCTTCCCATTGGCCTGCTATTCCCCCTCACCAGGGAAGCAGCCAGCCAGACCAAGCCTGGCCGGTTGGGCAAGATGGCCGTCAGTATCGATGCCCGTAACCTGTCTGGGGAACTGGCCAATTTTGAAGAGATTTACCGGCGCCTTCAGGAGACCGGGGTTACCGTTGAAATTATCTTCCTGGACGCCGACGAACAGTCTCTGCTTCAGCGTTTCCATGCCACCCGCAGAAAGCATCCGTTGAGTGACGACAGGACCTCCCTCCGGGAAGCCATTACCAGTGAAAAGAAGCTTCTTGAGCCTCTCTCCAAGCTTTCCGACCTGTATGTGAACACCACCGGGATGTCCATGTATGAACTGCGGGACATGGTGAAACAGAGGGTTGTAGGCCGGAAAGACCAGGAACTGGCCCTGCTGTTTCAGTCATTCGGTTTCAAACACGGTGTACCGCTGGATTCGGACTACGTATTCGATGTCCGTTGCCTGCCGAATCCTTACTGGGATACCAGCCTCCGAAAATACGTGGGCACGGATCAGCCGGTCATCGAATTTCTGGAAAAGGAACCGGCAAGCCGCAAGATGATTGACGATCTGAAGGCATTCCTGGATACCTGGCTGCCCTCCTTCGCGGACAGCAACCGCAGCTATATGACCATTTCCATCGGTTGTACCGGCGGCCAGCACCGTTCAGTGTACGTGTGCGAGCAATTGGGCGAGTATTTCCGGCAGCGCTACAACAATGTGCAGGTCCGCCATACAGAACTGCCACACCTTCAGACCCGGGAAGAGATCTGATCGAACCATGATTCGCCGCCCGATTACCATTATCAACAAGCTGGGCCTGCACGCGCGTGCCACCGCGAAGCTGGTTGCCACCGCTTCCGAATTCGACAGCAGTGTGCGGATCAGCGGCAAGGACCGGGATGTGGACGCAAAAAACATCATGCAGGTGATGATGCTGGCAGCCAGCCAGGGAACCGATGTGGAGCTTGTTGCCGACGGCCCGGACGAGGAACAGGCCGTCGAGGCACTGGTTGAACTGATCAACGACTACTTTGGTGAGGGCGAGTAATCTCCCTTCTGTACGGCATTCACCTACAACTCTTTCTCACCGATAGCGCCTAACTCCGCTATAATACAGGCGTTTTCTGACGCCGGGTGATTCATGACCGATATTCTGGAAAAAAGCCAGGCCCGCCAGCGCCTTCGCTCCCTGAGTGAAGCCCTGGACAGTGGCGCACTGAAGCAGGTTGCCCGCATCCTGAACGGTGGCCTGAGCCCCAGTGATATTGCCCATCTGCTGGAATCCTCCCCGCCCCGGCAGCGTGCCCTGCTGTGGAACCTGGTAGACAAAGAGCTCGAAGGCGAGGTTCTCCAGTATCTCAGCGACGATATCCGGGGTTACTTCCTGAGCCAGCTTAATGCTCAGGAACTGGCGGATATCATCGAGGATTTCGAGTCGGACGACCTGGCCGACCTGCTCCAGCAACTACCGGATACGGTCATCCAGGAAGTCCTGGAAACCATGGACGAGCAGGACCGCCAGCGGGTAGAGGAAGTGCTCTCCTATCCGGAGGACACCGCCGGCGGCCTGATGAACACGGACACCATTACGGTGCGCCCGGACATCAGCATCGACGTTGTTCTCCGCTACCTGCGCCGGCACCGAAACCTGCCGCCCATGACCGACAGCCTGATCGTGGTCAGCCGGCGGGATGATTTCATTGGCATGCTGCCGATTACCAAGATGCTGGTATCGAATCCCGCCTCCACCGTGCGGGAAGTGATGGATACCGACATCGAGCCGATTCCCGTAAGCCTCTCCGACACCAAGGTAGCGACCTTGTTTGAACGCTACGACCTGATCTCGGCGCCGGTGGTGAACGAGGAAGGCCGGCTGCTCGGGCGCATCACCATCGACGACGTGGTTGACGTTATCCGCGAGGATGCCGACCACTCCCTGATGAGTATGGCGGGTCTGGATGAGGACGAGGATACCTTTGCGCCGGTGTGGAAAACATCGCGCCGCCGGGCCGTCTGGCTGGGGATCAATCTGATCACCGCCCTGATCGCATCGGCTGTCATCGGGTTATTCGAGGAAACCATCGCCAAGGTCGTGGCACTGGCGGTACTGATGCCGATTGTCGCAAGTATGGGGGGCATAGCTGGCAGCCAGACCCTCACCCTCGTGATTCGCGGCATGGCTGTCGGGCAGATCAGCGGTGCCAACGTTAAATGGTTACTGAACCGGGAGTTTCTCTCGGGCATCCTGAATGGAATGCTTTGGGCCGCCGTTGTCGCCGGGGCCGCCATGCTCTGGTTCCAGGATGTGCTGATTGGCGCCATCATAGCTGCCGCGCTGGTGATCAACCTGGTTGCCGCTGCACTGGTGGGCACGGTTTTGCCCCTGTTTCTCAAATCGCGGAATATTGATCCTGCCCTGGCAGGCAGCGTGATTCTCACGACCGTTACGGACGTGGTCGGGTTCATGGCATTTCTTGGCCTTGCCACAGTTTTCTACGCCTAGTCGGGTGTCGGATTACGCGTTGCTAATCCGACCTACGGTTAGGTTAGGATTTTTTGCTTGATCGTTTGGCGGATTACGCTTCGCTAATCCGACCTACGGTTGGGCGAGGATTTTCTGCTTGATCGTTTGTCGGATTACGCGTTGCTAATCCGACCTACGTTCAGGTGCTCTCTTTTTTTGTAGGTCGGGTTAGCAAAGCGTAACCCGACAACCAGGCTGAACTTATGAAAGACAACCACGATAACGACACCCCAGAATACGAAGGCCCCAGCAAATCCCAGCTGAAGCGGGAAATGCACGCCCTGCAGGATCTTGGCAAGCGCATGCTGGACCTGAGCAATGATCAGTTGGAAACCCTGCCAATCAGCGACACCCTTCGTGCTGCCATCGAAGAATCCCGGCGTATCCGCCAGAACGAGGCGAAGCGACGGCACCTGCAGTACATCGGCAAGGTGATTCGCCAGGAAGACGACCCAGAGGCCCTGGCGAGAGCCATTGACGCCTTTGACGCCGGTAGTGAGGAACACACCCGACGGCATCACCTGGCAGAGCGCTGGCGGGACCGGATGATTGCCGAGGGCGACTCGGTTGTTGGCGAGTTCTTCAGCTACTGCCCCAGCGCTGATATGCAGCACCTGCGGAACCTTGCGCGTAATGCCCGGAAAGACGTTGAGAAACAGAAGAACACCGGCCAGGCCCGAAAGCTGTTCCGCTATCTTCGGGAATGCATCGACGACGCTGAAGCAATGTAAATTCGGCGTCAGATGAAATTGGGGTCAGAAGATAGGCTCTACTGCCCCCACTTTCAGCCTTTCAGCCGACGGTGCTCCCACACCGGCATGCGAGTGCGCAGATTGGCCACCTGATCCAGATCCAGCTCGGCGGCAACCAGTCCCGGGCCTTCACCCATTTCTGTCACTACCCGCCCCCAGGGATCACAGATCAGGCTGTGACCATAGGTGCGCCGGCGCTCGCTGTTCTGGCCGCCCTGTCCCGGCGCCACAACCCATAGCTGGTTTTCAATGGCCCGGGCGCGGATCAACGGGTACCAGTGGGCGTCGCCGGTCTGCCAGGTAAAAGCGCTCGGCAGGCAGACCCAGTCCACACCCTGCTCTCGCAGCAGCCGGAACAGTTCCGGGAAGCGCAGGTCATAGCAGATGGCCAGTCCCAACTTCCCAGCCGGTGTATCCACGGTCACCACCTCCTCGCCAGGCTCGAAGGTGTCGGATTCCCGGTACTGGCCGTGGGCGTCTTCAACCATGGCGTCGAACAGGTGGATCTTGTCGTAACGGGCCACTTCCCGGCCCTGGTCGTCAAACACCAGGCAAGTCGCCCTAACCCGGTCTTCGATGTCTGAACCATCCGGCCGTTTGGCCACCGGCATTGATCCACCAACGATCCAGATACCCAGCTTACGCGCCTGCTCCGCGAGGAAGGATCTGATGATTGGCTCCGGGCCGGCCTCCCGGCGCCCACAATCGATCATCTGACGAGTCGCCAGGACTGCGAAATTTTCCGGCAACACCGCAACAGATGCGCCCTCTGGGGCAGCCTGGGCCAGCAGTTTTTCCGCGTCAGCCAGGTTGGCCTCGATGTCATGGCCGCTGACCATCTGAATGGCTGCGACCCGGTTGGAAACACGCTCACTCATAACTGCCTCCGCTTTTGCCAAACAGAAAAGTTACTCTCCGGTATCAAATACCCGCTGCAGATCCACTTCCGGCTCATCCCAGGTGCCGGTCACACTGTAGGTTGCGCTGGTCAGCCTGCTCAGAGGATCGCCCAGAATCTTGTCCAGCACAAACAAGGCACCGCCAATTGGCGCGCCTGCCCCCATCAGCAACGCAGCCAGGGGCAGATTCTGGGTCAGGGGCAACACAACCACAAGCCGCATATCCAGCTCTTCACTGGCCATATTGGTGGTGCCACTGAGCTTGAACGCACCTGAGGGGCCCACAATCTGCAGTTCAGGATCCATGGTCAGCAATCCGTTAATGATTTGCGCCTTGCCGGAGATTGCATCGAAAGCCACCCCCCGCTCGTAAAGATCGGAAAAGTCGAGCTTCAGCCGGCGCCAAAGGGTGTCGGAGTTGAGCAGATTGAAGACCCGGAACAATTGGGCCGTGTTGTTTCGCTCAAGGATTACGCCCTCATCCAATCTCAGGCTCACGGAGCCACTGAGCTCCGGTATGGAAAACTCATCCGGCCGGCCAGGCCAGTCCAGGTCCAGTTCAATATTGGTGCCCTCATTGGTTACCGGCACTTCCGCATTCAATAACTCATTCAGATCCGCCAGGGCGCCGCCGGTGATTGAGCCCTTGAACCGGCTGGTTTCGCGGTCTCCGACGATGCTCCAGGTCATATCTCCCAGCAACGTCAGGGAATTGAGGCGCCCCTCAATGTCGTTCACCTTCAGCCGGAAGGGTTCGGGTCGAAGCCGGAAGGCCCATCGCCCGAGGGATTCCTCGTTCAGCTGAAGTTCAGCAATCGACACATCAACGTCCGGCCAGCTGCCCATGTCCAGCGCCCGGAAGGCTTCCAGTTGCTCTTCCAGCGTCAATATTTCGGGCGAATCGTCACGGGGCGTCTCGCTCCGAACGAGCCGTAGCACCTGAAAATCGGCCTTCACCGTGTCGCCGTTCTGCGGGATTACCAGACGGCCCTCGGCTCGCTGCGAACTGGTGTTAACCACCCAACGGTCATCAAGATTGAGTGCATTGACACCGATGTTGTTCAGTACCTGGGCACCAAGATAAAGACGGCCAAGACGCAAATCGAAACCCGTCTCCTTCCACAAGAGGTCGAAAGTGGCGCGATTTTCCCAGTCGCCCCGAATGCCGAGACCGTCAGGATCGGATGGATCGATAGTCGCACTCAGCGGCGCTGCCTCGCTCGCTGTTTTCGACAGAGGTTGGGGCCAGTCCACCGCCAGCCCCTCAAGACTGGACCGCACGCGGATGCCGGATGTTGACTCAGCCCCGACATCCAGTTCGGCGGTATAGGCAACCTTGCCCCGCAGGCCAAAGCCGGAATCGGTTGTCAGGCCTGCGCGAGCGAACACCTCGGGTACCAGGAGCGAGCCGGACTGGCGAATACTCAGTGCATTGCCGGTTCGGGCTTTGCTCAAGGCAATGGTGACCGGCTCACCGAAAAACTCCGCAGTCAGGGGACCGCCAGAGAATCCGTCCTCACTGTGATAGGTCAGGCCACCACGAACCGATTGCCAGGCCAGCCCCGCGGCTGGATAGATGACGGATCCCCCTGCGGCGGCAATGCTGGCTTCAACCACAGGCGACTGTTCGGAATCCAGCGGCAGGTCAATACCCAGATCCAGCTGATACTCTCCCTCATACTGCAGTTTCTGGGCCTCCGTACCTGCCATGTCTCCCAATGGGCTACTTTCCATCCAGTAACCAACCGACTCACCGGGCACCAGAGCCGAGGCATCCACCCTTACCCGGGTGCCCTGCTCTGAGGGAATAACGCGGACGGTGCCGGGATCGAGGTCGAGACCTCCGGTACGGCCAGCCTCAAGTCGGACGAGCGTATCGCCGTTGTGAACCCTGACGTTGCCCCGGGCATCTGTAACTACCGGCCATGAGTCATCGTAGCGAACGGAAGCCCGGTCAAATTCGTAGATCATGGACGTAACAAACGACCCTTTTGGGGCATCCGAACCTATCTGGCCGTGGCCGAAGAAGGTTCCCGAGGTAATATCCGCCTCGAGGATTGCTGTGGTAAGCCAATTATACAATCCCTGGTTAACCGCTTTGACCGGCACAAAATCCGCCAGCATCCCGGCATTTCCGTTTTTCACCGAAACCCTGAGACCGAGGTTATCCTCACCTTCGCGGTCCATCCTCAGGTCAAAGGCACCCTCAAGCTCGGTGGCTTCGCCATAACGCATTCGAACGCCATCTGAAAACACCCGGGTAATCGCACCATCCAGTTGCCAGGCCACGTCGCCTTCAATTGACGGGAAGGACCAGGCGCCACCGAAAAGCTGAGGAAACTCGAGTGAGACCGGAGACTCTCCCGCCTCAATCCGGACATATCCCTTTTGCCTGTCGAGAAAGATGTCGCCGTTGGCGGAAGTGATACCCGGTGCCCCACCATGGGCCCTTACGCTGACCTCGCGCAAACGTCCGGAGAGCTCAAAACCCTCCGGTGCGCCGTCGGGGAAGAAGATTTTCAATTGATCCAGAAAGCCGCCGGGTCGATAGTCCTGAAGAGCCCTGAGTGCACGATCAGGCAGCAAAGGGAGCCTGGCGGCGAGCCGACGGGTGGGCGCAAGCGGTAGGGCGTCGGCAATGACGGACATACCACCATCCGAGGGCGCCAGACGGAGACTGAAGGGTGAAACCACATCGCCGTCCCAGGTCCATTGAAGCTGCTTGAGATACCACTCGCCAAGGGCGAAGGCGCCAGACTCGACCAGGGTCTCATCGGTCATCACACTGTCATGTCGACGCCAGCCGAATCTGGCCTGAATGTCTTCCAGAGGCGCCAGGGATTCATAGCCGACGCCCAGTTGCAGATAGGGCGTTCGAACCGTTCCGGTCACCTGCTGCAACAGACCATTACGGAAGGTAAGCCAGGCTTCTCCGCCGAGATCAAAGCCCTCAACCCGCAGCGTCCGCCACTGGTACTCATCAATCAACCCATCAAACAGCCGGCCGGAGTCCACATCAAGATACAGTTGACCGGTAAAGTCACCCCGGAAAAAGTGCTGGCCCACCAGGGCAAAACTGGCCAGTTGCTCGGTGGTGCCGGACTGCATGGCGCGTCCTGAGGCATGGAAAAAACCACGGCGGTAATCCAGGTCCAGCTGGGGAATATCCAGGTGGCGAATATTGCCCTGATTGTCCCGGATGCCCAGATTGACCCGGGTAATCTTCACATAGGGATCGGATAGCCAGTTGCCGGCGAGCTCCAGCCACTCCTGCAACTGATTACTCACCGGTTCTGGCAGGTCTGCGCCCCTGACAGCGACATCGCCGCTCCGCTCCTGATTGACCGTCAGCTCCAGGCCGTCTGCCTGGAAGTCCTCAAAGACGATTCTCAGGCGGGTCAGCGACGCGAGGGCATCAAAGCGAATATTGAGATGCTGGAGGTTGGCAACGACGACATCGGTGTCAGGGTGGCTGATCTGAATATCGCGGGCTGTAAATGCGGGGTCCAGCCAGTACCATTGGGAAGAAAGGCGCCCGATACTGACATCATGGCCTAATCGATCTGACAGTTCCCGGGCCAGATCATCACGAAAGCTGTCCACGTTCTGCGTCAGCTGGCGACCCAGCCCGGCGTAAAGGGCCAGGAGCACCAGCAGGGTTAACAGCATCCACCAGATCAGGCTGGCCAGCCGCGCCAATATCCGGACGGGAGGGCTCTCGGGCAGGCCCTCCGGAAGTGGCGGTTGTTGATCAGCAGAGGACATCCGGGCCCCTTAATCCGCTAACTGGCGCGGTTTCCCGGGGTCAGAGCAGAACAACATCGTACTGCTCCTGGCTGTAGAACGGTTCCACCTGGAAGCGAATGGTCTTGCTGATGAAGGTTTCAAGATCGGCCACGTTGTCCGACTCTTCATCCAGCAGGCGATCCACCACACTCTGGGAGGCCATGACCAGATAACTTTCGGCATCGTAGGCGCGATTAACCCGGAGAATTTCCCGAAAGATTTCATAGCACACGGTTTCGGTGGTTTTCAGGAAACCCCGCCCGTCGCAGATGGGGCAGGGTTCGCAAAGCACCTGGCCAAGGCTCTCTGTAGTGCGCTTGCGGGTCATTTCCACCAGGCCCAATTCAGACACCCCGGTGATCTTGGTCTTGGCGTGATCCCGCTCCAGCATCTTTTCCAGCATCCGGTGCACCTGACGCTGGTGCTCCGGATCTTCCATGTCGATAAAATCGATAATGATAATACCGCCCAGGTTTCGCAGGCGCAGCTGACGGCTAATCGCCCGGGCGGCTTCCAGGTTGGTCTTGAAGATGGTTTCTTCCAGGTTCCTGTGCCCTACGAACGCGCCGGTATTGATATCGATGGTGGTCATGGCTTCGGTCTGGTCAATGATCACATAGCCACCAGACTTGAGCTGGACCTTTCGGCTCAGGGCTTTCTGGATCTCATCTTCCACCGAATAGAGGTCAAAGATAGGCCGCTCGCCCGGGTAATACTCGACCTTGTCGGCAAATTCGGTAACGAACTCCTCGACAAACTCCATCACCCTCTGGTGACTCTCGCGGCTGTCTATGCGTACCTTTTCGGTCTGCGGACGGATCAGGTCCCGGATTGTGCGAATAAACAGGGGCAGATCCTGGTACACAACCGCAGGTGCCTGGACGCGGGCAATTCGCTCCTGGATCGACAGACTCAATCGGTGCAGGTAGGCCATGTCGCCAATCAGGTCTTCAGGCGAAGCCGCCTCTGCCGCTGTGCGGATAATATAGCCGCCCTGGACATCCTTATCTTCCGCTGCCGCCTCCTCGACCAGGGTTTTCAGCCGTGCCCGCTCCGCGTCATCTTCAATCCGCTGGGAAATACCAACATGACTGACACCTGGCATAAACACCAGATATCGGGAAGGAATGGAAAGCTGGGTAGTCAGGCGGGCGCCCTTGGTGCCAATCGGGTCCTTGGTAACCTGGACCACCAGGGACTGCCCCTCACGGAGCAGACTTCGAATATCGGGAACGGTTTTCGGAGTATCGGCAGGTTCATCGCCATTGGACTGACTCGGGACCACATCGGAGGCATGGATAAATGCAGCCCGTTCCAGACCAATATCGACGAACGCCGCTTCCATGCCCGGCAAAACACGCACCACTTTGCCCTTGTAGATGTTGCCGACAATGCCTTTCCTGCTGGTGCGCTCTATGTAGGCTTCCTGCAGCATGCCGTTTTCAACCAGGGCCACCCGCGTTTCCACCGGGGTGACGTTGATCAGAATCTCTTCACTCATAGTGTTTGGCTCTCCAGACTGCGCGGCCAGTTTTTCCAGACCGGGTAACCGGCACCAGCCAGCAATGCAGCGGTTTCCTGCAGCGGCAGACCAACCACGGCACTGTAGCTACCCCGGAGCTCATTAACAAAAATACCACCAAGGCCCTGAATTCCATAACTTCCGGCCTTGTCCATGGGTTCGCCGCTGGCCACGTAGGCTTCAATCTCTTCGGCAGAAAGCTGCCTGAAACAAACCTCGGTGATGACCAGGACGGACTGGCATTGCCCTTCAGCCGCCAGCGCCACGGCAGTCATGACTTGATGAGTCGCGCCGGAGAGGCGGGCCAGGGCTTCCCGGGCTTCGGTGGGGTCTGACGGCTTACCGAGTATCTCGCCATTGAGCACCACGGAGGTATCCGAACCCAGAACCAGGCACTCCGGCGAAGACTCCGCCCCAGCCAGAGCCTTTTCCCGAGCCAATCGCTCCACGTAGTGTTCCGGGGTTTCGTCAGCGCCCGGGGTTTCGTCGATGTCCGCCGGGGAAACCGAAAAATTCAGACCGATTCGCTGCAACAGCTCCGCCCGGCGCGGCGAGGCCGAGGCGAGAATGATGGATGGCATGGCTAACCCAGTTTGCGGTTGATGTTGTCCAGCAGAATACAGAATACCGGCCACACCAGCGCGCTGGTCAGGGCCGGCCAGAGGTAGCTGAATCCAGCGTCGTCGGCACCCAACAACTGCTTCACGAAGTGCACCAGCATCTGATTGATACCCAGCAACAGGAACACCATCAGGCACTGTTGTGGCATAGGATACATGCGCAAACGTTGATGGATGGTGAGCACCAGGAAGGCGATCAGCGCCATGGCCATGGCATTGACGCCAAGGGGGGTGGCTTCCAGTACATCCAGCAACAGACCCAGACACCAGGCGAGCAGGATGCCAAACTGGGCCGGAGCCCGGAATGTCCAGTAGAAAACGACCAGCCCCAACCACTCCGGGCGGAATTCGAACCACCCCACCGGGAACAGGGAAATGCTGAACACCAGGGCAACTACTACGGAGAGCACAAAAACCGGATAGCTGATTACCGATAGCATCAGTCCTGCCCTCCCTGGCTGCTCTCTTCGCCTACATTGACGGCGGGCTGGCCTTCATCCGATTCGGCTTCCATCGGCGCGGCGCTCTCGGGCGGGAAAACCACCAGCACCAGACGGCTTTGGTTCAACTGCGCCTTGGGGGTGGCTTCGATAGACACAAAGGGCTCGCCCGGCTCCTTGGAAATGCGGCTGACTTCGGCCACCGGATAGCCCCTTGGAAACCGGCCACCAAGGCCGGAACTGACCAACAGGTCGCCTTCACGGATATCAGCCGTGTCCGGCACGTGAACGAGATCAAGGGTATCGGTATCGCCGGTGCCCAGCAGGATTGCCCGCAAACCGTTGCGCACCACTTCCACCGGCACGGCGTGGCTGCTGTCGGAGACCAGCAGGACGCGAGAGGTAATCTGGCTGCTCTGCACCACCTGCCCCATCAGGCCATGGGCATCAAGAATGGCCTGGCCCGGCGACAAGCCGTCACTGCGACCTTTATTAATGATAATTTCATGGGAAAAAGGATCCGGGGATACGCCAACCACTTCACCCACAATCACCCGATCATCCAGCACTTCAGACGAGTTCATCAGACGGCGCAGTTCGTTGTTTTCGGACGCAAGCGCAGCGTATTTCAGGGCGCGACGTTCGAGAATCAGCAAACGGGCCCGGAGGTCTTCGTTCTCTTCCTGAAGATCCTGTTTGTTCTCAAACAGTCCGGCGAACCAGTCGGTAAACTCATAGGGCGCATTGCCCAGCCAGTACACGGGCGCCAGGCCGGTTGCGATGGTGCTTCGCACGGTTGAGAGCTTGTCGAAACGCGCATCGGCAACCACCAGGGCTGCCGATACGAGTAGAACAATGAGGAGTCTGAAGCCGGGAACAGGCCCCTGGACGAAGATGGTTTTAATGGCGAGCCCTCCCCACAGGATTATCCCTCCTGGGAGAACATTCCGATGCCACCCCGATCAATCACTTCCAACGCCTTGCCGCCGCCACGGGCAACACAGGTCAGCGGGTCTTCAGCGATGATCACCGGCAGGCCGGTTTCCTCGCTGATCAGTTTGTCCAGGCCGCGCAGCAGTGCGCCGCCACCGGTCAGTACGATACCGCGCTCGGCGATGTCGGATGCCAGCTCGGGCGGAGACTGCTCAAGGGCACTCTTGACGGTCTGAACGATCTGCGCCAGGGATTCCTGCAGCGCGTCGAGAATTTCTTCACTATTGAGGGTGAACGCCCGGGGCACGCCCTCGGCCAGGTTGCGACCGCGCACATCGATCTCGCGAATCTCGAGACCTTCGTAGGCGCAGCCGATTTCGTGCTTGATGCGCTCGGCGGTAGAGTCACCAATCAGGCTGCCGTAGTTGCGGCGCACGTAGGTGACAATGGCTTCGTCGAATTTGTCACCACCAACGCGCACGGACTCGGCATAGACGATGCCGTTCAGGGAGATAATGGCGATTTCGGTGGTACCACCACCGATGTCGACGATCATGGAGCCGCTGGCTTCCTCAACCGGCAGGCCTGCACCAATGGCGGCCGCCATGGGCTCTTCGATCAGGAAGACTTCCCGGGCGCCGGCGCCGAGGGCGGATTCGCGGATGGCCTTGCGCTCGACCTGGGTGGACTTGCTGGGCACGCACACCAGCACTCTGGGGCTCGGGGTAATGAAGCTGTTCTCGTGCACTTTATGGATAAAGTGCTGGAGCATTTTTTCGGTTACCACGAAATCTGCAATTACGCCGTCTTTCATCGGGCGGATGGCGGTGATGTTGCCCGGGGTACGGCCAAGCATGCGCTTGGCTTCGGCGCCGACAGCGGCAACCATTTTCTGGGAGTTGTTGGTGCGAATGGCCACTACCGAGGGCTCGTTCAGCACGATTCCGCGCTCACGCACGTAGATCAGGGTGTTGGCGGTGCCCAGATCGATGGACAGGTCGCTGGAGAAGATGCCTCGGAGTCTTTTTATCAACATTCGTGTAGTTTCAACCTGAGAGTTGCAGTCGCAAAGAAAAGATGCGGCAACTTTAGCAGTGAGCACCCCTGCAGGCAAGGCGCGAACGGGCCTCACGCCTTACCGTTCACACATTTACCTTATGGGCTGGGGCCTCCCGCCATTGTTCGAATCTGTTACCATACTGCCCTTAATTTTTATTTGGGTGCAGGGGCGGTTGGAAAAGGCTGTCCAAAACACGCTACAAGCACATCCCTGTGCGCTTGATTCGGGCCATCCATGGCCCTCAACAGTTTTGGACAGCCTTTTCCAACCACCCCCGGACCCCGTGCAAGATTCCGGCTTCTTTTATTACCGACATTTCATTTACCTGGGAGGCAATGCGTGACCATTTCCCGTGAGGACATTGAGAAAGTCGCTGTGCTCGCCCGCATTCGTGTGGATGACGAGCAGGTTTCGGCTCTGGAGAAGGATCTGGGCAATATTCTGGATCTGGTGGATCAGTTGGGTGCGGCCGATACCGACTCGGTTGAGCCCATGGCCCATCCGCTGAATGCGGTCCAGCGCCTGCGCGCTGATGAGGTAACCGAGACCAACCAGCGGGAGGCGTTCCAGGCGATTGCGCCGGCTACCGAGAACGGGCTTTATCTGGTGCCTCGGGTTATTGAGTGAGCCATAGAACGTTTCATGGGAATTGAACGATCTGACGAACAGCGATTTCAGGATTCATCATGCATAACAAATCCGTAGCAGAGCTTTCCCGGGACCTGGGGAGCGGCCAGGTTTCCAGCGTGGAGCTGACCCAGGAGTTCCTCGACCGCATCAAGCGGGAAGATTCAAAGTACAACAGTTTTATTACCGTGACCGAGGAGCAGGCGCTGGCCGATGCCCGGGTGGCGGATGAGCAGCGGGCAGCGGGGAATGCCACGGCCTGGACCGGGGTTCCTTTTGCGCACAAGGACATTTTTTGCACCAACGGCGTTCGCACTACTTGCGGGTCGAAGATGCTTGAGAACTTTGTTCCGCCCTACGACGCGACCGTTACGGTGAATTTCCGCCAGGCGGGTGCCGTGTGTCTGGGCAAGACCAATATGGACGAGTTCGCCATGGGGTCGTCCAACGAGAACAGTTATTTTGGTGCGGTGACCAACCCGTGGGGGTTGAGTGAGGGTAATAAGCGGGTGCCGGGCGGTTCGTCTGGTGGGTCGGCTGCGGCGGTTGCGGCTCGGCTGATTCCCGCGGCCACCGCAACTGACACAGGTGGTTCGATCCGGCAGCCAGCGGCGCTTTGTGGGGTTACCGGGCTTAAGCCGACTTATGGCCGGGTGTCGCGGTACGGGATGATTGCCTTTGCCTCCAGTCTGGACCAGGGCGGTACCATGGCCCGCACAGCAGAAGACAACGCCCTGATGCTTAATGTGATGGCCGGTTTTGATCCGAAGGACTCAACGTCCATTGACCGGGAGGTGCCGGATTACACAGCCACTCTGAATGAGCCGCTGAAAGGTCTGAAGATCGGCTTGCCGAAGGAATACTTCAGCGATCAGCTCAGCCCGGCGATGGAGCAGCAGGTTCGCAATGCGGTAAAGGAATACGAGAAGCTGGGCGCTACTGTTAAAGAGGTGTCACTGCCCAACGCAAAACTGGCAATTGCGGCCTATTACGTGATCGCGCCGGCCGAAGCTTCCGCCAACCTGTCACGGTTTGACGGTGTACGTTATGGCTACCGCTGCGAGGACCCGAAGGATCTGATGGATCTGTACACCCGCTCCCGGGCAGAGGGTTTCGGCGAAGAGGTGAAACGTCGGATTCTGGTGGGCACCTATGCCCTGTCCGCCGGCTATTTTGATGCCTATTATCTCAAGGCCCAGAAGGTTCGGCGGCTGATCCAGCAGGATTTCATCAATGCCTTCAAGGAAGTGGATGTGCTGATGAGCCCGACCACCCCCTCGCCTGCCTTTATCCAGGGCGAGAAGACCAGCGATCCTGTGACCATGTACCTCGAAGACGTATTCACCATCGCCATCAACCTGGCGGGCGTTCCGGCCATGTCAGTGCCGGCCGGCTTCGTTGACGGCCTTCCAGTGGGTTTGCAGATCATCGGGGATTATTTCTCCGAGGCCCGTTTGCTGAACGCCGCCCATCAATTCCAGCAGGTGACCGACTGGCACCAGCGTGAACCGCAATAAGCCCGGGACAGGAGAACGAGTATGCAGTGGGACATTGTGATCGGGCTGGAAATTCACGTTCAGCTCGCCACCAAGACCAAGATTTTTTCCGGCTCCAGCACCGCCTACGGCGCCGAGCCCAACACCCAGGCCAACGCGGTTGACCTGGCCATGCCCGGCACCCTGCCGGTGCCCAATGAACAGGCTTTCCGCTATGCGGTGATGTTTGGCCTGGCAGTGAACGCGGAGATCGAGCGGCGTTCGGTATTCGAGCGGAAGAACTACTTCTACCCGGACCTGCCCAAGGGCTACCAGACAACCCAGCTGGAGCGCCCGATTGTTGGTCCCGGCTATGTGGACATTGATCTTCCGAATGGCGAGACCAAACGGGTGCGCATTCACCACGCCCACCTGGAAGAGGATGCCGGCAAATCCCTGCACGAGGATTTCCATGGTATGACGGGCGTGGATCTGAACCGGGCAGGTACCCCGCTGATTGAGGTAGTCACCGAACCGGATATGAACAACGCGGAAGAAGCGGTCGCCTTTGCCAAGAAGCTGCACAGCATTGTGACGTCACTGGGCATTTGCGACGGCGATATGTCCCAGGGCTCCATGCGGTTTGACGTGAACATCTCGCTGAAACCGAAGGGCTCTGACACGCTGGGCACCCGCACCGAAACCAAGAACCTGAACTCGTTCCGGTTCATGGAACAGGCCATCGCCCACGAAGTGGAGCGGCAGATGGACATTCTGGAAGACGGTGGCAGCATCGTACAGGAAACCCGCCTGTATAACGGCGACCGCGACGAGTCGCGCTCCATGCGCACCAAGGAAGAAGCCAACGACTACCGCTACTTCCCCTGCCCGGACCTGCTTCCGGTGGAGATCGACGATTCCTTCATCGAAGAAGCCCGCAACAGCCTTCCGGAACTGCCGGACGCTCGCAAAGCCCGCTTTATGGACCAGTACGGTCTGAACGACTACGACGCCGGCCTGCTCAGTGGCGATTCGAAACTGGCCGCATTCTTTGAGGAAGCCGTGAGCCATGGCAAAGATGCCAAACTGGTAGCTAACTGGATCCAGGGCGAATTCTCCGCCCGGCTAAATGCAGAAGAGAAATCGGTTGCCGACTCGCCTATCACCGGTGCTCAGCTGGGCGATCTGGTGGTGCGGATTGCCGACAATACCATCTCATCCGCTGGCGCGAAGAAGGTCTTCGAGGCGCTCTGGTCTGGCGAGAACGACAACGTCGACGCCATCATCGATGCCAAGGGTCTGAAGCAGGTTTCCGACACAGGTGCTCTGGAAGCCATGGTGGATGAGGTTCTGGCCGGCATGCCGGATCAGGTGGCTCAGTATCAGAACGAGGAAGACCCCAAGAAGCGGAAGAAGATGCTTGGTGGCTTTATGGGGCCTTTGATGAAAGCTTCCAAAGGCCAGGGAAATCCCAAGCTGTTCAACGAGATTCTTGTTCGGAAGCTTGAGGGGTAACCACTTTGGCTTGGGCCGTGGCTCTTGGCTTCGGCCCAAGCCTGCTAGTTTGGAGGGCTGCCATGGTGGGTAGAGCCTCCCAAAAAACGCCCGTAAATACATCCCTGTAGGGCTTCGTCGCGCCATCCCTGGCGCTCCAGATTTTTGGGAGGCTCTACCCACCACGGCACTCGAACTGGCGGCGTGTCCTCGCGAAGACAGAACATGAAAGCAAAATCGTAGGTCGGATTAGCGAAGCGTAATCCGACACCTTTGAACGACAGACTCCTTTGTCGGATTACGGCTTCGCCTAATCCGACCTACTGCTCCTCCCGCCGAGGCTCGCCCCCAGAACCAGAAGGCCAGGAGCCCAAGCTAGACGACATCAAAGAAGCCGAGCCCAAAGATCATGCTCATCGGCATGCTCAACCACCGCCTGTACAATCTCACCCGGAACAAGGTCAGTCTCGTCGTTGAGGTAGACCATACCGTCAATCTCCGGCGCATCGGCCTTGGAGCGACCGATGGCGCCCTCCTCGTCGACCTCATCAATCAGCACATCAATCGTCGTGCCGATTTTGGCCTGCAGGCGGGCCGCGGAGATTTTTGCCTGCTTTTCCATGAAACGGGCCAGGCGCTCTTCTTTTACTTCCTCGGGAACCGCACCGTCCAGCTCATTAGCTTTGGCACCCTCCACCGGGCTGTATTTGAACGCGCCGACACGATCCAGCTGGGCTTCATCCAGCCAGTCCAGCAGGTACTGGAAGTCCTCTTCGGTTTCACTGGGGAAGCCGACGATGAAGGTGGAGCGGATGGTGAGCTCGGGACAGATTTCCCGCCACTTGCGAATCCGCTCCAGAGTCTTGCTGTCGTGGGCGGGGCGCTTCATGGCCTTGAGGACTTTCGGGCTGGCGTGCTGGAACGGGATGTCCAGGTAAGGCAGGATCTTGCCTTCAGCCATCAGGGGAATGATGTCGTCCACATGGGGATAGGGGTAAACGTAGTGCAGGCGCACCCACACCCCCATTTCGCCGAGAGCTTCACACAGTGACTGCATCTTGGTCTTCAGCGGCCGCCCCTGCCAGAAGCCGGTGCGGTATTTGGTGTCAACGCCGTAAGCGGAAGTGTCCTGGGAAATAACCAGAAGCTCCTTCACGCCGGCGTCCACCAGGCGCTGGGCTTCGTCCATCACATCCCCAATGGGGCGGCTGACCAGATCACCGCGCATGGAGGGGATGATGCAGAAGGTGCAGCGGTGGTTACAGCCCTCGGAGATCTTGAGGTACGCGTAATGCCGCGGGGTCAGTTTGATGCCCTGGGGCGGAACCAGATCAGTAAAGGGATCGTGTTGTTTTTTCTGGGGAACGAACTGGTGAACCGCGCCGACCACCTCTTCATAGGCGTGGGGGCCGGAAACGGCCAGTACGCCCGGGTGCGTGTCGCGAATTTTGTCGGCTTCCACACCCATGCACCCGGTGACAATCACCTTGCCGTTTTCACTGATGGCCTCGCCAATGGCATCCAGGGATTCCTGCTTGGCGGCATCGATAAAACCGCAGGTGTTGACCACAACGATGTCGGCGTCGTCATAGGTGGGCACAACATCGTAACCATCCAGCCTCAGTTGGGTGAGGATGCGTTCGGAGTCTACGAGAGCCTTGGGGCAGCCGAGGCTGATGAAACCGACTTTACCGTTACCGGAAGCGACGAAGTTCTGGGTTTTATCTGTCATAAAAAGCTTGGAATTCCCGGAGCTCGGCACGAGCCCATAAATGAGTGAAGGGCGGTATTTTACACCAGCTGCGGGATCGCCTGCAGCAAAACTCCGATCAGTAAAAGCGGCTAGATAAACTGACAGACGTCAAAATTTGTGACGCCTTGTTCAGAAAGATTTAACAAATCTGCCACTATAGACGGCAGGCTTCTTGCTGATCACAAAGTAAACAACTACACTTTCATGCGTTTAAGTGTTTTTTCTGGAAGAGATTTATGGGAAAGGCAGCCTCATTTGCAACCAGACACGCCAGAAGAGTCAACATGAAACCTGTCGCCGCCAAACTGAATTTGCGCAACCAACAGCGGGTGGATGTAGCCACGGACATCACGATTGAAAAACCGGACGGCTGCTGCCTGACCTGTTCGGTGTCCAATCTCTCCCGCACCGGGGTGATGATCTCCTGCAACCAGGAGACGGTAAAGCAGCTCATACCCGAGCAAAAGGCACCGGCTCCCGGCAACTGGATTGCCGTGAAGACCCGCTTCGCCGTACCTGTCGTCGCGACACAACCTGTCTCTATTATTGCCGACGGCAACATCGTTCACATGCGGCGTATTGCCCGGGATGAGTTCCAGCTCGGCATCCAGTTCGCGGAGTTTGAAGGCAACGGCTTCGATTACGTCGACCGCTACGTGGCCAAGTTGCTGGCTGATTCCCGCAATCCGTCCTGAACGTAACCCCCGGTTACCAGACGCCCCGAGACCGCCACTGCTATATTGTTATAACGCCAATGTCTAGTTGGGCGTCTTCTTATGCCCTTACCCCCTCTGGTATAGTTGCCGAATACATTCGCACAGCCAAAACGGCCCGCACGGCGGCAACGGATTATCATGACCACATACAACCTCACGCACCTGAAACAGCTGGAAGCGGAAAGCATCCACATCATCCGGGAAGTGGCAGCCGAGTTCGACAATCCGGTAATGCTGTACTCCATCGGCAAGGATTCCGCGGTAATGCTCCATCTGGCCCTGAAGGCCTTCTACCCGGGTAAACCGCCCTTCCCGTTGATGCACATTGATACCACCTGGAAATTCCGGGACATGATCAAGTTCAGGGATAACGTGGCTGAAAAGTTTGGCCTCGACCTGATTGTGCATACCAATCAAGAAGGCGTGGATCAGGGAATCGGGCCGTTTACTCACGGTAGTGCAAAACATACCGATGTCATGAAGACCCAGGCTTTGAAACAGGCTCTGGACAAGTACAAGTTCGATGCAGCATTCGGCGGTGCCCGTCGCGATGAGGAAAAATCCCGCGCCAAGGAGCGCGTGTATTCGTTCCGTGATGAATACCATCGCTGGGATCCCAAGAACCAGCGGCCAGAGCTGTGGAACATCTACAACGGCAAGATCAACAAGGGCGAGAGCATCCGCGTGTTCCCGCTGTCCAACTGGACGGAACTGGATATCTGGCAATACATCTACCTTGAGAACATCGACATCGTTCCGCTCTATTTTGCAGCCGAGCGTCCGGTCGTTGAGCGTGATGGCACCCTGATCATGGTGGATGACGATCGCATGCCCCTCAAGGAAGGCGAGAAACCGATGATGAAATCGGTTCGCTTCCGGACCCTGGGCTGCTACCCGCTTACGGGCGCCATCGAATCCGAAGCCAACACGCTTCCGGACATCATCCAGGAAATGTTGCTGGCCAAGAGCTCCGAGCGCCAGGGTCGGGTGATCGACCACGATTCAGCCGGCTCCATGGAACAGAAAAAGCGGGAAGGGTATTTCTAAGATGTCACACCAGTCTGATCTGATTGCAGAAGATATTCAGGCCTACCTGAAGCAGCACGAAAACAAGGAACTCCTGCGCCTGCTCACCTGCGGTAGCGTGGACGACGGCAAAAGCACCCTGATCGGCCGCCTGCTCCATGACACCAAGATGATCTACGAAGATCATATGGCCAGCCTGAAAACCGACAGTGCCAAGATGGGCACCACCGGCGAGAAGCTGGATCTGGCTCTGCTGGTGGACGGCCTGCAGGCCGAGCGGGAACAGGGCATCACTATTGATGTTGCCTACCGCTATTTTTCCACCGACAAGCGCAAGTTCATCATCGCCGACACCCCGGGCCATGAGCAGTACACCCGTAACATGGCCACCGGTGCATCCACCGCACAGGTCGCGATCCTGATGATCGACGCCCGCCACGGTGTTCTCACCCAAACCCGGCGCCATTCCTACATCGCCTCCCTGCTGGGTATCCGCCACATCGTGGTGGCCGTGAACAAGATGGACCTGGTGGACTTCAGCGAAGAGCGTTTCAACGAAATCAAGGACGACTACCTGGCGTTCGCCGCCAAACTGGGCCTGAAGGATATCCGCTTCGTGCCGATTTCCGCCCTGGAAGGCGACAACGTGGTGAACAAGAGCGAGAAGACGCCCTGGTTCACCGGCCAGCCCCTGATGGAAATCCTTGAAACCGTGGAAGTGGGCCGTGACAAGAATCTGGAGCATTTCCGCTTCCCGGTTCAGTACGTTACCCGCCCGAACCTCAATTTCCGCGGCTTCTGCGGCACCATCGCCTCCGGCGTGATCCGCCCGGGCGAAAAGGTCATGGCCCTGCCCTCGCGGCGCACCAGTACTGTCAAAGAAGTTGTAACTTTCGATGGCAACCTGGAAGAGGCCTATATTGACCAGGCGGTCACCCTCACCCTGACTGATGAAATCGACATCAGTCGCGGCGATATGCTGGTCAAGGTGGAAGATGAGCCGGAAGTGGGCAACCGCTTCAACGCTAACATCGTTTGGATGACCGATGCGCCACTGGAAACCGGTCGGCTGTATGACATCAAGCTGGGCCCGACCTTTACTTCCGGTACGGTGAAGAAGATTCATCATCAAACCGACGTAAATACCCTGGAACAACAGGCCAACCCGAGCCAGCTCCAGCTGAACGAAATCGGCCTGTGCGAGCTGACCCTGAACCAGCCGATCGCCTTCGATCCGTACCAGCGCAACCACGTTACCGGTAGCTTTATCGTGATCGACCGGCTGTCCAACGTCACCATCGGTGCGGGTATGGTGGCTGGACTTGCCGATTCCGGCGAATCTCTCGACCCCGTTTCGGCCGAAGAGCGCGAACGCCGCCTGGCCCAGAAACCGGCGATCATTGCCTGTAATGGTCGCCAGGCCCCGGCACTGGCCCTCGCCGTGGAACGTGCGTTGTTCGACCAGGGCAAAACGGCGGTTGTGGTCACCGAAGAAAACGCCGGCGATGCAGACGAACGCCGCCGCGTTGCCCAACTTCTGACCTCACACGGTCTGGTTGCCATTGCCGTTAACCTCGGCACTGACGTAGCAAACGCGGGGGCAACCGCGGACAGCGAGCAGGAGATTCCTGAGGCTGTTAGCAAACTTGTTCAGGAGTTGGTTCGCAGCAAGCGGGTTTGATCTCTAACTTCTGAGTCGACATGAGATATCCCTGCTTCGGTGGCTGGCGCCGGGGTGGGGGTATCTTTTTCTTTGGAAAAACAACTCGCTTCGCTCAGACATCTTTTTCCGGCAGAAAAAGATACCCCCACCCCGTCGCCGACATACCTTGGTGTTAGCTCCCAAAGCCAAAGCAGGGTAAACACTCGTTCTTCTTTTGGCGGACCGCTGAAACGCTCGTGGACGTGGGGTAGGTGCGTATTTTTCTCTAGAAAAAAGATGTCTGAGCGCAGCGAGTTGTTTTTTCGTAAGAAAAATACGCACCTGCCCTGCGGCCCACCACCAGAACCAGCAGACTACCAATGAATCCAACGCCAATACGTGGCAGAATCCCGCCTCTCTGAGTCAACCGAAACAACGAACAGGAGCCAAAAATGGCCATCAAACACCTCCGCACTGCCTTCGCCAGCCAGTACCAGCCGGGCCAGCCAGCCCGCCTCGTCACCGGTGAGGCCCTGCAGGAGCCCGGTGGCGATTACGAGGGGCTGCACAAGCAGATGAAGCGCCTGTTCAACAGCAAGCCCGGCAAGAAATACGGCCGGTTCTCCGAAGACCTGGGCGAGTGCCCGTTCAGCGCCTGGCTCAAGGACTATCTGGAAGACAAACAAACCTTCGGCGCCATGACCGATCGCCTGTTCGGGCAATGGCAGGAACTGCTGACCGGTAGCCAGGAAGAATTCGATGGCCACCTGATGATTGTTCATGACGCCCTGGCGGACGCCGAGGTGGTTTACCTGTTTATTCTGGAAACCGACAGCGCCATGCGGTTCGACGGCAACCAGTCATTAGACGCGACCGATGTTCTCAGCCTGTCGCGCCTGAACCTGGCCGTTCGCATCGAGCTGGATGACTGGCGCGGCAACAATCCGGCGGAGAACTACCTGACACTGGTGCATGGTCGCGGCACCGGGGAGCCAGGAGAGCTGTTCATCCGCTTGTGTGGGTTTACCAATCAGGTAGATGTGGAAAAGGAAACCATGACCTTCCTGGATGCTGTGGAAGCCTTCGCAAAATCCTCGGAGCCAGAGAAAGCGGGCGAGGTTCGCAACAAGGCCTACGAGTTCTGCAAGGAACAGCATGCCCTGGGCGAGCCAGTGGAAATTGAGGCGCTGTCCGGCTACCTGGACGAGAGCGAGCCGCAACGCTTCAAGGAGTTCGCCTCGAAAACCGCCGAATTGCCGGAGAGCGGTGTGCTTCACCCTGATCATCGCAAGGTCAAGAAACTCGTGCGGATCGCCGGCTCTGGCGGCGGCATGAGCGTTTCATTTTCATCCGATCTGGTGAATCAGGCGGTTTACTATGACCGCGACAAAGACGCCTTGACGATTACCCGGCTTCCGAAGGCCCTGCGGGAGCAGCTTCAGCGGTACCTGGAGGCTCGTGAGGAGTAGATTTCCAGCTTCTGTTTCGTAGCCTTCTGGTTTAGCGGGCTGGCCCGGAGGTGGGAGGTCTTTTCTTCTGGAAAAACAACTCGCTTCGCTCAAACATCTTTTTCCGGCAGAAAGACCTCCCACCCCCGGACCGATCTCACAAAAGAGTAATTTCCTTTTATTGCTCATCTGCGGTGATTTTGGGTTCGTCATCCCATCGTGGGCGATTCGCCCTCAGTTTTCTTACTTCCTGCATCCAGCCTACCCCGTCGACCAATTCACCCGTTTCCGGATCGATGGGCGGATATGGCAGATTGCGGTCGTCGCAGTAGCGTTTGACCGTAGGCTGACACCAGCGAAACAGCAGCCGGTTGTATTCGCCGTCTGGCAGACGGCACTGGTCGAACATGCCGGCCAGTTTTCTTTGCCGCTGGGCTTCGGACAGGATAATCGCGCAGGCGGACGAGACGTTGAGCGACTCCACCATTCCCATCATCGGAATCACGATGTGCTCGTCGGCCTGGGCCGCGGCGTCGGCGCTGACGCCATCCACTTCGTTCCCCATGACTACGGTACAAGGCACGGTGTAATCGGCCTCCCGAAAATCAATGGCCCGGTCGGATAATTGGGCTGCATAGATCTTATGGCCCTGCCCTTTCAAAGCAGCGATGGCTTCGTCCATGCTCCGGTGGGTGTGGGTGGTGACCCAGTTGTAGCTGCCGCCGGCGGTTTTCCGGAACGCCCGGAAGCCTTCCCTCGGCCAGACCACGTGCATATTGGCCAAACCGAACGCATCGCAGGAGCGGATGATGGCGGAGAGGTTCCGGGGTTTGTGAACCTGGTCAGTGAGGACGCTCAGGTCTGGTTGCCGGGTGTTGAGGGTTTGTTTGATTCGGGCTAGGCGTTCGGGGGTCATTGTGGTGGTTTGGTATTGGTTATCGGGATTGTCGGATTACGCCTTTGGCTAATCCGACCTACGTTTTTTGCAGTAACTCAGGCGTCCGGGAAGTGATTGGGGGATGGCTTTCCAAAACTGTTGAGGGCCAAGGACGGCCCGAAACAAGCGCACATGGATGTGCTCGTAGCGTGTTTTGGAAAGCCATCCCCCAAGCGCTTCCTGCACCCAAGCAGGAAAGCACGAAATAATACCACAACCGTACTAGCAACAATCCGAGACAGAGGTGGTTGAAGAATGAGCACCCCGTTATAATACGCAGTTCCTTTTTGCTGGCGCCCCGTTTAAATCATCCAGTTCCCGGCGCAACATCCACCAGATTACGTGAGACCCATGGCCAAGAAGCTGTACATCAAAACCCACGGCTGTCAGATGAACGAGTACGATTCTGCCCGCATGGCAGACCTACTCAAAACCGGTGAAACCGTCGAAATGACCGATTCACCCGACGACGCCGACATCCTGCTGCTGAACACCTGCTCCATTCGGGAAAAAGCCCAGGAGAAGGTGTTCCACCAGCTTGGCCGCTGGAAAAAACTGAAGAGTAAAAAGCCGGACATGATCATCGGTGTGGGCGGCTGCGTGGCTTCCCAGGAAGGCCAGGCCATCATTGACCGCGCGCCCTACGTGGATATGGTCTTTGGCCCCCAGACCCTGCATCGCCTGCCGGACATGATTACCGAAGTGCGCGCCAAGGGTAACGGTGTTGGCGTGGTGGACGTCAGCTTCCCGGAAATCGAGAAATTCGACAACCTGCCCGAGCCCGGCGCCGATGGCCCTTCCGCGTTTGTTTCGATCATGGAAGGCTGCAGCAAGTACTGCACTTTCTGCGTGGTGCCCTACACCCGAGGGGAAGAAGTCAGTCGCCCGGCAGATGACGTCATTGCCGAGGTTGCACATCTGGCCAGCCAAGGTGTTCGCGAGGTTAACTTGCTGGGCCAGAACGTGAATGCCTACCGGGGCGAAACCCACGATGGCGACACCATGGACCTGGCGGAGCTGATCGAGCTGATCGCCACCATCGACGGCATCGACCGCATTCGGTACACCACGTCTCACCCGGTGGAATTCTCGGACGCACTGATTGACGTGTATGAGCGCGTTCCAGAACTGGTCAGCCACCTGCACCTTCCGGTTCAGAGCGGCTCCGATCGTATCCTGGCCGCCATGAAGCGTGGCCACACGGCCCTGGAGTACAAATCCAAACTCCGCCGCCTGCGCAAGATCCGCCCGGATATCAGTTTCTCATCGGACTTCATCATTGGCTTCCCGGGCGAAACCGAGAAAGACTTTGAAGACACCATGAAGCTGATCAACGACATCGGCTTCGATATGTCCTTCAGCTTTGTCTATAGCGCCCGTCCCGGCACACCGGCCTCTGACCTGCCGGACGATACGCCGATGGACGTCAAGAAGCAGCGCCTGAGCATCCTGCAGGATCGGCTGAACCAGAATGTGATGGATATCAGCCGCAAGATGGTGGGTTCCACCCAGCGGATTCTGGTGACCGGTTTGTCCAAGAAGGACCCTGGCGAATACGCGGGGCGTACCGAGAACAACCGGATTGTGAATTTCCGGCATGAGAATCCGGAGGTTGTCGGGCACTTTATTGATGTCGATATTGTGGAGGCTTATCCCAACTCACTTCGTGGGGTGCCTGTGAACTCGGAGATGTTTTAGGCCTTATTCGGGATTCGTCCGGCTTGGGAGTTTGGCGAGTGGTGGGGCCTTCTTCCAAAAACCGCTACGAGCACCCGCAAGCGGGTCCAGCCAGCAATCATAGATTGCTGTCGCTCCGCGGCACGTGAAGCTTCGCTTCTAAAGCGTTTGCTCCGCCCATGTGCGCTTGGCGTCGGCCATCCTTGGCCGCCGACATTTTTGGGAAGAAAGCCCCACCACTCCCCGCGGATTACTCCCTTGCATGCCCAAATCAGATGGCAATGCACTGGGCTGTAGGTTGGATTAGACGAAGTCGTAATCCAACATTGTGCCTGTCACAACTAAACCTGTCGGATTACGCCTCCGGCTAATCCGACCTACTTGTTTTTTAACTTTCGGGCCTGCACATAGAACGTAGAGGGCAAGGGCCGGGCGGACTTTCCAAAAACGTGGAGCGCCAGGGATGGCGCGACCGAGCCCTACATGGATGTATTTACGGGCGTTTTTTGGAAAGTCCCTCCGGCCCTTGCCCGTTAACCGAACATCAGAAACACTTACTCCCGAAGGAGAAACCCAAGGGAGTAAACGAAAACGGAGCACTTTTGAACGCCAACGATCACAGACAATTTGACCTGCACCCGGTGGACCAGCGTCGGCTGGCGACGCTTTGTGGCCAGTTTGATGAAAACCTGAAGATGATTGAAAAGCGCCTGCATGTGAAAGTCGGCAGGCGGGGGCATCACTTCCGGGTGGAAGGGGAAACCGAGCATGTGGCGGCGGCCGTTGAGGTTATCCGGCATCTGTATCGGGAAACCGAGGCCACGGATGACATTCCGCCGGATACCGTGCATCTGTTTATCCGGGAAACCGGCTTTGAGCGTCTGCCGGAGGACGTGCCCTACGATGGCGCCGTGACGGTGATCAAGACGCCGAAGCTGCAGGCCAAGCCCCGGGGCGCGAACCAGCAGAAGTACGTTCATAACATCCGCACCCACGACATCAACTTCGGGATCGGGCCGGCGGGTACCGGCAAGACCTGGTTGGCGGTGGCCTGTGCCGTTGAGGCCCTAAAAGACGAGCAGGTGAAGCGGATTCTGCTGGTGCGGCCGGCGGTGGAGGCTGGTGAGAAGCTTGGTTTTCTGCCCGGCGACCTGGCTCAGAAGGTGGATCCGTATCTGCGCCCTCTTTACGACGCGCTGTATGAAATGCTCGGATTTGACCAGGTTACCCGTCTGATCGAGAAAAGCGTGATCGAGATTGCGCCGCTGGCGTTCATGCGCGGCCGTACACTGAACAATTCGTTCATCATTCTGGACGAAAGCCAGAACACCACCCGGGAACAGATGAAGATGTTCCTGACCCGGATCGGCTTTGGCTCCACGGCTGTCATTACCGGCGACACCACCCAGGTGGACCTGCCCCGCGGCCAGAATTCCGGATTGATTCATGCGGCTGGTGTTCTAAGCAAGGTGCCAGGCATCGGGTTTACCCGTTTCGAAGCCAAAGACGTGGTGCGCCACCCTTTGGTCCAGCGTATCGTGGAAGCCTACGATTCCTTTGACGATGGGAGTGCGACCGGCCAGTGAGCAGGCTGACTGTGGATTTTCAGCAGGTTTTTGAAGCGCCGGGAATACCTTCGGAGGCGCAGGTTCACAAATGGGCGCAACTGGCGTGGCAGGGCGAGGATCCGTCCGAGGTGACGGTCCGTATTGTCGGGACCGAAGAGAGCCAGGCGCTGAATCACCAGTACCGGGGGCGGGACTATCCGACCAACGTGTTGTCCTTCCCATTTGAGGCGCCAGCCGGTATAACGGTGCCATTGGCCGGAGACTTGGTGATTTGTGCACCGGTTGTCGAGAAAGAGGCCAGGGAGCAGGACAAACCCCTGGACGCCCATTGGGCGCATATGGTGGTGCACGGTATGCTGCACCTTCAGGGTTTTGATCACATTGAAGACGATGATGCCGAGGTCATGGAAGCCCTCGAAATCCGGCTGCTGGCGCAGCTTGGATTTGGCAATCCCTACGAAGCAGAGGAAACGGAACAAGACTCATGAGCGACGATCAGTCGAGTCGCAGTCAGGGCGGCAAGTCCTGGCTGGAACGTATATCACAGGCCTTCTCCAGCGGGCCTGAGTCCGTCGAGGACGTGCTGGAAATCCTGCGGGACGCCGAGTCCCAGAACATCATCGATGTCGATGCCATGAGCATCATCGAAGGTGCCATGCAGGTGATCGACATGCGGGTAGATGAAATCATGATCCCCCGCTCGCAGATGGTCACCGTCAAGGCATCCCAGGAGCCCAAGGAATTCCTGGGTGAAATCATGGATTCTGCACACAGCCGGTTCCCGGTTATCGGGGACAGCCAGGACGACGTGATTGGCGTTCTTCTGGCCAAGGATCTGCTTCCCCTGGCCCTGAACAACGATCTCAACTGGAACCGCATTCGGGAAATCCTGCGCCCGCCCACCTTCGTTCCCGAGAGCAAGCGCCTGAACCAGCTGCTCAAGGAGTTCAAGGAAAACCGAAATCACATGGCCATTGTGGTGGACGAATATGGCGGCACCGCCGGGCTGATTACCATTGAAGACGTGCTTGAACAGATTGTTGGCGAGATCGAAGACGAGCACGACTTTGATGAAGAAACCCACATCAAGGCCCGGGGCGATGGCAGCTACGCCGTGAAAGCAGTAACGCCCATTGATGATTTCAACGAGTTCTTCGAGACCGAAATGGACGAAGAGGAATTCGATACCATTGGTGGCGTGGTTCTCAAGGAATTCGGACACCTGCCCAGACGGGGCGAATCGGTTGAATTCGGCGGTTTGCGCTTTACCATTGCCAACGCCGATAACCGTGTAATCCGTCTGCTGCAGGTAACGCGAAGTGACCAGTGATGCCTCCAACACCAGAGCACTGAAAACCCCGCTGTCTTCCAACGCCTGGTTGGGCGCTGCGGCCCTTGTGGTCGCCGGCGCCCTGCAAACCCTGACCTTTTCACCGTTCAGCCTGTGGTGGCTGGGGCCCGTCTCGGTTTTGCTGATTCTCCTGGTCACGGTTCCCATGGCCTCTGGAAAACTGTTCCGGGCCGGCTGGCTCACTGGCCTGGGCCTGTTCGGCAGCGGCGCAAGCTGGGTCTATATCAGCATCAGCGAACACGGCAACACGGCAATCCCTATTGCCATTCTGTTGACGGTTCTGTTCGTAGCGGGCCTGGCGCTATTCCATGGCCTGGCCTTCTGGTTCTGGGGCAAACTTGCCAAGGACAGCCCGGCCCGGCGGCTTATCCTGTTCCCCGCTATCTGGATCCTTGGTGATTGGCTCCGGGGCTGGCTGCTAACCGGCTTTCCCTGGCTGTACCTGGGCACGGCCCACACAGACGGCCCGCTCGCCGGGCTGGCACCTCTTACCGGCGTGCATGGCATTACTTTCTGGATTACCGCCACCGGTGCTGCACTTTACGGCGGCTGGTGGCTGCTTAAACACCTCAAACCGGTGGCTGCAGGCGTTACCCTCGTTATCGCCCTGATTCCCTGGCTGGTTGCTCCGGCCATGAACCGCCTCGACTGGACGGATCTGAGCGAGGAGCCTACCTCGTTTGCCGCCATGCAGGGCAATATCCCCCAGCAGATCAAGTGGGACCCGGAGTTCCTGAAGGATCAGATAGTCACCTATCTGGGGATGACCGAAGATCACTGGGACACAGACCTGATTCTATGGCCGGAAACGGCCATTCCCATCCCCCAGGATCAGGCTGGCAAGATCATTGATCACATCAATGCTGAATTGGGGGAGAACAGCACCCTGATTACCGGGATACCCTGGTACGGATTCAGTGACCGCATTGAGGATTTCACCTTCCACAACAGCATCATGGCCATCGGCAACGGCGAAGGTATGTACCATAAGCAGAAGCTGGTGCCGTTCGGGGAGTATGTGCCGTTACAAAGTGTGTTGCGGGGCCTGATTGGTTTTTTCGATCTGCCCATGAGCGATTTCAGCCGGGGGCCTGAGTGGCAGGATCCTCTCACCGCCAATGGCATCAACGTGATGCCCTTTATCTGCTACGAGGTCGCCTACCCTGACTTTGTTGCCTTCAACGCCCGCGGCTCGGGCCTGCTGCTCACCATCAGCAACGACGGCTGGTTTGGCGACTCCATTGGCCCGCTGCAGCACTTGCAGATCGCCAGAATGCGGGCTTTGGAGACCGGTCGGTACATGCTCCGCGGCACGAATAATGGTGTTACTGCGATCATCAATCACCGGGGCGAGCTGACCGAGACCATTCCCCAATTCGAGCGCGCCACCCTTACCGGCGAGGTGTTCACCGCCACGGGCAACACCCCCTACATGCAGACAGGCTCCTGGCCGGTCCTGACCCTGGCGGTCATCCTGATCGTATTTGTCCGGGAGCGGATCATTCCTCCTGTTTCGGCCAGCGGCTCGTAACCCGCTCGTAGTAGTGGGAGCCGCAGGCTTCGCAAGGTTCGAGATGGCTGGTGGCTGTCAGACACCGCATGTGCCCACAGTTCAGACACTGGAACATGCCGGCGGTAGCCACTTCCCCTGAGATATACTGGCCCACTTCCTTGTTTTCCAGCTTCTGTTTCAGCTCCAGGAAGTCCACAACCGTTTTGTCAGCCACCGACAAAAGACTGTCCGCCAACTGGTGTTCCAGTAACGCCATATCAAGCTGCAACCATTCACTCAGGCCTTCGCCGGTTTCCTCCACGAAGTGCAGAAGGTGCTCGAGATCCCTCTGGAGGTATTCGCCGAGCAGGGCCGCTTCATCCCTGGTCATTTCCTCGAGCTCGTACTCGAACTCCACTGCCTTCTGGACTTCTTCCTCAAGGTTCTGGAGCGATGTTTCTTCCAGGTCATGGAGGCGCGTTTTTACCCGCTCCAGCATACGGTCGTAAACTTCCAGTGCCTTTCCTGAGAGATGACTTCTTTCTGGTTGTGTCATAACTGCTCCTTGAAATGGACCTCGGTGTTCCAAAAAACAGGCGTTAAATCAAACTATGGGTGTAGGAGTCAGGCTGCGTCAGGTCTTTCCGGGACACGCTGTGAATACATCCATGTACGCTTGACTGCAGCATCCATGCTGCAGACAGTCCCGGAAAGACCTGACACACCCTGCCTCCCGGACATTTAGTGCTCGTCTTCTTGAGGATTGCTCCCAAGGTTCGGGACGGCGGCCGGTGCGGCTTCCTGAGACTGTGAGCAGCATGGATGCTGCGATCAAGCCTACAGGGACGTATTTACGGCGTGTCTCAGGAAGCCGCACCGGCCGCCGTCTCCCACCAATACTGTAAGTCTGGCACAAGAACAGAAAATTGGCAGACTACCTGTAAAGGCTAGTGTGCGTTAGAATGTCCGGCCCGCTCCGGACGTGATTTTGATACAGGCTTTTATTTTTTCCACACAAGGTAATTTCGGTAATGGCAGGAATGGACGAGCAATACAATCCCCGTGACGTAGAACAGAATGCCCGTAATTTCTGGGAAGAGAACAAGACCTTTATGGTCAAGGAAGAGCCGGGCAAACCCAAGTACTACTGCCTGTCCATGTTCCCCTACCCCAGTGGCAAGCTGCACATGGGGCATGTCCGTAACTACACGATCGGCGATGTGATTTCCCGCTACCAGCGCATGCAGGGTAAGAACGTTATGCAGCCCATGGGCTGGGATGCGTTTGGCCTGCCCGCCGAGAATGCTGCCATTGCCAACAAGACCGCTCCTGCCAAGTGGACCTACGCCAATATCGAATATATGAAAAACCAGCTCAAGCAGCTGGGGTTCGGGTACGACTGGGATCGGGAGCTGGCTACCTGCAAGCCGGATTACTATCGCTGGGAACAGTGGTTCTTCGCGCGCCTGTATGAGAAGGGCCTGGTCTACAAGAAGATGTCCACGGTTAACTGGGACCCGGTGGACCAGACGGTTCTGGCCAACGAGCAGGTTGTAGACGGCCGCGGCTGGCGCTCCGGGGCATTGGTTGAACAGAAGAAGATTCCCCAGTGGTTTATCCGCATTACCGATTACGCCGAGGAACTGCTGAACGATCTGGATGAGCTGGAAGACTGGCCCGAGCAGGTCAAGACCATGCAGCGCAACTGGATCGGCAAGTCGGAAGGTACCGAGCTGACTTTTCCACTGAAAGACCGTGATAGTGGCCTGACTGTTTATACTACGCGCCCCGACACCCTGATGGGCGTGAGCTACATGGCCGTGGCCGCAGAGCATCCGCTGGCCAAAGAGGCGGCGGAACGTCATCGCGACGTGGCTGAGTTTGTCGAGGAGTGCCGCAACAGCAAGACCGCGGAGGCCGAGCTGGCCACCATGGAGAAGCGCGGTATCGATACCGGCTTCAAGGCGGTTCATCCGCTGACCCAGGAAGAGATTCCGGTCTGGGTCGCCAACTTCGTGCTGATGGACTACGGTACCGGTGCCCTGATGGCAGTGCCCGGTCACGATGAGCGGGACCATGAGTTTGCCCGCAAGTACAAGCTGCCTATCAAGCAGGTGATTGCCGCCAGCGACGGCCGGGAGATTGATGTCCAGGAGCAGGCCTTCACCGAGAAGGGCATCCTCGTTTCCTCGGGCAAGTACAGCGGTCTGAGCAGCGACGAAGCCTTCGATGAGATTGCGAAATTCCTGGAAGAACACAGCATTGGCAAGCGCACGGTAAACTACCGCCTGCGCGACTGGGGTGTATCCCGCCAGCGCTACTGGGGCGCGCCGATTCCGATGATGACACTGGAAGACGGCACCGAGATGCCGGTGCCCGATGACAAGCTGCCGGTGCGTCTGCCCGAAGACGTGGAAATGGACGGTGTCCAGTCTCCCATCAAGGCCGATCCTGAGTGGTGCAAGACCGAGTTCAACGGCCAGCCGGCGACTCTGGAAACCGACACCTTTGATACGTTTATGGAGTCTTCCTGGTACTACGCCCGGTTCTGCAGTCCCAACTATGATCAGGGCATGCTGGACCCGTCCGCCGCCAACTACTGGCTGCCGGTGGACCAGTATATCGGCGGTATCGAACACGCCATCCTGCACCTGCTGTACGCCCGCTTCTTCCACAAGCTGCTGCGGGACGTGGGCCTGGTCACCAGTTCCGAGCCGTTCAACCGGCTGCTTTGCCAGGGCATGGTCCTGGCGGAGACCTTTTATCGCGACGATGGCAAGGGCGGCAAGGTTTGGATTTCCCCTGCCGACGTCACCGTTGAGCGTGACGAAAAAGGTCAGCCTGTCCGGGCAGTACACAAAGAGGATGGCGAGCCGGTGGTTTCCGGCGGCGTCACCAAGATGTCGAAGTCCAAGAACAATGGCATCGATCCCCAGGCAATTATTGACGAGCACGGTGCCGATACCGTACGCCTGTTCATGATGTTTGCGGCGCCACCCGAACAGTCCCTGGAATGGTCAGACAGTGGTGTCGAAGGTGCACACCGGTTCCTCAAGCGGGTCTGGCGCCTGGTGAACGAGCATGCGGCAGGCGGCCCCGCGTCGGCTGTGGCCGCGGCCGAACTGAACGATGACCAGAAGAACCTGCGTCGCAAGACTCACGAGACCATTGCCAAGGTCAGTGATGATATCAGCCGGCGGCTGACCTTCAACACGGCCATTGCCGCCGTGATGGAGCTGCTCAACGATGTTGGCAAACTCCAGGGTGACGAACCCCAGACCCGGTCGGTCCGTCAGGAGGCTCTGGACACTGCAGTACTCGTGCTGTCGCCGATCGTTCCGCACATCTGCCACACCCTTTGGCAGGCGTTGGGTCATGAAGAGCCAGTCGTCGATGCGGCCTGGCCCGTAGCTGACGAGTCCGCCATGGTTCGCAGCCAGATCCAGGTGGTCCTGCAGGTCAACGGCAAGGTGCGGGCAAAAGAAGACGTGCCCGCCGACATCAGCAAGGCGGACCTGGAAAAGCTTGCGCTGGAAAACGAAAACGTCATGCGCTTCACAGAGGGGGCTACGGTGCGCAAGGTTATCGTGGTTCCCGGCAAACTGGTGAACGTGGTAGCCAACTGATATGTCTCGCCACTCCGCCCTGAGATCCGCAACCCGCCTGGTACCCGCAGCCGTCGTGGCTACGCTTCTGGCGGGTTGCGGGTTCCAGTTGCGGGGCGCTCCGCCGGTTTCTTCGGCCCTGGAGCCTCTGGCGGTGGATTGCTCATCACAGGTGCCCGAGACCCTGTGTCGGTCACTACGGGAACAGCTTGGTCTGGGCAATGTCCGGCTCGCGCCGGTTGCGGACGCCGACTACATTCTGCGGCTCAAGAACTTCGAGCGTGACCGTCGTGCAAGCGCCATCACGGCGCAGGCTGCGGCTGCTGAATATACGCTGCGGCACTCCGTTGAGCTTGAGGTGATCAGCGCAGACCGGGTCCCCATGGTGGCGACAACACGCCTGAACACCAGCGAAAGCTACCGGTACGACGCAACCAACGTTCTGGCAAGACAACGGGAAGAGGAAACCCTGCGCCAGCAAATGGATGATCGTCTGGCACAGCAGGTGATATTCCGGCTGGCACCGCTGACCCCGCAGAGAATCGAGGCCATCCGGAGCGAATACCAGCGTAAACAGGAAGCCGACGCCCCAGCCACAGGTCAGCCATGAAGACCAACCCGGGACAGTTATCCCAGCTTCTGAAAAAGGGCCTTTCGCCGGTCTATCTGATTTCCGGTGATGAACCACTGCTAGTCCAGGAATGCTGTGATCAGGTTCGAAAGGCTGCAAAGGATGCCGGCTTTCACGACCGCCTGACCTTTCACGCCGACCACCAACTGGACTGGAATGCCGTTGGCGAGGAGTTCAGTGCCATGTCGCTGTTCGCCGAAAAACGGCGGATTGAGATCCATCTGCCAACCGGCAAGCTGGGTGATGGCCGCGCAGTGCTGGAACGGGTGCTGGCAGACCCTCCGGAAGACATCATTCTGCTACTGATCAGTGCTCGCCTGGACGCCGCTGAAACCCGCCGGAAATGGTACAAGGAGCTTCAGGGAAAAGGCGTGCATGTGCCGGTGTGGCCGGTCGATGCCGACAAATTCCAGGGCTGGCTCCAGCAGAGGGCCAGCAACCGTGGCCTGAGTCTGACCCGGGGCGCCCTGGCCATTATGAGCGAACGACTTGAGGGTAATCTGCTTGCCGCCAGCCAGGAGCTCGACAGGCTGTCCTTGTTGGCAAACGGCAATACCATTGATGAGGAAACCGTTGAACAGGCGGTCCAGGACAGCTCCCGGTTCAATGGCTTTGAACTGGTAACGGAATTGATCAGTGGCCGGGCACCCCACGCCGGAAAGATGATCACGGTTCTGCAGCAGGAAGGTGAAAACCCGCTGGGCCTGTTGTCCGTCCTCAGTCGCGACCTGAATCTGCTGCTTGAGCTGAAATCGCCGGCCGGCCAGTCGGAAAATCCCGCCGCCTTTCTGAAAAAACGGGGGGTATTCCAGCCTCAACGGGCCCGGGCACTGGAACAGGCCGCACGCCGGCTCAACCGCTCCCAACTGAATGAGGCCATCAGCCTTTGCAGCCAGATTGATCGTGCCGCCAAAGGCTTCGATTCCCTCACCCCCTGGCACTATTTGCGGGATATGTCTGCCCTGCTTGCGGGTCGTTCCTGACCTGAATCAAACTCTGCCCTTCTTGTTCACGCCTGGCCCGCACGGCCTCTTGACAGTTTTTTCCAATCGGGCGCATTGTAAGCACACCAACAATCCAAGGAGGTGCTTGATATGAGTCTTCAAGAAGAGCTCAAAAAGCTGTCGGAAAAGGTAAAACAGTACCGGGATGAAGCGCGCGTTCAGATGCATCTGGCCCGGGAAGACGTTAAAGACGAATGGGATGACCTTGAGCAAGACTGGGATCGATTCAGAAACAAGCTTGATCAGGTTCTGCACGATGCAGAAAATGCCTCCCAGGAAGCCCGCCAAACCGCGCAGAAACTGGGCGAAGACCTGAAAACCGGTTACCAGAACATCCGCAACAAACTGAAGTAAAACTGTTAACCCGTTAACACTACGCCACAAATTTCTACCTCGGAGGCTCCGTGGTTTGGAGCCTCTGTGTCATACTTCACAGTATCAGTGAACAAAGCGTCATAGTTTTGACCCGCTTGATCAAATCCTGACCACTCCTGATCAACAGGGCCCGAATTACCGCGTCGCTTGAGCACACTGCGAGGTATAAAAGGCGTATGAGAAACTTCCTACTGATACCTACAGCACTCTGTCTGTTGCTTACCACCACCCTTGTGATTGGCCAGAATACCCGGTTCAGCGATCCGGAGACCGTCGTTTCCGATCACTTCTGGGGCAACCTCTATGCAAATGGCGGCAACTCCTTCTTCTGCAATACCGCTTTCACCAGCAAAGGTTTCGTGCTGACAGACGGCTACGTCTATCCATTGGCAGATGTGCGCAGCGCACTCGACTGCGGCACCTCACGAGAATGTGAACAGGACAACCGCTACCGTCAGATCGCGTCTGATCTGCATAACATGATACCGGTACGCAGCCGGACCGAGATGGGACGCCGAAATGCCCGTTACGAAGATTTGGGTACGTCGGTCACTGAGGATGACTGTGGCATTCGCCAAAGCGCCCAGTTCTTTGAGCCTCCGGTCCGGGTCAAAGGCGATGTTGCCCGCACCGTTGCGTATATGGTGGACACCTACGACCTGCCCTGGCTGGGCTCATCCGCGGTTTTCAAGGGCTGGAACCGCTTGGACCCGCCGGATGATGGCGAACTCACCCGGCACCGGCGCATTGCTGAAATCCAGGGTAACGAGAACCCCTTCGTCACCAATCCAGAGAGAATGGAGCGACTCTAGGAACCGGAGAGCCAGTCTCGTGACCCGTTAGCCACAAAAAACAGGCCCTCAAGGGGCCTGTTTTTTTATGCCTGATTCTCGGACGGGAATCAGAACTCTTCGGCAGTAAGCGCCATCATGGACTCGCTGCCACTGCGAATACCTTCCGCCAGCGAAACCGTCTTTGGCAACAGACGATCATAGTAGAACCGCGCTGTCTTCAGTTTACCGCTGTAGAAGCCGGAGGTATCCGCTTCAGCCTGGGGTGCAGCGGCTTTGGCAATCTTCGCCCACATGTAACCCAGCGCCGTCAGACCAAAGAGGTCCAGGTAGTCGACAGACGCGGCGCCAATGGCATTCGGATTATCCCCGGCCTGTTTGATCACATGCTCGGTCACATCATCAAGACGCTCAACCGCCGCTGCCAGCGGTTCCAGGAATGGGCGCAGGTTCTCGTCACCGCTGTTCTCTTCCAGGAAGTTCGCCACGTCCTGGGCAAACAGCTCATACAGCTTACCCTGGCTGCCAACCACTTTCCGGCCCATGAGATCCAGCGCCTGGATACCGTTGGTTCCCTCATAGATCTGGGTAATACGGCAGTCCCGGACCAGTTGCTCCTGGCCCCACTCGCGGATGAAACCATGGCCACCGAAAACCTGTTGGCCCATGATGCAGGCGTCCAGGCCGCGATCGGTCAGGAATGCCTTGGCTACCGGGGTCAGCAACGCCACCATGCCCTCAGCGTGCTTGCGGCGTTCATCGTCTTCGGCGTACTTGGAGATGTCCAGCCACTGGGCAACATACGTGGAGAAAGCCCGACCGCCTTCCACATAGCCTTTCATGGTCAGCAGCATGCGGCGTACATCCGGATGCACGAGGATCGGATCGGCGGCCTTCTCAGGCTGCTGTGCGCCGGTGGGCGCGCGGCTCTGGATACGGTCCAGGGCGTATTCCCGGGCACTCTGGAGAGAGGCCTCGGCAGCACCGATTCCCTGAATGCCCACGCCCAGACGCTCGTAGTTCATCATGGTGAACATGGCCGCCAGGCCTTTATTCTCTTCACCAACCAACCAGCCCCTGGCACCATCGAAGTTCATGACACAGGTGGCAGAGCCCTTGATACCCATCTTCTTCTCGATGGAACCGCAGCTGAAGCTGTTGCGCTCACCGAGGGAACCGTCGTCATTCACCAGGAATTTGGGCACGAGGAACAGGGATATGCCTTTCGGGCCCTTGGGCGCATCCGGCAACTTGGCGAGAACCAGGTGGATAATGTTCTCCGCCATATCGTGCTCGCCCCAAGTAATAAAGATCTTGGTACCTGTAACGTTGAAAGAGCCGTCGTCATTGGGTTCGGCCTTGGTGCGGATAATACCAAGATCGGTGCCGGCATGGGGCTCGGTCAGATCCATGGCGCCGGACCAGACGCCGGAATACATGTTGGGCAGGTATTTTTCTTTCAGTTCCTGACTACCGTGGGCGTCCAGGGCGAGACAAGCACCTGCTGTCAGCATGGGAGCCAGGCCGAACGCCATGTTGGCACCCTGCATCATTTCCTCGAACTGGGCCACCAGGGTCTTGGGCATGCCCATGCCACCAAAGTCCGGGTTACCACCGAGGCCGTTCCAGCCGCCTTCAACGATGGTCTGGTAGGCTTCCTTGAAGCCGTCCGGAGAAGTCACCTCACCGTCGTTCCACTTGCAGCCCTGCTCGTCACCCTCGCGGTTCAGGGGCGCCAGCACACCGCTGCTGATCTTGCCGGCTTCTTCCAGAATGGCGTCCGCAGTTTCCGGATCCACATGCTCGGCAACCTTGGGCAGTGAAGCCCAAAGGGCCGGGGCATCGAAAACCTCATTCAGAACGAAACGCATGTCACGTAGGGGTGCCTGATAATCAGCCATCTAAAACTCTCCAAAAATTCTGTCAGTCTGTTCAGGTGGCAATAAGGCCTCTCTTGGGGCCGGTCACACCTGCTCGGGCTATGTGTCCGCTGAAGCTTATTTTTATGGGCGCTTATTCTACCCTAAAAGCGGACCGCAACTCATGAAAAAAGCCCGCCTCCGGGGAGCGCGGGCTTTCTGTCCTCTGGAACCGTCCTTCGGTGCCCGCGCCTTAGATGGCGAAGGCTTCCTCCGGCATGTCCATCAGGCTGTCGGCGCCAGCCAGCATGCTTTCCGCGTGGCCCTTGGCCCGGGGCAGCATACGCTTGAAGTAGAAGCGCGCGGTCTGGATCTTGGCGTTGTAGAACATTTCCTCGGTGGTGCCTTCAACCATCTTATCCAGGGCCACCTTGGCCATCCGCGCCCACAGGTAGGCGAAGACCGCGTAGCCGGAGTACATCAGGTAGTCCACAGAGGCCGCACCGACTTCTTCGCGGTTCTTCATGGCGGACATACCAATCTTGGTAGTCAGCTCACCCCATTCCTTGTTCATGGCCGCCAGCGGCTCGATGAATTCCTTGAGCTGCTCGTCTTCCGCGTTTTCCTTGCAGAACAGATGCACCTGCTTGGTGAAGCCCTTGAGGGATTCGCCCTGGGTCATCAGAACCTTCCGGCCTAGCAGATCCAGCGCCTGAATGCCGGTGGTGCCTTCGTAAATCATGCCGATACGGGCGTCACGGACGTTCTGCTCCATACCCCACTCGGAGATAAAGCCGTGGCCACCGAACACCTGCATGCCCAGGTTGGCGGCCTCGTAACCGATCTCGGTCAGGAAGGCCTTGGCGATTGGCGTCAGGAAGCCCAGGGCCTCGTCGGCGGCGCGACGCTCTTCTTCGGTTTTGCCACTGTGCACGATATCGGCCTGCTGCGCAGTCAGGTATATCAGGGCACGAGCGCCTTCCGCGACGGCTTTCTGGGTCAGCAGCATGCGGCGCACGTCCGGGTGGACGATGATCGGGTCAGCAATGCCTTCCGGATTCTTCGGACCGCTCAGTGAACGCATCGCCAGACGCTCCTTGGCGTAGGCCAATGAACCCTGGAAACCCAGCTCGGCGGCACCCAGACCCTGGATCGCGGTACCGATACGAGCGGTGTTCATGAAGGTGAACATGCAGTTCAGGCCCTTGTTCTCCGGTCCGATCAGCCAGCCCTTGGCGCCGTCGAAGTTCATCACGCAGGTAGCGTTGCCGTGGATACCCATCTTGTGCTCGATGGAACCACAGGAAACGGCGTTACGCTCACCAGCAGAGCCGTCTTCGTTCGGCAGGCACTTGGGCACGATAAACAGGGAGATGCCCTTGGTGCCTTCCGGTGCGCCCGGCAGACGTGCCAGAACGATATGGACGATGTTCTCGGCCATGTCGTGCTCACCGGCAGAGATAAAGATCTTGGTACCGGTGATGGCGTAGGTGCCATCGGCATTCGGCTCGGCCTTGGTGCGGAGGGTGCCAAGATCGGAACCACAGTGCGGCTCGGTCAGACACATGGTGCCGGTCCACTCGCCGCTGATCAGCTTGGTGAGATAAGTCTGCTTCTGCTCTTCGGTACCATGCTCTTCAATGGTGTTGGTGGCGCCGTGGCTCAGGCCCGGGTACATGCCAAAGGACCAGTTGGCGGTACCGACCATCTCACTCATAACCAGACCGAGGGAATGCGGGAGCCCCTGGCCACCGTAGTTGGGATCGGCGGTCATGGACGGCCAGCCGCCTTCTACATACTGCTGGTAGGCTTCCTTGAAGCCAGTCGGTGTTTTTACACCGTCTTCGCTCCAGGTACAGCCTTCCTTGTCACCCACCTGGTTCAGCGGAGACAGAACCTGCTCACAGAACTTGGCACCTTCCCCGATAATGGCATCCACCATATCCGGAGTAGCGTCTTCGGCACCTTCCAGGTTGGCGTAGTGCTGCTCGCTGTTCAGCAGCTCGGTCATTACGAATTTGATGTCACGCAGGGGCGCTTTGTACTCAGGCATGGAATCCACCTCGGTTCTCGGGCTCAGCTGAATCAGGTTTGACAGCTTCTGGCCTTGGGTTTGCTCAGACACCGCAACGCAATGCGCTGCAGCCTTAATTAAACACTTGTTTGAAACATACGTTTACAGGCACAGAATTGTCAATAGCCGGATGCAAAATTTGTGTTGCGAACTGTCACCGGATCACGCGCCATGACAGTGCATGCCGGGCACAAGTGGCCTGTAACCAGAGGACATTTATGGAGCAGAGCAGGACTGTTTCGGGAGGGAGTCAGGCAGACACCGGCTCGAAGGATGAGACGCGGCTATCCTCACCTTCTTGCTCGACGTCTCCCATCGCAGAGACTTCACGATAGGCATCGCTTGCTGCCCGTGGAGAGGACCCGGATTCGGCAGCAAGCTCCGACTGGGCCTGAAGCATGATCTGCATGGCCTGGGCGGCAACGGCCCGATCCTGCCCCGAGGGCTCTGCCGGCGCCATGGCTGCTGCACGTACGATGCGCATCTTTTCGATGGTTGCCTGGGGATCCCCCTGTACGGGGGAAATATCGATGGAGACCTCGCCGCCCACCGCATACTGGGCGCCATCCGGGCCCCGCTGGTAGGTGAACGACATGGCACCGGCATACTGACCACCAACCGCCTGGTGCGCGGCTTCATGGGCACGGACCTCACGGTCCCGGGCTTTCAGCTCGGTCAGTTGCTTTAGCTCTTGCTCCGTTAGCCCCTGCGGGTTTTCGGAGCTCTCGCCACCGGGTTTTGATTCCGGGTTCTCTCTTGCGGACTCTGCTTTTCCTGAAGCCTCAGTGAATCTGGCGCCTGCAGAAGGCGTCTCGGGTTCGGCCGCTGCCGAGCCATTTGTCTGGACTCGCGGTGAAATCTGGCCTTGGAAAGAGGCCCCGGGGGAAAACGGGGGAACAGGAGGGAGAGAGGAAAGCACGGACTCGGCGCCCTTTCAGTGATCAGGCCATGACATCCAGAAGCGTTCCCAGCGTTTCGTCCGCGGTTTTTACCACCTGCGCGGAAGCTTCAACACTGCGCTCGTAGATTTTGAGATCAACAATGGGCTCAATGAGGCTACCCGCACCCTCTGCGGTTCCCTGGGGGCCATCAGTGCCACCACGGGCAATCTTGCGGGCGGCATTTTCCATGCCGACCATGCCATCCTGAATGCCCTGGATTCCAACTGCGAGAGTGTTACTGATCATAACCGCGCTGCCTGATGACCATTAATTGACTTGATTAAGCCATATATCTGGTCAATTTTCAAACAGTCCGTCAATATTCAGGTAACCAGCCAGCATTTCCGGTTTCGATTGCTCCAGCCAGGGAAGAATACCCAGGCAGGGCGAGCCCATGTGGTTAACGAGGTAATTCAGAGTGTCCTGTTCGCAACTCATGGGCTCGGATTCGGTCCGATTGGCAACCCACCCTGCCAACCGCAGACCGTCACCCCTGATGGCTTCTGCCGTCAGCATGGCATGGTTGATACAACCCAGGCGGAGTGAGACCACCAGAATAACCGGCATGTTCAGTTGGCGGGGAAACTCCGAATAGGTTTCCCTGTCGTTAAGAGGGACCCGCCAGCCGCCCGCGCCTTCCACGAGCAGCAAGTCTGCCGGACGAATCTGCAAGCCACGACAAAACCCGACCAGTCGGTCAGAGGTTATATGACGCCCCGCCTGCTCAGCCGCTACGTGAGGCGCAATGGCCGGTTCCAGCGCTACCGGATTGATCAGCTCATAAGCCAGCGGCTCGGTAATAGCGTTCTGCAAAATCAGGGCGTCTTCGTTTCGAAGGCCTTCGGGCGTCCGGTCGCATCCAGATGCAATGGGCTTCATGGCCAGGGTGTGCTTCCCCATGGCCCTGGCCGCATGAAGTATGGCTGCGGATACCAGGGTTTTTCCAACCCCCGTGTCGGTACCCGTTACAAAGTAGGATTGCTTGGCCATTATTGTTTCCCGGTTAACGCGTCCTGTGGTTTCTGCCAGTAAATCCAGGCAGCCTCATAACTTGCCATAATAGTGCCGTCCGGCTCCTTCGGGTACTGCTTGCACATTTCCCGCAATCTCCCCGGTGCCGTAACCGCTCGTCGTCGGCCAGCCCCGCGGAAGCCCGCACCCAGATGACGAAGCTCACCTGCCAGGGCCATCGGTGAGTCGTAGGGAAGCCTGATGGTACGGTTTTCAACAACGGCACCCGGCAACTCCGCACGCACCTTGGCCTGCAAGGCAAGGTCTGTCTCGAAGCGGTTTACGTGCTGATGGCCAGGGTCCGCTGCGTGCCAGGCCGCTTTCAGCTCTCGAAGCGTGCCATCCAGCAGCGTGGAAACCATGAGAAATCCACCGGGACGCAGTATGCGCTGGCATTCCCGAAGCACTGCACGGGGGTCATCACACCACTGGATCATGAGATTACTGAACACCAGATCCACGCTGCCATCGGGTAAAGGCAAGTGCTCCGCATCTCCTACAATCCAGTTGATCCCTTCAGGCCCATTCTCGCGAGCCTCTTCCAGCATGCCAGGTGACAGATCAATCCCCACCAGCGCTTCAACGCGCCCGGAATTAGCGAACTTTCGGGCAAACCAACCGGTACCACACCCCAGGTCCAGGACGGTCGAATCGATGCGCTGGCTTTCACGGGACTGGAATTTTTGCAGCATGGTATTGCCCATAAAACGCTGCAGCCTGGAGGCGCTTTCATAGGTACCACTGGCTGTGCCAAAACCCCGGGCAATATCGGACTTGAGCGTTTCAGAAATGCCGGCGGCCGCGCCCCGAAAGCTCATGATGCCCATGACAATGCTTTCTGCGAGGCAAAGAACGCCTGAATCGCCTCCCAGCAATCCGACGCTGAACAGCCACCGGGCCAATGGGACATGCCAGGGACGACCGCATGCCCGCTTGTCCCGGGTAGCGAAAGATCCCGGGCCCTGGATCTGACCACAATGTCGTTTTCACCCATCACATGGAGGGCCGGCGTGGCGAGTGAATGCCATAACGCCCGCTGGTCCCCGCTCTCCAGCCACGCAAGACTCTTGCAGAGGTGTTCGTGAGAAACCAGGGTGCCTTTTTCCAGCCAGGGCTTGAGGCTCTGCCGTTCCTGCTGCTCTTTTGCGGCACCGTTGATCATCAATAACAGAAAATGCAGCCAATACCTCTGGGGGTCTCGCCGTATACCCTTGCTGAAAGCCCGGAAATCCCCTTCAGGCATACCATGGGGCCAGCTTTCATCGGCAACAAACTTCGGAAAACCACCAATCGTGATGGCACAGGATACCGCGCCGGTCTGCCGCGCGGCAGCCTCCATCACAACCTGACTGCCCAGAGACCAGCCCATCCAGACAGACGGCTGCGGATACAACGACAAAAGCTCATCAGTGACTTCCGAAAGGGAATGGCAACGGGCCAGCAACTCATCGTCGAGGGACACGGGCACCACCTCCCCGGGCCAGTACCCATAGAGTTCCGACAGCATCTCTGCGCGAACACCCCAGCCGGCGACCACCACCAGGCGCGGACAGACCCTGCCGGAACTCATATCGCCACATCCGTCTTTAGAATCAGATGACGGCAATCTGAAAGTGCTTTCAGCAGACAATCAAGATCCTCCCGGGAATGTGCGGCACTGAACGTGACCCGCAGACGCGCCTCGCCCACCGGAACCGTGGGCGGTCGAATCGCCGAAACCAGCAAGCCTCGTTCCTCAAGCGCCTGGCTCAGCGCCAGCGCATCGTGATTATCGCCAATCATAATCGGCTGGATCGGCGTCCGCGAGGGCATCAACTCATAGCCCATGGCAGAGGCCTCCCGCCGGAACCGGGATACCAGCTCCAACACATGATCACGGCGCCCCTGATCGCGTTCAATAAGATCCAGGCTCGACATGGTCGCCTTCGCAAGCGCCGGCGGCATCGCCGTGGTGTAAATATAGGTTCGGGCTTTCTGCACCAGATAGTCCATCAACATTGACGGCCCGGCCACGAACGCACCGCTGGTGCCGACCGCCTTGCCCAGGGTCCCAATCAGCACCGGTACGTCTTCCTCAGACAAACCCAACTCAGCAACACTGCCCCGGCCCTCGGGCCCCAGAACTCCAATGCCGTGCGCATCATCAACTACCAGCAGCGCATCGTGTGCCCTACAGACCCGGGCCAACTCCGCCAACGGCGCAACATCGCCATCCATGCTGAACACCCCGTCGGTGACCACCAGCTTGTGCCCGGAGGTCTCCACCAGCATCGCCTCCAGCGCCGCCACATCGCCATGGGCGTAACGCCGAACCCGGGCACGGCTGAGAATACAGCCGTCAATAATGGAGGCGTGATTCAGCCGATCCGAAAAAATCGTATCGCCCCGCCCAGCCAGCGCCGAAATAACCCCCATATTGGCCATGTAACCCGTGGAGAAAAACAGCGCTGAACTGCGCCCGGTAAACTCCGCCAGACGAAGCTCCAACTGGTGATGGGCATCATGATGGCCACAAATCAGATGAGAAGCCGCGCCCCCGAGCCCTGTCTCTGGAAGCGCATTACGGAGGGCCTCGATATTGGCAGGGTTATTGGCAAGACCAAGGTAATCATTGCTGCAGAACGACAGCAAAGGTTTGCCGTCCGCAATGAGAGAGGGCCGCTGGGGACCGGCTACATGCCGACGCGTCCGGTACAGACCGGCCTGTTTCCGCTCTTCAAGTTCAAGGGCAAAGTCCCGCACGGGCATCGCTCCAGGTTAACCGTTACGCTTTGAATCAGATTCAGTGCCATGAGGGCACCCGAAGGTTCTGGCAGGGTGCGGGCAGGGCTCTCCGGGATTGTAGAGGGCCATGGACGGCCCGAGACAAGCGCACAGGGAAGTGCTTGTAGCGTATCCCGGAGAGCCCTGCCCGTAGCCTGCTCCCCCGAGTTCAGCAACTCTTCTTAAACTCAGGCAGATTCCCGGGTAGCGTCATAGAACATGTGACGAGTCGCCTCATACTCCACGGCCTCGGCAATCGCCTCCTCTTCCTGCTCCTCGGAAGCACACTGCTCCCGCTGCTCAGGACGAATCCCCAGGCGCTTGAACAGCAACATATCGGCATCAGCCTCGGGGTTGGCGGTGGTCAGCAGCTTCTCACCATAGAAAATCGAGTTGGCGCCAGCCATGAAACACAGGGCCTGCATCTGCTCATTCATATTCTCCCGACCCGCGGACAGACGAACGTGAGACGCAGGCATCATGATCCGCGCTACCGCAATAATCCGGACGAACTCGAACGGATCCAGATCCTCGACATCCTCCAGAGGCGTACCTTTCACCTTAACCAGCATATTCACAGGCACACTTTCCGGATGGTGAGGCAGATTTGCCAGCTGGACCAGCAGCCCAACCCGGTCATCCTCATCTTCGCCCATGCCCATAATGCCGCCACAGCAAACCTTCATGCCGGCCTTGCGAACATTGTCCAGCGTATCCAGGCGATCCTGGTAGGTACGTGTGGTGATGATATGGCTGTAGTACTTCTCGGAGGTGTCCAGATTGTGGTTGTAGTAATCCAGGCCGGCATCGGCCAGCTCTGCTGCCTGTTCCTCTTTCAGCATGCCAAGGGTCATGCAGGTCTCAAGCCCGAGGGACTTCACCTGCTTCACCATGTCCAGGACGTAGGGCATGTCCTTTTTGGAGGGGCTGCGCCAGGCGGCACCCATACAGAACCGGGAAGCGCCCTTCTCTTTTGCGGCACGGGCCTCGGCAACCACTTTCTCGATTTCCAGTAATTTTTCTTTCTCAAGGCCGGTGTTGTAATGACCGCTCTGGGGGCAATACTTGCAGTCTTCCGGACAGGCGCCGGTCTTGATCGACAGCAGGGTGCTCACCTGCACCTCGTTGGGATCAAAATGCTGGCGGTGCACGCTCTGGGCACGGAAGAGAAGATCGTTAAAGGGAAGTTCGAAAAGCTCGCGGGCTTCCTGCAGTGTCCAGTCGTGGCGGAGTTCTGTAGCGGTCATGTAAAAGTCCTGTTAACCTTTCCCGGTCTCTGGGTTTACGGATGAATCAGATGATAAAGGGACTGAACTGGCTGTCAACCTTCACGGATAAAAAGGTTAACAGCGTAAAACATGGCGGACTCTGTGTCGCCTGCCTCTCCGCCAATGCTTTCAATGGCTTATGTCAGCCCTGCCGGGACGATCTACCGGTTAACCGCTGGCACTGTCGCTGCTGCGCCCTGCCCCTTGCCTTTCCATCCTCGGAACTGCTGTGTGGCGATTGCCTGAAGCACCCGCCACCATTCGATAGGTCATGCATACCCTGGAGATACCAGTACCCGCTGGACGGCATGATTGGCCGTTACAAATACAATGGCCAGCGCAAGTTCGGCCGACCGCTTATCTCGGATTTTGCCGGCTTTCTTGAAAAGTCATTGCACCATGGCGGTGCCACCAGGCCCGAGGTACTGGTACCTGCTCCAATGGATGCCAAACGGCGGCGCCAGCGGGGTTTCAATCAGGCCCAGGACATTGCCGAGACCATCGGGGCCCAACTGAACATTCCAGTTGCTCCCGGGCTGGTGCAGCGGGTCCGGCAGGTTCGGGCACAGCGAGAGCTGAACCGGGAGGCGCGGCTGGCGAATCTTCGCGGGGTGTTCGAGGTGACATCCACGGTGCCTGAGCGGGTGGCCATTGTGGATGATGTGGTGACGACGGGGGCGACGGTTCGGGTGCTGGCCTCGGTTCTTCGGGATGCCGGGGCTAGGGAGATTCAGGTTTGGGCTTTGGCCCGGACACCCGGTTAGTGCGACTAACCGCATTTACTTTGGAGCATTCGCCGGGAAAGGCCATTAACTCATACTTGGGAGCAAGCACCGGGCAGGCAGGCCCTCCCGGGATACGCTACAAGCACTTCCCTGTGCGCTTGTTTCGGGCCATCCATGGCCCTCTACAATCCCGGGAGGGCCTGCCTGCCCGGCGCCCGGACTGTTGAGTAAGTTGTTCAGTTCAGCTTTTTCTGCACAAAATCCGCGATTGCCAAGCAAGACGTCAATCCAGGCGATTCAATGCCAAAAAGATTAACCAGTCCCGTCAAACCGTGATCTTCCGGTCCATCAATTCGGAAATCCGCAAAGCCGCCGTCAGGGCCGGCCAGTTTTGGCCGGATACCGGCGTAGGCGGGTTGAAGTCGGGCCGGGTCAAGGTCTGGCCACCATTGGCGGATGCCGGTGGCGAAGGCTTCCTGGCGGTCAGGGCCAACGGTGTAATCTTCCTTTTCGATCCATTCCACGTCCGGGCCAAAGCGGGCCTGGCCGGCGAGGTCCAGGGTGAGGTGGACACCGAGGCCGCCGGGTTCTGGCACGGGGTAGATCAGGGTTTTGAAGGTTGTTCGGCCGCTGTAGCTGAAGTAGACGCCTCTGGCGAACCACTGCCGGGGTTTGTATTCATCAGGCAGACCGGCCCAGGTTTTTGCCAGTGGAACAGCGGCGAGTCCAGCGGCGTTGATGACGTTTTTCGCTTTCAGAGTCAGCGGATGGTCGCCTCCCACGCGAAGACGATGCCAGTGATCGTCCGATTCGGCGGCCACCACGGGTGATCGGAGAACGAGCTGGCCGCCAGCATCCTCGAGCTCACCGAGCAGTGAGAGCATAAGTCCATGGCTGTCGATGATGCCGGTTTCCGGGGACCAGAGGCCGGAACTGGCGCGAACTTCCGGAATCTCACGGGCGACCCTGTCTGCCTCATGCAGGGCTAGCTCCACGCCATTGCGGGCCGCAGCCGCTTGAATATCCCTGAGCTTGCCATTCTGCGATTCATCGGCAGCCACAATCCATTTGCCACACTTCCGGTGATCGATTTTGTGGGTTTGGCAATACTCGTATAGCCGCTCTCGGCCTGCAACGCACAGTTCCGCCTTAAGTGATCCCTCCGGGTAGTAGATGCCGGCATGAATGACTTCGCTGTTGCGAGAGGATATACCCTCACCAAACCGGCCCGCGCCTTCCAGCACAATGACCTCGTGGCCGGCTCTGGCAAGAGCGCGGGCAGTGGCGAGCCCAACGACGCCGGCGCCGATTACAACGGTTTGTGTTTCGAGCATTTCTTCTGGCACGTCCGCTTATCCCTAAACAACTCCCAATGAAAGAGCATACCCCATTCTCAAATTTCCCAGAAAAGTACCCTCATCGGGAACCATTACTACTAGTCAAGAGATACCAGTTATACTTGGGTCCAGTTTGGGATTAATGCCTTTTCCGTGACGCCTGTAGGGGCTCGGAGCTCCATGAAAACTGGTACCATCTGCAACCCATGAAATCCAAATACGACACAAGGCTCTGAAACGTTCCTTTATGACCCATGACCCATCACTTGCGGCATCCACCCACCCCTACGATTCCCTGACGCCGGATGTCATTCTGGATGCCATGGAGGAGGCCGGGTTCGCGGTAAGTGGCCGTCTGTTCGCACTGAACAGCTATGAAAACCGGGTTTATCAGGTGGGTCTGGATGAAGGCGCCCCGGTTATCACCAAATTTTATCGGCCGGGCCGATGGAGCGAAGCGGAAATCCGGGAAGAGCATGAGTTCACTCTGGAGCTTCTGCAAGCCGATGTTCCGGTAGTTGCCCCGATGAAACTGGCTTCCGGCGATTCCCTCGGGCGCCATGGCGAATTCCTGTTTGCCGTGTTTCCCCAACGTGGCGGGCAGGCGCCGGACACCAGTGTGACGGACACGCTTTACCGTCTGGGCCAGTGGCTTGGCCAGATCCACAACATTGGCGCCCTGAAGCCCTTTGCCCATCGCTCTGGCATGGATTTGCTGGAAGGCATTGAAGCCAGCAACCGGCTCCTGGTGGAAGGTGACTGGATTCCGGCGGATCTCAGGCCCGCCTGGGATAGCCTGATTCCTGACCTGCAAAGACTTTGTGCCGCACGGATTGATGAAGCCGGCCCGGTGGAAACCCTGCGACTTCATGGCGACTGTCATGCCGGTAATATCCTGTGCCGGGACGAGCAGATGCTATTCGTGGACCTGGACGATTGCCGCACAGGCCCTGCTATTCAGGACATGTGGCTGCTCCTTAACGGCGACGACGTAGAGCGGGGCGCCCAGCTTGGAGAACTGCTGGAAGGTTACGAGATGTTCCGTGATTTCAATCGCCGTGAACGCCATCTGATTGAGCCCTTGCGCTGCTATCGACAGATCGCGCACTGCGCCTGGCTGGCAAAACGCTGGGACGATCCTGCTTTTCCGCGCTTTTTCCCCTGGTTCGCCCAGCCACGATTCTGGTCAGACCAGATTCTCTCCCTCCGGGAACAGTTATCCGCCCTGCAATCTCCCGCCATCACGGTGCCGGGGCAATACTGAGTAACACTTTACATTCAATTGATTTGAGGTAGGCATGAGCCAGAATGAGGCCCGTTACACTGTCCGAAGCCTGATCGTAACCGCCCTGGTCGCGGTGATCGGCACTGTTCTTGCGCTGGAAATGAGCGGCAAGATCAGCCACAGCGAGAACAAGGATCACATGCCGGTTGGTGACTTCCAGGCCATTCATGTGACCGAGGACAATCCGTTCCGCATGTCGCCCAAGGCATCGGAACTGCATGCGGTCTGCGAAAATGGCTATCTGGCGATTGCCGCCGATGTGGACCCGTCATTCCGGGGCATTCTGGTGGACTACAAGAACCGGGGTGTGCGCTGCTCCCGGCCGTCACCGACAGGGCCTGCCGTTCCACCCACCCCCGAGGCACCCGACTCCAATGGTTAAATCCCGAAAGCCGTCGGAGGCCCCCGAGCAAGTAACGGACCGGCTGTTTGCCACAGAACGCCGGCCAGAGGATTTCCGGTTCGACGCATCGGTAGCCAGGGTTTTCCCGGACATGATTCGTCGTTCTGTTCCGGGCTACACTACCATCATTCCGATGATTGAGGTCATCACCGAACAGTACGCCCAACCCGGCTCCCACTGTTACGACCTGGGCTGCTCCCTTGGCGCCTCAACCCTGGCGATGCGCCACGGCATTTCCCATTCGGATTGCGTCCTCGTTGGCGTGGATAACTCCAGCGCCATGATCGAACGCTGCGAGCACTACATTGCCCTGGACGACTGTGCCCTCCCCGTCACCCTCAGATGCGAAGATATCCTGGACACTGAACTCAGCAACGCTTCGGTGACCACGCTGAATTTCACGTTGCAGTTTGTGGATCCGGAAAAACGGGCCAATCTTCTCAAGCGAATTGCTGACGCTACTCTTCCGGGCGGCGTTTTGATTCTGTCAGAGAAAATCCGCTTTGAGTCCGAAGACGAACAGGCCATTCAGACCCGACTGCACCACGAATTCAAACGCGCCAACGGCTATTCGGATCTTGAGATCAGCCAGAAGCGCACCGCCATCGAACAGGTACTGATCCCCGAAACACTGGTGGCCCACAGGGCTCGACTGCTCGCAGCGGGCTTCAATGATGTGGTGGTGTGGTACCAGTGCTTCAACTTTGTTTCCATGCTCGCCATCAAGGCTGACAAAACCATCGAATGACCATGGCAGATTTTGACTGGAAAGCCCGGTTTGGGCCCATCATCAATGAACTCGCGGAAGATGGCCTGGAGCACTGGGCCACTTTGCTCCGGCAGCAACTGGTCCACCGCTTCGAAGACCGCCCCCATGGCGATCTGGATCGCTGGCAGACGGCTCTTGACCGCCTGCCTGACCTCGATCAGGTGGAAGCGACGCTGGACCGCTCTGCGGTTACCCTGTATTCCTCGCAGCAAATGAGCACGGCACAGCAGGAACAGCTGGAGCTCGGACTGCGCGGTCTTATGCCCTGGCGCAAAGGGCCCTTCGATTTTTTCGGCACCTACATTGATACCGAGTGGCGCTCCGACTGGAAGTGGGACCGGGTTTCGCCCTACCTTTCAGACCTCTCTGGCCGCCGGATACTGGATGTGGGCTGCGGCTCCGGGTACCACTGCTGGCGCATGTTGGGGGAAGGAGCCGGTCGGGTGATCGGTATTGATCCCGGACTCCTGTTCCTGTTCCAGTTCTTCAGCGTCAAGGATTACCTGGGCGATGTTCCTGTGGACCTGTTGCCGATCCGGATGGAGGATCTGCCCGCTGATCTTGAAACCTTCGACACCACCTTTTCCATGGGCGTCCTTTACCACCGGCGTTCGCCGCTGGATCATCTGCTGGAGCTCAAGGGAACACTGCGCCGGGGTGGCGAACTGGTTCTGGAAACCCTTGTAGTTGAGGGCCCTGAAGGATTCAGCCTGATGCCCGAGGATCGCTACGGGCAGATGCGCAATGTCTGGTTCCTGCCCACCTGCGACACCCTGCTGCGCTGGCTCGACCGTACCGGTTTCCGCAATGCCCGGGTAGTGGATCTAACCGAGACGACCACCAAGGAACAGCGCAGTACTGACTGGATGCGCTTTAATTCCCTGCAGGACTTTCTGGATCCGGACGACCCATCAAAAACAGTGGAAGGCTACCCCGGACCACTTCGGGCCACCGTGATCGCCGAGAAGCCCTGAACACAAAAAAACCGCCGTGCCTTTCGGCAGGGCGGTTTTTTCCTCTGTCAGCGATTACTCGCCGAACGGATGACGGAGCGTGATGGTTTCAATACGATCCGGACCCGTAGAAATCACGTCGATTGGCGCTTCGATCTGTTCTTCCAGGAAACGGATGTAGGCCTTGGCGTTCTCCGGCAACTGATCGACGCTGGTCAGGCCAACCGTGCTTTCACTCCAGCCTGGCAACTCCTCGTACACCGGCTCGATGTCCTTGTAACTGTCGCAACCAATGGGCGGCCGGAAAATTTCACCGTTCGGTGTTTTGTAACCGACACACACCTTCACGGTCTCGAGCCCGTCCAGAACATCGAGCTTGGTCAGACAGATACCGGACACACTGTTGATCTGGATAGCATGCCGCAGAGCGACCGCATCAAACCAGCCACAACGACGGGCACGCCCGGTTGTGGTGCCCACCTCATTGCCCTTAACCGCCAGGTGCTTGCCCATATTATCAAACAGTTCGGTCGGGAACGGGCCGGAACCGACTCGGGTGGTATAGGCCTTGGTGATGCCCAGTACATAGTCGAGGAACAGCGGGCCAAAGCCGGAGCCAGTCGCGGTGCCGCCGGCGGTGGTGTTGGAAGACGTCACGTACGGATAGGTACCCAGGTCAATATCCAGCAGCGAACCCTGGGCACCCTCGAACAGGATGTTCTCCCCACGCTTGCGGAAGTCGTGCAGCATGTCAGTCACATCCGCAGCCATGGGCAGAATTTCCTCACCCATCTGCTTCAGCTCTTCCAGGGCCGCATCAATATCCTCGGCTTCTTCCTTGAAGTACTCGGTCAGGATGAAGTTGTGGTACGACATGATCTCCCGCAGCTTCGTTTCGAAGTCGGCGGGATTGCACAGATCACCCAGGCGCAGGCCTCGGCGGGAAACCTTGTCCTCATAGGCCGGGCCGATACCGCGACCAGTGGTGCCGATCTTGTCGACCCCACGAGCCCGTTCCCGGGCCTGATCAATGCGGACATGGGTACGAAGAATGATCGGGCAGGCGAGGCTGATGCGCAGGCGATCGCGAACCGCCACATCATTGGCTTCCAGCTCACGCACTTCCTTCAACAGGGCCTCGGGCGACAGGACGACACCGTTACCGATCAGGCAATAGACGTGTTGCCGCAGAATGCCGGAAGGAATCAGGTGAAGCGCTGTTTTCTTGCCATCAATTACCAGGGTATGACCGGCATTGTGCCCGCCCTGGAAGCGAACAACCGCTGATACCTTGTCAGTCAGCAGGTCAACAATCTTACCCTTGCCTTCATCACCCCATTGGGTGCCCAGCACAACAACGTTTTTACCCATGATTCTCTCTCAATGCGGCTGCCCCGGAGGACAGGCGTTTCGCAAGTTTACCTGTAAATGAATTCACCAAAGCCCGGGGGCATCAGCCCAGCTTCTGCACAACCCATTGGCCGTTCAGTTTCACCAGCTCACGGTCACAGCCTCTGGCGGCCGGATTCACACCCTCGTCTTCAGGCAGGGCCCGGACAACGGTTTCTGTCATTCTCAGACCGGAGATGACGCCTTCGAGGGCGGGATCATCGTCCGCCGGCGCCCAGACTGCACCCGCTTTCCGTGCCACCCGCTCCCCCAGGGAGACAAGTGCCCGGATATCGAGACTGAACCCGGTTGCCGGGCGGGCCCGCCCAAAATCACTGCCAATGGCGTCGTATCGGCCACCCTTGGCCACGGAATCACCATGGCCAGGCACATAGGCCGCAAACACCAACCCCGTGTGGTAGTTGTAGCCACGGAGCTCACAGAAATCGAATCCGAAGCTGATGTCCGGATAATCCCGGCTCAACACTTCGGACACGCGCCCGAGCTGGTCGAGTGCGGCATCCAGGCTGTCGGAAGCGCCCTGCAGGATCCGGCGGGCTTCGCTGAGGGCTTCCGGGCCACCGCTGACGCGAGCGAGCTCCCGAAGCCGAGCGCCGGCAGAGCCGGACGCACACTGGCCAAGCAGTTCGTCAAGCTCGGGCACTGATTTGCGGGCCATGGCATCAAAAATGGCGCTCTCGGTATCCCTGTCAAAACCCGCTTCGCCGATCAGGCTCTCGTAGATGGCCACGTGGGCCAGATCCAGATGGATATGGGGCAATCCCGCCACCCGGAGGGTTTCCAGCATCAGGCTGATCACTTCCATATCCGCCGCTTCGGAGCCACTGCCAAACAGTTCGCAGCCCGCCTGGATGGGGGTACGCCCTGTCAGCATGTGCCTTGGCCGGGTGTGAAGCACATGCCCGGCATAGCACAGCCGTGTGATCCCTTCCTGGCCCAGGGTATGGGCATCTATGCGGGCGGCCTGGGGTGTCATATCGGCGCGAACACCCATCATGCGACCGGTCAACTGATCTGTGAGCTTGAAGGTCTGAAGCTCCAGATCGTTTCCGGTTCCGGTAAACAGGGATTCGAGGTATTCGATAAGCGGTGGGATTACCAGCTGATAACCCCAGCGCTGGCAGGTATCCATTACATCCCGACGCAGGGATTCGATCCGTCCGGCCAATGGGGGAAGAATATCCTCGACCCCGTCTGGCAGTAACCAGCGATCAGATACTGTCATGAGATTCCGTTGTCCGTTATATCCGCTCCGGCACAGTGGGCTGGGGGATCACACAGGATTTAAGGCGGCACTCGGTGAAAAGCCCGACACAAAACCGGCAGAATTTTACACGGTTGGCGGGCACAAAAAAACCGGAATACGGAGGTATTCCGGTTTTTGCTGTCGGGCTCCGGTTTACTGGGCGCCCTGGGGGTCGTTCAGGAACTTCATGAACGCGCTATTGGAGTCGATCACCATGATGTCATCCTTGCTCATGAAGGTATTGCGATAAGCCTGAAGGCTCCGGTAGAAACTGTAGAATTCCGCATTCGAGCCATAGGCTTCAGCGTAGATTCTGGCCGCTTCGCCATCGCCCTCACCCCGGGTTTCTTCTGACTGGGCAAACGCCTCCGCAAGAATGACGGTTCTCTGGCGATCCGCGTCGGCTCGAATACCCTCGGCCAACTCGCGACCCCGGGAACGAAATTCCTGGGCCAGCTTTTCACGCTCCGTCGCCATCCGACGATAGACGTTTTCACTCACCTGTCCCGGGAATTCGATTGCCTTGACCCGGATATCCAGAACCTCGATACCGAATTCGCTCTGTGCGGTCTGGTTTACACGATCCCTCAGGGTGTGCATCAGCTCATCACGCTGACCGGAGACCACTTCAACCATGGTCCGGATACCGAACTCGTCCCGCAGCCCGTTGTCGACACGGGAGGCAAGCAGCGACTGGGCGCGGAACTCATCACCACCGGTCGCCCGGTAGAACTGGTCCACGTCCCGGATTTTCCAGGCGATGTAGGAGTCCACATCCAGGGGCTTCTTCTCCACGGTCAGGTACTGCCGGGAGGGCAGATCCATGGTAAGAACCCGGATATCGAATTCCCGGACCTGGTCAATCACCGGAACCTTGAAATGGATACCCGCCTGAATGTCCGTCTCTACCAACTCACCGAACCGGAGCAGAACTCCCCGGTGGGTTTCCGGAATGATGTACACGCTGGACAGTACCAGCAGGACAACGATAAGGGCGCCTGCAAGGCCCACTACACCTTTAGGTCCCATAATTATCTGCTCCTCCGAACGGTCGTATCCTGCCTGGTTCGCAGTTCCTGCAGAACCTGATCAGTCAGGGTCTGGATGTCCACATTGCTCTGGTTGCTACCGGAGGACGATCCGCCGGAACGTGGCAACGAGCCCTGGGTCAGACGATCAAGGGGCAGGTACATCATGTTGCCACTGCTTTCTGTGTCCACCAGGATCTTGCTGCTGTTAGCCAGAACGGTTTCGAGGGTTTGGAGGTACATCCTGTCTCGAGTAACAGTCGGAGCCATCTGGTAAACCGCCAGCAGTTCGTTGAATCGCGCCGTTTCACCGCGGGCCCGCTCGATCACTTCTTCCTTGTAGGCATTGGCCTCTTCAATCATACGCTGAGCTTCACCGCGGGCCTCAGGTACGATTCTGTTGCGATAGGTTTCGGCTTCTTCCTTGACCCTCTGCTCGTCCTCCCGGGCACGCTGAACCTCACGGAACGCGTCCTGAACCGGGGCGGGAGGCTGGGTACTTTCTACGTTCACCCGCACCAATTCCAGGCCGGTGCCATAGTCCCTCAGGAAGGTCTGCAGCCTTTGCTCAACCCGAACTGCAAGTTCCGCACGGCCCTCGGTCAGCACGTCATCCAGGGTAGAACTGCCTACCTCGTGACGGATGGCACTGTCTGTCGCGAATGCCAGCGCCTGGTTGGAGTCACGCACGTTCAGTACGTAGGCTTCAGCGTCGCCCACGCGGTACTGCACCTGCAGATCCACGGTTACCAGGTTTTCGTCCTGTGTCAGCATCTGTCCACTGGACTCGGCAGTACGAACACTGGTGACACGCACCTTGGTCACACTGTCGATCAATGGCACCTTGAACCTCAGACCCGGATTCGCGGTCTGATGGTATTCACCGAATCGAAGTACAACCGCCCGTTCCTGTTCGTCCACGGTGTAGAAAGACTGGAAGATGACGTAGCCAACCACCAGGATAGCTGCCAAGGCGAGTATCGCCCCGAAGCCACCGGCGCTTCCGCCGCTACTGCCACCGCTTCCGCCGGACTTGCCTCCCTTGCCGCCCAGCATCTTGTTAAGCTTGTCGAGGCCTTTTTTCAGCGCCTCGTCGAGGTCTGGCGGCCCCTGATCATTGCCGCGTCGACCACCACCGGTACCCCAGGGGTCATTGTCGTTACGGTTTCCACCCGGTTCGTTCCAGGCCATAGTGCTCTCCGTTACTGACTTATAGATAGAATGGCTGCAAATACTAGGGATTTATCTCCGCCCCGGCAATAGCCGAGGCGGTTTCATGCGTGGCCAGCGTCCAGCCTGACTGACCTCTCGTTAACTCCGGCCCGGCTGAGCAGTTGCTGCCAGTCCCGATTCTGTAATCGCACTTCGACAACCGTATCGCCGGAATCACGGTACTCCTCACTGATAACCGATCCGGCTTCGTGCAGCAGCGCGCGCAATTTGCCATCCGCCGGACCGAGCAGAACAAAGTGGTGAACAACGTCTTCCGCCACCCGTTCAACGATCGCATCGAACAGGCCGTCGAGCCCCTCCCCGGTTACCGCAGACACCCAGGCCCGTACCGGAATCCCTTCTTCATTCCGCTCAACTCTTGGTGTGAAGTTTTCCAGCAGATCAATCTTGTTGAACACCTGCAGAACGGGAATTTCATCTGCCCCGATCTCGGCCAGAACCTCTTCAACCTGTTCAATATTCTCGTCCCGGCGCGGGTCATGGCTGTCGATGATATGCAGCAGCAACGTTGCCTCAGTGGTTTCCTCCAGCGTGGCCCGGAACGCCTCGACCAACTTGTGCGGCAGGTGCCGGATGAACCCTACGGTATCCGCCATTACGACCGGACCGATATCCGGAAGTTCCAGCCGCCGCAACGTCGGATCCAGCGTGGCAAACAACTGGTCTGCAGCATATACGGAGGAAGTGGTAATACGGTTGAACAACGTGGATTTACCGGCGTTGGTGTAGCCCACCAGCGATACCGTGGGAATGTCAGCCCGCTGACGGGCCCTTCGCCCCTGGTTCCGCTGGCGACGCACCTTTTCCAGGCGTTTGTGGATGGACTTGATCCGCTCCCGCAGGAGACGGCGGTCTGTTTCCAGCTGGGTCTCACCGGGCCCGCGAAGCCCGATACCGCCTTTTTGCCTTTCAAGGTGGGTCCACCCCCGAACCAGGCGCGTGGACATATGCTCGAGCTGGGCCAGCTCTACCTGGAGCTTGCCCTCGTGAGTCCGCGCCCGCTGGGCAAAGATATCGAGAATCACACCGGTCCGGTCCAGCACACGGCATTTGAGCTCATGCTCAATGTTGCGCTCCTGGCGTGGACTCAGGGCATGGTTGAACAACACAACATCAGCGTCACTGGCCGCTACTGCGTCACGAATCTCTTCGAGCTTGCCCTCGCCGACGAAAAATCTCGGGCTGGGCTGCTTGCGGGACCCGGTAACAGTAGAGACCGGCTCAACGCCGGCAGAGGTTACCAGTTCCCTGAACTCACCAGGGTCTTCGGTGCCATCGTGGGCGGTAAAATCGATGTGGACGAGGACTGCGCGCTCACCGACATCAGGACGTTCAAACAATTGGCATCAACTCCGGGGTATACACAGGATGAGATTCATAAAAACAAACACCCGCGACCACAAGACTCCTGAGCGGAATCTTCTGGAACGCGGGTGGCAATATCGGGGAACGGATGAATCAGTCTTCAGACTCGCCCTCTCCTCCCGGAGCCTGCTGCGGAATGCGAACATTACGTGCAGGTACCACAGTGGAAATTGCGTGCTTGTAGACCATCTGGCTGACAGTGTTTTTCAGCAAAATCACGAACTGGTCGAAAGATTCGATCTGGCCCTGAAGTTTGATACCGTTGACCAGAAAGATGGAAACCGGAATGCGTTCCTTGCGCAATGCATTGAGGTAAGGGTCTTGTAACGAATGCCCTTTTGACATGTGTTTTCTCCTGTTTTTAGTAAATGCAGATCGTCATTTGTCAAAATTAAATGTGGTGCGAAGTCGGATTTTTTTCAAGGCCGCCTCGGCGATATGTTTGTCGTCGCTGTCCAGCCAGTCCACATCGGACCACTTGCGCAACCAGGTCAACTGCCGCTTGGCCAGCTGTCGTGTTGCTGCCACTCCCTTGCCGACAAATGTCTCGTAATCGTCTTCCCCGGACAAATAACTCCAGGCCTGGCGATATCCGACACAACGCATGGAAGGGAGATCAGGGTGCAAGTCATCCCTGAGCATCAGTGCCCGCACTTCGTCGAGAAAGCCTGAATCCAGCATTTTCAGGAAACGCAGGCGAATTCGCTCATGAAGCACCCGCCGCTCCGGCGGCATAATGGCAAGCTGGACAACAGTATACGGAAGCAAAGATGTTTCGTCTGCCTGCCAGCGAGTGAAATAGGTGTAATCCTCAATATCACCGTCTTGCGCCGCGGCCGTTGGTTGCCCGCCCGTGTCGGATTCAGCCTTCCAGAACTCGGAAATCGGCTTGCCGGTGAGCCGCAGAACTTCCAGGGCCCGCATCAGACGCTGCCGGTTATTGGGATGGATACGCTCCGCTGCCACCGGGTCACTGCTTCGAAGCTCCTCGTGCAGGGCCTCCCAGCCACGCTCTCCAGCCTCTTGCTCAAGGTCACGCCGCACCGCCGGGCTAGCCGATGGCAGACCTGACATACCGTGAAGCAGTGCTTTGAAATACATCATGGTGCCGCCAACCAACAGCGGAATCTTGCCCGCCGCCGTTATTTCGGCCATCGCCGCCATGGCATCACGACGAAAATCTGCAGCGGAATAGGTTTCAGCGGGATCGCAGATATCAATGAGTCGATGGGGCGCCCGCGCCAGCTCTGCAGCCGTCGGCTTGGCCGTGCCGATATCCATACCGCGGTAAATCATGGCGGAGTCCACACTGATGATTTCGCAGGGCAGGAGATCACAGAGCGCCATGGCCAGGTCTGTCTTACCTGAAGCGGTGGGGCCCATCAGGAAAATGGCCGGGGGCAGCGACACCTCAGCGCCCCCGTAAAAACAGCTTGTCCAGTTCGGACATGGTCACCAGAGTCCATGTGGGGCGGCCGTGGTTACATTGACCGCTACGTTCGGTAGCCTCCATATCCCTGAGCAAGGAGTTCATTTCCGGAATCGTCAACTGCCGGTTGGCACGAACAGACCCATGGCACGCCATGGTTCCCAGCAATTCGTGGGTTACTGCTTCGACGCGATCACTCTGGCCATGCTCGATCAGATCCGCCAGTACGTCACGCACCAGCTGCTCTGTGTCGGCACCGCGCAGGAGTGCGGGCACCTGCCTTACCGCCAGTGTTTCCGGGCCAATGCGCTCGATCTGCAATCCCAGTTTCTGTAACTCCTCACCGTGGCTCTCGGTGAGAGCTGCCTCTTTCTGGCTGACCGCCAGCGACAAAGGCACCAGCAGTGGCTGGCTTTTCAGATCCTGTTCGGCGAGTGCACGTTTCATTCGCTCATAGGTAATTCGCTCATGAGCGGCGTGCATATCCACCACGATCAGCCCTGCGCGCCCCTGGGCAAGGATGTAGATTCCATGCAACTGGGCAATGGCATAGCCCAGGGGTGGCTCCTGATCACTGTCGACGGGCGGCGTGGGCATTGGCGCGGCAACGCTGTCTGCGGTGGGCAGGGACTGCGGCCCCTCGCTGCCCCCTCCGGCATTCAGGGACTGATAAAAGGCCATTTGATCGCTGGCCCGCCACTCCTGCTGAGGCTGGGGCTGCCCGCCAAATCCGGTACTTGAGCCACCAGGATAACCGTAATTGGGTACCGACGGTTGGCCGTTCCAGCCCCCCTCTACAGGAACACTGTTAGCCGGGACTCCTTCCTGGGCTGGGGCCGAGGCTTCGCGACCGAAGGATTGCGCCACCGCACCGCGAAAGTGATCGTCCGGCCGAACGTCAGCCAACGCCTTGTGCAGGGTTCTGAAAATGAAATCGTGCACCAGGCGGCCATCACGGAACCGCACTTCGTGCTTGGTCGGGTGAACGTTGACGTCGACGGTGGCGGGATCCACCTCCAGATACAGCACAAACGCCGGATGCCGGTTATTGTAGAGCACGTCCCGGTATGCCTGACGCACGGCGTGGGCCACCAGGCGATCCCGGATCACGCGACCGTTGACGAAGAAATACTGGAGATCGGCCTGGCTGCGCGAGAACGTGGGCAGGGCTACCCACCCCCAGAGCCGGAGCCCGGTGGCCTCCGCATCAATGACCACGGCGTTATCTATAAACTGCTGGCCACACAGGGAACCAATACGACGCTCGCGATCAAGGGCCGATTCGGCCGGCCTCAAGCTCTGCACGACCCGCTGGTTATGGCGCAACGTGAAACCAGCATCGAAGCGGCTCAGCGCCTGACGTCGCACGCACTCCTCAACGTGATTGAATTCTGTCTTTTCAGTACGCAGGAATTTGCGGCGAGCCGGGGTATTAAAAAACAGGTCGCGCACTTCAACGGTCGTTCCGACCGGATGCGCGGCAGGCGAAATTCTCGCGTCCATTTCCCGGCCTTCGACTTCCACCCGGGAAGCAGCTTCCTGCGACTCGGTTCTGGAAGTCAGGGTAAGGCGGGAGACAGAACTGATACTGGCGAGCGCTTCCCCGCGAAAGCCGAGAGACGCCACTGCCTCCAGGTCATCGAGACTGGCGATCTTGCTGGTTGCATGGCGACTGAGGGCAAGGGGCAGATCGTTTTCGTCAATGCCGCTGCCGTCATCCCGAACGCGGATCAGCTTGACGCCGCCCTGCTCCACTTCAACATCTACCCGGTTGGCACCGGCGTCCAGGGCATTTTCGACCAGTTCCTTGACGACAGACGCAGGGCGCTCCACCACCTCACCCGCGGCAATCTGGTTCGCGAGCCGTGGTGACAGCAATCGAATGGGGGGCATGTTACAGAAAAACCTCTTGATCAGGACGCGGGAATACGAATGGTTTGCCCTACCATAACACGGTCGTCCCGAAGGTCGTTAAACTGCATCAGCTCGCTGACGGTGGTCTGGTTTTTCCGGGCGACGCCGGAAAGCGTATCGCCCCGCTGTATACGGTAGTGGCTGATGCTGTCTCCACCCTGGCGATTCTGTTTCTGCCAGGCCAGCAGAGTTCCCGGAGGCGGCGTCTTCTGGAAGTAATCATCGATGCCTTTCATGATGGCGCCGGCCAGTTTGTTGCGATACCACTCGGTTGCCAGGTTTTTCTCTTCCTGGGGATTCGAGATAAACCCGGCTTCCACGAGAATGGAAGGAATATCCGGCGATTTGAGGACCGCAAAAGCGGCCTGCTCAACACCCGGCTTGTGCAACTTGGCCACGCCACCCAGTTTACCGAGCACCGAGCTGCCAACACCCAGGCTGGCGTTGATACTTGCCGTCATGGACAGATCCAGCAAAACACCGGCGAGCATGTCGTCACGGCCATCCAGCGACAATCCGCCGGCCCCGCCGATCAGATCAGACCGGTTCTCGCTATTGGCCAGCCAACGGGCGGTCTCACTGGTGGCTCCTCGCTGGGACAGGGCAAATACCGAGGCCCCCTTGGGCTGCGGCGTTCGGAAGGCATCGGCGTGTACCGAGACGAACAGGTCGGCGTTGTATTTCCTGGCCAGAATCGTGCGATTGCGAAGGCCAATGTAGTAGTCCCCGGTCCTGGTCAGTTTGGCGGTATACCCCGGCCGATCATTGATCAGGCTGGCCAGGGTTTTCGCCATTCTCAGAACCACATCTTTCTCACGGGTTCCCCTGGGCCCAATGGCACCCGGATCTTCCCCACCGTGCCCGGCATCGATGACCACAATGATATCCCGCTTTCCGGATGCATCCTGGGTCACAGTAGGCGTGGTGGCCTTTTCCAGCCGACTGCCACTTTCGTCAATCAGATCGACAACAAGCCTGTGGCCGTACTGCTGGTTCGGCTCAAGCTGAAAGCTCCTGGGCTTGATGTCGGCTTTGAGATCCAGGACAACCCGCAAATCGGTGCCGTTCCTCGGCGCGCTGCGGATTCGCTTGATCGGGCTGCCGGAAAGGTCCAGACCCGAGAAGTCGGTGTTCAGGTTGGCATTTTTCAGATCGATAACCAGCCGGGCCGGGCTGCTCAGGGAGAAAATGTTGTGCTCTACCTGCCCGCCGGTATCCAGGACCAGCCGGGTGTGATCTGGCGCGGGCCAGATACGGGCGCTCTCGACCTTGGTCGCAGCCGACCCGTGAAACGCCAATGTCGCGAAAACCAGCGCCATCGGCCAGATCAGTTGTTTACTCAGCTTTGCACAATTCATAAAGCTTACCTGCCAGTTTATTCCCGGTTCCGGGCTAGCTATTGAGCCGGACCAATCAACTCCAGTTCGTTCAGCACCCTGGCGCCGTAATCTGAGCGCGCCCTGAGGACCACAGAGCGGCCCTCCGCCTGAGTTTCGAGATGAATCTCCAGATCCGGCTCGGGCAAAATACCTTTTCCGCGCTCAGGCCACTCGATCAGACAAAGGTTTTCACCGGAGAAATAATCCCGGATGCCCATATATTCGAGTTCTTCCGCATCACCCAGACGGTACAGGTCAAAGTGATAAGTCGGTGGATTCAGGGTTTCGTAGGGCTCCACCAAGGTGTAGGTCGGGCTCTTTACCGCACCTTTGTGCCCCAACTCGCGCATGACCCCCCGACTAAGGGTGGTTTTCCCCATACCCAGGTCGCCATCCAGATACACCACCAGACCACGGCCAGACTTGGCGACGCTTCTGGCCAGTTCCCGACCGAGATGCTCGGTTTCGGCCTCGCCTTGCAGGAAAACGCGACGTTCGTTGCCCATTATGCCCATGCTTCTCCCGCTCCGGGGCTTATTTCCGCTTTCCGAAACACCAACGGCAGCGCATCAATTACATCAGTTGGTATCAACCCGATGAACCCACTGCTTTCTGAAGCAGTGTCAGCTGCAGCCAGGTGCGCCGACGCTCCGATCACCGCAGCCTTTTGTCCATCACCAATCTGCCCCAGAACCGCGCCAATAATCCCCGAAAGTACGTCACCCATACCACCGGTAGCCATACCCGGGTTGCTGCCGCTGATGACATCAAGGAAGCCGCCTTCCGAAGCGACAATGGTTCCAGCGCCTTTTAACAGAACCGTTCCGCCATACAGCGCCTGTAACTTTCGGGCGGCGGCCATCCTGTCCGCTTCCACCTCCGGCACCAGACAATTCAGTAGCCTGGCCGCCTCGCCCGGGTGTGGAGTCAACACATGATTATCCGCAGGTACAGCAACCCGACCGGACAACAGATTCAGGGCATCCGCATCCAGCACTCTTGGCTTGCCGCTGGCAATCACCTGTTCCAGCATCTGCTGGCCCCAGGCGCTTCGCCCGATGCCAGGACCGCATACGACAACCGAAGCGGCGTCCAACAGTGACGGCAATTCCGAACCGTGAATCAGTCCGTGAACCATCACCGACGGACACCGGGCCAGCGCCGCCGTCACATGCTCGGGCCGTGTTGCCAGCGAGACAAGCCCTGCCCCGGAGCGCGCAGCAGCTTCTGCCGCAAGCAGTCCAGCGCCGCCAAAGCCGCGATCACCGGCGACTACCAGGACATGCCCGAAACGACCCTTGTGGGCGTTGGCTGGCCGGGGCGGCAGCCAGGACATCACAGAATCCCAGTCACGACGAGCGGCTATCGGCACCTGGCCACTACCAGCGATTGATCCCGCGGTATCCAGAGATTCGAAGACCACTTCGCCGCAGACCGCTGCACCCTGCCCCGTAAAGAGGCCGGCTTTGAGCCCGATAAAAGTCACGGTCATGGCCGCACTGACCACATCCCCTTCCGCCGCTCCGGTGGTGGCATTCAGCCCGGAGGGCAGATCCACAGCCAGGACAGGAGCCGGCGCACTGTTACACCGGCCTATCATCGCCGCAAACGGCTCCCGGGGGGCGCCGGACACACCGGTACCGAGCATCGCGTCTACAATCAGCCCGGCACTCGCAAACAGATCATCCAGAAATGATTCGTTGAGCGCTGCCAGCTCCAGGACTCCAACGCCGTCCGCCAGGGCTTTCTGCCAGGCTTTTCGGGCGTCGCCGGACAGTTTGTCGGTTGGCGCAACAGCGACACACTGGACATCCAGTCCATGCCTCTTCGCGCTGGCTGCAACCAGATAGCCGTCACCGCCGTTGTTACCCGCACCGCATAACACCAGCACCGAGCCACAGTTACGCCAGCGGCGCACCAGACAACGAAAGGCGGCATGGGCAGCAGACTGCATCAGCTCAAAACCATCAACACCTTGTTGATCAATCACATAGCGATCAATTTCCCGCACAGCATCGGCGGAAAACAGTGCGTCTGGTAAACTGTGCCCAGCAGACGGTGGCATGAACCTTTGCTCCCGTTACAGAAACCGGTTTAAGAAAATTGGCCAGATACCTGTAAAGCATAGCAAAACAGTGAAAAAGGTCATAACTTAATCAGATTAAATATCCGTATCCGGGGTCGCGACCGAACTCCGCCACCGGCAGTGACTATGAGCGCCACATCATTGAGCACCAAACCACACCCGGAACTCGCTGATCTGCCAGCGCTTATCCGCCAGTGGGCGGCCGACCTGGGGTTCGCAGATCTGGGTATTACCACTGCGGACACCGGCAAGCATGCGAACCATCTGCAGGACTGGCTGGCAGCGGGTTATCAGGGCGAGATGGACTATATGGCCCACCATGGTGACAAGCGCTACACGCCCACCTCCCTGGTACCGGGCACCACCCGGGTAATTTCGGTCAGAATGGACTATCTGCCCTCACCGGACAGCCCGAAAGAAGCGCTTACTAACCGTGAAGGCGCCTATGTAACCCGCTATGCACTGGGGCGGGATTACCACAAACTGATTCGCAAGCGGCTTGCGCAGCTGGCAGCCAGGATTGATGAAGCCGTGCGCGGATACGACTACCGGGCGTTCGTGGACAGCGCGCCGGTACTGGAACGAGCACTCGCGCAGAGGGCTGGCCTGGGCTGGATTGGCAAGAACAACATGCTGATTCACCCGAGGGCCGGTTCGTTCTTTTTCCTGGGGGAAATCTTCACCAGCGCACCGCTGCCCATTGATGAGCCCTTTGAAACCGATCATTGCGGTAGTTGTTCCGCCTGCCTCGATCTCTGCCCGACCGACGCCTTCGTCGGTCCCCACAAGCTTGATGCCCGACGCTGCATCAGCTATCTGACCATTGAGCTCAAGGGGAGCATTCCCGAGGAGCTGCGACCATTAATGGGAAACCGGGTCTTCGGCTGCGACGACTGTCAGTTGGTGTGTCCCTGGCAGAAGTTCAGCAAACCAACCGGCGAGCAGGATTTTCAGCCCAGGCATGGGCTGGACAACAGTTCGCTGGCGGAATTGTTTCTCTGGACGGAGGAGCAGTTCCTGAAACGCACCGAGGGCTCGGCGATTCGGCGAACGGGCTATGAGGGCTGGCTGCGAAACCTGGCGGTTGGCCTGGGCAATGCGCCCTCAACCATTCCGGTGATCGAAGCCCTGAAACAACGGGCGGACCACCCATCAGAGATGGTCCGCGAGCATGTCCAGTGGGCACTGAAGCGCCACGGTTTATAGTTTGAAGAATTGTTCCCGGTAGTGGCGCAGTTCGTTGATGGAATCCCGGATGTCGTCGAGGGCAAGGTGACTGCCTTTCTTTTTAACCCCGGCCAGGACATCGGGGCGCCAGCGGCGGGCGAGCTCTTTCACTGTGGATACATCAAGGTTCCGGTAATGGAAGAAGTCTTCCAGTTCCGGCATGTATTTGACCAGGAACCGGCGATCCTGGCCGATGCTGTTGCCGCACAGGGGTGACTGACCCTTTTCGACGTGTTTTTTCAGGAATTCGATGGTCTGCTGTTCGGCTTCGGACTCGGAGATATCGCTTTCCTGAACCCGCTTGGTGAGGCCGCTTTCACCATGGGTTCGGGTGCACCATTCATCCATGGAGTCCAGGAACGATTGAGGCTGATGGACGGCGATAACGGGTCCTTCTGCAACAATATTGAGTTCTGAATCGGTGATAATAGTTGCCATTTCGATGATCCGCTCTTTTTCCGGATCGAGGCCTGTCATTTCCAGATCGATCCATACTAGGCGATTGGTTTCTGCCATTTTGTTACTAGCCTTCTAGATTTGAGTTCGCGGACGCGGGGTTGTTGATCCGGGAAACGCTACGAGCACATCCATGTGCGCTTGGCGTCGGCCATCCATGGCCGACGACATTCCCGGATCAACAACCCCACGCCCGCAGTAAAGTTGAGAGATATACAAGAAGAACGTCACTGCCGGTCCATTTTATTGAGATTACACCGGTCTCATTTGTCTTTGTATTGTGGACGATTAACGTATGATGTAACACCTCACGCACACCAAATCTGGCATCAGCTATCTACATGGCAAAACGGCGACTGAACAAACAGCAGCAATTCCGCATCAAGAAAGTCCAGGAGGAGCGTGCGGCCCGAGCGGCGCGCAAGGAGAAGAAGGTTCAGGAGCAGGCCGATGCCGGGGAGCTTGGTCCGGAGCAGGAAGGGTTAGTCATTGCTCACTACGGGCAACAGCTGGATGTCGAAGCCCTGGAGGGTGATCAGGTTGGTAACGTGGTGCGGTGCTTTGTTCGGGCCAACATCGATAGTCTGGTGACCGGTGACAAGGTTGTCTGGCGGCCGGGGAAGAATGAGACCGGAGTTATCGTTGCACGCGGTGATCGTCGCAATATTCTGCAGCGGCCGGATAATTTTGGTGCCCTGAAGCCGGTGGCCGCCAATATCGATCATATTATTCTTGTCATCGCACCAGAGCCGGAGCCACACGACAATCTGATCGATCGGTATCTGGTGGCGTCTGAGATCACGGACATTCCGGCGGTGATTTTGCTGAACAAGACGGATCTGATCACCGACAGCAACCGGGAGAACATTGACTCGCTTCTCGGCCGGTATGAGGCTCTGGGCTATGAGGTGGTGCGAACGTCTGCCGCGGAGTCTGGAGATAAGCCGTCGCCGGAGGTTGAGGCGCTGGTGAAGGATCAGACCAGTGTGTTCGTTGGTCAATCAGGCGTGGGCAAGTCTTCGATCATCCAGACCCTGATGCCTGACGAGGCCATTCGTGTTGGAGCTGTGTCAGAGAGTACCGGCAAGGGGATTCACACCACGACCACGGCCAAGCTGTTCCACTTGCCACTGGGCGGTGAATTGATTGACTCTCCGGGCATTCGGGAGTTCGGCCTATGGCATATGACGGCGCAGGAAATCGAGTATGGCTTCCGGGAAATCCGAGAGGTGATTGGCACCTGTAAGTTTCGCAACTGCCGACACATGGGGGATCCCGGCTGCGCCATCGACAGGGCCGCGGAGGAGGGGAAAATCAGCCCGGAGCGGCTCAAAAGCTTCCACCGGATTCTTCAGGATATGGCGGAGCAACAGGCCCGGGGGCTGAAGCTGGACTGACGTACCCGGCTTTACCAGTTCAACTCACCCGGCGCCGGTTCTTCTTTCTCCTGCAACCATTCACCGCTTTCCAGACGTTCCCGTGCCGCTTCCTGCTCCGCCTCGGTTGGCTGAGTCAGATCAATCAGGGGCTCATCAGACTGGCCGGCGCTGCTCTGGATGTTATCGACGGTTTTCTTGTTGAGGACGATGATGGAGATCCGGCGATTCACCGGCGCAGTCGGGTCTTCCTTGTCGAACAGCACGGAATCACTCAGGCCCACTACGCGGGCAATCTGCTGCTGGCGAACACCGCCGGCGACGAGAGCTCTTCTGGCGGTATTTGCCCGGTCTGCTGACAGCTCCCAATTGGTATAGCCGGGCCGACCGCTGAAGGGTGTGGAGTCAGTATGTCCGGTAATGCTGAGCTTGTTGTTCACGGAGCCCAGCGTTTTGGCGAGCTCAAACAGAATATCCTGGGAGTAATACTTCAGCTCAGCCCGGCCACTGTCGAACATCGGGCGCCCCGAGCGGTCGACGATCTGGATTCGCAAGCCCTCGTCGGTGATATCGATCAGCAGTTGATCCTTGAACTCCTGCAGGGTTTCGTTCTGTTCAATGCGCTCTTTCAACTCCTGGAACAGCTCTTCCATACGCCGTTGTTCGAGCGTTTCGGAGAGCTCATCCACCACCTGGTCTTCGATCTGGATCTGGCTGGACTCGATGTCCGGACTTGCCTCGTTGACCACCGACGCACTGCCCTCAAGGTCCACTGGGTTTGGAGATCCCCCCTCGGTAAAGCCAACGGGATCCCGGAAGTAACCCTCAACCGCTCTTTTCTGCTCCGGCGAGGCCGTGGCGGTTAACCAGAGCACCAGGAAGAACGCCATCATGGCGGTGGCGAAATCGGCAAACGCAACCTTCCAGGAACCACCGTGGTGGCCCCCGACAATTTTCTTCTTGCGTTTGATGATGATCGGCTGTTCTTCCACGAATCGGCTCCGGGGTCAGGTTCTGGCGGTATTACTTGGAGCGAACGTGATCGTTCAGTTCCTGGAAACCGGGTCGTTTATCCGTCGGCAAGGCCTTTCGGCCGAACTCGATGGCCATCTGGGGCGCCTGCCCGGAAACGGTCGCGACAATTGACGATTTGACGCACTCGTATGCCTTGAGCTCGTACTTTGCCGCATGCTCCATGGCAATGGACGTGGGGCCAACAAAGCCGTAGCCCATGAAAATGCCCAGAAACGTACCCACCAAGGCAGCAGCCACACTGAGACCGATCTTTTCCGGCCCTTCGGTGAGGAAGTTCATGGTGATCACGATACCGAGCACGGCAGCGACGATGCCGAGCCCGGGCAGCGCATCGGCAATCTTGTTGACCGCGTGGGCTGGCTCCTCAAGCTCGTGCTGACGGCTGTCGATTTCGTTCTCCATCATGCCTTCCAGCTCATGGGTAGCCATATTGCCGGAGCTGATGATGCGCAGGTAATCGGTGATAAAGGCCAGCAATTCCTTCGATTTCATGATGGCCGGATAGCGACTGAAAATCTGGCTGGACTCGGGGTTGTCGATATCTTCCTCGATTGCCATCACACCCTGTTTACGGGACTTGTCGAAGATCTCGTACATCAGGCTGAGCAAATCCATGTAGAAGGATTTATTGTAGGGTGATCCGGTAAGCAGCTGAAGACCTCTACCGAAAACCTCTTTGAGCGTGTGCATGGGGTTGGCAATGATGAACGACCCCAGAGCCGCCCCGAAAATGATCAGCACTTCGGTTGGCTGCCAGAGCACCATCAAATTGCCGCCGTGGAGAACATAGCCAGTCAGTACGCTGGCCAGAACAATAATCCCGCCGATGATCAGTAACATGGTAACTAAGCACGCCTTATATTCTTGGTTATCGGCCGGAGCCGGAAGCTGTCACGTAAAAGGTGACCTGATAATAGCAAGGCCACGCCCGAACCGCGAAGCCGTGAAACAATTTCTATACAGGTGGCAGTCTTTGGTAAACTTCGCGCCTTTGAGCGCAAAGGATTACATTTAATGTTCGACAAGCTTTTTGTTCTGAGCCAGTACATCACGCCGCAACTGGGGGTTTCCAACCTGGCCGGCCGCCTGGCCGACAGTGACACCTCCCCTGCGCTCAAGAACCGGGTCATCAAATGGTTTATCGGCCGCTACGGCGTTGACATGAGCGAAGCCGCCGAGACGGATCCGGAAGCCTATCCTACCTTCAATGCGTTCTTCACCCGAGCACTGAAACCGGGTATCCGCCCCCTGGCAGACGGCGAGAAAACCCTCATCAGCCCTGTGGACGGCGCTATCAGCCAACTGGGACAGGTAACCGGAGACCGGGTTTTCCAGGCCAAGGGCCAGTCTTTCAGCCTGAGCGAGTTGCTGGGCGGCGAAGAAGCAACCACGGCACCGTTTGCCAACGGCGAGTTCTCGACAATCTATCTGTCACCGAAAGACTATCACCGAATTCATATGCCGATGGCAGGTACGCTCAGGCAGATGATCCATGTTCCCGGCAAACTGTTTTCGGTGAATCCGGTCACTGCCGAGAACGTCCCCAACCTGTTCGCCCGCAATGAGCGGGTGGTCTGCATCTTCGATACTGATTCCGGCCCCATGGCAATGGTGCTGGTTGGCGCTATGATCGTTGGCAGCGTGGAAACCCGCTGGGCCGGCGTTGTTGTGCCCGGCAGCAGGCAGGTTACTTCAACCCGGTATGAAGGTGAGCAGGCCATCCGCTTCGCAAAGGGCGAGGAAATGGGTCGGTTCCGCCTTGGCTCCACGGTTATTATGGTGATGCCAAAGGGAGCCGTTACCTGGAACAGCGATCAGGTGGCAGGAAAAACCGTTCGCATGGGCGAAGCCTTCGGCGCCCTCGCCTGAGCACATCTGGCACACTCACGCCCTTTCGAACGGAAACGCCAATACCTCGCTGATATCCCGGACCCCGAGCTTTAGCATGAGTAGCCGGTCCAGCCCGAGCGCCACACCGGAGCACTCGGGCAGCCCCCGTTCAAGCGCCGCGAGAAAGGCGTCATCCAGCGCCATTTCGGGTTTTCCCGATCGCCTGCGCTGCTGGTTATCGGCCTCGAACCTCAACTTCTGCTCCTCTGGATCGGTCAACTCCCAGTAGCCGTTACACAGTTCAAGGCCATCGATATAGAGCTCGAAACGGTGCGCCGTTTCGTAACCCTGCGAAAGTGAGACCCTTGCCAAAGAGGCCTGCGATGCCGGATAGCCGGTAATGAAAACAGGCTTATCCCGCCCAAGATGCGGCTCCACCGCAAAACTCATCAGCAGATCCAGGCAGCCATCACGCCCAAGATCCGACAACTGCTCAGGCTCCAGCCATTGCTCACAGCGGCGCATCAGTTCGCGATCCGTTGCGGCAAATGGGTCGATACCTGCCCAGCGCGCCAGTGCGTCCCGATACTGAATAACGACGGGCCGCTGACACCCCAGCCAGCCACAGACAAGGTCCGACACCTCGTCCATAAGCGCCACGTCATCGAACCCTGTTCGATACCATTCCAGCATGGAGAATTCAGGGTTGTGGCGACGCCCCCGTTCGCCATTGCGAAACACCCTGGAGACCTGATAGATGGACCCAAAGCCTGCCGCAAGCAGGCGCTTCATGTGGTATTCGGGAGACGTCTGGAGCCAGCCCCCGGTCCGGGAACCGGCAGTGACCTGGGCATGGATGCCGTCGAGATTGACGTCGGTGACACCGCACCGGCCCAGCACCGGCGTCTCGACTTCCAACACACCTCTTTGCGCAAAAAAGCCGCGCACAAATGCCAGTTGTTGTGCGCGGCTTTTCAGTGCAGCCTGCGAGGCAGAAGGCTGCCAGACAGGTTCGCGGGTCATGGCTGGATCAACTGCTCTTCACCCGGCTGACGTATTCGCCGGAGCGGGTATCAACCTTGAGCACTTCGCCGATGGTGATGAACAAGGGTACGTTAACTACGGCACCGGTTGAGAGAGTCGCGGGCTTGGAGCCACCTTGGGCAGTGTCGCCCTTCATGCCCGGATCGGTATCAACTACTTCCAGCTCAACAAAATTGGGGGGCGTTACCGATAGCGGGGAGCCGTTATAGAGCGTTACCGTGTAGACGTCCTGCTCTTTCAGCCACTTCAGGGCATCGCCAACCGCCTTGGCATCCGCCGGGTACTGCTCGAAGGAGCCATCAGTAAGCATGAAGTGCCAGAACTCACCGTCGGTATAGAGGTATTCCATGTCCTGATCAATGACATCTGCGGCTTCCAGACTTTCGCCGGACTTGAAAGTGCGCTCCCAGACCCGGTTGGTCATGAGGTTACGCAGCTTTACGCGGTTGAAGGCCTGCCCTTTACCGGGTTTGACAAACTCGTTCTCGAGAATGATACACGGGTCGCCATCCAGCAAAACCTTAAGACCGCCGCGAAATTCGTTGGTAGAATATGAAGCCATGAAATGTCCACCTGACAAAATGCTGTTTAGAATTCGAAGGGCGTTATGATACAGCGAACCCCCGCCCGTATAGAAGCCCACCTTTCCGACCATGAGCATCGCAGCTGGCAGCAATTGCTGTCGGAGTCTGTGACCTCACCTGAAGAGTTGCTCCGCAGGCTGGAATTACCGGAGGAACCCTGGCTTTCAGGGGCGGAACAGGGCCACCGGCTCTTCCAGATCCGGGTGCCGGAGCCGTTTCTTGCTCGAATGGAAAAGGGCAACCCGGCCGATCCCCTGTTGAGGCAGGTGCTTCCCCTCGCGGAAGAAACCGGCCACGCACCCGGATTTATCAGCGACCCCCTGGAAGAGTCTGGCGCCATAGCAACCACCGGGCTTATCCGGAAATACCGCAGCAGGGCCTTGCTCATGGTGACGGGACAATGTGCGATCAACTGCCGTTACTGTTTTCGCCGGCACTTTCCCTATGAAGAGCAGCGCCTGAAACCGGACGACCGGCAGCAGGTGATCGACACCCTTGACGCCAGCCCGGAAATCAATGAGGTGATTTTCAGCGGTGGCGATCCGCTGGCAGTCAATGACCGACTGCTGGCCCAGTGGGCGACTGCAATCAGCAGCATCCCCCATATCCGTCGCCTGCGCCTGCACACACGCCTGCCCGTGGTTATTCCACAAAGGGTTTGCGACGAGCTCTTGAAATGGCTCTCCACAACGCCGCTTCAGGTCGTTATCGTTCTGCATGTCAATCATCCGGCAGAATTGGATACGCCCACTCGCCGTGCTCTCGGGCACCTGCGGGCGGCAGGCGCAACGCTGCTGAACCAGAGCGTTATTCTCAGGGGTGTGAATGATCGGGTTTCGGTGCTGGAAGAATTGAGTGAAAGGCTGTTTGAAGCAGGCGTACTGCCCTACTACATGCATGCGTTTGACCCTGTGGCGGGCGCCCACCACTACGATGTACCGGATGAAGAGGCGCGCAACCTTGTACGTGAGCTGCTAACGCGATTGCCGGGTTTCCTGGTGCCGAAGCTGGTGAGAGAGGAGCCAGGCAAGGAAAGCAAGACCCCGATCAACCTGTTCCCGTGACCGGAGTCGCAAAAAAGGGCCCAATTTCACTTGTCAAAGATTGTCAACTCATGATCTTCTCGCTTTTTACAGCTGGTTTGCTACTTTAAAGTCCAGTAACGTTGAAGATAAAAACATGTATTTACGGCGTTTTCCTGAAAGGCAGGTGGACATAGAGTCGCCTCCAGCCGGACAGGGCCAGCCCCGGAATACCACCTGTTGTCCAGACATTGGCATGAATTCATGGAAGGTAAGACCCTGAAACCCGATCTCCGCGTTCCCGAACAGAAAACGGCCAGTCTGTCGTTCTGTGACACGACGCCCAAGGCATTCCGGGTCTGGATCGACCAGCTACCCATGGCCAATATCGGCGAGGTATCACGGCAGCTCTACCATGCCATTATCGAGTTGAATCACCTTTTCCTGGCACCCCAGCAACGCATGCAGTTCCTGGAACTTATCCGGGAAAAGATACATTTCGTCTGCAACGAGCTTTCCCGGCACTACCTCGGCCTGGCTGTGGCACTGCCTGAAAAGCAGCGGAAAATCGCCAACCTGTCCCAGGCGCTTCAATTACACCTGGCCGGTGGTTACAAGCTGTGCGTGCTGGAATTCATCGATAACGGCGGCCTGGACAAGAATCGCCGTCAGATTGCCACCGCTGTCCATAGAGCCATTTCCGAGCTTTCAGCAACCATTCTGAGATCGCATCAGCTTTATTGCCCCAGCCCAGCCCAGAGCTGGCTCGAGTGCCACCGTCTGTACCGGTTCGCCCATCGCAACAAGCTCTCTGTGGTGCAGGTGGAAGACGACACGCTCCAGCATCGTCGCAGCAGCTCGGTGGCCGACGCCTACAAACGAATTCTCCTGCTCGGCTGCGCTCGCCCCAATCAGCTGCGTCAGGCCGAGCTCCTGCATGTCTACGAACTGTTCGAATCCTGGACTGACCACACCCGATGTGGGCCGGATATCGATGACGACAGTCTTTTCGTTATCAACATGGAACGGGACAATCCACCGTTTTACCGAAGTCTGCTGGAACAGAAGCCCGGTGATGAGAGCTTCGGCTTCGACACCCGGGATCTTTCCGCCATGCTCTCGGAAACGCTTCACGCCCGGCGCGAGCACAAAGAGACCGATCACGATCTGAGGGTGCCGGCCAAGGTCAGCGATACCCTGCTCACCCACCTGAGCCAGGCCCTGGGCATTCTCGCCAAACGAAACTTCAACCGCATCGCCAGCCAGGGGTCACTCGAAGTATGCGTAGGGCTGACCGCGGCCCACTACTTCATCGCCGGCGAGAAAACCTTTACCGAATTCGTGAATGGCAATGAAAACGGCCATCATGAGCAAGAGAACCTGTTCATTAGGTCTTCGCGCCAAAACCAGGATGCCTGGTCGGGCGCCCATGATGCAGGCCCCAGCGACGAACGACTCCATGCTGCCGATACACCGATCAACTTCAAGGGTTCCTATGGCAACTCGCAAGCGCCATCAACGGACAGGAACCGGCCAAGATCTCACCAATCCCTGCTGATCAATACCAGCCCCGGCGGCTATTGTGTTGCGTGGGAGAGCAATGTACCGCCCTCGCTGCAGGCCGGCGAGGTGCTGGGCGTTCGCGAACAGAGCACTCACCCCTGGAGTGTGGCTGTTGTCCGCTGGATTCGACAGATCAAGAATCAGGGCACCCAGGTCGGTATTGAGCTGCTTGCCCCCAGCGCTTCACCCTGCGGCGTGCGCCTGATCCAGAAAGTGGGCAACAGCAGCGAGTATTTGCGCGGCTTGCTGTTACCTGAAATCAGCGTAGTAAACCAGTCCGCCACGCTTATCACTCCCCGCCTGCCGTTCCAGTCGGGAAGCCGGATATCCCTGCTTCACGATGGCCGGGAAGACCAGGGGCAACTGTCTCGCAAGGTCTCCTCCACGGGCAGCATCAGCCAGTTTGAACTCAAGTTGCAGAATGCTGCGACGCTGAACGCTGGCGCACCGCCGGCATCATCCGGAGCCAGCGAGGATGAATTTGACTCGCTGTGGCCATCTCTATAAGGCCGCCAAACTGAGACACCGGAACGTCGCAGAGGGTTGTTATTGATCGACAACCCCTGCATCATTCAGCGTTAGTGAATGAACCGTGTATCACGAGACGCCCTTCGAATGCAGAAAAAGAACGCGACCGTACACCTGCTGATTCTTGATCCATCCCAGAACGATGCCGAATCGCTGGTCAGCCTGCTCCGCAACTCCGGCAAGGCCACCCGGGCTCACCGAATCACCTCGGAAGAAGATCTGGAAGAGACACTGAAGGCCGGTAACTGGGATCTCCTTCTGGCCCGCGACCTGGACCAGGAATTCTCAGCCGACGATGCTCTCGCCATGGTCCGTCGAATGGACAAGGACATTCCTTTCATCCTGCTGACGGAAGAAGAAAGCCGGGAGCGCACGGTCGGAATAATGAAGGCTGGCGCCCAGGACACGGTGTCGTTCGAACACACCGATCTCATCGTGCTCAAGGTCAATCGAGAGCTGGCAGCCCTCGACGAACGGCGGCGGCGGCGCGTTCTCGAATCCCATCTCCGGGAGGCCGAACAGCGTTGCCAGTTGCTTCTCGAGAGCTCCAAAGACGCGATTGCCTACATCAATGATGGCATGCATATCTATGCCAACCAGTCGTACATGGAATTCCTTGGGTACGACGATATCGACGACCTTATCTGCGTTCCGGTACTGGACACCCTCACCCCGGAAAGTCAGGAGAAGTACAAGGAGTTCATGAAGTCGTTTGCCGAAAAAGGCGAAGACGGCATGACCCTGAACTGCACAGCACGGCGCAGTGACGACCACGAACTGAACGTCACCATGTCGGTATCGGCTGCCACCTACGATGGTGAAGCCTGCACACAGATCGTGCTGCAGCCTGAGCACAGTGATGCGGAACTCGAAGAAAAACTTCGCCAGATCAGCAGCCAGGACCTTCTGACCGGCCTTTACAACCGTCAGTACCTGATGGATGCGCTCGCGGAAGCAATTGCCAATGCGGGCAAGAACAATGAGACCGGCGCCCTGGCGTACATCGCCCTGGATAACTTCATGAGCATGAAGGGCCAGGTGGGCATTGCCGGCGCCGACCTGCTTCTGGGCGATCTCGCCAACCTTCTCAAGGAACAGGCCGGCGAGGAGCTCACCCTGGCACGATTGAGCGACGATGCCTTCAGCCTGCTGTGCCAGCCATGCGACGAAAGCACGATGAAGGAACACGCCGAGCGTATCCGCAAGGCAGTGGAAGACCATCTGTTCGACATTAATGACCGAACGGTGCAGCTGACTGTGAGTATCGGTGTTGCGGCAATTACCGAAAACTCTCCGAAGGCCGAGGAGCTCATGGCGCGGGCGCACACGGCTTCGGCGGAAGTGCGCAAGCTTGAGGGTCATGCCCAGGGCAACGGTGTGGTGGTTTATAACCCCGCCGACTTCGAATCACTGGACCAGAGCAATTCGGTGGAAGCGATACAGAAGGCCCTGGAGGAAAATCGCTTCCGGCTGCTGTTCCAACCGATCATCAACCTGCGCGGCGAAGGCGAGGAACATTACGAAGCCTTCGTGCGCATGCTCGACAAGGACGATGAGGAAGTCTCACCCTATGACTTCCTGCCCCCTATGGGCCCGAGCGATACCGCCATCAAGATCGATCGCTGGGTGATCCTGCAAACGATCAAGCAGCTTTCCAGCCATCGTTCCCGGGGTCACGATACCCGCCTGTTCCTCAACGTGACAGCAGAAACCCTGCAGGATAAAACCTTCACGCCCTGGCTGAGCGTTGCCCTGAAAGCCGCACGGCTACCAGGTGATTCCCTGATCTTCCAGATCCGGGAAGGCGATGCCAACAATTTCATGAAGCAGGCGAAGGACTTCACCAAGGCGGTCCACGAACTCCACTGCAAGGTATCCATCGCCCAGTTCGGCTGCGCCCTCAATCCGTTCAATACCCTCAAGCACATCGACACGGACTACGTGAAAATCGATGGCTCTTTCACGGAAGAAATCCAGAAGAGCGATGAAGCCAAGGAACAGGTCAAGGAGATGGTCAAGAGCCTGCAGTCAAACGGCAAGCTCACCATCATTCCCCTTGTTGAGAACGCCGGTGTTCTTGCCACCCTCTGGCAGGCTGGCGTGAACTATATCCAGGGCTACTACCTGCAGGCACCGGTACCGGAAATGAACTACGACTTCGGCGACAGCTGAGCCTGAACGGCTCAGAAGTCGGCGTTTTCCAGACTCTGGTTGGTTTCGCTCTCACGGAAGCCAATCAGATAGAGGATGGCGTCCAGCCCGAGGGTCGAGATGGCGTGACGAGCAGATTCCTTCACCAGCGGCTTGGCGCGGAAAGCCACGCCCAGGCCGGCCTGGCTCAGCATGGGAAGGTCATTGGCACCATCACCTACCGCAATAACCTGCTCTCTTGAGATGTGCTCCTTCTCGGCGATCTCCAGCAGCAGTTCTGCCTTCCGCTTACCGTCCACAATCTGCCCGGACACCCGGCCGGTGACCTTGCCATCCTCGATCTCAAGCTCGTTGGCGTAGATGTAGTCGATGCCAAGTTTGCGCTGCAGATGACGGGCAAAGTAAGTGAACCCGCCTGACAGGATGGCCGTGCGGTAACCCAGAGCCTTCAGGCTGAGGATCAGATGCTCTGCCCCCTCGGTCATCCGCAGCCGCGCGGCGATGCCCTCGAGCACCGACTCATCCAGCCCCTTCAGAAGCGCGAGACGCTCGGCAAAACTCTGGCTGAAATCCAGCTCGCCCTGCATGGCCCTTTCGGTAATCTCCGCCACCTGCTCGCCCACGCCGGCTTCCGCGGCCAGCTCGTCGATCACTTCGGCTTCGATCAGCGTGGAGTCCATGTCAAAGACCACCAGGCGACGATTGCGCCGGAAAATGGAATCCTCCTGGAAGGCGATATCCACATTCATTTCGCCGGCAATATGGAGGAAATCCGCACGCAGTTTCTCGAGATCCGAAGGCGTGCCACGGACCGAAAACTCCACACAGGCAATCCGGTTGTCGGCGGCGTTGAGCGATGGTCTGGCGGACAGCCGCGAAATGTTATCGATATTCAGGCCATGGCGGGCGGTAATAGCGGAAACCCGGGCAATCTGCTCGGCTTTGATATCACGGGCCAGAAGAGTCACGATGTAACAGGCCCGGTTCCGGGCCGCGGCCCAGGACTGGTATTCCTCCACCGTGATTGGCGCAAACCGCACCTGCAGATCCAGGGCATGGAGCCGGAACAGCAGATCCCGAATCACCGGCGAAGATTTGGATTCATCCGGAATCTCGATCAGGATGCCCCAGGTGAGATGATCGTGGATGACTGCCTGGCCGATATCCAGAATGCGCACATCGTAGCGCCCCATAATGCCGGTGATTTCTGACGTCAGGCCGGGCTTGTCGCGCCCGGAGACGTTTATCAGTACCAGTTCACTCACTGTCGGTACCCTCGCTATCAGAGCCAGCCTCTTCCTGCGCCCGGGCAGCCGAAGGAATCACGTCGATGCCGTCAACCCGTTGCAGCCCCCTGGGCAGCTTGTGGCCACGACGGCCCCGCTCGCCGAGATAGTGTTCAAGATCACTGAACTGCAGCCCCATCTTGCGCTTGCCAGCCCGTATCTCCAGCTGGTCGTCCTCGGCAAATACCGCCACGGCTACCACATACTCTTCACGGTTCTGGACCCGGGCAGAGGGAATGCTGATAATCTTGTTGCCCTTGCCCTTGGCCAGTTCCGGCAACTCGCTCAGCGGAAACACCAACATACGGCCCTCGTTGGATACCGCCCCGAGATACAGCGTTTTCTCAGTGGTCGGTATGGTTACCGGAGGCATGATCTTCGCCCCTTTAGGAACACTGACCACCGCCTTGCCATTGCGGTTCTTGCTGATCATATCGTTGAGCGATGTAACAAACCCGTAGCCCCCGTCGGTAACCAGCAAGGCCTTGCGGGATGGATCTCCCATCAACAGACCTGAAAAGCTGGCACCGGACGGCGGGTTGATCCGCCCGGTCAGCGGCTCGCCCTGCCCTCTGGCGGACGGAAAACTGTGAGCCATCAGGGAATAGGCGCGTCCGGTTGAATCCAGGAATATGGCCTGCTGGTTATTGCGGCCTCGGGCCGCCAGGGAGAAACGGTCGCCGGCTTTATAACTCAGGCCTTCCGGCTCAATGTCATGGCCCTTGGCGGCGCGAACCCAGCCTTTCTCGGACAACACAACAGTAACAGGGTCGTTCGAAACCAGATCCACCTCACTGAACGCCCGGGCCTCCTCACGCTCGACAATCGGTGAACGACGGTCATCGCCGAAGGTTTCTGCATCCGCCTGAAGCTCGCTTTTAATCAGTTCCCGCAGGCGGTCTTCCGAACCCAGGATTGACTGGAGCTCATCCCGTTCGGCCGACAGCTCATCCTGTTCGCCCCGGATCTTCATTTCCTCAAGCTTGGCCAGATGGCGCAGCTTCAGTTCGAGGATCGCTTCAGCCTGATCGGCAGACAACCCGAAGCGGGCCATCAACTCGGCCTTCGGCTTGTCTTCGGTGCGGATAATCTCAATCACCTCATCAATATTGAGATAGGCGATCAGCAAGCCTTCCAGGATATGCAGGCGGGCCAGAACCTTGTCCAGGCGATGCTGCAGACGACGGATGACAGTGGTGCGACGGAAGGCCAGCCATTCGGTAAGAATCTGCTGCAACCCCTTCACACCCGGCCTGCCGTCGTTACCGATCACATTGATATTGACCCGATAGGTTTTCTCAAGATCGGTGCTGGCAAACAGGTGCGCCATCAAACCATCCAGATCCACCCGGTTGGACCGGGGCACGATTACCAGGCGGGTCGGGTTCTCGTGATCGGATTCGTCACGAAGGTCGGCCACCATCGGAAGCTTCTTGGTCTGCATCTGGTGGGCAATTTGCTCAAGCACACGGTTACCGGAGACCTGGTGCGGGAGGTCCGTGACTACAATCTCACCGCTCTCCCGTATCCAGCGGGCGCGCATCCGTAGGGATCCGCGGCCGGTTTCGTACATCTGCCGGATGTCCTTCCGGGGGGTAATGATTTCCGCCTGGGTCGGAAAATCCGGGCCCTTGATGTGCTCACAGAGCTCTTCAACCGTCGCCTCTGGCTGATCCAGCAGGCGTATGCACGCCGCGGTCACTTCCCGTACGTTGTGTGGCGGAATATCCGTGGCCATACCGACTGCGATGCCGGTGGTGCCGTTCAGAAGCACATGGGGCAGCCGGGCAGGCAGTACCGACGGTTCTTCCATGGTGCCATCGAAATTGGGCACCCAGTCCACGGTGCCCTGCCCGAGTTCGCCCAGAAGCACCTCCGCGAAAGGCGCCAGGCGAGATTCCGTGTAACGCATGGCGGCGAAAGACTTGGGGTCATCAGGCGAGCCCCAGTTCCCCTGCCCGTCCACCAGCGGGTAGCGGTAGGAGAAAGGCTGGGCCATCAGCACCATGGCTTCATAACAGGCGCTGTCGCCATGGGGATGAAACTTACCCAAAACGTCGCCCACGGTACGAGCGGACTTCTTGTATTTGGAGGTAGATTTCAGCCCAAGCTCCGACATGGCATAGACAATTCGCCGCTGGACCGGTTTCAGGCCATCGCCGACATTGGGCAGTGCCCGGTCAAGAATGACGTACATGGAATAATCGAGATAGGCCTTTTCCGTATAATCCCGGAGCGAAACCCGCTCGAAGCCTTCGTCCGTTGTCTGAAACTCTGGCATGGATGCCTCTTTGATTGCCTGTATTGCCTGATTTGAAGAATGCCCGTGATGCTACTCCCTGCGCCCGGATTAATCACCGGTTAACAGGAGCGCACATTATATGGAGCAAGGCGCCGATACACCAACAACCTGCGGATTTATTGGCCAAAACCGGCCACTTGTCCCACAGACGACTGATTCCAATAGCGGAATTCCCGCATGGAGAGTCTGTAAGGTGGGCCGTATTCTCCTCATCAGTGAATAGAAGACCGTTTTACTTCTCTGACAAGCGGAACACTATGAAACCCAACATCAAAGCCTGCGGGCAAGCCATGGTGACAGCCATGGTAAATGCGGTTCTGGCGGTGGCACTGATGCTCCTTGTGGAGTTTGCAATCAGCGGAAGCTTCCAGGTTCCCGAGCCCTACCTCTGGGCGGGTGTATTGATCTGGCTGGTCATCTTTGCAGGGCAGTTCTGGCGCCAGCGCCACCTCTGCAAATCCTGCGAAACCCCACGGGAATCACCCGACCCCTCCCGCTGACTCCGTTCGCTTCCGGTACAGGTACCACTTATTTGACCGGGAGCAATTACTCCACTCTTTATCAAGACAAACTTTCCCCCGCTGCTATGCTTGCCAGTAAACCATCAGCGCAATCGGGGAGAGACACATGGATTTCGGTAAGCGCCTGGGACTTCGGGCAAAAGTTGCTTTGCCTTTTGCCATCACGGCCATCGCTCTGGTCGTTATCGGGCTGTTCTCGGTCAGCACTGTCCGCAATCTCGTATCGGATACCGACAACATTGCCGAGACCTACCTGCCCTCAGTAAGCGAAATCCTCAACGGAGATCGGGATCTTTATCAGGCGTTGGTAGCCCAGATGAGCTATGTGGATGCCAGGCTCAATAACCAGCCCGGTGAGGGGCACGTGGCCAGCTTTGATGAAAATGCCGGCCAGGCCAGGGACCGCTTCAATCAGGCGGTTGAAAGGCTTGAGGGAACGGGGGTATCCGATGTTGCCCGCGGATTCGATACAGCCTATGAGCGCTGGCTAGGCTCCGCCCAACGGGTTCTGGAACTGGCAGAAGCCGGCGACCCGGAGCAGGCAAAATCCCTGGCTGCCAGTGAAACCAATGACCTTTTCGACAATCTCAGGAACTACTTCGACGAAGTTGGCGCCCACGCCGATGCCCGGGCCCAGGTTCGTGCCGGCGAAGCCTCCACCGAGGGCCAGAACAGCTCGATCACCATACTTCTGATTACAGTTGTGGCCATCGTTGTCAGCGTTCTTCTGTTTTCGGTGTTCCTCAAGATGATCATCAGCTCAATCAAGGCTCTGCGGGACCAGCTGGACAATATCGCCCAGGGCGAAGGCGACCTTACCCAGCGGATTCCCGTCGAGCTGGACGATGACCTCGGCAAGCTCGGGAACAGCTTCAACCTGGTGCTCGGAAATCTGCAATCGATGATCGCCTCCATCCAACAGCTTACCCGGGAGCTCGGCAACGGGGCGACGGACCTCGCCCGGGCCGCGAAAGATAATAACGACGGTGTGACCCGACAGACCGACTCCATTTCAATGGTTGCCACGGCTATAAACGAAATGCAGAGCGCGATCGAAGAAGTCGCCGGAAATGCGTCGAGAGCCGCCGAGATTACCCGCGAGGCCGAAGAAAAAGGCAGGAACGGCGCACGAATTATCCGCAGCTCTTCGGAACAGGTGCATCGGTTGGCGGCCCAGATTTCGAAAGCAGTGGAAGTTATCCGGAAACTGTCTGACGATTCCGACAACATCACATCCGTTCTGGATGTGATAAGAGGCATCGCCGAGCAAACCAATCTTCTGGCACTGAATGCAGCTATCGAGGCAGCACGTGCCGGAGAGCAGGGGCGGGGTTTTGCGGTTGTTGCCGATGAAGTCAGAACCCTGGCGCAACGGACCGGGCAATCGACTGAAGATATTCAGACGATGATCACGACTCTGCAGACCGGCGTTGCCGACATCGTCTCGGTGATGGAGACCGGCAGCAAAGAGGCAACCGAAACCGAGAAGCTGGCCACCGATGCGGAGAAAGAACTCAAGGCCATTCTTGAGGCGATGGCCAATATCGCAGATGTAAACACCAGTGTTGCTTCAGCCACAGAAGAGCAGACTCAGGTGGTGGACGAAATCAATCGCAGCATTACTGAAATCAACGACCTGGCCACAGAGAGCGCAAACCGGTCGAAGGACATTGACGCAATCAGTGAATCCCTGGAGGGCTACGCGAAGGAACTGGAAAGTCAGACAGGCAGATTCCGGGTCTAGACCCGGAATCTGACATTGGCAGGGTCAGCCAGTATTACTGCCGGATACCTTCGACAGAAATGATGATTTCAACGGTCTCGGAGGCCTTTCCGAGATCCATCGGGATACCAAAATCTTTCAGACGGAGCTCGGTTTCAGCTTCAAAACCCATGCGGTAGCCGCCCCAGGGGTCTTCCCCGTGGCCCAGCATTTCCGCGTCAAGAGTCACTTCCTTGGTTACGCCACGCAGGGTCAGGTCGCCAATGATGTCAGCCTCGCCCTCGTCATCCAGAACGACTCGCTTGCTCTTGAACGTTGCCTGCGGAAACTCGTCGACATACAGGAAGTCTTCGCTGCGAAGGTGCTTGTCGCGCTCGGCATGGTTGGAATCCACACTACCGGTATCAATCGTCACGTTCACGGAGCTGTTCTCCGGATTCTCAGCGTCGTAGACGAATTCGCCGTCAAAATCGTTGAACCGTCCATAAAGCCAGCTGTAGCCAAGGTGGGAAATCTTGAAGGTGACGAACTGGTGCGCGCCTTTGGTATCGAATGCATAGGTACCACTGTGCTCGTCAGCATGAGCTGTACCGATAAGCGCCATTGACACGGCAGAGGCAAGCAGAACTTTTTTCATGATTATCTCCCTTATTTAATTGATGCCCGGCTTCCGGGCGTTAGACGATGAATAAACAACCAGCACCCGATCACTTCCCTAACATACGCCGTAATGTGCGGTCACGATCAAACAGGTGGTGCTTGAAGGCACCAGCCGCATGCACCACGCCCAGCCCTACGATTGCCCATGTGGACCAGTAATGGACGGTTCCGGCGGTGTCTTCCATGCCCTTGATCTGGCCGGTGACTGATGGCACTTCAAACCAGTCAAAAACGCTGATCGAAGAGCCATCGGCCGTCGAAATCAGATAGCCACTCACCATGGCAACGAAAATCAGCAGGTAGAGCAGCAGGTGGGCCAAATGGGCGCTTCGAACCTCCCAGGCTTTGTGGCCAGCTAAAGGCTCCGGTGACACGTTCGCGGCTCGCCAGACCACTCTGAAAACCATCACCATGAACAGAAGAATACCGATACTTCGATGGATATCAGGAGCCCTGCGATACCAGTCGTCATAGTAGGACAGATCCACCATCCAATAGCCGAGCCCGAACAGCCCAAAGACGGCCAGTGCAACAAGCCAGTGAATAACAATGGTTACCAAACCGTAGTCGGCTGGTGTGTTCCGGATCTGCATGGTGAGAATTTGCCCTTTTCCCTGGTTCGAATGATGGGGCCAAGTTTAGGAACTCGCACCTCGGAGGAAAATCGAAATCTTTTGCAGCGCTACATCAGAAATTCTGACCATCGCTGGCCTTTTGCCTTTGGTCGTATACGGGTTTTACGGATTGCTCAAAATTATAGCAACGATAGACTTATCACATATTTGGATGCCCCGTCTGGGGCCTCATTGACCGAGAGGACAGGACATGGAACTCGAATTTGACGAAAGCGTAGTTGTACCCAGCAATAACTGATTCTCTGGCGGTCCGCCTGGATCGCTGAGCTCCCCCTTTCGCTCTTCCTGACAGCGAAAGATACAAACCGTTTCCAGTTTCTACATGAAACAGTGGTAATAAACGCGTTTTTTTGGCAATCTTCCTTCCAACTATCAGTAACTTCGCGAGCTTTCACGCGCATTCTGTACTGATAAAAGACAGTTCAGACGCCAGACTGGGGCGGCTGATGCGTTCGTTAACCAACCAGAATCGTCTATGTCGAAACGGCTCCCTGAAAAGCTGGCAGATCCGGAAGTGGAACTGCTATCCCCTATGCTTAACAGGGAAGGTGACACATGGACCGCCGATTTTCGCGGGCTGACTCTCAGGACAGCACTGCAACCCATCTACAGCATTTCGCACAAACGCATTGTTGGCTATGAGGCTCTCATAAGAGCCTTTGATAACGATAACTCGGCCGTCCTCCCGCTCCATCTTTTCCAACTGCCGGCCTCCGAGGCGGAGAATCTGCTTCTTGACCGTCTCTGCCGCTACCTGCACATACGCAATTACAGCGGCATCCGTGATCAACTGAACTGGCTCTTCCTGAACGTATCACCACAGGTGGTTACCAGCGGTAGTCAGGCCGATTCCTTCTTCGGTCAATTGCTCGCCAAAACCGGCTTACCTCCACACCGAATAGTCATGGAAATCGTCGAGCAACCAACAGACGACGCAGAAAGGCTACGGGAGACGGTTGCCTACTACAAAAAACTGGGCTGCCTTACGGCCATTGATGATTTCGGTGCCGGCCACTCCAATTTCGAGCGGATCTGGAACCTGTCACCAGACATCGTGAAGCTGGACCGGAAACTGCTGACCCGCGCGACAGACGACCACAAAGCCCGGCAGATCCTCAACGGCATTGTGTCATTGCTGCACCAGTCTGGCTGCCTGGTTCTACTGGAAGGGGTGGAAACCCGGGATCAGGCGATGATTGCCATTGATGCCGGCGTCGACTTTGTACAGGGCTTTTATTTCCGCAGACCAAGCACCGACCTGAATCAGTTGGCCCATGCGCCTGCCGATTTCGACCACCTGTTGCAGGAATACAAGACCCGTAACCAGGTTACTCTCGACCCGACACGGCAACTGGTAGATTTTTTCAGCGGCTTTTTCGACCATGCCATCACAAAGCTTCGCAGCGGGATGAGCATGCAACAGTCCTGTCTGGAACTGCTGAATCACCCTGCAGTCTCCCGTTGCTACCTGGTCGATGACAAGGGCGTCCAGATAGATGACACCCTGGTCTCCGACGCCGGCACACGCAGCATGGACCCACGCTTCAAACCACTGGAAAGCACCAGCAGCGCCGATTGGTACCGCCAGCAGTACCTTCGCCAGGCCCTGGCCCAACCAGAGAGCCTGCACATCACCGCCCCGTATCTCTGCGTTACCGGGGCTTATATGTGCGTCACCCTGTCGCTGGGGTACTATCAGGACGGCAATCTTCAGGTGCTGTGCTGCGACATTCTCGCCAACCCGACGGAACAGTCTTCATAAGCCCAGGCTTATGTCGTACACAAGGGCAATGACCCCCACCGTAACGGCACCAATAAACACGTTCATTGGCAGCCCTACCCGCACGAAATCACTGAACCGGTAACCGCCCGGACCGAACACCATCATGTTGGTCTGATACCCCAGCGGCGTTGCAAAGCTGGCCGAGGCAGCCATCATCACGGCGATTACAAACGGCTCGGCAGCCACACCCATACTGGCCGTCATAGAGAGAACAATGGGAATGACCAGCACTGCGGCGGCGTTGTTGGTAATCACCTCGGTCAGCACCGACACCACCAGATAAACCAGCAGGATAGTTAACAAGACGTTGCCCTGACTGAAGTCAAGAATACCCTCGGCAACAAAGCCCGCCGCGCCGGTCTGTTCCAGGGCCGCGCCCATGGCAAAGGACGCGGCAATCGTGAGAATGACCGGCACATCCACCGATTTCTGCGCCTGGCCTACCGAGCAGCAGCCGGTCAGAATCATTCCCGCGGCGCCCAACAGGGCCGCATTCAGCATGCTCAGGGTGCCACAGGCGGCGAGACCCACCAGCACCAACAGGATCCCCCAGGACAGCCAGGCACGGTCATGCCGTGGGGTTTCGGTTTCCAGATCATTGATCAGCAGAAAGTCCTTGTTGTAGCGCTGGCGGCTTACAAACGCGGGGCGGGCTTCCAGCAGCAGAACATCGCCGGGTTTGAGCCTGATATTGCCAAGGTTGCCGGAGACACGCTCGCCTCCCCTGGCAACGGCCAGGACAACAGCACCGTAACGATCCCGGAAGCGAGCATCGCGAATGGTCAGGCCCAGCACGTCAGACTGGGGGGACAAGGCCGCCTCTACAAGACGGCGTTCCGCACGATCCTTGCTCAGACTCGGCTCATCCTCATGGACGGACGGAACGATGCCGTTGATGCGCAGGAGATCTGAAATCGCCTGGGTATCGCCGGCAAACACCAGGCGATCGCCTCCCCTGAGCCGCTCCTCCGATGGGACTGCGGTAACCACGCTGCCATCCCGCTCAATCTCGACCAGATACAGACGTTCCAACTCCCGGAGCCCGGCCTCACCGACAGTCTTCCCGACCAGGGGGCCGTCGAACGAAACCGCCACTTCCAGGGTAAACTCTCTCATGGAGCCGAATTTCTGCTGATCCTTGCGGTCCGGGAGTACCCGAGGCATAACCAGCAACAAAGCCGCGACACCGATGATGGCCACCGGGAGGCCAACAGCCGTAATGGAGAAGATCGAAAACCCCTGTTCACCGGTCAGCTGCTGGTACTGCCCATTCACAACCAGGTTGGTGCTGGTGCCAATCAGCGTCAGGGTGCCCCCTAGAATGGCGGAATAGCTCAGGGGGATCATCAATTTGGAGGGTGAGATACCGATCTTCCGGGACCAGGCATGTACCGCCGGAATCATGGTGGCAACAACCGGGGTGTTGTTGAGAAAACCACTCAGAAGGGATACCGGGAGCGCAATCCGAGCCTGGGCAGACCGTACGGTCCTGGGATTGCGAAGCAGGTGATGCACCAGCAAATCGACACCGCCGGAGTGGTGAATGCCCGCTGCCACCACGAACATGGCCACAACGGTGATCAGGCCACTGTTGCTGAATCCGGCAAGGGCCTGATCCGCGGATACGATTCCGCTGGCGCTGAGCACCACGAGCACGCCCATCATAACCAGATGGGGCGCAAATCGCCCTGCACTCATCAATATCAGCGCCGTGCCTGCGAGGCCCAACGCAAACCAGCCCTGCCAGTCCATCAACGGTTCTTCCCGATCAGAAAACTGGCAGGATAACGAGTTTGCAGAATACAGAGAAAGAATAAAGGATGCTGTTTATAGCACCCTATAGAATATCAAACCTCGATATCGGCCATATTGCCATAGGTCTCGAGCCACGCCCTCCGATCGGATGCACGCTTTTTACCCAGCAACATGTCCATGCGGCTGTCGGTGTCGTCTCCATCTTCGATCGTTAGCATGACCAGACGGCGCGTGTCTGGCGCCATGGTGGTTTCACGCAGCTGGAGCGGGTTCATTTCACCCAGACCCTTGAAGCGGGTCACCGAAATCTTGCCCTTGCGCTTCTCGGCAGCAAGCCGGTCGATAATCCCCTGCTTTTCGTGCTCATCCAGGGCGTAGAAGGTTTCCTTGCCCAGATCCACCCGGTAAAGCGGCGGCATGGCCACGAACACATGGCCGGCGGCCACCACAGGCCGGAAGTGTTTTACGAACAGCGCGCACAGCAGCGTGGCGATGTGCAGGCCATCAGAGTCCGCGTCCGCGAGGATGCAGATTTTGTTGTACCGCAGACCTTCCAGTTTGTCGGAACCGGGATCAACACCAATGGCTACGGCAATGTCGTGGACTTCCTGGGACGCCAGGATCTCACCTGAGTCCACCTCCCAGGTATTGAGAATCTTGCCCCGAAGGGGCATGACTGCCTGGAACTCCCGGTCCCTGGCCTGCTTGGCAGAACCACCTGCAGAGTCACCCTCTACCAGGAACAGCTCTGAGCGGGCAGTATCGCCGCCGGAACAGTCAGCCAGTTTACCCGGCAGGGCAGGGCCTGAGGTAACTTTCTTCCGGGCCACTTTTTTGCTGGCCCGCAACCGACGCTGGGCATTGCTGATAAAGAGTTCCGCCAGCGCCTCAGCGACATCGGTATGCTGGTTGAGCCAGAGACTGAAGGCGTCCTTGACCACGCCGGAGATGAAGGCCGCAGCTTCCCGCGAAGACAGACGCTCCTTGGTCTGCCCCGAGAACTGTGGCTCCTGCATTTTGAAAGACAAAACATAGGCTGCCCGCTCCCAGATGTCCTCCGGAGAGAGCTTCACTCCACGGGGTAACAGGTTACGAAACTCACAGAATTCCCGCATGGCTTCAAGCAGGCCGGTGCGCAGACCGTTCACATGGGTGCCACCCTGGGCCGTGGGAATCAGGTTAACGTAGCTCTCCATAATGGCTTCGCCACCCTCCGGCAGCCATTGAATGGCCCAGTCGACCGCTTCCTTGTTGCCGGAAAAGCTGCCGGTAAATGGTTCCAGAGGCACCACTTCGATATCCGCCAGGGCAGTACGCAGGTAATCCCGCAGCCCGTCCTCATAAAACCACTCATCTTTCTCGCCGGTTTTTTCCTGCAGGAAAGTCACCGTAAGGCCGGGACAAAGAACCGCTTTCGCTCTCAGGTTGTGGCGAAGCCGGCTGATCGAAAAGTTGGGGCTGTCGAAGTAAGTTACGTCCGGCGTGAATTTCAGGCGGGTACCTGTGTTGCGCTTGCCGACGGTATCGATCACCTCGAGCTCAGACGCCTTCTCACCGTTGGCGAAGGTCATCCGGTGCAGTTGGCCGTCCCGCTTGATCGTCACTTCCAGGTGGGTAGACAGTGCGTTTACAACGGAAACACCAACACCGTGGAGACCACCGGAAAAGTTGTAGTTGCCCTGGGAGAATTTGCCGCCAGCGTGGAGGCGGGTCAGGATCAGCTCCACGCCAGGCAGGCCCTCTTCCTTGTGAAGGTCCACCGGCATGCCCCGGCCGTCATCCTCAACGCTCAGGGAGCCATCGCTGTACAACACCACGTCAATACGCTTTGCGTGCCCGGCCAGCGCCTCATCCACACTGTTATCAATGACTTCCTGCGCCAGGTGATTGGGCCGACTGGTGTCCGTATACATCCCCGGACGCTTGCGCACCGGGTCCAGGCCGCTCAGTACTTCAATAGCATCGGCGTTATATTGTTGCTGGCTCATGGGCAGGAACTGACTCCGCGATTGATATGAAAAGCTGAGCCATAGCTTAGGGATTCGTGACGAAAGATCAACGGTTGTTTTCGGGGCGGGTGATCTGGATATCATCCCAGCCTTCAGCGGTCACTGCGATGACGGCGCAGGGAGTGGTCAGGGCCTGGGTAACCATGGTTCCAGGGGCCGGTTCGGTCACTCTGACCCTCAGCTCGAGAGTTCCGCTGCGGATCTCAGATGAGCCCAAGATGACGCTGTAACCCCCGGTCGGCTTCTGGCCAATTGCTGCCAGAACAAGGTGCTCTCTCTCAAAGTCGATCTTTTTCAAAGACTCGAGGGAAAGGTTTCGCCCGGGCAGTGCTTCCAGCCGCTGAACCTCCTCACGACTTGCCAGGTGGACATGACCGGGAGCTGTAAGCCCACAATGTGCCGACTGGGTAATTTGTCGTGCCAGCGGTCCACCCTCTGTGGTTTCCGTGCGGCTGCTGGCACACCCCGATGCCAGAAGCGTTACCGCCAGCAGACAACCAGCGCGTATGTATATAGGCATCAACGTTTGGTCTCCAATTCTCTCACTGGCTCCGCAGCTTGGTTCCCATGGTCTTTCAGACGGTAGCCTTCGAAGCCGATCCGGGGCAAACCCATGGATGCAATGGTTGGGCGCCGGAAGCTGGTACTGAGAGTGACTCCACTAATCCGGTCTTCCCCGATACTGATCTTCTCTGGCAGCCCATTTACCGGATACTCGGCGCAAGCCTCACCGCTCTCGCAGATAAAGCCGTTGTTGTCCATGTCCGTGCCAGCCACCAGGAAATACTCCCCGGGCTCGATATCATCGAACGAAAAGCTGTAGCTTCCATCACGGGCCGTCACCACGCGCTGTTCTATTGTTTCACGGCTTTCGTCAGGGCTTACGAGCAAAACGTAATGGCGGCCTGCGTCTCGCTCATCAACCAATTCCCTGAGGTCTATGGAAACCGGGACCTCAATGGTTCCCGAATCGGCCCCGACACGGTAGTCAATTGCGATGGTCGCGGAATAGGTTTGCCCTTCGACGACATTTGCCTCCCGCACCGATACTGTCACCGAGCCCGGCAGAGAATTCCCGACCGTAAGAGCTGGATCGAGGGAAATCAGATCAGTATCAAAGGTAACACCGTCGACAACAACTGATTCGCCTTCGGGATACACAGCAAATTCGACATCACTACTGAAGCGTGCCAAATCAAACTCAATGGCTGAAGGCGATGGCAGAACAATGGTACTGACTGAACCATCAAGGGCGACATCAACGGACTTGAGAGCGTTTATCAGGCCGGCTCCATATTCGACACTGTTACCAAGGTTCTCTGTCAGCGCACCGCTGGCCAGCCAGGCCCGAAACTGGCCAGGAGTAACCGTCTCATTGTTAACTCCTTTCATCAGGGCATAAACACCCGCTACGTGCGGAGCGGCCATCGAAGTGCCCTGCAGTCCGGCATAAGAGCGAATAAATTCACCACCGTCGTCAACGCCCCAGGTGCTGATGATCAGATCGGCATTGCCATCCAGATTCGCGTCCCTGGTTGCATCGCCTCCCGGGGCTACAAGATCCACGGAGCCACCAAAATTTGAGTATGAGGCTCGCACCTTACCCGCATCGACTGCGCCAACGCCAATCACACGGCCAAAAGCTGCCGGATAGGTCAACTCATCGGTACCCTGGTTACCTGCAGCAGCAACGATCAGCTTACCGTTGTCATCGGCCCGGTTTATAACTGCTTCCAATACGGTGCTCGGGCCAACGCCACCCAGACTCAGGTTGATGATATCGATCTCAGGATTATCGGCAGCCCAGTTCATTGCCGCGACAAGATCATCCAGAGTTCCAGAGCCATCGCGCCCGAGTACTCTGACAGGCCAAAGCGTGACCTCCGGTGCCACACCGTCGACTCCAGCATTATTCCGTAGGGCAGCCACTATGCCGGCGACGTGCGTACCGTGAAAGTTGCTGCTCTGCACTTTTCCGTCTCCCGGATCGGCGGGGTTTCTGTCGCGACCCGGATCATTATCAATGTCGAGATCGCCTGAAACGTAATCAAGAATCTGGTTTGTATACGGAATCACGTTGGCATCGATATCCAGATGCCAGTCTCCATACGTCGATGGGGAAGAGCTGAACAACCCCGTATCCATAACAGCAACGCCCACACTACTCCCCAAATTTGGCGCAGCCTGCCAGGCAAGAGGCAGACTGATCAGAGGCAGATTCCATTGCAGAGACGAGAGATCCCGATCCGCCTGAGCCCGATAGATATAATTCGGCTCGGCAACCTGAACCCCGGGCTCCGACTTCAGGTCAGAGATCCAGCGAAGCGTTTTTTGCCGCTGGGCAGCCGAAGCGCTGGACGATTGCGAAGCGACGACAGCAGCAGGTTCACGCCGGACTAACCAGGCACCCTGCCCCAGTGACTTCGCTGAGGCGGCCGATAAGACTCCGGCAACGCCCTGCGGATCCAGACGCCCCTGTTCTTCCGGCGACATCATCACAATGGCCTCGTCCGGAACAAACTCCGGCTGAGTGTAATAAGAACTTTGGAAATTGGTGACGCCGGTTGTCGAAACCGACAGCACGTATCGGAATGGACCGCCAGCGGTTGTGCGAAGGCTGATTACTGCGGGCCCGTCAGCGGGTGCGGTTACCATAAGAGGTATATCACCGGCACCGAAATCTGAGTTCGAGGCACCGCCCTGATTAACCGTCAGTGTAATGGAGGGGGCTAAAAAATCCGACTCCCTGAACACCTGAACGGCAATGGTGCTACCCGCCGCGAGATCCGCGCGGAAGGTATCCTGCTCGTCGGTGACATACTCGAAGATAAACTCATTGGAATCGTAAGTGCCCAAAGTAGCACTCAAATAACCACCGACGATGCCTGTTGAAGGCACTAACTGGGCGGTACTGGACGAATCATTGGATACTGCTTCGTTCAGACGACTGTCATCGGCCGTGTCCGAGTCCACTCGAGTTCCACTTTCGATTGAAATGGTGCCGCTCAGCCCCGGCTCCTGGGAATCCAGAGCGTCGCCACCACCTCCCCCGCAACCCACCAGGGAAAACAGGGCCAGGAAAAGCGGGAGCACTTTAAAGGGGGCAAACGAATTCATAGGTCAGGCCACGGCAGCAGATCAATTTTAATACCTAGGGTATACCAAACACGCTTACATCATGTGTTGGGTTTCGTTCAAACTACGTTTCCTCTTGTATTCCAGATGCAAAAAGCCGCCTGAAGTTTCCCTCAGACGGCCTCTTTATCTCATTTCAACATTACAGCGCGTAGAACAGCATCGGCACGAAGGCGACGAACAACAAGGTTGGCCCCATCACGGCCAGAGGCAACAGCAGGCGCTCATAGCGATGCCAGAAGGAACCGGTACGCTCGGCCGCCAGTACTTCAGTCTCGCCCACAACCTGGCGGGTGAGCAGGTGATTCAGTGCCACTGGCGGACTCAAATAGCCAAGTTCGAACGCCACCAGGCACACTATCCAGAAATGCAGCGGATCAATACCCAGCTGTATCGCCGGCTGCGCAATGGTGGCCGACACCAGGATGACCGCGCCGAATGGATCCATCACCATGCCGATGACCGTGAGCATTACCACAATCACCAGCATGGCGATCCAGGGACTGGTCAGGTCCTCCGGGAAGAGCGCATGAACGACATCGGAGCGCTCCAGAATTCCACCGAGACAGATGGAAAATCCGATCAACGCCAGCAGCGCGCCAATGTGCACTGCCGAATCGCTGGCAGCGGCCGAGCTGCGTGCCCAGAACACCTGGGAACGGGTCTGGGCCTGCTCCCCACTACTCCGGCCTGAATCCAGCAACACCAGCCCGAGCATAACCAGCGGAAGGATCAGCGGCGCGCTGTACTCGTTGAACTTCAATCCGAGAACAACCCAGATCGACAGGATAACCAGAGCCGCCACCGCCACATAAGGCAGCAGGGCCCGGCTTTCGGAGAGAGCCGCGCGAAAGGCGCCAGGCGCCGGACGGGGCTTCCAGTTTCCCTGGGTCTTGCAGACAATCAGTGAAAACAGCGTCGCCGACATGATGAAGACCCAGAAGCCCCAGCTGTACATCTCAGTGGTCGTCACTTCCTTATTCAGAGCCGCGACGACGACAATCAGCAGGCACGGGTTGAGGACTACCCCGAGGCTTCCCGACATGGCGGTCGTTGCCAGGGACAGCTGGCGCCCTGCACCGGCACGGCGGAGTTCGTCATAAACAACACCGCCCACGGCCAGGATGAAAATGCCCGATGCACCCGTGAACGCCGTCGGAAACGCGGTCGCGAAGATAATCACCGAAGCCAGCAAGGGTGCTGGCAGATTGAAAGGCTTGATCAGGTTCAGCAGCAGTTCCGGTATCCGGGTCTGCTTCAGCATCATGCCCACCAGCACGTACAGGCCGATATTGATGAACATCGACGACAAGTTGGACATCATCCCGAAATAGATGGCCAGGCCCGAGGCGTAACCGTCTACCAGGAAGAAATAGCTCATGGCGATCAGGCCCATGGCGCAGTAGAGCGGAATCACCAGGCCAGAAGAGGCGGAGAGTCCGCCAGGACGGATCCGTTCCGGAACATTCAGGAACCGGACCGCGTTAATCACCATGAACAGGCCGAAGACCCCGCCCCAGGCGTACTGGAGGTTCATGGTGCCCTCCGATCCCGGAGATGTTGCCAGCCTCCCAAGGTAGGCGTTCAGCGACAGCAACATCAGGCCATTGACCACGAACTGCACACCCTGGCTCAACCGCCATTCGGCACGGTTTCGGGGCAGGCGCAACGCTATATGGTCGGTGTCCAGCGCAGCAATCGCCGCAGCCATCGCGAACATTGCAATAAACAGGTACTTGGTGAGCTCGATGTTGTCGAGCAGGAAGTCGGCCAGCCCCTGCTCTACCGCCTTGAAGGCACCGAGAGCCGGCGTGGCATGGGCAAGGTTCTGCTCATAGACATCGTATTGCTGCTGGCATAGCTCCAGATTGCTCTGGAGGGATTTGCGAATGGCTTCCGGATTGGGCGGCGAGCTGAACAGGTCGTCCGGGTCCGGCTTGTAATTGGCCACCCGGCGAGCCACCTCGGCGTCGATATCCATCTCCAGTTGACACGAGGGCTCCGTGGCATCCGGATTCAGCAAATAGTAGTTTGGCCAAGTCTGTTCGCCGACCCAGAGCAGTCGGGAATGCAGCGAATTGCCCATCCCCAACAGCAAAGTAAACAACAGCAAGAGCAGCAGAACGGCCCCATACATCCGATGTACGGGGTAGAGAGTTCGTGCGGCCGGAGCGGTAATGGCTCGCCAGTTCATGATGGTTCCGCCCTGTTATTCGCGGTTGGCCGCAGTGCACTCGGCAGCAGCGGGGTTACTGGCACAGCGAATCTTGCTGAGCAGCCCCATCATCTTCGGGTGATACACATCCGGGGCCCCGTTCAGGCCATCGCGCATCTCGATGCGATTCTCCCGGAACATTTCCTGATAGCCGCGGATGTCTTTTTCCGGGATGCGCACCCATTTTTCTTCAGGAATGGCCGCTTCCTGACCTTCAATCAGGCCCATGGCCTGCGGAAACATATTCCAGGCCACTTCCCGGGCTTTCTGGGCGGTTTCATCGGCGAGCACATCATCACGGGCAACTATCTGAAGCGTCAGCTGTGCGAGCGGGTAGTCCACCACACCGCCGCTCTCGCCGATACCTTTATAAAGTTCCAGGGCCTCATAAGCGAAGGCTGGCGCATAGGCGGTATCCACCGAACCATTGTTGAATTTGCCGGCGAAGTTGGTGATATCGGAAGGCACCACCGTGGCCTTGACGAAGTTAACCATGTGAATGGCGTCTTTCTGGTAATCGAGAGTCGCCATCCGCTTACCCGCCAGCTCACCGGCGGTATCAATACTGCGATCGTTCACAAACAGATAACCGGCACCGACCGGAATAATCCCGAGCACTTCGTAGCCGTTATCCTTCATCAACGGCGCTGCCTTGGGCTGCGCCAGAGTGGCCAGCAGGGTTTTCAGGTTGTCGTAGGTCGGAAGGGCTCCCACGGCGCTTATACTGCCCGTGAATTTGTTGAATGGACGAATCCGGATGTCCGTGGCGGCCACGGCATCGCATTGCCCGGCATTGAAATCACCAATGGCCACACCCTCATCGGTGTAGGGTTTCAGCTCGAAATCCACGCCGTGCCCTTTCATCTCCAGGGCATAGTCTTTGACGAAGTTGTAGAAGTCTCCATTAGCGCCGATCACATCGAACACACACATGGAAACGGACTGCGCCGAGGCCAGAGGAGCGGCAACCACAAGGGCCATGGCAGTGAGGGATTTGCGGATCATAACGACCTCCGGGTCATTCTTGTGTTTGTCAGTTTTCAGAGGATGTCGGCAACCCGCCTTACAGCAGGTCGTCCAGATTCATGGTTTCGACGTTTTCGGTTTGCCGCTCAGGGCTCATCCTGCCGAAGAAGGATTGCGGGGTCCGATAGCCGTAGTTGGCGGTCCAGTGCTTGTCAGAAGAGAAGCGCACCACGCCCGCCGCAACTTCATCCACCAGACGGTACTCGCCCCAGACCTCCATCGTTGCGTCGGCCTCGGCGAAACTGGCGATGGCTTCTTCGAGTTTTTCCGGCCGGCCAAAAGTTTCCGCGGCAACTGCCTGAAGCGCATGCGGAACCCGCATGCCTTTCTCAACGCCCAGCTCCCTGCTGTGTTCCAGCACCTGCCACGGATCCGGCGCCAGCGCCGGACGGGTATCGGGCAGCAGCAGCCAGACCAGCGCCCGGATGGCATTGGGCGTACCGCCCCACTTTTCATTGTCCAGGCAGGTGGCGGCGCGCTCGGCCTGAGGGGCAATGTTCTTCGGCACCCCGGCCATGGCACCGGAATTGGCATCGTTCACGATCGCCTGCATGCCGGTCAGCAAGCCCAGCAGGAAGGTGATTTCATCCTGCTCGGTGAACAGGAACGGGCATTCAAGGGGTTCAGCGCCGGGATCGAATTCATAAGCGGCCATTGCTCGCTGAAAAGATGCATATCGGCGCTTCGCGGTGAGTGCGTTCAGGCGTTTTGCCACCTCCCTGGCATCCTTGGCCGCCTCAACATCACCCTCATAGTCCGCTCTGAGGTATGCGAGTTCCGCTTCCCAGGCTTCGTACTCCGCGCAGTTTCCTGCCAGGAGCATCAGCAAGGAGCCGGTACTGTCAGGTGCATCAGTCACCCGTGAGAAGGAATAGAGTAGCGGATCAATGCCCTCACCCAGGGCGCAGGCCATTTGGGCGTCGGACATTTGCAATACGTAGGGCGTAGCTTCGCCCTCCGAGTAATTGGAGAGCACAACGCCTGTGGTGGTGTAGATGGGATTTGCCGAGCAGCCTGCAAGAGCGGCAACCGCCGCCAGCGAGAGCGCCTTGAGGCGAGCCGCGAAAAGGCGCGGTCTGAGCCTTGCCAGAGAGGAGATCATATTTCACCCTGCATCACGTTGTTTTTGTTTGCCCGATCTGAACTCGGTTTTTGTCAACGGGTGCAAGAATGCGGTGAAAACTGTCCTACAAAAATGGCTCGAATGCCGATTTTGTTATGCCGATCGGGCCAATGGCCCGGAAGGAAGGGAATTTTTAAGGATATTGTTGATATAAAACAATGACTTTTGAAAACGCCAATCCGTTTACAGAGCCATCATTGCTATTACCTGGTCGGTCAGGCCATCCAGTGTCAGCCCTCCCCGCTCAGGTTTGTACCAGGTTACCGTCCAGCTGAGGGCGCCGGTCAGCATTCGCCGAACGACAAAAGGATCGGCCTGGAGGGCGCCCTCACGTTTCAGCGATTCCAGCACATCCAGCCAGAGTTTCTCGTAGATATCCCTTAGTTCCAGCACTTCTACCTGAGAGTCGGCCGACAGACTCCGCCATTCGAAGACCAGAACCGCCATGGCCTCACCAGTCTGACCATTGATTGACTCCAGCTCGGCACGAACGAGGCCCCGCAGTTTTTCCCTGTTGGTATCGGCAGCCTCCAGAGCCGCCTGCATGAGAGCGGTGTTCAGCCGGATGGTTTCGACCATGACCGCTTTGAGGATCTCTTCTTTGGTACGGAAGTGATGGAACAGGCTGCCAGACTGAATTCCGACGGCAGCCGCCAGATCACGAACCGTGGTGCGCTCGTAGCCTTTTTCCCGGAACAGCCGGGCGGCCTCAGTGAGCAGGCGGCCCCGGGCTCCATTGGGGTCTGACACAAGGTTTTCGGCGATCAGGGACTGCAGGATCTTGGTCTGGCTCACTAAAACTGTCCGGTTGGCATAAGAGGCCTTTAATTCTACCTGAAACTTGCCTGTTTACAAACCAAGCGCTTGCTTGGTATTGTCAATTCCATGTTGGACAAAACCGCGATTGCCGCAGGCATCGAACCGGCAACCATAGACAGGGCTTAAACAGGGCACAGGAACATGGCTGAATCCCCAAAAACTGTTCGCATCGGATGCTCCGCCGCCTTCTGGGGCGACACTGAAACCGCCGCCGCGCAACTGGTTCATCAAGGCAACATCGACTATCTGGTAGCCGACTATCTGGCAGAGATCACCATGTCGATCATGGCAGGCCAGAAAATGAAGGACCCGTCCCAGGGCTATGCGCGGGATTTTGTGCAAACGGTGATGGGCCCTTTGCTGGGCGACATCAAGGGCAAAGGCATCCGCGTACTGGCCAACGCCGGCGGCGTGAATCCGGTAGCCTGTCGCGACGCCCTCCAGGCTCTCTGCGAAAAGGCCGGCGTGGACATGAAGATCGCCCTGGTTCTGGGCGATGACCTGCTGATGAAAAAGAAAAAGCTGGCCGATATGGGCATCACGGAAATGACCTCCGGCCAGCCGATGCCCCCCATGATGGTCAGCCTCAACGCTTACCTGGGGGCTCCCGGCCTGGTTGCCGCTCTGGAACAGGGCGCCGACATTGTTATTACCGGCCGGGTTGCCGACAGCGCCCTGGTGCTGGCACCTCTGGTCCATGAATTCGGCTGGAGCTGGCAGGATTACGACAAACTCGCCCAGGGCAGCCTGGCCGGACATCTGCTTGAATGCGGTGCCCAGGCCACGGGAGGCAACTTCACCGACTGGGAAGAAGTGGCCGGTGGCTATGCCAACATGGGCTTCCCTATCGCCGAAGTCAGTGCCGACGGCAGCTTCTTTATCACCAAGCCAGAGGACACCGGCGGTCTGGTGAGCCGGGGCACGGTGGCCGAACAGCTGGTCTATGAGATTGGCGATCCCAGAGCCTATCTGCTTCCGGATGTTACCTGCGATTTCACGGGCGTTGAGCTGGAGGAGACGGGCAAGGACCAGGTACAGGTTCGGGGCGCCCGGGGTCTTCCGCCCACGGATAGCTACAAGGTATCTGGCACCTGGCCGGACGGCTTCAAGTGCACGGTTACTTTCCTTCTGGCAGGCATGAACGCCAGGGCCAAAGCCCAGACCGTAGCCCAGGCCATTCTGGCCAAGACCTCACGCATGTTCAGCGAGCGTGGCCTGCCGGATTACAGCGAGACCAGTATTGAGCTTTTGGGTACCGAAACCACTTATGGCGCCCATGGCCGTGGTGAGGATTGCAGGGAACTGGTGGTCAAGATCAGCACGGCACATCCCAAGAAGGAGGCGCTGGTGCTCTTCTCCCGGGAAATTGCCCAGGCGGCTACGGGCATGGCACCGGGGATTACCGGGATTGTCGGAGGGCGGCCAACCGTGTGGCCGAAGATCCGGCTGTATTCCTGTCTGGTGCCGAAAACAGAAGTCGAGGTATCCGTGGATCTGGGTGGCGAGCGGCAGGCCCTTGAGGTTGAGACAACCGGCGGTTTCGATAACAGCGACCTCCAGCCCCAATCATTCACACACGAGACAGGCGCCACGGATACCACGGTACCGCTGGTGAAGCTTGCCTGGGCCCGGAGTGGCGACAAGGGGGACCATACCAACATCGGCGTGATCGCCCGCAAGCCGGAATTTTTGCCGTTTATCGAGGCAGCACTGACGGAAGCGGCTGTTGCGGACTGGATGGCCCATACCCTGAACCCGGAAACCGGTCGGGTCACCCGCTGGGCCATGCGCGGTTTGCAGGCCATAAATTTCCTGCTGGAGCACAGTCTTAGTGGCGGCGGCGTGGCCAGCCTGCGGATTGATCCCCAGGGGAAGGCGTTTGCGCAGCAGCTATTGGAGTTTCCGGTGCCTGTTCCTTCAAAGATCATCAACTAATCAATAATGGAGCACGCGCTCGGGCCGTTAGCCCCTCCCGGGACACGCTGTGAATACGTCCCTGTAGGCTTGATCGCAGCATCCATGCTGCTCACAGTCCCGGGAGGGACCAACGGCCCGAGCGCCCGAACATTGGGAAAGGTTTTCGAGATATGAGCTATCAATCTGTTTTTCACCCGGACCTGTTCAAGGGCCAGGTGTTTATAGTTACCGGCGGCGGCTCCGGGATTGGCCGGTGTACGGCCCATGAGCTTGCTGCCCTGGGTGCACGGGTCGCCCTGGTTGGCCGTAAGGCCGAGAAAGTGGAATCTGTAAAAGCAGAGATCATTGAGGACGGCGGCATTGCGTCCGCCCATGTCTGCGATATCCGTGAGGAGGAATCAGTCAAAGCCACGGTGAAAGCGATCATTGCCGAACACGGCGGTCTGAACGGGCTGGTGAACAATGCCGGCGGGCAGTTTCAGGCACCGCTGACGGGGATCAACCAGAAGGGCTGGGAGACGGTGGTGCGCACCAATCTTACCGGCGGATTCCTGATGGCTCGGGAAGCCTACACGCAGGCTCTTTCGAAGACCGGGGGTGCCATCGTCAATATCGTCGCCGATATGTGGGGCGGAATGCCTGGCATGGGGCATTCGGGGGCGGCCAGGGCCGGGATGGTGAACTTTACCCAGACCGCGGCCGTTGAGTGGGGCGCGTCCGGTGTTCGGGTGAATGCGGTTGCTCCAGGCTGGATTGCCTCCAGCGGCATGGACAACTACCCCGAGCACATGAAGCAGTGGATTCGCAGCCTTGGCGATAATGTGCCAATCAAGCGGATGGGTACGGAATCCGAGGTCAGCTCGGCCATCTGCTTCCTGCTCAGTCCGGGGGCGGCGTTTATCAGCGGGGACTGCCTGCGGATTGATGGTGGCGCATCCCAGGGTGGCCGGGTCTGGCCATTGCCGAAGGCCAAGAATAACGAGCCCTACAATGGCTTTCACCGGGCCGTTACCCCGAAAGTTCTGAGCGACGACTGAGGAGCCAACATGCAGGTACTTGAATCCACCATAAGCTCCCAGTCTGAAGACTTCCGCATCAATGCCGAAGCCATGGACGCCCACATCACCACCTTCCGGGACGTTGAGCAGAAGGTGCTGGATCTGGCGGAAGCGGCCCGGGAGAAGTTCACCAAACGGGGCAAGCTGCTCCCGCGGGACCGCATCAACCGTTTGCTGGATCGCGGCACGCCCTTCCTCGAGCTGTGCTCCCTGGCCGGCTACAAGATGCACGATGACAAGGACGGCAGCATGGCCGGCGGCGGAATCATCGCTGGTATTGGCTATGTCAGCGGCATTCGCTGCCTCGTCGTTGCCAGCAACAGCGCCATCAAGGGCGGTACCATTACGCCAGCCGGCCTGGACAAGACACTTCGGCTTCAGCAGATCGCTATGGAGAACAAGCTTCCGGTGGTATCGCTGTCCGAAAGCGGCGGCGCCAACCTGAACTACGCCACTGATATTTTCGTTCTCGGCGCCCGGGGCTTTGCCAATCAGGCGCGGATGTCCGCTGCCGGCATTCCTCAGGTCACCGTTGTCCACGGCAACGCGACCGCCGGCGGCGCCTATCAGCCGGGTCTGTCCGACTACGTGATCGTGGTGCGAGAGCAGGCCAAGATGTTCCTGGCCGGCCCACCGCTTCTGAAAGCGGCGACCGGCGAAGTTGCCACCGACGAGGAACTTGGCGGAGCAGAGATGCACGCCACCGTAGCAGGAACGGCCGAGTACCTGGCCGAAGACGACGCCGACGGCATCCGCCAGGCCAGAAACATCCTCGAAGCCTTGCCCTGGAATGAGCAACTGCCCCCGAAAGGAGAGCCTCAGTGGGAGGAGCCGCTCTACCCGGCTGATGAACTTCTGGGCGTGATTCCGGCAGATTCGAAAAAACCCTACGACGTTCGGGAAATCCTTGCCCGAATCGCCGACGGCTCGAAGTTCATGGACTTCAAGAACGAGTTCGACGACCAGACCGTCTGCGGCACCATCCGGATCGAAGGTCATTCAGTCGGCATTATCGGCAACAACGGCCCGATCACCCCGGCCGGCTCTGCCAAGGCCGCCCAGTTCATCCAGCTCTGCGACCAGGCCGGAACGCCCCTGCTGTTCCTGCATAACACCACCGGTTTCATGGTGGGCACCCATTCGGAGCAGAACGGCATCATCAAACACGGCTCAAAAATGATCCAGGCGGTAGCTAATTGTCGGGTGCCAAAGGTCGCAATTGTCATCGGCGGTTCCTATGGTGCAGGTAACTACGCCATGTGCGGACGTGGTCTGGACCCGAGGTTCATCTTCGCCTGGCCCAACAGCCGAACGGCAGTCATGGGCCCGGCCCAGGCCGGCAAGGTGATGCGCATTGTGGCCGAAGACAAGCAGCGCCGCGGCGGCATGGAGCCGGATCCGAAGACACTGGATTTTCTGGAGCAGGCGACGGCTAAGAAACTGGAGGAAGGCTCAACAGCGCTGTTTGGAACGGCCAGATTGTGGGATGACGGTCTGATCGACCCGCGGGATACGCGGCGGGTTCTGGCCCTGGTTTTCGATGTTTGCCGCGAGGCCGAGGCTCGGCAGTTGCGGCCTAATACGTTTGGTGTGGCCCGCCTTTGATTTCTGGCTTGGATGGGGCTCGCCTCTGGGATTGCTTGTTTCGCGGGAGGAACCGCTTGGGGAACCCTGTCCAAAAACCGCTACGAGCACCCGCAAGCGGGTCCAGCCAGCAATCATAGATTGCTGTCGCTCCGCAGCACGCGAAGCTTCGCTTCTAAAGCGTTTGCTCCGCCCATGTGCGCTTGGCGTCGGGCATCCTTGGCCGCCGACATTTTTGGACAGGGTGCCCCAACCGGTTCTTCGGAATTCAGAGTTAACGCTGACAAACAGCAAGCTTTTTAGAGGTATGCGGGAAAACAAATGTAGGTCGGATTAGCCGAAGGCGTAATCCGACACAAAAAGCCAGGCCACCCCGCCGATCTGTCGGGTTACGCCTCCGGCTAACCCGACCTACAAAAACAAAACTGCCAGCAGGCAGCAACCAGTTTGCAGACGTAAGCGGCTGTGTGGGTCGGGTTTCAGAAAATGTAGAGGGCCAAGGATGGCCCGAAACAAGCGCACATGGATGTGCTCGTAGCGGTTTTCTGAAACCCGACCCACACAGCCGCCACCCAAGCTAAAGAACGTGCCCCAAAACAAAGAAGGCACGAACTCTCTACCAGCAGGAGAACAAGAACGTGAAATTCACAGCCGAACACGAAGCCCTCAGAAAAACCGTCCGCGATTTCGTGGAGAAGGAAATCAATCCTCACTGCGACGAATGGGAAGCCGCCGGGGAGTTCCCGATTCATGAGCTGTTCAAAAAACTCGGCAACCTCGGAATCCTGGGCATCCAGAAGCCCGAAGAATACGGCGGCATGGGGCTGGATTACAGCTACAACCTGGTGGCTGCGGAAGAACTGGGCATGGCCCATTGTGGTGGTGTGCCGCTGGCCATTGGGGTTCAGACCGATATGTGTACCCCGGCTATTGCTCGATTTGGTTCCGATGAACTGAAACGCAGCTTCCTCGCTCCGGCCATTGCCGGTGACATGGTGGGCTGTATTGGCGTCAGCGAGGTTGGCGCCGGTTCCGATGTAGCGGGGATGAAAACCACTGCCAAGAAAGACGGCGACGACTACATCATCAACGGCTCCAAGATGTGGATCACTAACAGCCCCAAGTCCGACTTCATCTGTTTGCTGGCTAACACCTCAGACGACAAGCCTCACAAGAACAAGTCCCTGATTGTGGTGCCCACGAAGACACCGGGCATCTCTTTCAGCCCGCACCTGAACAAGCTGGGCATGCGCTCATCCGAAACCGCGCAAATTTTCTTCGACGACGTACGCGTGCCCCAGCGCTACCGCATTGGCGCCGAGGGCACCGGTTTCATGATGCAGATGCTGCAGTTCCAGGAGGAGCGTCTTTGGGGTGCCGCCAACGTGATCAAGGCGCTGGAGAACTGCATCACCAAGACGATCGAGTATTGCCGCGAGCGCAAGACCTTCGGACAGCCGTTGATTGATAACCAAGTGATTCACTTCCGCCTTGCCGAACTGCAAACCGAGGTCGAGGCCCTGCGGGCTCTCACCTATCAGGCCTGTGAGCTGCATGTGGAAGGCAAGGATGTGACGCGGCTGGCGTCCATGGCCAAGCTCAAGGCCGGGCGTCTGGGCCGTGAGGTAACAGACAGCTGCCTGCAGTACTGGGGCGGGAACGGTTACATGTGGGATAACCCGATTTCCCGGGCGCATCGGGATGTTCGGCTGGTGTCCATCGGCGGTGGTGCCGATGAAATCATGCTCGGGATTATCTGCAAGATGATGGGGACGCTTCCGGGTAAGAAGCGCGACTGACGAACGGTGCATGGCCGTCAGGCCGGTCATGCTTCCCAAGACACGCCCGCAAGTACGTCCGTGTAGGGCTCGAATCGGGCCATCCATGGCCCTCAACGGTCCTGGGAAGCATGACCGGCCTGACGGCCCCGGAGCTGGGCTGTCGGATTACGCCTTTGGCTAATCCGACCTACGAATTCTTAAAGCCGGCCAACCCGGAAGCGTCGAACCTTTAACGTGGAGTTAAATATGGACCAGCTACCACATTGCGAAACCCTCCTTCTGGAGAAACAGGGCCCTACTCTATCTATCACCATCAACCGGCCCGACGTTCGGAACGCCATGAGCCTGGAGATGGTGGCGGAACTGTCGTCGGTGTTTACCCAGATCGAAAACGACCTGCACATCCGCGCCGTCGTCATCCGGGGTGCTGGTGGGCATTTTTGCGCCGGCGGTGACATCAAAGACATGGCCGGTGCCCGGGGCCAGAAGGCGGCCGAAGGCGAGGCCGATCCCTTCTACCGGCTGAACCGGGCCTTTGGTCAGATGATCCAGCAGGTCAACGAATCGTCGAAAGTCGTTGTTGCAGTCACCGAGGGTGCCGTTATGGGCGGCGGATTCGGCCTGGCCTGTGTTTCCGACGTTGCCATCGCCGGGCCAACCGCGAAATTCGGCATGCCGGAAACCTCCCTCGGCGTCATTCCCGCCCAGATTGCGCCGTTCGTGGTTGAACGCATCGGCCTCACCCAGGCCCGGCGCCTGGCCCTACTCGGTTTGAGAATCGATGCAAACGAGGCATGCCGTCTTGGAATCGTTCACCAAACGGCCGCTTCGGACGATGAACTGGAAGAGATGCTGGCTGGCGCTCTGGATCGTGTTCGCCATTGCGCACCGGTTGCCACCGCTGAAACCAAGGCGTTGCTGCATCGGGTTGGTCATGAGCCGATGAGCGGCTTGCTCGACAGCGCAGCTGAGAAATTCGCGGAAGCCATTCGGGGCAGCGAGGGCACGGAGGGCACTATGGCTTTCATGCAAAAACGGAAGCCAGCCTGGGCAGGCGAATCGGACTGATGCGGAGCGAGGGTGAGTGCCGTCTGGCTTCCAGAAAATGTCGGCGGCCATGGATGGCCGACGCCAAGCGCACATGGGTGAGGCAAGCGTTTATGAAGCGAAGCTTCATGAGCAGCCGAACGACAGCAATCTGCGATTGCTGGCCGGACCCCGCAAGGGGTGCTCGTAGCGTTTTTCTGGAAGCCAGACGGCACTCAGCCTCGCGGCCTACTCCAAAGGAGAGAATAAGAACATGTTAAAGAAACTATTAGTAGCCAACCGAGGCGAAATCGCAGTTCGGGTCATTCGTACTGCGAAAGCCCTGGGTTACCGCACCGTGGCCGTCTACTCCGAGGCCGACGCCAAAGCCATGCACGTGGAACTGGCCGACGAAGCCGTCTGCATTGGCCCGGCCCAGGTAACTGCTTCCTACCTGAACAGCGACGCCATCCTCGAGGCCGCCCGCAAAACCGGCGCTGACTGCATCCACCCCGGCTACGGCTTCCTCTCCGAGAACGCAGCCTTCGCCAACGCCTGCAAAGACGCCGGCCTGGTGTTCGTTGGCCCCCCCGCATCGGCCATCGAACTGATGGGCAGCAAACGGCGCTCCAAGATCGCCATGCAGGAAGCCGGCGTACCCGTGGTGCCTGGTTATGAAGGCAACAACGCCAGCGACGAAGAACTTATCGCAGCCGCCAAAGATATTGGCTATCCCCTTATGATCAAAGCCTCTGCCGGCGGCGGTGGACGCGGTATGCGATTGGTAGAAAGCGAATCCGAGCTGGCCGACAACATCAAGCGGGCCCGGTCTGAATCCAGACAGGCCTTCGGCGACGACGAACTGATCCTCGAGAAAGCCGTGATTGAGCCCCGGCACGTGGAAATCCAGGTGTTCGCCGATCGGCACGGCAACGCCGTTTATCTGGGTGAGCGGGACTGCTCGGTCCAGCGCCGGCATCAGAAAGTGGTTGAAGAAGCGCCTTCGCCCTTTGTAACACCGGAACTGCGCCAGGCCATGGGCGAGGCCGCGGTCAAAGCCGCTCTGGCCTGCAGTTACGAAGGTGCCGGCACCGTCGAGTTCCTGGTGGACAAACACCGGAACTTCTATTTCCTGGAGATGAACACACGCCTGCAGGTGGAGCACCCGGTCACCGAGTTGATCACCGGCCAGGACCTGGTCGCCTGGCAGCTCACCGTTGCTGAAGGCCGTGAGCTGCCACTCGCCCAGGATGAAATCCAGCTGAATGGCCATGCCATTGAAGTGCGGCTCTATGCGGAGGATCCTGCTCACGGATTCACCCCCCAGACCGGCCCACTGTACGCCTTTGAACCGGCCGAGGGCGAAGGATTGCGATTCGATACCGGCGTACGCTCGGGTGATGCCATCACCCCCCACTACGACCCCATGCTCGCCAAGGTCATAGCCTGGGGACAGAACCGCGACGAAGCCCGTCGCCGACTGATCCGGGCCCTGGAGGACACCACCGTGTTCGGTGTGACCACCAACCGCCATTTCCTGAGCCGGATTATCGCCGACGACACCTTCGGCGCCGGCGAGGCCACCACTGCCTTCCTGCAGCAGGCGTTCAGCGAAGATCCATCCCTGCAACCCCAAGAACTGGACATCCGCCAGCTCGCCCTGGCCGCCTGTGTGCTCGACCATGGCAGTTCGGGCCAGAGCGCCTGGAGCAATGCGCCAGCAACCATGACACCGATCAAGCTGGAAAGCGGCGACGCCATTGTTGAGTTACTGGTCACCCGCAGCGGCAACCGGTTGACGTTCAACATGGGCGAAACCCGGCACACGCTGCTGCTCGAAAGCCAGCGGGACGGCCGGTTGTGCATTATCGACAACGGGGTTCGTCAGACTTGCCAATATCATCGCCAGGGCGATTGCCTATATTTGCAGGCGTTCGGGCAATCCTGGTCGGTGCGGGACATCACCCACCAGCCGGCAAGGGGCGCCGGGGGTACGGGCAGTGGTCGTATCCAGGCCTCCATGGATGGCGCCATCATTGATGTGTTGGTGGAGGCTGGCCAGAGCGTTCGTCAGGGCGATACTCTGGTAATACTGGAAGCCATGAAAATGGAGCATCCGGTAAAGGCCGACCGAGCCGGCGTCGTCGGAGAAGTCCATGCCAGCAAGGGGGACCAGGTGAAGCGCAGCCAGTTGCTGGTGGAAATCACCGCCGACGAGGCCGCCGAACAGGAGAACGACGCATGAGCAGCTTACGCGAACGCACCGTTTTCATTACCGGCGCCAGCCGGGGCATCGGCCGTGCCATTGCCCTGGCCTGTGCACGCCAGGGCGCCAACGTGGTAATTGCCGCCAAGTCGGATACGCCCCATCCAAAACTGCCGGGAACGATTCATACCGTGGCAGAGGAAGTGCACGACGCCGGCGGCCAGGCACTACCCCTGGTTCTGGACGTGCGGGATGAGAAGCAGATTCGCCAGCGCATTAATGAAGCAGGTGAACATTTTGGTGGCATCGACGCCCTTGTGAACAACGCCGGCGCCATCCGGCTGACCGGCGTCGAGAACCTGAAGGTCAGCCGGTACGACCTGATGCACCAAGTCAATGCCCGTGCAGTGATGGCCTGCAGCCAGGCCGCCCTGCCCTGGCTCAAGCAGTCGGACCAGGCCCACATCCTGAGCCTGTCGCCGCCTCTGAACCTGAACACGCGGTGGTTTGCCCAGTATGGCCCTTACACCACCACGAAATACGCCATGACCATGCTCAGTCTGGGGATGGCGGAGGAATTCAGGCGGTACGGCGTTGCGGTGAACACGCTCTGGCCGAAGACCCTGATCGCCACCGCGGCCATCGAGTTCGAAGTGGGCGGCCCGCAGATGATGGCCCAGGGTCGCAAGCCGGACATTATGGCCGATGCCGCCGTCAGCATCCTGGGCCGGTCGCCCGACACCATGACCGGCCAGAACCTGATCGACGAGGACCTGCTCAGGCAGGACGGAATTACTGATTTCGAGCATTACCGGTACGAATTAGGCGACAAGCCCCTGATGCCGGATCTGTTTCTGGACTGAACCCGGGGCATGCGTTGTTGCGGGCTCACAGTCCTCTCATTAAAAGGGACGAACGGAAGAATCATGAGCCAAGACAACGTATCCGCAATGGAAATCGCCCGCAGCCTACCCGGCGTACTTCGGCGCCTGCCGTCGATTACCCGGGGCCTGTACTACTATTCCCTGAAGAACGAACAACGGGAATTGACTCTGGGCACGCTTGTCGAGAACAACGCCCGGAATATGGGAAACCGGCCCGCCATCCTGTTCGAGGACCGCTCAATCACCTGGAGCGAGCTCGATGGCTGGGCTAATCGAATCGCCCGCTACCTGCAGGACCAGGGGCTCGCCAAAGGCGATGCGATCGCGGTCTTCCTTGAAAATCGCCCGGAACTTCTGGCCGTAGTAGCCGGCGCCGCAAAGCTCGGCGTTGCCTGCGCCATGCTCAACACCTCCCAGAAGGGAAAGGTACTGGCACACAGCATCAAACTCATCGAACCGAAAATGGTAGTGGTAGGTGAGGAACTGGTCGAGTCTTTCGACGGTATCAAGGAAGAGCTGGCCCCCGATCACCCGCAGCCGTTTCAGTTTCTCGCGGACACCAATACTCTGAATGCCTTTGGCGAAGCACCAGCCGGCTACGCCAACATGGCCGAAAAGGTAAGCACCTTCAACAGCGACAGCCCGGTGGTCAGCAATCCACCAAGAATGGGCGACACCGCCATTTACCTGTTCACCTCCGGCACCACCGGCCTGCCCAAGGCCGCCCCGGGTTCACACCGTAAATTCATCAAGGCCTACGGCGGGTTTGGCCTGATGTCGCTGGCCATGAAACCGGAGGATGTCCTCTACTGCACCCTGCCGCTCTACCACGGCACAGCGCTATTGGTCTGCTGGGGCTCCGTGCTGGCCGGCGGCTCCGCCATCGCCCTGCGCCGCAAATTCTCCGCCAGCGCCTTCTGGGACGACGTTCGCCGCTACCATGCCACCACCTTTGGCTACGTTGGCGAGCTATGCCGCTACCTGTTGAATCAACCGCCAGGCGAGCAGGACAGAAACCACAGCCTCACCAAAATGATCGGCAACGGCCTTAGGCCTTCCATCTGGAAAGAGTTCAAGGAACGCTTCGGCATCGAAACCGTGGCGGAACTCTATGCCTCAAGCGAAGGCAACATCGGTTTCAGCAACTTCTTCAACATGGACAACACCGTGGGCTTCTCCACGGCGCCCTACAAGCTGGTGAAATTCCACGAGGGCACCCGGGATCCAATCCGCAATGGCAAAGGCTTCATGCAGGAGGTAACCAAAGGCGAACCCGGGTTACTAATTGGCGAGATCACGAAGAAATGGTCATTCGAGGGTTACACCCAGAAAGACGCCACGGAAAAATCCATCCTGCGCAATGCGTTCAAGAGGGGCGACGCCTGGTTCAACACCGGCGATGTGCTTAAAGAAATCGGGTGCGGCCACCTGCAGTTCGTCGACCGCATGGGCGATACCTTCCGCTGGAAGGGCGAAAACGTCTCGACGACGGAAGTGGAAAACATCATCGACGGCTCGGGGATGGTCGAGGAAGCCATCGTCTACGGCGTCGAGATTCCGGGCACCAACGGCAAGGCCGGCATGGTGACGCTCGTGCCCCAGAGCAACGGCCAGGCGTTCGACGTGAACCGACTGTTCAGTTATCTCCGGGACAACCTTCCGGCCTATGCGGTACCGGTGTTTGTGCGCATCACCCACGCCATCGAGAAAACCGGAACCTTCAAGTACCGCAAGGTGGATATCCAGAAGCTTGGGTATTCACTTCGGGATGGCGAGGAGGTCTATGCCTGGTTGCCCCGGACTGACGGGTATACCTTCCTCACACCGGAGTTGGTTTCGGAGATTGATAACGGGGAAGTTAGCTTTTGAGATTGGGTCGGTTGTCGGATTACGACTTCGTCTAATCCGACCTACAGACGTCGATATCAACGATATATCTATCAAGTCAGAAGTTGGCGGTTGGAGCCTCCTCCCAAAAATGTCGGCGGCCATGGATGGCCGACGCCAAGCGCACATGGATGTGCTCGTAGCGGTTTTTGGAGGAGGCTCCAACCGCCAACCTCCCCGAGCTAGCAGGCTTTGTTCAGAACCAAACTCAGGAGCCGACTTTCAACACTACCTTGCCAGTCGCCTTGCGCCCAGTCAGAGCCCCCAGAGCCTCTGCGTAATCCTCAAATTCGTAAACCGCACTGATCTTCGGATCAATCTTGCCCTCGCTGTAGAGCTTCATCAGCTCCATCATGTTCTGGGCACTGGTTTCAGGCTCGCGTTGGGTGAAGCTGCCCCAGAACACGCCGACCACCGAGCAGCCTTTCAGCAGCGTCAGGTTGGCGGGAATCTTCGGGATGTCGCCGGCGGCGAAGCCGATGATCAGGTGGCGGCCATTCCAGCCCATGGCACGCAGGGCCTGTTCGGTGAAGTCGCCGCCTACCGGGTCGTAGATCACATCCACCCCTTTGCTATGGGTGAGCTTCTTCACAGCGTCTTTGAGAGGCTCTTCCGTGTAGTTGATCAGCTCGTCAGCGCCCGCTTCCTTCGCTACCGCCAGCTTTTCCGCGGAGCTTGCGGCGGCGATGACCTTGGCGCCCATGGCTTTGCCCAGTTCAACCGTCGCAAGACCAACACCGCCACTGGCGCCCAGAACCAGGAGCGTTTCGCCAGGCTGCAGGTTGCCGCGCTGCTTCAGGGCATAATAGGAAGTTCCGTAAACCATGGTGAAGGCGGCGGCCTTCTCATCCGACATGGTATCGGGCACGGGCAGCAGGTTCTGCTCTGGCACGATGACTTCTTCGGCAAAGGCGCCGTATCCCGTCAACCCTGCAACACGGTCGCCCACTTTGAAACGGGTGACCTTGTCACCAACCTCAATTACCTCGCCCGCCATTTCGCCACCCGGAGAGAAAGGCAGGCTCGGCTTCAACTGGTATTTGTTTTCAATTATAAGGGTGTCGGGAAAATTCAGGCCGGCGGCTTTTACGCGGACTTTTACACCGCGGCCTTTAACTTCGGGACTTGGGACATCTTCGATGACCAGTTTCTCGGCCGGGCCGTATTCCTTGCAGAGGATGGCTTTCATGAGCTCTCCGTTCTTGTTTGATCAGGTTTCGGGCGAGTTTCGCCTACGATTGATACCCGTCAAGCTAAACAGAGTCTTATCATGAAGCAAATAAAGTTCTTTTATCTAAATGCATAAACCGTACTTATTTACCCGCACCCATCCTTCAAAGCATGGAGCCGCCGATCACCAGCGCCCCGACGAGAACCAGGCCAGCAACAATCAGACTCACTTTCATCCCGGAAGAGAGCACCTGCGGCGCTTCGCCTACTGATTGCCGATTGTCGTGATTGGCCAGATTCTGGTCATGGCTGGAATTGCGAATGAGGTCGATCATTCGCTCGCACTGGTCGGAAGTGAATGAGGCAGGGTCAAAGGATTCAAGCCCTTGCTCATCCAGAAAATTTCGGACATCCCGGGACAGAGGCACATACTTCATGGACCAGTTGCTGAAGGTCCGGCTCGAGAGCGGTTCCTCGATGAGGGTCACGACGTTTCGGTGGCGTTCATCCTTCAAGATTCGATCATAGGTCCTGCGCACCGCATCTTCATCACCTTCCAGATATTGGAAAAAGCGGTCGTTCCCGTAGTACAGACCACCCACCAGTTGATCTTTGGCATTGTTTTTTCGGGAGGTCATCAGAATTCGCGCAACGTGGGGCTCTACACCCTTTTCCACCGGTTTGGCGTCGAACGTGGCTTCACTGGCATAGGCCAGACGCATCAAGGACATAACAACTCCGTACAACAGGATAGAGGTAAGATGAATGCAAGATACGCTTGAAGGTGTCGCTATGGATCACAGTCTCCCTCTGGCGAAGAATGTGCCAGACTGGATCTGTAGATGAAAGAAAACACGATTTCCGCTATCCTCCGCGCTCGAAACCACGCCATAAGGCCTTTTTTAGCCTCTTCCGGATTCAGCCATGCCCGACATCATTTACATACTTGAAATGATTGGAATTGTTGCATTCGCAATTTCCGGAATGATCGTGGCACGCTCCAAGAATATGGATCCCGTGGGCGTGTTTACCATTGGGTTCATCACCGCCCTGGGCGGCGGCACCCTCCGGGATCTGATCATGGACAACCACCCGCTCTACTGGATCAAGCACGAGGAGCAGCCCATGCTGATTCTCGCCATGGCGGTTGTCTTCAGCTATTGGAAACGGGCGGAGCGACTGCGGGAGTCCAGAATCGTATTTCCGGACGCGATAGGGCTGGGCGTTTTCTCCATTCTTGGCGCCCAGTTGGCGCTGGACCTCGGTCATTCCTGGTTTGTCGCTTCCCTGCTCGGCGTGATGACCGGCACCTTCGGCGGTGCACTGCGAGACACTCTGTGCAACGAAGTGCCCTACATTTTTCGCAAAGACCAGATATACGCGTCGATTTCCTTTGCCGGCTGCTGGCTGTATTTCGTGTGTCAGTGGTTCCTCGATAACGAAGCCCTGCCACTGACCATTGGTCTGCTTTTCATTGTGATTGTGCGCATGCTGGCCGTTCGGTTTGATATCCGGCTGCAGCGGGACCCACAGAGCAATTAACAACATCGTCTGTTTGACGAACTGTCAATCATCCCTTGGCCTGAGGCAGATGAGCCGGTAATATTGCCGTTTTTTCACGCAATTCACGAATTCCGCTCAGATCAGACTCCCAAACACTAAACTTCAGCATCCTTTGAGGCAGACACCCGTCATGCTTGAACGACTGTTCCAACTCCAGGCCCACGGCACCACTGTTCGTAAAGAAGTGGTTGCGGGCATTACCACTTTCCTGACCATGGCTTACATCATTGTGGTCAACCCGAGCATCCTGTCGTCTACCGGCATGGATTTCGGAGCTGTTTTCGTTGCCACCTGCCTTGCCGCCGTTATCGGCACCCTGATCATGGGCTTGTGGGCGAACTATCCCATCGCTCTGGCGCCGGGTATGGGACTGAATGCCTTCTTCTCCTTCACGGTTGTTGGCAGCATGGGCTACAGCTGGCAAGTGGCACTGGGGGCGGTGTTCCTCTCCGGTTTCCTGTTCTTCCTGCTGAGCATTTTCAAGGTCCGCGAATGGATCATTAACAGCATCCCCATGTCGCTGCGCTTCGGTATTTCTGCCGGCATTGGCTTCTTCCTGGCTCTGATTGCACTCAAGAACGCCGGCATCGTGGTGGATCACCCCGCAACACTCGTGGGTCTGGGCGAGGTAAAGGTTGCAGAGAGCCTGCTGTTCTTCGGCGGTTTCCTGCTGATCTGCGCGCTGTCGTTCCGTCAGGTAACCGGCGCCGTCATGATCGGCATCATTGCGGTTACCGGCGTTGCCATGGCACTCGGGATGGTGGAGTACAAGGGCTTTGTTTCCGCGCCGCCCAGCCTCGCACCAACGTTCATGCAGCTGGATCTGGCCGGCGCCCTGAACGTGGGCATGATCAGCGTTATTTTTGCGTTCCTGTTCGTTGACCTGTTCGACACCTCCGGCACCCTGATCGGCGCCGCCCAGCGGGGCGGCCTGCTGGACAAGGATGGCAAGCTGCCGCGCCTGGGGCGGGCCCTGATGTCCGATTCGGTCGCGACCATGTCCGGTGCCGCTCTTGGCACCTCGACCACCACCAGCTATATCGAATCGACGGCAGGCATCTCCGCCGGCGGACGTACCGGCCTGACGGCTGTGGTTGTGGCTGCGCTGTTCCTCGCGTGTCTGCTGTTGTCGCCCATTGCCAGCATCATTCCTGCCTACGCGACCGCTCCGGCACTGCTCTACGTTGCGGTTCTGATGGCCAGCGGCCTTAAACTGGTCGACTGGGATGACGTCACCGACGCAGCTCCGGCTGTGGTCACCGCCCTGATGATGCCGCTGACGTTTTCCATCGCCAACGGTATCGCACTAGGGTTCATCACCTACGCTATCCTGAAGGCACTGAGCGGTCGCTGGGCAGATCTGAACGCCAGTGTTGTTATCATTGCCGTTGTCTTTGTTCTGAAATTCATTTTCCTGGATGCGGCCTGATCCGCATCCAGAGCATTAACCGGAACGTTTATGGATTATTTTTCAGAGAGCATCAAAAAGGCGATTCGCACCGTCCCGGACTGGCCAAAGCCCGGCGTGGCGTTTCGCGATATCACCACGGTACTGCAGGACAAGACTGCATTCCGGAAGCTGATTGATGCCTTCGTACACCGTTATCACGGCAACAAGATTGACGCGGTGGCAGCAGTAGATGCACGCGGATTCATCATCGGCTCGGCGCTGGCCTATGAGCTGAACGCTTCGCTGGTACTGGTCCGCAAGAAAGGCAAGCTGCCGTTCGACACCCTTGTGGAAGACTATGAGCTTGAATACGGCACGGCCTCCGTTGAGCTGCACAAGGATGCATTCAAGCCCGGCGACAAGGTGGTTCTGGTGGACGATCTGATTGCCACCGGTGGCACGATGCTGGCCGCAACCCGCCTGATCCGCCGGATTGGCGCGGAGATTGTGGAAGTGGCAGCCATGATCGATTTGCCAGATCTCGGCGGCTCCCGCAAGCTGCAGGATGAAGGCCTTCAGGTTTATACTGTTTGCTCGTTTGAAGGGGAATAATTAACAGCAATCAGGAGGCGACCATGCCGGATTACCAACACCACTGGAAGGATGGCACACCCGTCCACTTGCCGCTGGGGAAAATCGTCTGCATTGGTCGCAACTACGCCGAGCACGCCAGAGAGCTCAATAATCCCGTGCCGGATGAGCCCTTGCTGTTCATCAAACCGGCAACTTCGGCGGTGCACATCACACGCCCCCTGGATTTCCCGAGAGACCAGGGGGAGGTGCATTTCGAGACCGAACTGGCGGTTTTGATCGGCCGCCCCCTGACCCGGGCTTCAGCCAGCGAGGCCAAGTCTGCGATCCTCGGTTACGGCCTGGCACTGGATCTGACCTTGCGGGACCTACAAGGCAAACTCAAGGAAAAGGGCCAGCCCTGGGAACGGGCGAAAGGCTTCGACGGAGCCTGTCCGCTGTCGCCTTTTGTCTCAGTCGATAAATTTTCCGGCGATCCCATTCACTTCACACTGGACATCGATGGCAATCGCCAGCAAACGGGCGATACCGGCGATATGCTCAATCCTGTCATTCCACTTATCGCTCATATCAGTAGCCAGTTCACCCTGCTTCCCGGCGATGTGGTGCTAACGGGGACGCCGAAAGGCGTTGGACCGCTGATCTCTGGCCAGACCCTGTCACTTGAACTCGAAGACCTGCTGTTCGTGGAGACCAAAGTGGTTTAACGTGCAGGGCCGGCTAAACCCAAACCCGGTCAAGGGCGTACATCTGTTTATGACAAAGAAACCGGTTACCTCCCGACGTGGTCGCTTCTTCAAACTCGCTGGCATGACTGCCTCTGTGGCAGGGCAATATGCCGGTCAGCGCGCTCGCAGGCTATTCCGCTCGGAAAACGACGAAGGCGCCCAGAGTGAAAGCTACACCCGCATGGCAGGGCAGATTGCCGACACCCTAGGGGAGCTGAAAGGCGCCGTGATGAAAGTCGGTCAGATAGCCTCACAAACCCAGGATTTCCTGCCCCGGGAGTTCTCGGAAGCCCTGGAAAAACTGCAGAAAGAAGCACCACCGATGCCCTTTGAGGTGATCGTGGAGCAGATTGAGTCGGAGCTCGGGAAGCCGGTCTCAGAGCTGTTTGAATACCTCCAGGAAAAGCCTTACGCAGCCGCATCCATCGGTCAGGTGCACCGGGCCCGCCTGCACGACGGCACCGATGTGATCGTCAAGGTGCAATACCCCGGCGTCGACGAATCCTGCGACTCGGATCTCAAACAGCTGAGAATGACACTGAAGCTCGGTGGCCTGCTAAAAATGCCGAAGGAATCGGTAGACCGCCTGTTCGCGGAGATTCGGGAACGGTTAAAAGAAGAGCTGGATTACGAGAACGAGGCCCGGAATATAGAGCTGTTTCGCAAGTTCCACGAGCATCAACCCTGGGTCCTGATTCCCTCGGTTATGACCAACCATTCCACCCGGCGGGTGCTGACCATGGAGCTGGTGGAAGGCGACCACGTTAGCAAGGTCACCCGGGAACAGTACGATCAGGACACCATCAACCTGATCGGCCACCGCATCTTTACCCTGATGGCAGACCAGCTGTTCCGGTTCCAGTGCATCCACGGCGATCCCCACGCCGGCAACTTCGCCTACCGACCGGACGGCTCGATCATCATGTACGACTTCGGCTGCGTAAAAAAACTCAAACCGGAGATCGTCGAGGCCTACCGCAACGCCCTGATAGCGGCACTGGATGAAGATTACGAGGCCCTCGACCGCTACCTGATCGACCTGGGCGCCCGCGTGGGAAGTCAGCCTGCCGTGGATGAAGCCTACTACGCCATGTGGCGGGACATTCTGGTAGTGCCTTTTGAGCAACGGGATGTGCCCTACGATTTCGCCGAGGCCGACATCCACAGACGCGTCGCCGAGAAAACCAGTACCGTGTTCAAATACCTGGATTACTTCAAGCCACCGGTGGAAAGCATCTTTATCGACCGGATGATTGCCGGCCATTACTGGATGCTCAAGCGGCTGGGGGTTCAGGCGGCGTTCAGAACGGAACTGGAGAAATACCTCCTGCACCAGTAATACTGCATCAAAAAAGCTCGGCGAAACTTACAAGTACCCTAATTGAACATTTGACCAGTACTGAAACCGCGTCACAGGCTGACGTCCCCTCTGCATCGGATAACAATCCCAACCCAACCTGTCCCTGCCCTGAGACTGAAACTCCCGGATCAGGGCTCAGCACCCTGTAACAATTCATTTTCAAACCATTAAATATTGCAAAATATTCTTAACGAGACTGTCTCCATTCAATCTGGATCTATAGGATTACCAGCCGTTAATAAACAAACACTGAAAATCAAACAAACGGAGTTCAGATGAATCTCAAGGGAATCTTTTCACTTACCTTAGTTTTCAGTCTCTTGACAGGATGTGTAGCGGCACCAATCGAACGCCAGACAGGAGAGCTGGATCTCAAATATAACTCTGAGAGATCCTCAAAAACCCATGTTCAAACAATCGCTATCGTCAGCCCGAAGTTCGCTGAATATGAATCAGCACAGCCAACCAGCTACAACGGTCTCCCTATTCCCCGGGTTACGGCAGATTTCAACCAGCGTTTCTATCAAGGAAACTACGCGGCTACCCTTGAGAGCGCGCTCGGACAAGGCTTTCAGAAACTGATCACGGATAAAGGGTTCCGGTTCGTCGGCCCTTATCAGAGCTTCGACGAAATCACCTACACTGACAAGCGAGACACCTACCTCGCGATCATCCCCTCTTTAGACCTTAAATTCAGCAAAGCCGCAGCCCAACCAAACTGCTCGGGAGCTCGCTGCGTGGAAGAGGGAAGCTTCGCCATTAGCGGGGACTTTTCATTCAAGCTGGTTGAGCCCCTCACCATGCAAACCTTCATGACCAAGCGTATTTCGCTGCAGGATCTTGGTATTTCCAAAGAATATCGCGCGATTTTCGACAACCCTGGGCATAACAAGAATGATCTGGTTGGCCTTGCTCTAAATACTGCTTTCGAACAGATTGAAAAAGCAAGCAATCAAGGGAAGGTCGACAATAGTAAAAATATCGACACTAGTGACAAGGTACTCGCTGAAGCCGTAAACGAGTTTTACGCTGCGGCTATGGGGCGCATCGATACCTACCTGACACCAGAAGAAATCCTCAGCTTCTCACGAGATGTTGAAGCACTGAAAGATCGCAAACGCTATTAAGTGACTAATCACTAGCTAAGCATGTCGGGGGAGTTTGACTCCCCCTTTTTGTATTCACAACCTCTGCGGAACAAGCATGAACAGAATTGGATCAGTCATAGCGCTCTCATTTGTAATGACTCTTGGCGGTTGTTCAGTTATCGGCGGCGGCAGCGGTACCAACTATGCGCACTACCAGGATGGCGCTTGCGACATTGTGGTAAGCAATCAGGGATCTTTTCTAAGCGGCCATCACATTGAGGGAATGACTGGGCGACGTGAGATACGCATTGAGCATATGGAGCGCATGGCCTCGTATCTGATGGCCGAGGGTTATGACATTCGCACTGAGAACCGTGAAACTCAATTCACCGGTGTTTTCCTTTCCAACGGCAAGCAATATCACATGGCAGTCAGTGTCGACCAGAACACCTCGGGGCAAAACCGGCTCAAACTGAGCTTCTCGACACCGCCCTTGATTGGCCTTTTAACCAGCCATGTTCGGGATGAATTCTGCAAAATAGAAGCAACAGCACAATTCGCAGCTACAACCCGCTAACCCACTCCAAGACACCTTCGCAAGCCCCTTTGCGAATTATTCTTGCCCGGGACACCGACGCAGGCTCTCCCGGGTCGATGACCGTGATGGGCACGTCCCTGTCCACTTCGTAAACCAGACCGGCAGCCGGATAAACCTGAAGTGACGTGCCGACGATCAGCAAATGGTCCGCGGTGCGGACTATTTCGGCGGCTTTGTCCAGCATGGGCACTTCCTCGCCAAACCAGACGATATGGGGCCGAAGCTGTGCGCCGCGGTCGCAGGTGTCGCCCGGTTTGATATCACGGTAACCGATGTCATAGACGAGCTCCGGATACCTGGAGCTACGGGCCTTGGTCAATTCACCGTGGAGGTGAATGACGTTGCTGGCGCCGCCGCGTTCGTGGAGATCGTCCACGTTCTGGGTAATCACGGTTACCCGGTAGCGCTTTTCCAGCTCTGCCAGCAGGCGATGAGCCTGGTTGGGCTGGGCCGATGCCAACTGGCGGCGGCGGTCGTTGTAGAACCTAAGAACCAGCTCCTGGTTCCGGGCAAACGCCTCGGGGGTGGCCACATCGTAGACACTGTGCTCTTCCCACAATCCGCCATTGTCACGGAATGTGGAGAGGCCGCTTTCGGCGCTGATGCCAGCGCCTGTCAGTACAACGATGTGGTCCTGCATCAGTCGAAGATCTTGCCCGGGTTCATGATTCCATTGGGATCGAATACCTGCTTGATCCCTCTGAGGTAGGCGATTTCCGCCTCGCTACGGGTGTACTGCAAATAAGGCTTCTTGGTCATGCCCACACCGTGCTCGGCCGAGACACTGCCTTGATAACGCTCGACGATCTCGAACACCCATTTGTTGACCTGCTGGCACTTCTCGAAAAAATCCTCGTTGGCCATGCCCTCTGGCTTGAGGATGTTCAGGTGCAGGTTGCCATCGCCAATGTGGCCGAACCAGATAATCTCGAAGTCCGGGTAATGTTCGGTGACCACAGCGTCGATCTCCTGTAGGAAGCCCGGCACCTTGGACACGACCACGGAAATGTCATTCTTGTAGGGCGTACGGGGCGCAATGGATTCGGATATGCGCTCGCGCAGCTGCCACAGGTTCTGGGCCTGGGTCTCGCTCTGGCTGATCACACCATCCAGCACCCAACCGTTCTCCACACACTGCTCGAACAGTGCCATGGCGTCGTCCATCACCTGGTCGGAGACAGATTCGAATTCCAGCAGTGCATAGTACGGCGCCTCGGTTTCAAAGGGCGCCTGCACCTGGCCATGGGCAAGTACATGCCCCATGGCCTGATGGGAGAAGAACTCGTAGGCTGTGAGGTCGATTTTCTTCTGGAATGTCTGCAGCACGTCCATGGTATTGGTCAGATCATTGAGACCCAGCACCAGTACCGTCAGGTTATCCGGCTGGCGGGAAAGTTTCATGGTGGCTTCCGTGATAAAGCCCAGGGTACCCTCCGCACCGATAAACAGGTGGCGCAGATCGTAACCGGTGTTGTTTTTCTCCAGATCCTTGTTCAGATCCAGGATATCCCCTTTGCCGGTTACAACCTTGAGCCCGGCAACCCAGTCCCGGCTCATGCCATAACGAATTACCTTGATGCCGCCAGCGTTGGTCGAGAGGTTGCCACCGAGTTGGCTGGAACCGGCGGAGGCAAAATCTACCGGGTAGTAAAGGCCATTCTCTTCGGCAAAATTCTGCAGCTGCTCGGTAACCACACCGGCCTGACAACGGACGATTCGATCGCTGGCATTGAAATCCAGGATCTGGTTCATGTTGTCGAACGCCACAACCACTTCCCCGTTCGCGGCCACCGCCCCGGCACTCAGACCTGTGCGACCGCCAGAGGGCACCAGTGCCACCTGATTCTCGTTGGCGAACTTCACCAGCGCCTGCACCTGTTCGGTGGTCTTGGGCAACGCGATCGCCAGGGGCTTGGGTGGATAGATCTTGGTCCAGTCCTTGCCATAAGTATCCAGATCCGCCGGGTCGGTCAGCACCTTGCCGGGTGCGTCGCCGGTCGCCATCAGGTCTTTGAGGGAAGCAATGATCTGTTCAGAATTCATGAATTTTTCGGTCTCGTCAGGTTTGGGCCGGAGCATCCTGCAACAGGAGTCACAGACAGTTGATTCAGGCAAACCGGCGCGCTGTGAAAATCTGCGTTTATGGTATCATACCGGCCCTGTTCTGTGAGCCAGCCCTGACGATCACTGGCCACGGGTCATTTCACGTGACGAAAGGTTCGGAAGCAAGCCCATGTCAAATACGTCTCTTGAGAAGAGCAAAATCCGTATCCTGCTGCTGGAAGGCGTGCATCAATCTGCCATTGATACCCTGAACGCTGCGGGCTATACCAACATCGAGTATCTGTCTCACTCGCTGGCAGAGGAAGAGTTGATCGAGAAGATCGCCGATGCGCACTTTATCGGTATCCGCTCGCGCACCCAGCTGACCGAGAAAGTATTTGAAGCCGCCAACAAGCTGGTGGCCGTGGGATGTTTCTGTATTGGCACCAACCAGGTGGATCTGCAGGCCGCCACCCGGCGTGGCATTGCCGTCTTCAACGCGCCCTTCTCCAACACCCGGAGCGTGGCGGAACTGGTTCTGGCCCAGGCCATCCTGCTGCTGCGAGGTGTTCCGGAGAAAAACGCCAAGGCGCACCGCGGTGAATGGCTGAAGTCCGCCAAGGACAGCTACGAGATCCGTGGCAAGAAGCTGGGCATCATTGGCTACGGCAACATCGGCACCCAGTTCAGTGTCCTGGCCGAGGGCCTGGGCATGGATGTGTACTTTTACGATGTCGTCTCGAAACTGTCGATCGGTAACGCCACCCAGGTGGGTACACTCCAGGAGTTGCTCAACATTGCTGATGTGGTAAGCCTGCACGTGCCGGAAACACCGGCTACCAAGTACATGTTCAAGGCTGAGCAGTTCGCCCAGATGAAACCCGGCAGCATTCTGATGAACGCCTCCCGGGGCACGGTTGTCGACATCGACGCCCTGGCCGACGCACTTGGCAGCGGCAAGCTGCTGGGTGCCGCCATCGACGTATTCCCGGTTGAACCCAAATCCAACGATGAGGAATTTGTTTCTCCGTTGCGGGAATTCGACAATGTGATCCTGACTCCACACGTGGGCGGATCCACCATCGAAGCCCAGGAAAACATCGGTCGGGAAGTGGCAGAGAAGCTGGCCATGTACAGTGACAACGGTACGTCCGTTTCCTCCGTGAACTTCCCGGAAGTGGCACTGCCGTCCCACCCGAACCAGCACCGCCTGCTGCACATTCACGAGAACGTGCCGGGCGTGATGTCCGAAATCAACCAGGTATTCTCCGAGAACGGCATCAACGTATGCGGTCAGTACCTGCAGACCAAGGAAGACATTGGTTACGTGGTCGTGGATGTGGACAAAGAGTACGGCGAGCTGGCTCTGGAAAAGCTGCTCAAAGTGAAAGGCACTATCCGCTGCCGCGTGCTGTTCTGATTCACGAAATGGCACAAAAAAACCGGAGCCGCGTGCTCCGGTTTTTTTTATGTGTGTGCCGGCCCTGCTTATTGCATGGGCACGAGCGTCAGCTCTACACGACGATTCTGCTCCCGACCAGCCGCTGTATCATTGGAAGCCACAGGGTAGCGTTCGCCGTAACCAACAGCACGGGTACGCTTGGGCTCAATGCCCTGATTCAGCAGAAAGTCCCGCACGGAAGAAGCCCGACGCTCACTGAGCAACTGGTTGTAGCTGTCTGAGCCGGAGCTGTCGGTGTGCCCCTCGATCTGGATGATGGTCTTGTCATACTCCTTCAGAACCAGGGCCACAGATTCCAGCGTTCCGCTGAATGACGGCTGGATGGTCGATTCATTCAGGTCGAAGGTGATATTGCCCGGCATAACAAGCTCAATCTCATCACCGTTGCGCACTACGCGAACACCGGTGCCTTCCAGCTTACGGCGCAGTTCGGCTTCCTGCTTGTCCATGTAGTAACCGATACCACCACCAATGGCCGCACCACTGGCAGCACCGATCAGTGCGCCTTTACCGCGATCGCTGCTGCTGGAGGTTGCCGCACCAATCGCAGCCCCGCCAATGGCGCCAATGATACTGCCTTTGGTCGCACTGGAGGTTTTCTCCTCGCCGGTGTAGGGGTCATAGGTCATGCAACCACCGAGACCGACAGTGGCCACTGCAAACGCGAGTATTGTCTTTTTCACAACTATCTCCTGTGCCTGTTGTTCCTGGCAGAGACCGTTAGCGGGTCTGTGATGCCGGGTTCGAGAATGTATCAATGATGGTATTGAATACGGTTGCCTGCAAATCCTGAGCTTCGTTCACAAGATGATGACGTCCGTCAGGGATTTTCAGTTCCTCCACCGAGGAAAATTTATTCCGGATAATGCGCAAATTGTGCTGCCAGTCGACAGTAAGGTCTTTTTCACCTTGCACTACGGTCACGGGAAAGTCGACAGGCCGGGCGGATTCGATATGGGGCACCCATTTTCGCAGGGCGCTTACCCAATCCACGTGTACCGCTCTGGCCTGGAGTGGATCATGCTCACGCAGAAAACGCAGAAACCGACTGTTACCACTGTTCTCCGCGAACACCCGTCGCCAGCGCGAAATAAACGGTTTGGCGATGCTATGGAGCACCTTTGCTCCCAACCAGCCCGCAGGCCGTACCAGTGGCGCCAGAAGCACCACTTTCTGGAAGTCGGACGTCTCCTGATTGTGCTGATTGGACAGCAGGTAGTCGATCAGGATCGCACCACCAGTGCTCTGGCCCACGGCAAACCAGGGTTCACGCACCTTTTCTCTGACCTGAGCCATGACATCTGCCAAAACCCCCTGGTACTCCAGAAAACTGCCAATCGCCGCCGGCGTACCACTGGAGAGGCCGTGTCCCGGCTGATCATAAGCCAGTACATCAAAGCCGGCGCCCAGGCAACGATCAATCAACTGGCTATACAATCCGACATGATCGAAGTAGCCGTGCAGAATAAACACGGTACCACGTGCAGCTTCCTGCTCCGGCAACCGGAAATAGTGCACCATGACTTCATGATCGCACGCTTTGACGTAACCCTGATGATAGGCAACGTCCGGATGTTCCACCCAGAGATCCAGGCCATAAAAGCGGCAATAGGCCACCATTTCATCACTGAGATCCCGTGGGCAGGCCGGGTCGAACGGTTCGAGTCTGTCGAGGAGCGAGTGCCTGTCCCAATCCGGTATTTCTATGGTATCTGTTTTCCAGTACACGTAGAGTTAAACGCCTGTCATGAATAGGTTATAAATTTTGGCCTCCAATCCTAACCCATAGCAGGGGAAAGACACAGATGTTGCAACAGCTTCTGGAGAATGCGTTGCGCCAGACCATGAACCGGTTAGTCAGACCGATTCTCAACCCGGCGGTACCCGTTCCACTTCAGCGACGCGTTGTGCGCCAGGCTTACCGCAGTTCGATACCGCCAAAAGGCGCAATGTTTGAAAACACCAGGGTTGGCAATGTTCCGGTTACCCGGACCGGCTTCGGCAATACCCCTAATGGCGCGGTGCTTTACCTGCATGGCGGGGGCTATATTATCGGTTCCTCCAACACCCACCGTGGCATAACCGGGCACCTGGCCAAAACCAGTGGCTGCAGCGTCATTACGCCGGATTACCGGCTGGCACCCGAATTTCCCTTCCCCGCCGCCCTGGATGACGCTGAAGCTTGCTGGAACGGACTACTCGAGGAAGGATTCAAACCGGAGCAGATTGCTGTCGCCGGAGATTCCGCTGGCGGGGGGCTCGCCGTAGCCCTCGCCATGCGGCTGCGAGATAAGGGTGCGCCTGTGCCGGCATCGCTTACGGTGTTCTCACCCTGGGTGGATCTTACCCAGGACCACCTCTACGCGCCGGAATGTGAGCCGGTACTCCAGGCCAGCTGGACCAGTAAAGCGGCTAAACTCTACGCCGGTCAGGAATCCCTGAGCAATCCATTGATATCCCCCATATTCGGCGATCTGGGCGGACTGCCGCCGTTGCTGGTACAGGTAGGAAGCCAGGAAATCCTGCTGAACGATGCCGAGCGGCTGGCCGCGGCGGCAAACCGGCAAGATGTAGAGACCCGCCTCGAGATTTATAACAGTCTATGGCACGTATTCCAGGTGCATAGCGGCCAGCTCGACCGTGCCACCGCCGCGATGGAGACCGCCGGCGCGCACATCAAACGTCATCTGGCAGCTTGAGCTCGCCCCGGGCCAGAGCCTCTTTCCTGGGCCGGGGCCACTGTTTGACGTGCCACTCCAGCCGTGAGGCCCGGCTCCTGTCGCCGGCAGCCGCGCTATATACCAGCTCCAGCGGTCCCTTGCCCCTCAAACTACGCGCTCCCCTGGGAGCACCGGACTGATGTTCATTAAAGCGCCGCTCCACGTCGGTGGTAATGCCGGTATAAAGCGCCCCACGTGCAGTTCGCACCATATAAATGAACCAGCTAGCCAAGGTTCAGGGCCTCTTCCCGGTCTTTGACCTTTTTCTGCTGGATCCAGAGCCCCATCATGATCAGAACCAGGCCAATGTAGGTGGAGGGCAGGATATGCTCGCCCAGAATGAAGTAAATGAATACCAGCGAAAGGAACGGAGAGATAAAAATCAGGTTGCTGACCTTCGAGGTGTTCTCCGCCTTCTTCATGGCGTAGGACCAGAGTACGAACGCAATGCCCATCTCGAACACACCAACGTAAACCGCAGCCGCAAGGGAGGTTCCACTAGCGAAGTTCAGGCCCTCCGTCCACCAGCAAATCAGCAGAATCACCGGCAGCCCGCACATGAAATTCAGGAACAGGCCAACCACCGGATCACGGGTATCCCGGGTAGCAATAATCCAGTAGGACGCCCAGACCACGGTACTGCCAAGGGCGAGAGAAACCCCGAGCGGATCCTCGAAACTCAGGGAAGTCACGGCGCCACGGGTGGCAATGACCACCACGCCGGCGTAGCAGATCAGGCCCGCGACAATATCCAGCCTGCGCAGCCGGTGCCCCAGAAACGGTACCGACATGTAGGCCAGCACCAGGGCCCAGGTGTAGTTCAGCGGTTGCGCTTCCTGGGCGGGCAGTCGGTCAAAAGCACCGAACAACAGGAAATAGTAAAGACAGGGATTGATCAGACCCATGCCAAAAGACTGGGCGTACTGTTTGCGACTGAGTGAAAACACCAGATGCCAGCGCCCCTGCAGAATCAGAATGACGGCCATGACGACCACCGATGCACTGCAGGCAATCAACAACATCTGAACGGGAGCCAACTCTCTCAGGGAGAGCTTGAATGCGGTTGCCACCGTGGACCACAACAGCACTGTGCCAAGGCCATAGAGCATTGCCTGTTTCTGGTTCTTCATTCACGGCCTCCTGCCAGCCACTCAAACTGCATCAACTCTCTCCTTTCGCCACTGGATCGTTTGGCCGACAGTGTAATCCAATCGGACCCGGTTACCCACGGCATTGGGCATTCTTGTGTTACCTTGTATACCGATAGCAGACAAGGATTGAGAAAACTGGAGCCCCGTTATGCCCACCGCCCGTTTCAGGTTCTGGCCATTAAGCCTCGCATTGGCCACTGCACTGACCGGTTGTTCAGACAGCCAGACCGACAGCGGGGACAGAACCGCGCAAGCACCGGAAGCGCCCGAATACCCCGTCACCTGGCGCTTCGCTCTGGAAGAAATTGAGGGTAGTGTCCAGCACGCCTATGCCGAAGCGCTGAAAGAGCGAATTGAAGAGCGCTCCGATGGCAAGGTCGAAATCGACATTTTTCCCTATGGTTCACTGGGAACCTCGGCCCAGCTCACGGAGCTGGTCCAGAATGGTTCGGTCAGCCTCGCCTTCGCCTCGCCCGGACACCTTGCCAACACCATTCCTGAAGTTGGTCTGTTTACCCTGCACTATGTCCTGCCGGACGACGCTGAGGTAACCCGAGAGGTTCTGGCGAGCCCGCAATTGCTCGGTCTGTTTGAACAGCCCTACGCCCGGGAGAACATGAAGCTGTTGGGCTTTGTACCTGAGGGCTGGATGGCATGGACTGCCAACAAGCCGCTTCGCACACCGGACGATTTCAAAGGCCAGCGTATCCGCACCATGACATCCGATATGGCCGAGGAAGCCTTTAAGGCCTATGGCGCCGAACCGAGCCAGATCCCCTATTCTCAGGTCTACAGCGATCTGCAACTGCGCAAGATCGATGGCCAGAGCAATCCGGTGTTCGCCATCGAGGAAATGGATTTCTATGAAGTCCAGAGCACTATGACGCTAGCCCGGCCAGCGCAGTTCGTTGCTTCCGTGGTGTCCAATCTTGATTGGTACAACGCGTTGCCCGAAAAACAGCAGCAATGGCTGAATAACGGTCTCGACGATGTTGCACAGATCGCCTGGGAGACCCAGGAAGAGCTCAATCAGACGCGGCTTGAAACAATGCTGGAAGAGGGGCACCTGAAGGTCGTCCGACTCACCAATGCTGAGCGCGAGGTTTTCCGGCAGGCCAGCATGCCCGTGCGTGACATTTATCTGGAACACACGGGAGACAGTGGGCAGCGTATTTTTGAGCGAGTGCAGCAACTGATCGAAGAGAAGGAAGCCAACACACCAGAGTAGGCTAGCGGATCACTCCGGCACCAGCCATCCGATATCATGGGTCATATTCAAAACCTCGGGCCCGGCAACATCGCTCATCATTGCGGACAGACGGGAATCGAAGCCCCAGGGCGGGTTTACCACCAGCATGCCTGAACCGACCATGCCTCGCTCCGGCGGGCGGCGCAGGTGTACCTCGCTGCACAGCACCTTGCGCAGGTCGGTGCGCCTGACCGCCTCTTTCAACTGCGCCTGCAGCCCGCTGGTGAGTATCGGATACCAGACAAGATAAACCCCATGACGGCATTTCTGCCAGGCTTTCCCAAGCGTTTCTGCAACGTCAGCGTAATCCGATTTGATCTCGTAAGAGGGATCAATCAGCGTAAGCAGCCGGGGCTGCTTCGGTGGCAACTGCTTCAGAAGACCAGCCAGGCCATCCTGCCTGAGCACACGAATAGGGGCCTCGGAGGCCCAACCTGAAAGTTGTTCACTCTCGGATGGATGAAGCTCGAAAACTGTCAACGCATCCGAGGGCCGGAGAAAATGCTGGAACCAGGCCGGTGAACCCGGGTAAACAGACAGTTTTCCCGTACCGGCATTGAACCCTTCCAGCACGTCCAGAAACGGCTTCCAATCCTCGGCCCTTAGTCCGTCTCTGGCGCTCCACAGTTTTTGAACACCCTCGTCGGCCTCTCCTGTCTTCCGGGCCCGCTCACTGCGCAAATCATAGATGGCGCTGCCGGCATGGGTGTCGAAACAGGCTATGCCTGATTTCTTCGCCTGCATCATTGAAAGAGCAAGCGCCAAGGCACCGTGCTTCTGAACATCGGCAAAGTTGCCGGCGTGGAAGGCGTGTAGATAACTCAACATACAATAATCGCTCCCTGGTGACCGGGCCATTAGGCCCGATCACGGATGCTCAGGGCAAGAGTGATAGCCGGAATCACGATCACTGTTTCGCCATCTGGTCTGATTGCCCGTAACTGGCGTACTCCGCACTTAAGAATAGGAGCCCACGCTGGTATCCTTTCGACTCATTTTCCGGAGGACAGCGGTTTGCCCGAGAGCAGAAAGGACACCATCGACCAGCTTTACAGCCTGATTGCCAACGAAGAAGATGCGCGGGTTTGTAAAGACATTCCGGAGGAAGCCTGCCGCGAGGTACCCCGTAATTTTTTCCTGATTCTCGCCAGTAACGTCCTGACCAAGCTGGGTGACTTGCTGATCAGTCCCAAAACCGTGCTGGCCTGGCTAATGAGCGCCATCGGAGCACCCGCCCTGGTGGCCTGGCTGGTACCAATCCGGGAGTCCGGCTCCCTGGTCCCACAGATGGTCATTGCAGCCTGGGTGCGCCGCAAACCCGTTCGCAAGTGGTTCTGGACCCTCGGGAGCTTCGGCCAGGCCGCCAGCGTCGTGGCCATGGCAGCCAGCATCTGGTTTCTTGAGGGTTACGCCGCCGGCTCGGGGATTATTGCCGCCCTGATCGTATTCTCTCTGGCCCGCGGATTCTGCTCAGTGTCCATGAAAGATGTGCAGGGCAAATGCATCCCGAAAACCCGCCGGGGGAGACTCAGCGGACTGGCCTCCACCATCGGCGGCTCTGCCACCGTTGTGTTGACCGCCCTGCTGTTCTGGGAGCGCGGCGATCCGACGGTTGCTTTTTATACCGTGCTCCTGCTTCTCGCCGGTGTGCTCTGGGTGATTGCGGGTTTTCTGTTCGCCGGAGTGAAAGAGTATGACGGTGAAACAGGCGGTGGGGGCAACGCCATCAACGAGGCGTTTCGGAGCCTTTCCCTGCTCCGCGATGATGTCCCGTTCAGAAACTTCGTGATCACCCGGGCCTTGCTACTCTGCTCGGCCCTGGCGTCGCCCTACTTCGTGGTGCTTGCTCAAAGAGAATCCGACATTGGCTGGATGCTGGGTATCTTCCTGCTGGCCAGCAGCCTCGCCAGTTCACTGAGTGCCAGCTTCTGGGGCTGGGCTGCAGACACCTCCAGCCGCAGGGTCATGATCCGTGGAGCGGCAATGGCCAGCGGCGTGTGCCTGCTCGTCGGCTTCACCGCGCTCTTCATCGGGACGGAAATCGGCAGCGTCTGGTTTTACCCGATCGCCTTTTTCGTGCTGAGCATTGCCCATGCGGGCGTCAGGCTGGGCCGTAAAACCTATCTGGTCGATATGGCCGGGGGTAACAAGCGCACCGATTACACGGCGGTGAGCAACACAGTCATCGGTGTTCTGCTGCTGGTTACCGGCGGCCTGACCGCCCTCGTATCGATGATCTCAGAAGTGGCGGTCATTATCGTTCTGGGCCTGATGGGACTGGCTGGGATGTTCAGTGCCATACGGCTGAAGGAAGTCACCGAAGATTGACCCACGGCGCCCTTTCAGGAGGGCGCCTTGCCGTCATTGAGGGCCAGGGCACCTTTAACAATCCGGTAGATGATCCAGATAGAAATACCAAGGATAATGAACCAGCCGATGATAATCGGGGTTGTCACGATGCCAATCACGGTCCAGAGCAGGCCAATCCAGAAGGTGCGGATTTGCCAGCGGAAGTGCTGCTCCACCCAGGTATTGCGGACGTCATCCAGTTTGACGTAATTGATAATCACGCCCGCCAGACCAGTAATGCCCCCTACGAAAAAAGACAACGCCTGAAGGATGTAGACCACCACTGCCAGATTACGCGCCGGGTCTCTGCGCCGGGAGGCGGGGTCTGCGTCGGCAGGAATAAACTCCGGTTCAGCCAAGTCAAGTCTCCTATTGATCGGTTAATCGGAGTCTACCACAGCCCCCATAGTCGAAAATCCCGACACGGTCAGTGATTATCCGGACGGTAGCCCAGCCGGAAACCGCCCCAATGCTTGCCATTGACATAAATAGGTACGGAGAGGTCATGCATGATTTCGCCGGTATCTCTGCGATAGGTCTGCAGGAGCATGTTCTCGGTGTGGGTGCCACAACGGATGCCTGTTCGATCGTTGAATAGCCGCTTGCTCCGGCTCTTGACCAGATCCACCTTCGGATCTCCGGTCGGTGCGTGGGCGAAATCGCGGTTGTGGGTCGGTACATACCCGTCTGGGGCAGCGGCTATGGCAAAGACAATGGCCTCATGGGCATTTTTCACCTGCTCCTGAATCGCCGGCAGATACTGATCGGTAAACTTGTCAAAGCTACTCGAGTACTTTGGCGGGTGGGTGTTCGGGATCGGAGTCCGGGTCTTGTCGAACAGCGCACTCTCAGAGAGCTTGCCATCCCGGATTGCCTGCTCGAACATCTGACCAATCTGGTCAGCGCCCGCTCTGGCCTGATCGAAGAAGGGACGGTGGTAACTTGCTTCGCTGTTCAATGCGAATGAGGCATTGGCTTTCTCCGCCAGTTCCATGAGTGTAGCCGCCTGCTCTGCCAACGAGGAAACACTGGTGTCGCTCTCGGAAATCTGGTCGCGCACGGTTTCAATCGCGGAGAACACCTGAGCCAGACTCTGCTCGTTGTTCTGGTCGATTTCAGCTATCCGGGCAACCTGTTGTTGAACCCGCTCGGACTGCTCACTGATCTGTTCAAGGCGCCCGCCCACACTTTCGACAGACGACAGCCCTTCCTCAATGCTGCGGGCGAGGTCTTCGATGCGGGACACGATGAGGGTGGTATCAGACCGTATTTCCTCCAGGGTTTCCGCCACTTCACCCGTTGCCTGAGCGGTTCGGCCCGCCAACTGGCGTACTTCGTCGGCCACCACCGCAAATCCGCGACCCTGATCGCCGGCCCTGGCCGCCTCGATGGCGGCGTTGAGGGCAAGCAGGTTGGTCTGTTCGGCAATACCCTGGATCGTGGTGGTCACGCCCTGGATCTTGTTGGATTTTTCGTTCAGTTCCTGGATCAGCCGAAGGTTTTCGCCGGATTGCTCATGCACAGCCCGCACACTGTCGATGGCCGATATCAAGGCTTCACGGCCCTCGGTACTAACCTGCTTGTTCTGAAGTGCCATGGTGGCTGCATTTGTGGCCTGTTCGGAGGACTCCCGGACAGTCTCGGTGATCTGGCCGGCGTAGTCGGCCATCTGGGCGGTTTCTTCCACCTGGCGGTCAAGCCGGAGCTTCAGTTGATCTGCTGCGAAAGACACCTGGGCTGCGGAGATAGCGTTTTTGTCGGCGCTCCCGGACAAGGTTTCCACCAAAGAGCGCCCCGCCCTGGCGTCGGCCAGCAGTTGGCGGCACTGGGCCTGCAGCGGATGACCGTCGGCCAGGGTGCCGTCATTCAGCGCCTGGAGACCTCGCTCGGTTGGCTCCAACACCCTGATAATCAGGAAGCCGCCGGCAGCCACAAGACCGACTACAAGACCGATGAGAATTGAGACGGGTTCCAGGCCTAGCAAAGGCGCCACCACTGCAGAGACGACTGCAAGAACAGCGGCAATCGCCACCCCCCATAGAACTGATGCCCGGTCCAATAAGCCCATAGAAACCTCTTCTTTTTTGTTATTTCTGCAAACATTTTGCTATTAAAGGCCATTGTGGAGACTAAAGAATTGACATGAGTTTATAACTCATACTTTAGTGTATTTAATATGCATATCGGCGGGGAATAGCGTTTCTGAAACAAAAAACCGCAAACCCGACGCACTCTGTTACCGAGTGGGCCGGGTTTGCGGTATTCAGAAGGCTACTTCAGCCTGGGCTCACGCGCCGATGACACCGCCGTCGTCCTTGGTAACGATGACAGTTGCATCGCGCGGGCGCGGATCGCTGGAATCCGGCCAGTTTCCGTCAGGGTGCTGGATGTTAACGAACATGGTCTTCACATCCGGAGTGGAGACAACGCCGGTTACCTCACAGCCCACGGGACCAACGAAGAAGCGCTTGATTTCGCGGGTCTCCGGATTGGCGGCCAGCATCATGTTGTTCTGGTACGGGGCAGCATCGGAGCCATCGGTCTGGATCCAGAGACGGCCATTGTAGTCGAACCACAGGCCATCCGGGCTGTTGAAGATGTTGTCGTCAGTCAGGGATACGATCACCTCGTCGTCTACCACGGTTTCCGTACCCTGCTCACCGGCGAACACAAAGATGTCCCAGTCAAAAGTGGTAGCGGTGTGGTCGTTGCCTTCCTCGCTCCAGCGAATGATGTGGCCAGTGCGGTTGTTAGCGTTCGGGTTCGCTGCATTCACCTGTTCTTCTGTCCGGCGGGAATTGTTGGTCAGGGTGAAATAAACCTGGCCAGAATTCGGGTCGACGGCCCCCCACTCCGGACGGTCCATCGGGGTTGCACCGGCGATATCGGCGGCCAGACGGGTGTTCAGAAGCACGTCAGCCTGGTTTTCAAAACCGTCAAACTGGACATCACCCACCTGAGTGCCCTCGGCCGCAGCAACCTTGGCCGCAAAGTCGGCGTCGTCGAGATCCAGTGACAACCAGTCGCCTGAACCGTCGTCATTGAACCGAGCTACGTAGAGAGTACCTTCATCCAACAGATATCCACCGGCCGTGGCGGCGTAGTAGGGCTTCGACGACACGAATTTGTAGATGTACTCGAAACGGGAGTCATCGCCGGAGTAGCAAACCACCGGTTCGCCTTCCCTGGCCGGTGCGAAGATCACACCCTCGTGACCGAATCGGCCCAGGGCTGTTCGCTTTTGTGGCTTGTTTTCAGGAGTAAACGGATCGATCTCAACCATGTAGCCGTAGGTGTTGGCTTCATTGCGATAGTCATCGGCAGCCGTTGCGCCAATGGTGCTCACATTGAATCGAACGTACTGGTCCTCAGCACTGTCGGCCAGTTCCCAGTCATATCGGCTGGAACTGCCTACGCCATGGCGGGACTGTTCCCGGGGCTGTGTGGCGTCACCGTTGGCGAAGTAGCCGTGCCAGTTCTCTTCAGCGGCCAGGTAGGTTCCCCAGGGGGTGGGCCCCATTGCACAGTTATTCAGCGTGCCGCGGGTCTCGGTTGCATCGGGGCTGTACTTAGTGATCAGTTTGCTATACCCGCGGACCGGACCACGAATATCCATTTCGGTGTTGCCGGTGATGCGACGGTTGAATGGGCTGCCAAACACAATATCCCACTTGCCATTGGCGTCTTGCTTGATGTGCACAACGGAAACACCGTGTGCAGCGATTTCCTTGCGAACTTCGTCCGCAGGGCGCATATCGTTAACATAGGTGGCTCCGTTGGCATGCAACGCACCCTGGGCAATGTACTCATGGTTCATCACCAGAAGGCCTTCGGTTGAGCTGTTGCCGCCAGCCTTCAGGTCAATCGGGAAGAAGTGCACGCCGTCGTGGTGCATGCCCACCTGCTGCTCCTGCTCCGCGCCGGTATTGGTGCCATCCGGCTTGTACTCAGGGTAAGACCCGGTGATGGGAGTGCCCCAGGGCAGGAATGTTTCGGAGGAGTAGCCTTCTGGAACAACCACTTCGTTAGCCGTTGATGTCGGCACCGCCTTGAAACCGATATCGGTGCTCGACACATTGCTGCTGGTGGTGCTGTCGTCGCTGTCGCTGCCACAGCCGGCAAGCCCCAGGCCCATAACACTGGCAAGCGCTGCGCCGACGCTGCCTTTCATCAGCGTGCGTCGCTGCATGCGTGCGGCAAGGACCTGGTGGAATGGGGTGTTTTCAGTATGGTTGACTACCGGCTCGTAGTTGGGATCCAGGTAATTGGGATCAAGGTCGTGCTTAGCCATGTTATTGCCTCTCTCAAAGAACAGCGGGTCAATGTTGTTGAGAGGCCAGTTTCGGCGGGAAATATGACAGTAAGCGGAAGTTAAAAAGACAAATGCGTTAACATTAGTTTACAAGGGTTGGCACCGGCGATCCGACCGCTCCGGGCAATCTGTTGCGCCAGAGCGGTCAGTCCACTCAATTACTGCTCCGTGGCTTCTTCATAGCCCTCTTCGATTGAATCGCCAGCTTCTTCGGCAGCATCACTCATGGCCTCACCAGCTTCCTCTGCGCCTTCCTGCAATTCGCCCATGGCACTTTCGTCCTGGCCGGTGGCTTCTTCCACGGTTTCCTCAGTGGAATCGGCCGCGTCCTCCATCATGTCTCCGGCGTTATCCGCAGCCTGCTCGACATCGACCCCTTCATTCTCTTCCGAACTGCAGGCAGCAAGGCCCAGTGAAAGCACCATCAAAAGCGCACTCAGTGTGAGCTTATTCATACCATATCCCTCTGTTGGTAAGTATTTACAACGGGGCACAGGGTACGGCGAGAGCTTTGGAAAACACAATTACCGACCGATTACCCTTTCGTTAGCCAGCGTTGTCAGAGAGCATCTGGCCATCGATGGTAATCAGGTGATCAAACGGAAGCATGGTGCCGCGCCCGAGTAGCAGAAAATCCTGACCGGCTCGGCTGAAGAGATCGCGAATAACATCATGAACCAGACAGATCTGGCCGGCGCTGTCGCGGTACACCACCTCGGCAAGCTTGCCGGACGACAGGTACTCACGAAGCATCCCTTGAACGGAGTATGAAGCAGTGGCAGAAGAAGGATTCGTCATGGCTGATTCTTCCTTGTGATCAAGCTCTTCTTATTTACATCAGTCTGGCTCAGAAACCAGATTTCTGCCAAAGAATTGGTTTTTGTCATTTCGAGCCAATGATCCCTATTGAACCTCGACGACCGTTGCATTGTTAGATTGTCCGACATAGATTGCAGTTACGCGCACCGAACGGGAGACAACAATGAACGCCAAAACCCCAGACAATCTGCAATCCCATCAGGTCACATCACCTGTCGAAAAAGAAGCCGCCGGCAACTGGAAAGACCCGAAACGCTACATGTGGCTACTCGGCCCTGCCCTGCCGGGAATCGGATTGGCCGCTCTCACAGGCTACGCCCTGGCCCCGAAAAAGCTGAAAGCCCTGGCCTGGACCGGCCCAGCGCTGGTGCACGGCATCATTCCCGCCCTGGACCGTGCGATTGGTGAGGATCAAAGCAACCCTCCAGAATCCGCCGTTAAGACACTGGAGCAGGACAAATACTACGACCGGATTGTAAAGGCCTTCATTCCCACCCAGTACGCCATGACCTTCATGGGCGCCTGGCTTGCCAGCCGCAAAAGCACGCCCCTGGACGACAAGATAGGCCTGACGCTCACGGTTGGCGCCATCAACGGCGTGGGCATCAACACGGCCCACGAACTCGGCCACAAGTCGAACAAGCTGAACAAGTTGCTGGCAATGGCGGCCCTGGCCCCCACCGGCTACACCCACTTTGTTGTTGAGCATAACTTCGGCCATCACAAACGGGTGGCAACGCCCGAAGATCCGGCCAGCAGCCGCATGGGTGAGAGTTTCTGGAAATTCCTGCCGCGCACGGTGCTGGGAGGCATCAAATCCTCCATCAAGATCGAAAAGAACAGACTTGCCCGCAAAGGTAAGAGCTTCTGGAGCCTGGACAACGAACTGCTTCAGGGCTGGGCCATGAGCGCCGGCTTCTTCGGCGCGACAACGCTGGTTTGCGGACCAAGAGCGGTTCCGTTCCTGGCAGCGCAGGCGGTATATGGCGCCAGCCTGCTCGAAAGCGTGAACTACATTGAGCACTATGGCCTGCTGCGCCAGAAGGATAAGAGCGGCAAGTACGAGCGCACCCAACCGGAGCACAGCTGGAACAGTAACCACATCGTGACCAATCTGTTCCTGTATCAGCTGCAGCGGCATTCAGATCATCACGCTCACCCCCAGCGCAGCTTCCAGGCCCTGCGGCATTTCGAGAAGGCACCGCAGCTACCCGGCGGTTATGCCTCGATGCTGTTGCCGGCCTATCTGCCGCAGTGGTGGTATGAAACCATGGATAAGCGGGTGATTGATCACTACGAGGGGGATCTGAGCAAGATTAACTGGGATCCAGATCGGAAGGAGGAACTGATGGCGAAATATGCGGACTACGCTGCGGAGGTGGCAGCAGAAGCGAAGGCTCGTCGCGAATCCTCGAATTCTGAGGCCGCCTGATTCTGCTTGCTCTTTAGCCCTGGCCCCAGCCTTCAGGGCCTGGTGCATGCAGCCGACCGGGGTCTTCCTTCCGGGAGACGCCGTGAACCCATCCATGGGGGCTTGATCGCAGCATCCTTGCTGCTCACACTCCCGGAAGGAAGACCCCGGTCGGCTGCCCGGACTACGGAAGAAAAAATCAGATCTGTTGAGATGGAGTGTGTCAGTGTTTCCTGAGAAAACTCAGGAATCACTTCCCTTTGAAAACGGCCTCTCGACGTTCCAGGAATGACTGGATTCCCTCTTTGACATCTTCACTGGCCATTACAGGCTGAAGATCCGGGAACAGACGCTGCTTTGCAGCCTCTTGGCCTTCGCTGACAGCGATCTTCGAGGATTTCAAACTGCCCTGAACGCCCAAGGGCGCCGCCTTTGCGATTTTGTCGGCGATTTCCAAGGCAACGTTGAACTGCTCGCCGGGTTCCACCAATTCCTGGATCAAACCCCACTGATAGGCCTGATCGGCCGTCCACTCATCGCCGGTCAGCAGGTATCGCTGCGCATTACCCCAACCGATTTCCCGTTGCAGGCGGATGGTGGCGCCGCCGCAGGCGAAGATTCCGCGTTTGACTTCCAGTTGGGCAAAGCGCGTTCCTTTGGCCGCGATTCGCACATCGGTGTTGAGCATCATCTCAACGCCGCAAGTGAAGCAGATACCCTGGGCGGCGAAAACCACGGGTTTGCTCAGCGCCTGACCAGTGATGTGGAAAGGATCCAGTTCGCCCTCGCCCGGTTCAATGCCTTTGCCATTGGCAAACACGCCAGCCCAGTCGTCCAGTTGCAGGCCACTGGTGAAGTGGTCGCCCTCGGCGTACATCAGGCCGACCCTGAGCTCAAGATCATTCTCCAATTGGTAATAAGCCGCCGCGATCTGGTGGTACATCTCGCGGTTCATGGCGTTCATTTTTTCCGGGCGGTTTAGCCCGATCAGCAGGATGTGCTGTTTCTTTTCAACGTTCACCAAAGCCATTTTCTTTTACCTTCTAAATGCTTTGCCGTTGCTTCCAGGCCGCACTCAAGCGGGGGCGCGACCGACGGGTTCGGCTTCCCGGGACCGTCTGTGGCCATGGATGGCCACAGCCGAGCGCACATGGATGTGCTTGTAGCGTGTCCCGGGAAGCCGCACCCGTTGGTCGCGCTTACTCCGATACCGGCAGGCCCAGAGCGCTCCTAAGTCAGAACCAATCGGCCTTCATGTTCAGGCAGGTATCGTCCTGATTGCGCAGCAGAACCAGATCCTGGGCCACAGTCGGCAACTCCCAGTGGAAGAAATACTGGGCCGCCTGCAGTTTGCCCTGGTAGAAATTGCGCTCATCATCGGTATTGGCTGAACCCAGGGCATGGGCCGCTGCGTTGGCCTGCCGCAACCACATCCAGGCCACCATGATGTGCCCAAACAAGTGCAGATAGCAGGAGGCGTTGGCCAGAGTTCTGTCGGGATCACCTTCCATCAGGGATTTACCCAGGCTCTGGGTAACCTTCACCGCCTGCTGCAGTGTTTCACTCAGGGACAGGGCCCACTGCTGGCAGCGATCGGTGGTGGCTGCCTGCAGATCTACCTGCATCTCTTGCATGAGCAGCTGCAAACCATGGCTCTGATCCTGCCAGATCTTCCTACCCAGCAGGTCCATGGCCTGAATGCCGTTGGTGCCCTCATGAATCGGATTCAGACGGTTGTCACGCCAGCACTGCTCCACCGGATACTCACGGGTGTAGCCAGCACCACCGTATACCTGGATGGCCAGATCGTTGGCCTTGGGGCCGTATTCGGACGGCCAGGCCTTGATCACCGGGGTGAGCAGGTCCAGAAGTTTACCGGCTTCCAGGCGTTTTTGTTCATCCGGGTGGGTATGCTGGTCGTCCATCAGCCGGGCGCCATAGAGGCACAGGGCCAGGCCACCCTCGCTGTAGGCTTTCTGGGCCAGCAACATGCGGCGCACGTCCGCGTGTTCGATGATCGGCACCTGCGGGGATTCCGGATTCTTCTCGCTGGCCTTGCGGCCCTGTAGCCGGTCCTTGGCGTACTCCAGGCTGTGCATGTAACCGCGATAACCGATCACAGCCGCACCAAAACCGACGCCAACCCGCGCTTCGTTCATCATCTGGAACATGTATTTCAGGCCCTGATGGGGCTCGCCCACCAGATAGCCGTGGCAGGGGGCATCGTCGCCGAAACTCAGTGCCGTTGAGGTGGTACCGCGGTAGCCCAGTTTGTGGATCAAACCGGCCAGGCTGACACCATTGCGCTCGGTGGGGTTACCTTCGTCATCTACCAGGAACTTGGGAACGATGAACAGGGAGATGCCCTTAACGCCCGCCGGTGCCCCTTTGATCTTGGCCAGCACCATGTGAACGATGTTGTCGGTGATGGACTGCTCGCCGCCTGAGATATAAATTTTTGCGCCCTTGATCAGGTAGTGCCCTTCATCGGTTGGCGACGCTGATGTGCGGATATCCGCCAGCGACGAGCCGGCATGGGGCTCGGTCAGCGCCATGGTTCCGCTGAACCGGCCGCTGAGCATGTTCGGCAGGAAGGTGTTTTTCTGCTTGTCGTTGCCGAACACACGAATGAGGTTGGCGGCAGCCGTGGTCAGGAAGGGGTAGCCGGCGGTGCCCGGGTTCGCAGCAGTGAAAAAGCCGTTGCAGGCGGCCATGACGGATTCGGGCAGTTGCATGCCTCCCAGTTCGTAGTCATAACGTCCGGCGATAAAGCCAGCCTGGGCGTAGGCATCAAAGGCTTCTTTTACCTGCGGCAGCATCTCGACCTGGCCGTTGACGAATTTCGGCTCATCTTTGTCGGCGGCGCTGTTGTGGGTGGCGAACTTCTCCCGGGCCATTTTGTCGGCAGTTTCGATGACGGCATCGAAGGTGTCGCGGTTGTGTTCGCTGAAGCGCTCGCGGGTGGTGAGGCTTTCGGTATCGAGGACTTCGTATAGTTGGAACGCCAGGTCGCGGCGGTCGATCAGGGTGTCGGTCATGCTTGGTCTCCTGTTTGTTGTCGACAGCCTCTCACAACTGGTTTTTTCTGGGAACCGGCGTTTATGACATAATTATGGTCATTATTGCCACGCCCAATATTTTTGGTGATCAAACCCACGCTTGACGACCGGCCACCAGCAAGGCATTCCCTCCCGGGACACGCTGTAAATACATCCCTGTACGCTTGACTGCAGCATCCATGCTGCAGACAGTCCCGGGAGGAGGTGCCCCACTGGTGGCCTACTTTGGAGAATGTATGCGAACCGTTTCTGTTATCGGTTTTGATGGGGCACTTGCAAGTGCCATCACCGGGATTATTGATCTTTTCCGGCTTGCCGGCGTTACCTGGGCGCGGATTAACGATGAGACGCCGGCACCGCGGTTCACCACCCGGCTTCTGACCAAAGACGGAGCACCCTGCCGCTGCATCAACGGGCTGACCATTCAGTCGGACGGGGCCTGGAATGATCTGCTGCCGGGTGGCGACGGCAGTGATCTGGTGGTGATACCGACAATTGGCGGCCCAATTGATGTTGTTCTGGCTGGAAATGCAGAACTCATCCATTGGCTCAGTTCTTTTCAGTCATCAGACGCCGGTCAGGTCCGGGTTGCCAGTAACTGTACCGGGGCCTTCATGCTCGCCGAGGCGGGACTTCTGGATGGTCGTCAGGCGACGACGCACTGGGGTTTCAGCCATCAGTTCCGGCAGCGGTTCCCGACGGTGAATCTGCAGCCAGACAAGCTGGTGACGGTGGACGGCGACGTTGCCTGTGCCGGGGGCGGGATGGCCTGGTGGGATCTGGGTATTTACCTGGTGGAACGGTACGCCGGGGCTCAGGTGGCGCGGGAGCTGGCAAAGGCCTTTGTGATAGATGCGGGGCGAACCAGTCAGGCACCCTACGGCGCTCTGCAGGCCCGCCGCTACCATTCGGACGCGGCCATTCTAAAACTTCAGGACTGGCTGGATGGCCACTACAGTGAACACATAACCCTCCAGCGCCTGGCCTCATTGGGCGGGCTGACCGAGCGCTCGATGATTCGCCGATTCAAGACTGCAACTGGCGACACGCCCACCGGGTACCTGCAGCTTCTGCGGATTGAGGTGGCACGTCAGCATTTGGAGAAATCACGGCTGCCGATTGATGAAATCACGCAATTGGTGGGGTATGAAGACGTGAGCTCGTTCACTCGCCTCTTCCGTAAACATACCGGGCTCTCCCCGGGCGCCTACCGGTCACGGTTTGTCAGGTAATGTTTGGAAACGCCTGAATGGCCCGGGTTATGCATCTGTTTTCGGTGAAGGCCAATGTTCGGCCTGAAACGTAAAGAATACCGACAGGTGTCACTATGGGGAGGTCCGCCATGAATGCACCGATCAGACAAAGCCAGGCAGACATTCTAAGCAAGCTGTACGACATGAAGCGAAAGCAGATCGAGCAGGCACTTCAGCAAGGAAACAGCCTTCGGTGTCAGGTACTTGAAGCCGAGGCCGAGGCGATTTCCAACGCGCTGAAAGCCGCCCGGTAACCCTCAAATCCGTTTCTATCCAGAGCCATACTTCTTCAGGCGACGGCTCCAGCGCTGCTTCGCATACCGGCGAAGATTAGAGACATTGTCGGTTTCATCCATGATTTCCGTGCCCAAAAGTGTCTCCAGTATGTCCTCCAGCGTCACTATTCCCAGCCAGGTACCCAGTTCGTCATAGACCACTGCCAGGTGTTGCCGCTCTCTCAGCATGTCGGAGAATACGAATTCGATGTTGGTGTTGCCTTTCACCCGCTTGATCTTGCGCATGTGTTCCAGCAGGTCGACGTCGGCATCAAGATTGATCAGGTCAGCCCTGTGCAGGTAGCCAAGGGCCTCACCATCCTCGTCTATCACGGGATAGCGGGAGAACGGTGATTTTCTGACTTGCTCCCGGAACTGCTCGTAGGTGATGTCCGGGTCGACGTATTTACACACCGTCCGCGGTGTCATCACCGAACTGACCTTGATTTCGTGAAAGCGCAAGACGTTATGGATCATCCGCCGTTCATCTTCATCCAGGGCCTGTTGGTCCTTACCTATTTCTGCCAGGGCGCTAATCTCGGCGCGAATGTCCGTGTCTGCCTCACCGGAGGCAATGCGGCGAGTAACCTGTTTGGACAGCCAGATAAATGGCAGCAGTGCCTTGATCATGAAACCCAGAATGGCGGGCAATCTGGGAGCGATGCCCCGCCAATATTTGGCCCCGATGGTTTTGGGAATAATTTCCGAGAAGATCAGGATGGCCAGGGTCATCACTGCGGAGGCAATCCCCAACCACGCTTCACCGAAAACCACTGTGACCTGGGCCCCGACGCCGGTGGCGCCGACGGTGTGGGCAACAGTATTCAGTGTAAGGATTGCAGACAGCGGATCATCCACATCGTCTTTCAGCTTGCGCAACCGGGCGAAGAGCTGCGGCTTCTCTTTTTTTAATGAAGCGATGTAGCTGGGAGTGACCGAGAGCAGCGCCGCTTCAAGAATGGAGCACAAAAAGGAAAAGCCAATCGAAAGTACTGCGAAGGCAATAAGTAGTGTCATAGTTTGGCTGCGACTTCCGTTCCCTGCCGGATGGCCCGTTTTGCGTCGAGTTCTTCGGCAACGTCTGCGCCGCCGATCAAATGTGCGTTCACCCCAGAGTCCGACAACTGGTCGAAAAGTTCCCGGAAGGGTTCCTGACCGGCGCAAATTATCACATTGTCCACCGGCAGCACCCGACTTTCCGTAACCTTGCCCTCTTTATCGGTAAGGGAAATATGCAGTCCCTGGTCGTCGATGCGCTCATAGCGACACCCCCGGAGCATTTCCACTTCGCGATGTTTCAGGCTGTTGCGGTGAACCCAGCCCGAGGTCTTGCCCAGGCCCCCACCGACCTTGCCGGTTTTTCGCTGCATCAGATAAATCTTGCGGGGTGACGGGGTCGGTTGTCGTTCGGCCAGGCCACCGGGTCCATCAAAGTCCGGATTAACGCCCCATTCTGCCTGCCAGTCGGCAACACTGACCTGCTCGCCTTCGAGATGATGGCTGAAATCATGGGTCAGGAATTCGCTGACATCGAAACCAATGCCGCCGGCGCCGATAACCGCCACATTCTTACCAACGGGTTTGTTATGGCGAAGGACATCCAGATAGCCGAGCACTTTGGGGTGATCAATGCCCTCGATCGCCGGTGTTCTCGGCTTAACGCCAGTGGCGATCACCACATCATCGAACCCTTGCGCTTTCAGTGAGTCCGCGTCCACGCGGGTGCCTAGCTTGAGCTCAATCTCCAGGAGCTCGATCTGGCGCTGGAAGTAACGAAGGGTTTCGTAAAACTCTTCCTTGCCCGGGATGCGCTTGGCGTAGTTGAACTGGCCGCCGATCCGGTCACCCGCTTCGAACAGCGTCACTTTGTGGCCCCGTTTCGCAGCGGTTGTTGCCGCCGCCAGTCCCGCAGGTCCGGCGCCTACTACAGCAACTCGGCGCACAACGGGGGCCACCGTCAACACCAGCTCGGTTTCGTGGCAAGCTCTCGGGTTGACCAGGCAGGAGGCCCGCTTGGCCTGGAAAGCATGATCCAGGCAGGCCTGGTTGCAGGCTATGCAGGTGTTGATTTCATCGCTGCGCCCCTGCTCGGCCTTGCGCACAAACTCACTGTCTGCCAACAGGGGCCGTGCCATGGAAACCATATCGGCCTTGCCTGCGGCGAGGATTTCTTCCCCTTTCTCCGGGGTGTTGATGCGGTTGGTGGTACACACCGGGATATCTACTTCGCCATAGAACTTTGCAGTCACATTGGCGAAGCCACCGCGGGGAACCGAGGTAACAATGGTGGGGACCCGGGCTTCGTGCCAGCCAATGCCTGTGTTGATAATGGTGGCACCGGCCTGTTCGATGGCCTTGCCGAGCATCACGATCTGATCCCACGTCTGGCCACCTTCTACCAGGTCCAGCATCGACAACCGGTAGATAATGATGAATTCGGGCCCAACGGCCTCGCGCATGCGCCGGACAATTTCCACGGGCAGGCGCATGCGGTTCTCGTAAGGGCCGCCCCACTTGTCGGTGCGTTTATTGGTGCGCTCGCACAAGAACTGGTTGATAAAATAACCTTCCGAGCCCATCACCTCGACGCCGTCATAACCGGCGAACTTTGCGAGTTTCGCGGCACTGACAAAATCGTTGATCTGTCGCTCCACCCCTTTCGAGGAAAGGGCGCGGGCCTTGAACGGGCTGATTGGCGCTTTGGTTGCCGAGGCCGAGACAATCAACGGCTGGTAACCGTAGCGACCCGCATGCAGTATCTGCATGCAGATCTTGCCACCCGCCTCATGCACCGCTCCAGTCACATGGCGATGCAGCAGGGCCGTGGCCCGGTTGTTCATGGTTGAGGCAAGCGGGGCCAACTGCCCGACCAGATTTGGCGAGAATCCGCCCGTCACCATGAGCCCGACACCGCCTTCAGCCCGCTCCGCAAAGTACTGCGCGAATTTGTGGATATTCCAGAATCGGTCCTCAAGACCCGTGTGCATAGACCCCATCAGCACCCGGTTCTTCAGTTCCGTGAAGCCGAGATCCAGCGGTTTCAAAAGGTTGGGATAGGTGTCGCTCATGGGGCTCTCTCATGAAATATTTATCGGGAGTATACACTTGATCAATCGCAAGTTGACTTGACCTTCCAGACGGGCCACGTATCATCGGCAATCAAGTTCGACTGACGGAGCAACCATGACCGCAAGGTCCTTCGGCTGCACAAGAGTTACCCGCCCACCTGTTACCGCTGACATCGCGCGGCACCGGGGACGTCTACCGTACTTCCCCGACCCGCCTCTTTTCTGCTGATCCACCCCGCCCTGAATGCCGTAAAGGCCTTTTTGATCAATGTGCAGGGTGGCCGGCCGGAGACTAGACTCAGGCAAACATGCCTTCAATACTCACGTAAAAGAAAACCAATAACGAGGTTGCGATGTCGCTACCGCTGGTTGTTTTACTGCCATTTCTGGGTGCCATAGCCGCACCCCTTTTCGCCCAGGGCGGCAGAACGGCGATTGCCGTTGCATCTTCCGTACCCGCGCTCATCGCACTGGCGGCCCTGTTCCCTCATTGGGCAACCCTGGCCGATGGCGGTGTAGTGCTGCACAGCTACGAGTGGCTCCCGGCCCTCGGCCTGTCCTTCAGCTTCCGGCTGGACGGACTGTCTCTGCTGTTCGCCCTGCTGATCCTGATTATCGGCCTGCTGATCATTCTCTACTCTCGTTATTACCTGAAAGCTCACGAGAACGTCGGCAAGTTCTACGCCCTCCTGCTCTGTTTCAAGGGCTCGATGTTGGGCATTGTGCTCTCCAGTAATCTGCTGCTGATGATGATTTTCTGGGAACTGACCAGCCTGACGTCATTCCTGTTGATCAGCTTCTGGACCCACAAACAGGACGCCCGTCGCGGTGCCCGTATGGCGCTTGCGGTCACTGGTGGCGGTGGCCTGGCGCTGCTGGCCGGCATACTGATCATCGGCAACATTGTTGGCAGCTTCGAACTCGATGACGTGCTGGCAGCCGGTGACCAGATCAAGGCACATGCCATGTACCCGGTGGCCCTGACTCTCGTTCTGCTGGGCGCGTTCACCAAATCGGCCCAGTTTCCGTTCCATTTCTGGCTACCTCACGCCATGCAGGCGCCTACCCCGGTGTCGGCCTACCTGCACTCGGCTACCATGGTCAAAGCCGGCATTTTCCTTATGGCCCGGCTTTATCCGGCCCTGGCAGGCACCGAGCAATGGTTCTATATGGTCAGCTTTACCGGCATGGCCACCCTGCTCATTGGCGCCTATGTCGCCATGTTCAAGCATGATCTTAAAGGACTGTTGGCCCATTCAACGGTCAGCCACCTGGGCCTGATCACCCTGCTGTTTGGCATGGGCACCCAGCTTGCCGCCGTGGCGGCGGTTTTCCATGTAATCAACCACGCGACCTTTAAAGCCTCCCTGTTTATGGCCGCCGGTATCATCGACCATGAAACCGGCACCCGGGATATGCGGCGCATCAACGGCCTGTGGCGCTACATGCCCCACACCGCCACCCTCGCCATGGTGGCTGCCTCTTCCATGGCCGGTGTTCCGCTTCTGAACGGCTTCCTGAGTAAGGAAATGTTCTTTGCCGAATCCCTGGAACTGAACCTCCCCGGTCTTTTGGCCTGGCTGCCACCGGTTGTTGCTACCCTGGCCGGTATCTTCGCGGTGGCGTATTCGGCCCGTTTCGTCCACGATGTTTTCTTCAATGGCAAACCGGTGGATCTTCCAATCTATCCGCCCCATGAGCCTCCGCGCTACATGAAGTTTCCTGTGGAGATCCTGGTGTTTGCCTGCATCATGGTAGGTGTGTTCCCCGCAATTTCGGTCGGGCCGCTACTCTACATCGCTGCGTCCGCCACGCTTGGTGGTGATGTGCCAGAATACACACTTTCTGTCTACCATGGCTTCAACCTTCCGTTGCTCATGAGTTTCGTTGCCTTTTTCGGGGGCCTGCTCATGTACAGCCAGCGTCAGCGTTTCTTCGACTTCCATGCCCGATTCAAGGAAATTGACGAAAAAGCTGTCTTCGAGTCAGTGGTTCTTCGGGTTGTCGATCTGGCCAACAGAGTTACCACGCGCATCGAGAATGGTTCGCTTCAACGGTACGCATTGCTGCTTTTCGCCAGTGTTATTGCTGTTGCTGCAGCGCCCCTTCTTGGTCTGGGGATTTTCGTCGGGGAGAACGGATTGAGTCCGATTGATGCACCTACGACGATTGCTGCTGGCATCCTTATTCTTTGCGCCCTGGCAACCGCTACCGTGCATCGGCAGCGCTTTTATGCACTGGTTCTGCTCAGCGTGGTGGGCCTGATTGTGGCCCTGGCCTTCGCCCGATTCTCGGCGCCGGATCTTGCCATGACCCAGCTGTCTGTCGAGGTTGTGACCATTGTTCTTCTGATGCTCGCACTTTTCTACATGCCGTCCTGGACTCCGATAGAAACCCCAATGAAACGGCGTTTGAGGGACATGGCGATCGCAGGAGCTGCAGGTATCGGTATGACGCTGGTCACGCTCGCCATGCTGACCCAGCCATTCAGTTCAATTTCTGAATTTTTCCTGGAGAACAGCAAAACCGGCGGCGGCGGCACCAACGTGGTCAACGTAATTCTGGTGGACTTCCGTGGCTTCGATACCCTCGGGGAAATCGCCGTGTTGGCTATTGCCGCCCTCGGCATTTACGCCATGCTCAAAAACACGGCCCTGACACCACCCCCAAGTGATGGCGAGGGGCACGCGTGGACCCGGGATGCCTATCCGCTGATGCTTCGCCAGATTGCGCGCCCGATGTTACCACTGGCTCTGATGGTATCGGTGTTCATTTTCCTGCGAGGCCACAACTTGCCTGGCGGCGGCTTCATCGCCGGCCTGATCACCTCGGTGGCACTCATTCTCCAGTACATTGCCAGCGGCATGATCTGGACCCAGGACAGGATTCCATTCCGTTATCACAACGTAATTGGTCTGGGCCTTCTGTTCGCAACTATTGCTGGCGTCGGAAGTTTTGCCTTCGGCTACCCATTCCTGACGTCCACCTTCGGCTACATAACCTGGCCGGTAGTAGGAAAATTCGAGGTTGCTTCCGCCCTGGTTTTTGATCTCGGCGTCTATCTGACGGTTATCGGAGCCACTTTGCTTGCGCTGGTGAGTATTGGACGGCTGTCGCCCCACTCGGCTATCAAGAGTAAAAAGGAGGGTGCGTAATGGAGCTCGTTTTCGCACTGGTTATTGGCGCCCTGACGGCATCCGGCGTTTATCTGATTCTGCGGTCACGCACCTTCCCCGTGGTGGTCGGTCTGACCATGCTTTCCTACGGCGTGAACCTCTTCCTGTTTTCCAGTGGTCGCCTAGCGACGGGCCAGCAGCCAGTGCTCGGCACTGCAGCTACCCACTCAGACCCACTGCCACAGGCGCTGGTACTGACGGCTATCGTGATTGGCTTCGCCATGACGGCGTTCGTTGTGGTGTTGTCGCTGCGAAACCTGGCAGACAACGATGACGATCATGTCGATGGCAAGCAGCCCTACAAATCACCTGCTCCGGAAGAAGAAGAGGAGGTAACCGGTAAATGAACCATTGGCTTACCGCTCCTGTTCTGATTCCGTTGCTTGGTGGCATTCTTCAGGCTTTCATGGGCTACGCACCTATCAGTCTGCGCCGCACCCTGGCGCTGGCAACAACTGTGTTGATCATGGTCTCAGCCATCGTGCTTCTGGTGTTGGCAGACGATGGCAGCTATCGGATCTATGCGTTTGGCAACTGGCAGCCGCCCTTCGGGATTGTTCTGGTACTGGATCGCCTGGCTGCACTGATGCTGGTGATGACAGCCGTGCTGGCACTGTTTTGCCATATCTATGCCATTGGCGGCGCCGATGAAGGCAACCGCCAGTTCCACGCGTTGTTCCTGTTCCAGATCATGGGTCTGAACATTGCCTTCCTCACCGGTGACCTGTTCAACCTTTTCGTTGCCTTCGAGGTGTTACTCATTGCCTCCTATGGCTTGCTGATGCACGGCGGGGGCACCGTCAGAACCGTCCCCGGCCTGCACTACGTGGTCCTGAATCTCGCCGGTTCCGCCATTTTCCTCATCAGTGTCGGAATGATCTACAGTGTCACCGGGACCCTGAACATGGCCGATCTGGCAGTAAAAATTCCCCAGGTCTCGGGCGAGGACGTGAATATTGTCAAGGCTGGCGGGATGATGCTTCTCGTGGTCTTCGGCCTGAAAGCAGCCATTCTGCCTCTATGCTTCTGGCTACCCAGGGCCTACTCGAAAGCCACGGCTCCGGTCGCCGCATTGTTTGCAGTCATGACCAAGGTTGGCATCTATGCGATTTTGCGCGTGTATTTGCTGATTTTCGGCGACGATGCGGGCGAATTGGCCAATCTGGGCATGGACTGGCTGTTCCCTATTGCCTTGGCCACCCTCGCCATGGGCGTTATAGGAGCGCTTGGTTCTGGCAGTCTGAAAACCCTGGTGGCATGGCAGGTCATCATTTCCGTGGGCACATTACTGGCACCAATATCGCTCGGCTCCGAAGCCGGGCTGTCCGCTGCCCTGTTCTATTTGTTGAGCACAACCTGGACGGTTGGTGGTCTGTTCCTCGTCTCGGAGCTGGTGGCCAACCAAAGAGGCTCTGCTCAGGATCGCATCGTTACGGCCCCAAAAATGCAAAACCGCACCTTCCTCAGCGTGCTGTTTCTGGTCGGCGCCGTTGCCGCGGCAGGGCTACCACCACTGAGTGGATTCTTTGGCAAGGTACTGATTCTGCAATCCGTGCAGTCGGGAACTGAAATGGCCTGGCTATGGTCTGTACTGCTTATTGGCAGCTTCCTGACCGTTATCGCGTACAGTCGTGCGGGCAGTATTGTTTTCTGGCGGACTGTGGACGGCCATCTGGAAAAACCTGACCCCCTCAACGGCCGGATTTCCGTCGCAGCTGGCGCTCTGACTGCCCTGGCGGTTGCGATAGTGGTCCTGGCAGGGCCAATAACACGCTACACCGATGAGACGGCGACCCAACTCTTTAACAACGATGCCTATATCAACATCTTGCAGACCCCCGTGGTCGGGGAGGATGACTGATGCTTGATCGATTGAGTTTTCCGCAACCCTGGTTAAGCCTGATCCTTTTTACGACCTGGCAGTTGCTGAGCGATGGAGTATCCGGAGCCAGCGTTGTGATGGGGATCATTCTCGCCTGGCTGATCCCCCAAATCACCCAGGGATTCTGGCCTGAGCGACCGGCATTCATCAAATCCTGGAAGATGCCTGCTTATCTGGCCATCGTGTTGAAGGATATTGTGGTAGCCAGTTTCTCTGTCGCACGGCTGATTCTGAGTCCGCGCCAGCCAAGACCGATCTTCGTCTGTTACCCGCTTCAGCTCGAGCATCCGCTGGCTATTTCAATTCTCGCCAGCACAATTTCTCTGACGCCGGGCACCGTATCTGCCGATGTCAGTGATGACCAGAAAACACTGCTGATCCATACTCTGGATGCCGGCAGCGATCAGGAGGTCATTGACGCCATTCACAAGCGCTATGAGAAGCCACTGATGGAGATGTTCCAATGATGACAGTCGCTCTCTACATCACGATCGCCATGGTGACTCTGGCCGCATTGCTCAATGTCTACCGGCTGATCAAGGGACCCGATGCACCAGATCGTGTTCTGGCACTGGACACGCTTTACATCAACGCCATTGCTCTGATCATCCTCCTCGGAATCACCCTGGGTACCCGTATGTACCTGGAAGCAGCCCTGCTGATCGCGGTGATGGGCTTTGTCGGGACCGTTGCCATGGCCAAGTATCTCAAGCGAGGCAGTGTCATTGAATAGTCCCGTTTTCTATCCTTCACTTGCTGGAGACATGTCACGATGAGCCTGATTGCGGAATACCTCATATCAGCTCTGCTGATACTGGGTGGCGCTTTTACCCTGATAGGCGCCATAGGTCTTGCCAGACTTCCGGATTTCTTCACCCGCCTGCATGGCCCAACAAAAGCCACAACAGTGGGTGTTGGCGCGATCATGCTGAGCTCTGTGTTTTATTTCAGTGCCAATGGCGCAGGAATCGGCATTTCAGAAATCCTTATCACTGTGTTTCTGCTGATGACCGCACCGGTGAGTGCAAATATCCTGGCCAAAGCAGCGATGCATATCGGTGTCAAAACCATGGAGAATACCGAGGGCAACCCCTGGGACCAGTGAAAACCTTGATCGTGGATCCTGATCCGCATTTTGTCATTGGACTTCAAGAAAATTGCCGTATAGTAGGCTCCCAAACTTATTTGAGGAGCCCAGCACATGCTGAAAGTAAATGAATATTTCGACGGCAAGGCAAAATCCATCGCCTTCCAGACCTCCACTCTGCCCGCCACGGTGGGCGTTATCAGCCCGGGTGAGTATGAGTTCGGCACCAGCAAAAAAGAAACCATGACCGTCATCAGTGGCGCCCTGACCGTCCTGCTGCCGGGCATGGAAGAGTGGATGACCTACGGCGCGGGCGAGAGTTTTGACGTAGCCGGCCAGGCCAGCTTCAAGGCAAAAACCGACATCGACACCGCTTACCTCTGCACCTACGAGTAGGTCCGGCCTTCGATCTTGCCAAAGGTCCGCAGAGCGGAACAGAAAGCCTGGCTAACCCGCCGTCCGCTCTGCATTTTTTCACTTTCACCGGTTCCTGTTTCAGCCAAACTGTGTCAGATTTATTCCTGTTTCTCGCGATAACACCAACAACTGGGAAAGAGGAAACAAGCAATGGCACAGACCCGCATACTACCCCCGGCTGAGAACGCCTACGAATACCCCCTGTTGATCAAACGACTTCTGCTTTCCGGCCCTCGATACAATCCGGACCAGGAAATCGTGTATTCTAACCGGAGCAAATACACTTACACCGATCTGGTAGAGCGCATCCATCGCCTGGCAAACGCCCTGACCGATGCTGGTGTAAAACCCGGTGATACGGTTGCAGTGATGGACTGGGATACGCCGCGGTATCTGGAGTGTTTCTTTGCCATTCCGATGATTGGTGCCATTCTGCACACGGTCAACATCCGGCTGTCGCCGGACCAGATTGTTTACACCATGAACCACGCCGAAGACGATGTGGTCCTGGTGCACGATGATTTCCTCCCGATCATTGAAGCCGTCAAGGGCGAGATCAAAACGGTCAAGACCTGGATTCAGCTCACCGACAGCGATGCCGCTCAACAGGCACCGGTTGAAACCATCGGCGAGTACGAGAGCCTGCTGGCCAAGGCGGATGACAAATTCGACTTCCCGGATTTCGACGAAAACAGTGTGGCAACCACCTTCTACACCACCGGTACCACCGGCAACCCCAAGGGTGTTTACTTCAGCCACCGCCAGCTCGTCCTCCACACACTGGCCATGACCGGCACCGTGGCGTCGTTCGATGAAATGCCGCTGATGCGCTCTTCATCGGTTTACATGCCGGTGACACCCATGTTCCATGTGCATGCCTGGGGTGTTCCCTATGCCGCCACCATGATGGGCATCAAGCAGGTCTACCCCGGACGCTATGAGCCGGAGTTGCTGGTCGACCTTATCAAAGAGCACAAGGTCACCTTCTCCCATTGCGTTCCCACCATCATGCAGATGATGATGGCCACCGAATCCATCAAGACCGCAGACCTGAGCAACTGGCACGTGCTGATCGGCGGCAGCGCACTCACCAAGGGACTGTGCGACGCCGGAGCCAGGCTCGGCATCAAGATGTACACTGCCTACGGCATGTCTGAGACCTGCCCACTGCTCTGCGCTTCCCACCTCACCCCCGAAGATCTGGAACTGCCTCTTGAACAGCAAACGGCGAAGCGGGTGAAGACCGGCATTGCAACGCCCATGGTTGAACTGGAAATCGTAGACCCAGAGGGCAACCCGGTACCCCACGATGGCGAAGCCAAGGGCGAGATCGTGGCCCGCGCGCCCTGGCTCACCCAGGGTTACTTCAAGGAACCCGAGAAAGGCGAACAGCTCTGGGAAGGTGGCTGGCTGCATACCGGCGACGTTGCGTCCATGGAGCCGGACAACACCATCACCATCAAGGACCGCATCAAGGACGTGATCAAGACCGGCGGTGAGTGGCTGTCGTCCCTGGACCTGGAGAACCTGATCAGCCAGCACCCGGCTGTCGCAGGTGCTGCCGTGGTGGGCGTGCCTGATGAGAAATGGGGCGAACGCCCGCATGCACTGGTGACCCTGAAGCCCGGTGAGCAGGCCAGTGCCGGGGATATCCAGAACCATCTGAAGCAGTTCGTGGAAAGCGGCGAAATCAACAAATGGGCGATCCCAGAGCACATTGATTTCGTGGAGGATATTCCGAAAACCAGTGTTGGCAAGATCAACAAGAAGCTGATTCGGGATCAGTTGCAGTAACCAGTCCGTAAACCAGAGCCAGGGGTCAGATGAAGATTTTCATCTGGCCCCTTTTTCATTTCTAAAGCCCGGAAAACGTAAAATCCACCTCAGGCTTGCGACCATCAATAATGTCCGCAAGGGCCGCGGCGGAGCCACAGGAATGGGTCCAGCCCAGGGTGCCGTGACCGGTATTCAGGTAAAGGTTGGCGAAGTGGCTTTTCCCGATGTATGGCACATTGGAAGGGGCCGCAGGCCGCAGGCCCGTCCAGAACTCGGCCTGGTCCCAGTAGCCTGCTTCGGGCATGACTTCCGCAGTGCGACGGACGATGGCGCGGCAACGGGTGTAATTCAGTTTCCGGCTGTAACCACTGAGTTCCGCGGTTCCCGCCACACGCATTCGATCCCCGAGGCGTGAGTAAACCAGTTTGTACTCATCGTCGGTCAGGCTGACCTTGAAGGCTGCCTCTTCGTTTTTCACCGGCACGGTAATCGAATACCCCTTGGCCGGGTATATGTTGAGGAAGATGCCAAGCTGTCGGGCCAGCGCCGCGCTGAAACTGCCCATACTCAGAACATAGGCGTCGGCGCGCAGAGTCTCATGGTGGCCTTCACGGAGAGTCTGAACCCCAAGCACCCGCTCGCCGGCACGCTCGAAGCTCAGAATCTCTGTCCCGTACCGGAACTCAACACCGGCCTCTGCGCATCGCTTTGCGAGGTTCTGGGTGAACATCCTTGCATCACCGGATTCATCTTCCGAGGTGTAGGTTGCACCCGCGATCCGGTTCTGGATCGGCTTGAGTGCCGGCTCCAGTTCAACGGCGCGATCGGCATCGATAACCTGCCTGTCACAACCCAGCTCCTGCATGATCCGGGTCGGCTCCATGGCGCCTTCAAACTCGGCCGGATTGGTGTAGAAATGGAGGATACCCTTCTCAAGATGGTCGTACTCTATTCCGGCTTCCTTGCGAAGAGCCTGCAACTGGCTACGGCTGTAGGTGCCAAGGTTCACTATCTGGCGGATATTGTGAGCGGCCTTGGCCGAAGTGCATTGCCCCAGGAAAGAAAGCGCCCAGCGCCATTGGGCCGGGTCCAGCTTTGGCCGGAACAGCAACGGGGCGTCCGGCTTGGTAAGCCACTTCAACACCTTCAGGGGAGCTGATGGATTGGCCCAGGGCTCGGCATGGGAGACCGAGATCTGCCCCCCGTTGGCATAACTGGTTTCCAGACCGGCCTTATTCTGGCGATCAACCACCGTTACCTGGTGCCCCTGCTTCTGCAGATACCAGGCCGTGGTAATGCCCACAACGCCTGCGCCCAAAACCAGTATATGCATGCTTGCCTCCGGTAGAACGAAACTTGCCACCCCCAGGGATATACCCCGGGGATTTCCGGCCAGATTCCGGTTGATGTAAAACTCGGGATTCGTTGTTCGAGGGCTCTATTGTAGCGTGAGCAATGGGGAATTGCGTGTCATACCATCAGCCACCAGCGCGTTTGACGGTCCACCCCTTCTGTTCCAGCAATGGAACCAGAAGGTCGCGCTGGTCGCCCTGGATTTCGACCACACCGTCTTTTACCGTGCCGCCAGTGCCACATTTGGCTTTCAACACCTTGGCGTAGGCTTTGAGTTCCTTGTCGTCGAGCGGGATACCGGTGATCAGGGTGACACCCTTGCCCTTCCGGCCCTTGGTTTCCCGGCTCACCCGGACGATACCGTCTCCGGCAGGCGGTGATGCTGCCTTGCAGGTGCATTCATCCACCGGGTTGCGGCAATCCGGGCACATTCGCCCCTTTTCGGTCGAGAAAACCAGACCGCCCTCAGATCGCTTCTTCATTCCGTCTCCGTGCAATTGCTGTCCTGCCAGGTCTTTCAATCAAGACCGGGAGGGTACTTGGTAAACATTTCAGCCACGACTTCGTCGATCAGTTCCCTGCGGGTTTCCGGTAACTGGTTTTCATTCAGATAGCGTCGGCTGGCTGCACGCCAGACAACTTCCTTCGTCTCGCTGTCCGCCAGCTCGACGACCAGCTTGCCCTCTTCAATCTCACGCACCGGTGGCGGCGCGGACAGAGCCCAGCCGAAATTACCGCTACCGAAGCCAAACCCGAGGCCCAGGCCAGTCTGTTCGAGCCGCTCTTCCGGGACAATCTGCCAGCTGACGAGCAAGTCCGCCTCGGCCTCAGGCACCTGTCGCAATGCTTTGCGATTCAGCTCTCGCTCAACGGCACTGCGTACCCGTGTGCCATCGAGTGAGGTAAATGACGACTCGTTCGTACCACTGGCAAACGCCCAGGATGAATAATTTCCAAAAACCACAGACGAGTTGTAGTCGGTCACCACATTGCTGGCGCAACCGGTCATGGCCAGTGCAACAACCGCCAACATCAGAAAACGCATCATGATTTCTGCCCTCAATTGAGAAGATCGCTATTCAAACAGTATACGCGTAGCTAACGCGTGACGATGCCCCCGGGATCCATCATCTTTCAAAACTGTAATCCAGCTTCTGGGCATCGCAGAACGCCCCGAACTCCGCCTGGAGGTCCTCCGGAACCAGCACATGGGCACGGACGGACGCCCCATAATCAACCGACTCCACCGATGCACCGTTCACATCGCACCAATGGCGAAGGGGCTGTTCATCGGCGAAGGACAGGGACACCCGCGCGTTGGTCATGGGTTTCTGGACCACCCGGTCAACGGCAGACAGAACACTCTCTGCGGCACCGGCATAAGCCCGCACCAGTCCGCCGGCACCCAGCTTTATACCGCCGAAGTACCGGATCACCATCACCAGGACATCGCCCATATCCTTGTGCTGAATCACATTAAGAATCGGCTTGCCGGCCGTTCCGGAAGGCTCGCCATCATCGTTCATGGCGGCCTCGGCGGCAGAACCGGGGCGGCCGATCTGGTAAGCCCAGCAGATATGGCGGGCGTCCGGATGGTCCTGGTGCGCCTGTTCAAGCCAGTCTTTCACCTCTTCCCGGGAGCTCACCGGGGCCACCCGTGCAATGAACCGGCTTTTCTTCACTTCCGTTTCACGCTCAAGGTATCCTGCGGGAACGGGGTAATCTTTTTTCATGGACAACGACCTATGGCCTCTGACGACGAGTACAACAACCCGGGCACTGCCAAACCCGCAAGAATCCGCAAGGCAGCCTGCGGGATCCGGTTTGACGAGGACGAGCTGCAAGAGGGTATCGACTTTTCCGGTGCTGAGAAACTGAAGCCCTCCGATCCGGAGACGGAATCAACCAGCTCCGAAAAACACCGGCAGACGAACCGTCACCCGTAAGCCGCCATACTCACCGGCTTCTGCCGCAATGACACCATCGTGGGCGGCAACAATGTCTCTGGCGATGGCAAGGCCCAGTCCCCAGCCCTTGCCTCCCCGAGACTTGTCCGCCCGAAAGAACGGCTCGAAAAGCTGACCCATCAGCTCAACCGGAACGCCCGGCCCCTCGTCATCAACCGTCAGGGTCAGCCAGTCATCTGCCACGGTCACGACCAGATGAACCGCCCTGCCAGGCGGTGTGTGATCAAGGGCATTCTGAAGCACGTTATCGATAGCGCGCTGTAAAAGGCCTTCATCGCCCAGCACTGATGCCCGCGAGCTTTCCGGCGCAACCACAAGCTTGCAGTCCACACCCTGTTGTTCGGCGTAATCTGCGGCATCCTTCAGAACCTGATTGATCACATGGACCAGCCGGAGGGGCTCGCGCTCGATATCGCCGCCGGCTTCAGTGACCCGGTAAAGCGTCAGTATCTGCCCGGTCATGGTTTCAAGCCGTTCGTTCTGGCGCAAAATACTCGCCATCAGCTCCTCGTCCGCACCGGCCTCGCTTGCCAGCTCGATGGCGATACGTTGGCGAGTGAGCGGTGTCCTCAGGTCATGGGAGATATCCCGGAGCAGGTGCTTTTGTCGTTCCAGCAGGCTGCAAAGCTGCTCTGTCATCCCATTGAAAGCCGTTGCCAACTGCCCAACCTCATCCCGGCGCTGTGCAATCTTCTCGCTAACCCTCAGTGACTTATCCCCCTCCGCAATCGCCCTGGCCGTGGTTTCCATATGCCGGAGCGGTCGTGATACGAGGCGGGCAATCCACCAGCACGCCAGGGAAATCATCAGCAAGGCCAGCCCCAGCTCGATAGCGCGAAAGAATCGGGGGTTGAGCCAGCCAGCGCCCTGCACCCGGGGCCAGGCTACCAACCTGTAACCGTTGCCAACATCCAGAACCGCCGGTTTCTGTGGATACCATCCGGATTTCATTCGGTCTCTAATGAACGAAGGCAACTTGCCATCGTTTTCATCCTGCTCGAGCAGCACCAGAAACAATTCAAGTCGCTCTCCCTCATCCCGCAGAAAGCGCCAGGCAGCACCGCGATCACCAGCCTCGCGAATTGCGATCGCTTCTTCTGCCAGATCCCTGAGCCCCGCCTGCCGCTCGATGGCTTCACGTTCCCGGTCCAGGAGCATTCTGGTTGCCAGGTTGCTGGCCACCACGGTGACAACCATGGCCAGCCAGATCGAGAGAAAAATACGCCAGAACAGGGGAAACATGGGCCGTTGCTTCATTCCGGCACCCGATAGCTATAACCCAGCCCCCGAACGGTTTCGATCCGTGGCGGATCGTCATTGCCCAGCTTTTTGCGTAGGTTGCTGATGTGCATATCAAGGGTACGGTCGTAGGCCTCCAGCCGCCGACCAAGTGCCCACTGCATGAGATCGGTCTTGCGCACCACGCTGCCGGCATGCGCCAGCAGAACCTGCAGAACCTCGTATTCAGTGGCAGTCAGCTCCATCGCCACATCGTTCTGATAGATCCGGCGATGACCCGGCTCGACACGGAGGTCGCCGTATGTCCGCGCAGCATTAACTTCAGTTTTCTGGTCCCAGGCAATCCGTCGCAACAGCGCCTGCAGTCGGGCCACCAGCTCCCGCGGATTACATGGTTTGGGAATGTAGTCATCAGCACCCACTTCAAAACCCACAATCCGATCCGTCTCATCGCCGCGGGCAGTCAGCAGTACCACCGGCAGATGAGTCTCTGCCCTCAACTCCCGTAGTACCTCAAGGCCACTGATGTCTGGCAGCATGATGTCGAGAACCACGATATCGCAGTCCTGGCCGAGCGCCAGGGCCAGTCCGTCCCGACCGTTTGCCGCCTCGCGGACGGTGAACCCCTGGTTGCTGAGGTAGCGGGCAAGCAGCTCTCGCAGTTCATCATCGTCCTCGACCAGTAACACCCTGTTCTGCATATCACTTCTCCACCTGTCGCACCGGCAACCGTTGCTGCCTGAAGTCTAACACGCCACCCGCAGGCCGCTGATTCGGGCTTGCCCCTTTGCAGAACCTTTACAATGGCTTTCGGGGTGATCAGAAGCCATCTTCTGACGTATGGTATCGGGTACACAAAGGAGTTTTCACCCACCATGCCAGAACCCGGACCAGCAACCCTTACACTGGAAACGTGCACCAGCATTGATGATATTCCCGCCAGGCAGTGGGAACGGCTGGCTGGGCATTCCAACCCTTTTCTTCGCTACGAATTTTTCCAGGCTCTGGAAGCGTCCGGTTGCACATCAGAAGCCACCGGTTGGTCACCCAGCCACCTTGTGTTCAAGGTGGAGGGCAGAATCGTCGGCCTGGCACCGGCTTTCCTGAAAAGCCACTCCATGGGGGAGTATGTTTTCGATTGGGCCTGGGCCGATGCCTACCAGCGACATGGCCTTTCGTATTACCCAAAGCTGTTGATTGCCATTCCTTTCACGCCCTCTGCAGGCCCCCGGTTGTTGCTGGATCCGGATCTGCGTCAACAACTGACCGCCGAACAGATTCATGATCTGCTCGACACCCTGACCGACACACTGGGCGCCCACTCCTGGCACCTGCTGTTTCCGGACAGCGAGGACCAGAAACTGCTCCACCACGACCGGGAGCTACACCGTATCGGATGTCAGTTCCACTGGCACAACCACGGCTATGGGAACTTCGAGGATTTTCTGGGTGCATTGACGTCCCGCAAGCGAAAATCCATACGCAAGGAGCGTCGGCAAGTTGCGGAACAGGGTATTTCCTTTACCCGCTTCCACGGCCGGGGCATTCCGGAGCATGTACTCTCCGCCTTCTATGTGTTCTACCAGGCAACCTATCTCAAGCGTGGTCAACGGCCCTACCTCAACAAGCAATTCTTTGAGCTGCTTCTGGAGAAGTTACCCGAGCATGTTCATCTGGTGATGGCTGAGCGCGAAGGCGAAATGATTGCCGGAGCGCTATTTCTGGCCGGCGAGAGCACACTCTATGGCCGTTACTGGGGCTGCCTGGACGAATACAACCACCTGCACTTCGAGACCTGCTATTACCAGGGTATCGAGCTGGCCATGGATCTGGGCATGAGCCACATCGACGCCGGCGCCCAGGGTGAACACAAACTGGTACGAGGCTTTGAGCCGGTGATTACCCATTCCTGGCACGGCATTATGCACCCTGGCTTCCGGGAGGCCATTGAAAACTTTACCCACGAGGAGGCGGAAGACGTCCGGGGTTACTTTAACGATGCCCAATCAGTCCTGCCCTTTCGACAACAGACGCAGGATTAACTTCTATACTGAGAGACCCAGACAGGATTTTCGTGGGGGTCAGAAGCCATGGATACAGACCCATTTTGGAGCATGATATCGGCAGGCAGCCTGCCACTGCTTCTTGCTGCCGGGGCATCGATCCTCGCCCTTATAGCCCTGTTTTTGTGCTCCGGGGCTCGAAGCCGATACGAGGAGCAGTTAACAGCGCTGCGCGAGCGTTCCGACACCCTCTGGCGGGAAGTTGACGACATAAGAGTTGCGCAATTCAATCGCCCCGGGGAGGCCGGCAACGGGGCGCCGGGCTCGTCCGTCGAGGAAGCCCGCTACCGTACAGAAGTGGAAGCCTACAGCAAGATCTGGCCCCAGGTATGGCATCTTCACGAACGCCTGGGCATGTTCCTGAGAGCGGTTGAAGCGGGCGAAGCCGCCGGCGAACTCAGACTGGAAGCCCGCAATGCAGCCCTGGAGGCGCGCAACCTGCTGAACCGGAACCGTCCCTTCTGCACCGAATCCGTTGATGAACTGGTAACCAGGCTCATTGATGCCGAGATAAAGGCCCACCTGGCCGCCTGCCAGTATCTGGATTTGCTCAAAGACGTCTCCAGCGCCTCATCCAACCACGACCGCCGGGTACTGCAGGACAAATGCCACAGCCTGCATGAGGGCGAGGCCCGGGACCTGATGAACCAGCTCGTTTCCTCCATCCGGCACCGGACCATCCGGGGCGCATAAGCCTTACCGGTGCCAACCGGGGCCGGTTCAGACAGAGACTTTCTTGAGGGTTTCGGCCTGAAGATTCTTCAGATAGTCGGTGAATTCCACTGGAAACGCCTTTGCCGGCTGCAATCTTTTGAACGGCTCCGGCAGAGCGGCCAAGGCATCACGGGCACTCGATACCAGGTCATCAAGGGGCGCCGGAAAGCCAGGCAAAAGCGCCCCGTCCGCCATTACGGTCTCCAGTAACGGCGCGCCATCCACTGGTTCGTCCATACCCGCAATGATGTCGACCTTGGCCATGCCATTACCATCGAACTGCCGAAAAACCTGCTTTGGGCCCGGCCAGGACGTCTTGCCCGATGAGCTTTTCATCTTCGGTTCACCCGCGTATTCGGTCAGTTTGTAGGCCAATTCAAGGGCGGGGGCGTCATTCGCTGCCCCGATGGCAGTGCCAACGCCAAAACCATCAATGGGTGCGCCCGCCTGCAAGAGCGCGGCAATCCGGTATTCGTCCAGGCCTCCGCTGGCCATGATCTTTATCTCCGTGAAGCCGGCATCGTCCAGTATTTGCCGGCAATCCATGGCCTCTTGTTCAAGGTCTCCGGAATCAAGTCGAATTGCCCCGATGCGCACACCGGGTTCCTGCCGGAGCCAGTCAACGATACGCCTCACTGCTCGCCGGGTGTCGTAGGTGTCAACAAGAAGTGTGGTACCCGGATACAGCCGTGCATACACCTTGAACGCCTCCATTTCGTCCGGGTACGCCTGCACAAAGCTGTGGGCCATAGTGCCACTGACATCCATGCCATAATCCAGGCCGGCAAGCACGTTGCTGGTACCTGTCAGTCCCGCCAACCGGTAAGCCCTCACGCCCCGGTGGGCAGCATCCAGGCCGTGCATCCTCCGCATGCCGAAATCCACCACCGGTTTGCCGTCGGCGGCAAACGTCAAGCGAACTGCCTTTGACGCCAGAACCGACTCAAGATGGACATAATTCATGATCAGGCTTTCCAGAAGCTGCGCCTCGGCTATCGGCGCGGTCACTTCCAGAATCGGTTCCTGCGGGAACAGCGGCGTTCCCTCTTCGACAGCACGGATATTGCCGCTGAAGCGAAACCCTTTGAGCCAGTCCAGAAACTCCGGCTGAAACCGATTCAGCTGTCGCAGTCGCTCTATGTAATCTTCGGTAAATCGCAGCTGACCGATCAGCTCGGCAATGTGCCGCTGGCCGCAGGCTAGTACAAAATTACGGTGCTCAGGCAATTCTCTGAAAAACAGGCTGAAAACCGCTGTGTCAGCCATGCCTTCTGCCCAGTAGGCCTGGGCCATGGCCAACTCATACAGATCCACCATCAGAGGAAGATCTTCCTGCTTAATCAAAGCCCCTCCTCGCATAATCCTGAAAGTTCAGCCTATGGTCGCACCGGCGGCCCGAAGCTCCTCAAAGACCCCGGGGGCCCCTTCCCGATCAACCGCACGGGTTCCGTCGGCTATCAGCTCGATATCGAAGCCGCATTTCAACCCATCCAGCACGGTAGCCCGCACACAGACGTCCAGAGCCAGCCCCGCAACCCTGAGTTTGCCGATACCGTGTCGCTGGAGAAAGCTGTCGAGCTGGGTACCGTCGAAGGCCGAATAGGCATCGGTGTCGAATCCGGTTCCCTTACTGACCCGCACCGCGTCATCCGGCAGCTGCATGCCGGCATGGAACGCCGCGCCTTCGGTATCCTGAACGCAATGGGGTGGCCAGGGACCTCCGCGCGCCTCAAAACTGGCGTGATCGACAGTGTGCCAGTCCCGGCTGGCGATAATCGTCTGACCCGCGTCCGAGGCTTCAGCAATCAGGCGATTTACCACCGGCAGGATTTGGCTTGCCTCCGGAACAGCGAGGCTTCCGCCTTCACAAAAGTCGTTCTGGATATCCACGAGTAGCAGCGCATTCTGAGTATCAGGCATGTCAAACCTCCCGGATTATCCGTTTCTGTCAATTTCAGCTGTCAGCGATACGGAAACCTACTTTCATCACAACCTGGTAATGGCCGACCTTGCCGTCGACAATATGGCCGCGGGTTTCTGTTACCTCAAACCACTCCATGTTGCGGACACTCTTTCCGCACTCCTCAAGTGCGTTCTCGATTGCATCTTCAATGCTTTTCTTCGAAGAACCGACAATTTCCACTTTTTTGTAGACATGATGGTCCGACATAAAATCCTCCTGAAAATTGCAACTTGTACCTTTGAGCCTAGAAGAGAAGCCTGGTGCCAGCAAACCACGGCCCGGCAACCTCCTCATCCGTCAACTAACGGGTGACGTATCTGTTCACTACAATGAATGTCCTGTACCGGAACTTTCTGCGTCTGCAGGAGTCCCCGTTATCCTCACGTCCCGGACTTGGTTCATGAAACGATTTCTGAAATACATCGGCTGGTTTGTCGGGGCCCTGCTCCTGCTGCTTTCTGGCCCTATCCTGCTTGCCACCAGCGGTAGCCTGCAGGGTGCGGAGAGCTGGCAAACAGCCACCCGGGAGAGTGCCCGGATTGCGCCTTTGCCAGAGCAGGCTGAGGAAGCCATCGTCCAGGTTTATGGCGCCAGGGCCTGGAGCTGGCGTGGTTACTTTGCCGTGCACACCTGGATAGCCACCAAGGAAAAAGGTGCCAGCCACTACCGGGTTCATGAGGTTACTGGCTGGCGCAGCTACGTGGTTAATTCCAGGCCGGGTGAACCGGACAGGCACTGGTATGGCGCGAAGCCGGAACTCTATGCCGATATCCGCGGAGAAGAGGCAGAAAAGCTTATTCCCGACATCTACGAGGCAGTGGAGTCCTACCCCTACCCGACCGAGTACGAAGCCTGGCCAGGCCCGAACAGCAATACCTTCGTGGCCTGGGTAATCAGGGAGGTTCCGGGACTCGATGTCGCGCTTCCCGCCCATGCCATCGGTAAGGACTACCTGGGTGAGCGCCTTATTGCAGAAGTACCGGGAGGTGCCGGCTTTCAGTTTTCCGCAGGCGGCTACCTTGGCCTACTCGTGGGCGCCAGGGAAGGCCTGGAGGTCAACATTCTCGGGCTGTCGTTCGGTGTAAATCCCGCAGCACTGGGGATAAAACTTCCCGGGCTGGGCGATCTGTCCCTGAGGAACCCGAATCCGATGCCAACCAATTGAACCAAAGTCCTTCCCTATGCAAGGGGAAGGCAATGCAAATGCGTTTCCCTATGCTGACTCTTGAGCCCGCGGCTCATGCAAAGGAGTAGCTAAAGGAGAAACACGATGTTTCACATAAAAACCGGATTCTGCGCCATTCTGGCGTTCAGTGGCAGCCTTGCACTTACAGGCTGTGATAATGACTCTGACCCGATTGCCAGCACCACACCAGAAAACCCTGACACCCCGGAAGCCACAGAGACCGGCGTGGCCCAGAAGGGTCCGTTTCGGGCGGGGGGCACCGCCGAAGCCATTATCCTGGCCAACGACGGCACGACTGGAAACCAACAGCTGGATGGAACCATTGCCGAGAATGGGCAGTACCAATTCGAGGAAATCCCCTGGACCGGCCCCACCCTGCTGCGCATGCAAGGTGAATATTTTGACGAAACTGCCGCCAACTTCTCGACCAGCTCGCGCACACTGGAAGCGGTAATCCGGGTTTTGGAATCGACGCCGCCAAATGCCAACGTCAACCTTTTTACTCACTTTACAGCAGCCCGGACACGATCTCTCATGGCCGGCGGCACCGACTTCGACAGTGCTCTCACCCAGGCCCGATCGGATGCTCAGGCCGCCTTCGGATTAAGCAGCGCGCCGGCTGATCTGAACCTTCTGAACGCCAGGGACGAGCTTGAATCAGACAGCGCAAACCTGCTCCTGTTCTCAGCGGCTTCCCTGGATGCAGACATCGGTCAAGCGGGGCTTGATACCCTGGCCGCCGACTTTGCCGATGACGGACGCATCAACGGCGACGGCGCGGATGAACTCGCGGCCATCAACGATGCCGGGTCGGATGAGTTACTTGAGAACGCCCGCCTGGCTCTTCAAAACCAGTATGGCGTGACACCACCTAATGCCGCCGGGGGTGGCGGTTTTGCCTGGCTCCTGGACGCATGCACTGCAGCAAAGCTGGATAACCCGCGGGTATTCTGTGAGAACACCACCTTCAGAGGCGATCATCTTGATGACAGTGGCGAGTTCGTGATCTTCGTTCCTCTGGTAAAAGGCCACTACACCATCGAACTATTCGGTGATAACAGCGTAGATGACGACAATACGGGCAGTTGCCGCTGGACGGTCTACAGTGAACCTGACCTGAATGCATCAGAACTCGGCGATAGCGATGCAGATGGTTTCTTTTGTGGTGTAGAAGACGTAACCACATTCCGTCTGGATGCCAACGAGAAATACTACGTTCGCCCTGTCGTGGAGAAAGACGATGAGAATGGGCCGGTCGCACGGTTTACCCTCAACGCCACGCGTGTTTCGGAAGGCTCTGAATCAACAACAGCTGCCCGGGAAATTCCGATCAACCAGAAGGTGGATGCGACAGTAGGACGGTTGATTCAGACCAGTGACGAGAGTTTCTACAGGTTTACTGTTGGCCAGGGCAAATACACGATTACAGCGACCGACTTTCCCTGTGGTACTGACAATGGTGGACTTCGCCTCGAACTTTATGAAGACGGGTTTTCCAACCAGATAGCCCGCGACTGGGAGGAGGGAAAGTGCAACCAAACCATCGAAACCAGCCTCGATGCTGGTGAGTACTATCTGAAAGTCATCAACTTCCTGCCGGGCTTTAACCGGGATAGCTTCCGGCCATCGCCCGGTCAGGTCGACTACACTCTGGAGGTCAATTCACAATAACCTCATGAGTGCCTGTGTCAGTCAATTCGCTTGAAAAACTTGAAATAATCAGCCAGCTTCAGCTGCCCGCCGCCGCTGCGGTCCCGGATGTACTCGGGATCGTCGATCAGGCGATCCCCGGGGCGGGCAGTTTGTTGCTCTGGTCAAGCCGCGACGGCTCGGTGGCCGGTGCTTATTCGAGCCTGATCGACCTCGAGAACGGCATCGCCCATTACGCGCGGCATTACGCCAACTCTGCCCGGGAGCGCCAGGTTGGCGGCTCCACCTTTCGCGAAGACATGGATGGAAGTTTCGGGGCCCAGACCCTTTCGGATGTACTTCAGATGAGCTACCCGGAATTTCAGAAAACAGAGGCCTACCAGTACATGCTCGCTCCATGGGGCATTTCCGATCTGGCCCGAATCGTCGTAACAGCAAACACCAAGCCTGTTGGCGGATTGGTGGTTTTCCGTGGTGAACAGGACCCACCCTTCGCCCCTCATGAACTGGACTGGCTGAACGAGGCTGCTCCACGCATTGGCACAATTATCTCCGGCGATTCTGCGGGCACTGCACCGGCCATCGCCTCCGGCCCACCTGGCATGGGTATCTGGTCGTCACAGTCTGGACTGGGCCAGAGCACCGCGATCTTCAGGCAGCATTGCACAATGCTGAACCAGAATGCCCCCGGGCAAGAGGCCACCACCTTCTCCAGCGACCTGCCATCCAACCTTGCGTTGAGCGTTGAGGACAAAAGCCCAGGGCCACATTATCAGCTGATTGATAATGCCTGGGGCCAATTCCGTATACATATACAGCCCACAAACCAACCGGGCCAACTCGCGCTCGTTTCAGAAAGATGCATTCCGTTCAGCCTGAAAATGTTTCGTGAACTTCATCATCGATCGATTTCGAGGCGACAGCTTCAGGTAGCCTGTGGACTGGCTTCTGGTATGTCTTTCGCAGATATGGCGAGCCTCTGGAAAATTTCACGCCATTCGATCATTACCCACGTTGGGAATCTTTACGCGAAACTGGGCGTGGACTGCAAAACAGACCTGATGAATTGCTTCCTCTGGGGGAATGCCAGCCCTACCGGATCGACCACCGGCGACTAAAGTGCTGCAAACTCCAGATACCGGCTCGCCGCCTGCTTCTTCTCGTCCTGGCTGTTCAGCATCTCCAGGCGCATTCTGTCGATCAGTTTCAGGTAATCAACAAGCGGTGATTCGGGTTTGCCAGAGTCTTTGGATTCTTCGATGAACGCTTTCTGTTTTTCGCGGATTTCGTTCAGCTTCTCGAGCGCCGAGCGGATTGCTTCCACGCGGGCAGCCACCAGACCATTGCCACTGCGATCTGAAGAGCCACGGTCAGAGCTCAGGATTGTCTCAGAAGCCGGCGCTTCGACCGTGTTCTGCTCTGCCAGGTCGATTTCTTCGAGGGTGCGGACCTCGCCATCGGTGGTCAGGTAAATGCCGGAACTCTTGATCTGTCCCAGAGGTACACCCTGGCTGTTGGCAAGGGTGAAGCGGTCTTCGACATTGTCCACATACAGGGCCTGAACCCCGACTTCCGAGAGGGATTTGAGAGACTGCGAGCCGTCCGCGGTTTGAACCCATACGGAGAGCGACTGAAAGATCTCGTCATTGGCATCAATCCAGCGGTTGCCATCGTCGTCGAATCGGGCCAACTCACCGAAGCCTGATCCGCTCTGGGGGCCGAACAGCTCGGAACCGTCGTCCACCTTGCCGTTGCCATTGCGATCCAGCACCAGATACCCGCTTCCGCTGCCCAATGAGGCGAACTGGCCGGTTTCTCCGTCGCCGTTCAGATCGAATTCGAACAGCGTGTCGGTCAGGCGCGCAGTGGCATTGCCGAAGTTGATCACCAGAGGATCGGTGAGCGGCCGCTCCTGGATCTGCACCAGCTCCGAGTACTCGTAGGTTCTGGACTGTGACTGTCGCAGGGAGAGTGTAAAATCAACGGTTTCACCGTTTTCGAGGCTTATGGTGCCGGTGGAGGCAAAGCTTCTGGATTCACTCTCGGAGTAGAACATGTAGCGTCCGGCTGAAACCGAAAGGCTGCCGCGACCCTCGACACCGGCATCACCACCGAGCGCTGCGCGACTTACACTCAGCGCCTGCTGGCCCATCAGAAACAGCTCTGAGGTTTTCTCGGCAAGCTGGGCGCTGGTGAACACACTTTGCTGACCTTCTCCACTGGTCACCGTACTGCTGCCGCTGAAAGCGAGCTGCTCCTGGCTGCTGTAACGGTAGGCCGCCTGGCGCATGAGTGTCAGTTCAGAGCCCACGGCATTCCCATTGGCCTGGGGCGCTGGCGCTTGCCGGTTAATGCGCAGTTGGGTGCTGTCGAAAGCCGATACCTGGCGGGAACTGTCCTGGAAAAGCGAAATCTGGCTGGAGGAAATCATGGCTGCGGGTACCTGTAATCACTACACAGGTGTATCGGCCCGGCGCCGTTAAACTTGAGCAGATTTTAATCACTTTCAATTCTGGAGGTTACGCCAGATAACGAACAATACCGGCGGCGGCGATGCCCGCACCTATCGCTGGCAGGGGCTTGCGCAGAGCCAGCATGATCACCGCTGTGACAACCAGTGCAGCCACTGCCCCAACATCGCCGCTGAAGGCCATGGGCACAATAATCGCAATCAGAACCGAACTGGCCATGGTGTTGATAAAGCTTTCGATCCGGGGATTGATCTTTACAAACGACATGAGGAACGCGCCGCCGAAACGGGTCGTCAGGGTGACCACCGTCATGATCGCGATCAGCAGGAAGATACCGGCGGTGGTGGTTTCAACGGTCATGGGCGCCACCCTCCCCATCTGCCGCATCTCCCTCATCGGTGGCAGGCTTTTGCTCCAGCCAGAAGAACCCGATAGCACCGCCGGCCAGGGCGCCGACCACCACATGGGTATTGGGCGGCAGCCATTTCCAGGCCGCCAGTGATGCCACTGCGGCCACTGTCCAGGCCACGAGCACCCTGGGTGATTTCTTGCCGCCCAAAGCCATGGCCAACAGGAAGCAGCCCAGGACCATATCCAGCCCGAGAGCCTTGGGGTTCTGCAGCAGCCCACCAAAATAGACGCCCAGGCCGGTGCCGATGATCCAGGCCAGCCACAGGGCGAGACCACCACCGAGGATCACCTCCAGATTGCGACGACCACTCTGGTACTCCTGGGCAGAGACCGCCCAGTTGGCGTCTGTCAGCAGCAGCAAGAGACCGTAACGCTTGCCCGGCGAGACATCTCTCAGCATCGGGTACAACGACGCGCCCATAAGAAGATGGCGGGAGTTGATGGCAAAGACCACGGCAATCATCGGGAGCACAGAGACTTCAGCGCCCCACATATCGACGGCGGCAAACTGGGAGGCCCCGGCAAAGACCGTGGCACTCATCAGCACGGCCTGGAGCGGTTCAAGGCCTTTCTGGGTCGCTGCCAATCCAAAGGCAGCACCAAACGCCACCACGAACAATGAGATGGGAAGTAGCCGAAAAAACTCCACCCGTACCCGGGCCGGCTGAAGCTGATAAGAGTAGGAAGCGACAGACATCAGGGGAAACTAGGTCAGTTTCCCCGAAACGCGTATAGGTAGTTTCCGAAGAACCCACCGCACCTGCGACTAATGGACGACGTGTACGCGCCCGTCTCCTGCTGCAAACGGGTTGTTGAAACTGCTGCCCTCACCCTGCAGCTCTGCTTCGGGATGATTGCGGGCCATCAGCCGCTTCATCTCCTCCAGATCGGGCCGGGGCACGTCAACCATGACCAGATGCCGGCCGGCCTCAATGTCACCATGGTATTTTCGGATTCGGTAATTCTCGGTACCAATACCGCCAAAGCCACCGAGCCAGCCGCCGGCAATGATGGCAAACGCACCCATGGCCACATAGGCGGCCAGCGGCCAGCCAAGCCCGCCCCAGGTTGCCAGGGGAACGACAAAAAACAGCGTAAACAATGCGCCAATGATCATGCCGCGCTCGACAAACCTTGGCAGATCGGTCCTGTCCAGCACACTGGCTGAATGCAGGCGATGGGCATACAGGCCAGCTTCATCCTTGCTGACAATATGAAAACGCCAGTCTGTGATCCCACGCTCGTGCAGGTCTTCAGAGATTTCATCAAGGCTATCGATGGAATCCACAAGATAGAAGAGCCGTTTCATGGTTCACCTCCACTCAGAACTCTGAGTTTCGATTCGTTACTCCCAGTATAAATGACCGGAATGCTGTAACCCCATGATTGCTGGAATCGTTTTACGATAAGCCGGGAAAGCATATGACGCCTGTTTCTAATCGTTCGCTTTTGCATGTTGACGTTAACGTTAAATGCGGCTAGTTTATTTTTCGTCCAGCCCCAAAAGGGCATCCTCCATCGGTAAACCCAATGGAAATATCGGACACCTGAAATCGGAACGCCGGCCACAAGCCGGTCGACAAGAACAAGATACCCGCTCAAGCCGAGATCCGGCCCGGTGGGAGAGGATTTCACCATGCTATTCAGCCATCCCGAGTTCGATAACCACGAACATCTGTCCTTTTTCTGCGATCCCGAAACCGGCCTGAAGGCCATCGTTGCCATCCATAACACCTCCCGAGGCCCTGCCCTGGGCGGCTGCCGGATGTTTCCCTACGCCTCCGATGAAGAGGCGGTACGCGATGTCTTGCGGCTTTCGCGGGGCATGACCTACAAATCCGCCCTGGCCAACCTGGACCTGGGTGGCGGCAAGTCGGTGATTATTGGCGACCCGCGCAAACAGAAAACCGAAGCGTTGATGGAGGCCATGGGCCGTCATCTGGAAAGCCTGGGCGGTCAGTACATTGCGGCAGAGGATTCCGGCACCAGCGTACCGGACCTCAAGATCATGGGCCGACACACTGGCCACGTTGCCGGCATCGCCTCGCGGACCGGATTCGACGGCAATCCCAGCAACGGCGACCCCTCACCGGCAACCGCCTATGGCACTTTTATTGGCCTGAAAGCCGCGGTGAAACACAAATTCGGGCGGGATAGCCTCAACGGCTTGAAGGTGGCCATTCAGGGCATCGGAAATGTCGGTTTCCGGCTGGCCAGACACCTCAAGGACGCCGGCGCCGATCTCTGGGTGTATGACATCCACGAGGACAACATGCAGCGGGCAGTGGATCAGCTGGGAGCCAGGCCGGCCGCCGCCGAGGACATTCTGTCCCTGCCGGTAGACGTGGTTGCGCCCTGCGCCATGGGCGCGGTACTGAACGATGCCAGCATTCCCCAACTGCAGGCTCGCATTGTGGCCGGCGCGGCCAATAACCTGCTGGAACACCCGGAGCATGATGCCATGCTGCGGGACCGGGGCATTCTCTATGCACCGGACTTTGCCATCAACGCCGGTGGCATCATTGATGTGTTCTATGAGCGCACCGGCGCCACACCGGAAACCGTTCGGGCCCACGTCGAGACTATCGGCGACACCCTGACCGAAATCTTCAACCGTTCCGACCGCTCGGGGCGCCCCACCGGGGAGATCGCCAACGAACTGGCGGAAGAACGGTTCAAAAAACACACCGCCGGAGCCAGCCTGGCACCCGAGCGGTTGGCTCGCACCGGCTGAGCTGACACCGGCGCACCCCTCAGGAGGCTGCAGGCAGCTGCAGCTTCCCCTTTAAACCCTGATACAAAAACAAATACTCCGGGAGATAGTTATGTCCGTCACTTCTTCAGATTCCGCCTCTTATTCCGGGGCGCTTGAAGGTTCAAACGCCCAACGCGGGCTCTGGTCATCACGTCTGGCCTTTATTCTTGCCGCTACCGGCTCCGCCGTTGGTTTGGGCAATATCTGGAAGTTCCCCTATGTGACCGGCGAAAACGGGGGCGGCGCCTTCGTGCTGGTGTATCTGCTGTGCATCGCGGTTGTCGGTATTCCCATCATGATGGCGGAAGTCATGATCGGCCGTCGCGGTGGCCGAAGCCCGGTAAAAAGCCTTAGCCTGATTGCCGAGCGGGACCGCCTGAACCCGGCCTGGAAGCTGGTGGGTGCCATCGGCATTCTGGCAGGCTTCCTGATCCTCTCGTTCTATTCGGTTATTGGCGGCTGGGCCATTTCCTATGTAGGCACAACCGCCAGCGGCCAGCTTACCGGCCAGACTGCCGACGCCGTCGGCGCTATCTTCTCCGGCCTTCTCAGTGATCCCACCACCCTGCTCGCCTGGCATACCCTGTTCATGGCACTGGTGATGGTCGTGGTTGTGCGGGGTGTTCGCTCGGGTCTTGAGCGGGCGGTCAGCATTCTGATGCCGGCCCTGTTCGTACTCCTGCTGATTGTGGTGGGCTATGCAATGACCACCGGGCACTTCGGCCAGGCCGCGGCTTTCCTGTTCCAGCCTGACTTCTCCAAGCTCACAACGTCCGGAATCCTGGTGGCCCTGGGCCATGCATTCTTCACCCTGAGCCTGGGTATGGCCGTGATGATGGCCTACGGCTCCTACCTACCCAAGAATATTTCCATCGCCAAGACCTCCATCACCGTGTCGGTCATCGACACCGGTGTGGCGCTGCTCGCGGGTCTGGCCATTTTCCCGATTGTGTTCGCCAACGGCCTTGAGCCGGGCGCAGGCCCGGGCCTGATCTTCCAGACCCTGCCGCTGGCTTTCGGCCAGATGCCCATGGGCTCACTGTTCGGCACCCTGTTTTTCGTGCTCCTGATCTTCGCGGCCTGGACATCCGGGATTTCACTGCTGGAGCCGATTGTGGAGTGGCTGGAGGAGCGCAAAGGCATGAACCGCACCGTTAGCACACTGGGCGCGGGTATCGTTTGCTGGGCACTGGGCATTGCTTCGATTCTGTCCCTGAACCTCTGGGCTGACTTCGCTCCGCTCGGCTTTGTACCCATGCTGGAAGGCAAAACCATCTTCGATCTGCTGGACTTCTTCACCGCCAACATCATGCTGCCGCTGGGTGGTTTGCTGGTTGCCCTGTTCGCAGGCTGGGTGATGTCGCGCCAGGCTATGGAGAAGGAACTGGCCCTGTCACCAGGCATGTTCAATCTCTGGCTGATCACCGTGCGCTTTGTGACTCCGGTGGCCGTGGCCGTGGTGTTTATCTACAACCTGATGTAAACAGCTTGGACTTGGGGTCAGATGAACGCTTTCATCTGACCCCTTCTTCGTCAGAGTTGCGTGAGGGCCGACGCCAGCGTCTCCCCGATACGGGCATTCAGTTTCAGATCCACCAGATCCTCAGCCCGTGTCCGCCCCAGATTCAGGGTGGCAATTGGCTTGTTCCACTCATTGGCGTACCGGCAGAAACGGAAGCCGGAATACACCATCAACGACGAACCGATCACCAGAAGGCCATCACTGGCTTTCAGAGTATCCAGGGCTGAATAAACCCGGTCTTTGGGGACAAAGTCACCGAAGAACACCACATCCGGTTTCAGAATCCCCTCGCACTTCGGACAGTCCGCCAGCCTAAAATCTGCAAAATTCACATCCAGATCGGCATCGCCATCCGGTGCCGTGTCGGCGGTGTATTTCTGGAACCCCGGGTTCAGATCCGCGCAACGATCATGCACCTCATCCCGCGGGCAACGGTAGCCGCAGCTCATACACACCACCTCATCGGCCCGCCCGTGCAAATCTGTTACCGCCCGCGTGCCTGCCTTCTGGTGCAGTCGGTCGACATTCTGGGTAACCACCAGGCTGCTGTGATTAAGTAGTTCCAGGTCAGATATGTAGTGATGTGAGGGATTGGGCCTGGCATTGCGCATCACCGGCCAGCCAATGAGGCTGCGGCCCCAGTAGCGCTGGCGGGTGTAGAAGTCTTCCATGAACGCCTTGTGCTGAACCGGCTGCTTGCGCTTCCAGGCACCATCGCCGTCCCGGTAATCAGGAATACCGGAATCCGTGCTGACTCCCGCGCCGGTCAGAATCAGCAAGCGGGGATAGCGATGGATAAACTCCGCCAGCAACGCCCCGGCCTCCTCCGGCTCATGCAACACCGGCGGCTGCTCTGGCTCGGGCAGACGCTGGCTGGAACTGAAAGGTCGGCTACGGTGCGTGGTCAAAGACATACAGACTCCGGTTTTCAGCCCGGCTTACGGGCCACATACACGGTGTTGAACGATTCCCTGTTCTGAAATGGATTGAAAAAGGATACGACGTGGCAGGCCACATCGGTGAATACCTCATTGAGAACGGCCATGAACTCGTCATCCTCGCCCTCGTTCGACCACATGGCAAATACCCCACGGGGCTTCAGTTGCCGGGCCATCAGGCGCAGGTTGTTGGCGGTGTAGAAGCTGGCACTGGAATCGTGCAACAGCGCCCGGGGCGAATGGTCGATATCAAGGAGAATGGCATCGAATTGTTTACCGGGGCTCTCCGGATCGAAACCGCCCTCTGCAGGATCGGCAATTGCCAGGTCGAAGAAGCTGCCATGAACATAGCGGTTCCGCGGATCGGCATTCAGGTCTTTGCCCAGCGGCACCAACTCCTGCTGGTGCCACCCGATAACCGGTTCCAGGTACTCAACCACCAGCAGTTCGGCAACGCGCTCGTGTTTGAGTGCCGCCACCGCGGTGTAACCCAATCCCAGACCACCGACCACGACACTCAGGTTGTCACCCTCGGTTTCGCCCAGCCCGATATCCGAAAGAGCCACTTCGGCATCCACGAACATGCTGGACATCAGAAATTCCTCGCCCAGCTTCACCTCGTAGATATCCCGGTCACCAATAGCCGGAATCCGGCGCCGGCGAAGCGTGATCTCACCGATCACCGAAGGCTGGCTGTCAATTTGCTCGAAAAGCAGTCCCATTTGCTCTGACTCTTCTGGTTAGTCTGGTTTGCAACTATGCCGTTATTTCTGAGTTAACCGCACGGGCCTTCAGATCCGTGCATTCGCCGGTGGGCAGGGCTTTCCAAAACACGCTCCTTGCGGCACATCCATGTGACGCTTGGGCTCCGCCATCCATGGCTCCGCACAGTTTTGGAAAGCCCTGCCCACCGGCTCCTGATCCTACTCCCCTGTTTACGGCGAGTTCTCCACGCAGCTAGCGAGGATTTTCCGCATCCTCTCCGCTCCCAGTGTCTCCATCAACTCGATGTTTCTTTGGGGTATAGCATCCACATCAGGGTAACTATCAATCGCCGCTTCCAGACTGGCTTCTCTCAAAAGGTGCAGCATGGGAAATGGCGACCGATTAGTGTAGTTCTCCGCCGCATCCGGATCGGTGCCCGCAAACTGGTAATCCGGGTGGAAACTGGCGATCTGGTAAACGCCTTCCATCTCCAGATACGCCAGCAAACCATCAGCCGCATCAAGAAACTCATTGTAGGGCCCGAAGTCCTGCAATACATCCGGATGGATCAAAAGCGTGGTTTCGATCTCCGGCTCATCTTCCAGACGCTGAAGTTCCGAGTGCAGGGCCTGCAGCAGCTCATCCTCGGTTTTTGCTTCCGACACAACAAAACGGACCCGGTTCCGAACCAGTTCACGTTTGGCGAACGGGCAAAGGTTGTAGCCAACGACCACGTCTTCGACCCATTTGCGGGTAGCACTAATTACTTCGGTCTCGCCCATGTTTTCCGTATCCGTTGTTTTATTTGAGCCTCACTCGCAGGTTGGAGCGGGCGTGTGGGACTGGCTTTCCAAAACTGTGCGGAGCCATGGATGGCGGAGCCCAAGCGTCACAGGGACGTGCCGCAAGGAGCGTGTTTTGGAAAGCCAGTCCCACATGACCGCCTGCACCCAAGCCCCAGTCTCAGAGGTACCCCTGGCTCCGAAGATAATCATCATAAGAGCCACTGAAGTCAGTCACCCCATCGGCCTTAAGCTCAATAATTCGCGTAGCCAGCGAAGAAACAAACTCCCGATCGTGGCTAACGAAAATCAGTGTACCCGGATAGTTCTCCAGCGCCAGGTTCAGCGCCTCGATGGACTCCATATCCAGGTGGTTCGTGGGCTCATCCATCAGCATCACATTAGGCTTCTGCAGAATCAGCTTGCCAAACAGCATACGCCCCTGCTCGCCACCGGAAATCACCCGCACCGATTTGCCGATATCGTCCCCGGAGAACAGCATCCGCCCCAGAGTGCCGCGCACCAGCTGTTCGCCGCCCTTGGTCCACTGGGCCATCCAGTCGGTCAGGGTGTCATCGGCAGCAAAGTCCGCCGTATGGTCCTGGGCGAAGTAGCCCACTTCCGCGCTGTCGGTCCACTTCACCTCGCCGCTGTCGGGCGTGTAGGCCCCAGCAAGGCATTGGAGGAGCGTGGTTTTGCCGATGCCGTTGGGGCCGATGATGGCGACACGCTCACCGGCTTCGATCTGGAAGTTCAGCTTGGACAGCACACATTCCTCATCGAAGCCCTTGTAGAGATCTTTCACGGTCACCGCCTGTCGGTGCAGTTTCTTGGCCTGCTCAAAACGGATAAACGGGCTTACCCGGCTGGACGGCTTAACCTCTTCCAGCTGGATCTTGTCGATCTGGCGGGCACGGGAGGTAGCCTGCTTAGCCTTGGAGGCGTTGGCGGAGAAGCGGCTGACGAACTGCTGCAGCTCGGCAATCTGGGCCTTCTTCTTGGCGTTGTCCGCCAGCATGCGCTCGCGGGCCTGGGTGGCGGCGGTCATGTATTCGTCGTAGTTGCCCGGAAACAGGCGCAGCTCGCCATAGTCCAGGTCCGCCATGTGGGTGCACACGCTGTTCAGGAAGTGGCGGTCGTGGGAAATGATGATCATGGTGCTGTTGCGGGCCACGAGGATGTTTTCCAGCCAGCGGATGGTGTTGATGTCCAGATGGTTGGTGGGCTCGTCCAGCAGCAGCACGTCCGGATCGGAAAACAGCGCCTGGGCCAGCAACACCCGCAGTTTCCAGCCAGGTGCCAGGGCACTCATGGGGCCGTCGTGCTGCTCCAGCGGTATGTCCAGGCCCAATAGTAGCTCGCCAGCGCGGGATTCAGCCGTGTAGCCGTCCATCTCGGCAAACTGCACTTCCAGGTCTGCCACGGCCATCCCGTCTTCTTCGCTCATCTCGGGCAGGGAATAGATCCGGTCCCGCTCTTTCTTGACGTTCCAGAGTTCTTCGTGACCCATGATCACGGTATCGATAACCGTGCAATCCTCATAGGCAAACTGGTCCTGCCGCAGTTTACCCAGCCGGGTGTTGGGCTCGAGCATGACCTGGCCGGCAGACGGCTCCAGATCGCCACCCAGGATTTTCATCAGTGTGGACTTGCCACAGCCGTTGGCCCCGATAAGGCCATAGCGGTTGCCGTTACCGAATTTGGCGGAGACGTTTTCAAACAGGGGTTTAGCCCCGAATTGCATGGTGATATTGGCGGTGGAGATCAAGAAACAAACCTGTCGATGTGGGGCCGCGCGAACGCCGGCGAAAAGAAAGCCGGCATTGTACAGGTTTGCCGCGTGGACTGTGAGGCCGCAGAAACACGGATAAAAAGGCTTGCCTAAGGCGAGCTGTGCGGGCAGCATTCCCGTTCTGATGTACTCATTCATCCGACACAAGGACATTGATCATGGCACAGGCAACCGCGCGCCACATTCTGGTAGACAGCGAAGCGAAATGCGAAGAACTGAAAAAAGCGATTGAAGGCGGGCAGGACTTTGCCGAAGTGGCAAAGCAGCATTCCTCCTGCCCCTCCGGCCGCAACGGCGGCGACCTGGGTTCCTTTGGCCCGGGCCAGATGGTTCCGGAGTTCGACAAGGCCGTGTTCAACAGCGAATTGAATACCGTGATCGGCCCGGTCAAGACCCAGTTTGGCTATCACCTGCTGGAAGTAACCAGCCGTAGCTGATGATTCCTGGTTTCATACCGGGAATTCCAACCGCCGGCCGGCAACTCCCGTTGCTGGCCGGTTTCGCTTCTCTGCTCATCACGCCTTTCCTGTTTGTTGGCGGGCCGGACTGGGCCTCGGGGCCGCTCCTCAAGTCGGCCTGGAACCTCGGCCACATCCTTCTTTTTGCACTGCTGACAGTCGCAATAAGGCCCTGGCGCTGGCTGGCCGGCTGGCGGCTGTGGCTGGGCGTAACCGCAGTATTGCTTGCTGTCGGAATTGGAATCGAGCTGATCCAGGGCGAGCACAACCGCGACGTGGATGGGCGGGATCTGCTGCGTAACCTGATTGGCGGTTGGTTGATTATCGCCTGGCGTCCGGTGGTTCTGCCGGGAACACGGGCTTCCGCCCGCCAGTATCTGCTCGCGGCCACTGCCACGCTGCTATTGTGTTTCGAGCTGGGCAACACCGGCCTTGTTGCTGCCCGACAATGGCAGGTTCATCATCAGCTCCCCCTGCTCTATGACTTCAGCCACCAGAACCCGGAACCCTTCTGGTCTGGCAATCCTGCAGTCTCTGCCAATCATGCAGTCAATCATCCGCGTAGCCTGAAGATCGCTCTGAGCACGGAAACCTACTCCGGTATCTCGCTCAATAACCTGCCATCCGACTGGCGAGATTTCGAGAGGCTGGTCATAACGCTATTCAACCCCTCAACGGAACCGCTGGCACTGACGCTTCGAATTAATGACGTTGCCCACGACCGCAGCGACCATGCCTACAATGACCGCTACAACACCCGCCTGATTCTTGAGCCCGGCTTCAATACGTTCACCCGAAATCTGGCTGATGTTGAAAACGCACCGTCCGACCGGACCATGGACATGTCGCGGATCAGGCGAATGGGGCTCTTTGCCGTTCGTCTGCCCGAGCCGCGCACCGTCTATCTGTCAGACCTGCGACTGGATTAAGCGAGCGTCCAGGGATTTTGGGTAATCGGCTCGGCTCCACCTTCGGTGACCAGAATGGTTTCACTACAGCCAATGCCCCACTGCCCGGGGACACGCAAACAAATGGGAAGGTGGAAGACCATGCCGGGCCGGAACTCCACGTTACCGCCCCTGGCGATAAAACCCGAGCCCTCCACCCAGGAGGGCGGGAACTGTGCCCCGACCGTGTAGCCGAAGACGCCAGAGAAGAACACATTGCCTGCCAGAGGCTGGAGCGCCCGCTCGGCGTCCCGGGCGGCCTGGTCGAAGGTAACCCCCGGCCGCACGGACTCCAGCAGGGTGTCGACAATCCGCCGGCAGCCGTCATGAACCTTTCGCATTTCAGAGGAAGGATTACCCCCGGCAACCACGGTCTGCATCATTGGCGCGGTGTAGCGGTGCCAGGCCGATCCGAATTCCAGAAACACCGGATCGCCTTCCTCAATCACCGTGCGTTTATGATTGCAGTGGATCACACTGCTGCGACGGCCGGTTACGACAATCGGCTGCATGCTCATGAATTCACTGCCGGCCGCCAGCAGTGCCCGGGCACCCTCTGCGGCAATGTCATTGTCGGTTATACCCGGGCGGACCGCCGCCACAGCAGCCTTCATGCCTTCGGCGGTTATCCGCGCGCTCTCCCGCAGAAAACCGATTTCTGCGTCAGACTTGACGATCCGGATCTGCTTCAACAAACCACCGTTGTTCAGAAACCGCACGCCCGCCATGCGTGCCTTGAGACCTTCCAGAACGCCCTGGCGAAGGGAGCCGTGCCAGGCATCAATGCCAACCGTTTCAACGCCATCGTTTAGAACCTCAACCAGAGGTTCCAGCACTTCGCCGATGCCCTCCCAACGGTAACCGCTGACCCTCGCAACCCGGGTGGTCACCATGGCCGGCCCCATTTCGATGGACGGAACCTGCAGGAGCATATCTTCCTGGGTGACTACCAGGGCCACGTGAACAGACACCTCGAAGGTGCTGTAGCCGGTAAGGTAGAAAATGTCCGAAGGATCGGTGAGCAGCAGCGCCCCGAAATCCTCCCGGGCCATCCGATCCCGGACGCGCGCCAGACGCTCGGCGAATTCCTGCTCCGGAAACGGACATTCCAGCCCCCTCAGTTGTGAGGACAAGGCTTTCTGGTAGGCATTGAAATCCATAACGACACTCCTCACTCGCATATACTAGGGAGATTGGACCCTAATCCGGCTTTGCACAAATCGCACTTACCGGAAATTTCAGCCGTCCGGAGAAACTATGGACCACAAGCGACACAGCGAAGGTGCCGTACAGGTGAGCGTCGAGCTGGGGGCGCTGACCAGCGTTGCCAACGACCCGCAAGTGGCCGTTCGGGTGGGCCCCGTGGTTGCCTCCCTGGTGAACGGTGTGTGCGGTGACCCGCTATTGCAACTGAGGCTTCTGCACCAGGCCCGCAGCCTTTTGTTTGATCTGGGCGACACAGGACGCATGCCACTGCGATCCGCACATCAGGTGACCGATGTTTTCATCAGTCATTGCCACGCCGATCACATTGGCGGGTTCATGTGGTTCCTGCGCAGCCGGATCGGTCACTTCCCGCCCTGCCGGCTGTTCGGGCCGCCCGGCCTGATGCGGCACATTGCCGGAATGATCAGTGGAATCCTTTGGGATCGCGTGGAGGATCGGGGCCCCAGATTCGTGGTTCATGAATGGCACGGCGACCACCTGAAGCGCTGGCGAATCACTGCCGGCGATTCGGCACCCACCCCCCTTGAAGACCAGACCACCCCTGACGGTGTGTTGCTGCGGGAACCGGAATTCCAGGTTCGTGCTGCCATGCTGGACCACGGCACGCCTGTTCTGGCTTTCGCCCTGGAACCTTTCGGCAAGCTGCAGGTGCGCAATGACCGGCTACAGGCAGAGGGGCTGAAACCCGGCCCATGGCTACACGACCTGAAAATGGCCGTGCTGCGCCAGCGGCCGGATGAGCTGATCTCACCAGACGCCAGACGCACTTACCGCGCCGAAAACCTGGCCCACAAAGTTCTGATTCAGGCGCCGGGAGAAAAGATCGCCTACGGCACGGACTTCGCCCACACGCCCGAGAACATTCGGAAAATCACCAAACTGGCACAGGACGCCCACACGCTTTTCTGCGAGGCCTCGTTCATGGCGGTGGACGAGGATCAGGCCCGCCGAACGCACCATCTCACCACCCGGGCCTGCGCGGAAATCGCCAACGCGGCGAGAGTCCGGCAACTGATTGCGTTCCACTTTTCCCATCGCTATGAGCGCAAACGGGACGAAGTCTACCGGGAGTTGGCAGGATTCACTGACCGCCTGGTGATTCCGGACTGAGAAACCGGGACATCTGCTTGCCGATGCTCTCCACGGGCTCGGTGATCGCCTGCTGGATGCTGTTGGTCACAACCTTCGAGAAGGCTGAACCGGCCGGGCTCTCCAGAAACTCCAGGTACAGACCCATCTCCTGGGCACCGATGTTCTGGTAGGTGTACAGATAGCTGTCATAAACCTGCTGACCAACAACGCCCCTGAGCATGCTGCGCTGGCTTTCAATGCGTTGGCGCAGCTGATCGTAATTGGCCGAATCACTGCTGAACGCCGCCATGGCCGTTGCCAGGCCAAGCTGGACTGCGATAGTGGTATCTACCGCGCTCTCTGTTGCCCGGGCCGCCCGATCAAACCGATCGAACATTTCTGCTCTGCGAGTGCCTTTGTACTGGCTGTTCAGTTCTGCAGCGCTGGCCTGGATCTTCGGCCAGGCAGAGGGCTCCGAAGCCGCGATTTCGGCAGACGATATCTTTTTGGCCACCGGGGTCTCGTACCAGTCATGAACCGCCTGAAGCTGCGAGTCCGTGAGGCTGGCTTGCAGATCGGTAATGATCTGCTGCTCGATATCCACGGAGTTGAAACCGCTGCTTACGATGTTTCCGATGGTATTGGCAACCATGGGAGGAAGCTGCCCATTCTGTTTGAGCCCCTCACGGATACCCTGGCTCATCATTGCCGGGTAGCGGGCCACAATGTCATCAACAGGTGATACTGCCAGCACCTCGCGGGCATCCGGTGCCGCCTGGGCGGTACCGGTCACCAGCAGGGCGGTGACTAAAAGAGGTTTAATTAGGGGAAATCGCATCATTTACCTATCATCCCAAACGTGTCGTTGATTCCCTTATGCCATGGGTGTGAGGCACGCAGCAAGCAATCCCCGAGCCCCGGAGATGACGGTTTGGTAGGAATACGAAGAAAGCCTCGGAGGAAAAACAGAGGCCGACGGACAACTCTGGAGATCTGGAGGAGCCGGGCCAGGTGGTACGGGCTGCCGATACTGGGATTGTTAATGGGCACCTGGGCAACGCTTCGCTTCAGCCTGCTGGCCCCGGATCCTCCGGCCAACCCCGAGAACGTCTGCGAAATCTTCCGGGAGCACCCGGTCTGGTACGACTACGCCAGCGAATCCGAGCAACGATGGGGTACGCCTATCGCCACGCAGATGGCGTTCGTCTATTACGAATCCTCGTTCCGCAGCCATGCCCGGCCGCCACGCACCCTGCTCTGGGGGTTTATCCCCTGGACCAGGCCGACAACGGCCTATGGCTATGCCCAGGCGCTGGACCCGGCCTGGGGGGAATACCTTCAGGCCAACGGCGAGGGCTGGTTTACCGTGCGAACCGATATGGAGTACGCCCTGGATTTCGTGGGCTGGTACAACCGGTTAAGCCACCAACAGCTGGGCATTCCCTACTCTGCCCCCAGAAAACTGTACCTTGCCTATCATGAGGGCCGGGGCGGCTACGCCCGGAAGAGCTTCGAACAAAAGCCGGCCGTCATGGACCTGGCAGCCCGGGTGCAGAACCGGGCCTTCCGCTACGACAATCAGCTGAAGACCTGCGAGCAGGAATTCCAGTGCTGGCGCTGGTACCAGTTCTGGCCGTTTTGCGGCTGACGCTGCTCAGAAAGTGGCAGAGATCTCCAATTGGGAGTCCAGTGCCTGGAGACGCTCTACCAGGTATTCCATAACGATACGCACACGAGCCATTTGCTGGGTGTCCTGGTTCACATGCAGCCAGAGATCAACACTTTCACCCTCCAACGGGTCCGACAGACGGCGGAGTTCGCGGGTACTCTCCCCCATGTAGCAGGGCAGAACCGCCAGGCCGGCACCGGCTTTCGCAAGAGCGTGCATGGATTGCAGACTGTTGCACCGAATAAAGGAAGTGGCACTCTTCAGGTGCTTTCGATACCAGCGGCCGGTGGCCAGGTGGCTGAAGGTTTCATCGGGTATGATCCAGAGGCAGCCTTCCGGATGATTCTCGATGTCCATATTGCGGTGCCGCCGGCAATAGCGGGCAGCCCCGTACACAGCGGATTCAATCGCCCCGATCCGCTCGCCTTCCAGGGTCGCCTGGGGCTTGTTCTCGGGTCGCAGCGTGAGGTCGGCCTCCCGATGGCTCAGGTTGGCCACGTCGTTGTCGGTCAGGGTCTCCAGCTCAATGTCCGGAAACTCCCGAACCAGCTCGGCCAGGATCGGGCTGAGCAGTCCGTTCATCATGGCGTCTTCCGCCGCAAGTCGCACTTTACCCACCGGGGCCGAATCCTGGCCAACGAGTTTGCGCTCGAGATTTTCCATCTCGACGGCCAGCCGTTCGGCCTCACGGAACGCGGTCTCACCCACCGGCGTCAGCTGCAGTCCATCCCGGCTGCGTTCGAAAAACTGTACACCCAGCGACTCTTCCATCTGGTCGAGCCGACGTAAAACTGTGGTCTGGTGCACACCCAGTAATTCTCCGGCCTTGGCAAGCGTTCCGCCTATTGCCAACGCCCTTATATATCGAAGATAATCCCAATCCATAGTTACTGCATATTTGCAACGTGAGTAGGCATTTTAACGTATTCAAGCTGCAAATAAGAACCCTTAGAATCGTTTGTAAATTAAAGGTAGATCGCTAATTAATCTACCAACCCGAATCAATTCACCCGACAAAAGGAGGAAGGCGCTATGACTCAGAACCATATCGCAACCGTAAACCCGCTGCCGTCCAGTATCCTCCACAACAGTGCTGAGGTCAGGCGCCAGTATACCCGTGCTGCGGCAAAGCAGGCGGTACAGTTTTTCAGTCGCAAAATGCGGACCTTTAACCGGAAAGCAGCTACTGTTGCTCCGGACATGACCCAGATGCAGGGCGGCCACTAAAACGGCGCCGGAATCTGGCATCAGCGCGAGGATCGCGCAGACTGGAAACTGCACATAAGGATTTGGAAACGCCGGTGGCTCTGAGAGCCACCGGCGTTTTACGTTGGGAGACAGGAAACCAGCAGGACGGTCAGAATTCCCAGACGACTTTCTTCCTCTGACTGAACCAGTCGTCCATCTTGCGGTTATAGAAGTCCTCGATCACATTCCGCTTGATCTTCATGGTCGGTGTCAGCATACCGTTTTCCATGGTCCAGGGCTCCCGAACCACTACAACGAATGCCACTTTCTCATGGGCCTCGCATTCCGCGTTCACGGCATCCAGCTCGGCCGCCAGTTCCTGTTCCAGCTCACTGCGATCGGCTCCGGTTTGCAGCTCATCCCGGGCTTCTTCGGACAGCAGGACCATCAGGCAAGGCTGCGGCTGGTTGGCGCCGGCGACACAAACCACCTCGGCCTTGGGATGATTGAAGCGGTTCTCGATAGGCACCGGAACCACGTATTTGCCCTTGGAGGTCTTGAAAAGATCCTTTACCCGGCCGGTGATCCGGAGGGTGCCGTCCCGATCGATTTCCCCCATATCGCCGGTTTTCAGGAAGCCATCGTCGGTGAGGTCCTCTTTGGTTTTCTCCTCGTTCTTGTAATAGCCCAACATCTGGCCGGGGCTTTTCACCTGCACTTCACCACCCTCACCGATGCGATGTTCGACACCCGGGTTGGCCATACCCACGGAACCGGCTCTTGCCTGTCCCGGGCGATTGGCGTGCGAATATCCGAAGTTTTCCGACATACCGTAAACTTCCAGCAATTCCAGGCCGAGGTTGCGATACCAGTTGACAATGTCCGCTGAAAGCGGCGCAGCGCCGGTAAGGGCCGCACGACAATAATCCAGTCCCAGCTGTTTCAGGACCTTCTTTTTCACCAGACCGTTGATAATCGGGATATTGAACAGCAACTTCTGCTTTTTGGGCGGCAGCTTGGCGTTTACTCCCAGATAGAACTTCATCCACAGGCGCGGGACCGAGAAAAACAGCGTCGGCCTTGCCCGCTGAAGGTCCTCCTGGAAGGTATCCAGGGAATTCGCAAAATAGAGATGGAAACCGTAATACAGGGATTGGGTTTCAACCGCTGCCCGCTCCGCCACGTGAGCCAGGGGCAAATAGGAAAGCATGCGCTCTTCAGAGGACACCGGGAACAGTTGCTGCAGGCCGTCGGCCACTGAGATCATCGTGCGGAAGCTGTGCATGACGCCTTTGGGACGGCCGGTGCTACCCGAGGTATAGACAATTGTGGCCAGGTTGTCCGGATCCGGCAACTTGGGCTCTGCCGGTTGCTGGTCGGCGATGATCTCCAGCCACTTGGGAGTGTCGTCACGTGGCGACATGGGCAGGGAAATGATCGGCAAATCATCCGGGATATGGTTCTTGATGTCGTTCCAGCCGTCCGCAGTGCCATCGAGTTTACCGAGGAACAGCAACTTTGCCTCGCTGTGCTCAAGCACATAAGCGGCAGTGTCACCGTTGAGCGTGGGATAGAGCGGCACCGAAACATGGCCCGACGCCCAGATCGCCAGATCGGCCAGGATCCAGTGGGCGCTGTTTTTGCCCAGAATGCTGATATTGCTGGGTTCGGACAGTTCCAGACTGTTCAGGTAAGCGGCCATCCTCGATACCTGGTCGGCAGCCTGCTTCCAGGTAATGTCTTCGACACGGCCATCCGGGTATGGCTGGGTAAGATAAACGTTGTCAGGGGTTTCCTCTGCCCAGTAATACAGGCAATGAAGTGAGGTCTGCTTCCGGGGGTCTACCGCCATGAACGGCTCCTTTTTGTTATTGTACTTTATGTTTGGGTTTACAATTCCTGTTCATACTAGCGTCATTTCAGACCCGCTCAATAGCATTTAGTGCCCGCCGAATTGGCAAATTAATCCTCGCCCGAGAACTGTTACTCAAAATTTTTCGTAACATTTATCAAGTTTGAGCTACTGTGAAGAGTGTGAACCTACTTTCCGCGCAGACTGGGTATGACCATGAGCAAAACAAAGCGTTCGTTTTTGATCTTTCCCGCCTGGGGCATCATTCTTCTGGGCTCGGGTGCCTTTTTCTACAGCGCCTATGCAGGCATGTTGGGCTCCTGAGCTGGCCAAGCCCCTCTAGCGCCGGAACCGGGTTTCGAGGACCACGGCAGAGTTGGTCCGCTCAACCCCTTCAAGGTTGCCTATGTTGTCGAGCACGGCACTCAGTTCTTCCAGCGACTGGGCCTGTACGATGGCAATCAGGTCGTATTCCCCGCTTACGGAAAACAGCTGCGACACCTGGCTGATTCCCTCCAGTGCAGCGTTTGTCCGACTGGTCAGTTTCTGGAAAACCTTTATCGATACGTGAGCCTCAACCTGGCTGGCCGAGAATTCTCCGCCGAGTTGCACCGTGTAGCCCCGGATCACCCCGCTTCCCTCCAGACGCGCAATGCGGTTCTGTACCGTTGAACGGGACACGTGCATGGCCTTCGCCAGCTCAGTGATACTGGCCCGGGCATTCTGGCGAAGAAGCATTAACAGTTTCTGATCCTGGGAATTAATCATTTTGCACAAATCACTTTTCAATTTGATTGCATTGTAGCCCATTTCGATCATTCTGCAGCTGCAATCTGGTAGGCCGGGCTTCCATACTGTGCCGAAACAAGGCCATGGAAGCTCATCATGATAATTCGACCGATTACCCCACGGGATCTTGATGCCCTGATGCAGATTGCCCGTGAATCCGGACCCGGCTTCACCTCACTGATGCCGGATCGCGATGCGCTGCGTCGAAAGATCGATCACTCGGTTGAAAGCTTCGCCCGAAACGTGACCAAGCCCGGGGATGAACATTATCTTTTTGTGCTGGAGGACACCGCGACCGGTGACATCATGGGCACCACCGGCATTGAGGCCGCCGCGGGCGTTTCCCGGCCGCTCGTCCATTTCCGCCGCAATGCGGTTATCTGCCACGCGGAGGATCGACAGAAACGTCATTTCGAGGAAACCCTGACCCGCTGCCAGCACTACACCGGTTGCACAGAAGTCTGTTCGCTGTACCTTCGGCCTGAATTTCGCCGGGCCAATGCGGGCAAGCTGCTCTCCCGGGTGCGCTTTGTTTTCATGGCCCTTCACCCTGAGCGGTTCGCAGATACAGTGATCGCGGAAATGCGAGGAGTTTCAGATCATTCCGGTCAATCTCCGTTCTGGGACTGGCTCAAGCATCATGTGGCGGATCTGGATTTCATGTCGGCAACACAACTGGCCTGCTGCGGCCAGAGTGGCTTCATTGAACGGTTCATCCCCGCCAGGCCATTTTATACCCGGCTTATGAGCGAGGACGCCAGGGCGGCTATGGGGCAAGTGCATGAAGACACCCGCGCGGCGCGGCATATGCTGGAACGAGAAGGTTTCCGACATCGGGGATTCTTGGATCTTCTGGACGGGGGGCCAACTCTGGAGTGCCCCAGGTCGGACATTGCCAGCGTCCGCGAAACCTCCCTGGCCAGGGTCACACTGCTAAAAAGGCAAGAGCATCCGGCGGTGCATTCGGGCGAAACCTCTAAATCCGCTATAGTTGCCAATGCCGGGTGCTCAGAATTCAGGGCCACAGTGACCGATCAGATCAGCGGGGCCCCCACCACCAAAAACCTTGTAATGGAGGAGCAACTGGCGAAGACACTGGGCCTGGGGGACGGCAGCCCGGCCTGCTATCTGCCGTTAGGCCAGAGCAGCCAACAATCACGGGGGCACCAGGAGCGCCGCCAGAAACCAGCCACTGAGGAGATTCGCTATGCATACTGATCCGGACACCCTGTTTGCGCAGCTCTGGGAATCTTACCGGCAGGTGACCCCCTCTGCCGAGCGCATCCACAAGATCCTGGGCGCCGAAGAGGGACAGGCCATCGTCAACGACCATATTGCGCTTCGCACCTTCAATCTGGACCCGGTTCGCCTGGACGCCCTGGCCGAGCACTTTCTGAGCCTCGGTTACCTTCAGGGTGGTGAATACCATTTCGAGGCCAAAAAGCTTTATGCCAGGCACTATGAGCATCCCTCCCGGGAGCTTCCCAAGGTTTTCATCTCCGAGCTGCTGGTGGAGCAATGTTCACCGGAGCTACAGTCTGTGGTGAAACGCCTTGTTGGGCAGGTAAGGCCGGAAGCGGTTGCTGCCGATGATTTTCTGTATTCCGGGCGCCATTGGGATATTGATTACGAAACCTATCGCGAGCTGATGCAGGAGAGCGAATACGCTGCCTGGATGGCCGCCTGGGGGTATCGCGCGAACCATTTCACGGTCAGCATCAACCACCTGGACCAGTTCCGCTCGGTGCCGGAAATCAACCAACTGCTGAAAGATCACGGCTATACGGTCAATGCATCAGGTGGAGAGGTGAAGGGCTCGCCGGCAGACCTGCTGGAGCAATCATCAACCATGGCCGATCGGGTACCGGTTACCTTTTCCGACCAGACCGTGACCATACCCAGCTGTTTCTATGAATTTGCCCTGAGGTACCCGAAGCCGGATGGCCAGCTTTACTCGGGTTTCGTGGCGGCCTCAGCCGACAAGATCTTTGAAAGCACAAACTCCGGCAGCTGATTCATCCCCTCAGGCCCGGCAGTTATGACCACCCCTGCTCGCCGAGCAGGGGAACAAACCGCACACCGCCAAGGTCCTCAGTGCTGAATTCATCCTCCGCCAAACGGGTAACGCGCATCAACGACTGCACCGCGTGCTCCGAGCCCACGGGAATGACCAGATGCCCGCCAACCGCCAGTTGATGTTTCAATGAATCCGGTACCGCCGGTGCGCCAGCAGCCACGACGATACCATCATAGGGCTGGTGCTCCGGCCAACCCATCGTGCCGTCGCCACAGCGAACCTCAACATTGTCAAAACCCTCGGCGGCAAGTGTACGGGCAGCGCGATCTGCCAGTTCCTGAATTCGTTCAATGCTGAACACTTTGGCGGCAATACACCCCAAAACAGCGGCCGCATAGCCAGAACCGGTACCGATATCGAGAACCTTTTCCCCGCCCTCCAGATCCAGGGCTTCCGTCATCAGCGCCACGATGTATGGCTGTGAGATAGTCTGCCCTGCCCCGATAGGGAGCGGGCCATCATCGTAGGCGCAATCGCGCATGCGCCCGGGCACGAACTGTTCCCGTGCCACCCGGCCCATGGCCTCAAGCACCAGTGGCGACTCGATGCCACGGGCACGAAGCTGATAATCCACCATGGAAGCTCTCTGTGATTCAAAGCCATTGTCCCAATTCATTGCTTTTCTCCCATCCCATGGTTCGGCTGCTTACCGGCCGTTACAAAGCAGTAACTTTTTTACAACGGCGCCTCCAGCATTATCTGACTACTTTTTAGTCACCGGCAATGCCAGATACAACCGCCGAACACCAAAAACAACAAACGGACAACGGGATGAATCATCGGGAAGCCCGTTGCCGAGGAGGAAAAATGTCAACATCCGTTAACCACCTCGACGAGCGCACACGGGATTCTGCGGACCTGCTCGAGGAGATCATGCCCTCGGCCATCACTCTCGCCATGATGCTTCGCCATCGAAAAATGGCCGCTTGGCTGCGTACCGAATTTGACGGTTACCAGGATGTTGCGGCCGCGCCGCCCTACCGCCGCGGGTTGCACGGGCACATCGTTGCCAAATCCCCCCAGTATGGCTGGATTCCCGCACCAGTGGACGATCAGCAAAAGGAAGAGTTCGGATACCTGGATCTTCTCGAGGGAGTAAAAGCCCTGGAGAAAGTCTGTGTGAATTGCAAGAAAGGCAACGGCAACCGGTTATTGCTGGAAAAAGACGAGATGGCCGTGCTGCAGAAACAGATCAACCTCACGGCCGAGCTGGCCATCAACCTGAGCCGTGAGGTTTACTGCCGACTGCTGAGAACCGTCCGCGCCGCCATCTATCTCTGGACCCAGGAACTTATGGCCGAGGGCATTGCCGGGGAGCACAACCACTACAGCCCGGACGAGCGGGCCAAAGTGGCCCACCTTGATGAACCCGAGAAGTTCTGGCGCCGGGCCATGGAAGAAGTCGACAACCTCCCGATACCGGACGTGCGGGAGGTTGGATTCTTCGAGAGGGTATTCGGACGCGCGGGCTGAAGCCCGCCGCCCCGCTTACCACAAGACGCTGACAATCCCGATGCTGCTCACCAGCAGCAGCACCGTACCCAGCAATCGGAAGAAGACCGGAGTCTCTGCCTGGAGAATCCGATCGTGAGCGTAAAGCCCGATGACATGGCCCACCGCGGCACAGGGCAGCAGCCAGAGGTGGTGGATAAGTTGAAGATCAACGCCAGCCCAGACGAAAGCGGCCATCTTGATCAGCACCAGAATGAACCATAGCGCAAACAAAGTATCCCTGAGTTTCTCTTTGGGCAAATGCTGGGCTGCCACGGCTATGATCAGAGGCGCGCCGATCAGGGACGTGCCGCTGATGTATCCCCCCACCATCAGGAATATCGCATCCACCGTTTTACTGCCACTTCGAAACGGGCGATTGATGATGTACGAGACCGAATAGAGCGCCACGATTACAAAGATGATGGCACTGAGGATGTCAGAGGGCATGGTGATCAGGCCGAAAACGCCAATCAGTTTGGGCACGATCATGATGCCGAGAATTCGCCAGAGGTATTGCCAGTCGACGGTTCCCGTTCCCGCCTGACGTTGCTCACCCGACCCTCTGCGGTTGTTCATCCAGATGGTCAGCGAAGAAAACACCAGAAGATGCACAGCAATAATCGGCAAAAAGACCAACGGTTGATCCAGAACCAGCAGCAGGAATGGCAGGGACAGAACGGCGCCGCCAAATCCCAGCCCGGAACGGACAAAACCACTCCAGACGAAAATCAGTGCAATCAGCAGGTATTGGTAAATTGCGAGATCAGACATGGATTCCCGGTTGTCGTCAAAAGGGCCGTCGTTTGTCCGGAACTGGTCTAAACTCAGCTATTTGCGAAGAAAAATAACATTTTCCGGAGGATGAGAATGGCCCTGTCATGGAAACAGAAGTTCCTGTTGTTGATTGTTGCCACACTGATTGGCCTGGCCATTGCCACACTGGCATCACTGAGCGGGCTTGGCAGGGTATCGGACGCGTACGAGGCCCAAAGCGAAGCGAGAGCCTACGAATCAGCATCCCTCACCCTGCTGAACGACTGGCTGGGCCTCGAGAGAATGAGCGAAAGCCTGGAGCCAAACCAGGTTGAAACCTATCAGGAGAGGCTGGCGTCACTGGCCACCCAGTCATCGGCACTCAATGAATCAGCGCAAACCCTCCCGGGCGACGCCGTAAAGACCACGGCACAACAAATCCACAAACAGGTTGCGGAGTATACCCGACTTCGCACGCAATGGCTGGCCCTGAACGAGCAACTCGGGCTCACGCCGTCGGATGGTCTGAGAGCAACGATGTCCAGTGCCATTGATGAGAGGCTTCGGCAAATCAGCATCTCGATCTTCAACGACGACATCAACACCATCGCGTCCACCTACCGCGATTATCTGGCAACCTTCGACGCTACCTATGCCGAGGCCACACGGGAAGCATTGGAGCGGATGCAGACCACCGTCAAGGAGATGGATTGGCAGGAAATCGACATTGGCCAGGCGGTACAGGCGTTCGACGATGCCTTTTCCGATGCCGAGACGCTGATCGCGGATCTATCCGCCATTGAGAACCAGCTCGCGGGCGCCGGAGCTCGAATCAGGGACCTGATCTCTGAACAGAACACCCTGCTCCGCCGGGAGATTATTGTGGCAATGAGCGAACAGGCTGACTCAGCCAGGACAGCCTCAACGTGGCTCATCGTTGCAACCGCGGCCGCGGTCGTCGTCATCCTTGTACTAACACTTACAACGGCCTCCAGCACCCTGGTCAGGCGACTCAATGAAACAGTAAACCTGCTGACCCGGGTTGCTGGCGGAGACCTCAGCCAACGCCTCGAGCCGGGCCGCAATCCGAACGATGAATTCAATCGCCTGGGCCTGGCGGCCAACAAAATGCTCGATGATGTCTCGGACGTTATCGGCCAGGTGGTCGAGGGTAATCGAACCCTGTCAGTGCTTCAGACCGAACTGGACGCACTGATCGATCAGATGGGCACAAACGGCGAACAGGTCGAGGATGAAACCGAGCAAACGGCGACGGCGGTTCAGGAGATCTCCCACACCGCAGTGGATATTGCCCAGTACACCCAATCGGTCAATGACGCGGTTCAGAGCGCCAACGGGGCCGCCCATTCCGGTGCCGAGGTGGTCAGGCGCAGCGCCAGAACCATGACCGAACTTGCCGAGCGTATCCAGAAAACCCACGATCAGGTTAGCCAGCTGAGCAAAACCGGAGAGAAGGTCAACTCCATCGTCGGCGTCATTAACGGTCTCGCTGAGCAGACCAACCTGCTGGCTCTCAATGCCGCCATCGAGGCGGCAAGAGCCGGCGAGGCCGGGCGGGGCTTTTCTGTCGTGGCAGACGAAGTTCGGTCTCTGGCAGAGAAAACCGTGTCTGCCACTAACGGCATCGCCGACATCGTGGAGTCACTGAACCGTGAAACCCAGGCGATTTCCGGACTGATGAAAGAAGGCCTCACGTCCGCCGGCGAGGGTGAGGAAAGTTCAAAAGAGGCGGCTCACTCGATCGAGCAGATCACCAGCTCCATCCAACAACTGGCGGGGGACATGAACCAGGTGGTGTCGTCGGTTGAGGGGATATCAACCACCACCGAGGAAATCGCCCAGAAAGTTGAGCAGATTCACGGCCACACCCGTGAAACCGCGGATATCCGCCAAAAGCTCAACGCCCATATCGAGCGACTTTCGTCCCAGGTAACAGCGTTGACCCAGGCCTCCCAGGGCTTTCGGCTCTGACTCGCTGAAACAGCGGTTGCGCAGGCGGATTACAGCGGTTAGCATACCCGATACTGTACATTTAAACAGTATCGGGTATGCCCATGAAAACTCGCGCCACCGCCCTGAACCCCCACAACCGTTTCCAGCCGATTGTTACTGACCGTGAGGTCGACCCCGACTGGTATAACGATCCCGAGGACGACCTGAATCCCGATACCCTGGCCACTGAAGTCATTCAGGAAACCGCAAGATCCATCATCAGCCGCAATACCTCTCCGGATGTACCTTTTGATCAGTCCATAAACCCCTATCGCGGCTGCGAGCATGCATGTATTTACTGTTTTGCCCGCCCTACCCATGCCTACTGGGACATGTCACCAGGGCTGGATTTCGAGACCCGGCTGATCGCAAAGCCGAACGCTGCAGCGCAACTGCGAGAAGAATTGGACAAGCCCGGCTACCGGGTTTCGCCCATTGCCCTCGGCGTAAATACCGATGCCTACCAGCCTCTTGAGCGGGATCAGAAAATCACCCGCCAGGTACTGGAAGTACTTGCCGAGTACCACCACCCGGTGTCGATCATTACCAAGGGTGCTCTCATTCTCCGGGACCTTGATCTTCTCGCCGATATGGCCTCCGAGGGGCTCTGCTCTGTGCGTATCAGCCTCACCAGTCTCAGCAACGATCTGAAACGGCGCATGGAGCCAAGGACAGCCGCTCCTGCCACTCGCCTGAAGATGATCAGGCAACTCTCGGCGGCCGGCATTCCAACCGGGATTATCCTTGGGCCGGTGATCCCCTTCATCAACGATCACGAAATCGAGTCCATTCTCGAAGCCGCTGCAGGCGCGGGCGCTACCCGTGCAAACTGGATTATGCTCCGATTACCCCACGAACTGGACGAGCTGTTCCAGGACTGGTTGCACCGGCATTTTCCGCAAAGGGCAGAGCATGTGATGAACCGGATGCGCGACCTGCGGGGCGGCAAGAGTTACGACGCCACCTTCGGCCGCAGAATGACGGGCACGGGCCCCTATTCGGATCTGATTCGCCAGCGTTTCACCAAAAAGGCTCGTCGACTGGGGCTGAATCTCCATGAGGAGGAACCATTGCGAACCGATCTTTTCCGGAGGCCTGGCGGGGAACAAATGCCGCTGTGGTAGCATCATAATAGCGGTAACCCTACAACCATCATTGATGCCTCTCAGGGATGAGGTGGAGAACACCCATGCATGGAATCAGACGTTGTTACCTCGCCACGAGTTTGCTTGCCCTGTTTGCCGCCCTCTGGCAACCCACCTGCCTGGCAGCAGACGAAGCCATTGTCTCCAGGATTGAGGCCATGGAGGCCGGGTTCCCGGTGCAGGTGCTCGGAAACAGGTTAATGGCCCGTGGGGCACTGTCGGCCTTTTATGGCGCCAACGGATACCAGCCGGTATGGCAATCAGCCGAGCTTCGCAGGCAGTTGATCGATTCGGTTGAACAAGCCAGCGATGACGGCCTGAACCCGGCTGACTATCACGCGGATATCCTTTCCGGTCTGACACTCAGACCCATGAGCGATTTCTCTGAGGATCTGAGGGCCGATCTGGACCTGCTTTTCTCTGACGCCTTTCTGATGCTCAGCTCACACATGCTGGTCGGCAAGGTCAATCCACAGACGGTTCACGCCGAATGGACTGCCAATCGGCGCCAACGCCAGATGGAATCCGTTCTGAGGGATGCGTTGGAGCGCTCGGATATCACCGGTACGCTGGATTCGTTGCGGCCATCCGATCCCGCCTACCGGAAGTTGATGGCAGCAAGGCAGGACCTGACCAGATTGCTGGGCCAGCCCTGGTTGCCTCTGGCCTCTCGCCCAACCATTCGCCCCGGAGACAGGGATGAGCGGCTGAGTGAAATTCGCCGCAGACTCTCTCTGTTGGGAGAGCTTGCGCAGGAAACTGATACAGGTGCCGATCCGCTTGGCTACGATGAGGAACTTGAAGCCGCGGTGATACGATTCCAGGCCCGACATGGTCTTGAATCCGATGGTCTTATCGGGCGCGACACCGTAACGGCCCTTAACCTGATGCCGGTGGAACGACTGCGCCAGATTGACGCCACGCTCGAGCGTTGGCGGTGGCTGCCGGAAACCCTGGGCGACACCTATGTATTGGTCAATATCGCCGGATTTGACATGAAGATGGTCGAAAACGGGGAAGAAGTGCTGCGCAAACGGGTGATCGTGGGCCAGCCCTTCCGTCAAACCCCGGTGTTCAGCGACCGCATCCGGTATCTGGTATTCAATCCCACCTGGACCGTACCACGCACAGTGATGATTCAGGATCAGTTGCCACAGATTGTCCGGGATCCGGACTATCTTTCCCGACTCAATATCAGCGTTTACCGGGGCTGGGGCGCTGACCGGGAAAAAGTGGATCCGTTGGACGTTGACTGGTCATCACTGAACCGGAACAACTTCCCGTACCAGCTGGTGCAGGAACCAGGCCCCCAGAATGCCCTGGGACAGGTCAAGTTCATGTTTCCGAACCAGTATGATGTTTACCTGCACGATACGCCGGGTCGCGGGCTGTTTGCCCGGGCCGAGAGGTCATTCAGCTCTGGCTGTATCCGGGTGGAGCAACCCTTTGATCTCGCGGAGCGGCTTCTGGCATCGGCGCCCGGCTGGTCCCGGGAGAAGATTGACCGGGTGGTTTCCGGGGCAGAACCTGAGACAGTCGTGCTCCCGAAACCCGTGCCTGTGCATATCCAGTACTGGACTTCATGGGTGGATAACGAGGAGCGACTGCAGTTCCGCAATGATTTGTACAATCGCGATGCGCGCCTGATCGATCAGCTCCGGAGAACCGCCGAAGGGGATACTCGCTACAATACTCCGGTCTCCGGCTCGAATCCGGAACGGGCGACACTCTGAAACAGGACACGCCCACCAGTTGAGGAGATATCATGAAACAGACCCTGCTCGTGTTTTTCGGGATACTGTTACTTCAGGGATGCCAGTCGCTGCCCTCCGACCAGGAAGGGATTGAAGCCGACATTGTCTTCGTCAGCGCCAGTCATTGTCTCAACGAATACCTGGATGATCTCGAGAAGGTGCATTACGGTCCCTGTCTCAAGGTCATCGCTATCAACGGCGAGGAGCCGGATGTAAGAGAGGACGGCTTTGTTGAGCTCCCGGCAGCCACAGCGCTCACCATCGGCGTGAGCTGTGTATATCGCCACGCCGACGGCTCGCCCATTCCGGCAACCATGGAAAATTCGGACTTCGCCGTGAGCAAAACCACATTTGCAGAACCAGGCCAACGTTGGTATCTCCATGCCCATAAACAGGCCCGTGGCGTCGTCGGCTGCGAGCCCACCCTGTCGCGCTCGATCTATCCAACCCATGACACGGACTGACGCCACTGGCCAGTGGGATCGGGTTCTGACCCTTGAAGATGGCAGGACGTTGGCGTACACAGACGTTGGCGACCCTCTGGGCTACCCGATTGTCTTTGCTCACGGTATGCCGGGCAGCCGTCTCGAAGGCCGCTTCTTTCACGAAAAAGCCCGGGAGCACGGGTTTCGCATCCTGAGCCCGGACCGGCCCGGTATTGGCAACTCCGATTTCCAACCCGGGCGTAGACTGCTCGATTACCCGGACGATATCGAACAGCTTGCCGATTCACTGGAGCTTGCCCACTTCTGCCATATCGGCTGGTCCAGCGGCGGTTCGCGAACCCTGGCTTGCTGTTACAGACTGGCGGGTAGGGTTGATCTCGGTGTCTGCCTTTCCGGTCTCACACATTTTGCTGAATATCCGGGCTCCGGCGGGCTGCTTCAGGCCACACGATGGCCAGGCCCGCAGCTGGTCCGACTCAGCCCCCGGCTGACCCGACTGGCTGTCACCTTGATGGTCTGGCTGTCCAGACGCCACCCGGGGCTGTATCTCAAGGGCGCCGAGGAAATGGCCAGCAGGCACGACCGCCAGCTCTTGCAGGCGTTAATGAACGAGGGCGAATTCCGGAGGGATCAGCTCATGTGTCTTAACAGTGGTGGACGAGCCATTGCCACCGATTTGCTGACAGAGCTTGAAAACTGGGGATTCAGCCTTCGTGATGTCCGGACTCCGGTACTCATCTACCAGGGCGAAGAGGATCCGTTCGTACCCATGGACTATGCTCTCCATCTCACCAAAAACCTACCTGCTGCGGAGCTGACCACAATGCCCGGGCTCGGGCATCTCTACCCCCTATCCCGGGAATTTCAGGATCAGCTTTTTCAACGTCTCAAGCTGCAACTGTGCAGCGAGAAGAGAAAGGAGTTACACGCACCATCATGACCAACAAAATCGATATCCATTACTGCACCGGTTGCCGCTGGCTTTTGCGCTCGGCCTGGATGGCACAGGAGCTGCTGACAACCTTCGAAAGCGAAATCAGTGAGCTCAGCCTGCATCCTGGCACTGGCGGGGTTTTCGAGATATGGGTCAATGATAAGCGCATCTGGTCTCGCAAGGAGGACGGTGGCTTCCCGGAAATTACCACACTCAAACAGCTGGTTCGGGATCAAATCGCGCCGGACCGCTCGCTTGGGCATTCGGACAAAAAATCCTCTCCCTCAGAATAATCATTCAAAAATATTGACAGGCTGTGTCGATATTCTTCGCTTTAAGAGTCCGCGACACGGCCCGATAGTAGGTGCCCATCAATTCACTGATATGTGAGGGTATCTATGAGCGACGTGATGCAATCCATAAAGTTCAACACCATTGAGGTACCTAATCGATTCGCCCTGGCACCGATGACACGGACCAGCGCCGAGCCAGACGGCACTCCGAATGCCCTGATGACCGACCACTACGAAGGCTATGCAAAAGGCGGCTTCGGACTGGTGATCACTGAAGGCACCTACACCGACGATAAGGCAAGTCAGGGCTATGCCAACCAACCCGGCATCATAAACCAGGAACAGATTGATGGCTGGAAAGCCATTGTCGATCGGGTGCACGCTGCCGGCAGCAAAATCGTCGTGCAGTTGATGCATGCAGGCGCGCAGTTCCAGGCCAACCGTTTCACCGAACAGCCCCAGGGCCCCAGTGAAGTCACACCCAAAGGCGCCCCGCTTGGGTTTTACGGTGACCAGACCGAGTGGCAAACCCCTGCGGCCATGACCAAGGCCGACATTCAGGCGGCTGTTGATGGTTTCGCAAAATCCGCCGCCAACGCCAAGGCCGCCGGTTTCGACGGCATTGAGATTCACGGTGCCAACGGCTACCTGCTGAACCAGTTTCTGAGCACCTATTTTAACCGTCGGGAAGACGAATACGGTGGACCTCTGGAAAACCGACTGCGCCTGGTGGTGGAGGTCGTCCGCGCGGTACGGGACGCTGTTGGCCCGAACTTTACCGTCGGCATTCGACTGTCTCAGGGCACCGTAACCGACCCCGACTACCAGTTGCCCGAGGGCGCAGCAGGGTTCCGCCAAATCGTGGAGGCGGTACGCGATGCCGGTGCCGACTTCGTTCACACCACCGACGGTGACGTGAACCGGAAGCACTTTGTGGAGGGAGACCAAAGCCTGGCAAGCGTGGCGGCCAGCGTCGAAGGCATCAACCTGATCCTCAATGGCAGCATTGACGAAACCAACTGCCAGGACGTAGCCAACCAGTTCCCGCACACCCTGCATGCAGTCGGCAAAAAGGCGCTCGCAAACCCCGACTTTGTGCAGCGCCTCAAGGACGGCAAAGAGATCGCAGACATTGATTTTGCGATGCTGCAGCCGAAGGCAACGATCTCCAACGAGCTGGCCTGGCGCAAGCAGAACGCCGCCTGACCCCCTTCCCCTCCCTGGAAAAGCAGCCGGAGGAACCCAGGATGGTTCCTCCTGCGTACCCCTTTCAAGCTGCTATGCTGACATCACAAAGCAACGGGAGACTGAATGACCTCTGACATCAGTATTGTCTGGCTGGGAACCATTGCCAGCCTGCTAGCGGGCCTTGCCAGTGGTGTGGGCGCCCTGGGTGTGTTCCTTGTTCGTACCCTCACCCACAAGTTGCAGGACGGAATGCTGGCTTCGGCTGCTGGTGTGATGCTGGCGGCTTCATTTTTCTCTCTCTTGTTGCCTGGCCTCGAGTACGGCGAACAGATGACCGGCAAAACCTGGACTGCCGCGCTGATCGTCATCTTCGGTCTGCTTTCAGGTGCCGCGGCACTATACTTTGTGCACCAGAAACTTCCCCACCAGCACTTCGAACTGGGCCGTGAGGGATCGGACGCCTCTTATATCCGTGGTATCTGGCTCTTCATCGTTGCCATCACACTCCACAATTTCCCGGAAGGCATGGCCGTTGGCGTCGGTTTTGCCGGCGGTGATGTGAACAATGGCTACGTGCTGGCCACCGGCATCGGGCTTCAGAACATCCCGGAAGGACTGGCCGTGGCATTTTCCCTGCTTGCCATCGATTATTCCCGCACCAAGGCATTTGCCATCGCCCTCATGACCGGCCTCGCCGAACCCTTGGGCGGCCTCTTCGGTGCCACCCTGGTATGGCTGGCCGAACCCCTGATGCCCTGGACTCTGGGCTTTGCAGCAGGCGCCATGCTGTTCATCATCAGTAACGAAATCATCCCGGAAACTCACCACCGGCAATGGAAGATCATGTCCACCTTCTGCCTGATGGGAGGGTTCGCCGTGATGATGTTCCTGGATGCTACGCTGGGCTAATAGCCCAGACGCCCGCCAAGGCCTCCAGAGCTTCTGCGATCAGAGGCTCTTCCTGGCGGCCGCGGTGCCAGATAAAGCTGAGAGCACAGGGCAGTTGCACTCCGTCGACAATTTCCAGGCCGGTTTCCTGGCGCTCAGCCATGGCAAGTGCATCCCGCGCGAGACTCAAGCCCACACCGGCCCGAACCAGATCCAGCATGCAGGCCTCCTGATCAACCTCTGCCACGCCACGGGGCATTAACCCAAGGGGTTCCAGAGTGCCTTTGAGCAGCCGGTGATGAACGGAGTCCTCGGGCGTCACAATCCAGGGCATGGTGGCCAGATCAGACCATTGCACAGACCGAATTCTCGGCCCCCAGCCCGCGGGGGCAACCACATAATAGTTGAACCGGGTCAGCTCACGATGAGTCACATCGGGTGCCAGTGACCCCGGCCCAACACCCGGCGGCGCCAGGAAAAAGCCGACGTCGAGCCGGCCATCCCGGACCTGCTGTAATACGCTGCCGCTCATGCCCTGCCTTAGTTCGGTTTCCAACTGAGGCGCCCGTTCGACCAACCGGTGCAGAAACGCGCCGAGACGGATGAATTCCGGATCCACAATGGTACCGATGCGCAATCGCCCTCGCAGCGTGCTGTGCATTGCTCGGGCACTCTGCTCAAAGGCGGCCACCGCTGCCAGCGCCTTCTCTGCCGGCTGTAGCAGAGCCTGGCCATCCGGTGTCAGGACCAGCCCCTGGGGTTTGCGCAAGAACAGTTTCAGTCCCAACTCATCCTGCAGTTGCTTCAGCTTCAGGCTAACGGCGGGCTGGGTCAGGTGAAGGCGAATTGCAGCACGGGAAACACTACCCTCCCGCGCCACGGTAACGAATGCCCGAAGGCTCTGAAGGGGATGCATAGAGGACCTCGCTTCCGGGACATGATATAAAATTAACTTATATCATGCTTTTAAAAATCTCAATTGCTTTACCCAATAGCCACCCCTAACCTACATGGTCAGATATTAATCAACGCTCATTTTTAGCCCGCAGAATCATACATTCTGTCCCCTTTTAGAGGCTGAGCACGAACAGACAGAGGCATCCATGACCGAAGCAACCATCCAGCATTATATTAATGGCCAAATATCTCCCGGCACATCCAGCCACTCCCAGGAGGTATTCAACCCGGCTACCGGCCAGGTAACCGGACGGGTGGCCCTGGCCAACGGTGACGATGTGAATGCCGCTGTTGCTGCCGCCGATGCGGCATTCCCGGCCTGGGCCGACACACCGCCCATCCGCCGGGCACGGGTCATGTTCAAGTTTCTGGAACTGCTGAACACGCACAAGGATGATCTTGCCCGCGCCATCACCGCCGAACACGGCAAGGTTTTCACAGACGCCCAGGGCGAAGTGGCCCGGGGCATCGACATTGTCGAGTTTGCCTGTGGTATTCCCCAGCTTCTGAAAGGCGATTACACAGAACAGGTCAGCACCGGCATCGACAACTGGACCACCCGCCAGCCTCTGGGCGTGGTCGCCGGCGTCACCCCCTTCAACTTCCCGGCGATGGTGCCCATGTGGATGTTTCCGGTGGCCATCGCCGCGGGCAATACCTTCGTTTTAAAGCCCAGTCCGCTGGACCCAAGCGCGTCCCTGATGATTGCCGACCTGCTGAAACAGGCTGGCCTGCCCGATGGGGTGTTCAATGTGGTCCAGGGTGACAAAGAGGCGGTGAACGCCCTTATTGAACATCCCGATGTTCAGGCGCTGAGTTTTGTCGGCTCTACCCCCATTGCCAACCTGCTCTACGAGAAAGGCGCAAAACACGGCAAGCGCATTCAGGCCCTTGGCGGCGCCAAGAACCATATGGTCGTCATGCCGGATGCCGATCTGGACAAAGCGGTCGATGCCCTGATCGGTGCCGCGTACGGCAGTGCCGGCGAGCGCTGCATGGCCATCAGCGTGGCCGTGCTGGTTGGCGATGTTGCGGACAAGATTATGCCCCGGCTTGCCGAAAGAGCCCGCGCCCTGAAAGTGAAAAACGGCGAACAGCTCGATGCCGAGATGGGCCCGATTGTGACTGCCGCCGCACACCAGCGCATTACCGGCTACATTGACAAGGGTGTGGCCGAAGGTGCCGAGCTGGTCGTCGATGGCCGTGAGTTCGATGCGTCGAACACTGGCGAGGGCTGTGCCGATGGCTTCTGGATGGGCGGTTCACTGTTTGATCACGTCACGCCTGACATGACGATTTACAAGGAAGAAATCTTTGGCCCGGTTCTGGCCTGTGTCCGGGTGCCGGATATTGCCACCGCCATTCGCCTGATCAACGACCACGAATTCGGCAACGGCGTAAGCTGCTTCACCGAGAGCGGCAGCGTGGCCCGGGAATTTGGCCGCCGAATCCAGGTCGGCATGGTCGGGATTAACGTACCCATTCCTGTACCCATGGCATGGCACGGCTTCGGCGGCTGGAAACGCTCCATGTTCGGCGATACCCACGCCTACGGCGAAGAGGGCGTGAAGTTCTACACGCGCCAGAAATCCATCATGCAGCGCTGGTCCGATTCCATCGATGCCGGTGCGGAATTTGTAATGCCAACCGCCAAGTAACAAGAGAACCAGCTGCGGAGAAAACGCCATGTCCGACAACAACAACGCGACGGGACATCAGGAGTTTGACTACATCATAGTCGGCGCCGGCTCTGCCGGCTGCCTGCTGGCCAACCGCCTGAGCGCGAATCCGGACAACCGGGTCCTGCTGATCGAAGCCGGTGGTCGGGACAACTACCACTGGATTCACATCCCGGTGGGCTATCTGTACTGCATCGACAATCCCCGAACAGACTGGCGCTTTCGCACCGAACCCGACCCAGGCCTCAACGGCCGATCGCTGATTTATCCCCGCGGCAAGACCCTGGGGGGCTGCTCCAGTATCAACGGCATGCTCTACATCCGTGGCCAGGCTCGCGATTACGAGCAGTGGGCGGACATTACCGGAGAGGATGCCTGGAACTGGGACAACTGCCTTGCCGACTTCATGCGCCACGAGGATCATTATCGTCTTGATGATGGCGGCGATGCCGACCCGGAGCACCACAAGTACCACGGCCACGGCGGCGAGTGGCGTGTGGAGCACCAGCGCCTGAAGTGGAAAGTGCTGGAAGACTTCGCTACCGCCTGCGTAGAGGCTGGCATACCCCGTACGCGGGATTTCAACCGCGGCGACAACGAGGGCGTGGACTACTTTGAAGTAAACCAGCGCTCCGGCTGGCGCTGGAACACATCAAAAGCATTCCTCAGGGACGCCGAAAAGCGCCCCAACCTGACCCTGTGGCACTCAACCCAGGTGCTGGGCCTGGAAACAGAGAACTCCGGCTCAGGGCCCCGCTGTGTCGGTGTCCGGGTCGAGCGCTCCGGTGGCGATGACGTCATCGCCCGGGCAAAACGGGAAGTAATCCTGTCCGCAGGCGCCATTGGTTCACCGCAACTGCTGCAACTCTCCGGAATCGGTCCGGCCGATCTCCTGAAAGAGCATGGCATTGATGTGGTTGCCGACCTGCCGGGGGTTGGGGAGAACCTCCAGGACCACCTACAGATTCGCTCGGTGTACAAGGTAAAGGGCGCTACCACCCTGAACACCATGGCCAATTCACTGATCGGTAAGGCCCGCATTGGCCTGGAGTACCTCCTCACCCGTTCCGGCCCCATGAGCATGGCGCCGTCACAGCTTTGCCTATTCACCCGCAGTTCCGAGGAGTACAAACACGCCAACATCGAGTACCACGTTCAGCCACTGAGCCTGGACGCCTTCGGCCAACCCCTGCACAACTTCCCGGCCATCACCGCCAGCGTCTGCAACCTGAACCCCACCAGCCGGGGCACGGTGCGTATTCGAAGCAGCGACCCGAAACAGGCGCCGGCGATTTCGCCCAACTACCTGAGCACTCCGGAAGACCGGAAAGTGGCCGCTGACTCTTTGAGGGTAACGCGGCGGATCGCAGAACAGCCCGCGTTCATGCAGTACCAGCCGGAAGAATTCAAACCCGGCCTAGAGTACCAGACCGACGACGAGCTGGCGAAACTGGCGGGCGACATCGGCACCACGATCTTTCACCCGGTGGGCACTACACGCATGGGCCGCGCCGATGATGACCAGGCAGTGGTGGACCCGCATCTGAGAGTACGCGGCGTGGCCGGACTGCGTGTGGTGGACGCCGGGGTCATGCCCACCATCACCAGCGGCAACACCAACTCCCCCACCCTGATGATTGCGGAAAAGGCCGCCCGCTGGATTCTCGCCGGTGATTGAGCATTGAACTGGTTGCAGTTTCCAGGTTTTTGAAGAGGATCAGGCTGCTAGAATTGGCAGCCTGTTTCATCTGCAAAGGAATGATCCACCATGACGCTTGCCACCTGGCTGGCCGTTGTCACCATTTGCGTTCTTGGCGCCATGTCACCGGGCCCGTCATTGGCCCTGGTACTCAAACAGACGCTCACCGGCGGTCGACGCAACGGCGTCATTACCGCCCTTTGCCATGGCGTCGGCGTCGGCATCTATGCCTTCCTGAGCATTCTCGGGCTGGCCGCCATCATCACAGCCTCGCCAACGGCGTTTTCAATCCTGCAGTGGGGCGGTGCCCTGTACCTGGCCTGGCTGGGTATGAAAGGACTGATGGCAAAACGCCAGCCGGATGACGAACTGCCCGAGCCGCCCACCACCAAAAGTGCGGCCCGTGACGGTTTCCTGATTGCCTTCTTCAACCCGAAAATCGCCGTCTTCTTCCTGGCTCTGTTCAGCCAGGTGGTAGGCACCGACACCAGCCTGGTGGCCAAGTTCGGCTATGCCGCAACCGCTCTTGTCATTGATACCAGCTGGTACCTGATCGTCGCCTGGCTGTTCTCCAACCCGAAATGGCTGACCCTGCTCCGGCAGAAAGCCGTGTGGTTCGAGCGCATCTTCGGCGCCATTCTCATCGGCCTGGCCGGCCGCCTGGTTGTCGGCATTCTGAACGGCAAATAACCGGCTCAACCCGCCAGCTGGACAATCTCATCGTACTCGCGAGTCTGGACCACTTGCTCGGCGGCGGGTTCTGAGGCCAGGCTGCAGGCCTCATTGACCATGGCATTGGCCACCGTTTGCGCCTCAATCCCCCTGTACTTATCCAGGGGACCAATCAACAGGCGGTTGACCAGCGGCATCGCTTTTATGCCCAGGGCCTCGGCGGTGCGCTGTTCCTTCCGATCGCCCAGCAACAGGCTGGGGTGATAAATGGACAGGTAGGGGTAGTCGAGATCTCTCAGGGCATCTTCAAGCTCGCCCTTCACCCGGTTATAGAAAATGGTCGAGGAGGATGAGGCGCCGATGGCAGACATCAGGATAAACGCCCGCACTCCATGGGAACGGCCCAGCTCACCCGCTTTCAGAGGGTACCCCAGATCCACCTTGCGGAACTGATCCTGTGAGCCGGCTTTTTTGATGGTGGTGCCCAGGCAGCAGATAATCACATCAACATCGAAGAGTTCGGAGTGATCCTCCAAGCGATCAAAATCGACTTCATGCTGCGCCAGTTTGTCATGCAGCGTAGGCAGCTTGTGCCGCACCAGCGCCACCACCTGTGACACCTCGTCCCTGCCCAGCAAACCCTGCATCACCTTGCCACCGGTCAAACCGGTAGCACCCAGCAACATCACCTTCATATCAACCCATCCCCAACGTTTTCTGCGACCATCCTACCAAAGACCCATCGAAACGGGTTTATCGTCGTATGTAACACCTGACCAACCCATGTTGCACAGATTCCGTAGCGACCAACAACAGGAGAACAACCATGACAACAGCCTCCACTACCCTCAGAGACCTTAAAGGCCTCGGCCACACGCCTTCAGGCCTTTCCGAATCCGCCCTGATCATGATCGACTGCCAGAACACCTATCGGGAAGGCATAATGAAACTTGAAGGGGTCGAGAACGCTCTGGAAGAAGGGAAAAAGTTGCTGGAAAGAGCCCGGGCGCTGGGCATCCCGATCTTTCACATCCGGCACGATGCCGGCCCCGGCTCTCCCTATGACATTAACGAGCACATCGGGGCCATAGCCGATATCGTGGCGCCCATCGAGGGCGAGCCGGTAATCACCAAAAACTTCCCGAACTCGTTTGTGCAAACGGACCTCGATGAACAACTCAAAGCCAAAGGCGTGAAGAACATCATCCTTGCGGACTTCATGACCCACATGTGCGTCAACTCGACCGCTCACGGCGGCTTCAATCTCGGGTACGCGCCCACGGTCGTTGCCAGCGCGACGGCCTCCCGTCCGTTGCAGGCGGCCAACGGCAAGGTACTGTCTGCCCAGGAGGTGCACGATGGCGCCCTGGCGTCCACGCGGGACCTTTACGCGGCGGTGGTCGACAGTGTCACCGATGTGCCGGACTGACCCCACCTAAAAAAGCACCGGGCATGGCCCGGTGCAAAGACTGACAACAGATCGTCAGGTGGACGTAAATACTGCAAGCTTAATCGCTGACCGGACTCTCTTTCATGGCGGCATTCATTCGCCGACGCAGCAGCGGACCAACCAGGTAAGGCAGAATCAGTCCCAGGCCTGCGACGATCCAGAGCCCCATTGCCAGCGGACTTGCCCAGAGTACGCTCCATTCGCCATCCGATAGCACCAGGGCATGACCAAGGTTCTTTTCCATCTCGGGCCCCAAGAGCAGGCCAAGGATGATCGGCACCAGCGGTATTTCCAGCTTGCGCAGGAAGTAGCCGGCGACGCCGAAGGCCACCATGAAGTACAGATCAAAGGTGCTGTGACTGATGGAGTAGATGCCAACGAACGCCACCATGGTAACGATGGGCAGCAGATACATCGGAGGCACCGAGAGCAGCTTCACGAAGAAGCCGACCAGCGGAATGTTCAACACCAGCAGCAGGACGTTGCCAATCAACAGAGCGGCAATAACACCCCAGACAATGTCCGCATTCTGGGTGAACATCAGCGGTCCCGGCGTGATATTCAGGGAGATCAGCATCGCCAGCAGAACCGCGGTGGTGCCGCTTCCCGGCACCCCGAGGGTCAGCATGGGCACCAGGGCGCCAGAGGATGCACCGTTGTTTCCGGCTTCGGGAGCGACCACACCCCGAATGTCACCTTCTCCAAACTTGCCTTTCTTACCGACCACCTGCTTTTCGAGGGTATAGCTGATAAAGCTGCCCAATGAGGCACCTGCGCCGGGCAAAACGCCGGAAATAAAGCCAAGCACACCACCACGCAGCTGGGTGGGGATCGTCATCACCAACTCTTTCATGGTCAGTGTCAGTTTGCCCACGTTCATCTTGTCTCGCCCCCGTCCCATGCGGGATTCCACAAAGAACAGAAGCTCGGAGATGGCAAACAGCCCGACAATGGCCAGAATGAAATCGATACCCTCATACAACTCCAGCACGCCAAAGGTGTAGCGCTGGGTCCCGGTCGAGATGTCGATGCCCACTGTGGAGATCATGATCCCCAGGGTGGCGGCGACCACGGTTTTCACCGGGTTCTTGCCGGTGATTCCGCCCAGCGTGGCAAAGGCCAGCAGGAACAGGGCAAAGTACTCGGCCGGCCCAAAGGTAAGGGCAAACCTGGCCAATACCGGCGCCAGCATGATCAAGCCAATGGTGCCAATCAGACCGCCAGCGAAGGATGCAATTGCGGAAACTGCCAGGGCGTCGGCTGCCCGCCCTTTCCGGGCCATGGGATACCCATCCAGGCAGGTCATCATCGCCGGTTCATCACCCGGAATGTTCAGCAGAATTGAGGAAATCCGGCCACCATACATGGCACCGGCGTACACTGCTGTCAGCAGGATCATCGCGGTTTCCGGCGGCAGGCCGAGGGTGAAAGCCAGGGGGATAAGAATGGCGACACCATTAGCAGGCCCCAGACCGGGCAGGCACCCGATCAACGTGCCCACGAACGCACCGAACAGAGCAAACATCAGGTTATACGGAGTCAGGGCTACCGCAAAACCCTCCATCAAGAAGCCCAGGGTTTCCATCAGTGCACCTCCAGCAGGCCGGCAGGCAGACTCAGGGACAGGCCATAGTTGAACAGCACGAATACCACAACAGCGCTCAGCAGGCCGGTGAGAAATGCCGGCCTTGGCGCTGCGCCCATGCGCCAACTGAGGGTACCCACAGCCAGGGTAGTGGCAATGACGAAGCCGAGGGGCTCCAGCAGCAACGTGTAGACCACAAGAACCACCAGCGAGATCACAAGCTCAAAGGCTGATTTGCCGACTGGCCACTGGGCGTCCGGATCCGGCTTGATCATCAGGTAGAGGCTGCCGGCCACCAGAACGACCGCCAGCATGGTGGGAAAGGTTTCCGGCCCTACCGTCTCGGCGCCACCGAAAGGCTCAGGCCACTGTTGGGCGGCCCAGCCATAGGCAACGGCGAGAACAAGTAGACCCAGACCGAGAATACGATCACCGAGACTGGTCATTTGAGGAGTCCTATTTCACGTGAGAGGTTCTCAATGTCCTGCACCTGGTTGCGGACGAATTCGTCGAACTTGCTCGCCGGCGGGTGGAACGGAATCAGGCCATTGCTCTTCATAACCTTTTTCCACTGCTCACTGGCGTACAGCGTATCGACAGCATCCACCCAATAGGACTTGGCCTCCTCGCTGGCGCCTTTGGGCATATAGAAGCCACGCCAGTTCGGGCCAACTGCATCAATACCCTGCTCTTTTGCCGTTGGAAGGTCGCTGAACTTTCCAGGCAGACGTTCCTCGGAAAGCACTGCGACGACCCTCAGGTCACCGGACTCGAGAAAGCCGGTGGCTTCGGAAATATCTCCGGTGAACGCATCCACTTGCCCACCAACAACCTGGCTCATGGCCTCACCGCCGTTGTTGTAGGAAAGGTAGGGAATCGAGGGGAGCTTGTCGGCGCCCGCCGCCTTGGCCGCAATCAGCACCTTGAGATGGTCCCAGCCGCCACGGGCGCTGCCACCGGCGAATTTCACGGATTTCGGGTTGGCTTTCACAGCGTCCATCAACTCGCTGAGGTTCTGGTATTCGGAGTCCTTGCCAACAGCGATGATGCCGTAATCGGCCCCCAGGGCCCCGACCCAGGTGACCATATCCGCGTTCATACCCGGGAACTGCTTCTGGGCCAGGCGGGTTGTGGTCGCCGTTGAAGCGGCCACCAGCAGCTTGTCGTCTTCTGCACGCTTGCTCACAGTGTGTGCATAGGCCACGCCACCGCCTGCGCCAGCCATGTTTACGGTCTGCACGCTGCCGTCAACCAGGCTGAGGTCCTGCAACACATTGCCGACACTGCGGCAGGTGAAATCCCAACCGCCGCCGGGATCAGCCGGGGCGAGACATTCCACTTTTCCGGAGGGCTGCCAGGCCATGGCAGACATGGAGACGGCCGCAGCCGCCACAAAAGACAGGGTTCGCTTGATCATCATGGTTGTCACCTCATCAACTTGTTTTTGTGATCACTCCTGAGGCAGGACCGTGTTGGCCGGGTCCCTGGCTATGGCAGGCCAGAGGAGCGATTGCAGGCAGGTTAATAGGTGAAACCCGAGACCCGGAAGCTTGTGCAAGTAACGCCTTTAAAGGGCTTAACGGGCATTTTGTTCATATTGATTACGGGCAACCCGGGCGATCATGCAGTACCCTGACAACCAAACGACAACAAGCCATGACCAACCGTGTTTCGAAAAACCAAACTCAAAACCCGAATGATCCTTACACTGGGTCTGCTGGGCGCGCTGCAAACCATGCTAATTGGTGGCTTTGCCGGCTATTACCTCAGCGATTCCCTGTACGATGAGATCGGCCAGCGGGCTCTGATGGTCGCGAAGACCGTGGCCGCCACCCCCGCCGTGATTGATGGCGTGCGTTCCCGGGATGTAAACGGACTGAACCGCCTTGCCACGCGCCTGACCGATACCAACCAGGCCTTGTTTATTGTCATTGGCGATCATGAAGCCATTCGCCTGGCCCATCCTGACGCAAGCCGCATTGGCCACTCTATGGGTGACGATGATGGCGACTTCGGCCGCAAGGCCCTTGTGGAAGGCAACGCTTATGTGGCCCTGGCCAGAGGCAGTCTTGGCGAATCCATGCGCGGTAAGGCGCCCGTAACGGTTCCTGAAACCGGAGAGATCGTTGGAATCGTGTCGGTCGGCTACAGCCTTGAGCAGGTCGAAGCTACCATTCAGCGCTACAACCTGGTGCTCTATGGCGTGGTCGGGCTGATGCTGCTGGTCACCATCCTGTCGGCCATTGTCATCGCCGGCCGATTCAAACAGGCCATCTTCGGTCTGGAGCCTGAAGAAATCGCCCGGCTGTTTCGGGAGCGGGAGGCAACACTCCAGTCTGTGCGGGAAGGGATCATTGCGGTCAATCGGGACGGCATAATCACCACAGCAAACCGTGCCGCCTATGAAACACTGGACTTGCCAACCGACAACCCACTTGCCGGCCGCCCGATTCTGGAGGTTCTTCCGGAAAGCAGCCTGATGTCTGTGCTGGAATCCGGCCACCCGGATTTCGACCGGGAGATCTGGCTGCGTGGTCGCCAGATGGTGGTGAATCGGTTACCTGTTCGACAGGGCGACGAGATCATTGGTGTGGTTGCCAGCTTCCGGTTGCGCAATGAACTGGACCAGGTCAGCCATCAGCTCACGCGGATTCAGCAATATGCGGATACCCTGCGCAGCCAGACCCACGAATATTCGAACAAACTCCATACCATTGCCGGGCTCATCCAGATCGGCGCTACCGAAGAAGCAATGAATCTGATTGGCAGTGAAGTGAGTGACCACCAGGCGCTTATTCACCTGCTGCTGGAGGCCGTGCCTGATCCGGTTATCGCCGGGTACCTGCTCGGCAAATACAATCGCGCCAGGGAGATGGGATTACGGCTGGACATTGATCCTGACAGTCAGATGGCAGACCTGCCCGCCACCCTGCCCCGGGATCAGCTAGTCAGTGTTCTTGGCAATCTGATCGACAACGCCCTGGATGCCACGCGCCTTGAAACAGGTGCCGGTGGGCGAGTGCAACTCTCGATGACGGATCTCGGCCAGGAGCTGATTTTCGAAGTCCAGGATCAGGGGCCCGGCATTCCGGAGTCTGAACGGCAGCGGATTTTCGAGAAAGGGGTAAGCAGTAAGGAAGGCGAAGCCCGTGGCTATGGCCTGCATCTGGTCCAACAGTTTCTGGGGTACTGGGGCGGCTCGGTAACGGTCGATAACATCCCCGAGGGCGGCAGTCGCTTTACCCTATACTTACCGAAAAAGCCCGAGCGGAGGTTCGAACATTGACCACCATTCGCCTGCTGATCGTCGAGGATGACCGGAAAATCGCCGAAATACAGCGACGTTTTGTTGAACGTTTGGAAGACGTTGAACTTTGCGGCATCGCCCATAGTCTTGCGGATGCCCGGGACCAGATCGAGATACTGACACCGGATCTGATTCTGCTGGATGTTTACTTTCCCGATGGCAATGGACTCGAACTGCTTCGCGAACTGCGGGCTGAAGACAGCGGTAGCGATGTCATTCTGATAACCGCCGCCAAGGAGGTTGAAACCTTGCGCAGCGCTCTGAGAGGCGGTGTTTTCGACTACATATTGAAACCCCTGGTTTTCGAGCGTTTGCAGGAGGCGGTCAACCGCTACCGCGACCACATGGAGCGCTTGTCATCACTGCACCATGTTGCCCAGAAGGAGGTGGATGCCCTGCTTCCAAGAACCAGCAGCGAAAGCACGCCGGGCACAGAACAGCGTTTGCCCAAGGGAATTGATGCCCTCACCCTGGACAAGATCCGGGCGGTGATGGCAAAGGGCAGCCATCTGAGTGCCGAGGATGTGGGTGGCGCCATCGGAGCCTCCCGAACAACCGCCCGGCGTTATCTGGAATACCTGGTGGGTACAGAAGAGCTGTCCGCCGAAGTGACCTATGGTAGTGTCGGACGCCCGGAGCGACGATACCGTGCCCCAAACCCACCCTCCTGAGAGACGATGGAGTTCTGATTGAAGGCGCTGATTCTGAGTCTTGCAGCCCTGGTGTTCCTGACCGGCTGCCAGGAATCTCCCACCGGCCGGAACCGACTGGCCCTGGTTCCCGACGCTGTTCTGGCGGACATGGGCCAGGACAGCTTCGAGCAGATGAAGCAGCAGAACGCGGTAATCACAAGGCCAGACGTCAACCGCCTGGTAAAATGCATTACCGAGGCCCTGGTCACTGCGGCCCATACAGAATACCCCGGGGCACCGATGCCCCAATCCTGGGAAGTAGCCGTCTTTGAGAACCCCACACCTAACGCTTTCGCCCTGCCCGGAGGCAAGATTGGCGTGCATTCAGGGCTACTGCAGCTCGCGGAAAACCAGGCGCAGCTGGCCACCGTCATTGGGCATGAAATTGCTCACGTTCTTGCTGACCATGGCAATGAACGTTTAACCCAGCAACTGGGCCTGCAGGCAGGCATGCTCCTCGTCGGCCTGTTCACCGAAAGTGAAATTGCAGAAGACCAGATCCAGCAGGCCCTCGGCATCGGTGCCCAACTGGGCATTACTCTGCCGTTCAGTCGCGCCCATGAAGAGGAGGCAGATCTGATGGGGCTGGAAATCATGGCCCGGGCCGGCTTTGAGCCGGGCCAGAGCGTTCGCCTCTGGCAGAACATGGCGCAGGCTTCTGGCTCACAACCACTGGAATTTCTCTCAACCCACCCGAACCACGATACCCGTATTGCCTCCCTGCAAAATCAGCTGGCTGCCGCCCGCTCGGTTTTCGAGAGGGTTCCCCCGGCCAACTGTCAGATCTGATTCAGTCGCATTCACCGTATATTTGACTATCATCAAGTCTAGCGGCGCGTTAATACTGAGGCAGATTCCATGGTGGAACGCTTGCCACATCCGGACGGCTTCAGGCTGGTTCTTACCCCCAACCGTTCACTGAGCTGGCATGGCAATGTCAGAATCTGGGCCGCCCTGTTTATTCTTTCAGCCCTGATAGCCACAGGGTTCACGCTCATGGGCGCCTGGGTGATCATCCCATTTGCCGGCCTGGAGCTTATTGCGCTTGCCTGCGGCATCTACCTTACCTCTCGCGAATGCCAACGGCAGGAGGTTTTGTCCATCGACAATAACGACATTCATCTGGAGAAAGGCAGAAAGCGCAAGCAGGCGGAATGGACGCTACCGATCCGCTATTCGCGCCTTCAGATCCACTCACCAACGCACCCGTTCACGCCGGCGAAGCTGTCGCTCACCCATCGGGATACCGAAGTATCGATTGGTGGCTTCCTTAACATTGAGGACACTCAGAAGCTCATTGGCATGCTCGAACAAAAAGGACTGCTGATAGAACGCAAAGAGCCCGATCCGCAGATCGGGCTCTGGTTCTGAGACATTTCTGCTACTTGAGCGGGGGTGTCTGCTTGCGGGCCAGGAAATAATAGACAAGACTGGCAACGCCACACACGATCAGTACCCATCCTGCCCCTTCGGCCATCTGGGTGTCTCCACTGCCCAGGCCGATCAGCACCACAATACCGATGATGATGCTGTACATCGCTGACAGGAAAAGAATGATCAGACTCTTGCGTGGCTCTTTGGTAATAACCGTTTTCGGATCTTCCATAGTCGATCCTCCCGTTCGATCGATGAGCGGGCAGACGGAAATCAGACCCGCCATTTAGCAACGTTCTACCCGGGAGTGTAGATCATTTTTTGCTCACACACGGCTTTCAGGCATAGCGAATACCACTTATCTGCTTTTCCCGCATGAGCTTTTACTCGTAGCTGGCTGCGATCCTGTCGATATCTCCGGCTTCACGGGCTTTATCCAGCGCCTGCTGGAGATCTTCAATCACCGCCGGATCGGTATTGTTGCTGAAGGCCAGATACATAGGCGTTTCACGGAAGACCAGCACCGGCTGCAGCCCGGTAATCCCGTGCTCTTCTTTTGCCACCAGAGGACCTACCAGGCCATCAGTGACCCATAAGTCCGCCTGCCCCAGAGTCAGGCGACGGGTATTTACATCACCGGAAATGCCCATGATGACATTAAAGCCCTGATCGACCAGGTACTCGGACATCACATCGCCCTTGTAACCGGCTATTCTCAGGTCTTTGGCCTCTTCCAGGGAGCTAAGGGTGATGTCGGAATCCGGTGCGGCAAACAGCGTCCATTTGATGGATGCCAGAGGGCCTACCCACTGAAACTGGTCTTCCCGCTGCTCGGTGCGTGCGGTACAGAAAAGCCCATGATTTTCCCGATCCTGTACCCAGTTATAGGCGTAACTCCAATCCCGCATTTTCATTACGTAGTCATAGTCGACCCGGGAAAGCATTGCTTTGACCATGTCCGTGCAGATGCCGGTAATGTCGTCTTCGTTATGGGCAAAGCCTTTTCCGGTTTCCGAAGCATTATAGGGCGGGTAGTTTTCCGTGAAGATATAAAGACGCTCGGCTGCGAAAGCCGGTTGACCAGTGGCCGACAAGGCCAGGGCGATAATACCGGTTTTAATGCCTTTGATTACCTTCGAGGAGACCGATGCAATTTCTGTGGGCATTCTCTAATCCTTTTCGACATTTCAGCTGGAACGGGAGTCAGGTGGCCGCAATGGGTGACCAGAAACCAGGAATATGGTTGCAAAAGCGACACTCTGGCATTTAATGTCATCCATTGTGATTGATTATGCCAGTAAAGCCCATGATTGCGCTTCCTGCGGGAAAAGTCAGTGACAAAACGTATCTGAAAACCCGTCTTTGTTTCAGGCAGTGTCGGGGAGCCCCTCTTTGCCTTTACCGTTGGCGGCGGTACTGACGACCTTCGGTCCGATAACGCGAAGGCTGCCATGCCTACAGACTACGTTGAGAGGCGTTCGGGAGACCACATCACCGTCGGCCGTCACCGTTTTTGGTTTGCCGGTGTGTACGAGACAGCGTTGGCTCTTGATATGGACCAGGGTGCTGGTACGCCTGGGAGCCTGCCTGTTAAGGCGAACCATCAAAAAGGTAAACAGGAGCTGGAGGATCGGTCGTGGCCGGACCGCGATCATATCCAGCTGGCCATCACTGGCGGAGGCCTCGGGAATCTCATTGCCACCACCAAAAAAAGCACCACTGGCTACCGCGATTGAAAGCCATCGCCCCTTTACGACGCCCCGATCACAACGAATGGTTGCCCTGAAGCCTCGCTTTGCGTTCAACCGGCGCAATAATTCAACGACGTAACTGAATCGCCCAAAGATTTTTTTCTCGGCACCATGGGACTCCCGCGCAGGCAAGGTTCCCATGCCCACATGGGCGACATTCAGAAAAATGCCGTCGCCATACTCTGCCACATCAACCGTTTGCGTAACGCCCCTGGCAATCAGTTCGCACAGGGCTTCCGGCTGTTGCGGAAGCCCGAGATTCCGGGAAAAGTCGTTGGCTGTTCCAGAGGGCAGAATGGCAAGCGTCGCGCCTTGGTTCCGGCATATGGCAGCGGCACGGTTCACCGATCCATCGCCGCCTGCGACGATAACCGTGTCCCCGGCGCCGAGATTCTCGCTCCAGTCGGCGTCTTCAAAGTCATGGCACCGGGGTTCGTGGATACCTGCCGAGGCCAGGTGCTCCAGCCAGAAGTCCCTGCCACGCTCACCATCACCCGCCCTGGAATTGCAAATCAACCAATAGGCCATTGCGCTTGTCTCTGCTCCCTCGCTCCAGCACAATTCTCGTCACCATTCCCTCACAATAATCAATAACAAGGCAAGCGCGATGGATTTCGTAAGAACCCCGGATAAACGCTTTGAAAGACTGCTGGACTATCCGTTCGAGCCCCACTACCTCGACGTTGGCGGTCTGCGAATGCACTATGTCGATGAGGGGCCTGCAGACGCAAGCCCTGTTCTGATGATGCATGGTGAGCCTTCCTGGTCCTATCTTTACCGTCATATGATCCCGGTGTGCGCCGCAGCCGGCCACAGGGTTATCGCTCCGGACCTGATCGGTTTTGGCAAGTCCGACAAACCCACGGCTATCGACGATTATTCCTACCAGCAGCATATGGACTGGATGCAGTCCTTCCTGGATCAACTGAAGCTCACCAACATTACCCTGGTGTGCCAGGACTGGGGCTCGCTGTTAGGGCTGCGGTTGGCGGCAGAAAATCCAGACCGGTTCCGGGCCATTGTGGTCGGTAATGGCATGCTGCCTACCGGCGATCAGAAAGCGCCGCCAGCGTTCAAGATCTGGAAGAATTTCGCCCTGCACAGCCCCTGGTTTCCCATCGCGCGGATCATCAACACCGGGTCCTTCCGCAAGCTGGGTCCCGACGAAATGAGGGCCTACGACGCGCCCTTCCCCGGCAAGAAGTACAAAGCCGGTGCGCGGGCCTTTCCCCGACTGGTGCCGATGCACCCGGACGATCCTGCCAGTGAGGCCAATCGTAATGCCTGGAAAGTGCTCGAACGTTGGGAAAAACCCTTCCTGACCACCTTCAGCAACGGCGATCCAATTACCCGGGGTGGCGATGCATACATGCAGAAGCGGATTCCGGGTGCGAAGGACCAGCCCCACGTAACCCTCAAGGGTGGTCATTTTCTTCAGGAAGATTCACCCGTGCCTTTCGCCCGGGCCATCAACGATCTACTCGCCACTCTCTCCTGAGTGATCCAGCTCCAAGGGCGGCGGACTCAATCCTGGCCCACCGGCACCCGTGGCCGGTAGTGCCAGGAAGACCAGCTGTAGAGGCCCAGTGCAATCCAGATCACCACAAAGCTGGCCAGCTGGATATCACTTAATGGCTCGCCGAAGACCAGCAAGGCAATGAAGAACTGCAAAGTTGGGTTGATGTACATCAGGAAGCCGACGGTCGCCAGCCGCAGGCGCCGGGCCGCACCGGCAAACAGGAGCAACGGAATGGCTGTAACAATGCCGCTCGCCATCAGCAGTCCGCCGATATAGACATCCTCTCCGAAGTGGGACATGCCCTCGCGGGCAAGCCAGCCAAAAGTCAGCAGGCCGACTGGCAGCAACAGCATGGTTTCAACAAACAACCCGGAAAGCCCATCCAGCATCACCTGCTTGCGAACAAGACCGTAGGTACCAAAACTCATGGCAAGGGCCAATGAAATCCAGGGCAGCTCACCAAGAAGCGCCAGCTGAATCAGGATTCCGATACCCGCCAGCACCACAGCGGCCATCTGCCATGACCCCATACGCTCACGCAGCACGAGCATCCCGAGAGCAACATTCACCAGCGGCGTCAGGAAGTAGCCAAGACTGGCCTGGAGAACATGGCGGGTTTCTACCGCATAAATGTAGATGCCCCAGTTAGCGGCAATGAGCAACGCACAGGCAAGTACTCGCCAGAGCTGGGACGGGTTCGCCAACGCCGCTCTTACAGCCGGCCAGCGCCGTAAGCCACTGATCACCAGGGCCAGAAATACACAGGACCAGATAATCCGGTGGATCAGGATTTCAAACGCCGGCACGCCCTCGAACAGGGCAAAAAAGAGAGGAAAACAGCCCCAGATGGTATAGGCGCCCAAACCATACCAGACGCCCTTGGTCACTTCCGTCATGTGATAACCACCCCTGGGAATTGTCTTTTCAAGCAGGCTTTTTCTGGGTGACCACCAGCGCCACACCAACAATGGCAATGAGGCCACCAGTCATCGCCAGTGCGCCCAGACGCTCGTCGAACAGAAAATATGCCTCCAGCGCAGTAACCGGTGGCACCAGATAGAACAGGCTAGCGACCTGGGACGCCGCACCCTGGCGGATCAGCCACATCAGGAGCAGCACGGCGCCAATGGATAAGCCGACCACAAGCCATGCCATGGACAATTGCAGTTGCAGAGTCCACTCAACCTCCCGGGTCTCCAGGGCAAAGGCGCCAATGGCAAACAGGGCGGCAGCGGCCGAAAACTGAATCAGTGAGCCTGCCACCAGATCCGCATTGGTGCCGTAGCGCTTCTGATAGACAGTGCCCATGGATATTCCGGCAAGGGCAAAAACGGCCCAGAGCAGGCTCCAGGGTGAGTACATTGAATCCGAGCCATTGACGCCAAATTTTTCCAGCAGCACCAGAGCAACTCCAACCAGGCCCAGGACCAGCCCCACCCACTGGCGACCACTGACGGACTCCTTGAGGAAGATAACTGCCGCACCTGCGGTTACCAGCGGCTGCAAGCCAACAATCAGGGACACAATCCCGGACGCCATGCCGTCCTGGATCGCATAGTAGACCCCGCCGAGGTAGCAGCCATGTACCAGCATCCCGGTGACCGCAAGATGCCCGGCACCGCGCCAGCCCGGCCAGCGGGTTTTCATGATCCAGGCCAGCCCCGCCAGCAACACCAGTGTCGACAGCATGCGGATCAGCAGCAGGGTGAACGGCTCCGCAAACGGCAGACCGTACTTGGCACCGATAAAACCGGTACTCCACAGCCAGACAAACAGCGCGGGCACGAAAAACGAGTAAAACAGTGAGCGCATGGACCTCAACCGGATTCGATATATTTGTCAGTCAGCTTACTTTATAAGTTAGCAGGCAAACAAAACAGATACAGAAATCCGGTTTCATGACCAGTACAGTTGATCAACCGCGAATCTCCGGCAGCCTTACCTCGATATCGGGTTCGGAGTCATGCCAATGGCCCTCCCAGGTCACTTCAGGAGATTCGCCCGGGCGTGGCACGATGGTAATGGACAGGGTTCCGAAACTGGTCGGCGCCGGACCAAAGCGGATGGGTTTGTCCTGTTCAAGCCAACGCGGGGGAATGCCGGCACAAAGAATCAGGCGATCGCCTTCCTCCCGGACAAAGCAGTTACGCACCATCAGCAGCCATTCGGCAGACGCCCACACATGATGACCATCGCCCATGCAGCCGCCGTCGGTCGCCGGATGGATCGCTTCGGGCCACTGCCCCGTTGGTGAGGCCAGCCGGGCAACCGCATCCACCAGATCCAGGAACCGTGGATCACCCGCGCGCAGGAGCACCTGCGCCACATGCAGGGTCAGGTAGGCGTTCAGGCCCGAATGAATCATGTCCTGATAAAACGCACCTTTCACAAAGCATTTGTCGAGCAGAAACTCGACGCAATCGAGCAATCTGGGATCATCCGGCTCACACAGCTGGGTGGGGTAACCGATCGCCAGAGAGCCAATGGCGCCGGCATCCAGGCGACGGTAGGGTGATGCCGGCATGCCCGGCCGCTTCAGCCGTTGCTCACAGGTTGCCAGACTGCGATCAACGGTCTGGCTGAACTCTCGGGCACCGGCGCCAAAATGCTCGCTGGTTGGCCGGTCAATCGGGGCAAACAATGCTTCGGCGGCCTTGAGGCCAGCGATGCCCCAGAAATCGTCCCAATAGTAATAGTCATTGGGCCCGAGGTGCTCGGCACTGAAACCGGCGGGCAGCAGACCCGCATGGGGCTCGTCAATCGTATCGCTGAGACGTTTTCTCTCGATCCAGCGAGCCCCCTTGCGCACGGGTTCCTGCCATTCACTGTGCAACGGCCTGCCCGTGAGTTCATGGTATCGCCTGAGAATCCAGAGCACTTCTCCATTGGCATCCCACTCCCCTTCCTGGGAGCGGAAATAGCCATTTTTCATCTGCCTCGCCGGGAACTGGTAGAGCGCCCGCTCGGCCCGGTCAGTCAGACCTGCACAAAGCAAGGCATGGATAATGAAAGCGGCATCCCTGAACCAGAACCGCTTGTAGGTGTAGGGACCGGGATACACGTCTTCCGGAGAGTGCAGAACCAGGGAACTCAGAGCAGCGTCATAGAGAAACTGCCAGGTTTCGTCCGGGCACTCCAACCGGGCGTGCCCTTTAAGGGCACTGGCCCAGCCATCCGAACGAATGATCGGGGCCGATTCATCCTGCAGCGGCACCCTGAGCCTGAGTTCCGATTCCTCCCCGGCCTCAACCCGGAACAGGGCCGCCGCCGTAACCATGCCAACGTCGCATGTTCCTTCGCTCTGGTCTTCCTTGTCGTGCAGGTGAATTCGAACGTCACCCTGGCGGTAGTTCGACACATGATGCCGCTCAGCGGGCCGATTGAAGAATACCGCCTGCTTGCCGTCCACGGTCCAGGCGTCTCGCTGTTCGGAGAGACGCACCTTGTTGATAAAACTGATCCCTTCAGGATTGGCCGGACGCAGTGATATGACCAGGGAGCCGGAAGTCTCAGCCCTCGCCTTCACCACCATCTCGCAAACGGGGCGGCCCTCCTCCACCACCACCCGGGAGCGGCTTGTCAGGGCCAGCCCATCCAGCTCCGACTCCGTGACCACACAAGGGCCATTTTCGAGTTCCTGGCGCTGCCGGGCCGTCCTGCAACGTGAAGGCAGAAGACAGCGGCCATCGTCTGCCAACAACCACGCATCCAGTGACCAGCTGTCATGGAACGGGGTCAGCAACCCGCGGGGATCCACAACCGGCAGTTCATCCACATTCGGCTGGCCAATGGCCGTCCAGTTTCGGTTACTCAAATTGATGTGAGTGATGGAGAATGCCCGGGGAATGAAGGCAACATCCTCGGGGTCGAACTGACGCTCCACCCAGTAGGGCCAGACCCAGTCGAGGTTATGCTGGATGACCCGACTGTTGATCAGCCCCCGCGCGTGGAAAACCACGCCGGCCCTGAGCAACTCGATAGGCTCGCCGACTTCCGAAGGCTGGGCAAAGCTGTGCAGTTTTCCGAGTAGCGCGATCGGGTCCAGAAAACCATGGCGATGGGCCACGCGCTTTACCAGATAACGCCAGGGCAGCCACTTCATCCAGCTCATTCGTTTGCCGCCTGTTCTGTTGGTTCAGTCTCGACCTTGTAACGAGCCAGGGCCCGCCGGGCGAGTCGGTTGAGAAACACCACGGCCAGTACCGTGCCTACGAAACCCGCACCGTAAATGGCCCACTCCAGTGGTGTGCGGCCGGTTTCCCGCACGCCCAGAGTAGAGAGGTCGGCAGCAAGCGAGCCGAGATACACGTTGTGCAGGGAAAAGGGAATCACACCGAAAAAGGTGCCGGCGACAAAACCGCCAAATGAAAAGTTGGTGAGACCGAACAGAAAATTGGACAGCTTGCCGGGAAAGAACGGGATCAGGCGGGTCAGCAGCACGATTTTCCACCCGTGGGGTGCCATTTCGTTGCTGACCACAGACAGTCGAGCCCGATTGCGGATATACACGTGGGCATGTTCACCCAGAAAATGCCGGGCAATCAGAAAGGCAATGGCCGAGCCAAGGGTGGTACCCACCACCACGTAAGCCGTGCCCTCCAGTACGCCAAACACAAAGCCAGCGCCGGTGGTCAGAAGAACCCCCGGAAGCAGTAGCACCATGGCAAGCACCATGATGCCAATAAACAATAAAGCCGCCCAGGCACCCTGGGTATCAAACCAGCGCAGTAACTCAACCACCTGTTGATGCACTCCAAACGCATAGAGCAGACCAACAATGAGGCCGACGCCGGCAATGCTGCCCCCCATCCAGAGGATGGGCGATTTTTTCCAGTTGCTCATGGCCTTAGCCTAACGCGGGAGGACACCGGGTCTCAAAGGCCGAGCAGATCATCCCGGTTTAGGGGCTGCTGAGAATCGACTGGAGTTTCTGGGTCAGCTCAACGGCCTCTGCACCCAACGGGGTGAGGTAGCCGCCATCTTTCTGGCTCGTCAGCCCCTTGGCGTACAGATTTTCCGCGGCTTTCACCGTTTCCGGGGCCGCCGAATGTGCATGCACCTTGAGCCCTTCCTGGGTAGACGTCGAGGGAAACTGGCCCAGCAGATTGAGTTCGGCAAGGTGATCAACAGAGAATGGCATGGCATTTCCTCGTATTATTATCGGGGGTTTACATCCAGCATAGCCGATTCACACCATGAAGCTTTCCCGAATTCTCAGCAACCGGAATGGCGTCAGTCGCCGTCAGGCCAATTTCCTGATCGCGTCGGGGCGCGTGGCCGTGAACGGGGCCATCTGCAGAGAACCGGCTACCGAAGTCGACCGCTTTTCCAGCGTCCGCGTGGATGACGAAACGATTCAGACCGGCGAAAACCGACTCTATCTCATGCTCAATAAGCCACCGGGGTTCCTGAGTGCAACCAGCGACGACGTCCACCCAACGGTGATGGAACTGATTGCCCCGGACCTGCGCCCGGATCTGCACATTGCTGGCCGGCTCGATCGCAGCAGTACCGGGCTTCTCATCCTCACCAGTGATGGTCGCTGGTCCCGCCAACTCACCGAGCCCCGCATCAAGATCCCGAAGGTCTACCGGGTAAGTACAGCCTACCCGATCGCTCCGGACACGCCGGAGCGATTCGCAGCGGGCATCTGGTTTGAGTTTGAGCAACTGACAACCTCACCCGCTCATCTGGAACGTTTGAGCCCCTGCAACGCCAGGATGACCATCTATGAAGGCCGTTACCATCAGGTCAAGCGCATGTTCCACGCTGTCGGTAATCGTGTGACGGCCCTGCACCGGGAGCGGATGGGGAATATCCGGTTGGACGAAACGCTGGCGCCCGGCGACTACCGACCGCTCACTGCCGACGAAATCAACCTGATACCGGATTGATCTGTCTCACAAACCTGCGGCGCACATCGGCTATGCTTGTAGGGTGCTTTGACTGGAACCAGGGACGATTCACCACCATGCCGAATCAGGCGAGCGACTTCTACCCACGGCCACTTCGTCACCTTAGCAGCTACCTCTCAGGGCTGGTGCAGGGCAAGCTCTGGCTGAAGGTGCTCATTGGCATGTTCCTGGGTTTGATTACGGGCACGCTCCTGGGCCCCTCCGTGGGACTCGTGGAACCGGACACCGGCACGTTGATCGGTAACTGGCTGGCTTTCCCGGGCCAATTGTTCCTGGCCACGATCCAGATGATCGTGATCCCGCTGGTGATTGCCTCGGTGGTTCGCGGGCTTGCCGCCAGTGAAGACCTCGAACAGTTGCGAAAGCTCGGCCTGAGGGTAACCGGCTTTTTCGTGGTCACCACTGCGATGGCGGCGTCGATAGGTCTCTGGATCGGCGACCTGATCAATCCCGGCAGCATGATGGCAGGGCTCGGCACTCCAGTTGCAGCTGGGGATAACAGTGTGCCTGTTGCCTCCATGCCGGGTGTGGATGAGCTACCGAAGACCCTGCTCGGGCTGTTGCCGGGGAACCCGCTCGACGCCATGGTTGAAGGCCAGATGCTCCAGGTGGTGATCTTTTCCATCATTGTCGGCATTGCCCTGGTGAGCATGGCCCCGGAAAAATCCAGGCCCATGCTGGACCTGCTCGATTCCCTCCAGCAAATCTGCATGACCGTCGTACGCTGGGCCATGCGCCTTGCCCCGATTGCGGTATTCGGCCTGATGGCTCAACTGACAACAACATTGGGGTTCCGGGCAATGCTCGGCATGGCCTCTTATGTGGCGACCGTCATTGCCGGACTCCTGGTATTGCTGGGAGTCTACATGCTCATTCTTAAACTTCTGGCGGGCCAGTCTCCCAAACGTTTTCTGAAAGACACCCGGGATGTGCTGCTACTTGCCTTTTCCACATCCAGCTCGGCGGCCGTCATGCCCCTGTCGATACGGACTGCCGAAGACAAGCTGGGGGTCCGGCCTTCGGTGTCGCAGTTCGTGATTCCGCTGGGTGCCACCATCAACATGAACGGCACGGCACTCTACCAGGCCGTTGCCACCATCTTTCTGGCCCAGGTTTACGGCATTGATCTCAGCATGGGAAGCATGGCGCTCGTGGTCGCCATGGCCGTCGGTGCCTCGATCGGTTCACCGGCCACCCCCGGGGTCGGCATCGTGATCCTTGCCATGGTGTTGCAGACCGTTGGCATTCCTCCCGCCGGCATTGCCCTGATCATGGGCGTGGACCGGATCCTGGATATGTGCCGAACCGCCATCAACGTGACGGGCGACCTGGTAACCTGCCGTCTGATGGAGAATCTCGCGGGAAAGAGGCTGCCGCCCGAACCATCACCCGAGGAAACTTCCTGATCGCGCGGAAGTGAATTGAACATCAGGGATCATTGAGATTTCAGCGGCGGGAACCGGGCGGCTGAAATAGTAGCCCTGCAGGCGGGAGCACCCCAGTTTACGGAGCGCCTCTGCTTGCTCCGGCGTCTCAACGCCCTCGGCGACGATATCCTGGCCCAGCTCCGACCCCATGGCCACAATGGCGCGAACCAGTGTGTCTCCAGAGCTGTCGCCGGTAATGGCATTGGTGAAGAGACGGTCGATCTTCAGGGTATCGAAAGTGAAGTGCCGGAGGTAGGCCAGGTTGGAATACCCGGTTCCAAAATCATCCAGGGCGAGCTTCACACCGGCCTGTCGGATTGCTTCTAACGCACGCTGGCACTCGGCCACATCCCCCACAAGCATGCTCTCGGTTACTTCCAGTTCGAGCAACGCCGGTGGCAACGCCTGTTCCCCCAGAATAGCCCGCACCTGATTGGCAAATTGCGGATCCTCGAGCTGGGAGGCGCTGATATTCACCGCCACGCGCAGAGGTGTACCCCGTGCACGCCACAGGCTGGCTTGACGACAGGCACTGGCCAGCACCCATGCACCGAGCTGCGGCATCAGGCCGACGTTCTCGGCCACCGGAATAAATCGGTCCGGAGGTACCAGGCCTAACGTGGGCGATTGCCAACGAAGCAGCGCCTCAACGCCGAACATCCGCCCAGAGGCAGCACACACTTGCGGCTGGTAGACCAAGAAGAACTCCTCCCGTTCCAGGGCTCCCACCATGGCAGACCGTACCTCGGCATAACCGGCGAGGTGGGCCTGAAGGTCACGGGAGAAAAACCGGGCGCAACCTGCCCTGGCTGTTCTGAGTGCCAGCTCCGCGTTACGCAGGAGTTCGTCTGCATTACCCGCATCCTCGGGCATGAGGCTTACGCCAGCACTGGCGTTGATCAGCAGCGGGCCACCACCAAAGTGCATCGGTTCCGAAACGGCTGTCAGCAGCATCTGCACACGCTCATCCAGCCTATCTGGCTGCCGGCCATGGTTCAGGAATACAAGGAAATGGCCACCGCCGAGTCGGCCCACGAAATCATTCTCTTGCAGGGACGCTTCGATCCGTCCCATGACTGTTCGGATGACACGGTCACCAACTTCGTATCCTTGCCAGTGGTTTATTTCGGTAAGCGCACCAATCTTTACAACCATCACCGCAGCGCCGCGGCCCTTTTGCGCCGCCAGCTGTACGGCGACCGACAGGTTCTGGCGAACCGGCAGATTGGTCAATGGCCCGGTCAGACTACAACATGAACCCTTCATTGTTATGGGATGATCCTTGACAGGTTTGCTATAGACACCCGTTATCCTGTGAATCCTGTCATCGCCGGAGTCGGGAATCAGGGAATGGGCTTGTTTCATTTTATCCACCTATGTTGTGGCCGAAGCCCAAGGTGCATGATTTCAATACAGAAAACGATCAGTAACGTCTGAATTAAAGTAGGAAACGCCCTACCCGGGCTCAGAGAAGATCCTGGGACAGTGCTTACCGCACCAGATCGGAAATACTGTTGGCGTGCAGCTTTTCCATCAGCCGGGCCTTGTGGGTGCTGACGGTCTTCGAGCTGACGTGCAGCTTTTCGGCGATGTCTCCCACGTTCATGCCGCGGGCCAGGTCCAGGAACACTTCGTATTCCCGTCGGGTCATCCGCGCGTGGGGCTCCTCGTCCTGCTTGCCGGTCAGGGCGTCCATGGCCAGTTTGTCCGCCAGTTCCCGGGTGATATACATCTGGCCCCGGGCCACCTTGCGAAGGGCTTCCAGCAACTCCGCGGGCGGGCGGGTCTTGGTTATGAAGCCCCGGGCCCCGGCACGAATGGTGCGGGTGGCGTAAAGGTCCTCCCGATGCATGCTCAGCACCAGGATGTGGGTTTCCGGGGCCCGCCTGCGAACCCGCTCAATCAGGTCCAGGCCGGAGCAACCGGGCATGGACATATCCATCAGGAACACACCCGGCTGGCACTTTGGCAGCTCCCGGAGCGCTTCGTCGCCATCCGAGGCTTCGCCAACCACCTCCATATCCGGGGCCGACGCCACCAGGGCGCGAATGCCTTCCCGGACAATACTGTGGTCATCAGCGAGATACACACTAATCATCGGTTCGACTACCCCTCGGCAGGTTAATCAGAATTCTTACCCCGCGTCCGCTGGCTGACTCGACAGTCAGTTCACCCCCCAGCATGGCGACGCGTTCACGAATACCCAGAAGACCAGAGCCCTGGTGTCCCGAGGCCGCCGGATCAAAGCCAACGCCGTTATCCCTGATTTCAAGGTTCGCCGTCGTTTCGGTTTCGCGATACCGGACGCGCACACTCGTCGCCCGCGAGTGGCGGCTGATGTTGGTCATGCACTCCTGCAGGATGCGATACAACGCCGTGGCCACCTCGCTCTGCAAGCTGCCGTTTTCAGCCGATTCGGTGTGCCAGCTGACGTCCAGGCCTTCGCGCTCGGCCCATTTTGACAACAGCCACTCGGCTGCCGCCTCGAATCCGAGATCATCAAGCATGGGTGGTCGCAGGTTGGCGGATATTTCCCTGACCTTCTCCACCGCGTCGTCCACCGACTCAATGGTGTTCACCAGGTGCTTCCGGTGCTCGCGTGACAGTTCTTCTACCTGGTCAACAGCCAGTCCCAGGTTCAGCTTGAGTGCCGTCAGGGTCTGCCCCAGTTCGTCGTGCAGATCCCGGGCAAGACGGCGACGTTCCTGCTCCAGCACCCCTTCCTGGGCCCGGCTGAGCTGGCGCAGTTCCTCTTGCGAGTGCCTCAGCTCGGCTTCCCGACGTTTGGTCTCGGTGATATCGCGCTGCACCGCGGCAAAATAGGCGCGACCATTCTCCCCGGAGGCGGGAATGGGCACGATTTCGATCTCGTTCCAGAACGGCACGCCGTCCTTGCAGTAATTAACCAGCACTTCCTTGATGGGTTCGCGACGTTCCAGTGCGGCCCGTATTCTTTTCAGGGCCGCCCGGTCGGTATCCGGACCCTGAAAGATCCTGGGGGTCTGACCCAGCACTTCGTCCGGGCGATAACCGGTCATTCGTTCCACGCCTTCGTTCACATACACGATTCGCGGACCCGGCGGATCCAGGGGGTCGGTTTCGGTAATGATAATCACGTCGTGAATCTGCGACATGCAGGCCTGGAGCAAGCGTCGGCTTTCCTCCAGACGGTAGCGTTCGGTCTTGTCGCGGGCGACACCGAACACACCGGTGACTTCCCCGTTTACCAGAATCGGAATGTAGGTCACCTGGACCAGGGCTGTGCGCCCGCTGTGACGCTGCACGCGGCAGCGGTAACTGCATGGAATCCCACTCAGCGCAGCCTCCAGACATTCCCTGGCGGCCTCGCGGTCCCGCTGATCCACCAGGTTTTCCCAGTGATACTCGCAAAGCTGGCTCTCGGGGTACCCGGTCAACTCTTCGGTGCAGTGGTTCATTTCCACCAGCCGGCCTTCCAGATCCATACTGCAGACTGCGTACGGATTCTGCGAGAACAGGGAGCGAAACCGCTGCTCATTGACGGCAACCCGCTCCGACAGTTGCCGGTAGTCGGTGATATCCGCCAACTGCACAAAACGGGAACCGTCCGGACAGGTCGTCCGGGCAAAGGTGAGACGATAGAGCCGGTCACTGATCCGGACTTCCAGTTCGTGATCCGTCTCCGGAAGCGTACCAGAGCCTCCGAGCCGCCACCCAAGTTCCGGCTGGTCGGCTTCGCCCAGACATTCGATCAGCGGAATGCCCACTTCAAGGCAGGCATCAAGTCGGGCAGCGCTTTTGTTAAGATCCAGAATCCGGCCGTCGGGCGCAATCCGAAGAACCGCTCCGGGAAGCGCACCGATGGGGACCTGACTGTAGGATCCCACATCGTCCTCCTGAACGTTCATTGAAACTACCTCTTAACTGTAGCAGGAAGCCGGGAGCCTTCCAGACCCGGGATTGTCCCTAGGAGGCCATTGGGCGCCTGTGTGGGCGGCCGACGATGGCCTCGGCCATCTGGCTCAGAGGCAAAATTTCAGCGGCCGCGCCGATTTCAATGGCTTCCCGGGGCATGCCGAAGACCACCGAGCTTTCCTGGTCCTGGGCGATGGTGTGGGCACCGGCCTGGCGCATGGCCAGCAGACCCTGGGCACCGTCGTCGCCCATGCCGGTCATGATGATGCCCAGGGCATTGCGCCCCGCGGTATTGGCGACCGATCGGAACAACACGTCCACCGACGGTTTGTGCCGGTTCACTGGCGGACCATCCGCCACGCCCACACGGTACTGGGCCCCGCTGCGGCGAAGCTGCATATGGCGCCCGCCCGGGGCAATAAGCACCAGACCGGGAATCACCCGATCACCGTCCACCGCCTCCCGCACCTCGCAGCGGCAGAGCTGGTTCAGCCGCTGGGCAAAGGCCGCCGTGAACTTCTCCGGCATGTGTTGCACCACCACAATCCCCGGGCAGTCTGCCGGCACTCGGGTCAGCACCGCTTCCAGTGCCTGGGTGCCACCGGTGGAAGTGCCCAGCGCCACCACCTGATCGGTGGTGCGGGCCATGGCCACCGGCGCTGGCGCCCTGGGTTCAGGCGCTGCCGCAGGACGCGCCCGCGGCACTGCCGCGAGCTTTGCCCGCGCCGCGGCCTTGAGCACCTGCACCATGTGCTGGCCACCGGCCTGCAGAAAATCCCGCAAACCGAGCTTGGGCTTGGTGATGATATCCACCGCACCGGCGGACAGGGCCTGGAGCGTGGTATCCGCGCCCTTTTCAGTCAGCGTGGAGCAGATCACCACCGGCGTGGGACGCTCTTTCATCAGCTTGCGGAGGAAGGTGATGCCGTCCATGCGGGGCATCTCGACGTCCAGAATGATCACGTCCGGCCAGTCCCTCTGCATTTTCTGCAGGGCGAAGATCGGGTCCGGCGCGGCTCCGGCAACCCGTATTCCGGGGTCCGACATCAGCAACTGGCCCAACACCTGGCGGACGACGGCCGAGTCATCAACAATGAACACGGAAACTGGCGCAGTCATGCGACTCCTCCTGATGAAACCGGGCTGGCCGGCTCCGCCCGGCTTTCGCCCCGGCGAACCCAGACATCGCCATCGGCAATGCTGAAGAACAACCGCCGGTACCCTGTGCCGCCGAGGCTTCTCGATGTTACCGACAGCCCGTAGTGCGCCATCAGGGCCTCGGCCGCATCGACATTGCGCCTGGCGACCGAGCTGCCATGGGGACCTACATCAAACATGCTGGCGCCGCCGAACAGCTTGGCCTCGTAGTCGGTGACCACTGTGCCCTGCTGACGGATTTCGGCAACCAGCAACTCCAGGGCATCTGCCCCGTAACGGGCATTTAGCGTACTTTCAAGGCTACGGCCCGGCAGCATGTAGTGACACATGCCGCCAAGCTTAAGCTCCGGGTGCCACAGCGTCACCGCGATGCAGGAACCCAGGGTGGTATGAATCCGGGTGTCGCGATCCCCGAAATACCAGTCCCCGGGATGAAGAAAGATGTCGATGCCCGAACCCAGTTGTGCGGTCATTTTTGTTTCCGGTAAATGGAGGGCGCTATCGCCTCGAGTCCGTTCTGGAACCCGTTCAGGGTCTCAGAATGACCAATCAGCAGATAGCCGCCGGGGCGCAGACAGGCCTGTAACCGGGCAACAATCTGCTGCTTGGTGTCGGCATTGAAATAGATCATCACGTTGCGCAGGAAGATCACGTCGAACTCGCCAACGTCCGGCAAGCGGGTGTTGAGGTTGATCTGACGAAACTCCACCCGCGACCGCAGGGCCGGATCCACCATCAGGGTGCCGGCTGCTTCGCCAATGCCTTTCAGACAATGGCGTTTGAGACATTCCGGCGGAATCCGGTCGGTCCGGGCCAGGGGATAACGGCCGGCTCTGGCTTTTTCCAGAACCTGGGTACTGATATCCGAAGCCAGAATCTCCCAGCCGCTGGCGCCCATCGTATCCGACAGCACCATGGCGGCGGTGTAGGGTTCCTCGCCGCTGGAACAGGCGGCACTCCAGAGGCGAAAGCGGCCCTGCCGACGTCGCTCGGCCAGAATCCGGTCCCGCAGGAACTCGAAGTGCCGGGGCTCCCGGAAGAAGTAGGTCTCGTTGGTGGTCAGCAGGTCGACCGCGACCTGCTTCTCCGAGGCACTCGTCTTCAGATAGCGCCAGTACTCGGCATAGCTGCCCAATGCCAGCGTCTTCAACCGCCTGGAAAGTCGCCCGGCCACCATGGTGCGCTTGCTCGCCGGCATGTGGATGCCGGCAACCGCAAAGATCATCCCCTGGAATTCCCGGAATTCGGCTTCACCGAGAACCGGGGCGGCATTCACCGCACTCTTTACGCTCTCGGCACGAAGCTCAGTGGTCGAGGACATCTTGGTGGCCATCCGAGATCGCGGCCAGCTCGGCCATTTCACGGGTGTTCAGCGTTTGCTGAACGTCCAGCAGAATCACAAACTGGCCCTGAACCTTACCCATGCCGGCAATGAAGTCCGCCCGGATGCGAGCGCCAAAACTGGGTGCGGGCTCTATCTCCGCAGGCGGAATTTCCAGCACCTCAGAGACCGCGTCCACGATTACCCCGATTTCCTGCAGGCTCTCGTCCGCGCCTTCCACCTCGAGGATGACGACGCAGCTGCGGCGGTTGATGGTGCTCTCGCCCCGACCAAAGCGGGCGGACAGGTCGATCACCGGCACCACACTGCCCCGCAGGTTGATCACCCCGCGCACAAACTCGGGCATCATCGGTACGGTAGTCAGGCTGCCGTACTCGATGATTTCACGAATGTGCAGAATGCCCACCGCAAACATCTCGCGACCCACCTGAAAGGTCAGATACTGGTTCTGGTCTCCGGAGGTGTCCGCAATGCGGACCACCTCCTGCTGTCTTTGTACCTGGCTCATGGTCACCTCCGGTCAGAAGCGCACGTAGGCAGAAGCATCAAACTCGTCGTTGTCCTGCACCGGCCGGGAAACCTCCCGGGCCTTTTTCGCAGGCACCGCAGGCTTGGCCTGACGCATGGGTGCCTGAGCACCGTGGCTGTCGTGGGTGCGGAAGAAGGCCATGGCCTGCTGCAGCTGCTCGGCCTGGGACGACATTTCTTCCGAAGTGGCCGCCAGCTCCTCGGAGGCAGAGGCGTTCTGCTGGGTAATCTGATTCAGTTGCTCCATGGCGCTGTTGATCTGCTCGACGCCGGCCGACTGTTCGCCGGAGGCGGCAGCAATTTCCTGCACCAGATCGGAGGTTTTCTGGATCGAAGGTACCATCTCGGTCAGCAAGCGCCCGGCCCGCTCGGCCAGCTCCACGGAGGACCCGGCCACTTCTCCGATCTCCTGTGCGGCAACCTGGCTCCGTTCGGCCAGCTTGCGTACCTCGGCGGCCACCACCGCGAAGCCTTTGCCGTGCTCGCCGGCCCGGGCCGCTTCAATGGCCGCGTTCAGGGCCAGCAGGTTGGTCTGGTAGGCAATGTCGTCGATGATCGAGATCTTCTCGGCAATGCTCTTCATGGCGGTAACGGTCTGGCCAACAGCCTCCCCGCCTTCCACCGCTTCCCGGGAAGCCTTGCTGGCCATGCCGTCGGTGATAGAGGCGTTCTCGGTGTTCTGGCTGATGGACGCGGTCATCTGCTCCATGGAGGCACTGGTTTCTTCGACACTGGAGGCCTGCTCGCTTGACGCTTGAGACAACGACTGGCTGGTAGCGCTGACTTCCTCCGAAGCCGAGGCCAGGTTGTCCGCACCGGACCGGACTTCAGAAATCACCTGGGACAGTTTCACCACCATCCGCTGCATGGTGTCCATCATCTGGCCAATCTCGTCGCGGCTGCGGGCCTCGACTTTCACGGTCAGATCGCCGTCGGCAATGCTGGTAGCCGCGGCCATGGCTTCTCGGATAGCGCCGGTAATGCTGCGTGCGATCACATAGGCGAGCCCAAGGCCGAGCAGGATGCTGACCGAGAGCAGTACGATTACCGCGAGCTGGGCGGCTGAGTAGGCCTCGCTGGCAGCAGCGCTGGCAGCTTTACCCATGTCGACATTCCACGTCACGTTGCGTTCGATGGCATCGCTGATATTGTTGAACGCAGCTCTCGATTCACCACGGTAATAGTCCATCGCCGCCTCGGTATTACCCGCGAGAGAGAGCGACAGGAGCTTCTTATGGTCGGTCTGGTAACTGTTCCAGGCAGACTGGTATTGCTCGAACAGAGCTTTTTCCTCGGGCATGCTCAATAAAGCGGCAAACGTTGCGGTCACAGCCTCTAGTCGGCTGTCGATGGTGGCCATGCGCTGCTCGTTCCCGGCCATCTCCTCAGCAGACTGGGAAATGATGTGTTCCAGTTCGAACCGGCGATAGTCGCCTACCAGCGCATCCATGGTCTGAGCGGCGTCAACTGCGACCATCCAGTTATCCGCCAGTTCATTGGCAGAATCGTTCATGGTGGACATCTGCATCAGGGCAAACACACCGGTGGCAAGGAACAACACGAGGACCACCCCGAAGGCGCCCATCAGTTTGGTGAAGATTCGAAGATTATTTAACAGGCTCATTGGATTTGATCCCCTGTGTAAGGCCATGTCTTGATTGATGAAAACGCATTCCCTGCGCGCTCAGCGATTCCTGCTCCCGATGGCTGATCTGGGAAATCAGGGCCTGCACGTCCAGAATCAGGGCCACCTGGCCACTCCCCAAAATGGTGGAGCCAGATAACCCTCTGAGATGAGAAAAGATGCCGTTCAGCGGTTTGATCACGGTCTGGTGTTCGCCCAACAGATCGTCCACGATCAGGCCCGCCTTGCGGCCGGCGTGGCGCACCACAATGATGTTCTGCCGCCGGCCCGGCTTGCCCGGCACGCAGAACTGATCCCGCAGCCTTACCAGCGGCAGGACCTCCTGGCGCAGATTCAGGTAGTCCTGGCCGGCACTGAGGGCCTGCTGCTCGGCACTCAGCTCCGTGCATTCGACCACCATTTCCAGGGGAACCACGTAGGTGGCCTCGCCAACGCTGGCAAGAAAGCCGTCAATGATGGCCAGGGTCAGCGGCAACCGGATACGGAAGGTGGTGCCACCGGCAACACCCGGCGATTCCAGCTCCACCATGCCGCGCAGCGCCTCAATGTTGCGGCGCACCACATCCATGCCAACGCCCCGGCCGGACAGGTTGGTGACCTGTTCCACCGTGGAAAAACCCGGCTCGAAGATCAGGTTGAAGATCTCGGTGTCGGAGAGCACCGCATCCGGCTTCACCAGATCCCGCTCTACCGCCTTGGCCAGCAGCCGGTCACGGTTGAGGCCGTTGCCGTCGTCACTCACTTCAATCACCACGGCACCGGATTCGTGATAGGCATTGAGGTGCACCCGGCCCTGGCCCGGCTTGCCCTTGCCCAGGCGAACCTCGGGCAACTCAATGCCGTGGTCGCAGGCATTGCGCACCAGGTGAGTCAGCGGGTCGGCGATTTTCTCGACCACCGTCTTGTCCAGCTCGGTATCGGCACCGGTAATCACCAGCTCGATGTCCTTTCCAAGTTCCGAAGACACGTCCCGAACCACCCGCTGAAAACGCTGGAAGGTTTCACCAATGGGCACCATGCGCAGATCCAGGGAGCTGTCACGGATCTCTTCCACCAGCAGGTTGAGATTGGCCGCAGTCTCCCGGGAAACGGCATCGCCCGAGCGTTCCGCATCCAGCGTGACCGTTGCCGAGGCAATCACCAGCTCACCCACCAGGTTGATCAGGTTGTCCAGTTTGTCTGCCTGGATCCTGAGGTGCTGCACCGACTTCTTCCGGCGGCCCTGCTGCAGGTCGACGGCCTCTCCCATACGGATATCGCCCACAGGCTCGTTGCCCTGCTCCGGATCCGCAGGTGCGACGCCACTCACTGATTCAGACTCGTCGGCTGCCTCCGGCCGGAAGATCTCCAGCTCACACAGTTCACCGGCAAACTCGAACACATCCTCGATGTCGCTTTGAGCGGCGTCAGTGCGCAGAGCCAGGTCAAAGCTCAGGTAACAGGCCTCGGGGTCAAACTCGGGCAGTGCGGGCAGGCCCTGCTCCAGAGCCGTAACCTGCTCAAGCTGCCCCAGGGTTCCCAGGAAGCGAATAAAGCCCAGGGGATCCATACCATGACGCAGGGCATCAGCGTGGACCCGGATCCGGATCTGCCAGAGGCTGTCGCCAGCAGGCGACAATGGCGTTTCAGGCGCCGCAGCGGCCGACCCGGAAACAGTCAACGACTGGAAGGGTTCGAGCTCTGCCAGCAGGGCCCGGCCCGAAGGCTGGAGCTCAACGGCGTCGGCAGGCTCGGGCACCTCCACCAGAAGACTAATGTGGTCCCGACAACGTAAAAGCAGGTTGGCCAGCTCCCGGCTCAGGGCAATCTCGTGGGCCCTCAGGCGGTCCAGAACATTCTCGACCACATGAGTGAACTCCACCACGTGGTCGAGGCCGAACATGCCAGCCGATCCCTTGACGGTGTGCACGCAACGGAAAAGCGCATTCTGGAGCTCTGCCTCCCCGGGCCGGGTTTCCAGTTCAAGCAGGATGTTCTCCATGTCGAACAGCAGCTCGCGGCTCTCATCCAGGAAGGTTTGAAGCGCCTGTTCCATGTTCATGACTGCGACTCCAGGCCGGCCAGCTCGAAGACTTCCCGAACGGCCTCACTGTGGTTGACGAGGGCAACCGTCTCACTGCCCGGCACTTCCAGGCGCCGGGCCAGCAGCAGGATCTGTAGCCCCGCGGTATCCAGCTCGGTTACACCGCCCAGGTCAACATTGCGAAGCTCGCCGGTTCCGAAAGCACTGCAGAGATGTTCGGAGGCGGAGTTGGCCTCATAGATGGTGAGCTCGCCCCGGAACGACAGGCAGCCGGTGCCGGCATCGAAATCGGCAACGGCGCTCATGGTCCCACCAGCTTGTTGACCGCAGCCAGCATCTGCTGGGGCTGGAAAGGTTTGACCATCCAGGCTTTGGCGCCTCCGGCCTGGCCCTGCATTTTCTTGTCCTCGGCGGACTCGGTGGTCAGCATGATCACCGGAGTGAACTTGTACTCGGGCCGGGCTTTGACTTCCCGCAGGAAAGTGAGCCCGTCCATGTTCGGCATGTTCACGTCCGAGATCATCAGGTGAACGCGCTGCCCATTGAGTTTGCCCAGGGCATCGCGGCCGTCGCAGGCCTCGATCACATCAAAGCCGGCGCCCTTGAGGGTGAGCGATACCACCTGCCGGATGGACGCCGAGTCATCCACAATCAGAATACTTTTAGCCATAGTTTTGACCCGTTAGCTGTCTGTCTTTGCCGGCCACCGCCGGACCCACTCTGTTCAGAAAAACGTAATATCACCGCCGGTTGCCGACCGGGCCGCCCCCTTGCTCTCGTCATTGCCGCCATGTTTGCTGCGATGGTTGTTGCGCTCCTCAGCCATGGCGTAGGAGGCCTCCATCTGACGCATCACCGAATCCACGTCAGGCAGGTCGCCGGCGCTCAGGCTGTCACTCACTGAGCCGATGTTGGCGCGCACATGGCTCAGCATCTGACTGGTGCGATCTTGGAACTGGAGCTGTACCAACGCCTGCTCCACTTCCGACTGGATGCCGACGTTGGACCGACGCAGGGATTCGGCGGATTCCACCAACCGGGTCCCGAAACTCCGGAAACTGGCTAGCACCTGCTCGATGGTGCGTTCCGACGACGACACCGCTTCGCCGTCACGGCCCCGTGAGTCCTGGGCTGCGCTGACCGCGGAGCGGATGGAATCACCGATGTAGCCGACCTTGGTGCTGATTCGCTCCCCGGTCTCGGCAGAAAGCCGGGAGAGTTTGCGCACTTCGTCCGCCACCACGGCAAAGCCGCGCCCGTGCTCACCGGCCCGTGCTGCTTCTATGGCCGCGTTCAGTGCCAGCAGATTGGTCTGGCCGGCGATGGTGGCCACGTCCTGGGCCATGGTGTCGAGCTCATCCACAAAGGTATCCAGACCGTTGATCTGCTGAAGCAGGCCATCCCGGTCTTCAAGCGCTCGCTGCAGGGTATTCACCACCGACTGAAGCTCGTTTTCAGACTTGCCGAAAACGCCGCCCAGGCCGCCTTCCAGGGAATCGGCCACCTCCGAGGACATGGCGGTGGCGTCGCGCAGTTCCCCGGCGAGGTGACTGAAGCAGGTGGTCAGATCGGTGATGGCGCTTTCGGTCTGGGAACGGGCGGTTTCGATCTGCTGGGACCAGATGGGCAACAACTCAGAGCCAAGCTTTTCGCAGGCCTGCCGCTGGGGCAGGTCTGACGTCGCCAGCGCTGTGGCCTGGCTCTCCATGGCCGCGGAGAACGCCGCGGAACCACGGTGGCAGAGTGTTCGTGCCAGCAGGGCAGCACCAATACCAACAATCACCAGGGCCAACGCCAGGGCAAACCGCCCCGGCCCCGACAGTGCAAACAGAAACGCTGTGGCGCTCAGCAGCGCAGGTGCTGCGCTGACAGCCATCAACTTTGATACAGGAAAGCGAGGATTAGTGGTCACGACTGGCTCCAATTCTGATAGGGCCATCGTGCTCCCGGTGGGTGAAGCGAACAATCAGGTCAATGCTGGTAATCGCCTAAGGGCGGGCCAGGCTGTTCCGTAAGGGAAGGACTACTCCGCCTAGGGCGCCGGGAACAACCCGGAATTGGCCGGTAGCTTCCGGACCACCGCCTGGCAGACCTCGTCCTGATTCTTTCCCTGCCCTTCCACGGTAAGGTCGGCGTAGCGTTGATAGAGACGGTGGCGCTCCTCGAACAGATCATCCAAAGACTGATCCGGCCTCCGTGATATGCCCCGCATGCTGTGATCGCCAATTCGCTCAATGACGAGCTCAAGCGGGATATCGAGAAACACCACAGTACCGTTGGTCTTGAGATGTTCCATGGCGCGGGCGCTGTAGACGGCGCTGCCTCCCGTACTGATAACTTTGTGCCGGACATCCAGCTTGAGCAGCACCTGTTCTTCAATTCGCCGCAGGGCTTCGTAACCGTCGTGGTCTACGATTGCCTGGAGAGTACGACCGGTTTCTTCCTGGATGAGCAAATCGGTATCGACAAACCCGAGGCCCAGGTGTTTGGCCAGCAGCACACCCACCGTGCTCTTGCCGCTGCCGGGCATACCGATGAGAACGAGGTTGTCTGTGTCGGTCGGGTTAACCATGATGCTCTGGAGGGACCTCTACGGAGAATGAGAACTGGCCGGCATTAAACGCAGAACGTAACATTTTTACGACACAGCGCGCGCTTTATTCCGCCCCGCAAGCCCGTATAATTCAGGCAACGGCGGTTTTTAGAGAATACCCGAAGCCGGCCATTAACGGCATCTTTCGCGAGTGAGTAATGACCATCGGCAGATCACTTCTGAGTTCATCCATTGCAGCACTTCTGCTTGTACTGTCGGCTCCCGCCATGGCAGACAGCATCAAGCGCATTGTGCATCCCGATGGCACTGTCGAATTCACCAACGTGAAAAGTGCCAGCCAACCAAGGGCCTCCAGCGGCAACGACACCGTCTACCGCTACACTGATGACAACGGCGTGGTTGCCTACAGCAGCGTACAGCCGGCCGCTGCCGAGTTTGAGGTGATCCGTTTCCACTGCTACGCCTGCGACCCTGAGTCCAGCGTGGACTGGCGTAAAACGCCGCTTTTCACCAAACCATACCACTCCGAGATCCAGACCGCAGCGCAGGAATTCGGCGTTGATCCAGCACTTGTCCGCGCTGTGATTCACGCCGAATCCGCATTCAACGAGAAAGCCCTATCGCCGGTGGGCGCACAGGGGCTGATGCAACTGATGCCGGGCACGGCTGAAGAGCTTGGTGTGCGCAATGCGTTGGCGGCGGACGAAAATATTCGTGGCGGCGTCCATTACCTGGCCAAGATGCTTGCCCGGTTCAATGGCGACATCCGGCTGGCTACCGCCGCCTACAATGCGGGGCCCGGTGCTGTGAGCCGATATCAGGGCGTACCGCCCTACGCTGAAACCAAGGCCTATGTTGAACGGGTTGGCATCCTTCACGAGCGCTACGCTGCACTCTGATGCAATAAGGGTAGCCAGAATTTTCCGGCGTCTGAAACAGAAGCGCCCGGTATCAGGACCTGCTGATACCGGGCGCTTTTAGTACCGATTGCCGCCGATTATTCGGAAGCGGCAATCAGGCTGGCGTTACCGCCCGCTGCGGTGGTGTCCACACACAGGTGACGCTCGATCACATAACGCTGATCCAGGGTGTGCTCTGTAATCAGCGGCAGCAATGCACCGTCACGCTTGGCCAGTGCCTCGCGATAGGCCTTCAGCAGGGACTGAACGCCGCAACTGACCACCGCCTCAAAGCCGTCGACCGTTGCCAGTGCATCCGGCTCCAGCAGACCTTCCGCGCCAGTGATTGGCAGTCCGGCCTTGGCAGCCTGGTCCACCGTATCCTGAACACCCGGTGCAATCACCACTACCTTGTTGCCTTGTGACAACGCGGTGCCGGCCTGCTCCAGAGCGGTTTCCTTATCCGGCCCCAGACACAGCACCACACCACGGGCGTGGTTGGACAGGCGGTTGGTTTCACCCGTTGGGCCGGGCAGCGCTTCAACGTGAGCGTCCAGCGGCTCCGGAACGTTTCCGAAGATGGGCCGGACTGCGTCCATACGAGCCTCGGGCCGGGATGCCTTCAGTTTGTCCAGCTGCCCGATCAGCTTCTGCAGCTGCTTGGCATCCACCTTTTTGGCGTTCGAATCCGCCTCGCGCTCGACCGTTTCACCTTTCAGGAAACGACGCACATACTGCGGACCACCAGCCTTCGGACCGGTACCAGACAAGCCCTCACCCCCGAAAGGCTGGGAGCCCACGATGGCACCGATCTGGTTCCGGTTCACGTAGGTGTTACCGACCTTGATCCGGCTGGTAATACGCTCGACACGGCGATCGACACGGCTGTGGATGCCAAACGTCAGGCCGTAACCCTTGGCGTTAACGTCGTCCACCACCTTGTCGATGTTCTTCGCATCAAATGTGGCAACGTGCAGAACCGGACCGAAAATCTCCTCTTCCATCTCTTCGATACCACTGACGCTCAGCACCGCCGGAGAAACGAACAGTCCTTTCTCGGGTACCTTCATCTTCTTCAGCAGCTTGCCGTTGCGCTCGAATTTCTCGCAATGGTCCACGATTTTCTTGCGGGCGTTTTCGTCAATCACCGGGCCGACGTCCGTGGAGAGCAACCAGGGATCACCGATACCCAGTTCATCCATGGCGCCGTAAAGCATTTCCAGCAATCCATCGGCAATGTCTTTCTGCACGTAGAGCATACGCAGGGCCGAACACCGCTGACCGGCACTCTGGAACGAAGAGGCCAGCACATCACGGACTACCTGCTCCGGCAATGCCGTGGAATCGACGATCATCGCGTTCAGACCACCGGTCTCTGCCACCAGCGGCGCGTCCGGCGCCATGTTCTCGGTCATCACCTTGTTGATGCGTTGGGCAGTCGCGGTAGAGCCGGTGAAGCACACGCCGCTCACCCGTGAATCGGAGGTCAGGGCCGCACCCACGGTGGCGCCGGTACCCGGCACCAACTGGATGGCATCCTTCGGGATACCCGCCTGGTGCATCAGTTCCACAGCGCGAATGGCCAGCAGGGATGTCTGCTCAGCCGGCTTCGCCACCACAGTGTTACCCGCCGCGAGGTTGGCCAGGATCTGACCGGTGAAGATCGCCAGCGGGAAGTTCCAGGGTGAAATACACACCATCACACCGCGGGCATCGCCGCTGTCTTTGTAGCGAATGGCCTCGTTGGCGTAGTACTGGGAGAAATCCACCGCTTCACGGATCTCGGCCACCGCATCCAGCAGGGATTTACCCGCTTCACGGGTGGTGAGGGCAAACAACTCGGCGTAGTTCTCCTCATACAGGTCGCCCACCTTGCGAACGCAGGCCGCACGCTCTTCAGCAGATTTTGAGGACCAGCTCTCGAACGCAGACGCCGCTGAGGTAATCGCGGTGTCTACATCGGCGTCTGAGGCCTGGGTGACGTGGCCGACCAGATCGTCCGGATCGGCCGGGTTACGGACCACCTGCACCTCGGTGCCGGCTACTTCACCGGCAATCACCGGGCCGCCTTTCCAGCGATAGTCCTTGTAGGCACCACGACCCTTCTCGATCTCGTTGACCGTGACCGGATCGGTGATGTCCCAGCCTTTCGAGTTGCGACGCTGATCACCAAACAACTTGAACGGATGCACGATCGCCTTGCTGGAAATGTTGTTGCCCATTTCCTCAACGCTGACGATCGGATCCTTGGCAATCTCTTCCGGCGTGATGCGCTTGTCGACAATCTGGTTCACGAAGGAACTGTTGGCACCGTTCTCCAGCAGACGGCGCACCAGGTACGCGAGCAGATCCTTGTGGGGGCCAACCGGCGCATAAATCCGGCAGGGCACACCACTCACCTTCAGTACCTCGTTGTGCAGGGACTCACCCATGCCGTGGAGGCGCTGGAACTCGTAGTTGTCCACCCCCTTGGTCTTGGCCATTTCAAGAATGGCAGATACCGAGTGCGCGTTATGGGTAGCGAACTGCGGGTAAATGCGGTTCGTCATGTTCAAAAGTTTGGTGGCGCAGGACAGGAACGAAACGTCACTGCAGGCCTTGCGGGTAAACACTGGGAACCCGTTCAGACCCATCACCTGGGCACGCTTGATCTCCGCGTCCCAGTAGGCACCTTTCACCAGGCGCACCATAAACTTGCGGTCGTACTTTTCCGCCAGCCCATACAGCCAGTCAAGCACGAACGAGGAGCGCTTGCCGTAGGCCTGGACAACCACGCCAAAGCCGTCCCAGCCGGCAAGCTCCGGATCGGCGACCAGTTCTTCAATGACATCCAGGGACAGATCCAGCCGATCCTGCTCCTCGGCATCGATGTTGAAGCCCATGTTCGCGGCCGCCGCCTTCTTGACCAGTTCACGGGCCCGGGGCAGCAACTCGTTCATGACCCGCTCTTTATTGCCGTACTCATAGCGGGCCAGCAGTGCAGAGAGCTTGACCGAGATACCGGGATTCTTGCGGACATCGCCCTTACTTGCCTTGGCGATGCTGTCAATGGCGGTGGAATAGGCGTCGTAATAGCGCTTGGCATCATCATCGGTGCGGGCAGCTTCACCCAGCATGTCATAGGAGTAGGTGTAGCCCTTCTCCATGTATTCCTTGGCTTCATCCTGGGCTTCATCGATATCGCGGCCCAGAACAAACTGGCGGCCCATTTCTTTCATCGCCTGGTTGGCCACAGTCCGGATGACCGGCTCACCGAAGCGCTTGAGCAACTTGCGCAGGGTTTCACCGACGGTGTTGCGCTCGGAGTCCTTCAGCAGGTTGCTGGTCATCAGCAGGGCAACGGTGGCGGTGTTGATCAGTCCAGAGGACGCCTTGCCTACGTGGGTACCCCAGGCACCGGAGGTGATCTTGTCTTCGATCAGCTCGTGGATGGTGGTGTTGTCAGGCACACGCAAAAGTGCCTCGGCCAGACACATCAGGGCAACGCCTTCCTTGGTGGTGAGGCCGTACTCTGCCAGGAACTTTTCCATGATCGTGGACTTGGCATTCTTGCGAACGCTGCGCACCAGCTCGGCGGCGCGCGCAGAGATCGCGTCGCGCTCGGCCTGGGACAACTGGGCACCAGCAATCATCTCGTGGATCACCTTGTGCTCGTCAGCGAGATAATAATCACGAATCGCCTGCCGGCTATCGACAAGCTCGGGCGTCTGTGATTGCTGCGGTCTCATAGTTGTACCCTCGTAGTTGTTTGTCTCTCCCGCATTCTACCGAGATCGACAAAGACAATTTCTCTATAAATTTAAGACACGCACCCTATTACGGCTTTTTTAGATGATAAAAATTTAATATTTTTCTTCAAAAACCTTAAATATAGGGCGATTTGCCTCTCTATATCCTCTACGCGGCCTTCATTGCCAGCTCTCTGAGGACACCATGCGCCACCGAGAAAACGGCGCAATCCACATCATTGGCTGCCTGCATATCGTGCAGCATTCGCTCCCATCGGCCCAACAACATGCGCTTGTCCTCGCGCCAGGCTTCAAGACGTTTCTCCGGCGTTCCTTCGCCATCAACGGGCTCCGACAACACGCTGAATGTGAGGTTCCGTAGCTGATGATCCAGCTCGTCCCGAAAATGAATGGTTGCCAAAACCTGCCAGTGGCCATTTGCCCTGAAGCCCCGCATCTGCCTGTCCAGCCAGGTCAGATTCAGGCTTTCCCCCAGGCTGAAATAGACCCAGGCCACGGACTCAAGGCTTACCTCCAACTGGCGGGATATCTCGATCATATCCATCAGCCAGTAGCGGCTTTCCGCCGAGGCGCACCAGGCTGCCAAATCTTCGGGAACCATCCGCTCACAGTATTCAGCATAGCGTTCATACCACCGACTTGCAGGAATCACCGATTCAAGTCGGTCTCTGGAAGCCAAAACATCCGCCATTGGACCCCGGTAATGATCAATACAGGAGACCGGATCCAGGGCCTGCCGACGGTTTTGCAGCAGCCAACTGGTACTGCGGGTGACCAGCCGGATGGCATCGGCAAACAGGTCTGCCTGAACGTCTGCGCTTACATTTCCATCCAGAGATTCGATGGCCTCCCAGTGGGCGTCTACGTCATGGATTCGCAGGGAGATCAGGTAGGCTGCAGCAATCCGGCCGGCATCTGCCCCCGTGGCACTGCGAATACGGTCGAACCAGGTAATGCCCATCCGGTTCACCATATCGTTGGCAATCTGCGTGGCCGAGATTTCGGCACGCAGGGGATGAGCCTCGATCGCCTGCGGGAAGGCGGCCAGCAGGGAGGCCGGGAAAGCCGAGTGCAATGCCGAGTTAAAACGCGTGTCGTGCACGATCGGCGATGCGACCAGGGCCTGTTTGAGCTCAATCTTCGCGTAGGAAACCAGCACTGCCAGCTCCGGCCGCGTCAGGCCTCCGCCCTGGTCACGGCGAGTCTGAAGCTCCTCGTCGGAGGGCAGAAACTCCAGACCACGATCCAGCTTGCCCTCGGCTTCCAGTCTGCGCATGAGTCGATCGTACTGGTCGGCAGTGGCAACCGCCGGATTCTGGGCCAGACTGAGCGCCATGGCCTGACGGTAATTGTTGCGCAGAACCAGCTCAGCCACTTCCGGGGTCATGGCCCTGAGCATCCGGTTCCGCTCAGTAAGCGTCATAACCTGCCGATGCACCAGGTCGTTGAGCAGAATCTTGATGTTTACCTCGTGGTCCGAGCAATCGACACCACCGGCATTGTCAATAAAATCGCTGTTCACGGAACCGCCACGACGTGCGAAGTCGATCCGGGCCTTCTGGGTAACACCCAGGTTTCCGCCCTCACCCAGGGCTTTGCAGCGCAGCTCGGTACTGTCGATGCGCAAAGCATCATTGGTTTTGTCGCCAACATCCTCGTGGGACTCCGAGGGAGCTTTTACATAGGTGCCAATGCCACCGTTCCAGAGCATGTCTACCGGGGCTTTCAGCAGAGCGCTGATCAGATCCGCCGGCGACAGAGTCCGGGCCTTTATGCCCAATACCTTCCGCATTTGCGCCGACACAGGGATGGATTTCATGGATCGCGAGAAAACCCCACCGCCCTCGCTGATCAACCCGGTGTCATAATCGGCCCAGGAGGAACCGGGCAGGCTGAACAGTCGCTGGCGTTCCCGGAACGATGCCGCAGCATCCGGATTCGGATCGATAAATATGTGCTGGTGGTTGAACGCACCAACCAGGCGAATCCGGTCCGAGAGCAGCATGCCATTGCCAAACACATCGCCACCCATGTCTCCGATACCGACGACGGTGAATTCATCCGCCTGCGTATCCGTGCCTTTTTCCAGGAAATGCCGTTTTACCGACTCCCAGGCACCCCGGGCAGTAATGCCCATTTTCTTGTGGTCGTAGCCTTCACTGCCGCCGGAGGCAAAAGCATCGCCCAGCCAGAAACGGTATTCGGCTGCCAGAGTGTTGGCTATATCGGAAAACGTGGCCGTACCTTTGTCTGCGGCGACCACCAGATAGGTATCATCGTCGTCGTAACGAATTACATTGTGCGGGGGAACCACCCGACCATCTTCCAGGTTGTCGGTGATATCCAGCAATCCTCGTATGAAAGTCTGATAGCAGGCGACACCCTCTTCCCGCAGAGCCTCCCGCGAGCCGTCACGTGGCGGCTGCTTCACCACGAAGCCACCCTTGGCGCCGGCAGGCACAATCACCGAGTTCTTCACCTGCTGGGCTTTTACCAGACCAAGGATTTCCGTGCGGTAATCCTCAATCCGGTCGGACCAACGAAGCCCGCCCCTCGCCACCGGCCCGGAGCGCAGGTGCACGCCTTCAATCCGGGGTGAATAGACGAAAATCTCGAATTTTGGCGTCGGGCGCGGAATATCCGGAATGGAGGAAGGATCCAGCTTGAGCGACAGGTAGGACGGAGACCCTCCGTCCTCACGGACCTGGAAATAGTTGGTCCTGAGCGTGGCCCGGATGAGCGTAAAGAAACGCCGGAGGATACGATCGTCGTCCAGACTTGCCACGGCCTCAAGGGCTTCCCGGAGCTCGCCCTCAAGCCTCTCCACCTTCCCTTTGCGGCCTTTGATGTCCGGTTCAAAACGACTGAAGAAGAAGGCAACGAGCCGCGAGGTAATATCCGGGTGCCGAGCGAGAGTTTCTGCAATGAAGGGCTGACTGAAACCGAACCGAATCTGCTTTATATAGCGGGCATAAGCCCTGATCAACGCCACTTCGCGCCAGCCTAGGCCACACAGCATGATCAGTTGGTTGAAGTCATCGTTTTCGGCAAAGCCGTTCCAGATTTCCCGGAACGCCGACTGGATCAACGGTCTGGCGGTGTCCAGATCGGCTGCCCGACACCGGTCGTGGAGCTCCACGTTAAAATCGCTTACCCCGAAGGTTTCACCGTCCCGGCGCCGCACCCGGTAGGGATGCTCGCCCAGAACACGCATTCCCAGGTTTTCCAGAATCGGGATAACGTCTGAGAGAACGACCGGATGACCTTCACTGTAAAGCTTGAAGTGGAATCCCGTCTCGGCCGGATCCCGTGGCTGGTAAAAGCGCATGGGGACATCGGTACTCACGGCAATGGACTGGATCTGTTCGATATCGGCGAGGGCTTCAGAAACCGGGAACCTTGCCCGGTAGGCGGAGGGGAAACCGCCGCTGAACACCTGGGCATAACGCCCGCCTATCGAGTCACCGAAACTGCGGACCAGTTCGCCGTGGAGGTCGTCATCCCAGGATCGGGATTCTTCAACCATCCGCGCCACGATCTCCCGGAGTTCGAGGGAGTCGTCGTTGTCGGGCGCCTGGTTCTGGAGGACATCGGCAAGCTGTTCCAGCAGGGTTTGTTTTTGTAATGCGCGGGAATCGGTCATCGAAACTCTCCGGACTTGGTCAACGTTCACACTGGGCTGATACAGCTACCAGTATACGCAAGCCCTGAAAGTCACTTGGACCATATAGTTTCAGATTAAAGGAGTTTCGATTATATTTGCCACACCATTTAGCCGTTAATTCAACCTGGAACAGACAACATGGCCGATTTGGACCGCATAGACCAATCCATCATCCGCGAGTTACAGAAGAACTCCCGGATCACGGTAACCGAGCTTGCGTCCCGGGTGGGCCTTTCCAAAACGCCGTGTCAGGTGCGGATGCGCAGGCTTGAAGAACACGGATACATCACCGGTTACACCGCCCTGGTAAACCAGACCAAACTGGGCCTCAGCCACATTGCCTTTGCCCAGGTCACGTTGAACGACACCAGCAGCAGCGCCCTCACCGCCTTTAACAAAGCCGTTCAGAGCGTGTCGGCGGTAGAGCAGTGCCACATGATCGCCGGCAACTTCGATTACCTGCTGAAAGTCAGAACCCGCAACATGCAGGAATACCGGCAGGTTCTGGGGGAGGAGATTTCGGCCCTGCCCCATGTGCTACAGACCAGTACCTTTGTGGTGATGGAGAATGTAAAGGACGCCGGATTGTAGGAGCCCTGCGTACCACCCGGCGTCGGTTGTCACTCGGATTGCTCGTACTTCGGCTTGTAGCCGCTGGCATCCACACGGGCGCGATCCGGCTCGGCTTCCGCAAGCGGCTGAACTTCCTGCAGGCTGGCGAGGGACCGAAGCGTCAGACGCTGGTATTCTTCCGTACCCTTCTTCTTCCAGGCGATTTCCTTTTCGCTGAGCATCCGCATGACCTTGGCCGGTGAGCCAACGATCAGCGAGCCCGGCTCACAGGTAAACTTCGCTTTTACGAAGGCGCAGGCGCCAACAATCGAACGTGGCGCAATGTGGGCTTCATCCATGACCACCGCGTTCATTCCTACCATGGCATCTTCACCAACAATGCAGCCGTGGAGAATCGCCCCGTGCCCGACATGGCCATTCTTCTCGACAACCGTGTCCATTCCCGGGAAAGCGTGCATCACGCAGGTATCCTGGACATTGGAACCCTGCTTGAGAACGATCCGCCCGAAATCCGCTCGTAACGAGGCTGCCGGCCCCACGTAACAATCCGGGCCAATCCAGACATCGCCAATCAGCACGGCTGTGGGATGCACGTAGGCAGACGGGTGAACGACGGGAACAACCCCTTCTATACTGTAACTGGGCATAGCGATCTCCTGGTTGGCAGGGTCCAGCTGCAGTCAGCGGCAAAGCCTGCTGTAACATGGGACCCGAAAAGTCTTTGTGATTCATTTTCTGTATCACATTATCCTTTTCCGGGAGTTTTTTCATACTCTGGCAGCCGATTCCGATGCGAAATTCGCCGTTCCCGTTATGCCAGCGAGGAAGACCATTCAAATTTTTGCCCACTTTTCATAAAGATACACCGGGCGCACCATTGAATCCGACCAAAGTGATACAGAACCAGGCAAGCACAGTCCTTGACGAGTATCAATTCTAAGATATACTCATTTGCCACATTCGATAGCAGTGTGCCGATTCAACACACCTTTCACGCTATCCCCCTACAACAAACAACAGGACATACCGCCATGACTCAGCCGAGCATTCTTCTTGAAATCGATCAGGGCGTGGCTCTGCTTACCCTGAACCGTCCGGACAACCTGAACAGTTTCAACGTTGAAATGCATGAGCGCATGCGCGAGGCCATCAGCACCGTGCGCAAGGATGAGTCTGTCCGCGTGCTGGTCATCACCGGCTCTGGCCGGGGCTTCTGCGCGGGACAGGATCTCGCCGACCGAAGCGTATCCCCGGATCAGGAGATGCCGGATCTGGGCGCGTCCCTGGAGAACTACTACAACCCGCTGATGCGTAGCCTGCGTGATCTGCCCATGCCCGTGCTCTGTGCCGTTAACGGCGTGGCAGCCGGTGCCGGCGCCAATATTGCCCTGGCCTGCGACATTACCCTCGCGGCCCGCTCGGCCAATTTCGTTCAGGCTTTCTGCAAACTGGGCCTGGTTCCCGATTCTGGCGGCACCTGGACACTGCCTCGCGTAGCGGGCATGGCCCGTGCCAAGGGCATGGCGCTTCTGGGCGACAAGATCAGCGCCGAACAGGCCGAGAGCTGGGGCATGATCTGGCGGTGCGTGGATAACGAGCAGCTCATGGAAGAGACCATGAAACTTGCCCGTCATTTCGCGACCCAACCGACCAAGGGTCTTGCGCTTATCAAGCGGGCTCTGCACGCCAGCGCCAGCAACACCTTTGAAGAGCAGATCAATCTGGAGCGCGATCTGCAGCGCGAAGCAGGGCAGACCGAAGACTACCGTGAAGGCGTTGCTGCCTTCATGGAAAAACGCACGCCGAACTTCAAGGGGAAATAAGCCATGCCGGCACTGGATACCCAAACCAAAGTTGCCGTCGTCGGCGCCGGCGCCATGGGCTCGGGCATTGCCCAGGTTGCCGCCCAGGCAGGCCATCAGGTTTACCTGCACGACCAGAGAGAGGGAGCCGCCGAGGCCGGCCGTGACGGTATTGCGAAGCAGCTCCAGCGTCGTGTCGACAAAGGCAAGATGCAGCAGCAGGAGCTGGATGATGTGATCGGCCGTATTCAACCGGTGGCCAAACTGGATGACCTGGCCGATGCCGGGCTGGTGATCGAGGCTATCATCGAAGATCTCCAGATCAAGCGCCAGCTTCTGGCGAACCTGGAAGATCTGTGCTCCGCAGACGCGATCCTCGCCACCAACACCTCCTCCATTTCTGTCACCGCCCTCGGCGCGGAAATGAACAAGCCCGAGCGCCTTGTGGGTATGCACTTCTTTAACCCGGCGCCACTTATGGCATTGGTTGAAGTCGTGATGGGGCTGGCCACCAGCAAAGCCGTTGCCGACACCGTCCACGCCACAGCAACTGCCTGGGGCAAGAAACCGGTGTATGCAACGTCTACCCCGGGCTTTATTGTCAACCGCGTGGCCCGTCCGTTTTATGCGGAAAGCCTGCGCCTGCTGCAGGAACAGGCCACCGACGCCGCCACGCTGGATGCCATTATCCGTGAAGCCGGCCAGTTCCGGATGGGCGCGTTTGAACTGACCGACCTGATCGGCCACGACGTCAACTACGCCGTTACCAGCTCTGTCTTCAATTCCTATTACCAGGACCCACGCTTTCTGCCATCGCTGATCCAGAAAGAACTGGTGGAAGCAGGTCGCCTCGGCCGCAAGAGTGGCCAGGGGTTTTACCCCTATGGCGAGGGCGCAGAAAAGCCCGAGCCTCAGACCGAGCCAGCGCATCAATCGGATGAGACCGTGGTCATTGCCGAAGGCAACGCCGGTGCGGCCGCGCCGCTGCTGGATCGATTGAAGGCTGCCGGGCTGACCGTTATCGAACGCGACGGCCCAGGCCAGATCCGCTTTGGCGATGCGGTACTCGCACTCACCGACGGCCGGATGGCTACCGAGCGTGCCGCCAATGAGGGCATAGCCAACCTGGTGCTGTTTGACCTGGCCTTTGACTACAGCAAAGCAAGCCGGCTTGCCCTGGCGCCTGCCGATCAGGCTTCCGAGGCAGCGGTTTCCTCTGCCTGTGCTTTACTGCAGAAAGCGGGTATCGAAGTCAGCCTGATCGCAGACCGCCCCGGACTCGTCATCATGCGCACCGTCGCCATGCTGGCCAATGAAGCCGCCGATGCGGCCCTGCACGGCGTGGCAACGGTCGCCGATATCGACCTGGCCATGAAAGCGGGCCTGAACTATCCCGATGGCCCCCTGAGCTGGAGCGACCGTCTTGGCGCCGGGCACGTGTTCAAGGTGCTCACCAACATCCAGAACAGCTACGCAGAAGACCGCTATCGGCCTGCCCTGCTGCTCCGGAAGAACGCATTTGCACAGAAGGGGTTTTATTCATGAGCGAGATGGATCCGCAAACACTCGCCGAAGAATGCGCGAAAGCCATGTTTGCCCGGGACCGCGCCAGCCAGAAGCTGGGCATGAACATTGAATCCGTAGCCCCCGGTAAAGCGGTCCTCACCATGACCGTGACCGGCGACATGATCCAGGGCCACGGCTCCTGCCATGGCGGTTACCTGTTTACCCTGGCCGACTCCGCGTTTGCCTTTGCCTGCAACAGCTACGACCGGGCCACCGTTGCCTCCGGTTGCAGCATTGATTACATGTACGGCGCCAAAGAAGGCGACCGCCTGACCGCCACCGCCGAAGAACAGGCCCGTGGCGGCCGAACCGGCGTTTACGACATTACACTCACCAACCAGGACGGCCGCAAGGTTGCCCTGTTCCGGGGCCGTTCCTATGAGGTTCGTGGCACCGTACGCAATTCGGAGGAAACTGCATGAGCACCGACAACACCCTGAAAGACGCCTACATCGTCGATGCCATCCGCACCCCAATCGGCCGTTACGGGGGCGCCCTTTCCGCCGTGCGCGCAGATGATCTGGGCGCTGTTCCCATCAAGGCGCTGACCGAACGCCATCCGGACCTGGACTGGTCGAAAGTTGACGACGTTCTCTACGGCTGCGCCAACCAGGCCGGTGAAGACAACCGCGACGTTGCCCGCATGTCTCTGCTGCTGGCAGGCCTGCCCGTCGATGTACCTGGCAGCACCATCAACCGTCTGTGCGGTTCCGGTATGGATGCAGTGGGCAGTGCGGCCCGCGCCATTCGCACCGGCGAGACCCAGCTGATGATTGCCGGCGGCGTCGAATCCATGTCACGGGCTCCCTTCGTTATGGGTAAGGCCGAGTCAGCCTTCAGCCGCAAGGCGGAAATCTTCGACACCACCATCGGCTGGCGCTTTGTAAACCCGGTCCTGAAAAAGCAGTACGGCATTGATTCCATGCCCGAGACAGCGGAAAACGTTGCCGCCGATTTCGGCATTTCCCGGGAAGACCAGGATGCCTTCGCCCTGCGCAGTCAACAGCGTACCGCTGCTGCCCAGAAGGAAGGCCGGCTGGCCGCTGAAATCACGCCGGTGACCATTCCCCGTCGCAAGCAGGACCCGCTCGTGGTGGATACCGATGAGCATCCCCGGGAAACCAGCCTGGAAAAACTGGCCTCGCTGCCGACGCCGTTCCGTGAAGGCGGTACGGTCACCGCTGGCAATGCCTCCGGTGTCAACGATGGCGCCTGTGCCCTGCTGCTGGCCGGAGCCGACGCTCTCAAAAAGTACAACCTCAAGCCCCGCGCCCGGATCGTTGCCATGTCAACGGCCGGTGTGGAGCCACGGATCATGGGCTTTGGCCCGGCACCGGCCACCCGCAAGGTCCTGGCCACGGCCGGCCTGGAACTGGCCGACATGGACGTGATTGAACTGAACGAGGCGTTTGCAGCCCAGGCCCTGGCGGTAACCCGGGATCTCGGCCTGCCGGATGACGCCGAGCACGTTAACCCGAACGGTGGCGCCATTGCCCTGGGCCATCCTCTGGGCATGAGCGGTGCCCGGCTGGTCACTACCGCCCTGAACGAACTGGAACGCCGCCACGCCGCGGGCCAGAAAGCCCGGTATGCCCTGTGCACCATGTGCATCGGTGTTGGCCAGGGCATCGCCCTGATCATTGAGCGGACGGATGCGGTGGCCTGAGGCCACCGTGCGGAACTGAACAAAGACCATTACTCGACAAGAACAACGCAGGACAGACTCATGACCTTACCACTGCAAAAACTTGGCAAACTTGACCGCATGGAAACCGCCAGCATCGATGAGCTGCGCCACGAACAGCTGCAACGCCTGCGCTGGAGTGTGGTCCATGCCTACACCAACGTGCCGTTCTATCGCAAAGCGTTTGATGACATCGGCCTGAAGCCCATGGACATCAGCTCCCTGGACGATCTGGCCAAGGTGCCATTTACCACCAAGGCGGATCTGCGCGACAACTACCCGTTTGGCATGTTTGCCACACCCATGTCCGACGTGGTTCGCGTGCACGCGTCCAGTGGCACCACTGGCAAGCCAACCGTGGTTGGCTACACCCAGAGCGACATCAACACCTGGGCCGACATTGTCGCCCGCTCCATCCGGGCCGGCGGCGGCTACCGGGGTGACAAGGTACATGTTTCCTATGGCTATGGCCTGTTCACCGGTGGCCTGGGCGCCCATTACGGCGCCGAGCGCCTGGGCTGCACCGTCATCCCTATGTCCGGTGGCCAGACCGAGAAGCAGGTACAGCTGATCAAGGACTTCGAGCCAGACATCATCATGGTCACGCCGTCCTACATGCTGAACATTGCCGATGAGATGGAACGCCAGGGTATCGACCCCCACAAGCTGCCTCTGCGCCTTGGTATTTTCGGCGCAGAGCCCTGGACCAACGCCATGCGCACCGAGATCGAAGAGCGCCTTGGCATCGAGGCACTGGATATCTATGGCCTCTCGGAAGTCATGGGTCCCGGTGTGGGCATGGAGTGCATTGAAACGAAAGATGGCCCCACCATCTGGGAAGACCACTTCTACCCGGAAATCATCAACCCGGATACCGGCGAAGTACTGCCAGACGGTGAATACGGCGAGCTGGTCTTTACTTCACTGACCAAGGTGGCACTGCCGATTCTGCGGTACCGCACCCGGGATCTCACACGCCTGTTGCCGGGCACCGCCCGCCCGATGCGCCGGATCGACAAGATCACCGGTCGCAGCGACGACATGCTGATTATTCGTGGCGTGAACGTGTTCCCGAGCCAGATCGAGGAGCAGGTACTGAAGTGCGACGCGCTGGCGCCCCACTACGAGATCGAGGTTTACAAGCAAGGCAACCTGGACTGTGTGGATATCCGGGCCGAGCTGAAACCGGGCGCCACGGATACCCCCGAAAGTCGCGCCGCAGCAGCCAAGGAACTGACACACCACATCAAGTCCTACATCGGCATCAGTACCCGTGTCGAAGTAGTGGAAACCAATCGTCTGGCCCGCTCCGAAGGCAAGGCCAAGCGAGTGTTCGACAACCGCAACAAGTAAGCCTGCATGCCCGGCAGAGAGTCAGACCGCAGACACTGGGTCTGACTCTCACGCCCTTACCCGATCCTCACCACAGAATTGCCGATTTAATTTGACTTTCCTTTTGCTGATCTCAATAGCATTTCTGCACGTATCATATTTTTTATTATGCAAATCAGCACTATAAGATCATCCAAGGAATCTTTTAGATATAACATGACACACAAAGACAGTTCTTGATATTTATTCAGTATCATATAATATGGAGTCATTGGCCTTCAGTCGTTACTGAGGGCTCTGTGTTCACGGACAACAGAACAACAAGCCCGATCCGGAGGTATTTGTTTATGTACGCCCAGCTCGTTGAAACCGGCGCCAAGCGCCTGAAGACCAAAGAAGAGATGTCGCCTGAAGAGCGCGAGTTTCAGGAAAAGGTCGACGCCGAAACCAAAATCGAACCCAAAAACTGGATGCCGGAAGGCTACCGGAAGACCCTGATTCGCCAGATTTCCCAGCACGCCCACTCCGAAGTGGTTGGCATGCTGCCGGAAGGCAACTGGGTAACCCGTGCGCCTACTCTCAAGCGCAAGCTCCAGTTGATGGCCAAGATCCAGGACGAAGCGGGCCACGGCCTGTACCTGTACAGCGCCATGGAAACCCTGGGTGCTGACCGTGACGAAGAGATCGAGAAGCTGCATCAGGGCAAAGCCAAGTACTCCAGCATCTTCAACTACCCGACCCTGAACTGGGCCGATATGGGTGCTGTTGGCTGGCTGGTGGATGGCGCCGCCATCGTGAACCAGGTGGTGCTGCAGCGGACCTCTTATGGCCCCTACTCCCGCGCCATGATCCGCATCTGTAAGGAAGAAAGCTTCCACCAGCGTCAGGGTTACCAGATCCTGCTGGACATGATGCGCGAAGGCACCGAGGAGCAGAAAGCCATGGTGCAGGACGCCATTAACCGTCTGTGGTGGCCGGCCCTGATGATGTTCGGCCCGCACGATGACGAGTCCCCGAACTCCCAGCAGTCCATGGCCTGGAAGATCAAGCGCAAGAGCAACGACGAACTGCGTCAGATGTTTATTGACCAGACCGTGCCGCAGCTCGAGTTCCTCGGTTGCACTGCGCCGGATCCCGACCTGAAGTGGAACGAAGAAACCGGCCACTACGATTTCGGTGAAATCAACTGGCAGGAGTTCTACGACGTTCTCAAGGGCAATGGCCCCTGCAACCGCGAGCGCATCAAGACTCGCAAGAACGCAATTGATGAAGGCGCATGGGTCCGCGAAGCGGCCGTCGCCTACGCCGAAAAACAAAAACAGCGCGCGCAAGCCGCTTGATACCGGAGGAATAGAACATGGCTGAATGGCGCCTTTACGAAGTTTTCGTAAGATCCAAGCACGGTCTGAACCACAAGCACGTTGGCAGCGTTCACGCTGCTGACGCCGAGATGGCCATGGAGAACGCCCGTGACCTTTATACACGCCGCAACGAAGGCGTGAGCATCTGGGTTGTGCCCTCCGACACCATCACGGCGTCCGCGTCCGACGAGAAGGAAGTGCTTTTCGACCCGTCGGAAGACAAGGTTTACCGGCACGCTTCCTTCTACAAGCTGCCCGATGAAGTCGGACACATGTAAGGAGCGTTACCCATGACACAAGCAGAAGCATTAAAGGAATACCTGCTGCGCCTGGCGGATTCCGACATGATCCTCGGCCAGCGCCTGTGCGAATTGTGCGGCAAGGCCCCGGCACTTGAGGAAGAGATGGCTCTGATGAACGTTGCCCTCGATCTCGTCGGCCAGGCCCGCAACTGGTACGAGTACGCAGCCGAGCTGATTGATGATGGCCGCGATGCCGACAAGCTGTGCTTCCGTCGCGACGCCCACGACTACCGTAACCTGCTGCTCACCGAGCAGCCCAACGAGGATTACGCGGTCACCATGGGCCGTCAGTTCTTCTTCGACGTGTACCACTACTTCACGCTCAAGAGCCTGACCGAATCCAGTGATGAGCGCATTGCCGGCATCGCCGCCAAGTCGCTGAAAGAGGTGACTTATCACCTGCGTCGTTCCTCGGAGTGGGTGAAGCGTCTGGGCGATGGCACCGAAGAAAGCCACCGCCGCATGCAGGATGCTGTGGATATCCTCTGGCGCTTTACCGGTGAGCTGATCACTCCGGACGACACTGATCGTGTGATGGCCGAGGCTGGCATTGGCCCGGATCCTGACCAGCTGGCCAAAGACTGGCGCGGCATGGTCAATGAAGTGCTTACCCAGGCAACCCTGACGCCGGGCGCAGAAGACGCCTGGATGTACATGGGTGGCAAGCACGGCGAGCACACCGAGCACCTTGGTTTCATCCTGGCAGAAATGCAGTTCCTGCAGAGGGCCTATCCCGATGCCACAACATGGTGATTCAGACAGCCGGTCAGCTGTCGACATTCTGATTGCCAGTGATCGGGTGCCGGCAAATGCCCGCCCCGATCTGCTGACAGAGGACGACATCTGGGCACTTCTTGAGGAGGTCAAAGACCCCGAAGTGCCGGCCATCAGTGTCGTGGAGCTCGGTATTGTTCGGGCGGTTCACTGGGACGGCAAAGAGCTGTCCATTGACGTGACCCCGACCTACTCCGGGTGCCCGGCCACTGAACTGATTGAAGAGCTGATTGCCGAAGCCCTGCGTGCTGCGGGCTTTCGGGACCCGAAAATCAATCAGGTGCTGACCCCTGCCTGGACCACCGACTGGATCACAGACGAAGGCAAAGAAAAGCTCCGGGCTTTTGGCATCGCCCCGCCCGTTGGCAGCTCCAGCAAAATGAGCCTGCTCGGGGAATCGGAAGTCCTTACATGCCCTCACTGCGGCAGCCAGGATACCGAACGGGTCAGCGAATTTGGATCCACCGCCTGCAAAGCCCTTTATCGTTGCAAGGAATGCCTCGAGCCCTTCGACTATTTCAAATGCATCTAGAGCCGATACGATCATGAACAAATTTTACCCACTGACCCTCAGAGAGGTCAGACCTGAAACAAGAAACGCCGTATCACTTGCTTTTGACGTGCCGGAAGATCTGGCAGACAAGTTTCATTACCAGCAGGGCCAGCACCTGATCGTGCGCACCAAGTTGGATGGCGAGGAAGTGCGCCGTTCCTACTCGATCTGCCGTAGCGTCAATGACAAGGAACTGCGCATTGCCGTGAAACAGGTTCCCGGCGGTCGCTTCTCCACCTTTGCCAACGAGCAGCTCAAGCCCGGCCAGACTCTCGAAGTCATGCCGCCCCAGGGCCATTTCTCCATTGATCTGGACCCGGAACGTGAGGGCAACTACCTGGCGGTTGCCGCCGGCAGTGGTATTACTCCGATCCTGTCGATCGTGAAGACCACCCTGGAAACCGAGCCCAAGAGCGAGGTTACCCTGTTCTACGGCAACAAGGCCACCAGCAGCACCATGTTCCGTGACGAGCTGCAGGACCTGAAGAACGAGTACATGTCCCGCCTGAACCTGGTGTACATCTTCACCCGTGAAGAGCAGGACATAGACCTGTACAACGGCCGTATCGACCACGAAAAGTGCGACAAGCTGTTCGATCACTGGATCAACGCCAAGGAGCTGACCGCTGCGTTTATCTGCGGCCCGCAGATGATGACGGAAACCGTGCGGGACTCTCTGCTGAACCACGGCATGGAAAAGAGCAAGATCCACTTCGAGCTGTTTACCCCGGCCGGTGGCAAACCGCAGCCCCGGAAAGACCGGGATCCCGCCCATGTGGATCCCCAGTCGATCAGCGAAGTCACTGTGATTGCCGATGGCCGTTCCCTGACTTTCCCGCTGGTGCGCGACACCAAGAGCATTCTGGATGCCGGCAACGAAGAAGGTGCTGACCTGCCCTATTCGTGCAAGGCCGGTGTTTGCTCCACATGCCGCGCCAAGGTGGTGGAAGGCGAAGTGGAGATGGACCAGAACTTCGCTCTGGAAGACTACGAGGTGGAAGCCGGTTACGTGCTTTCCTGCCAGTGCTACCCGATCAGCGACAAGGTGGTTCTGGACTACGACGAGATGTAGTTTCCACCCCCAGAACAAGACCAGTGCAAGGCAAGTCCCGCAGCAGCGGGACTTGCCTTCGCGTTTCAGAAACGAATGGAGTTTCCCATGTCAGTCCTGAAAAGTTTTATTGCCGGCCAGTGGGTCGGTGAAAAGCCTGCCAAGGCTCTGCCAAGCGCCGTTAACGGCGAAATCGTCGCCCATACCCACGACGACACCCTCGATTTCAAGAACGCCGTTGAGTATGGCCGCAAGGTTGGCGGTAAAAACCTGATGGCGATGGATTTCCAGGAGCGTGCCCTGGCCCTGAAAGCCATGGCCCTGTACCTCCAGGAACACAAGAAAGAGCTCTATGCCCTGTCGATGCACACCGGTTCCACCAAGGGCGACAACGGCATCGATATCGATGGCGGCTTCGGCACCCTGTTCTCTTATGCCAGCATGGGCCGGCGCGAGCTGCCCTCTGGCAACGTGGTGCACGAAGGCCCGGTGACTCCACTGGGCAAGAACAACCACTTTGCAGGCACCCATATCCTGGTACCACGCGGTGGCGTTGCCGTTCACATTGACGCCTACAACTTCCCGGTGTGGGGCATGCTGGAAAAATTTGCACCCACGTTCCTGGCAGGTATGCCGTCCATCGTGAAGCCGGCCACCTCTACCTGTTATGTGACGGAACTGGCCGTTCGCCTGATGCAGGAATCAGGCGCGCTTCCGGAAGGCAGTCTGCAGTTGATCATCGGCAGCACCGGTGACCTGTTCGACCATCTGGAAGAGCAGGACGTGGTTACCTTTACCGGCTCCGCCGCCACCGCGCGCAAGCTTCGTAACCACCCGAACATCATCAACCGTTCGATTCCCTTTAATGCCGAAGCGGATTCCCTTAACAGTGCGATCCTCGCCCCAGACGTGACTCCCGAGCACGAGGAATTCGATGTCTTCGTGAAGGAAGTTGGACGTGAAATGACCGCCAAGGCCGGTCAGAAGTGTACCGCCATCCGGCGTGTCCTGGTGCCGAAAGACCAGGTAGATGCAGTTTGCGACAAGCTCAAAGAGCGTCTGTCGAAGGTCACCGTCGGCGATCCCTCTGTCGAAGGCGTTCGCATGGGTGCACTGGCCTCCATCGACCAGCTGGAAGATGTCAAAGCCAATATCCAGGAACTGCTCAAGACCAGCGAGCTGGTAGTTGGTGGTGACGGCAGCTTCAAGGCGACTGGCGATGGCACCGAGAAGGGCGCGTTCATCGAACCGCACCTGCTGCTGTGCCGTAACCCGGAAAACGGCTGTGGCGCCCATGACATTGAGGCGTTCGGCCCCGTGGCTACGGTGATTCCCTACGACACCATCGAGGACGCCGTTGAATTGTGCTCCAGAGGCCGCGGCTCCCTGGTCACCACCCTGACTACTCGGGATCCCGCCATTGCTGGCAGGGTCGCACCACTGCTGGCTGCCTTCCACGGCCGTCTGCACCTGCTGGATGCCGAAGCCGCGAAAGAGTCCACCGGCCACGGCTCGCCACTGCCCATGCTCAAGCATGGCGGCCCCGGGCGCGCCGGTGGTGGTGAGGAACTGGGTGGTATCCGTGCGGTTCACCATTACCTGCAGCGCACCGCAATCCAGGGCTCCCCGAGCATGCTGGCCGCAGTAACCCGCGAGTACGTGCGCGGTGCCAACGTGATTGAGACTGAAGTTCACCCGTTCCGTCGCCATTTCGAAGACCTGCAGATCAACGAGTCGCTGCTGACGCACCGCCGCACGGTGACCGAAGCAGACATCGTGAACTTCGGCTGCCTGTCCGGTGACCACTTCTACATGCACTTTGATGAACTTGCCGCCCGGGAATCCCAGTTCGGCAAGCGCATCGCCCACGGTTACTTTGTACTGTCGGCCGCGGCCGGGCTGTTCGTTTCCCCGGGCGAAGGTCCGGTGCTGGCGAACTACGGCCTGGATACATTGCGGTTCATTGAGCCGGTTGCGCCGGGAGATACCATCCGCGCACGGCTGACGTGCAAGCGCAAGATCGATCAGGGTCGGACATCCCCCGACGGCCACCCCCAGGGTGTGGTTGTATGGGATGTCCAGGTGACCAACCAGAACGACGAACTGGTTGCGAGCTACGACATCCTGACACTGGTTGCCAAGAAGCCCGAGTAACTCCGGGCTTCCCTGCTTTCTCCCTGTCCTGGACCCCAGGGAGAAAGCGTCAGGCAAATAAAAGGGGGACAGGTCGCAAGACCTGTCCCCCTTTTATTGGTCAGAAGAAAATACCCAGCGGTTACATGCCCAGGTAGGCCTCCCGGACCTTCTCGTTGCTGAGCAGCTCACGGCCCGAGCCTTCAATAACCACTTTGCCGGTCTCCAGCACATAGCCGCGATCGGCCAGTGCCAGCGCCTGGGACGCATTCTGCTCCACCAGGAAGATGGTGATACCCTCTTCCTTGAGCTCTTTAACGATGTTAAAGATCTCCTCGATGATCAGTGGCGCCAGCCCCATACTGGGCTCATCCAGAAGCAGCAGCCTCGGCTTGGCCATCAGGGCGCGCCCCATAGCCAGCATCTGCTGCTGACCACCGGAGAGTTCACCCGCCAGGTTATGGCGTTTCTGGCGCAGTATCGGGAACTTGGTATACATCCGTTCCAGATCGTCCATCACCTCGGGGGTTTTGCCCCGGGTGTAGGCACCCAACAGCAGGTTGTCGTGCACACTCAGGTCCTTGAAAACCTGCCGGCCCTCGGGCACCTGAACAATGCCTTCAGCCACTCGCTGATCGGCACTGATCCTGGACAGATCCTTGCCTTCGAAGGTGATAGCACCGCGGTCAGTGGGCTGCAGACCGGAAATGGTCATCAGCAGGGTGGATTTGCCGGCACCGTTGGCACCAACAAGTGATACGATCTCACCGCTGTTGATGTGAATATCCACATCATGCAGAACTTCGATCTGACCGTAGGACGTCACCAGCCCCTTGATGGACAGCATTTCCTCTTTGGCGTGCGGTGCTGTTACCCGGTCCGCGTGCTTGAGCCCCAGTCCACCGAACTTCTCCGGGGTGTAGCTGACAATCTGGTGCCGCAATTCCCGGAACTCTTCCCGAACGCGCTCACCGAACAGCGGATCATTTTCCACGTCGCGCGCTTCAATGATCTGCTGCCAGTCTTCTTCGGTCAGCAGTTTACGGGCCCGCGGAATGACCACGCCCTCTTCCTTGCGGATATGCTTGCGCAGGGCTTCGGTAAAGCGCGCCAGAGCATGACTGAACTCCTCTCGGCCTTCCGGCCAGTTTTGCTCGCAGTCAGTCAGCAAACGGCGGAGTTCCACCAGCTTTTCATGACCAATGACATAGCCCTTCGCCAGCTTCTCCAGCAGGGGCGCTGTCTCGGGGGACTTCTCACTGAGCCGCTTGTAAAGCTCGATGTCCGTGGGCGTGCTGTGGACCCTCTGGGAGAAGTGCTGAATGTAATCGAAAATGGTGGTCAGCAGCCGCTCATCCGGGCGCTGATCGTTGAGGTTCATATCACTCAGCAACTGGTCCAGCAGATCGAGAATCCGCCACAGCGCCTGGTGTTCATGAACAATAATCCGTACGGCCTGCTCGCTGCGTGACTGGGCAGGCGCCATTTCAGTATTTTGCTCGCTCATGTGAAATGTCTCCTTGCTCAGCCACCCAGGTAGGCGGCGATAACATCCGGGTTCTGGCGGATTTCCTCGGGGGTCCCCTCAGCCAGAACACGGCCGTAGTTAAGCACCAGCAACCGGTCGGATATACCCATCACCAGTTTCATGTCGTGCTCAACCAGCATGACCGTGGTTCCCTGATCGGCAATCTTCCGGATCAGTTCTTCCAGCGCCGCGGTTTCAACCGCGTTCAAACCGGCCGCTGGCTCGTCCAATAGAATAACCTTGGGTTCTGCCGCCAGTGCCCGGGCAATCTCCAATCGCTTCAGCGCGCCATAGGACATCGCCGAGGCTTCGGCATCCAGGTAGTCGCCGCATCCTACATATTCCATGAGTTCCGCCGCACGCTTGCGAGCCGCCGCTTCGTTGCGGCGCAGGGAAGGCAGGCGGAACAGCGTGGTAAACAGATTGCTCTTGAGCTGCAGGTGCCGACCCAGCATCACGTTTTCGATCGCTGTCATGTTCATGCAGATCTGCATCTGCTGGAAGGTGCGGCACATGCCCCGCTCAGCCAGCTCATTCGGCTCCAGTTTTGCGGTGCTTTCACCGTTCAGCAGGATCTCACCCTTGGTCGGCGTATAAAGGCCGGTGATCAGGTTGAACAGTGTTGTCTTGCCGGCACCGTTGGGACCGATGACGGAATAGACCTGCCCGGCTTCCACAGAGAAGCTGACCCCCTCGACCGCATGCACACCACCAAAGGCTTTATCCAGCCCTTTGACCTCAACAAGTGCTGTCATGCCTCACCTCCGGCTTTTTTCCGCATTTTCTTGGAAACAAAAGCGCTCAGAGTCGGGAGCAGCCCCTTGGGCATAAAAATCATCGTAAGCATCAGGATCAGGCCAAACATCACGTGTTCCAGCTCCTGGAAATCCGCCAGAACCTGGGGCAGCAGTTTCAGCACCACGGCACCGAGAATCACTCCGAAGGTCGATCCCATGCCACCCAGTACAACCATGGTGATGAAAAGGATTGAGAATTCGAAACTTGCTACTGCGGGCGTTATGAAGCCCTGGAAATGGGCATACAGGCTACCCATGAGACTGGCGTAAATCGCAGAAATCACGAACACCAGGCTTTTGTACTTCGCTGTGTTCACACCGACAACACTGGCAGCTACTTCCGAGCCATGAACCGAACGCAACGCCCGGCCAATGGGTGACTCGATGAGGTTCAGGGCAAACCACACCGCCACCAGGAGCACAACGCTGGCAAAGATATACCAGGCCTGGAAGCCTTCAATCTCCATTCCAAACAGCGAATAGCTGCCGAAAGTGCTCAGTTGCCAGCCGAACACCTCAAACGCCGGCACAGGCATGCCGTCCGGCCCGCCCGTCAGTGCCCGCTCGTTGTTGAGGATGATGGCAATAATGAAGCCCACCGCGAGGGTGGCCATGGAAAGATAGTGGCCCTTCAAGCGCAGAATTGGACGACCCACAATCCAGGCGATAGCGCCCACAGCAATGGCACCCACCACCAGTGCGGGCACCGAAGACCAGCCATAGGTGCCGGTCGCGATACCGGTAAAGTAAGCGCCCAGCCCGAAGAAACCGGCGTGGCCAAGACTGATCTGGCCAGCAAAACCCACCAGCAGATTAAGACCAACCACCGTAGCGGCAATGATCGCCATCTGGGTAACCAGCTCGTAATGGAACGGGTTGCCCAGAAATGCGGGAAGAATGACAAGAATCAGGGCAAGAATAATCAGCCCCCGGAGACGCGACTGCATAAACGTATTCAACATCAGACGCGCTCCACTACCTTGGCACCGAACAATCCACGGGGCATGAAGAAGAGCACCAGCAGGATCATGGAGAATGCCACGGCATCCTTGTAATCGGATGAGATGTAGCCGGCCGCCATGGCTTCAACGATACCGAGAGACAGACCGCCGACAACCGCACCGACACCGCTGCCCAGACCGCCAATCGCAGCGGCGACAAATCCTTTCAGCCCGAGAATGATACCGATGTCGTAGGAAGTGAACGTAATCGGTGCCACGACGATTCCGGCCACCGAACCCAACAGTGCTGACACCATAAACGCCAGCATGAGAACCATCTGGGTCCGGATACCAACGAGTCGTGCAGCCTCCTTGTTCATGGAAGTAGCCAGAATAGCTTTACCAATCAATGTCTTGGTAAAGAACAGCACCAGGCCCACCACCAGGATCGCACCTATTCCCAGCACCCAAAGGCTCTGGCTGTTCAACACCGCGCCAAACACCTCGATGGGCTGGTCGGTGCTGAAATTCTGCATCACATGGTATTCCTTGCCCCAGACAATCTGGGCAATACCACGAATGAAGATCGACGCACCGATGGTGATAATAATCAGAGTTACAACATCGGCCTGCTTGGCCGGCGCAATCGCGAAACGTTGCAGGGCAATACCGAGGATGCCGGCCAGAATCACAGCCAACACGACTGCGAGAATCATGGGCACACCCATGGCCGTCAGGGAAACCGTGGCCATGCCTCCAATCATCAGGAACTCGCCCTGGGCGAAGTTGATGACGTGACTGGCGTTATAGATCAGGGTAAAGCCGAGGGCTATCAGGGCGTAGGTCGCACCGATAGTAATCCCGGTGAACAGGTACTGTAAGAATTCTGCGAGCATAGCGGTGGTTCCGGTCGAACATCGGCTGGCGATTGCTCCAGGGGGAGGAGCATCGCCAGCCGCGAGACAGGTTAAAGGAGTATCAGTTAATCAGCTTCCATTCGCCGTTCTGGACTTCCAGAATGCGGAAGGATTCCGGATCAAGGCCGTTGTGGTCTTCCGGTGACATGTTGAACACACCGGTTACGCCAACATAGCCATTGATGTTTTCCAGCGCGTTGCGAACGGCTTCCGGATCGGTAGAACCGGCTTCTTCCATCGCACGAACTGCCAGCATCAGGCCGTCGTAGGCGTAGGCACCGAAGGTGGATACCTTGGAATCCCAACGGGCCTCGTATTCAGCCTTGTAGTTCTGAACCACTTCTTTCTGGGGATCATCATCCGGCAGGGAATCCGGAACCAGCAGCGGAGAGGCAGGCAGACGCAGACCTTCGGCAGAAGAGCCAGCCAGCTCCAGGAAGCTGTCAGATGCAACACCGTGAGACTGGTAGAACGGAAGTTCCATGCCCAGCTGCGCGTAGTTGCGAGTCACGATGGCCGGACCCTGACCGAAACCGAAGTTCAGGACCGCTTGCACACCACTTGTGTTACGGATATTGGTCAGCTGGGCGGTCATGTCTGTATCAGATCCGCTGTAGGTCTCATCGGCCACTACTTCCATGCCCATCTGCTCGGCGACTTCCAGAGTCTGGGTGCGACCGGAGCTGCCGAATCCGCCAGTACCGGAGATCAGACCAAACTTGGTGATACCGCGGTCTTTCATGTCCGCGAGAATCCGCTCAGCGGCCATCCGGTCGGTCTGGGGCGTCTTGAAGACCCATTTTTTGACAGGATTGGTGATAACCACCGCACCGGCCAGAGAGATGAACGGAACCTGAGCCTGCTCAACCAGAGGAACCGCCGCCATGGTGGCGCCGGTAGTACTGCCGCCGACGATGATATCGACCTGGTCTGAACGGATCAGGCGACTGGCAAAGTTACGGGCAGAGGAAGCGTTGCCAACGTCGTCATAGTGAATCAGCTCCAGCTGACGACCAAGAACACCGCCTTCTTCATTGATTTTTTCAACGTACATCTCGAGCGTTTTCAGCTCGGGATCACCGAGAAAGGATGCCGGGCCTGTCACCGACAGGAACGACCCGATCTTGATGGGATCCGCAGCCTGGGCGCTCATCATCATGAGACTGGCTGCTGCTACGGCTGCGCATTTTCCTGCGCGACGAATCACTGTTTTAAACATTGTTTTTGTTCTCCCGAATTGTGCAGGGGCTTGAATTTATGGTTTTCCGGTCGTCCCTGATTACAGCACTCCTGATGTTCGCTACCGGTAAATTCGATACCATTGACGAATATCAAACGAAGTTATTGTATCATAACTCTCGTGTCAACCGATTTCACGGCACTCGGCCACAGCTCTTTCAGTAAAGCCGACACTGGCGCAACGTGCCAGCGCGGTAAATAGAAAGACAAGCCTTTACCTGACACGTAAGAACCGCATAATACGTGCAACGTGTTTCATTGATTCTTATTTGCGAACTCAGGCCATGACTGCAAAAAGCCAGCTAGAATTGCTCGTCAAGAATTTCCAGAAAAAGCGGCCGCTGCGCGCAGGCTCCCTCATCATTACCATCTATGGCGATGCCATCGTTCCCCGGGGTGGCAATGTCTGGCTGGGAAGCCTGATGAAGCTGGTTGAACCCATGGGAATCAGTCAACGACTGGTACGCACGTCGGTGTATCGCCTGGTTCAGGAATCCTGGTTGCAGACAGAAAAGGTGGGGCGCTGCAGTTACTACAGCCTCACGGGACCTGGCCTGCGCCGGTTCGAGCAGGCTTTCCAGCACGTCTATAACCTGGACACCGAGGAGTGGAGCGGGAGCTGGTGCCTGGTGTATCTGAACCAGTTGTCACCAGAGCTCAGACAGAAGGTTCGGGAAGAGCTGAAATGGCTGAGTTTTGGCAGCATGGCCCCAGGGCTGATGGAACACCCGCGGTTTACCCGCAGCGAGCTGATTCCGATGCTGCAGGAATGGGGCGCCCTGGAAGACACCATTGTCATGCAGACCATGCCCATGGAGCAGAAGAGCCCAAGGGCCCTGAGACTGCAGGTCCGGGAGAGCTGGAACCTTGAGGAACTCGGCGGCCGGTACCGACGGTTTCTGAGCCAGTTCCGCCCACTGTGGCGGGAGCTTCAGTCGGAAGACACCCTCAGCCCTGAAGAGTGCCTGATTCTCCGCATACTTCTGATCCACGAATACCGCAAGATCCTTCTGAGGGATCCGCTGTTGCCGGATGAACTGTTACCCGGAGACTGGGAAGGTCGCAGTGCCAAGCAGCTGTGTCGCAACCTGTACCGGCAGATCTACGTACGCGCCGAGCAGTGGCTCGACGAGAATCTGGAGAATGCGTCCGGCCCCCTCCCTGGCCCCGGCGAGAAGTTCTACAAGCGCTTTGGTGGTTTGAGAGATACTGCGTCCCAGGGTGAGGCGCAAACAGAACCGGAAGTGCTATAAACGCTGATCAGCCGGATGATGATTCATCAGCGGATGAAAGCTGCTTTCTGGTCTCCAGGCGCCCTTCCCGACGGATCTGGGCATTTTTGAATCGGCGGCGCTGCTCGTCAGTCTCCGGAATCACCTCGGGCACGTCCACAGGCCGGTCATGGTCGTCCAGCGCGACAAATGTAAAAAAGGCCGAGAGAATGTGCCGGGTATCGCCGGTGTAACTGTTCTCCGCCTCTACCCTCGCACCAATCTCCATGGAGGAACCCCAGCTCCGGTTCAGCGACAGGCTGAACAAAAGCGTATCGTTACCCTTCGCCGGCGCCCTGAAGTGAATTGAATCCACCGCAGCGGTCACGCAGACATGGGCAGAATGCCGCTCGGCCACAACCAGCGCCAGCCGGTCGCACTTTGCCATGATCATGCCCCCGAATACCGTGTTATGGGAATTCATGTCGTTCGGAAACACCTTGTAGACGTGCTTCTCGATGGCCGATGCCGATACGGGCTTTGAAGGTTTTCCAGGCATGATGCCCCTCTCCTTTTAAACGAAATCTCGATGGGGGACCCCATTCATCCAGCGACCGCAGCTTCGCCCTGACGCTGCTGAGCCCTCCTTGCCAGATGAAGCATAACAACACCCAACGCCATCACCATGAGGGTCAGCCAGAGGCCGTTGGTGTAGTTGCCTTCCACATCAGCGAGATAGCCGACCACAGCGGGCGCCACCATCTGCGCAATGCCATAGCTGAAGGTGAGCCGGCTCATGGGGCGGGAAGGGTTTTCGGGGAACACCCGCCCCACCATTGCCAGCATCATGCTGACAATACCAATAAAGCTGGCACCGTAAATGATCGAACTGAGCATCACACTGGCCAGGCTGGTGTTCACGATCAGCATCAGAATACTGACAGAGTTCAGGATGTACGCCAGGTAAAGCGCCAGCCACTGCCCCCATCGGCGGGAGAACACATCCCACAGCCAGCAAGCCGGGGTAGCGGCAAGGCCTGCAATCAGCCAGACCAACCAGCCCTGACCCTGAAGCTCGGGCATGGATTCCGCAATCGCCACCAGGAAGGTGGCCGTCACGACATAGCCCACACCGGCGCAGAAGTACGCCAATTGAAGGATACGTATGAATCGGCTGCGCTCTTCGCCGCCCTTGCCCACACCGGTTCTTGGCAAAGCACAGGCCCGATAGTCCGGCATCCAGCGCCAGGCAGGCACCAGCAGCGCCAGCGCCACCAGCCCATAGATCACCCACTGCTGATCCCAGCTGAACGGGTCCTTGATCAACTCCGCCGTTACAGCGGTCAGGACGATCCCGAGGCCGATACCGGAAAAAAATACTCCGAGCTCGGATTTCTGGTTGTGCTTGATCAGCCAACTCATCAGAAGCCCGGCGCCCAGCAACATGCCGGCCGAGGTACTCAGACCGGAAATGAACCGCAGCAGATACCAGAGCCAGACATTGGTGGTGTAACCCATCAGCAGGGTTGAAACCACAGCAACCACCAGGCCGAGCTGGTACAGCCGAACCTTGAGATCAAGATCGCTGATCCGTGTGATGAGCACCGCTCCGGTCAGGTAGCCGGCGTAGTTTACGGTTGCCAGCAGGCCCACCACGGATTTGCTCAGCCCAAGCGCCGCCACCATTTCCGGGATCATCGGCGTATAGGAGAAGCGGGCAATGCCCACCATCACCACCACGGAAATGACACTGGCGACCAGCACTTTTATGGTTGCTAGAGGTTTCACAGACTGTCCTTACTTGAAAGCAATGTCAGATCAGGCGCGACCCAGGAACTTTCGCTCCTCCACGTTGATGCGGATTCGATCTCCGGTGGAGATGTGCTCGGGAACCTGGACAACCAATCCCGTCGCAAAACGGGCCGGTTTGGTTCTGGCGGTAGCAGAGCCGCCCTTCACCGACGGGTCGGTTTCTTCGATTACCAGCTCAACCGTGGGCGGAAGTGCCAGTGCAACCGGTGCATCCTTCAACAGGATAACCATCACGCCCTGGGTGTCTTCGGAGATGAACAGCAGTTCGTCGGCGATGGCTTCACGATTCAGGCTGTACTGGGTGAAATCCTCGGTGTCCATGAACACATATTCGTCGCCGTCGGCGTAGGAGAAGGTCACTTCCCGGCGTGTCAGGTCCGCGAGGTTGAGCATGTCCGAATCCTTGAAGGTCTCGTCCAGCTTCTGGCCGGTTACCACGTCGTACATACGCATGCGGTACAGGCTTCCCCCGGCGCGCCCCTGGGGCACCGAACGCTCGATGTCTTTCACGAAATAGACGCGGCCATCGTATTCAACCGCAGAGTTCTTTTTGATTTCACTAGCTCTTGGCATTGTCTTTCAATCCGGATGATTAGTTAGGAACAAAACTTTCTGACCGCTGATATACCATGAACGCGGTCGAGTTGCGATACGCTGTTTTGGCAGTACCAGCCCCCCTGACTTATGATCGGCCTATCCTGTCGGCAATTCGGTGGCCAAATGAATATTCGAACTCTGGAAACCTTTATCTGGATTGCCAGGCTAGGCAGCTTCCGGGCCGCCGCCAACCGGGTCTATGCCTCGCAACCCTCGGTTTCTGCCCGCATTGCCGGCCTTGAGGACCAGTTGGGCGTAGAGCTGTTCGACCGGTCGGCCCGCAAGATAACCCTCACTGCCAAAGGTCGGGAGTTCCTGATCTACGCCGAAAAAATGCTCGCCCTTCACGGCGAAATGATGCAGGCCGTGGCGAAACCCTCGTCGATCCGGGGCACCATACGCCTGGCCGTTTCCGAAACCATTGCCCACACCTGGCTGCCCCAACTGATCGAACGGGTCAGTGAAGCCTATCCTGCCATCAACCTTGAGCTTGATGTCGACATCTCCGTCAATCTTGCCGAGAAACTGGCCAATCATGAAATTGATATCGCCTTCCTCATGGGCGGTGTCAACCAGCCTGGCATCATCAACCGGGATCTGTGCCGTTATTCGCTGATCTGGGTCGCCAGCCCCAGACTGGACATTCCCGGCGGGCGCATATCGCTGGAGGAGCTTTCTACCTGGCCGATCATCACCTACCCCAGGAAAAGCGAGCCCTACCTTGCCATTCGTTCGCTGGTGGACCCGATGAACCACTCCACGCGGATCCACTCCAGCTCGTCACTTTCCACCATCATCCGCATGACTGTCGATGGCCTGGGCGTGAGCGCCCTGCCCCGGGAGATTCTCGAACAGGAACTTCGCGCAGGCACCCTGCGTCAGTTCGAGATCGATGCCGAGGTACCCGACCTTGCCTTTTGCGCCGCCTATCGAGCCGGCCCAGGTGGCAAAGTGGTCCAGGCCATTGCCGAACTGGCGCTGGCCACAGCGGAGAACCGGTCGGCAATGATTGAAAACGCGCCCGGAGAGGCCGGCAAGACAGACTGATCAGCTTTTTCGATCACAGCTGATCCCAACTTTCGAATTGTATTAATCGCAACCTGTGCCTTAAATGTATAAATCATCCTTTTTTGAGGCGGCACCATGGCAGCGATTCATTCCCTGAACGTACACTCAACGCCCCAAGCCGTGCGCCAGGCGGCCCGGAGCGGCCTGCTGTCCGGCCCCACGGCCGGACTGGCCAGTGGCTACGTGCAGGTCAACCTGGTAATCCTGCCGGAAGCCGAAGCAGCAGGCTTTCTGAGGTTCTGCCAGGCCAACCCGAAACCCTGCCCTCTGCTCGCGGTCAGCGAGCCCGGCGCCCGAACCTGTGATGCCATGGGCGCGGACCTGGACATTGCCCGGGATGTGCCCGCCTATCGCATCTACCGTAACGGCGTCGCCAGCGAAACCGTCAACGATGTCGCCGACGAATGGCGGGACGACCTGGTGACCTTTGCCCTTGGCTGCTCCTTTACTTTCGAGCATGCCCTGATGCAGTCCGGCCTGAACATCCGGCATATCGAACAGGGCCGGAACGTGCCCATGTACCAGACCTCCGTACCGCTGACGCCCGCCGGTGGTTTCAAGGGCAACCTGGTGGTTTCCATGCGGCCGTTCCTGGCCGCCGACGTCATCCGTGCCGTCCAGATCACCACCCGCTACCCCCAGGTTCACGGTTCCCCGGTTCACCTCGGCGATCCCGCCCTGATAGGTATTTCCGACCTGGACTCACCGGATTACGGCGATTCCGTTTCCGTGGGCGAGAATGAAATTCCAGTGTTCTGGGCCTGCGGGGTAACCCCCCAACAGGTACTCATTGATTCTGGTGTGGCATTCGCAATCACCCACAGCCCGGGGCACATGCTGGTCACGGATATTCCGGACAACAGCCTGTCCCTGTTCTAACCCGAACCAACCCCGAAGAAGACCATGAGGAAACTGCTATGACTACAAGAAAAACCCTCGGTGCCGCCTCCCTGATGAGCCTGGCCCTGGCCGGTTCCCCGGTACTCGCCCAGGAGCTGGACAACACCAGCATCAACTATGTGGGAAGCTGGAGCAGCCTGTCCCTGTACCAGAACTTCGAGCGTCCTTTCTGGGAACAGCATGTTCCCGAAGCCTCGGACGGCCAGATCAGCACCGAGGTGACCACCTTTGACCAGATGGGCCTTGGCGGCGGTGAAGTCTTCCGACTGATGGAGCGCGACGTAGTCGAGGTAGCCTCTACGGTGGCCGATTATGCCGTTGAAGATGCGCCGGAGCTGGAAGGCCTGGATATGCCAATGATCGCGCCCGATGTGGAAACCGCCCGAAAAGTTGCTGAAGCCTATCGCCCGGTTCTGGCCGAGGCATTCAAGCAACGTTACAAAGGGGCTCAGCTACTCGCCGTTGTGCCCTACCCGTCGCAGATGGTCTTCTGTAATGCTGAGATCAGCGGCCTGCCGGACCTGAAAGGCAAGAAAGTACGGGCCAGCGGTCGCACCACAGCCGAATTCCTGCAGGCCCTGGGAGCCGAAGGCATCACCCTGAACTTCAGCGAAGTTCCCGGCGCCCTGCAGCGCGGCGTCATTGACTGCGCCGTTACCGGTTCACTCTCCGGCTACAGTTCCGGCTGGCACGAAGTATCAACCCACCTGTACCCGTTGCCAGTAGGCGGCTGGGATCACGTGGTAACCGCCATGAACGGCAAGAAGTGGAACTCGCTGTCCGAGACAACCCAGCAGTGGCTGACCGCGGAAATCAAGGAAAACTACGAAGACCCGGTCTGGGCCTCAGCCGTTGATGAAACCCGCGAAGGCATTGCCTGCCTGACCGGCAATGGCGAATGTTCCCGCGGCGAACCTGGCGACATGGTTCTGGTGGAAGCCACCGACAACGACTTCACCCAGGCCTCCCGTCACCTGGAAGAGACCCTGCTGCCGAACTGGGCACAACGGGTAGACCAGAAGTGGGTGGACCGCTGGAATGAGACCATCGGTGCCGTCACCGGACTCAAAGCCAACAAGTAACTCTACCTCAAACCGACCTGACACCCGGGCTGCATCCGCAGCCCGGGTGCTCTGGAGACCAACATGCTAGACCAGGTGAATTCCTTACTCGACCGGGTGCTGGTCGGCGTCCAGACCGGCTCGCTCTGGCTGGCCCGCGCCGGCGGTGTCCTGATCCTGCTCACGGTGGTGCTGGTAACCATCGAAGTGATGTCCCGGCAATTCATGGGGCGTTCGCCGGTCCATGCCACAGAACTGACCGGCTACATCATGGCGATCAGTGCCAGCTGGTCATTCGCCTACACCCTGGTGTGCAAGGCTCATATCCGTATCGATGCCCTGTACCTGAACTTCCCCATGAAAGTCCGGGGTGTCCTGGATCTGGTGGCACTGCTGGCCATGGCCATGTTCGCCATCCTGGTAGTCGATGCCGTTTACGAAGTAATCAGCGCCTCCTACAGCGGCGGCTCCACCGCCAATACCCCGCTGGGCACACCGCTCTGGATGCCCCAGGCCCTGTGGATGGTCGGCCTTGTCTGGTTCGGTTTCGCGGTATGCGTGATGTCCCTCAAAGTTCTGTTCGCCCTGATCAGCGGCCATTCCGACCGTGTTCAGGCACTGGCCGGTAGCCCGACCATGGATGAACAGATTAAAGAAGAAAACAAGGAAGCACGCTCATGATTATTACCGCGCTGCTGATTCTGATGGCTTTACTCCTGCTGAGCGTGCCCGTTGCCGCCACACTCATGGCACTTGCGCTGCTGCTTGCGGAACTCTTTTCTCCGTTCCCCCTGATCAATGCCCTGGGGGACGTGCTCTGGTCAGCCTCCGACAAGTACCTGCTGATCGCTATTCCCCTGTTCATTCTGCTGGGCGAGATCCTGGTGCGTACCGGCATTGCCCGCGGCACCTACCGCGCCCTGGAAAGCTGGCTGTCCTGGCTGCCGGGCGGGCTACTTCACGCCAATGTGGGCACCGCCACCCTGTTTTCCGCCACCTCCGGCTCCAGCGTGGCGACCGCCGCCACCATCGGCACCGTCGCGCTGCCCCAGGGCAGGGATATGGGCTATGACCCGAAACTGTTCACCGGCTCCATCGCCGCCGGCGGCACACTGGGCATCATGATCCCGCCTTCGATCAACCTGATTGTCTATGGCTTCCTGACCGAGACGTCCATCCCGCAGCTGTTTGCCGCCGGCCTGATACCCGGCCTGTTGCTGGCGCTGATGTTCATAGTTGGCACTGCGCTGATCTGCATCTGGAAACCGAGCCTCGGCGGGCCCAGCGTTTCCCACAGCTGGGGCGAGCGGATTTCAGGCCTGAGGCATCTGGTGCCGGTGCTTGCCTTGTTCGGCATTGTGGTGGGCTCCATCTATACCGGGCTGGCAACACCCACCGAGGCCGCGTCGCTGGGCGTGCTCGGCGCAATAGCCATTGCCGCCTTCATGAGGAAGCTGTCGGTCAAAGTCATTGTTGAAGCCCTGGACGGCACCATGAAGACGACCGGCATGATCATCCTGATCATCATTGCGTCCTATTTCCTGAACTTCGTTCTCGCATCTGCAGGCATCACCCGTGAGCTGACCAGCTTCCTGGAAGGTGCGGGCCTGGGGCCCTACTCGACCCTGATGCTCGCGATCCTGCTTTACATCATCCTGGGCTTCTTTATTGAAACCCTGTCGCTGATGGTGATCACCATTCCCATTGTTGCCCCCATCATTATTGGCATGGGCTTCGATCCGGTCTGGCTCGGCATCCTGATCATCCTGCTCATTGAGATGGCGCTGATCACCCCGCCCGTGGGACTCAATCTCTACGTGGTGCAGGGCGTTCGCGAAGGCGGTCCGTTCAGCGATGTCATGAAGGGCGCCATGCCCTATGTCGGCATCATGTTCCTGATGGCGGTTGTCCTGGTGCTGTTCCCGGAGCTGGCGACCTTCCTGCCTGAGCTGATGAATTAACCGGTCACAAAACCTCAATCGGAGTAACCTGATGACAACGTTTCACCTTGCAGACACCCGAGAGAATATCACCATAGAAATCCGCCAGCTGGTGATCGCTGGCTGGGCGGGCCGGGTGCAGGCAGCCATTGATGAACACATTGAAGAACTGAAGGAAATTGGCGTAACACCGCCCTCTGAAACCCCGCTGTTCTACCGCGTGGCAGCCAACCAGCTAACCACGGCGCCGGAGATCCAGGTGTTGGGCGGGCAGACCAGTGGTGAAGTTGAAGTTGTTCTGATTGGCAGCGACCAGGGAACCCTGGTCAGCATTGGTTCCGATCACACCGATCGTGAGGCGGAAGCCTGGTCGGTGGCCCACTCCAAGCAGGTCTGCGCCAAGCCCGTCGGCGCGCAGGCCTGGCGCCTGGACCAGGTCATCGACCATTGGGATGAACTCCAGATGGCCTCCTATGCCACCATCGACGGCGAGGAAGTGCTGTACCAGCAAGGCCCGGTAACCGGACTACTGCACCCCACCGAATTACTGAGGCGTTTCGGCCTTGATAAGCCAGAGCTGGCACCCGGCCAGGCCATGCTCTGTGGCACGCTTCCGGTTATTGGCGAGTTGCGACCAGCCGACGCCTTCCGCGTGGTGCTGAAAGACCCGGTGACCGGCCACGAACTCCAGCACCGGTATGCCATCCAGACCCTGCCGGTGATCGCATGAACCCGGTAACCCCACTTGCGACCTTGCTGGACGATCTGGGCAGCGGCAAACAACGGGCCACCGAATTGCTGGAAAGCTGCTTCACCCAGATTGATCTCAGAGACAGTGCCACCGCCCAGGTTTACACCCGACGCTTCGACCAGTCGGCGCGGGCCGAGGCCGAGGCCGCCGATCGTCTGCATGCGGCCGGACTGTCGGGAGGACAGCTTGCCGGGTTGCCCATTGCCCTGAAGGTTCTGTTCGATGTTGCGGGCGAAGTCACCCACGCCGGCTCCCGGGGCTGGCAGGATCCGGCAACCGGGGATGCCCTGATTGTTTCGCGATTGCGGCGCGAGGGCGCGGTGATCACCGGGCACACCAATATGACCGAATTCGCCTACTCAGGGCTCGGTCTGAACCCCCACTACGGTACGCCAGACAATCCCCTGGCGCCGGGACGTATTCCGGGTGGTTCCTCCTCCGGTGCCGCCGTTGCCGTGGCACTGGGCATGGCCGCAGGCGCCATCGGTACCGACACCGGCGGCTCGGTGCGAATACCTGCAGCGTTCTGTGGACTCACCGGTTTCAAACCCAGCCAGTCGAGGGTGCCCCGGGACGGCACCTTCCCGCTATCGGACAGCCTGGACTCCATCGGCCCCATTGCTCCCACGGTTGACTGCTGTGCCCGCCTGGATGCGGTATTGTCCGGACGCTCCTACCGGCCAATCAGGCCCGTTTCGCTGAAAGGGCTCCGCTTCGTTGTGCCAACAGACTATATGCTGGACGACCTGGACAACACCGTTGCAACCGCCTTCAGCTGCAGCCTGGAGACCCTGCGAAATGCCGGTGCAACCCTTATCGAGGCTCCTGCGCCGGTGCTCGCAGCGATCCCGGAGCTGATGGAAGGTGGCGGCTTCACTGCCGCCGAGAGCTACTTTGTGCACCGACACTCTCTGGAAAAACACGGGGAGCTTTACGATCCACGCGTCGGCAGCCGGATCCAGCGCGGCGCTGCAATCAGCGCCGCCGATTACCTGGAACTCTGCCGCCGGCGGCAGGCCAGAAAACAGCAGGCCGACCAGTGGCTGCAGGATTACGATGGCCTGCTGGCCCCGACAGTGCCTGTGGTACCACCAAGGTTCGAGGAACTGACGGCCGACGAAGACTACGCCCGGCAGAACCTTTTGGTGCTTCGCAACCCGACCGTGGCAAATATGCTGGATCTGTGCGCCATCAGCCTGCCTAACCACAGAGCCGAAGAGCTGCCGAGCGGACTGATGCTGGTCGGCCGAAACGGCACGGACGATACCCTGTTGCGCCTGGCACAGGCCATTGAACGCGCTTTGTAACCGCCATGCTGACCGTCCTCCTCACCAAGCTCATTGCCACCGCCGTCGTCGTGATCGGCGTTTCCGTGGCGGTTGGCAAACTGGGGCCGAGGCTTGGCGGCATCATGGCAGGGACTCCCATTATTCTGGGCCCCGGGTACTACTTCATGCTGCAGGACTGGCCCGCCGGGTTTGTTGAAGAAGCCGCCCTCGCCACCCTGCACGCATTGATCGCAACCCTGCTGTTCAGCATCACGTTTGTGCTGGCTGCCGGGCGGCTGGGCGCGGTTGGCAGCCTTGCCCTGGCAACCCTGTGCTGGATTCCCACGGCCTGGCTGTTTGCATTCATGCCCGGAGGCATTGCCGTCGCCGTTCTGGTGTATGGCCTGGTCCTGCTGGGCGCAGAAGTCATCAAGCGTGCACTGGCCCTGGACCAGAGCAGGGCTGCGGCTGCCACGGGCTGGTTCGACCTGATTCTGCGCGGGTTGCTGGCCGGCGTGCTGGTTGCGGTGGCCACAACGGTGGCGGCCAGGTCCGGCCCGCTGCTATCCGGCATGCTGGTGGGTTTTCCCGTGGGCCTGTTCACCATCGGCTGGGCACTGTATGACCGCTATGGCGCCAATGTGGCCAGGGCAACCGTGGCCGCGGCACAGCAAGGCATGCTGAGCCTGGTGGCCTTTGCGGTGGTCACTGCCGTTCTGGTGGGCCACGTCCACCCCATGGTCACCTTTTTTCTTTCCCTGCTGGCCTCAATCGGGGTCAGCGCGATTCTGTTCATGATCAGCCAGTGGCGCTTCCGTCGCGCCTATGGCCACCTGCTGGGCGCTTCTTCCAACAATAACCGGACTATCGAGCCATGACTGACACCACCCGTGATTCACAATCGCCGATTACCGATTCCCGCTCTGGCGGCGAGAATGCCCGCCGGATCCTGAAACGCGACCCGAACCCCCACATGTTCCGGCCGATCCAGTTCCGCTCGGTGACTGCCCGGAACCGGATCATGCTCTCGCCCATGTGTCAGTATTCCGGCCAGGACGGTCTCTCCAATGACTGGCATTTCGTCCATCTTGGGGCTCGGGCCTCGGGCGGCGCCGGCTGGGTGTTCACCGAGGCCGTGCATATCGAACCCAGGGGCCGGATTACGCCCCACTGCCTGGGGCTGTGGAACGATGAACAGCGGGACCGTTTGGCCCGCATTGCCCGTTTTGTGTCAGAGCAGGGGGCCGTGCCCGGCATCCAGCTTGGCCATGCGGGCAGAAAGGCATCGGTGGGGCGCCCCTGGGAAGGCTCACACCCGCTGCGGGCAGACACCGGCGGGTGGGAAGACCTGGTTTCAGCATCGGCCCTGCCCTACGCCAGCCAGTGGCAAGTTCCCCAGGCCATGTCAAAGGACCAGATCGGTGACTCACTCGAAGCACTGCGAACCGCGACCCGGCGGGCGCGGGAAGCCGGGTTTCGGGCCCTGGAACTGCATGGCGCCCACGGCTATCTCATTCACCAGTTCCTGTCACCACTGAGCAATCAGCGGACCGACGAGTACGGTGGCTCATTCGAAAACCGGATTCGTTTTCTGCAGGAATCCATACAGGTGGTGCGCCAGGAATGGCCGGACGATCTGCCCCTGTTCCTGCGCCTGTCCTGCACCGACTGGGTCGAGGGCGGCTGGACACTGGACGACACCGTTCGTCTGGCCACCCTGCTCCGCTTCCAGGGTGATGTGGACCTGATAGACTGCTCCTCAGGCGGCAACGATCCGCGACAGCAGATTCCGATTCACCCTGGCTACCAGATACCGCTGGCACAGGCTGTTCGCAGCCGGGCCGAGATTGCGACCGGCGCTGTCGGGCTGATTCACAGCCCGGATCTTGCCGAGTCGGTGATTGCCAATGGCCAGGCAGACCTGGTGATACTGGGCCGGGCGCTGCTGGCAGATCCCACCTGGCCATTGAAGGCAGCCGCTGCCCTGAAAGCGGAAAACGTTGAATGGCCCAGGCAGTACGAACGGTCAAACATTTTCTGAGCCAACACAAACGCCTCACCAAGAGGCAACGAGGTAATTATGGCAACCTTGAAGCTGAACGCCGACATGGGCGAGAGCTTCGGCCCCTGGGTTATGGGGCTGGATCATGAAGTCATGCCCCATGTCGACCTGGCCAACATCGCCTGCGGGTTTCACGCTTCCGATCCGGACGTGATGCGTAAAACCGTTCGCCTCGCGAAAACACACGGCGTCGGCATTGGAGCCCATCCGGCCTACCCGGACCTGGTCGGCTTTGGCCGGCGCTCGATGGCCTGTTCGGCCGATGAGATCGAGAACCTGGTTCTGTATCAGCTGGGCGCGCTCGAGAGTATCTGCCGGGCGGAGGGAACCCACCTTGTCTATGTCAAACCTCACGGTGCCCTCTACAACGATATGGCCCGCGACGCCGACCGCTTTGCGGCCGTTGCCCGAGCAATTCGATCTTTCAATGCGGCTTTGCCCCTGATGACACTCGCCATGCGGGACACCGCCAACCTCCGCGCCCAGGCCGAGGAGCATGGCATTACCCTGTGGTTTGAAGCGTTCGCCGACCGGGCCTATGACCCTGAGGGCCGCCTGGTACCCCGCTCCCAACGGGGTGCTGTTCATCATGACCCGGAAACCATCATTGAACAGGCGCGGCGGATTGCCACCGGGCAACCCCTGACCGCCAGCGATGGCAGCCAGCTGGTTCTGGAGGCCGACACCCTGTGCGTTCACGGCGACAATGAAGACTCCATCGCCGCCGTCAGGCGCATCCGCGAGATGCTGACCACCCTGGAGAAGGCCTCGTGACCCATACGGCCCTGCCGAGACTTGAATCGGCCGGCATTGACAGCTGGATGGTGCGCCTGTTCGAGACAATCGAGGAAAACAACCTGTTGTGGCTGTCTGCGCTGACCCACGACTGCGAGGTGGCTTTTGGCGAGGCGCTGGTGGATCTGGTGCCCTCCTACACCACCCTGCTGGTGACCTTTGATCCGCTGCGGATCAGTTCCTGGGAGGCCCGGAAGAGACTGGCGGATGTACTGCACAACCTGGTTCCGGACGACGCCGGCGGTGAAGGTGAGCTGCACGAAATTGCCACCTGGTACGACACCTCGGTGGGGCCGGACCTTGAGCGCGTGGCCAGGCTCTCGGACATGTCTGTCGAAAGCGTGATCAAAACCCACAGCTTCCAGGAATATCGGGTGTTTGCCCTGGGATTCTCCCCCGGTTTTGCCTTCATGGGGCTTCTGGATGAAAGCCTCACCTGCCCCCGGATGAACACACCCAGGCAGAAAGTACCGGCCGGCAGTGTCGCCATCGCGGGCCAGCAGACCGCCGCCTACCCTGCGGTGACTCCCGGTGGCTGGAACCTGATCGGTCGCACAGCCGCCCGCCTGTTCGATCGAAACCGGGAGGGATTCAGCCTGTTGAAGGTGGGTGACAGGGTGCGCTTTGTCTCTGTTGACCGGCAGACTTTTGAAAGCGAAGGCGGTGATCCTGCCCCGGCGGAACCGGCAAAAGAGGAGACGGGCTCATGAACCCTGCTACGACCTATGGATTTCGGGTAAACCGGGCCGGCCCACTGGCATTGCTGCAGGATGCCGGGCGTTTCGGTGTACGGCATCTGGGCGTTACCCAGAGTGGACCCGCAGATCTTCACGCCTGGGCCTGGGCCAACCAGCTGGCTGGTAATCGTTGGGGCAGCCCGGTTCTGGAGGTTACCTTTGGTGGCCTGGAATTACAGGCTGAATGTGATCTGACCATTGCCGTGACCGGCGCGGATCTCTCGGCCAAACACGACACCCAGCCGCTGCCCATGTGGCTCAGGATCCGGATTGGCAAGGGGGAACGGATCGTTTTTGGCGCACCGGCCAGGGGCCTGCGCGCCTATCTTGCAGTGGCCGGCGGATTTTCAGCGGAGCCGGTACTGGGCAGCGTTGCCTGTGTCGTCCGGGAAAAGCTGGGCGGTTTTGACGGCCAGGGTCAGCGCCTGGCGGAAGGCGACCGTCTGACAGTCTCAATGCCTGATTGCGCGTATACGGAGGCCGTTGAAGCGCCGGAAAGCGAGCAACCGGATTACTCCCGGCCCGCCGTTCTCGATCTGTTGCCGGGCGCCCAGATTGCCGATTTCACAGGACGCAGCCTGTATGACGCCTTCAACTGCGAATGGCGGGTTGATGATCGCGCTGACCGGATGGGCGTTCGCCTGACCGGCCCGGCTCTGCACTGCCGGATCGGGTCTATGGTTTCCGAAGGCATCTCCCTGGGCGCGGTGCAGGTTCCGCCAGATGGCCAACCCATCGCGCTGCTCAACGACCGGCAAACCATTGGCGGCTACCCCCGGCTGGGGAACCTTACCCCGCTTGCCGCCAGCAGGCTGGCCCAGTGCCTTCCAGGGCAGAGTGTTCGGCTCAGGCCAACTGGCGCGGAGCAGGCGCTCCGGCAACACCGTGCCTTTATCGATCAGGTTCAGGCTTAACCCACCAGAGAACGAACATCGGCGAGAAACCGGTCTACCTGGGCTTCCGTGGTTGCCCAGGAACACATGAGCCGGGCGCTACCACCAATGAAGTTGTAGAACCGCCAGCCTCTGGCGCGTAGCTGGACCTGCACAGCTTCAGGCATTTCTACAAACACGCCATTGACCTGTCGCGGATACCGCAAACTGACTCCTGGCAGGCCTTCCAGACCCTCCGCCAGGCGTTGGGCGCAGGCGTTCGCATGTCGGGCATTCTGCAACCAGACATCATTCTCAAGCAGTCCGCACCAGGGTGCCGAGATATAACGCATTTTCGAGGCCAGTTGCCCCGCCTGCTTGCAGCGCCATTCAAAATCTTCTGCCAGTGATCGATTGAAAAAAACCACCGCCTCGCCCAGGGCCAGACCGTTCTTGGTGCCGGAAAAACACAAAACATCCACTCCGGCCTTCCAGGTAATCTCGGACGGGTGCACATCCAGCGCCGCCACGGCATTGGCAAACCGGGCGCCATCCATATGAATACTGAGCTTATGACGGTCGGCTACAGCCCGAATAACCCTGAGCTCCTCGGGCGTATAGACCGTCCCTACCTCTGTGGCCTGGGTGAGACTGAGCGCCTTGGGTTTCGGGTAGTGAATATCGGTCCGCTTGGTTACCAGGTGCTCAATGCTTTGGGGCGTAAGCTTGCCATTTTCGCCCTGCCCCAGCAGCAGCTTGGCCCCATTGGAGGCGTACTCCGGGCCACCGCATTCGTCGGTTTCGATGTGCGCAAGCTCATGGCAGATCACGCTGTGGAACGACTGACCGATTGAGGCCAAGGCCAGGGAGTTGGCTGCGGTGCCATTAAACACGAAGTAAACGTCACAGTCGGTATCGAAGAGCGTCCTGAGGCCATCCGCCGCCTTTTGCGTCCAGCTGTCCTCGCCGTATGCCGGCTCATCCATCCGGTTGGCCGCTTCCATGGCTTTCCAGGCCTGTGGGCAAACACCGCTGTAGTTGTCGCTGGCAAACTGTTCGGACTGGGACACAACGCGCTCCTGAATTCTGAGAGGAAAGCCCTCAACGTTATAGGAACCATCCATCCTTGCCAACTTGCGTTCCATCTCAATCCGGGTAAAGCCAGGGGAATGAAAGACCCCGATACTTTATACTCGGGCCTTTGAAAACCTGCAGAACAAGGACTCTCCCGCCATGAGGCGCTTCAACATCGCCAGCATTCCTGGCCGGATCATCACCGCCATCCTTGCCGTTGCTTGCCTTGCCGGTAGCTATTACGCGATGACGACGGGCCTCAGTCAGCTCACCGAGGCGCGGCAACTGGAACGACTTCCCGAGACCCCCGTTGGGGCACTGACCACAGGCCCTTATGTCATCGCGGGCGAAGTCACCGATCAGTTGGGAACCCTGGAAACGCCCTACTCGAAAACGCAGGCGGTCTACTATCGCTACAAACTCGAGGAGGAATACCGCGACTCCGACGGTGATCTGCGTATCCGCACCCTGGATTCCGGCTCCCGCGGCCGGGATTTTCTGCTCCGGGACCAGACCGGCTCCGTCACCGTGGCCGCAGGCGGCAATCTTGCGGCGATGGAGTGGGTCCTGGAGCGCACCTATCGCCAACAATCCGGCCGGCGAATCTATTCCGAGTGGGCTCTGGTTCCTGGCCATACAGCCAGGGTAATAGGCCAATACAATAGCAAATCCGCCTCAATCAGCTTCGCAGGGCTTGAGGGCTTCAGCCTGCCCGCCATGGTATCAAGGAATACCCTGGCCGCAGACAGTGGCGATCGCTTCTTCGAAGCCGCCATACGTATTTCCGTTGCAACCGGCCTGCTGGCTCTGGGCGTTGCGCTGGTGCTGCCCCTCGTAAAGATTCACCGGTTCTGGGTCTACGTATTGGTGATGACAATTGCAGTGTCAGGAACTCTCTCGGTGCTTGGCATCAACCAGCTTCGGCAGGAGTGGTCTGCCATCGCCGATTTGTATGAGACCCGCTATCAACAGCTTGATGACGCCGGCAACCGTTCACTGGTGCTTGCCGACGTGGCCGCTTTGCAGCAACTGATCCGCCAGAGCACCAGTGGCTGGCTGGATCGCTGGATGTTCCGGAGCGTGGTCCAGAATCGCCTGCCAGTCCCTGAGCTTGACGAGCAGACCGCCAGCATGGCCCGATCCATCGTGGCCAGCCAGCCTGTCGGCCGATACCAGCATGCCTGGACCAGCCGGGGGCTTGCAGTGGCCAGCATTATCGCCGCCCTGCTGCTCTTGTGGTTGTCCATCCGGACCGTGAAATTCAAGCGCCTGATCGAAGCCGTTCCTACCAGCAGCACCCGGGGACTCAGTTTTGGTCTCTCGGAGCTCAAGGCGATGGTGGATGTCGATGATGAGCATCCTCCTCTTCGGGATCCTTTAAAGAACGAGAAATGCGTAGCCTTCGACTACAAGGTGGAGGAAAAGCGTGGCTCCGGTAAAAACGAGAAGTGGCGGGTTATCGAGCACCTGCAGGAAAGAGTGCCTTTCTGGCTGGAAGACAGCGAGGGGAAAGTGCTCGTCCAGCCAGACGGTGCCAAGATCGAATACCCCCAGTACCATTCAGAACGCCAGGGCGACAGGCGTTACACCGTGCGCTTCCTCGACACCTTCGTGAACGTCTACTGCCTGGGTTTCGCCGGCCTGGACCGCGAGCAGCCGGACCGATTGACGATCCAGAAGGATGACGCCTCACCCTTCCTGATCAGCGGTAACGAAGAGGAGGACATCGTGCTGGATCGGGGGGCGAGGGGATTTGCGGGCATCGCCCTGACACTCGGCCTGTTCCTGTTCTCCACCACCGCACTGTTTGCCGCAGATGGCGGATTCAGCCCGGACAATCTGATTCTGTCGGCCCTTACGGTGCCCATCGTCCTGCTCGCCTACACCGGAATACTGCACTACAACGACATTGTCTTCCTGAAAAACCGCGTGGACCGGGCCGCCGCCAATATCGACACCATTCTCCAGCAACGCCACGACCTTTGGCCCAACCTGGAGAAAGTGGTAAAGGCGTCTCTGGCCCATGAAAAACAACTGCTGAAAGCCATAGCCCAGCTACGTAGCGCGGACCCTGCCGAGATGAGCGCCAAGGGGCAGACAGACAAGCTGCTCCAGTTTGAAAAGAAAGTAACCAGTGCACTTCAGGCCCGGATCGAAGGCTATCCGGACCTGAAGAACAATCAGGTGATTCAGAAATTCATGTCGATCATGGCAGAGACGGAAAACTACCTTTCGCTACTGCGAAACAGCTACACCGAGAGCGCCACGATCTACAACACGCGGATCCAGTCGTTCCCGGACTTGATCCTGGCCAAGCTGTTCCGGTTTCGCGAAGCACCCCAGTTCAGTTCAGAAACCTGAACTAGCCGTTGAGGCCCAGATGCTCTGCATCCTGCTCGATGCAACGATCCAGCAGCGCCAGGTAGTCCGCCTTGGCCTTCACCTTGGTTTCACGGTGGGCACGCATGTTCAGGGTTTTGAAATGGAGCGCCAGCTCGGTGGCCCGCTCGACCAGTTTGTCCTGGGCAACCACTTCATCCAGGAAGCCCGCCTCGACCGCTCCTTGCGGGTTGTAGATTTCCGCGTTTACAACTGAACGGTAGAAGTGAGCAGGCGCCAATCGATGGCGGGCAATTTCGATCCCGGCGTGATGCATGGTCATGCCGATGGCCACTTCGTTCAGGCCCAGCTTGAAGGGCCCCTCAATGCCAATGCGGTGATCCACTGACAGCAGAATAAACGCCCCCTTGGCGATGGCATGGCCGCTACAGGCACCGATGATCGGCAATGGGAATGCGGCCAGACGGCGGGTAAAGGTGGAGCCGGTTTTTACCAGTGCAGCAGCCTCTTTAGGGCCCTTCTGCATTTCTTTCAGATCATAGCCGGCAGAGAACACGCCTGGCTGCCCGGTCAGGATTACAACGGCCTTATCCTGCTCCGCCCGATCCAGCGCGGCATTGAGCCCCTCGAACACTTCATGGCTCAGGGCATTGGCTTTGCCATTGCTGATGGCAATTGTCGCAACACCGTCTTTCAAGTCATAACTTACCAGCTCAGTCACCTGTGCTACCTCTCTACCGGAATTAAAGTGAGCGTTTGTTTACTTCGACGAGCCTGATTGTGTGTTACGCGGGGCCGAGTTTCAATATCAGATGATCATGTTGCCATCACGGGACCAGGAGTGGGCTCAATAAATTGGCCGGTACGGTCGCAAAGCGAACATTCAGGCTTGGCAATAACGCCCAGCTCACGCGCCGGTTTGGAGCTGAGAAGCAGCGGAAAATCGGTCGCTGTGCAGCCGCTGGTTATGTATTACTGGGATCCAAGGATGAGGCAAAAGATTTACCTAATTTACAGAATACTTGGAGTTATCGGGTATAAACACCACCAAAGCGCTTTGCACTAGAGGTCCCATCTGAAAATACTTGACGAATTATCAATTCGCCCTGCTTTGGGCTGTAAGACCAAAAAACATCTGCATCCTCCTCTCGGTTCCGCCAAGGGCCATCCTTTGTAGCCCACACAACCGAGTCTCCCGAAATTTTGCATCGAAAGTCCCAGCGCGAATTATCTGATTGTCGGATATAAAAAAGTTCGGTGACACCAAAGCCATCAGTGCCGCGGCTAGTCACACTCGACTGGTACGGCTTGCCCATCAATGCTGCGATTGCACCTTTGCAAATGTCTGCGTCAGATATAACAGAGCGCCGTTGATTTTCGATAATAACGCCGAAAATAAAATAAAATGCAGCGATGATCGCAGCGCACAGGAGTGTAGCGAGGCCAAAAAATTGCGGCCATGTGAGCGCTGCTAGAGTGTCGACTATACCGCGCTTTTCGCTCTTTTCGTTCTCAGACATTACAGACTCTTTCCCATTGGTACTGTCCCTACGACTTCAGAAGTCTGAATGGTGCCCCAAACCTTAAGGCATATGTTTTTGAGCATAGCACCGACATGAGCGGCGCCCGACCTGGGCGACAAGGGCGACCAGTGGAGGCTGACGGCCAGGTAACTGTGCAGCAGATTTTTACGCCTCCCAGTTTGACAGTGCACCTTCTTGTTATATGTTGGCATCGCTAGGAATCGGGTTTACGGAAACCAAGGTTTTTTCTTCTGAGTCCCACGCGACTAAATACGGCTGCATTCGACTGCTTTTAGAAGAAACTAGCTTGGAAACGGGACTAGAACCGACATCGTCATTCACGAACTCAACCATAGCTTCGATGTAGACTTCGGTAGCCTCATCAAACTGACCTTTATCCCAGCTAGTTTCATACAAGAACTTAACCCTCTCATTACTCTGCCCAACACAGTAAAGGGCCAATACTAGGGAGTACTTGGTATCAGGTGATTTCTTTTCGGATGTCGAGATCACCTGAACGCGATATTTGGCATCTTCCCCAAAATACTTTTCATACACGCCCAGCAGCGCACGTTTAATGTATGGGTAACAGTCTTCCGCCGCTTTATCACCGAGTTTTCTGACAAAAGCTGCACCAAAAAAAAGTGCGATCGACGTAATCCCATACAAGAGTATCGAGGCCTGGGGACCGCTCTTTGGGATCTCGTGAACTTCCGCTTCATCACCGAACAAGGAAATTCCTGACCTCAGTTGATCTACAGCCTCTCTGTCTACTCCTTCTTCAACTGCAACATTCAGGATCTCCCTATTCACGCGTACCTCCTAAACATATAACGCCAGGCTCACGCGCCGGTTTGGAGCCGCGAAGCGGCGGAAAATCGGTCGCCGTGCAGCCGATTGTTATAGCTTTATGAACTCAACTCTTTTTTCTTGTGCCCATAAATCGGCAATGCAGAGTCATAAAACTCTTTTACTTTTTCTTTTATTTTTTCAAGGTGATCGATGAACTCCTGCTTTTGAGTTTCGATCACGTTATTCATGTAATAGTCGACTGTCTCTGGTGGAATCACAGGGTCTAGCCCCTCTTTTTCGCTCAGAAAATTAGCTTTATGCATGGCTGATATGTTAGTAAAATTATCATCTGAGTAGCGCCCATGATGAACGATTTTGTTACGTTCTACACGGTATTCTGTGCATTCCCTTCGTATTGCTCTCAGCTTAGACTCTAACTTGAAAGCCTTGACATGCTCATTGGTAACGAGCAATTGGTGGCCAATGGAATCATTTGCGATCCCTAGATCCAGCAATCTATTCACGAAAATTAAACAGCGATCATAGATAGTAGCACTTCTAATAAAGTAGTTTTCGATAGCATATTCAACAAATTCTGCCGGAGTAATGTTTTCAGATTCAGGGCAGTCTTCATAGGCAGATTCTAATAAAAGTATCGAAATATCGGCTTTTTCAATTGACGCTGAAATTGAAGATAAAGATTGAGAGCAATTAAAAATATAATGATCTAGCCTACTTTCGAGAGATAACTCCTTTTTATCTGGGTCCATTCTTCTAATCGGACTATCCTCATCTAGGATGATAGCCTTCTCTATCTCGTGAATATCCTCATTTTCTTCACTCATGCTCACCTCTTTTGGCTATAACGCCCGGCTCTCGCGCCGGTTTGGAGCCGCGAAGCGGCGGAAAATCGGTCGCTGTGCAGCCAATTGTTAGCGATCGATTGTGGAAATCAAAGTGAACTGAATATTCCGTCGATTGAACTCATCTTGTATCCAGCTAGTTATTCTTAGGATTGCTGCAACAAAAATAATCACGAATTTGATCCGGTGATCACTGTCGGCCCAAGTGTATTTCTTTTCCACACGCTCACCCTCCGCATTCTTGCCAGACACGAATGCATGTAGGCTTTCACATGGTGAAACCTGAGCCCCCGGAACAACGCTATTAACCTGGTCTTTCAGCGAATCAATTAACGAACCTTCAAGCTCATAGCCCTTTCGATGAGAGAAGCGATTCCTGACTTCGTTGATCTTGTCTAATAGCTTGAAGATGTCAGCATCCAGCCCAAGATTCTTCGCTATAACGAGCTTCGTCTTGAACGGGACGAAAGTACCCGCGTAGAGATCCTCAGTGGCCGTTAATTTGGAGGCCCAAACGTTTAAAGCTTCCTCAAGGATAAGGTGCGCTCGAAGAACGCAGGTTGCCTCATCGGGAATGCTTATCATCGCCAGATAGTCTTGATGATCGAAGATCCGATTAAAATCGCCTCCGACGGGAATCTCCCTTTCGTTCATGGTTGACTATTCTCCATAATCGCTAACGCCGTTGTTCAGCGGTGCCCTTGTAGCGCAGCGAAAAGGGCATCCGGTGGAGGGCCGTCAGGCCCGGAACGAACTGGAACAATTGGTTAGATTGAGACAATCTCCCCGGATATGGCCTCGATCTCACAACCACTTGTTTCCAGCCGAACCTGGTCTGGCTCACCAGCCCAGTTACTAATGCGCCCAACATTGAGAACGTTCAGCCCTGCATTTTCAATATGGCGAACGACCCCCGCCTCGTAGCGACATCTCAGCAACTTGTCGGATTTTTTATCACCAGTTACCGGAATTTCTGCAAAAAATAGGCAAATGTTATCAACGAAATCATTGTTGAATTTTTGGCGGTCTATGTGGGCGAACCGAGGGATCATGCCATCCCCGGAGCGATGCATTAAAATACTTTGATTCTGACGAAGGCCATCCAAGCAATGAGCTTGATAGTTACCTTTTAGGCAATCTCGCAGGTGGGTCTTATGTCGGGACGCTATGTTTGCAGCTTCACCCACGTAATATGCTCGATAAAGCGACTGTTCGACGTGAACACACCAAATATAAAACCCATTTACGGAAGCTTCCGGATGATCAATTAATGGACTTTCTCCGCGAAAACTAAACGGGCCACGAACTTCCACTGTTTCCATTCCATTCTCCAATCTAACAGCAATTAGGCAGCTCGCTTTATCATTGAAGAAATTTGACTGCGTCATGATTACTGACATTGAACCACCAAGCGCGCTACACATCATTTGGTAAAACAATAGCTTAGCTGATCATGACTATCTCTGCCATGTAATCATTCAGCGTCTGCAATTTGCTATCTCAATCATGCTGGATGAAATTGGTGTGATTAGATTGGGGGCTCTGGAGGAAAGACCTGACTCTTACATTCGCTTTTGTTTAGGCAATGGAGGGGCCCTGGCAGAGCCCGAAATTGCTCATCGCCTGACTCCGAGAGAAGCTTCGATCACCAGTAATCTACGCTTGAGGGCAGCTTTACCCCATCAAATCTCAATACTCTCCGCGATCTCCAAAGCATCCTCCACCTCGACACCAAGGTATCGCACGGTACTGGACATATTTGTGTGTCCCAATAGCAACTGCACCGCTCGAAGATTCTTGGTCTTCTTGTAGATCAATGTCGCTTTGCTACGTCGCATTGAGTGGGTTGCGTAGACTGAAGGATCAAGTCCAATGCTGGTAATCCATTTTTTGACGAGACGGGCATATTGATGAGTAGTGATGTGGTCAAACTGTCTCATCCGACTCGGCCACAGATAATCCATACCTGTAAGACCGCGCAATTTGATCCACGCTTCAACCGATTCGCGCGTCTTTTTCGTTATCTCAAACTGGACAGGTTGACTGGTTTTCTGCTGAATGACTTGGGCCCTATCCAGTACCTCTCCGTTTCTGGAAATATCTCGAACCAGAAGCTTAACCATATCGCAGGATCGGAGTTTGCAATCAATCGCCATGTTGAACATCGCCAACTCGCGGATGTTCTTTGCGATTTCTAATCGAATACGTATAGCCCAGATCTGTTCCAGTTTGAGAGGAAGTTTTTGGCCCACGAGCTTTCCCTTATTCCAGGGAGATTTGCCAATTGGAAATGTCATGGTGTAGCCCTCTTTTGAGGGATAGGAACCATAAGTATGGTTAAAAAGCCTGTTTTCTGCTGGCCAGGCTTAAGTAGAGCGAACCCCGATCAGCCAGCGCTGAAGGGAGAACCTCGGCGATCGCTTACGTCTTGGAGACCAAGAGCGGCAAAGAGTAGAGTTCAGGCAGCGTGATGGTCAGGCTTACGAGGCGTAATCAGTTTATTGATTTGGTCGGCTTTCTCCTCACGGGCACGGCGCAGATCGTAGTCAGTCTGCAAATTGAGCCAAAACTGCTCGGTAGTCCCAAAGTAACGGGCCAAACGCATGGCCGTATCCGCGGACACACCACGACGCTCGCGAACAATCTCGTTCAGGCGCTGTGCAGGAACATAAAGTTCTTTTGAAAGCGCATTCACACTCATGCCAAGAGGCTCAAGGTAATCCTCAAGTAAAATCTCTCCTGGATGGATAGGGCGCATACCTACAGTAACCATTGCGCGACCTCCTTAGTGGTAATCAACAATCTCCACGTCTTCCGCCCCTTCATCTGTCCAGCGGAAACACAACCGCCACTGGTCATTGATCCGGATGCTGTGTTGCCCCTCTCTGTCTCCAGAAAGCGGCTCAAGTCTATTCCCGGGCGGAGACTTTAAATCTTTAAGAGCTTCAGCGCTTAGCAGCTGCTGTAACTTACGCTCGGCCGTTCGCTGGATTGCATTGAAACGCCGAGTCTTACCTGTTTTTACAAGCTCCTCTGTGTGCTTGCACTTAAAGCTCTTGATCATGATCACCCACCTTATAACGCTGCACGTTAAACGTGAAATACGATTTGGTTATAATAACACAAAATTTTATAATATGGGGAGTCAAGAAAACACTTGGCGGGAGTGTTGCAGTTTACCACGAAAACGCATCATCCGGTTGCACTTGCGAACCATACAAAAAGGCCCGCGAAAACGGGCCAGGAAAAAACAAACCAAACTTACCAGGCAGTAAGCGGTTCAATAATTGGGGGCAGGTCAATCGCACTGTGGACTTACCCCGGTCCGCTGAATGTTCGCTTTTTGTTTGCTCGGGCTGGTCGCAAAGCGGACATTCAGATAGATTTCGAAAGCAAGCGTTCAGCCTGGTCAAACGTGCGACAATGTCGGCAGGCGATCATGGCGAATTCGACCTGCCAACGCTTCAAAAAGCCAAAATTGCCGGCTTCCCTCGACCTCTCATTAAGCGGCCATTTTCCTGCGGTACCTGCGGCTAAGAACAGTGTTGTTCAGTTGTCCGCAAGCCAGAGCCCAAAGCGGCGACACCTCCGGTTTGGCAGGCTTTCCCAGGCTGTGTTTGAGCAGCTGGTATTTCACCACCGACATATACGCCAGGGAAGCCAAAGGTTTGTTTTTCCAGGTGATCGGGGACAGTTCCGGTGCGCTGTTTCGGCCGTTTTCCCAGTCTCTCGGCAAGTTTGGATCGATGGCCAGCGCCGTTGCGATGCCTACCATGTCCACGCCGCTACTCACGACCTGCTCTGCCATGGGCAAGCGGCGTATGCCACCCGTCACCATGACGGGCATTCTGGCGACGGCCTGGATGTCTTTGGCGAATTCAAAGAAATAGGCTTCTCTTGCCAAGGTGCGGCCATCCCGGGCACTCCCGTGCATAGCTGGCGCCTCGTAACTGCCACCCGACAGCTCGACCAGGTCCACACCCAGGGGATTCAGCATAGACACAACCTGCCGCGCATCATCCTGGCTAAAGCCACCTCGCTGAAAGTCGGCGGAGTTCAGTTTTACTGCAACGGCGAAGTCCGGTGACACCGCAGCGCGGATACCGCGAACCACCTCAATCAACAGGCGTGCGCGATTCTCAAGCGAGCCGCCCCAACGATCCCGGCGCTTGTTGGTCAGCGGTGACAGGAACTGACTGATCAGGTACCCGTGCGCGCCGTGGACCTCGACGCCCGTGAACCCGGCCTGCTCAGCCAGTCTGGCTGTTTCAGTGAAACGTGCGATCACATCCTGGATCTTTTCTTCCGTAAGCTCTCGTGGCGGATTGAAATGCTTGGACATCTTGCCCAGATCGACGGATATCGGCGACGGCGCCCATGTTTCCTGAGCTAGATCGCCCGGCATTTGACGACCGGGATGATTGATCTGCATCCAGAACTGCGCGCCCCGCGCTCGTCCGGTGTCAGCCCATCGTTTGAAGAGTTGCAATTGATCGTCGTTCTCCAGAACCACGCCGCCCGGACCGGTCATCGCCCGGCGGTCAATCATCACATTTCCGCTTATCAAAAGGCCGGAACCACCTTCGGCCCACGCCCGGTATAGCTGAATGAGGCGCTCCGAGGGGGCGAAATTCGAATCCGCCATGTTCTCCTCCATGGCAGCCTTGGCAATTCGGTTAGGCACCTGGGTGCCATTCGGGAGCAAGAGTGGTTGAAATAAGTTCATGGGTCACCTCCTTAGGATGTGAGGCGACTCTATCCTTAAAGTCAACTTTAAGGTCAACAAGAAAATAAGGGTTGACCTTAAAGTTAGATTTAATCTTAAGGTGCTTCCCGCAACCAACACACATTGGGAGGTACCAAGAATGAGATTCTCACATAGAGCAGCAGGGCTGGCACTGGCGCTTATGTCTTCACTGTCCCACGCGGAGACCACCGTCATAGACATTGCGGGTTAAGACGTGCCCGTGATCGAAGACGGACTCTACGATCGGTTTCGTTCAAATCCGCCGCTCTCGGTAATTGCAGAGGAATCGCCGGAAACCGATCTGAGCTGGTTCCGGACGCTGGAAAAACAGAAAGTGGATATGGGATTTGAATCCTATTCACCAAATTTTTACTACGAAAACACCAAGGTGACGGCGATTTTTACCGCCGATCTGGGCCGTCTCATCTCGCTCATGCCCGAAGAGGTGCGAGAGCAGGTCCAACCCTTGAGTATCTGGCCAGGCAGGGGTTTAGTAGCGCTGACGGGCTACGCCTATCACTACTGCGACAATGACTCTTACAACGAAATCTCGCTGGCGATAGTCACTACCAAGCCGGGCGACGCCAACATGGGCCCTATCAGCCTCTTCCGGCAGTCCCGAAATGCAGATTTCTGGGGTTATGTTCTCAAGCTGCCTGTGGATACAGAACTGGCGCGGGTACGCGGCGTGGTCGGATACAATCTGCCCAAATGGCTGACAGGCATTCATTATCGGATGAGCGAGCGCTCGGTCATCTTTGAAGTGATGGACCAGAAAAGCGGCAAGCTGGATTTTGTCTTTGAGACCGATCGATTGGAGGACGTTTCCGAAGAAGAAACCATTGTGACTAACAGCTTCATAAATATCGATCAGAATGGGCGCCTGGTCTATGGCCACGCCGATTCACGCCAACTCAAACATGGTTCGACCATGGATGACGAAGCCGTCAATCTTGAGTTGGGCGACGGTGAGTTCTCGGACTTTATTCGCAGCTTGGATCTTGGTGAGATGGTCCGATACGACTACGTTCCCAGCTTTCAGAGCGCACTTTACGCGCCAAAACCACTGGCCTCCCTGAACGACTGAGATCAGTGCTCGGGCTTTCCCAGACCATACTGGGAAAGCACCCGTTTTGCGTTGTCGGCACAATCCATATCCTCCGGTTTGGCCTCAATATCCGCCAGAACATCCAGCAACTGGGCTTTACTGGCAGCCAGCTTCTGCTCCATGTCCTCGATATCCCGGACCTTCTGGTGGAGTGATTGCAAAAGAAAACTGTGGTCCCACGTTTCCATGTCCGACGGAAGTAGAGATCTCAGCTCATCCAGACTAAATCCAGCCTGTTGCGCCGTGGTAATAAGCTTCAGCACGGTGACCGCTTCGGGCGGATAGCTGCGATAGCCGTTTGCCTTGCGCTGCACGTTTTTCAGCAATCCGATGTGTTCGTAAAAGCGGATCTTGGAAGGTGCCAACTGCGTGAGCTTGGCAATTTCACTGATTTTCATGCTCGCCTGCCGGTCAGTATTTAAGGTTCAATTTAACTTTAACAATTGCCGGGACAGGCGCCCAGCTTTCTGTCACTAAAAGGTCATGCTGATCCAATCTAAAAGTCCGCTTATGTTAAGGTGCCGCGTGGAATTCAGGATGGTCGCAAAGCGAAACATTCATATTCGTGGGTACGAAGGAGCAGGTAGATCAAAGGTCTGTGACGGTTCCGGTCAACTGGGTTATTGGCCAAGGAACATTTTCAGGAATGACGAGAACTGAAGCCCCCTAGCGATTTGATCAAAATAGAAGTGATCACTCATAAAATCACACCAGTCGGCATCTTGCTGTTCAATTGTTAACAGATGGTGGCCTAGGTCCTTTTAAGAGAGATTGCCACATCACGGTAGGAATTTCTCCTTTCATTCCACCGAATAGGCCTTGCACTATCTGGCATGACCTGAAGAGCAAGGATAAACGATGCAAGAGTCAGGACTGAAAGCAGTTTAGGGAGAGTAAAGCGCTGAGAAGTAATCGTTGGAGCCTTAAATTTGGTGAAATAGGAGGCAAGGAGAACACTAATGCGTTCTCCTTTGCTGAGCTGCCGGGAGAAAGGCGTGCTCTCCCCGAACCAACCTAATCGATCCCTCCAAGACAGGCGTATTTGAGCTCGGTAAACTCTTCCAGGCCGTAACGAGAACCCTCCCGTCCCAGACCAGATTCCTTAATTCCCCCAAAAGGGGCCAGCTCGGTCGAGATCAATCCTTCATTGACACCAACCATGCCGTATTCGAGTGCCTCCAGGGTCCGGAAGATACGCCGATAGTTGTTGGTGTAGAAATATGCCGCCAGCCCGAACGGTGTCTGGTTGGCCATCTCAATTGCCTCAGCTTCGCTTTCAAATTTAAAGACAGCGGCCAAGGGTCCAAAGGTTTCCTCCGAAGCGACCAGCATGTCCACGGTTACGTCCGCCAAGACAGTTGGAGCAAAGAAGTGACCACCCAGCTCATGGGTTTTCCCGCCACAGAGCAGCCGAGCGCCCTTCATAAGTCCGTCATTAACATGAGCCTGTACCTTTTCGACCGCAGCTGTATTGATGAGAGGACCAATAAAGACGCCTTCTTCCAATCCGTTACCGACCCGTAACTGCCGCACTTTATCGGTAAGTTTCTCCAAGAAAGCGTCGTAAACACCAGCCTGAACCAAAAACCGATTTGTGCAGACGCAGGTTTGCCCGGCATTGCGGAACTTCGAGGCAATCGCCCCCTCAACTGCTGCGTCCAAATCGGCATCGTCAAAGACGATGAACGGCGCATTGCCGCCCAATTCCATGGCGGTTTTCTTCACGGTACTCGCACAGCGGGAAAGCAAATGCTTACCCACCGGCGTTGACCCGGTGAACGACAGCTTTCGAATTCTGCTATCCGTGGACAGCACATCGCCAACCTCGGCTGGACGCGAACACGTAACGACGTTGATCACCCCCTCTGGGATGCCTGCCTTCTGAGCCAAATGCGCCAACGCCAGTGCAGTCAGCGGGGTGGACTCTGCGGGTTTGATTACGATCGTGCACCCAGCAGCAAGCGCCGGGGCACACTTTCGCGTAATCATGGCGAGGGGGAAGTTCCATGGTGTGATTGCAGCGACAACGCCAACCGGTTCACGCAAAACCAGAATACGCTTGCTGGAGTCAGGGCCAGGCGAAACATCACCCAGGATTCGCTTGCACTCCTCACTGAAGTACTCAATGAAAGAAGCGCCGTAAACGACCTCACCTCGCGCTTCGTGGAGTGGCTTGCCTTGCTCCAGTGTCATGATTTGCGCAAGTGCATCAGTTTCTTCGATTACAAGATCATACCAACGCCGCAAAAGGCGGGCCCGTTGCTTCACAGGTACTTTGCGCCATTCTTTACCGGACTTTTCGGCAGCCGCCACAGCCTCCAAAGTGTCTTCCGAACCCAAATCTGCGACTTGAGCAATAACCTCGCCATTAGCAGGGTTGCTCACACTGTACTGCTGATATCCCAAACGCCACTCATTTCCAATGAGCGCTGCTACTTTCCCGCCCGATACGACGTCTAACAGATTCATAGAGTTACCTCTCAGACTACCATTGAGAGCGACCCGTCCAATGGCCAGTCCGCCTGTCATCAACGGGTTCGCTCTGATCATCACACTCACTTAAAATGCGGCATCACCTCAGACGCAAAGAGCTCAAGTGAGCGCTTCTTCTCCTCAAAAGGCAGCGTGTTGTCGGTCCAATAGCTGTATTCCGTGATTCCAAGTGCCTCGTATTTCTTGAGCCGCTCCACCAGTTCTGATGGAGCGCCAATCATCATGTTCCGGTGCAGGCTCTCGAGAGAAAACTCGGGGTTACTGGCAACATCCTCCTCGGAGGCAGGCTTGAAAAATCCATCGACTGCCTGCTGGTCATTTTTGAACCATGCAAAGAAATACCGGTAGAACCGTTGCAGGGCCTCCGCGCCACGCCGCCAACCTTCGGAATCATTTTCTTCGTGCACGTAAGTATGACGGAGGAACATTAGCTCAGGGCGATCGACCTCAGGATGGTCGGCACACGCCGTATTGAATTTCTTGGCGAGGTCGGCAACTTCCTCGTCCCCCTTCATCAGTGCGGTGACCATGACATTGCAGCCATTCGCAACCGCAAAATCGTGAGACGCTGGGTCCCTTGCCGCGATCCAAATCGGGGGCAGGGGCTGCTGGAGTGGCTTAGGAACGCTCGTCGTTGTCGGGAAGTTATACACCTCACCCTGGTGACTGTAGTCCCCCTTCCAAAGACCCCGAATGGCGGGCACCATTTCACGCAAAGCCGCCCCACCCTCTGAGGCTTGCATGCCATTGGTCATGCGGTCGAATTCAAACTGATAGGCACCTCTGGCGATTCCAAACTCCAACCGCCCACCGCTGATCACATCCAGCAATGCCGATTCACCCGCCAAACGGATTGGATCCCAGAATGGGGCGACAAACGTTCCCGCGCCAAGACGAATACGGTCTGTTTTCGCGGCCAGATAGGACAGCTGAGCCACCGGGCTTGGGGAAGACGTAAATTGCATCCCATGGTGTTCACCAATCCAGGCTGTTCGAAAGCCGGAGGCTTCGGCAATTTTTACGAGCTCGCAAAGTTCCTCAAACAGCTGCTGGTGGCTTTTGTCACCCTGGTAGCGTTCCATGTGAAGGAATAACGAAAACTGCATATTAAATCTCCTCGATGCGCCCTTTACGACGCTTCAGATTGTTCAACGGCCACTGGTTGGCCTACTTGCTCGCTCGCCAGGGCTTTGAACATGCAGTAGCACATGACCAGCAAGGCAATAGAAAACGGTAATGCGGCTGCGATAGCGGCGGTTTGGAGGGCCTGCAGCCCGCCGGCCAGGAGCAGAACAGCAGACGTCGCACCCAAGCCCAAGCCCCAAATCACGCGGTACGTCTTCGGAGGATTCGGGTTGCCCTGAGACAAAATAGTGCAGATCACCAAAGTTCCAGAATCGGCGGATGTCACGAACCAGGTCACAATCATCAGAGTGGCCATTCCAATCATGAAGCTTGTCGCCCAGGGCACGTTGAGCGCTTCGATGGTTTGGAACAGAACTTTGGTTACGTTTTCATTGGCCACTGTTGCCAAATCAACGCCTCCGAACAATTGGAGGTGAAGGGCCGTGCCGCCAAAGATGACGATCCATACCATTGCACCCAAGGTTGCCGCGAACATGCCGCCAAAGAGCACCTCACGAATCGTTCGTCCCCGTGAAATCCGAGCGATGAACATCCCCACATAAGGGCCCCAAGACAACCACCAACCCCAGTAGAAAATGGTCCACCAACCCTGCCACTGACTCTCCGGGTCCGGGCTGGTCCAAAAGCCCATTGGCAGCAAATTACCTAGGTAATCACCAACGCTGGTTGTAAAGATGGTAAGCAGGAAGACTGTAGGCCCGGCGAGAATAAAGAAGGCGAACAAAACCATACTTAGGTGAATATTCCACTCGCTAAGCATACGGATGCCCTTCTTCAAGCCAGAAACCGCAGACACCGTCGCTGCCACAGTCACCCCTAAAACCAAAAGCACCTGATTGGTAGCGGAGATTTCTAACCCGAACAGGCTATTCAGCCCTGCATTCATCTGAGAAACCCCAAGCCCCAGAGTGGTGGCCGTGCCAAAAAGGGTGGCGAAGATGGCAAGCAGGTCAATGGCATGGCCGATGGGGCCATAGATGCGGTCGCCCAACAGAGGATAGAACGCGGAACGGATGGTCATGGGCAGTCCACGACGATAGGCAAAGTAGGCAAGTATCGCCCCCACGAGAATGTACACAGCCCAACCGTGTAAACCCCAATGGAAAATTGTGATTCGTAGCGCAGCCTGAGCTGACTCCAGTGTATTGGGGGCAACACCATCCATGGCTATAAACGGATTGCCCTGGAGATGGCTCAGAGGCTCAGCGATGCTCCAGAAAAGCAGCCCAGTGCCCACTGCTGCACTGAACAGCATTGCGAACCACGTGAAGTTGGAAAACTCCGGCCGCTCTTCGTCCCTACCCAAGCGCAGCTTGCCGTAGGGGCTGAAGGCGATCATAAGCGAAACAAGCAAAACGACGTTTACCGTCAGGATGTAGTACCACCCGAGTTCGTTCTCGATGTACTGCTTCGCTCCCGTGTAAATAACGTTCGCCAGGTCCGGCTGCAACACCGTGAATAAAACAAATGCCAACACCATGGTGGTTGAGGCGACAGCCATCGTTTTGTCCACGCCGGCGAATAGCTCTCGCCACGGAATACTCGATTGTTCTTTCTGCATTGAATTTTCCTCCCGAGCTCATTCATTGGAATTGTTCTGGTTCAGAGGCCTAGCGAGTTCTCGGCAGCTCGTTTTCGGCACGGCCATCTGACAACTGCGCTTCAGAGTTTGGTATACCATAATACAAAATGCAAAGACTTTATCCTGAGAGCAGCTAATTTTTAGCATCAAAACACCTAACTTATTGTTTTTATGATTATAAAAATTTTATAAGCTTGGCAGAACCCAATTTTCTTCACTCAAACCCAATCTTAACGTTGCTCGATAAGGTTTTTGGTATTATGGTATACCAACATCGCAGGCATCATTTAACCACCTGCAACTGGAATGCAACGAGGAGGAAACCCAGTGAGTTTCGAAATTCGCAAGATCGTCACCTTCCGAGAAACCACGTACATAGAGGCCGGAAAGGCAAGTGATAAACCCGTAACCATGGTTGGTGTGGCCGCCGTAGTCAGCAACCCATGGGCCGGCCGTGGATTCGTGGAAGATCTGTCACCTGAGATTCGCAACGGCTGCTCAGAGCTCGGCGAGCTAATCGTCAAGCATATTCTGGATGAGATCAGCGGCGACGATGTCGAAGCCTATGGAAAAGCTGCGGTAGTCGGTGCAGAGGGGGAGATCGAACACGCCTCTGCCATCATCCATACCCTGCGATTCGGCAACCATTTCCGGGAAGCGGTGGGCGCTAAGAGCTACCTGAGTTTCACCAACAAACGCGGCGCGCCGGGCACCTCAATTCAGATCCCGATGATGCACAAGCACGACGAGGGCTTACGTTCCCACTACATCACATTGGAGATGTGCATCGAGGACGCGCCGCGTGCCAATGAGATTGTGGTCGTTCTGGGTGCTGCGGACGGTGGTCGACTTCACCCGCGCATTGGCAACCGCTACCAGGACCTTAAAGAATTAGCCGAAGAAGCCGAGCAGGCCGCCCAACAGTGACCGGCCGGGGAGGACAAATGCTGCTAACCCAAGCACGAACCAGCGCGTCGGGCACTCGTTACTGGCGCGCAGGCAGTGGCCAACCTGTGGTACTGATTCACGGTGTCGGTCTGGACGCCACCCTGTGGCAGGAACAGATGGAGGCGCTGGCACCTTATTACGATGTAATCGCCTACGACATGCTCGGCCACGGCGAGAGCCCGCTTCCCAAGGTGGACGCCACGCTCGAGGATTACGCCGATCAGCTGGTCACACTGCTCGACGAGCTCGACGTGTCCACAGCAACGGTCATGGGCTTTTCGATGGGCGGACTGGTGGCACGAGCATTTGCCCTTCTTTATCCCGATCGCCTTCAGGCGCTCGTTGTACTCTCCAGCGTCTTTAATCGAAACGATCAGGAGCGGGCCGGCGTGAGCCAACGGTTAGCCCAAACTCTTGAGCAAGGTCCGGCCGCGAATGTCGAGGGGGCCCTAGAGCGCTGGTTCAGTCCGGCGTTCCGTCAGGCTCATCCAAACCGTATTGACGCGGTCCGTCGTCGGGTCACCAGTAACGATCCGGACGGCTATTATCGCAGTTACGCCTTGTTTGGAACTCAGGACCGTTTCGGCGCCGACGAGCTGGGGTCGATCCTGGTCCCGGTACTGGTTGCTACCGGCGAGCTGGATCCGGGATCCACGCCCGACATGGCACACAAACTGGCCGGGCAACTACCGAACGCCCGCGTACACATTCTGGAAGGACAACGGCACATGGCACCGGTTGAAGCAGCGGATCAGGTCAACGACCTCCTGCTGGACTTCCTTGCCAAGGTGCACCGGCCTTCCTTGCAAAAGGAGAGTCTCGAATGAGTCTGGATACGCTGACGATGTTCATTGATGGTGAGTGGCGGGGCGCACGCTCGGGAGCCACATTCGAAAGCTACAACCCGGCAACGGGTGACGTTTGGTGCCAGGTTCCCAACGCCGACGAAACCGACGTTGAGGACGCGGTCCAGGCGGCGCACCGGGCGTTCGAGAGTCCGGAATGGTCTGGCCTGACCGCCACCGCCCGGGGCAAGCTGCTGTATCGCTTGGGTCAATTGATCTCAGAGAACGCCGAAACACTGGCGCAGCTGGAAAGCCGTGACAACGGCAAATTGATCCGAGAGACCCGGGGCCAGGTGGGCTACCTGCCCGAGTTCTTCTATTACAACGCTGGCCTGGCCGACAAGGTGGTGGGCGAAACCCTGCCGCTGGACAAACCAGACCTGTTCGGGGCGACAATGCGAGTGCCGCTGGGCGTGGTTGCCGCAATCATTCCCTGGAACAGCCCGCTCTATCTTACCGCCATCAAACTGGCCCCGGCATTGGCGGCAGGCAACACCATTGTCATCAAGCCTTCCGAACACGCCTCCGCCAGCCTTATCGAGCTGATGCGACTGGTGGAGATGGCAGGTTTCCCGCAAGGTGTGGTGAACCTGGTTACCGGCTTCGGTCCGTCCACCGGGGCAGCCCTGACGGCTCACCCCAAAGTGCGCAAAATTGCCTTTACCGGTGGTTCCGGCGCTGCTCGCCACGTGGTCCGTAACAGTGCGGAAAATTTCGCGAAACTGTCCCTCGAGTTGGGCGGCAAGTCACCCAACATTTTATTTGAGGACGCCGACCTGGATAGCGCCCTCAATGGTGTCGTGGCGGGCGTTTTCGCCGCCTCCGGACAAAGCTGCGTGGCCGGTTCCCGACTGTTGGTACAACGCACCATCCTCAACGAAGTTTTGGATCGCTTGCGCGAGCGCGCCGCGACCATCCGCATTGGCAATCCCGCCGATGCAGACACGGAAATGGGTCCCATTGCCACCGAGGCCCAATTGAATCAAATCGACCAAATGGTGACCCAGGCGCGAAGGGATGGGGCCGAGGTACTGTGCGGCGGCCAGCGTCTGGAAGACCGAGACGGCTGGTACTATCCGCCAACGATCCTGGCCTGTCATTCCCACCAGATGCCCATCGTTCAAGAAGAGGTCTTTGGCCCGGTGGTGGCGGTGATCCCATTCGATGACGAGGCCGAGGCTCTGCGCCTTGCCAATGACACCGAATATGGTCTGGCGGCCGGCATCTGGACCCGCGACGTAGCACGCGCCCATCGGCTGGCTCGCGATGTACGTTCCGGCATCCTTTGGGTCAACACTTACCGTGCGGTTTCGGCAATGGCACCGATCGGCGGATTTGGCGCCAGTGGCTACGGCCGCGAATGTGGCATCGATGCGGTACGCGATTACACCGACCTAAAAACCCTGTGGATCAATTTGTCCTCAGATCCGATGCCTGACCCTTTCATCATGCGTTAATACGGGAGAGTGCGATGATCGACACACAAGATTACAAGCAGGTTCTAGGTGCCTTTCCAACTGGCGTCACTGTGGTCACTGCCCTCGACGAGGAAGGCTGCCTGGTTGGTTTCACCGCAAGTGCGTTTTCTGCGGTGTCCATGGATCCTCCGCTGGTGCTAATCTGCCCTAGCCTTAACTCGGATTCGTATCCCGTTATCAAGCGAAACGGGCGCTTTGCAATTCATATTCTGGGGCATGACCAACAAGCTATCGCCTACCGTTTTGCCGGCAAGGGTCGGAACAAGGGTGAAGGCATTGACTGGCGTCGTTCTGAACTGCAGAACGCCCTGATTTGCGGCGCTGCCGCCTACCTGGAGTGCCGCGTTTGGGAAGACTACCCGGGCGGTGACCACGCGATCCTGGTGGGTGAGGTGGAGAAACTGTGGTGCGGCGGCGATCAGGTCGATCCGTTGCTCTATTGCCGCGGAAAGATGGACCAATTGCCGGAAAATCTGCGCGCGCTCGCCCGCGCCTCCTAATCTCAATTTGAAGAGGAGAACCAAATGTCAGACGAACGATTTGAACGCGGTCTGAACAAGCGCCGCAAAGTTCTGGGCAACGAGCACGTCGAACGTTCCATGAAGAATGCCGACGACTTCTCTCAACCCCTACAAGAACTGGTGACTGAATACTGCTGGGGCAACGTGTGGCAACGCGACGGTCTCAGCGACCGGGACCGCAGCGTGATAAACTTGGCCATGCTTACAGCCCTGAACCGTTCGCACGAACTGCGCCTACATGTCCGGGGTGCCATCAACAACGGTATGCGCGTAGAAGAAATCCGAGAAGTGCTGATGCAGACGGCTATCTACTGCGGGATACCGGCCGCCATTGATGCTTTCCGTCAAGCCCGCGAGGTTCTCGTCGAGATGGGCGAAATCTAGTCACAGCCTGGAGCCAAGAGAAGAAATGCAACGGACCCCATTAGATGACAGCCTTAAGGTCTCACGTAACCAACCAACGCTACGGGAGATGGTGCTCGATAAACTGCGTCAAGCCATTATGAGCTTCCAGCTTCTGCCCGGTGACCGCTTGGTAGAACGAGACCTCTGCAAACGTCTCGGCGTCAGCAGAACATCGGTGCGTGAAGCCCTTCGTCATTTGGAGGCGGAAGGTCTCGTAGAAAGCGAGGGCGGCCGCGGGCCACGCGTTGCTGTCATTACACTCGAAGACGCACGGGATATATATGAACTGCGCTGCGTTCTAGAGAGCATGGTGGTTCAGCTATTCACGCAGAAGGCCACGGACAAACAAATGGCAGATTTCGATCATGCGTGGGAGATTCTAAAAGCGACGCTCCGAAGCGGAGATACCGTAGCCATTGTTAATGCCGTCAGTGACTTCTATGGCGTTCTCTATGAAGGTGCGGGCAATCGAGTTGCGGGCCAGTTCCTTAGCCTGTTACAGGCCCGAGTAAACTACCTGCGAGCCACCTCTGTTTCTCAGAAAGAGCGCTATCTCGACAGCTTTCAGGAAATGACCAAGATCGTCGAGGCGATCAAGGCAAGAAACGCCGAAGCAGCGCATGAAGCCTGTGTCGAACACATCAAGGCCGCCGCCAACGTTGCCTTGGCAGCGCTGGCTGAAAAGCAAGGCGAATCGGTTGAGCCTATCTCACCGCCTGTCAGTGTGGCGAGAAGCCTCCAGTGAGGTTAAATCATGCCAAAGTACTGCACCAATTGCGGTAACTCACCGCTCACAAGGGGCATCCCGGACGGCGACACCCACGCACGAGACTACTGCAGCGCCTGCGGTTGTGTTGTCTACGACAACCCCAAGGTAATTGCTGGCGCCATCATTGAACAAGATGGGCGGCTGCTCCTTTGTCAGCGGGGGATACCACCACGCGTGGGTACCTGGACTCTCCCAGCGGGATTCATGGAACACGGTGAAAGTGTCGAGGAAGCGGCTCGCCGGGAGGTTTGGGAGGAGACCGGAATGGACACCGAGGTCACCACTCCGTATTCGATATTCAGCGTACCCCCGACCAATGAGCTTTATATTATCTACCGGGCTCGAATGCTCGCTTGGAACGGAACGTCCGGCCACGAGACACAAGCGGTGGATTGGTTTCTACCAGAAGACATTCCCTGGGAGCTGATTTTCTACCCAGCAATTCGCCAGATCCTTGAACGGTATATTGCAGAGCGGACCATGGGTTCCTATGGCATTTACACCGGCAGCATGGAATATGGGAACATTCACTTCATGCGGTAAACTTCTAGAAAATCGGAGGCAACACCTGTTGCCTCCGGCCCGTTAAGGCTGAAGCGTTTCCACAACCTCAAGATTAAAACCAGCCAGCCCTTTGTAATTCAGGGGCGCGCCCATCACCCGCAATTTTTTCACACCCAAATCGGCGAGAATTTGCGACCCGGTTCCGACACTGGAATAACGTCGGGACGACACATCGGGTGGCGGTGTGTCTTGTTGAGTTGCCCGTGAAAGCAGGCTCTGGGGTGATTCGTGGCTGGCCAGAATGATTACGGTGCCACGCCCTGCCTCCGCAACCTTTTCCAGCGCCGACCACAAAGACCAGGCGCGGGGGCCTTGATAATCCGCCCCAACAAGATCTCGCAATGGGTCGACCGAATGAACCCGAACTAAAGTTGGTTCGCTACCCCTGACATCCCCCATCGTCAAGGCGAGGTGAGCATCGCCAGATATCAGATCCTCATAGGTGTGCAGCACGAATTCACCATGCGCGGTAGACAGCGGCTGTTGCCCGGTATGCTCCACCGTCTTCTCCGTCTCTAAACGGTATTGAATGAGGTCTGCGATCGTACCGATCTTGATTCCATGTTGACGAGCAAACTCCTCCAGCTCGGGACGTCGCGCCATGGTGCCGTCATCGTTCATGACCTCAACAATTACCGCCGCCGGCTCAAGCCCCGCCAGGCGAGTAAGATCGCACCCCGCCTCAGTGTGACCTGCGCGGCTAAGCACCCCACCTGCACGGGCTCGAAGCGGAAACACATGCCCCGGCTGGACCAGATCCCGGGCGTGGGCATTCGGCGCGACGGCCGCGAGAATTGTAGTGGCCCGATCTGCTGCTGAAATACCAGTGGTGACCCCCTCCCTCGCCTCAATGGACACCGTAAATGCTGTGGTGAAACTGGAGCCGTTATTTACGGCCATCGGCGCCAGCTCGAGTTGGTTGCATCGTTCGGCAGTAAGAGTAAGGCAGATCAGGCCGCGCGCGTGCTTGGCCATAAAATTGATTGCTTCGGGTGTCACGTGCTGTGCAGCTAACACAAGATCACCCTCATTCTCCCTGTTCTCGTCGTCCAGCAATAAGACCATGCGGCCATTTCGAATGTCTTCGATAAGGCTCTGGGTTGAGTCAAAGTTCATATAGTCACCGCTCTATTCGAATGATCGCCATCGCAGGCACCCATATTTTGGTATACCATAATACAAAAATAAAGACGGAACGAGGTATACGTGGTGGCTAAGGGCTTTTGGATTGCTAACGTTACAATAACGAAAAACAGTGATTATGCGGATTATCAGAAACTTGCGCCACGAGCGTTTGAAAAATTTGGCGCCCGTTTTCTAGCCCGGGGTGGAGCTAACCAAGCTTTAGAGGGGCGGTCTACCCCCCAACGCACGGTCGTTATTGAGTTTCCTAGCTATCAATCGGCTCTCGATTGTTATCATTCGGAGGAATATGGCAAAGCACGGGAGGCGCGCCAAGGTGCATCAGTTGTCGACATCGTAATCGTTGAGGGGCTTTGAGCAGTGCGGGCATCGGGCATACGCGCCTGCGTGAAGTAGCTCTGGCTTCCAAACTTTAGGTCATTGTTCCTAACCCTCCCATTCATTTGTAGGGTTAAGGTCAAAAGCTTTGAACGAAGGCCATTTGATCGATTGCTGAATCACTGATCCGTTCACTCAATCTATAAAATAGGGTCATCAGACAGTAAGCGGCTCAATGATTGGGGGGCAGGTCAATCGGACTGTGGACTTACCCTGGTCCACTGAATGTCCGCTTTTGTTTAGCTGGGCCCGGAGTGTGCCCTGGTCGCAAAGCGGATATTCGGATCGGGGAAAGTCCATCATAAAGATGGTCGAATATCTGCCGCTTGCCTGCATTGCGGCTCCATTCTTTCTGCCGTCAATTGGCAATTTTCAGTTTTCAACGGATATGTGAGAAACTAACATGGTTCCGCATCTTTGGAGTCATCCTGCAGGTAATCATTTCATTGGCTTCGCAGGCCTACGCTTGTTGAACAGGTTAAGTGAATCATGCCGGGAAAAAATTCAGATTATGAGCTCCTGGCTAATGTAATAGAGTCTATTCAGACATCCCGGTTCACATCTAATCTGACAGCTTTTCTCCACCAAACCACCACCTTCGACAGCGCCGTAATTCTCGGTCATCGCTCTGGCAAACATCCCATTTATTTACACGACTCTCTTCAGGAGAAGCGGCACCTTCTCTTCAATCATTATCTTACCCATGCCTACCTTGGAGATCCTTTTTACCTTCAACTGATCGAAAAAAAGCAGCAGGGGGTTTTCCTTTTTAAGGATGTCGCCAGTGGCGTGATTCCCTCAGCTGAATACCAGCGCTCGTTTTATAAGAAAACAGGCTGGCAGGATGAAATCTGCCTGACCATCCAACTAGAGGCCGACCGGTGGATTGTCATTTACTTAGGGTTCCTAGAAAGCGGGCAACGGTTTTCCCGCAAGCAGGTCGAGGCTTTACTTCAGCGCTTCGACGTCATCGCGGCTTTATGCCGACAGCATTGGAATACGCATCCGTTTCACCTGGGTCAGCCCTATGCGGACTCGGGTTCATCCGGCAGTAATATCCTGTCGGCTGTAGCTTCCTTCGGCGGTGATCGCCTTAGTCCCAGAGAACAACAGGTTCTTTCGCTGATCTTGCAGGGGTTGGACACCCGAGAGCTCTCTGAAAATCTGGGCATCACCGAGGGCACAGTGAAAAATCACCGCAAAAGCATATACGCGCAACTGCACGTAACATCTCTTGGGGAGCTGTTCCGCCTGTTTCTTAATTACGCCATAACGTCCCCCGACAACAACTGACTCGACGTACTGTCCCTTTGGGGACATTGAGGGCCGGACAACTGGAATCTAATCTGACTCCGTTTACCTGACGGGAGCGAACCAGTGAATCCGACAACTTTGATTGATGATCTAGAAAATCGTGGGCTGATTTCGCTGTCCACGAGATCTGAAGAGCTACGAGCACTTTTAAGCCAGCCGCAAACTGTTTACTGCGGCTTTGACCCGACGGCGGGCAGTCTACATATTGGGCATCTGGTGCCCCTGCTGATGCTCAAACGATTTCAAGATGCAGGCCATCGTGGCGTGGCACTGGTTGGCGGTGCCACTGGGATGATCGGCGACCCCAGCTTCAAGGCCAGCGAACGCACCCTGAATCCAGCGAACCAAGTGCAACATTGGGTCAGCGCGCTCAGCAAACAAATTCAAGAGTTGATGTCCCAGCACCAAGGGGCACCCCTGGATATCGTCAATAACGCAGACTGGCTTGCTCAAATTGGCGTAATCGGATTCTTTCGCGATATTGGCAAGTATTTTTCGGTGAATGCGATGATCAATAGGGAATCCGTGAAGCAGCGGTTGGACCGTGCGGACCAAGGCATGTCGTTTACCGAGTTTAGCTACGCCCTACTGCAATCCTACGATTTCGTCCATTTGAACAAAACCTTGGGTTGCCGACTGCAAATAGGCGGAAATGATCAGTGGGGTAACATTTTAAGTGGCATCGACCTGACCCGCCGCCTGAATGGCAACCAAGTGTTTGGACTAACCTTGCCGTTGATCACTAAGGCGGATGGTACAAAGTTCGGCAAGACCGAAACCGGTACGATCTGGCTGGATTCAGAACTGACTTCCCCGTACAGCTTCTATCAGTTCTGGCTGAACACCGACGATGCCGACGTTTACCGCTTTCTCCGTTACTACACGTTTCTTGACATTGAAACGATTGAGCAGATTGAGTTACAGGATCAAAAGGTTAATGGCCGACCGCAAGCCCAGCGAATTCTTGCTGACGAAGTCACACGATTTGTGCATGGAGAGCATGGACTTTCTGGCGCCCAACGTATCTCAGAGTCACTGTTCAGCGGCAAAGTAGCGTCCCTTTCTCTGGAGGAACTGCAGCAACTGGAGCAGGATGGTTTGCCCTCCTTTGGTGCTCACTCTGACGATTCTCTGGACGCTGCTCTGGTGGCGGGGAATATCGCCAGATCCAAACGACAAGCCCGTGAGCTGATCAGCCAGGGCGCAATCCGCGTCAATGGCGAGCGCTGCCATGAGACTAGCCTTGGAGATAGCTTTGCGCTGTTCGATCGTTATTGGATTATTCAAAGAGGAAAGAAACAGTTTTGCATGTTCAAACGCAATTGAACATGTAGCCTCCGAGGAACAGTGCAAAGCCCATCACAACAGGGGCTCCAATGCAAACAGATAGGCGTGCGCCCAGCCTCCCATGTTTCTCACCTGGACATGGATTCTCCAGTGTAGGAGTGTACCGTTCACCAATAAGCGATACAGCCGACGGAAACCCCGAGCCAATTACCGCTTCATTATCGGCAAAACAGCAATGGGTGGTTTCCTTATGTTCGAAGCCCCTATATCGCTAGTCCGCCGCATGCGGCCGCTCCCCTTGACAGAGTGCGCCCCTTAGATATATAAGTGATCGATCACAAATTATAGGATCAGCTCGATGTCGAATGTAGGCCGCCCCGTCAATCATGCGGCGCGAGAAGCTAAAACAGAAAAAATCATCAATGGTGCCATCCAGTGCTTTTTGAAAAAGGGATTTCACGGCGCCGGGATGGCCGAGATTTCACGAAAGGCGGGGGTTAGTCAGGCCAACCTCTATCAGTACTTCGCTTCGAAAAACGAACTGATACTGGAGATCGCGAAGCGCTACTTCTCCAGAGACATGGATGCCTTAAGACGGGTGGAGAGCGCGAGTGACTTCCAGGCGGCGCTTGAGCAGGAAGCCTACCTGACCGACGATAAGACAGGCACGATCATGTATATGGAGATACTGGCAGAGTCCTCAAGAAACCCTGACATAAAACGGCTTGTGCTTGAATCCAGCAAGAATCTCTATAGTGTTTCATGCTCAATCTTCAAGAAGGCACAGGAATCGGGGGCGATTGGCCGGCACCTGACACCCGAACAGATCACGCACTTCATTTTTTCATATATTGATGGGCTTTCCTGCCATATCGCCACGACCGACACTGAATATTCAAGTGAACTGTTCAGGCTGTTTATGCAAACCCTCCTGAAACCAACAACTTAATGGCCTATCGATAGATTTCATGGGATTATCTGGCGTGCTATCACTTATTTATATAACTGAACGTTCATTTTTATATTTTTCGGCCACTGTCAAGACTGTGCTCACTTTCGCCGCCATCTCTGTAGCCGCCTTACTGCAGGCCTGCAGCGAAAGCCCGCAGCCAATCACCGCTGAGAATATAAAAACGGTCTCTGTCCGTGAAATAGACAATGTTGATTATTTTGAAGCCATCCAGTTGCCCGGCATTACCGATACGAAGAGTCAGTCTCAACTCTCGTTCGGTGTAGACGGTACGGTCTCAAGTGTCCGGGTTGATATAGGAACTCAGGTTCACGCTGGCGACATGATGGCCTCGCTCGATCAGGAACCCTACAGACTGGCGCTTGAAAACGCTCGCTCTGAATCAGAGAGAGCCCGGGTTACATTTGAAGAAGCCAAAAAGAACTACGAGAGACTGGTCAGCCTGCGCGCCAGGAACCTGGCCTCCGAACAGAACCTGGATGCCTCGAAATCCAATTATGAAAACGCCCGGGCCATGCTCAGGGAAACTCAGTCGCAAGTCAGGCTAGCCGAACGGGATCTATCAAGGACAGAGATACATGCGCCCTATGACGGCATGGTATCGGGCCGCAGAATCGAACCGTTCGAAGAAGTGACAGCGCATCACGTGGCTTTTACGTTCGACGGCACTGGAGCACGCATCGTTGAGTCATCGGTTCCAGAAATCCTGGCGACGCGCCTGCAGAATGGGGACGAACCGGAAATTATCGTCCACCATCGAGGCCGTTCCTTTAGAGCATCCGTTGCGCACCTATCCAGACGGGCAAACGAGGGGTTAGATTTTCCGGTCAAACTCCGAATCGACGCTACCGGAGAAGCCCCCCCTTCTCCGGGACTTGTGGTTTCGGTTACCTACCGAATACCCGAGGAAGGGAACATCGCCCTGGTGCCTCATGGGGCCGTTGTTGTTGAACCGGTCGATGGCACCCCCTTCATTTATCGATACGATCAGGAGACCGGGACGGTTAGCAGAACCCCGGTCACTATTGTTAACTCCGAAACGCAGGGTTACTGGGTCAGAAACGATCTCGGCAACGGTGATCTATACGTTGCAGCGGGCGCCGCGTTTATTAGTGATGGGCAGAGGGTATGGCCGACAGGAGCCGACCAATAATGTCTATTACTGCATTTTCTCTCAACAACAGTCGGCTTGTTCTGTTTATTTTCATCGCCTTACTAGTTACTGGGTTAGCGTTATATCCAGATTACCCCTCCAGGGAGGAACCGACGTTACCAATCAACCAGACCGTTATCACCGCTTACCATCCGGGTCTGGATATCTATGAGACAGAGGCCCTGCTTGCCCGGCCTATCGAGCGAAGCTTGCGCGAACTCGAAGAGGCGAAAAATATCACTACCTCGATAAGGGCCGGAGAAGTCTATCTGACGTTTGAGATAAAAGATGGCACACCGAACTACTCGCATACCTGGCTTCGGGTCAGGGCGAAAATGCAGGACGTCCTAAACACCCTGCCGGACGGTGTTTCGGGTCCCTTCGTCAACGACAGCTATGATGCTGTAGCGGTGATGACGGTGGCTCTGAGTACAACTGATTACTCGTATCAGGCGCTGCGGGATAAGGCAAGCGAGCTTCGCAACTATCTTTATAGCGTATCTGGAATGGATAAGGTTACGTTACACGGCGTCGTCGACGAACAAATATCCATAAAATTAAAGCCCTTTGTTGCATCGCGGTATGCACTCAACCCCAGCGATATTTATCTGCAGCTCAGCAAGGCCAACTCACTTGCTCCGGCAGCTCGTGTTAATTTCAACACTCAGGAAAGTCGGCTTTTCGTGGAAAGTGGCTATGAAAGGTTGAGCGATATTGCGGAAACGCCCATATCGCTCCCAGACGGATCGATGCTCCCCTTGAGTCGTCTCGCAGACGTTACACGAGTCCCTGCGGTACCACTCACCAGTACCGCCTATCTCGATGGGCGCCAAGCGATCGTTGTTGCCGGCTACATGGCCCCCGGGATTAACATGGTGGACTTCAATGAGCAGCTTCGAACCCGATTAGCTGAGTGGGAGGACGATCTACCTGTTGGCTATCAGATGAAGACGATAACCGACCAGGGCAAAGTTGTTGATCACGTGATATCAACAATGATCTCAACCCTCCTGGAGACCATTGTCGTGGTGACCATTGTGACGATTATCGCCCTGGGCTTCCGGACGGGTTCTCTGGTGGCGCTGGCCGTGCCTATTACAGGCGTTATCACCCTGGTTTTTCTGCGGGTTATGGACGTAGAGCTGAATGAAGTCAGCATTGCGTCCTTCATAATCGCACTTGGCATACTCGTCGATAATCCCATGGTAATGGTTGAGGACATTTCCAAAAGAGTGGCCCAGGGAGAAAGTCGCAGGTCTTCCGCCCTGATGGCTGGCAAGACTTTGGGAACGCCCATTCTCATCGCAAGCCTGACCGTGATACTCGCCTTCGCCCCGCCCGTGTTCACTGACAACATCACCGCCATCTATATGCAGACGCTGACGATTGTCATCGGTGTCATGTTGTTGGTTTCTTGGTTTGTCGCCACGATGTTGATCCCGATCATGGCGCAGTGGTTCGTCCGGAAGCCATCCCGCACTCAGGAAATGACCGTTGGCAGACCTTCCCGCCTGATGGGTGCCATGTCTTTCCTCTGGGATCAGGTTCTGGCAAGACCCTGGACGTTTCTCTGTGCAGCCACCGTAAGTCTTGTCGCCTCGTTATTTCTCTCCAGCACCATCCCTGAGGCGTTTTTTCCACCCTCCGAACGCTCCCAGTTGCAGATTTCCATGGAGCTACCAGCCAACACCCCGGCAGAAAGAACGGCCGATATTGCGGCGGAAATGACTCAGTGGCTGAGCGACAACGATCGTTTTTCAGAAATTACGGGTGCGGTCGCCTACGTGAGTGACGGCGGGCCTCGATTCATCCTGGGTCTGAATCCACCCGAGCCAGCGCCACACTCCGCGTATTTCGTCGTCAATGTCACAGAGAATACTGACGTCAGCGAACTCGTCGACAAGCTAAGAGCAGAGATTCCGCCGGAGTATCCTTCTGCAAAGCTGGAGATAAACCCCTTTTTCATGGGCTCCACACCACCCGGAGAAGCTGCCATCCGACTCACCGATAGCAGTCACTCCGATATCCTGAGCGCCTCTGGCATTATTCAAAGCGCCCTGCGTGACATAGAAAACACCATTAACGTAAAACAGGATTGGGAAAAATCCGTCGCTAACTTCATTGTAAACGTTGATCCCGCGGCAGCCCGCCATGCGGGAGTAACCCGTGAAGATATCTTACGGGCCCTCAGAGAGAGCAGCATGGGAGAAAACGCCGCTATATTTCGGGAAGGCGAGCATCAGCTACCCATCGTTCTATCAACCAGCCTCGACGGCGATCTGTCATTGTCGAAGTTGCGGAACATTCAGGTATTCGCCGAGTCGTCGGATCGCTCGGTCTACCTGTCAGATATTGCCACTATCGAGACCAGGCTTGACCCTTCCCTCATCAAAAAGCGCGATTTGGTGCCCACGGTAACAGTGACTGCGTTGAATCCTTCGATGACATCGAAAGAGTTGGCTTCCTCGGTTTCAGGCGCCATTGATCAGGTAAAGCAACAATTCGATATTCAGGTAGAGTTTGGTGGTGAAATCGAGGAAAGCGCGGTGACATCGGAAGCTATATTCGCCTTTTTACCGCTGTGCGTCCTGGGCATGATCGTGTTGTTTATCTACAAGTACAATTCGTTCAGGAAAGTAACCATCATTGTTCTAAGCGTGCCTTTCTGCACCATTGGCTTATTGCTCGCGCTGGTAATCTTGCGTCTGCCCTTCGATTTCATGGCGAACCTGGCGATTTTCGCACTGATAGGCATCATCGTTTCAAATGCCATGCTGATCATTGAACAGGCGGATACTGAAAAAGAAGCCGGGAAATCCGAGCTCGAAGCCCTGAAGTGCGCTTTAATGGAACGTTTCCGGCCGATTATGCTGACTCAGATCACCACAATACTGGGTCTTCTTCCTTTACTGATCGCAAACGATCCCCTATGGAGATCGTTTAATGTTGTCATTATGGGCGGTCTTATTTCGGGAACTATCGCCTCTTTTATCGTTGTCCCAAGCCTGTACGTACTGTTCTTCCACAGGAAGTCCACCACCCCCCAGGTGAATCCAGAATGAACGAGTTCATGCTCTACGTTAGCGTGTTTGTAGGAGCCGCCATTCCAGTGCTGGAAGTCTGGATAGCGGTACCTCTGGGAGTGATCGCCGGTTTGCCGTGGTTTCCCGCCGCCATCGCAGGCTTTGTCGGAAACCTCGTCTCTTTGTTGCCGGTCATTTACGCCAGCGAGAAGGTTTCAGCGTTCATTCATCGCTGGTTGAAGCGCCCCAGGACCACTGACACGGACGAACCACAGCCCTTAGAAACGGACCGCAAACACCGCATTCTGGAAAAGTTCGGAGTTCCGGGACTGGCCTTTCTGGGTCCTTTTCTGATTGGGGTACACGCCGCAGCAGCTTTTGCTATAGGGATCGGCGCTGCCAGGAAAAATGTCCTTGGTTGGTTTACCTTATCCCTGCTGGTTTGTTCCCTTCTTTTTGGATTTCTTGCAGGTATGGGAATAACCGAACTATCCGAAGGCAAACAACTGCCGTTTTCTGGCGTGTTCTGAGGGCGTGCGCGACTCCATTGCGGAATAGAAACTGACTTGATATGAGATGTCCGTTGAATATGCCGACATCGGAGAATAGTGAGTGCGTCTTCTGGAATATTGGCTATGGCACGGCTCGGTGCGAATGTCCGCTTTTGTTTAAGAGCTTGGAAAGCCCGGCCTGGTTTCAAAACGAACGCCCAGATTTGGGATAATTCTATGCGGCGGGTTCGGGACACCAAGGGACTCAAAAGAGCCAGTCAGAGAAGTAATCATCCAGGCCGAGACTGGTGAAGACAACACCTGCAGGCAAGCTAAGACGACGCAACAGCGGTGTTTTACGCTCTCCCTCCGATCCACGTGCTGGTCGTATACCACTCGGAAAGAGCTTTTTACCCAAGCGGTCATGCAAGAACACGATAAAAAACAGTACAGCGGACAACACTGCAATGTTGAACACCGCCGCCCAAGCCCCGGTAAACATCAATTGAACCAAACCGTTTATTGCCACCCCAAGCAAAACACCAATAACGACATTGACTACTGAGTTTGCCCAATGGCCGGCCTGTGCAAAAAATGCGGCAGCCCGCTGGGCACGTACCTCAGATTCCTGTTTGTCGGGCTTTGCATCTGGTTTGAGCCTCGACCAGACGACCAATGCCATGACAACGCAGATGAAGGTTAAGGCTATGAGAAAGGCCAGACCTTTCACCATTAAAGTTCTGGCCGCGGCAGTTTGGGTAGCATGGCCTCCACATCAATCGTGTAGGTAGAGAAAAAGGCCTCCGCCGCCTCAATTAAAGCCGTCTCGTTTTTGAGTATCCCAAGATAGACCGGCCATTCGGCGTCTATCAGTTCCGTGCTGTAACGCTCTGGATCGACGTCCCCCAGCGTTGCCAGGAACCGGAACTCCGCTTCGTTCATGACAATGTAATCGCACCTTTTGTGCAGAAACATTTGCAGCATCTGCCGGGCGTTGTAGGCGTCATGGCGCACCAGTTGGCTCCCGATCCGTTGCTCGATTCGATCACTGTAGACAAACCATCTGCGAAGACAGATACCTCCATTGAGGTCATCGAAGGAGTCGGGCTGTTGGCCGGGTTGCGCGAACACGCGGTCACGCCAGGTCATTACCGGCCCTACGGCGTGCATTCGGTCCGGCAGAGGCATCCAAAGCGGGTTGGCGAACACCGCGTTGGCCAGGCCTCGTTCCAGAGCCCAGGCCTGGCGTTTGCGAGTCATCGGAATGAAATCGGCAGAGATACCAGTCTCCGCGGTGAAGTCGTTGATCACCTTCACCAGAACGCCCTCGTTGAGGTCGTTGCCGTAATAGAACGGAAGAAAGCCCTCATCCGAACCCATAACCTCAAGAGTTTGGGAATGAACTGGTAGGAGCCAGAATGCCATGATGAAAAACAGGACTACTCTCATTCTGTCCTCGTTGGAATGATCAATCGGGTAAGGCCGTCGCTTGCCCGACTCTGCCTTGCCAGTTCAAGACAGTTTGGCTCGAATTCCGGCCACAAGCCATAACAAAGTCGACATTGTTGAGAACTCAGCGTTACCCACAAAAACTGTGGATAACTTTGTGGGAACAGCTCGGATAGGTGCATTCAGCCCTGCATTAGCAGGGCCTCAGCAATTATGGCGTTTTTATGACCGGCCAAAGAAAATACAGCCTTTCCGGGCTAGCGAATTCCCTTGGACTGCAGCCATTGACTGATCTGCGCCTGATTCATGGCGCCGCTCTGGCGGGCCACTTCCCGGCCATTCTGGAACAGGATCATTGTGGGGATGCTACGAATGCCAAACTGGCTGGCAGGGCCCTGGGCCTGTTCGGTATTGAGCTTGGCAAAGCGCACTTTGCCCCGCCAATCTTTCGCGGCCTGTTCAAACTGCGGTGCCATCATTTTGCACGGGCCACACCAGCTCGCCCAGAAGTCCACCAGCACCGGTAAATCACTACGCCCGGTATGGGCTGCAAAGCTCTGGTCTGTGAGTTCCAGAACCTGATCCGGCCACAGCGGCTGTTTGCAGGCGCCGCAATTTCCGCCGGCTGACAGTTTCTCCACCGGTACGCGATTGACCTTGTGGCAGTGGGGACAAACCAGGTGTCGGATGTCGGTCATGATTCATTACCCTCAGAGTGTGTACTGGTAAAAATGATCAGGGCAGACGACAGGAAATCAAGCCGCTGCGCTCACGCTCGCATCGCCAGACCGGCCGTTTGCGGCCATAATGATCAGCAAGAGTGGGAAAGCATCAGGTATACAGGGGTTCAGGATGAGAAGACTCGATGGCAAAACGGCTCTGGTTACCGGAGCGGCCAGAGGCATTGGTGAGGCTATCGCCGCTCAGTTCGCGAAGCATGGAGCGAAGGTCATCGTGTCAGATATTGACGATCAGCAGGGTCAGGCACTCGTTGATAGCTCAGAATTCGACATGCACTATCTCCATCTGGACGTGAGCGATGAAGCCCAGTGGATCCATTGCGTCAGCTTTATCGAGGAGCAGTTCGGGGGCCTGGACATCCTGGTGAATAACGCCGGCATTACGGGATTTCTGGAGAGTAGCGGGCCTCATGATCCGGAAAACCTCGATCTTGATTCCTGGCAGACCGTTCATGCAACAAACCTGAACGGTGTTGCCCTCGGCTGCAAGTATGGGATCAAGCTGATGAAGACTTCCCGGGCCGCCAGCATCGTCAACATTTCCTCAAGATCGGGGATTGTTGGTATTCCGGGGGCGGCTGCTTACGCCTCCAGCAAGGCCGGCGTCCGGAATCACACCAAGACCGTGGCGCTCTACTGTGCCGAAAAAGGCTACCCGATCCGGTGCAACTCCATTCATCCCGGCGCCATCATGAGCCCGATGTGGGAAGCGATGCTTGGAGAGGGAGAAGCAAGAGAGGCCGCGATAGCCGAGGTAGAAGCTGGCGTTCCAATCGGCAGGATGGGAAAACCCGAGGATGTTGCCTATGCTGCGCTTTACCTCGCCTCAGACGAATCAAACTACGTCACCGGCATCGAGCTGAACATCGACGGCGGCATACTGGCCGGAAGCGCCTCCGCTCCGGCCAGACGATAATGTCGGTATTCAGAACTCTGACATCACATCCTGAAGGTCCTGCTTGAGCTCTGCAGGCTCGGTAATCCATACCGTTTTATCCAGTCCGGGAAACACGCCCACATCCAGGCCATCCTTCGTCAGGCCGGGTACCCACTTCCGAAAAAAGTCCGGCAGTGAAATGCTGCGGGGAGTCAGCTCATCGCCGCCGTCGGCGTAGTCGGAGGCAAAAGCCGAGGTGGGCCATACCGGCAGATATTCAACGTCGCCGTCGTCCGAGGCGATCTTGAGGAACCGGCTTTCGCTATTCACCAGAATCCAGATTTCCCGTTCCTCGGCTACATGGCTCAGGAAGTAGTCATACCGCTCTTCACCATCCATTTCGATTACTTGATCAAGGTTTTCAGTGCTCATGCGCGGTACGCCGCTCCAGCCGTTTGCATTTGGGTATTCGTGGGAGACTAGCATGGAGTCTCAGTTTTCCACCACCCGGGCCCGGAGCCTTGGCAACTGAGCCGGGTAATGCTCCTGGATGAAGGTTACCATGCCCTCCCGGACCGCACATCTCAGGTCCCAGTTCTTGCTGGAATCCGCAGCGCTCATCAGAAATCGCACCTGAATTGCCTGATCACTGGAATCGGTTACCTGTACCGATGAAAATTCGCCATCCCAAAGGCCGGACTCATTCAGCAAGCGGGTGAACTCCTGCCTGAGCGGCTCAACCGGCATGGTGTAGTCCACCCAGATAAAGACCGTGCCCAGCAACTCGGAGGTATTTCTGGACCAGTTCTGGAACGGGTTTTCGATAAACCATTGCAGTGGAACTACCAGGCGGCGCAGATCCCATACGCGCAAGACCACGTAGGTGGCTGTAACTTCTTCCACCCAGCACCACTCGCCCTGTACATGCAGCACATCGTCTATACGGAAGGGCTGGGTCAGGGCAATCTGCATGCCCGCCAGAAGGTTGCTCAGGACGGGGCGGGCCGCAAACCCGAGAATCAGGCCGCCAACGCCGGCAGAGGCCAGCAGGCTGGCTCCCATGTGCTGAACCGATTCAAAGGTCATCAGGGCGGCGCCCAGGCCAATAATAACGATGAGGATATTCAGTGCCCGCACGAGGAATCGGGTCTGGGTTTCGACCTTGCGAGCGCGTTTCCACTGCCCCTCCAAAACCGGATTGAGGGCAACGATGACCTCACCTATGGCCGAGGTCAGTCGGACGGCCGCCCAGGTAATGGCGAGCACAAGCAACAGGGTTGTAACCTGCTGGATTGCAGCCATCAGGGGCAGATCAGGTGGGGCAGTCTCCAGAGAACCTGCCAGGGCAAGCAGGCAAAAAACCACGCCAAGAGCACGGGCAGCGGCATCCAGGAACAGCCGGATGACGGTTCTGGACTCTGAAAAATGCCGGAACACAGCCAGGGCCAGCCGGTAAACGATGTAGGTAATCGCAACCGCGAGAATCGCCGTAAAACCCGGCCACAACCATGCCTTGAAACCGGCTTCAAACGATTCCAGCATCTGCCCTCCCGAGCATTCGATCAAAAAAGTCGGCAGGCGAATACATTCCTGTATTCTACTCAGCCCCGTAAAAGACTAGACCAGCCCCTCGCACCGTGCCATCGACAACGGTCATGCACGGAGATTTCTGAAAATACACATGGTCTGATGAAATATGCCAGCGTATTGTTAGGGTTCTATCTTTCAAGGAGATCAGTTTTGTCCCATCTGCAGCTGGCGATACTGCTGGGCATGACCGTGGCACTGGGGCCGTTGGCGCTTGATGCCTACCTGCCCGCTTTTCCGGACATTGCAGACGGTCTGGGCGTGGACCACGGGCATGTAGGGCTCACGCTCAGTGCCTATGTAACCACCTTGGGCCTCGCCCAGCTGGTGGGCGGCCCCCTGTCTGACCGATACGGTCGCAAACCGGTGCTTTTCGGTGGATTGCTGATTTTTATGGCAGGTGCAGTCATGGTATCGCTGGCTGATACCCTGTCCGACATGGTGTTCTGGCGGATTGCTCAGGGAATTGGCGGAGCATTCTGTGCAGTATCGGTTCCTGCCATTGTCCGGGACGAGGTCAGTGGACAGGACGCAGCCCGGCTGTTCGGGCTCATTGGCCTGATCATGTTCATAGCGCCCGCTGCGGCACCCTCGCTGGGTTCACTGATGCTTGCAATGGGCGAGTGGCACTGGATATTCCTGATGCTGGCCGGCTATGCGGCATTTCTGGTGCTGACTCTGCAGGTGGCGCTTTTCCCGAGACTTAAACCGCGCACGCCAACAACCACGCCCATTCGCTCACTGGTGACCAATTACCTGCTGGTGCTCAGGCACAAAACCACCATGCGCTTTATTGGCATTCAGGTTCTGTGCTTCAGCACCATGCTGTTGTTTATCACTAACTCCTCATTCATTTACCAGGAATGGTATGGGCTCTCCAACAGCACCTTCGCCATGTTGTTCGCCGCCAACATTGCGTTCATGGCTGCGCTGAATCTGATCAACCGCCCGCTGCTGAGGCGATTCTCCTCCGTGCAGCTGGTGCGCGCACAGGTTATTGCCCAATGCCTGGCTCTCGTCGCTCTGGTCACCAGCGTTCAGTTGCAGGGGCCCCTCTGGCTGGTGGCCGGTTGCATCATTGTTGCCATCGGCTGCCAGGGCGGCATCGTGCCGAACAACATGGCCAATGCCATGGAGTTTTTCCCCAATCTAAGCGGCACTGCAGCGGCCCTGTTGGGCGCATCACAGTTCACCATTGCCGGGGCCGTCAGCACCCTATCTTCCGTCTCGGGAGACCAGACTCTGCTGACCATCGCCATTTCCATGCTGGCCTGTTCATCGGGAGCCGTGCTTCTCGCCCTGGGCGCGCCGCGGGCGGTCGCTTTGGCGAAAGAATCCGGTTTGTAACACTTTCAGCACAGGGATCTTCTGAACAGTTTTTGGGGAGGAGTGCTCAAAGTGACACCTCCTGAAACAACGGGATCATCCCCAAAACCGGCAAGCGGCAAAAGCGGTATTTTTGTTGCGGGAACTGGTTTATCTTAACCATAGGAGACAACGTTCCTATTACGTTCATCACGCAGACACAGAGCGGCTCTGGCTCGGTAATCGGAGAAAAATGCATTGAGTGACAACCCCGCTGGACTGGTTGAAGATAGCTCCGTTTACAGAACCTTATTGGAGTCAACCAAAGCGATTCCCTGGAAAATCAACTGGCGAACCATGCGATTCGAGTACATAGGGCCCCAGATTGAAGCCTTGCTCGGCTGGTCCCAGGACAGCTGGCTAACCGTAGACGACTGGGCCACCCGTATGCACCCCGAAGATCGGGAGCGGGTCGTCAATTTCTGCGTATCGCAATCCGAGGCCGGAGTCGATCATGAGGCGGACTATCGGGCCCTCACCGAACGAGGAGAATACGTCTGGTTGCGGGATGTGGTGCATGTAGTGCGTGACGATAACGGCGATGTCGAGGCTCTGATCGGCTTTATGTTCGACATCAGCGAGCGCAAGAAAACCGAAGACGAATTGGTCGCACTGCAGAAGAAACTGGAAGAGTACTCTTACAAGGATGGGCTTACCGGCGTCGCAAACCGCCGAATGTTTGATACCGTCATGAACGAGAACTGGAACGACGCCATCCGACACCAGTCTTCTCTGTCAGTCATACTGCTCGATATCGACAATTTCAAAGCGTACAACGATCTTTACGGGCATTTGCAGGGCGATGAGTGTCTCAAACGAATCGCTACGCTACTGGAGAACGCGGCCCAACGTCCCCGCGACTTCGTGGCAAGGTTCGGTGGTGAGGAATTCGTGATCGTCTTGCCCGAAACGGACACACCAGCTGCCACCAGAGTGGCTGAACGCTGCCGTCAGTTGCTTCTCGAGAAACAGCTTCCACAAGGAGACAGCCCGCACAGTAAAAAGGTTACGATGAGCATGGGTCTAGGCACTGTGATTCCCTCACGCGACGACCGCATCGCCGATTTCCTGGATCTGGTCGACCAGCGACTCTATAAAGCGAAGCGGGACGGCCGTAATCGAATTGTCTTCGATTAGAATAGAAAAGGCCGCGCATTAATCTGAGCGGCCTCTATCCCGATTAACTTACTGCTGGACTTGCTCAAAGTAACCGGTCAGACGGTCCTTGTTCGTTGCAGCGGCTGCAGTGAGCTTATCCACGGCGGCTTTCGCAGAGTCGTAATTGACCGCTTCGCCTACCTGAATGACACCGGCCATGTTCAACGCGGCGTGAGGCGTGCATTTATAAACGTATACGCCCTCTTCGTTCAGGGTCACCGTGATGCCCTCATTCATGGCTCCCTGCCAGCCTTCAGCACCCTCAGGCACCTCTACGGACACTGAGTTGTGGGCTGGATCGACAAGGACAAATTTGACGGTATCGCCAGGCTCGGCCTTAGAATCAATGAGGGCCTTTTCGTACACACTGTCATCGTGTCTGCGGATATTGAATGATGGCGGAACTACAGATCGACGGCATACACTGCCAGAGCAAGCTCGCTCCTATGTGTAACGGCAGATCCTGAACGGAGGGAAGCTGTGGCGAGCCGTAGCCGCTCGCATGCTTTGGATGCATTACCTGGACGCACGAGGTCAATGAAGGAGGCAACGTGATCTACGAAACTGAAATGAAACACCTGGCCCGCTGTGTGGAGTTGGCCTCAATGGCAGTGGACAACGGAAATCCGCCTTTTGGCTCCGTGCTGGTGGATGAAACCGGTGCCGTCAGGTACGAGGGCCATAACGAGACTGCCGGTGGAGACGAAACCCAGCACCCCGAGTTCGCAATAGCCCGTTGGGCAGCTGCTAACATGACTCCGGATGAGCGAGCCGCCTCAACGGTCTATACCTCCGGCGAACACTGCCCGATGTGCGCAGCCGCCCATGGCTGGGTTGGCCTTGGGCGAATCGTTTATGCAAGCTCTTCAGAGCAGCTTTCAGCCTGGCTGGACGAACTGCATGTGGCGCCACCACCCGTGGCAACCTTGCCAATCAATCAGGTGGTGCCAGGTGTTCCCACTGAGGGTCCATTCCCCGTCCTTGCTGACGCCATCCGAGAGCTACACCAGCGCTATGCCTTGGCGGAACGGAATAAAACATAGTTCCCCAACAGCGCCAGGGATGCTCCCAGCACAGCCGTTGCTGTCCATTCAAAGCCCTCGAGCCAGGTCGAAACGCTCAGGGCCACGACGGGGAAAAGCACCGTGGCGTAGCCTGCTTTGTCGGCACCGAGCGTCTGGATGACAGTGATGTAGCAATAAAACGCAATGATAGAGCCAGGCACCGCCAGGAATACAGTCGCTCCCCAGAATGTCGCTGAAGTGGGCACCACCCATTCCACACCCTGCAACAGGCACCAAATGCCAAGAATCACCGCGCCGTAAACCATGGCCCATGCATTGGCCAGGAACAGCGGCACTTGAGACATTCGCACCTTGATGCTGACCAGGTTGCCCATGGAGAACCAGAAGGTGCCGGCAATGGCGAAAAGAATGCTGGTAGCTGTGGCGTTACCCAGTTGCAGGTCATGCCAGAACAGCAGGGCCACACCGGTGATCCCCAGAGAGATTGCCGGATACAGCCGAGCGGTGGGCCGCAATCGCAACCAGAGCCAGCCATTCAGGGCGTTAAACAGCGCAGCCAGGGAAAATACCACCGCCAGCAGACCGCTTGTCATGGATTCAGCCGCACGATAGATCAGAAGGAAGTTGATGCTGTACAGGGTCGCCCCCTGCAGTACCAGCCACCCGTGCTGTTTCAGGGTCAGTTTCTCCAGTCTGCGCACGATGGCAAGAACCACCAGTGTCACTATGGAGGCCATAACGAATCGGTAAAAAACGGAGATATCGACAGGGGCCGCTTCAACCTGCAGGCGAATCGCCGTCCAGGTCAGCCCCCAGATCAGTACCGTCAAACCATAGTGAGCAGAGATGGGCATGCCAGTGGGGTCCTGTAACTATCGGGAACAATTATTGATCAGGGATAAGCATAGGACTCAGACCACACGCAAACTTGTCAGATCTTGCTGAACCATGGATGATTCTTGCGGAGGCTCCCTATGCAGACCGATTCCGAATCCATACCTAAACACCCAACGCAATCGCGCCCGGCAAACCGTGACATTGTCGATACCCTGAGAACCGCTGGCGTCGCTCCGCAGCGAATGGTGGAACTGGATCAGGGGCGGGCTCTGGCGCAATGGCAGAATCGTCAGGGCGAGGTGCGCTATGAACGGCCCCGTCACCATGCTTTGAGCATTTACATAGACAAAGGCGAGCAAGCCCGAAGGGTGTTGAACGGCAAGGTTGTCAGTCAGGGCTTTCCGGGTGCCGTCTGCCTGTTTCCGGCGGGGAGCCGCTCAATTTGGCAAATCGGCGGCCAGTTCGAATTTTTTCATTTTTATTTTAATGATCGGGACGTCGCCCGGTGCGCCGAACAGACCTGGGATGCCGATCCAGACAAGCGCCAGCTTTCCGAGCTGTACCACGCCGAGGATCCGGTTCTCGCCCAGGCTGGAAAGCTCCTGGCACTCAGCGACTGGCAGGCTCCAGGCCAGACCATGGCCATGGATCACCTCGCTCAATGGCTTCTTCTTCACGTTGTCAGCCGCCATTCCGGTGTTCGGCATTCACTGCCGGAGGTTACGGGACAGCTGTCATTTCGATACCGCAGAATGCTGCAAGAGCGTATCCACGCTCATTTGGGCCAGTCTTTGACGCTTGGGGACATGGCCGGCTGGGTCAACCTGAGTCCCTATCATTTTGCCAGACTCTTCAGGGCTACATTCGGTTGTGCGCCGTATCAATATTTACAGGAGCAACGATTAATCCTGGCCCGGGACCGGCTTCGAAACAGCAGAGACAAAATCACTGCCATTGCGCTCTCGTGCGGATTCAATGATTCCAGTCAATTCAGCCGGGCATTCAAATCAAGGTTCGGAGTCACTCCATCAGGCTATCGATCCCACTGCACTTACTAATTCACCAAGCCCGATCGAGGCACGAGACAAGTCATTGCCGTGAGCGAAACGTCCCGGAATACCGCCTCTGAGGCAACAACACTCGGGAATCGATCGTAAAGCGTCCGCCGACATGTGGAGGTTCGTGCCTCGGCTTTTTTGACGCAATCAGCATGGGCTTTGGTTTCACTGCCCTCGCCCGTGGCGTCTGAGCAGAAGTCCGGAATCTGGGCGAAAATCCAGTCAACTGCGGCGCTGAGTTCAACGGGATTGGCCCGCAGATTGGTCAGGCGGCTGGCATCAACGGGTTCGGGTTGTTCGCGGGTCTGGTCCCAGAGAACAAACAGCAGGGCGGCAGAAACCAGTACAACAGTGACCTTGGGAAACTTCATGGGCGCCTTTTCAATCCGGTGAATCAGATCGCCGATCATAAACGCTCAGGCATCTGCTGTCCCGGTTTCCTATACTAATCAGGATTTCACGTGCACGGGCTTTCCAAACCAAGCACCCTGCCAATCGAACAACCCTTTCGCTTGAGCCAAAAGGAGTTTTGCAAATGACCACACTGATCGTTGGTCTCGTTCTGTTTCTCGGCGTGCATTCGCTCTCCATCGTAAACGAACCCCTGCGCAACCGGCTGAACGCATCTATGGGCGAGGGAGCCTTCAAAGGACTCTATTCCGTGGTGTCCCTTGTTGGTCTGGTTCTGATCATTTGGGGTTACGGTGCAGCCCGGATGGATCCAACCGTTATCTACGTGCCACCCGCCTGGCTAAAGCATGTGGCCTTCCTGCTTCTGGTGCCTGTATTCCCGCTGCTGTTTGCCACCTACTTCCCCGGGAAAATCAAGGCAAAACTGGGGCACCCCATGCTCGTTGCCGTCAAACTCTGGGCGCTGGCACACCTTCTCGCAAACGGAATGCTCCACGATCTTCTGCTGTTCGGCTCGTTCCTGGCCTGGGCCGTGGCCGACCGGATCTCCATGAAACGCAGAACGCAACGGGCCATTCCAACGCTGCCAGCCACCAAAGCCAATGACATCATTGCCGTCGTTGGTGGCCTCGCGGTGTACGTGATTATGGTCGTCTGGGCCCACCAGTGGCTCTTTGGCGTGGCGCCGGCCTGATTGACCGGCGCACAACCTTACTAGAGTCCCTGAGCTCCGCGGCGCAACCAGTCGTGCACGAACGCGAGCTTGCGTTGCGCCGTTTCGGACAGGACAAACGGGTACAGATCAGAAAGGCCCATGGAGCGGTTCACATGGTTAACCCGAATGGCCAGCGACGCCGCAACGTTAATCAGCATGGCCGTGTCGGGCTCGGCGTAAGGATCCCAGCCCTGCCTCGGCACCTCTGGCGATGTCAGACCGGCTGAAACAAGGCTGTCAGTGATGTCTGTCAGGTGCAGCAAATGTGCAGCGGTTTCTGCCCAGTCCTCGTGAGGGTGTGCCGAGGCGTAACTGGTCAGATAGAACAGCCTCCAGTCTTCCGGCGGACCGTTATGATAGTGATGCTCAAGGGCCGCCGGATAATCGGCGCGCTCGTCACCAAACATCTCCCGGAACGCATCCAGAAAATCTTCCCGCAAACTCAGGCGCCACCAGAGCATATGAGCGATTTCATGGCGCATGTGGCCGACCATGGTTCGATAGGGTTCTTCCAGGGCTTGCCTTCGGGTGGTACGAACCACTGGATCCGCCTCTGCGACACTGATGGTTACCACACCGTTCGCATGCCCCATGGCAACCGGAGTCAGCCCCTCGGCCAACATATGGAAAACCGGGCGCGTACCAGGATCCTCAGGGCGGAACCAGTGCCAACGGCCGAGATTGTCCAGCGCCCAGCGCTTTGCGGCCTCAGTCTCGGCCCAGTTCGGCATGGCATTGGGAATGTTGGGGTCGGGTGCCAGCGCCGTCATCGCGCAAGACCGGCAGAAAGCGCCTTTCTCGGGCGCTATCCAGTTGCAGCCAATAATGTCCCGATTTACACAGAAGGGAGGCATGGGAACGAACGCCCTTGCCTGTGGGTCGTAAGCGACCGGTGTACCCTCGGCAGTGGTCAGATTATCAAACCACAGATTTCCGGAACCCACCGGGTTAGAAAAAACCTTCATAGAGCTGGTGCTCCTTTTAGGCGGCAGTATGCTCGAAAATGTATCGCCGTTCTTCCGAACCTATACCCTATAGCCAAGGAACACCAGCCGGAGCGACAAATCGGCCAAGCAACTACTTACATCCTGATCACCAGATCGTCGTAATCAAAACGCACTTTCGGCAAGCCTGAACTTCGGTCACGGGCACTTCGGTAACCCAGGGCAACAATGGCCGAACTCTCCAGACCCAGGTTTGCCAATCCAAGCACGTCATCGTAGGCGTTGTGATCAAAACCGGTCATAGGGCAACTGTCGATCCGCATGGAGGCGGCCGCAGTGAGCAGCGTACCCAGGGCGATATAGGCTTGCTGGTGCGCCCACGCCTGTTTCTCTGCTTGCGACTTGGATGCGAGTGCCTCTTTCATGTGAGTCACATAGCCCGAGATCTCCGCCGCAGGTACGCCCCGGGTTTTCTCAAACTGCGTGACATACCTGTCCACTGTGTGATCGCCAATATTGGTATGGGCGGCAAAAACGATCAAATGCGAGCAGTCCACAACCTTCTGCTGGCCATATGAATAGGGCAGCAAATCCTGCCGGAGTGACTTACTCTCCAGCACCAGGATTTTGTATGGCTGCAATCCATAGGACGAGGCGCTCTTGCGGGCCGCATCAACCAGAGTTTCCACAATGTGCCCACTCAGTTTTTCAGGCGAAAATTCACGGACGGCGTAGCGCCAGTCCAGGGCTTTGTGTATGTCCATAACGTTGTCTCCTTCAAGTTGAAGTAGCAACTCTATGGAACTTGAGAGCCCCAAAAAATCGACAGAATAGAATTACATTTTTTCCGAAATGGAAATAGCCAGAGGTAAAGTGCCGGTTTCAGCGCTATTCCCAGTAAGGCTTCTCACCCAAATGCTGGTCGAGATGATCGAGCAATAAACGAACCTTCGTCGGTTGGTTACGCCCGGGCGGGAAAAGGGCGAAGACGGTATATGGCTTCGGAGGGAACTCGGGCAGCAGGGGAACCAGGGAGCCCTTTTCAATATCGTCCTGCACCAGAAAACGCGGCACCAAGCCAACACCAGTCCCTCTCAACAAGCTCTGTCGGATCGCAAGGCTGCTGTCTGTCCTGTAGTTGCCGTTGACGATCACCTCCTGATCGCCAAGCTCCCAGACTCTCGGCCGGTCGTGGAGACTGAACGTCAGACAGTTGTGCCCTGCCAAATCATTCGGGACATGAACCTCAGGTGCGTTCTTCAGATACTCCGGTGATGCGCATACGATATTTCTGGATGTTCTGAGTGGTCTGGCCATCAGGGTTGAATCGGCCAAAGAGCTTCGAACCCGAATGGCGATATCAACGCCCTGCTCCACCAGATCAACCATTCGATCACTGAGCTGAAGGTCGATATCGATTTCGGGATAGTCCCGCAGAAAACTGTCGATAGCCTCAGTTATGTGGGTCAACCCGAACGACATAGGCACATTCAGCCTTATCGTCCCTCGCGGCTCTGCCTGCAACCCTCTTGCCTCAAGCTCTGCCTCTTCCAGATCATCCAACAACGCCTGAGTCCGTTGCAGAAAGACGAGCCCCGCATCTGTCAGGTTCATGCGGCGAGTGGTCCGGTTAATCAACCTGGTGTCCAGATCCCGCTCCAGAAAGGCAATGTGCTTACTCACCGTCGCGGCTGTGATATCCAGGTCATCCGCAGCCCTGGTGAAACTGCCCAATTCCGCAACACGCCTGAAGATGTTCATGGCTACCAGCTTGTCTGTGGCCACTGGAAACTCCCGATTATTTCCGATTTGGAAGGAGTATTATTCGATCACGCCCAATTATCAACTTAATGGATTGCGGCACACTGACTACCGGTGATAACCCTCACAACCCGGAGCATTCAGTGATGATAGCCTCAGCGCAGCGTTCGTTTATCCCTCCCCAAGCCTTGATCTGGGGCCTACTGCTGGCCAACGGATTTCTGATCGCACTGATGCTGGCGCTGGCGAAAGCGGCAACATCCCAGGGTATGCCCGCAGTCACTTATGCCTTCTGGCAAACGCTCATTGCAGGAGTCCTTCTACTGTTGAGCTCCCATAAACGCCGCTCACTGCTGGAACGTCGCCTGACCCGCTATTTTCTTATCAGCGGTTTGACCGGTATCGCGGTTCCGAATGTCATTGGATTTTATCTGGTCACCAAACTCGGAGCCGGTTTCATGGGGATCATGTATGCCCTTCCACCCATATTCACGTTCCTGCTCGCCACCAGCATCGGCCTGGAAAAGCGAAGCTGGATCAAACTGGCCGGGTTATCCATTGCGGTCGTCGCCTGCGCCTGGATTGTGCTGCAACGTCATTCCGAGATCAGTAGCCCGAACATACTCTGGTTCGCCATGGGCCTGATTATCCCGGCGATGCTATCCATCGGTAACGTCTATCGCTCAGTGGCTTGGCCTGATGATGTAAAACCCATGATTCTTGCATCAGGTACGCTGCTGGCGTCAGCTTTCACGCTTGCCCTGGTCGCCAGCCTGACGGACACCCCTATTTTTCCGAAGGGCATGGGATCGGATCTTATTGGCATTGTTGTTCTGCAGGGACTACTTACCGCGCTGACCTACCTTTGCGCCTTTGAACTGCAGCGGCGCTCCAACCCAGTGTTTTACAGTCAGCTCGGTGCAGTAGCGGCCGTGTTCGGATTGCTGATCGGGGTTATCTGGTTCAGGGAGAACTACTCGTTAACCATCTGGCTGGGTGCTTTCCTGGTAATCCTCGGACTCAGGATAAGCAACAGGAAGAAAGAAAAAACCCTTGAGCCTTAGGCAGAACCTGGGTTTTAGAACTGGCTTCGACCCCGCAGCAGTATCTGAAAGTCATCAATACTGTCGTCGCCATCCAGCGGGAAGGCAAAGTCGAGGTGCAGCATCCGTTGCACCTCGATGCGGCTGGACGCGAGCCTCATACCGAAGCCGACATCTTTCAGCACGCCTTCGTCAGGGCCACTATTCCGGTCGTCGGTGAACCAGGCCCGGCCGACGTCTGTAAAAATGACGCCGCCCACTCGGAACAGCTTGAATGGATGCCAGTCCGGGAAGTAGCGCCGTTCAAGGGTCCATAGCACCCGGCGATTGCCCTGCTGGTATTCACTCGGGTAACCGCGAAGACCATTCTCACCACCAATAAGCAGCTGCTGATCGGCCGTCAGATTGTGCGCTGCCGTGAACGCGAGGTTGGTATACCAGCTATTCCACCGCTCTGAGCCGCCGTGAAAATACTGAACGCTCACAGTCCCCAGCAGATTTTCTACCTGGTCCTCGTCGAGACGATAAGTGCCGCTCTGGCTGAGGGTATAGCTGGCGTAGTTGGTCTCGGTTACGTGCAGTACATCCTGGAAATCCATATTAAGAACCACACGGTCCTCGGTGGCACCCAGCCCGCTGCCAGAGTAGCCCAGCTCGGTTCGCCACACGAATCCATCACGCACATCCTCGACCCTCTGAAGCCGGGTCAGGTTGGTCATTTCCCGGAAGCGATTCTGGCGATAATCGAAGCCAATCCAGGGATAACTCAGGGTTCTGTCTTCAGGCAGGATGTCGAGATTGGGTTCGTTGGGTAATTGGTCGAAAGCGAGTGCATCGTAGCGGTAGCCAGCAAGCAATCTCAGTTGCCGGTCGTCCCTCTCAGCGAGGCGCCAGCCTCCATCAATGCTGAAAAACTCGTGGCTGCGCCGATAATCGGCAATGGCCTCTGCTCCGACGTAGCGGGATTCTTCCCGGACATCGTCGATACCACTCAGACCAAATCGCCAGTTGGTCGTTTCGCTGAAGAAAGGCCTCTCAAGGTAAGCGCCTCGGCCCCGGCCATCGCTCCGTTCATCGAACGAGAACCCTGCCTGCCAGTGCGAACCCAGGACGTTCGGATCATCAAAATACAGACTGGTTTCGGTGCGGTCCGGGTCCTTCGCATAGCCGATACCAAGGCTCTTTCCTGAGCCGGCAAAGTTGGGATCGGACAATCCGAAGTTGGTGGTGTTCTCGCCTCCGGATCGCGACACACCAACGCTGGGGAAAAGCGTCCAGGTATCCCTCGTCAGAACACTTACCTCGATTTCGTCTCCACAAACCCGGGTAACGCCCACCCAGGCTGCGGTCAGATATTCCCGCTGGCGCAGCACCCGCTCGGATTCGGAAATAAGCTCGGGCTCGTAGACGTCGCCTTCCTCGAACACCAACTGAGCGCGCAGCGCAGATTCCCAGGTAGGCGTGTTGAGGGCGTTCAGGGTTCGATACAGCGCGTTGTTCTGCTCGGGATCAGTGGTGTCAAAGATCGGACGGCGAAGAATTTGGATGCTACCAATGCGCGCACCCTCCGGAATGACCAGATCGTTCTGCCGGGCGAGCTGATCCCTAGGTTTGTCCAGATCAATGGCTTCCGGCTGAATGCTGCTGGCGATGCACTCGTTTCTGTCCGATTCCGCAGCGGCGCAGGACCCGGCGAAAACCAGACCTGAAACAACAAGCGCTTTCCTGAACACCATACTGACCTCTGCTGCCGCACAGACAATAATCTAGCCCAGCGTTACTTCACTGTCAGCGGTCCGGCGGCCGCCATACAGGAACGTCCTCCTGCTTCGGCTCCTCCCAGTCCCGATGCATGGCGCTGCTGAGCGCTTCTTCCAGCTTCATGAACAGTTCACCATAACGGGGGCTGAACCGGATACCTTCCTCGATTTCTTTCCAGGCATCGAACAACTCATCCTCGTGGGCTTTTTCGTTGTCGAGAAATGCCCAGGTCATCTGGCGGGCACGCATCGGGTGCACGCCCATGGCAGTCAATGCATGCCCACCGAGTTCAAGCGCCGAATGATAGGTTTCACTCACCACATCATCGGCACCGGCCTCCCTCAACTGGTATCCGTGGCCTCTGTCGAAGGCGCGTGCCAAGACCCAGACACCAGGAAAGAACTGCTTCACGTGCTCCACCATCTGGACCGAACGGTCCCGATCGTCGATCGCCACCACCAGCAGCCGAGCCTGTTCGATGCCTGCCGTTTCCAGCAAATCCGGCCGACTGGCATCCCCGAAGAAACTCCTGATATTGATCTGCCGGAGGTTCTCGATCTGCTCAATCTCATGGTCCAGCGCCACGATCGGAACCTTATTGGCCCGCAACAACCGGCAGACGATCTGGCCGAAACGACCAACTCCGGCGACGATAACCGGCGCCTGCTCGTCGATGGTATCCGCCTCCCGGTCATCATTCTGCGAACGCCGGTAGCGCGGTAGCACCAATCGGTCATAGACAATAAACAGCAGCGGCGTCAGGAACATGGATAGCGCAACTACCAGCGACAGAATCTGGGAGGTTTCCACAGGAATCACGTTGTTCTGGACGCTGTAGGTCAGAAGCACAAACCCGAATTCACCGGCCTGGGCCAAAGCCAGTGTAAACAGCCAGCCATTGCTGCCACGAACCCTGAACAGCAACGCCAGGCCCAGCAGAATAGCGGCCTTGACCACAATCACGGACACAGCCAGGGACACCACCGTTCCCCATTGGTCCGCCAGAACGTCAAAATTGATGCCCGCGCCCACGGTAATAAAGAACAGGCCCAACAGCAGGCCTTTGAAGGGTTCAATGTTCGCTTCCAGCTCGTGCCGGAATTCACTGTTGGCCAATACTACGCCGGCCAGGAAAGCCCCGAGCGCGGGCGACAGGTTCACCAGGCTCATCAGCGCAGCAATTCCGATCACAAGCATCAACGCGGTGGCGGTAAACACTTCACGCAAACCTGACTGCACCACATACCGAAACAGGGGCCTGCTCAGGTAATGGCCACCCACAACCACGGCGGCGATGGCTGCCACCACAACCAGCCCATGGGCCCAGCCTGGCAGGCTGTCTACCAGGCTCAAGTGACTGCCATGGTCTTCAGTGGCGCCACCGGCCGCCATCAGTTCCGGCAACGCCAGCAACGGAATCAGTGCGAGCATGGGAATGACCGCAATATCCTGGAACAGCAACACCGAGAAGGCGCTGCGACCGCCTTCGGTTTTAACCAATCCCTTTTCGTTGAGGGTCTGAAGGACTATCGCCGTGGACGACAACGCAAAGATCAGACCGACCGCAAGCGCCGTCTGCCACTGAAGCCCGAGCCAGACAGCCACAGCCATACCGGCGGCGACGGTCAACACCACCTGCAGCCCACCAAGTCCGACCAGACGGACACGCATGGCCCAGAGCGCTTTGGGGTCCAGTTCCATGCCAACCAGGAAAAGCATCATTACCACGCCAAACTCGGCGAAATGCTGGATGGTGTTGGCTTCCTGCCCTACCAGCCCGGTAACCGGGCCGATCACCACACCCGCCACCAGATAGCCCAGGACCGAACCCAGACCAAAGCGTTTTGCCAGGGGCACAGCGATCACTGCTGCCACCAGGTAGATAAAGGCCTGGACGAAATAAACTGTCATCAATGTTTTCCTTGACGTGGAATCGGTCGGCGGCAGGCTACCACCGCGATGCGATGCATTGAGGCACCTCGTTCCAGGCGCGCCATGGAAGCCTGCCGGACAAAAAGTCCCTGACCGGCCTGGCCGGCTAATTACCGGCCAAGTCAGAGAAGCGAATGAAGTTATAGTCGCCCTTCAGTACATCGGCCAGATGACGGATGTGCTCCGGAGTGATTTCGCAGCAACCGCCAACCACGCTTGCGCCATCGTCCAACCACTGTTTGACCTGCAGAGCATACAATCCTGGAGAAACATCTGGTCTGGCTTCCAATTCATCCACCAACGCTCCACTGGCCATTGGCTCAACAGTCTTGAACGCGTTGGCGTAACCACCCGTGAGAGGAAACAGTCCAGCCAGCTCAGGCATTGCCTGCCCAATCACCTCTGGATCACAGCAATTGAGCATGACAGCCGTTGGCCTGAAGGTCTTGACGGCTTCAACCGCCTGGCCAAGGGTTTCTCCGGACCGGAGCTTGCCATCCGTTTCCAGCCGGAAGGCCACCCCAAAGGGCTTGCCCGATTCACTTGCAGCAGCACAGGCGGCTTTCGCCTCCAGGATGTTGGTCATCGTCTCGATCAAGAAGACATCTGCACCGCCCTGCAGGGTAACGAGTACATCGAACTCCGACTTCAAATCCTCGAATGTTCGGTCAGGTTGATCACGGTAGCTACCAACCAGCGGTGGCAGGCAACCGGCGATATCAACGTCGGCGCCAGTTAACGCGATGGCACGTTCCAATACCTCGAACGCCCGTTGATGGATGGCACCAATCTCGTCGCCAAGGCCTTCTCTGGCCAGTCGCGTGGGCGTCGCGGCATAGGTATTGAGAGTCAGGGTCCGGGCGCCCGCGCGGATAAAATCCGCATGAACATCGGTCACTACATCCGGCTGTTCCCGCATTACCGCCACCGACCAAAGCAGTGACGTAACATTCATGGCCCTGCGGTAGATTTCCTGGCCCAGGCCGCCGTCAAGGAGTGCAACAGATTTCATAAAGTACTCATCAGGGTGTGACGATATTGAACCGGCCCTGGGGCTTGTCCAGCATGCTGAAAAAGCCTATCAGGTCGAGCCTGCTTCCCTCAAAACTGATCTCGTCGCTGAACAGAAGTTCCTTTAGCCCGGCACGGCCGATCAACAGATCCACGAACAAAGGCCGCGTCAGGCGCAATGTTGCATCAGCGGGAGTGTCCGCACTCACCAGACGGTTGTGAAGCACAGAATGTTTCAGAGTCAGCAGATAACTTTCCTGCAGATCCGTGAAGGTAATCTTGATGACGGCGCTCTCGCCTTCCGCGTCCTCGGCATTCAGCCGTACCGCCATGCTGTCAAGAAAGAGCGACACCGGTGTGTTCAGCAGCACCTCTCTCATCATCGCCGGCTTGATGCCTTCTTCCGGAGAGCCGTGACGCAATTCATAGGCGCCGGTCAGGTAGAAATCCCGCCAGGGGGCGGATTCCGCCTGATAGCCGAGCTGGTCATAGACGCTGGCCAGCAGTTGCTTTGCGTCATCATTGCCGGGCTCGGCAAAGACAACATGATTGAGTAACTCCGCCAGCCAGCGGTAGGTGTCGCGCCCATCGGTCGCGCTCATATCCGATGCCGCCTCGAATTCCTCATGGGCTTTTTCCAGGACGTTGTCCGCACCTCCCATCATCGCTACATAACGTCTGGCAGATTCGCTTTCCGGCAATGGATTGAGCTGAGCCGGATTGGCGTTAAACCAGCCCAGGTAGTGCTGGTACACCGCTTTGGCATTGTGAGACACGGTGCCGTAATAGCCCTGATTGTGAAATGCCTGATTCAGCTCCGGCGGCAGCTTAAGCTGGTCGGCAATTTCTCTCGGCGTGGCGCCCTGGTTCATCAAACGCACTGTCTGATCGTGAATGAACTTGTAGGTATCCCGCTGAACCGCCAGAAAGTCCTGGATATTCTCTTGCCCCCACAGAGGCCAATGGTGGCTGCCGAAGTAGATATCGGCGTCGGCAAACAGCGTCTTTGCCTCGTCGATAAAGCTGCTCCATAGACGGGCATCCCGAACCTTCGCGCCCCTCAGGGTGTAGATGTTGTGCATGTTGCGGCTGACCAGCTCGGCACCGCAAAAAGCCTTCTGTTCCGGTAGATAGAAGGTAAACTCCGCGGGCGCTTCGGAACCGGAGACAATCTGGAAAATCATCGGCACACCGTCCACCGTCAGCTCCGTGCCCGTTTCGCTGATCAGATCCGTCGCCGGGGCAAAGCCAAAGGTGCCAAACGCCGGCCCTTTGCCCAGACCAGTGCCAACATGGCCGCGTTCGTCCCGCTCCAGGCGCTTGCCATACATGAACATGGCCCGGCGTGTCATGGCAGGGCCGGCGATGATGTTCTCGCTGGTTGCCTCTTCCTCAAAGTCCGCGGGCGCGATTATGCGCAGCTTGGCTTTCTCCTCGTCCGACAGGTGCTGAAGAATGCCCTGCACGCCACCGAAGTGGTCAATGTGGCTGTGGGTAAAGAGAATGGCCCGCACCGGCTTCTCGCCCAGGTGTTCCCTCGCAAACAGAAAGGCCTTGCTGGCCGTCTCCCGGGCGGTCAGCGGGTCTACCAGTATCCACCCGGTATCGCCCTCGATGATCGACATGTTCGCCAGATCGTACCCCCGGATCTGGTAGAGCCCGTCGGTGACCTCAAACAAACCGTGAATGTTGTTGAGGGCAGCCTGACGCCACAGACTTGGATTGACCGAGGCCGGGGCATTTTCTCCATCCTCATCAATAAAGTCGTAGGCCGGCATGTTCCAGACCTCACCGCCTTCAAGATGGTCAATGACCAGCTCCGGATCCTGTCCAATCAGCCCCCGCCGGGCATTTTCGAAATCAACACGGTTTTCAAAGGGTCGCTGTTCGAGCACCTCTTTGTTGGCCTTGCCGGTAGTGGCGGTGGGCGCAGTGTGTCCGGTACTGTTGGCTTCGGAAGAATCGGGGCCGGAATCGCACCCAGTCATGAGGAGGGCAATACCCAGCAGAAGAACAAGAAGAAGCTTTCGGGACAGTGGCATTTTGGGAAACCTTGTCGGTCTGTTGTTATTGGTTTCCCCAAGTTTACTTCAGAGTGGGCCTGAATCCGCGCCGGTCAGCCAAAATAGTCCTCAATCCACTCGAACAGTCTGGTGGTTGTCATGTCGCCAAGTGCCATCTGTTGAAAGTCATTGCCTACCTCATCCTCGATGGTCACGAACTGGTAAAGAAGAGTGTCGGGCTGTTCATCATGCAGTATGAGCGTAATCCTTCGGCGGGTCCGCAGACAGTCAATCGTCATCACATCCGCCGGTATACCGGCATCGCGCATACCACGACGAACCTCCACCACCGGATTGATGTGCTGATGGGTTGCCTGGATGCGGGCATGGGCATCGCTGGCAAGGTCGGACAGGGTTTTCAGGGGATCTTCAGACATTAGCTGCGGTGGACTCCAGGTTTTGACGTATTCGCTCAGCAACAACCATGGTAGCCCAATACTCGACGACGGCGGAACCTCACGCCCCAAACAGGCGCCGGGCCAAACAGCGTAAGAAACTCATTAACAGGGAATGAGCAAACCTTAAGTGAAATCAGGCTCTACCGGGAGTAGCCTGCGCCTGAATCGATCAACGCGGGGGATTAAACACTATGATCAACATGCTGGCCGCGATTCCAGTGCGGGCCCTTTTCGCCCGGCTGTTTTCGCTGGTTTTCTTTGTGTTGGCTTTTGTTCTCGTAAGCACAACAGTCATGGATGTGATCCGTGACCTTCAATCTGGCCAGCAACTCATGCAGGCCCTGATCAAAGGCGTCAACGGGAGCATCATTGCTCTCGCCGTATACGAGCTGGCAATGGTTATCCGTTCCGAATACAGCGGACGTTCAGAATCTCACGATGTCATCACTATGATGCGGCGAACACTGCCACGTTTTATCGGCACGGTTTGCGTTGCGATGTCTTTGGAAGGCCTGATCATGATCATCAAGTACAGCCAATTGGAGCTGGCTGGAAATCTCTACTATCCGGTCGCTATTATCGCGAGCACCGCTCTGCTGCTTGCATCGTTGGGTGTATTCCTCCGAATGGCGCCCAGAGACCAGACCTCCCCCGGAGAGCCGTCATAAACCGGCAGGAAGGGTTCCATGCCAGACCGGCAACCCCAGATCCTCCGGATCATCATTCGGACCGCCGGTGCGGCTTTTGAACGCCCCTTCTTCAATAGGTATCTGGAATAAAGCCGTTGCTTTTCGCTCCTTATCATTCGGTGACCTGACCTGCTCCCATCGGCCAGGCTCGATCTGATTGATAATGGCGCGAAACGCGGCATCAAAGTCGGCATGGTCCGTGACCGGCAACGCCCTGCCATACAACACCAGTGACTCATAGTTGGCACTGTGATTGAAAGCCGATTTGGTCATCACCCATTCATTTGTCACAGCGAAGGAAATGCAGAGCAATGCGCCCGATTCCAGACGCCGGGACAATCGCCCACCATTGAGCGTGTGCACGTAGAGGTCGTCACCCAGTCGCCAGGCCGTGATCGGGATGATGCGAGGCTCGCCTTCTTCCACAAATCCTATATGCGCCGTTTTTAGCCGATCAATCAGCCTGTAGGCTGTTTCCCTGTCATAGCTCGCTCGCTTTACCGCCCTTTGCACCCTGCTGCGTGGACAGGAAGTCAGTGGGGACGCGTTGGTCCCGGCCAAATCAGTCGTTGTCATCAGAAGCTCCTTTCCGGTCTTGCATTTCACAAAAGACACTTCCATTAAAAGGCACTTCTGATACCATCAAAAGATCCAGATTATGAATTTTAATGGAACCAGTTGATGTGATCGAAGATATCCGGCTGGACGGCAAACAGCCGTTGCAACACCAACTGTATCAACGACTGTCCGAAAGGATACTGGACCAACGTTACCTGCCCGGGCGCCAACTTCCACCCAGCCGGCAAATGGCAAAAGACCTGGGCATCAGCCGCAACACGGTGAACGCCGTTTACGAACAGCTCAAGGCCGAGGGATTTCTGCAAACTCGGGCCGGCAAGGGTATCTTCGTCCATGAAGATATCAAATCGGCCGTGAATCCCTCAGGACCGGGCCTTAGCAAACCTGGTGTCGTCTCCATGGAACTGCCACCACTGCCTGCACTCCCACGCGGGAAATCAAAACCCGTGGAAGACGCCAGTTTGCCGTTCCAGCCGGGCCTTCCGGACCTTGACGCGTTTCCGATCCGGGCCTGGAACCGGATCATGCACCACCAGGAAAGCCGCCGATCACTGCGGGGATATGACAGCATCCAGGGCTATCAACCCTTGAGACGCGCCATCGCCGCTTATCTGCGAACCTCCCGCGGTGTTCGTTGCGACGAGCATCAGGTGATCATTACCAACGGCGCCCAGCAGGCACTCTCGCTGTTAGCGGATGTTTTTCTGCAACCAGATGACAGCATCCTTTGTGAAAACCCCGGATACCGTGGCGCCCGGAACGCACTTGGCCGTTTTGGCAACCCACTGATCCCGATACCCCTTCGAAACCAGGTTCTGGACGTGGAAGCGTTGCCCGGCCTTGAGCCTGCCAGGGCCAGACTCCTGTTCTGCACACCCACGCACCAATACCCAATGGGCGGCATCCTGGACCTGTCCCAGAGAATGGCACTTGTTCAGTGGGCCCAGCAAAACGGGTGCTGGATCATCGAGGACGACTACGACAGCGAGTTCCACTTCTACAACAAGCCCTTCGCTGCCATTCAGGGCCTGTACGAGAATTCGCCCGTGCTCTACATGGGCAGTTTCAGCAAGACCCTGCTGCCCGCATTGCGCATCGGCTATCTGGTGGTCCCGGAAGCGGTTGTCGAGCCCTTGCTCTGGGCCAAGCAGATCAGTGGTGGTGAGACGCCGCTCCTTACCCAGGCCACCATCGCCGAATTTATTGAGAGTGGTCAGTTCACACGCCATCTCAGGCGTATGCGCCAGCTCTACCGGGACAAATGGCAACGCTTCCAGAATGAGGTGATCGAAAAGCTCGATGGACTTGCCCAACCAGTGGCGGAAAGCGCGGGAATGCATCTGGTGCTGGAGGGGGCTTTTGATGATGTGGCCCTCAGCCAATGGTTGAAAACCAGAGGGTTTGGCAGCACGCCGCTCAGCGCACACTTCCTGGGAGAATCCTCCAGAACCGGCCTGGTAATGGGCTTTGCCAGTGCCAATGAGCGTGAAATCACAGAATGCGTCAACACCCTACGCTCGGGGCTCGCCAAGCCATGACATCGAAGCACGAAAAACAGATTCTTGCCGCCTGGCACTCAAATGCCCGGCCCTGGATCAAGGCAGTGGAAGAGGCAGGCATACGTGCACCCGGCACGCTTTCTAGCAGCGCTATTCTGAGTGTCATTGAAGATTACTGCCCTGCGGGCGGCTCAATTCTCGACGCAGGATGTGGCGAGGGCTGGCTGATCAGAGAGCTGACCCGCCTCGGTTACCGTGGTACCGGAACAGATGCCGTACCAGAACTGATCGAATACGCCCTGCAACAGGGAAATGAAACGTTCAGGTTAGTCGCCTATGAACAACTACAAACAGCAGGTTTAGGCAGGTTCGATCTTGTCGTGAGCAACTTTGCCTTGCTGGGAGACACCTCAACCAGCGCATTTCTCAAGGCTTTGCCTGGCCTCCTCAATCCAAATGGCGTATGTGTTATCCAGACGCTCCATCCGGTCGCTTTTTTCCAGGAGGGCGAATACATCACTGGCTGGAAGCCCGGCACTTGGGCTGGCCTACCCGGCGATTTCGGCGATCCGGCTCCCTGGTTCTTCCGAACGCTCGCCGGTTGGCTGAACGTGTTCACTGAAACCGAGTTGACGGTTCGAGAGATCAGGGAACCCTCAACGAAGGGCCAACCGCCCCAGTCGATTATTTTTGTGGTTCAAAATACTCGGAAAGCTCAGCGGCCAGAAAATCAAAAACCGTCCGAACCCGAAGGTTCATCCTGAGTTCCCGGTGGGAAACGAGCCAGACATCGCCGCCAAAGACCAGATCCTCGAAGACCCTCTCAACTTCAGGCTCTGCATCACCCAACTCAACGGGCATCATGCCAATACCGATACCAGCCCGAGCCATTTGCCAATGAACCAGATGACTGTCCGTCCTGGCAACAAATTGCTCCTCCTGCAGCTTGAGGCCACGTTGCGCCAAGGCTTCCAAGTATCTCTCATTGTTTGAGAGAAAGCCGATGAATGGGGCCTCACAAAGATCGTCGGTCATTGGCGATGGTAGATCAGCCAGAATTTCGGGTGTGGCGAAAAGAGTCGCAGAAAATTCACCCACCTTCCGGGCGATCAGGTCAGGCTCCGTAGGCCGAAAGTTCCGTATTGCAATGTCTGCCGCACGGCGGCGCAGATCGCTGGCCTCGTTGGATGCGACAAGATTGACGCGAACGCCCGGATACTGCTGTCGGAGTTTTTGAAGGATGGGCGGCAGAATATAGGCTGCTGTGATTTCCGATGCTGAAATCGCAATCTCGCCTTCAATGGACGTTGCCCGACCAGTCGCCGCGAGCGAAAGACTGCTGGCGGCCTCTCCCATCGCTCGAACGTAGGCAAGCAGATCCAGGCCATTCCGAGTCAGTTCCAGCCCTCGACCACCCCGCTCGAAAAGCGCTGTAGAAAGCTCTTCTTCCAGCGCCGCAACCTGTCTTCCCAGGGTTGGTTGCGAAACGCCCAACGCCTTTGCGGCAGCAGAGAGAGATCCCTCCTCCGCAGTCACCAGGAATGCGCGTGCTCGGTTCCAGTCGAATTTAACGGCTCGCCAATCCATTCAGAAATGCATACCTGAAATTATTTTATGTCGATATTACCAACAAAAGTGAAGATATAGAATCCGTTCCAGGTATTGAATCAACAACCCCGAGAGCCGAGAACATGAACTCTTCCATCAGTTTCTGGAACCGCAGCGCTGCACGCTACGCCCAACGGCCAATCGCGGACCAGAATGCCTATCTGCGAAAAATCGCCCTCACCCAGAAATATCTCAATCCGGAAATGGATGTTCTGGAGTTCGGCTGCGGCACCGGATCGACGGCACTTATTCATGCTCCCAGGGTGCGCAGCTATCTGGCAACCGATGCCTCTCCCCGGATGATAGACATTGCCCGAAAGCGGAAGACAGAAAAATCCGCTGACAACCTCCGCTTTGTGGTTGCCACGCTTGACGACATGCAACATCGGCAGCAGGCGTTCGACGCAATTCTGGGGTTGAACATTCTGCACCTGCTCCGGGACCCGGAGCAGGCCATATACCAGGCTTTCAGCATGCTAAAACCGGGAGGTGTGTTCGTCAGCAATACCGCCTGCCTACAGGACACACGCCCGTACCTCAGGCCAGTCGCCCTTCTGGCCAGGATGCTGCGCATGGCTCCTTACGTGAAGTTCTTATCCCGTCAGCAGCTTGAACACCAGCTGGTGCGAGCCGGATTCCAGATTCAGTATCGCTGGGTTCCGGAGACTTCGAGAGACGTTTACTTCTTGATTGCCCAGAAGCCAAAGTAAGATTCGGACGATCGTAACAAGAGTCATAAGGCGCAATGAAAAGAGCACTGTGTTTACTCATCCTATTGGTACTGGCCGCCGGCTGCAGCCACAGAGCTGTCTATGAGAACGTTCAAATAAATCAACGGAACGACTGCGCCAACGAGCCGCCATCGACCTACTTCGAATGCCTTGATCGCGCGAATAAACCCTTTGATAAATACCAGCGTGAAAGGAAAGAACTGTTGGAAAAGCCAGAATCGGATGGCAAGCTTCCCTGAATCCAGGGCTTGCTGAATGGCAGCCTCAATCGAAAGGAGAATTCAATGGGAAGTTCAAAGCTGGTCGGTATCGTTTTGCTGGTGGTTGGCGTCGGGCTGCTGTATTTCGGCTACCAATCAACACAGTCGCTGGGGAACCAGTTGACCGAAACAGTAACGGGGCGTTTTACAGACCAGACCATGTGGTATCTGATCGGCGGGGCGGCCGCGGCTGCAGCCGGCGCTTTCCTGACATTCTTCAAGAAATAACCCTGCCTGTTTTTCACCGCTCGGGCCTGACCAGAAACCAGCTGGCCAGGACGAGCGCTCCGAATACCGTGTAAGCCACGATAAACACCCAATCCGGCGCACTGTAATAAAGAATGGACTGCAGCCAGTGCTGGATGAACGATCCCTCATAGCCCGCCTCCCCGGCCTTTGTGCGAAGCGCCATTTCCCAGCTGGTAAGCGGGCATAACACGCCCAGCCAGGATTGCAGAACCACAATCGCAATCACGATCAGGTGGCTGAGGCGGAACCAGAAATTGCGGACCCATCGCCACTTAAGGAAATGACCAGCGAAGGTTGCCACCAGCCCGAGGATCACAAAGGCCACCAGCATCGTGTGCAGGATCAGGAGCGCATCCGCAAAGATGAGGAACCAGTGGGAATCCATCGCTAACCTCCAAAAACTGCGGTAGCCCCAGTTTTCGTCTATTGTGGAGACACGTCAATCACTGCGAGCGCGGGAGCGAGCAATGAACCACGCACCACCTCCAGCCAGGCTCGGATTCCTCTACCCGGGCCATGCGGCCGAAGACGATTATCCCCTGATGGGCTCCATGATAGAGCCCCCGGCTCAGGTAACCCTTATTCACACCGAATTCCTGGAGGACGCTCACACCGTTGAATCCCTCAGTGAAATGGGGAGTATCCATCGTCTTACGGAAGGAGCAGAAAAACTGGCTGACTCGGGGATTGAATCGGTGATGTGGACCTCCACCAGCGCCAGTTTTGTGCTCGGTCTGGACGGCATCCGCCAGCAAATCGACACGCTCGAGAAACTCCTTGGAGTACCCGCCTCCACCACCGCAATGGCGTTTGCCAGAGCGGTAAAGGCCATCGGAGCACAGCGAGTGGCCATCGCTGCAACCTACCCCGAAGAAGTCGCACAGCGATTTCGGGAATTCCTCGATCACTTCGGGATCGAAGTGGTGCACCTGTCCAGCCGAGGCATCGTGACAGCGGCTGAGGTAGGTACTCTGGAGCGGGAAGAGGTTATCGAATTTGCACTGGCAAATGCACGCCAAGACGCCGATGCGCTGCTCATTCCCGACACAGCCCTCCATTCCGCCGCCTGGCTGACGGATCTGGAGCGGGCAATCGGTCAACCAGTGCTGACTGCCAATCAGGTCAGTTTCTGGGAAGCCCTGCGCTTATGTGGCAAGGTGGCACCTCAATCAGGACTTGGGCGTCTATTTGAAGAAGTCCTCTGACACCAAAACCAAAGGAGAACGCTTTATGACATTGCATCTGGAACTCGCTCCCCTTATCAGCCTGGGCGCCGGTATTGGCATATTGGTGTTTCCCAAGTTGCTCAATTACATTGTGGCCGGCTACCTCATTGCGCTGGGTGTACTTGGTCTATTCGGGCATTCCTTTTGAGGTAGTCCAACACCCCGGACCCTGCCGCTTTTAGACGGCTCGGTGTCGTATTGGATTTACCCGCCCAAAGCAATTAGAGCCACATTGAATAGAAACCCTGCCCGGAGACCGGCAGCGGGGCCGTGTTCAATGCAGGTAGAGGGGATCCAAAATGGCACAACTACCGAAACGGGCAAAAGTCGTAATCATTGGCCAGGGTGGTATCGTTGGCTCGTCGGTAGCGCACCACCTGATCGAGCAAGGCTGGGATGACATCGTGGGTCTGGAAAAATCCGCCATTCCCTCCGATATCGGCTCGACCTCCCACGCATCGGATTTCTGCTTCACCACCTCCCACGACAAGCTGAATATATACACCACCAAATACAGCCAGGCGTTTTATGAAAAGCGTGGCAATTACGTGAAATGCGGGGGCATGGAAGTGGCCCGTATTGATGACGACGAGCGAATGGACGAACTGCGCCGCAAGGTGGGCTCCGGAAAAGCCTTCGGCACGAATGTCAGCATGATCTCGCCCAAACAGGCCAAGGAGCTGTTTCCACTACTGGACGAAAACCAGATCCAGGGCGCCATGTGGGACCCGGATGCCGGGCTGGTGGTGCCCCGCTCCCAGAGTGTTGCCGGCGACCTGGTGGAAGAAGCCGTGGCCACCGGCAAACTGCAGGCCTTTGCCTACACGCCAGCCATTCGCATCGATGTCCAGGACGGCCAGGTGCGTGGCGTTGAGACCCACAAGGGCTACATTGAGACTGAATACGTGGTTCTCTCCATGGGCATCTGGGGCCCACTGATGGCCAACACCGCGAACGCGCCCCTGCCACTGATGCCACTGGAGCATCCATTGCTGTTTTTCGGCCCCTACGAAGAGCTCAATGGCACCGGCAAGCAGATCGTCTATCCACTGTTTCGCGATCAGGGCAACTCCGCCTATGTGCGGGACACCGGCGACCCGACCACCACCGAAGGCGGCCGTATCGAGTGGGGCTACTACGAGGCGAAGAACCCACGGCTGGTCTACCCCGGCGCCATTGCCGAGCCGGGTGATGCGCGGATGTCCCCCTCAATGCGGGATCTTTCCCTGGACCAGGTCATGGACGCCTACGAAAAGGCCATCGAAATGACGCCGATCCTCGGAGAACTGGGGTGGGAAGAAAAGCACTCGTTCAATGGCCTGCTGTCAGTGACGCCAGATGGCGGTTCACTCATGGGCGAATCCCCGGAAGTCCGCAATCTGTGGTTCTGCGAGGCGGTCTGGGTGAAGGACGGCCCGGGGGCGGGCAAGGTACTGGCCGACTGGATGACCCACGGCTCCCCTAAAATGGACCCCCACAGTATTGATATCGCACGTCATTATCCGCTGCAGAAAACACCGGACTACGTGTATAACCGCTGCTACGAAACAGCCAAAAAAATCTACACCCCGGCGGTTCACCCCCGTGAGCCCTACCTTACCGGTCGCAAGATGAGAACCAGCCCTTTCTACCTGCGGGAAGTCGGTCTGGGTGCTTATTTCATGGAGGCCGCGGGCTGGGAGCGCGCTCACGGTTATGCGGTCAACGAGTCCACCCTGCTTGCGAAATATCGCGACCGGATCCCGGTGCGGGAACACGAATGGGATACCCGGCACTTCTGGGAGGTCTCCAACGCCGAGCAGCTTGAGATGAGCGAATCCGTGGGTATGATCAACCTCTCCCATTTCGCCATCTTTGACATCTCCGGCGCCGACGCAGAAGCCCTGCTGGAATATCTGTCCGTTGCCAAAGTCGGCGGTACCACGCCCCACGGCAAAGGTGTCTACACCCATTTTCTCGACGAGCGCGGGGGTGTACGTTCCGACCTGACCATCATTCGTCGGGGCGCCCAGGACTATCGGGTCGTCTGCGGCGGTGACACCGGCCACCGCGACTACTGCTGGATCACCCGTATGGCCCGAGAGAAGGGGCTGGACAACATCCAGGTGCATGACCGCACGGACGAACTGGCGACCCTCGGCCTCTGGGGTCCCAAGGCCCGGGAGACACTGGCCCAGTTCGTTACCGACCCGGACCAGTTGTCCGCGGACAATTTCCCGTTTGCCACCGCCCAGGACCTGAACATTAAAGGAGTCCCGGTCTGGGCCTTCCGGATTTCCTACGTTGGCGAGCAGGGCTGGGAGCTCTACTTCCCCTTCAGCTATGGTTTGAGAATCTGGGACCTGCTCTACGATGCGGGCGTTACGCCGGTGGGCATCGAAACCTACGCCAACACCCGTCGTCTGGAGAAAAGTCTGAGACTGCAAAACGTGGATCTGGAGACGGAATACAACCTTTACGAAGCCGGCCTGCAACGGCCCAAGGTCAAGGAAGCGGATTTCCACGGCAAGGCCGCGTATCTGGAACAGCGGGAGTGGCCCCGGCAAGCCGCTTACCTGTGCACCATGACCATGACCGAGCACCGGGATGCCAACGGCATTCTGCGCTACCCGGTAGGCCAATGGCCGATTCTGGACCCGCAAACTGGTGAAGTCCTGGTGGATAGTCACGGCCGCCGTTCCTACAACACCAGTGTGGCGTGGGGGCCCTCGGTGGGGAAAATCATCCTGCTCGGTTACATCCCCGCCGAGTACGCCCAGGAAGGCCGTGAACTGACCCTGGAATACTTTCAGGAGCACTACCCTGTCCGAATCGAAGCGGTGGGTTACCGGGCACTGTTTGATCCGGACAACGAGCGGGTCAAATCCTGACCGTGTTCAGATCGGAGGCGCGGCGGTCAGCATTCAATGATGTTAACCGCCAGCCCTCCCCTGGCAGTTTCCTTGTATTTATCCAGCATATCGCGACCGGTTTCCCGCATGGTGTGCAGCACCTTGTCCAGGGAAACGTAATGTTTGCCGTCACCCCTCAGGGCCATGATGGCAGCATCAATCGCTTTCACCGAGGCCATGGCATTGCGCTCGATGCAGGGAATCTGCACCAGCCCACCAATGGGGTCGCAGGTCATGCCCAGATGATGCTCCATACCGATTTCTGCGGCATTCTCGACCTGTTCCGGTGATCCGCCCGTTGCCGCTGCGAGCCCGGCCGCGGCCATGGCACAGGCCGAACCCACCTCGCCCTGGCAGCCCACCTCGGCCCCGGAAATGGACGCATTTTCCTTGAACAGCGCGCCAATGGCTCCGGCCGTGAGCATGAAACGCACAATGCCATCCTCATTGGCTCCAGGGCAAAACTCCCAGTAGTAGTGAAGCACCGCCGGAATAATCCCGGCAGCGCCATTGGTGGGTGCCGTCACAATCCGCCCGCCGGCGGCGTTTTCTTCGTTCACGGCCAAGGCATAGAGATTCACCCAGTCCAGCGCGCTCAGGGAAGGTGAAATCAGGTCCACGCGCTGCTTGTCCATCAGAGACCGATACAACGACGCAGCCCGGCGCCGAACCTTGAGACCACCTGGCAACTCCCCCTCGTGCTGAATGCCGTTCTGTACACACTCCCGCATCACCTGCCATAGCGCCAGAATTCCGCTACGAACCTCATCTTGCGTGCGCCACGCCTGTTCGTTGGCAGACATGATGTCGGCGATGGCCAGGTCATGTTTCCGGCACAGCTCCAGCAACGCCCTGGCACTGCTGAAGGGGTATGGCTGTGGGGTATCGTCCTCGCGCAACTTCAGGGTGCCCTCACGGGTTGCATCCACCACGAACCCACCACCGACCGAATAATAGGTTTTCTCCAACAGGCACTGCCCGTGCCGGTCAAACGCCTGGCAGGTCATGCCGTTGGGGTGTGCGGGAAGAGATTTGCGGCGGTAATACACCAGATCGGTATTCTCACGGAACCGGATAGCCCGCTGCCCGGCAACGGAAAGGCTTCCGCAATCGCGGATCTGCTCGAGACGTGCCGGCATTGCCTCCGGGTCAATCTGGTCTGGTCGCTCACCTTCCAGCCCCATCATGACCGCAGGTCCGGTGCCATGCCCCTTTCCGGTGGCACCGAGCGACCCGTACAGGGATACTTGAAGCCGACCAACTGAAGAAAGCAGACCCTCGCTTGCAAGAGACCCGGCAAATCGTCTGGCCGCTTCCATGGGCCCCACGGTGTGGGAACTGGAGGGACCAATACCGACCTTGAACAGTTCGAAAAGACTGACGGCCAATGTAACGCCTCCCGTTCAGGAACCTATTCTAATCTTAGTGCCGACCGGTCCCAGGCGCATGCTTTATGGCGACATGGAAACGATAATTTCCGACAGCAGAACAAGCCGCGTCGGGTCCATACTGGCATGCTGAATGTCGCATTTGGACCATTGGCACTCTGGCCACCACCTTAGAATGAAACCAACATGGAATTGATCACTTATTGCACGATTAAGGTGCAGCAGCTAGTGTTCAGATTGTGGTGGTCAGCAAGGACATTTCGGCTACTGGCCGGCACAACTGGCCCAGGCTGGGCAAAGGGGGTTTTTTATGACCACTGAAACCGGCACGCAAACAGACAGGCCAATTCAGCAGCCCTATCGGGTCGGCTTTCTGCTGATCGACAACTTTACCCTGATTGCCCTTGCCACTGCGGTGGAACCGCTCCGAATGGCCAACCAGATGGCGGGCGCGGAACTCTACTCATGGAAGCTGCTGACAGCCGACGGCGGCTACGCTCGCGCCAGTGACGGCATCACCATGGTGCCGGATGCCTCAATTCAGGACGAGTACAACTTTGATCTGGTCATCGTGGTGGCCGGGATTGACGTCACCCACAGCTTTTCACGCCGGGAAGTGCACTGGCTGAAACAGATGGCCCGGCGGCATGTACTGCTGGGTGCGGTCTGCACTGGTCCCTATGTGCTGGCCAGCGCCGGGCTGCTCGACGGCTATGCCTGCAGTGCCCACTGGGAATGCCTGGAAGCCATGCAGGAAGACTTTCCAAGGGTACAGACCAACAACCATCTGTTTACGGTCGAGCGTGAGCGCATGACCTGCACCGGTGGCACCGTGCCCATGCACATGATGCTCAGTTTCCTGGCGCAACGGCACGGCCAGGAACTCAGCAATGCCATCTCCCACATGTTTGTCTGCGACCGGGTCCGGGAGGAGACCGAACAGCAGCCCATGCCGATGCATCCGGGCCTGGCCCGCGCGCAACCCAAGCTGGCGGAGGCGGCCCAACTGATGGAGTCCAATATCGAAGAGCCGATCGAGCTGCAGGAACTGGCGACTCTGGCCGGCATATCACGCCGGCAACTCGAGCGACTGTTCCTGAAACATATGGGATGCACGCCGTCTCGCTATTACCTCAGGGTACGACTGAACCGGGCCCGTAGGCTACTGAAGCAGACCTCATGTTCCATCGTGGAAATTGCCTCCATGTGCGGCTTCGTTTCCGCCACCCATTTCAGCCGTTGCTATCGTAAAATCATGGGGCGCGCGCCCAAGTACGAACGAATGGCAGTTTTCACTCCGGCCGGCGCCGAAGGCCTGCTGACAGGCACCATGGCCGGTTTGTCGTCTTCATCCCTGCAAGCCCTGAAGCGGGCCCGGACTGAGCCCACCTACGGCACCTTTGAGAATTCCCCCAAACAGACGGTTTCAGGTTAACCCCACCACAAGGCCATTTTCGTCCAGGGCAATATCGAGCGCAGCCGGCCGCCTCGGCAGCCCGGGCATGGTCATGATGTCGCCACAGACGGCCACCACGAAACCGGCTCCGGCCGCCAGGCGCACTTCCCTCACCGGTAACATATGCCCCGACGGAGCGCCCTTCACCGACGAATCCACCGAGAAGCTGTACTGCGTTTTGGCAATGCACACGGGAAGGTGGCCAAAGCCCAGGCTTTCGTATTCCTCGAGCTGTCGTTTGGCGACCGTTGTAAACTCCACGCTGCCGGCATGGTAGATACGGGTAGCAATGGTGCGAATCTTGTCCGCCAGGGGCAGGCTGTCCTCGTACAGAAACTTCACCTCCGGTTTGCCCTGGTCCATCTGGTCGATCACTGCCTGGGCGAGTTCCGTGGCACCTTCACCACCGGTTGCCCAGTGATCGGCGGGCACTGCCCGCACGCCCAACTCCTCGCTTATGGACTGGACCAGCGCCATTTCCTCCTCGGTGTCATCCGGGAAACGGTTGATGCACACCACCGGGGTCAGGCCAAACTGCTGCAGATTACGGATATGCCGCTCAAGATTGGTGGCCCCTTTTCGCAGCGCCACGAGGTCGGGAATCGCCAGTTGGCTTCGGGGAATACCGCCCTGCATTTTAAGGGCCCGAATGGTGCACACCACCACCGCAGCATCCGGGCGCAATCCGGTGTGCCGGCACTTGATATCAATGAACTTTTCCGCGCCCAGGTCGGCGCCGAAGCCGGCCTCGGTAACCACCACGTCGTTCAGGGCGAGCGCAGCCCGGGTGGCGGTGACGGAATTGCATCCATGGGCGATATTGGCAAACGGGCCGCCATGGATGAACACCGGGTTGTGCTCCAGGCTCTGCACCAGATTTGGCTGCAGCGCTTCTTTCAGCAGTACGGTGAGTGAGCCCTCCACGCCCAGATCGCGAACGGTCACCGGCGACATGTCTGAACGCCTGCCAACGATGATGTTTCCCAGGCGTTCTTTCAGGTCGGCACGGCCATCCGCCAGGCACAGGATCGCCATGATCTCGGACGAAACGGTGATATCAAATCCGGTCTCCCGGGGCACGCCATGGGCGGCACCACCCAGCCCGGATACCACATTACGCAGAGAGCGATCGGTGAGGTCCAGAACCCTGCGCCAACTGACATGGCGCGGGTCCAGGCCGGCTTCGTTGCCCCAATGAATGTGATTGTCGATCAGCGAGGCCAGGAGATTATGGGCGGTTGAAATGGCATGGAAGTCACCATTGAAGTGGAGATTGATGTCTTCCATTGGAATCACCTGGGCCCGGCCTCCGCCGGCGGCCCCGCCTTTCATTCCAAAGCAGGGCCCCAGGGACGGCTCCCGCAGACACACGGAGGAACGCACACCCAGGCGGTTGAAGCCATCGTTCAGCCCCACGCTGGTTGTGGTCTTACCTTCCCCTGCAGGCGTTGGGGTAATGGCCGTCACCAGTACCAGCTTGCCTCTGGGTGCCGAGTCGGACGTATCGACATAAGCCATGTCCAGCTTTGCCTTGTAATGGCCGAAGGGCACCAGACTCTCCGCCGGCAAACCGAAACGCTGCTGCGCCAGCAGAAGAATGGACTGGGGCTGAACCGAGCGGGCAATCTCGATATCCGGCGTGCCCGGCGGCGGAAACTCGGCAGACTCCGGCGTTTCGGGTGTGAGTTGATGGTACTGAAGACTCATGACACCGCCTCCCTCTTCTCGTCGACGGACCCGCTGTGATCCCGAATCCATTGCGCTGACTGGCGCAGGCCTCCGAACGGAAACAGATGAATGCCCCGCAGCAGGGTCTCTGGATTTTCCAGACAATACTCCACCAGTGCCCGGACCATATCGTCCGGTTTCCAGGCACCCAGCATCCGGGCGCTACCAGGCCGACGCAGCAGCATCCGGGCGGATGCGCCCACCCCACACATGGCTGCATAGGCGATAAGCGTTTTAACCCGCGTCGGGCCCGCCATGCCGATATAGACCGGCACCTCCTCCAGAATGTTGCCCAGCCCCTGCAGCCAGTCGATCACCACTTCTGCGTCGAAGGTGAACTGGGTCACCACCCAGAGCCTGGTCGCGGTCGTACGGGCGTATTCACGCTTGACGCTCAGCGCCTGTGCCAGGGTTGCCCTGTCCGCCATGGGATGGCCGTCCGGATGCGCCGCAACCCCGATACCGTGGAACCGGAACTGGGCCAGCAATCCCGATTCAAGCACCGCCAGCGTGTCGGGGAACGGGCCGGCCACCGCGTCGCTGTCGCCCGCGATCAGCAGCAGCCGGTCCACCCCGTTTTCATTCAATTGGGCCAACCAGTCCTCCATCTGCCCCCGGCTCTGGGCCATTCGGGCGGGCACATGCGGTACTGGCTGCATGCCCAGATCCAGCAGACGACGGGAAGCCTCCAGCGTGTCGCTGAATTCTCCCTTTGGCAGGAAGGGTACGTACACGCAGGTGCCCGTCGGCAGCAGATCCGGCAAATGCTCTGTCGTCAGGATCTGGCGGGGTGTAGCCTCGATGGATGCCGAGCGCACCAGATCACGAAATCGTGCTGCTGCCTCCTCATCGGGCCGATTGAACGCTTGTGGTTCACTAACCAGTGTCATAAACCGCGCACCCCATTGCCAACAGTGTTTACCAGACAGCCGCTATCGCCGGTTTTTCCGGCGCTGTTAATCGGCGAAATCGATCCCCTTGGCCCGGGCTCTTTCGCGGGCGTTGGGATTCACCGAAGGCCGGAAAGGCACGTCCACCACTTCCGCCTCCACAGCGGTTGAGCCATCCGCGGCGGCATATTCCACGGGAAGATGCACAGTCAGCCGCGTGCCGACAGTTCGGAGATCAAATGGCACGTAGGCCAGTGCGATGTTGGTTTCAAGCTCCGGGGAATACCAGGGGGAGGTAACGTAGCCCTCCGGTTCGCCGCCATCCGGGCCGCTGACCAGCCAGAAATCGTTGGAATAGTCAGTCACCTTGCCGCCACCAAAACGGATGCCCACCATGATGTGGCTGAAAGGCGGATGACCGGCTTCCATCTGTTCACGGACCGCCTCAAGCCGCTGCTTGCCGATATAATCGGCCTCCTTGTTGCGCGGCACCTGGTACGCCAGGTTGCACTGGAACGGCAGGGTTTCCTGATCCACATCCTGCCCCCAGGACAGAATGCCGGCGGCAATCCGGCGATGGTGGGCGGGCGCTATGACCCGAAGATTGTGAGGCTCGCCTGCGGCAAGCACGGTGTACCAGAGGTCCTCGGCGTATTTGGTCGCTTCCTTGAGGTAAATCTCGTACCCCTTCTCCCCGGTAAAGCCGGTCTGGGAAACGATCACGTCGTGGCCGGCCACCTGGCCTTCCATCAGGCCGTAGTAGGGGATGTCCCTAACGGCGTCACCAAACAGGTCCGCCATAAGCGCTTCGGACTTGGGCCCCTGAATCTGCACGGGCGCCACGTCGATTTCCGCAATGGTGACATCGAATCCCATGCCGATGTTGACGCCCCGCATCCACAGCTCGAGGTCACTGTCGGAGAGCGAAAACCAGAACTCGTCCTCGGCGACCCTTAGCAGAACAGGGTCATTGATGATGCCGCCTTCTTCATTGCACAGAATGACGTACTTGCCACGCATGGGCTTGATCTTGGTCGCATCCCGGGTGATTACGTAATTCACAAACCGCTCGGCATCCGGGCCTTTGACCTGGATCTGGCGCTCAACCGCCACGTTCCACATGGTGACGTCGTGGATCAGCGACTCGTACTCCAGCATGGCGCCGCCGTCTTCCGGGCGGACATAACCGCGGGGGTGGTACATACGGTTGTAGACCGTCGCCCGCCAGCAGCCCGCTTCATAAGCCAGATGCCAATAGGGTGACTTGCGAACACGGGTGGAGATCAGCATTTCCACCGGTGTCGGCCCGGATTGGCGCAGGTTGATAGGGACGCGCCGATCCGACTGGTCGACGCTGTCGGGCTGGCGTGCAGCGCCCGCCCGTTGTTGTGGATAATCCAGAAGTGCTTGCTCGAATTTAACGGCCATGGCTATCTCCCCCTTGCCGGGTTGTCGATAGCCCTAATGTGGCCGTCCTTGAGGTTTCCGGGAGGAACCAATACGACACTGAGTCGACTAAAAGCGTCAGCCTCTCTAGAAAATCAGAGCCAGGCCGCCAGTAACAAAAGCGAACAGCACGGATAACCAGAACACGGTCCGCCAGGGGAAAGGCGGAGGCGGAGGTTCAATCGCCAACTCCTTTTCCAGGTAGTTCCGCAGCAGGCGGGTGTTGCGGGTATTGGCTTTGTATACCGCGTCAAAGCCATCACCTATCACCGGCAGCAGGCCACCCAGGAAATCAATGCCCATGTTGCGCAGCATGCGAAGCTTAACGGCCTTGCTGGCGCCCGCTCTCTGTGCTTCCACCAATACGTAGCCGGCCAGCACCAGGCCCACGGCGTCCCCCACCACGGGCAACAGGCCAATCAATGCCTCCGCTCCTATCCTTACATTGGTAAACGGAATAGCAATGTTGCTATCGGTGAAGCGGCTGAACTTATCCAGCCGCTCAAGAATGGCCCGCTGCCGGGCTTCGGAAGGTTTCGGCATTTCTGCTCCAGTTCAGGCGCTCACTCAGGCTTTGCGCTGATTTCTTCAAATGCCTGAACCAGGGTATCCGGTTCCTGGGCGCCGGAGATCAGGTATTTCCCGTTCACGATGAACGCCGGCACGGCAGAAACGCCGGCCTGCTGGTAGGTAGCTTCGTCCTCCCGGACCACACTGGCGAATTCGTCAGAATCCAGAATTTGCTCGGCCCTATCGCGATCCAGCCCAAGGCTCTCGACACAGCCCAACAATACGTCGCGGTCTGAAACGTCTTCTGCCTTTCCAAAATAGGCTTCGAACAACGCCTGTTTCATCTCCGTCTGCTTGCCCTGCTGGCCGGCCCATTTCACCAGCCGATGAGCATCGAAGGTATTGCAGGTGAAACGCTCCTGCATTTTTTCAAAGTTAAGGCCCAGATCCTTCGCAATCGTCATCATCTGGTCCTGAGTGGCACGCATCTCTTCCTCACTCCGGCCGTACTTGCGGGCCAACGCCGGCAGGATTGGCTCACCTTCACCAGTGTGATCCGGGTTCAGTTCAAAGGCATGCCACCGGACGCCAAACTCGTATTCAGGCGCCAACTGTTTCATGGCGTGCTCCAGGCGCGCATAACCAATCGCACACCAGGGGCAGGCGATGTCGGAAACAATGTCGATGTTGATCGTTTTCATGGCATATCCCGTTCATTGCGTTTCAACACGATACCGACAGCCTAACACGTAGACAGATCAGCCATCTCCCGCCAGATGCTCCCGGATCAGCTCCGCCATCTGCCTTGCAGGTTCAGTCGGGCGGCCCGGTGGCCTATGCAGGGCCATCTCGATGGATTGCAGGGCCGGCATACCGCTGCGCTCGTCCAGCACGCGCAGTTGGGGCGTGAGCATGTCACGGGTTACCGGCACCACGGCCAATCCGGCCACTACTACTGGCATCAACCCCGTCATCGACTGACTTGAGTACGCCAGTCGCCATTGCCTCCCCGCAGAAAACAGCGCCTGCTCCGCCACCTCCCTGAACACATCGGCGCCCGGCGAATAGAGCGCAAGCGGGATAGGATCTGCCAGGGACGGCTGCTTCTCGGCGCCGACCGCCCACACCAGCGGTTCGCGACGAATCACCTCACCCCCGGGAGAGCGGGTCTGGCGTGTCACAACCGCCAGATCCAGCTCACCAGCCTGCACCTGCTCCAGCAGCCTGACACTCGACCCGCAAATCACCTGCAGCTGAACCGCCGGAAAGAGCTGGCTGAAATGGGAAAGAACGGAAGTCAGCAAAAACGCATAGTCTTCCGGGATACCGAGGCTCAGTTGCCCCGAAACCTGCCGCTGCTGCAACGAATCCAATGCCTCGTTGTTCAGGGCCAGCATCTTGCGGGCGTAGCCGATCAACTGCTCACCCTCCGCGGTGAACCGTATACGTCGGCCCTCTCGCTCATGAAGGGACACTTCCAACAAGGCCTCCAGTCGATGCAACTGCATGCTCACGGTTGACTGGGTATACGCAAGCCGCTCGGCCGCCGCGGTAACCGTTCCGGTATCGGCAATGGCCACCAGCGTTTGCAGCACGGTCAGATCAAGAATCCGTGGACGCAAATCATTATCTCCTGTGATGCTTTTTATCAAAAACCGTTGTTTTTGTGATGCTTAATCCGAGTATATCCTGCCACTGTCAGATCGCAACACACCGGCTAAAGGAGCACTACCCATGAGGATACTCAACGCGACCATCCGCCTGCCCAACATCCTGAGCATCATCGCGGCTCTGGTTGCCGTGGTGCTTTGGGCCGTCGCGCCTCTGCTGGTGGATGCAGCGCGCTCCATTCCGCCGTTTCAGCTTACGACCATCGCCCTGATCAGCGGTGCCCTGGCTGTGCTGCCCATGAGTTTGCGCGGCCGCGAAGCGCGCAGATCCGTGAGAGTCTCCTGGCAATGGAAACTGGTTATTTTCGGGCTTGTGCCATTGCTGGTACTGGGAGCGGTCGGCGCCTATCTGGCCGGTTTGGGCATGGCGCCCACCGCAGAGGCGTCACTGATCACCTATACCTGGCCGGTGATGTTCATCCTGATCAGCCAGTGGGCTTTCCATCGGCGGATCGCCCTACCGGTTATTGCGGGGGCACTGATTGCCTTTGCCGGGGCGGCTTTGCTGCTCGGCCCAGAGGCTCTGAATAATGGTTTTTCAGGCAATCTGACTGGCTACGGGCTAGCTCTTGTGGCCGGGGGCTGCTGGGCCCTGTATTCGTGGATCTGCCAGGCAACACCGGTTGCGATCGCTCCGGTCATGCCAGGCCTGTTCCTTCTGGCCGGCGCCGGAGCAGCAGCCGCGGACACCGTATCCGGCTCTGCCCATGCACTGCCTTCAGGCACCGCGCTTGTGGCTGGTGTCGCACTCGGTCTGGGGCCATACGGACTGGCCATGGTGGCCTGGGATCTGGCCCTTCGGAAGGGGCCCACGGCACTGGTGGGAAGCCTCGCCTATGCGGTGCCCGTGCTCGCCGCCCTTTTCCTGGTGCTGGCCGGAATCGCAGCGCCGGACTGGCGGCTGCCCCTGGCAGCAGTGCTTGTGGTGCTGGGCTCACTGGTGGCATCAAGCCGCAGGAAAGCCTGAACAGGCCATACCGGCGGCATTAGGGCTGGTTCAAGGCCAGACCTATCGTTCTTTACAGGAAGACTTGCGTATACTCCTCATGAGCCACTCAAACCGCATGAGGAGTATGCCAATGGCCGATGAAGATACACTCACCGCACTGAAAACCGCCTTTACCTTCATGCCCCAGCCGGTCGAGATCAACCGGTTTGAATACGGGGATGATGCTGACAGAATCCTCGCCCAGGTGAACTTCGTACGGGAAGTGCTGACCAGTCACGGCATTGACCCGGAAGAAGTCGCCGGCGAAATCAACCCGGACTCATCCCCCAATTCCTGTTACTGAGCCACCGCACTTCAGGAGCAAGCATGCCTTATCAGTTCGAAGACCTGAAAAAGAGCTGCCACAGTGAATGGCAGGCGTACATCCAACACAGCTTCGTGCAGCAGCTGGGCAATGCGTCGCTGGCGCCCGAGGCGTTCCAGCATTACCTCAAGCAGGACTACCTGTTCCTGATCCAGTTTGCCCGTGCCTTTGCCCTGGCCGCTTACAAAAGCCCAACTCTGTCGGACCTTCGGCAAGCCAAGGAGGGGTTGCAGGCCATCGTGGATGTCGAGCTGGACCTGCACGTCAGCTACTGCAAGGAATGGGGCATTTCCGAACAAGAGCTGGCCGATCTGCCGGAAGCCCGGGCCACATTGGCCTACACACGCTACGTTCTGGATACCGGCAACCGGGGCGACCTTCTGGACCTGCACGTCGCCCTGTCGCCGTGCATGGTGGGCTACGGTGAAATCGCCAACTGGCTCAACAGCCGCGCAGAGACTGTCCGGGGCGACGGCAATCCCTATGATGCCTGGATCGCCATGTATGAAAGCGCGGAGTTCCAGGGAGCCATGCAGGCCGAGATTGACTGGCTCAACGAACGCCTGGCCGATGTCTCCCCTGCCCGCTTCAAGGAACTGACCCGGATCTTCAGCGACGCCACCCGGCTTGAAATCGATTTCTGGGAAATGGGCCTGAAACAGAGCGATTGATTTGCTCAACGGCTTTCAAGCCGCTGGTCTCGGCCAGACTACAGATTGCGCAGGTATCCGGGGCCAAGTTGCGCCATCTGACCTTGAATCCAAGCCACTCTTTCCAGCACGTATGAGGATGGTGAGTTGACACGCAACACTTTGGGATTCGGAAGGACGGCCGCAAGTACGGCCGACTGGTACTGCGTGAGATGACGGGCTGGCTTGCCGAAATAGGCCTGGCTGGCAGCTTCGACACCATAGATGCCGGGACCAAACTCAGCAATGTTCAGATAAACTTCCAGCACCCGTTGTTTTGGCCAGAGGCCGTCTATAACAAGAGCCAAACCCGCCTCGATGGCCTTGCGGATAAAACTACGCCCGTTCCAGAGAAAGAGGTTCTTGGCCGTTTGCTGGGTGATGGTGCTCGCCCCTCTGAGCCCCTCGCCCGCCCTGTATTCGGAGAGAGCCTGACGGATGGCCTCAAAATCCACGCCCACATGATGCGGGAATCGCTGATCCTCGCTGGCAACCACCGCCAACGGCATCCAGGCAGAGATCTCACGCATGGGCACCCATTCGTGGGCGAGGGATTTGCCGGTACTCTGGAGCTGATAACCCAGCATGAAGGCCGAAGTCGGCGGATTCACGAACCGAAAGACCAGAACAACCAACAGGATCAGCACGATAGCGCCAACGCATAGCAGCGACAACCATCGCACAAGTTTGCGAGCGCCTGATCCCCTGGCCATCAGCTCAAACCCTCATCATGGAAGAAGCGATTTCCCGCTGCGAATTGACCAACCGCCCGGGGAGCGCGCAAACTTCTTCCAGTGATTCTGCAAGAGCCTATGCTACGACCATGCCTGCAAAAGTCAAAACCCGCATTCTCTTTCATTCCAGACGCCTGAATATATACCTGGTCCGATATCCACAGGGCCACAAGGTAGGGCCGCACGTGGACATGGTTGCAGAGGGCCGACTTTACAAACTTAATTGTGTTTTAGCCAAGCCCAAAGCCGGTGGGGAATTCATCTGCGAGAAAAACATCTTTAACCTTTTCGGCCGACTGTATCTTTTCCGTCCGGATCTTTACCAGCACAGGGTTTCCAGAATCGAAAGCGGTAACAGGTGGCTGCTGAGCTTTGCCTTGACTGCACCCTGAAATACTCTGCCAGGGGCAGTAATCGCCACGTAGCGGCCAGTAATTATCAGTCAGAGTCTCCACCGTTCTGTTAAGCAGGTCAGCTCAACAGGCATTCCTTGGCTTCGTTAATACGCGCTGCCAGGTAATTGCTGCCACCATGATCCGGGTGGAGTTTCTGCATCATCCGTCGATGGGCCTTGATGATCTCGTCACGACTTGCTCCAGGCTCGAGCCCAAGGATATCCAGTGCTTCGCTTTCGGTCAGAGGGCCTCCCGCGTTGCCATTGCTGCCAGTCTGCCTATCTTCCGAGGCCGCCTCATCGTCCTGTCGCCAGGAATCACCGAACCGGCGATCCAGATAACTTTCCAGGAGCCGGGCTGAGTCTTCGTCCTGCGCCCGGCAATAACGCAGCAGTTCAAGGAACTCGTTCTCGCCCAAATCCGCCAGCTCGCGGCCTTCCATGGGCCCCTTGATGACCCTGCCGCTCATGGTTCCGGAATCGTGGTCCAGAGTCATTTCCAGGATGTCACTGGACACATGAGATTGATTTCCAGCTTTGGCTTGGGCTCCGCCAGCCATGCCACCCAGCCCACCACGCAACAAAGACGGCAGCATGCGACGCAATAGCGGATACAGAAACGCCAACCCGGCGAACACAAAATGCAGGCGCCCGGTTACGGCCAGAACGACCACGATCCCGATACCGACCAACAAAGCGAGTTTAAGAATGGCTGCATTACGTTGGCTGGCCGGCTGATTGCGCAACCACACCCAGGCAACAACCGCGACAACGATGGCAACAAGCGTTAACGGCACTCAGATACCCCGGGCGCACCGGCCCTTGAATGGATTTCCCGAAGCACTATCGGATCTGCTTCGTCAGGCGCTTCACTTCCGAAGAGCTGCGGCTTGAAAAGTCCTGCAGAGCCTTGGCTCCCCCGGAAGCATAGACCGCAACCGCCGCCATAAGATCCTTCAAAACTTGGGGACTGTTACGATCAAAGGGCGCGTATGCGCCTCCAGAGAGTTTACTCACCTGCTGGAACACCGCCCGGGCATGGGCATCATGCCCCTCATGAAACATGAACACCGGTGTGCGAAGCATTCCCAATTCCCCCGCGGTGTGACAGAGCTCGTCCACCGGTTCCTCGCAACAGTCACCGATAAACACCACCGCCTTGACGGGCTTGGCGCGGGTTTCTTTCACCGCATGGGCCAATATCCGGCTGATCTGGGTGCGCCCACCGAGGCAGGAGACGCCGTTCATCAGGTCCAGCAATTGCCCGGTCTCGTTCACGAACCTCGTGGCCTTGAACTCACCGTACCCACGATAGTAACAGAGCTGAATAGCCAACCCGCCCAGATCGCGGGTTGCCATGAATAGCTCGCTCTGCAGATGACAGGCCTGATCCCAGGTTGCCTCCCGGCTTGCGGTGGCATCCAGCGCGAAAATCAGCCGCCCCTGCCCGCCGCCCTGCTTGGGGAGCGTCCGGACCTCGTTGATAAACTGATCAATCGCCTTTTTGTCGGATCGGGTGCGTAGCTCTTTGTCGGACATAGGCTCCAGAAAATCCCTGCGACAGAAAAATCTGACGCTAAAATAGTAGGGCATAGATCGCACAATTCACAGGCTTGGCAAGAGGCGACGCATCGTGAATACAGGGCGTTGGCACCGAATCAGGAACCTGGCCAGATTCCGGTTTTTCCTTCTGGGCCCGCTTCTTATTGCCACCCTCGCTCTGCCATGCGCGGCGCAGGCCTCAAACAGTTTTTACCTGCTCTATCGCCAATGGCAGCCGTACGACTGGCCTGGGAATCTGCCCTCTGCCAGCGAGGTGACCCGCTCGCAGCGAGGGCTTGGCTGGCAGAAACAGGGCTCTGTCAGCACCTTCGGCATCGATTACGATTATCAGCCACTGCGCATCCGCGCCGGCGACCCGGCCCACAACGGGCACCTGCATCGGTTAACCTTCGGTGGTGAATGGCAGCTCGGGCTTTACCGCCTGGAAGCGCAGGCCGGCGTTGCCGGCACTTCCAACATGTTCAAGTACCAAGACTTTCACAGTGACGTGCTGAATGGCCGCATTGCAATGTTCCGGGCGATGGACGAAACAAGCCCCTTGAGCTTCGGGATAGGCGGCGACCATCGATTCGGATCCTTCCGCTGGCTTCCCCGAGTCCGCTGGCATCAACGCAATGAAAACGGGCATTGGCTGCTCGACCTGCCGGTTTTACTGCAATGGCAGAGCCCTGGCCAGCGCTGGGCATTTCGGTTGGAACGAAACGGGGATCGTTGGGCCACGTTGGACAAGGACAGAGACGTTGAGAGTGCATTGTATCTGCGGGAGTGGAGAACGGAACTTGAATACCGGGCCTACGACGGAGGCGGGGCGTGGCCGGGAGTGACTATTGGCATCGGCGCCAGCATCGATACCCGCGTCCAATACAAGGACCTGAACACGGGCACCGTGAATCTGAGCCTGGGTGAGGCACTACTGGCCAGCCTCAGGCTTGATTGGTAAGAAAGTCATTCGCTTCCGAGAGCAAATATAAAAGCGCAAGCTCACCCCGCCAGAGCGGCTCTCACCTTCTTGCTCAGATGGCCCATCTCAACCCGGCCAAGTACCTGGGGTTTTAGCTCGTTCATCACTTTCCCCATGTCCTGCATTCCCTGGGCGTCGGTTGCACTGATCGCCATCCGGATCAATCCATCCAGGTCATCCTCGTTCAGGGCCGCGGGCATGAACTCCTCGATGATCACCATTTCGGCGCGCTCTTTGTCACCCAGTTCCTCTCGGCCGGCATCATCATACTGACTCGCGGCGTCGCGGCGCTGTTTAAGCATCTTGTCCAGCACCTTCAGAACATCCTCGTCGTTGAGCTCGCGGCGTTCATCAATCTCGATCTGCTTCACCGCAGACTGGGCCATACGCAAGGTAACCAGACGGGTTTTGTCCTTGTTACGCATTGCTTCTTTTACCGCGCTGTTCAGTTGTTCCTTAAGGGTTGGTGCCGTCATTGCTGATCTCCTGTTATTTGGCCTGTACCACACCTACATGGGGGCAGACTCCTGAAAATACAAAGGCCCCTCGATGAGGGGCCTTTAAAGTCGCACGGAATATGGCTGCGATCAGCGTGCCTCTACATCTTGCCTTCCGCGATCAGCAAGCGGCGTTCGTGATGAAGGCCTTTGAACAGGCTGTAGGTCATCACCAGTAGCACTATCGTGAATGGCAGCCCGACACTCACAGCGCCGGCCTGCAGGGCATTCAGCGCCTGTTCACCACCTACAAACAGAAGCACGGCAGCAATTGCCCCCTCGGTAACTGCCCAGAAAATCCGCTGAGCTGTCGGTGCGTCCGTCTTGCCACCGGAAGTAATACTATCGATGACAAGCGAACCGGAATCCGAGGATGTTACGAAGAAGGTCAACACCAGGGCAATGCCGATAAACGAGGTAATTGCCGTCAGGGGAATATTATCCAGTGCCTGGAACATGGCCAGCGACACCTCAGTTATCCCGTCAGACGCCAGCACACCAATATCGTTCTGCACCTGATGAAGCGCGCTGCCTCCGAACGTGCTCATCCAGAACACAGTGATTATGGTTGGAATGATCAGCACCGCCATCACGAATTCGCGCACCGTCCGGCCATGGGAAACCCTGGCGATAAACATTCCGACGAACGGTGACCAGGAAATCCACCAGGCCCAATAGAAAACCGTCCAGCCGTGGAACCAGGTTGAATCCTCTTCGCGACCGAATGGATTACTGAGCGCAAACATATTAGAGGCGTAGGAGACCGATGTATCCCAAAGCCACTGAAAGATGGCGAGCGTGGGCCCTGCGAACATCACGAACAGGAGCAGCAGCCCGGCCATTATCATGTTGGCGTTACTCAGAATCCGAACGCCGCCATGAATGCCACGAATGACAGAGAGTGTCGCAACCGCGGTGACGCCCGCAATCACGCCCACCTGAACGTTAAGACCTCCCTCGATATCAAACAGGTAGGCAAGCCCCGATGCGGCCTGCTGGGCACCAAAGCCCAGAGAGGTGGCAAGACCAAAAATCGTCGCCAGCACGGCCACTATATCGATGATGTTTCCTGGCGTGCCCCACACCTTGTCGCCAAGAATTGGAAAGAAAGCAGAGCGAATGGTTAATGGTAGGCCTTTGTTGAAAGCAAAGAAGGACAATGAGAGCCCGACAATGGCATAAATCGCCCAGGGGTGCAGACCCCAGTGGTACATGGTCGCGCCCATCGCTAGCCGAGCGCCTTCTTCGGTGTTTGGTTCAACCCCCAGAGGCGTTCCATACCAGTCAGTGTAATAGGCTACCGGTTCGGCCACCGACCAGAACATCAAACCTATCCCCATGCCGGCAGCGAACAGCATGGCAAACCATGACAGCAACGAGAATTCAGGTTTGGCATCGATACCGCCAATCCGAATTTTGCCCACAGGCATGAAAATCAGCGCCAGGCAGCAGATAACAAACAGGTTTGCGCTGAGCAGAAAGCCCCAGTCGAAGATAGCGATTGCACCGTTCTTGGCGCCATCAAGCAGTTCCTTTGCACCAGCAGGAAATATCAGTGTTCCAACGACAAACGCAACGATCAGTACTGCGGTTAAGGGAAACACGATATTGTGGATATCAAATCCGAATTTCTCGATATTATCCTGACCGGCCACGTAGTCGGTCTGATAATCATCTTTCACAACGTCACCCATAGTGAGGGCTCCTTTGACTGCAGACGCCGGCAGTCGGTTGGAAAATTTACCTCTCTAAGTGCCACATCAATAGTTTGAACTCTAAGAATCGAAATTTCCAACACACCGCCAAAAAGCGGAAATTGCAGGATATGGAAAGAAGCTTTGCCATTTTTGAGTCCTTATTCGAAGGAGCGACTCTCCAACTCTGTTAAACTTGACCGACTCTATGCCCCGGCAACGCTCGAAGGTTCGCGCCCATGAAACTTAATCCTTTTAACACCCGTATCGGCCTGGCTCTGGGGGGTGGCGCTGCCAAGGGCATTGCACACATTGGTGTGCTGAAGGCGTTTGAGGAAGAGCAGATCAAGATACATTGCATATCGGGCACCAGCGCAGGCGCCCTCATCGCAAGCTACCACGCCTTCGGCCGCCCGGCTGAGTCCATCCTCAGCATTTGCTCTACGCTGAACCTGTCGAAAATCATCAATTTTACCTTCGAGCGTGGCGGGCTTTTCAGCACCAATACCGTTCGCGAGATGATCCACCGTGACCTGGGGGATGTCCGGATCGAAGACGCCGACATTCCGCTGGCCATCTGCGCCACGGATATCGAGACCGGCGAGCAGCTGATTTTCCGGGAAGGCAATCTGGCGGACGTTGTCTGCGCGTCTATGGCGGTACCCGGCCTGTTTGTACCGGTCGAAATTGACGGGCGGACTCTGGTGGACGGCGGGCTGGTTGAGAACGTACCGATTTCGCCACTGGCAAAAATGGGCGCCGGTATCACGGTCGCCGTCGACCTGAGCCATGTCAGCCGCTACCCGAAGCCTGACAACACCTTCGATGTCATCACCAATGCCATCAATATTGGTATCGACTTCAACACCCGCAAACAGCTGAAAAACGCCGATATAGCCGTAGCACTGGACCTGAGCAGCTACAGTCTCACCAACAACGCAGACCGTATTGATGAGCTGTACCTGGAAGGCTATCACCCCATGAAGAAAAAGATCCGTCAGGTGCTCTGGTACAAGCGGATGCACGTTGCCATCAGCCTTCTGAAAACAACCCGGACATTAATGCCCTTCAAGGTGCCGGAGATTCTCAAAGAGCTGAAACGCCACGGCTTTGCGGTGCGCAATCGGCATTAGCCTCTCAATGGGCTCTCAATCGCCCTCAGCGGTGAACCAAAACGCTCTTTGAAGCCTACTCTTCACACCCGATCATTTTTCAAAGCGAACGGAGCTTGCGCATGATTACAGTTCACCACCTGAACAATTCCCGCTCACAACGCGTCCTCTGGATGCTGGAAGAGCTGGGTGTGCCCTACGAGATCAAGCACTACCAGCGTGATCCCAAAACCATGCTGGCACCGGAAAGCCTCAAAAAGGTGCATCCTCTGGGCAAATCTCCGGTGATTACCGACGGCGATCTGGTGGTGGCCGAATCCGGCGCCATTATCGAGTACCTGGCCCACACCTACGGCAAAGACACCATGTTGCCCGAAAGCGGCGGCCAGGCCTGGCTCGACTACACCTACTGGCTGCACTATGCAGAAGGCTCCCTGATGCCGCCGCTGGTCATGCGTCTGGTGTTTGAGAAAGTCAAAACGAGCCCGATGCCGTTCTTTATTAAACCGGTCGCCAAAGGCATTTCTGACAAAACCAATGAAATCTTCATTGGCCCGATGATCAAAACCCATCTGGATTTTGTGGAAGACCACCTGGCGAAGAATACCTGGTTCCTGGGTGACAAACTGAGCGCGGCAGATATCCAGATGAGCTTTCCGCTCGAGGCCTCGGTAGCCAGGGGTATCGTCGGCAGGAACCGCCCCCATATCACCGGCTGGGTGAAACGGGTTCACGCCAGACCGGCTTATCAGAAGGCATTGGAGAAAGGCGGCGATTACGACTTCGCCTGAAGGTCAGGCTGTCACCTATTCAAAAGGAAATCCGAAACAACCTCGTTAAAGCGCCTTGCGTCTTCCAGGTAAGGCGCGTGGCCCAAGCCGCTCAGTTCCACGTGTTGGACATCCGGAATATGGGCCAGCAAGGGCTCAGCCTTTGTCAGGGGCGCCACCGAATCCTTGTCGCAGGTGATCACCAGAGTTTTTGCCTTTATTTTTGCCAGCTCAGGAATCAGGTTGGCGGTCTGGATGGCCCAGGCCGCATTCACAACACCATCCGGCCTGGATTCGGCAGCAATGGCTGCAACCCGCTCGAACAGTTCCTCGCTGGTTTCATCCGGCAACATACCCTTGGCGCGTCGCCTGCCGTATTCCTCCCTGGGCAACTCTTCCAGTTCACGCAACCGGCGCTGATAACGTTCATTGGCACCGTCCGTCAAACCGTGGCCCGGGTGGGTGCAGGAGAGAACCAGTCGCTTCACGATCTCCGGTTCCATGATGGCTATTTTCATCGCCACCAACCCTCCCATGGAATGCCCGACCAGATTGACCGGGCCGTCGGTGCAGGTCTCAAGAAACTCGATAGCGACTTTAGCAAGATCCGTTACGGAGTCACCAGCCACGTCGGATTGGCCATACCCGGGCGCATCCCACGCCCACATCTTCATTGACGTTGCCAGGGCCGACAACTGATCAACCCAGCTCGATCCGTTGCCATTGAGGCCGTGAAGGAAGAGCACCGGCGTACCGCTGCCGTTTTCCAGGTAGCTAAGCCGACCATGCGCAAGGCGTACAATCGATCGGGGCATTTGCTGTTCCATAGTGGTCCCTTCGCTCATAGTGGGGTGTCTTCAAAACGGAGATTCTTCACCGTCGTCTGACCCTTTCAGCAGTTCGTTTTCATCGCCGGAATCATCGTCCGAGCGGTAGGATTCGTTCACCTGCAGATCGTCAGTGAACAGCGGCTCCTCGGTCTTCCCTTCCAGTAAGTATTCGGCCCCCGCTTCCGACATTTTTCTGCCGCTGTGACCAATGCCGTAGACGGTTTCCAGCTCCCAGTTGTATTCCGTGTTCAGCTTTTCGGCCTGCTCCCTGTTCACCCGGTAAAAGTTCTTGCCCTTTTCCAGGCGGTGCGCGCCCTGGGCCTTGGCAATTTCAAGCTGGCTCAGCAGACGGTGAGAGGTATCGTCATCGTCGGTGCCCAGCATGATCACCAAATGGTGCTTGTAGGAGGCTTTGAGGTCCTCTGGTTCAACGCCCGTGTTCTTCAGCCCGTAACGCAGGGGCAAGGTCCAGTCCGGGAAGGTGTAGGTGCCTGAATTAGCGGCGATGCCCGTGCCTATGCGGGCCTGCGGGTACAGCATGATCATGCGGGTAACGAACTGGGCTCCACTGCCATGGCCCCAGATATCGTAGGTTTCGGCATCCAGGTTGAAGTGTTTTTTCAGCTCATCGAAGGCACGTTCGAAGGCGGCAAACGAGGTCTGCTCCACGGGCACCCGCTGACCCTTGGTTTCGTCGGTAGAGTCAGAATCCGGCGTTACCCAGTTGCCGGTCTGATACCCCCAGCCCGTGGGAAAGTCCTGGTCTGAGATTTCCGGCGCAACGATGAGAACGCCGTATTGTTTTGCGTAAGCACCCCAGTAATCACGGTATTTGTCCGCGTCCCGACGACCACCGTGCATCACCATGATGACCCGTGTGTCGGGTTTGATCTGATCAGGTCGCGAATACCAGAGCCGCATATCCACCGGCTTGGCGTCGGTGCCAGCGGAAACCACGAAAGAACCGTAGCTCTCAAAGGTTTCCGGCTGAAAGAGGTCAGATTCAGATTCTTCGCTGTATGCCGCACTACCGGGTTGCACCGAGGCACAACCGGAGAGGACTGACATGAGTCCTACTAGAAATATGGCGATGAGTTTCATTGCGCAGGTCCTCTGTGTTGTTGTCTGGATCAGGATTTAAGCTGGCTGCCGGCAGTTTTCGCTTTCCAGCACTGAACCAGCGTGTTGTCGATGAGTTCGGGCCCCGGGGCCTCTTCGCGGCATTGCTGTTCAGCAATGGGGCAACGTGGGTGGAACGGACATCCGCCTGGACGATTCATCGGATTCGGGAAATCTCCGGACAATCCGGGATCCGGTACGCTTTCTCCCGGCGAGATGCTCAGCGCTGAATCCATCAGCGCGTGGGTATAAGGGTGCTTCGGGCTGGACATAACCTGGTCACGTTCGCCGCATTCGACAATTTCGCCCAGGTACATCACCGCCACCCGATCCGCCATGTGCTGAACCACGGAAAGGTTGTGGGTAACGAACAGATAGGTCAGGTCCAGCTCGTCCCGCAGGTCCAACAGCAGGTTGAGGATCTGCGCCTGTACCGAAACATCCAAAGCCGAGGTAGGCTCATCGCAGATCACCACTTCCGGATTCAGGATCAGCGCACGACCAATGGCCGCACGCTGCCGCTGGCCCCCGGAGAGCTGGTCGGGATAGCTGTTGAACACCCGTGACGGCAGGCCAACCAGCTCCATCATGTCCCGGACCCTCTTGTGTTGCTCGTGGGAGGATCCAATACCGTGCACCACCAGTGGCTTTGCGATGATCTCGCCAATGGTTTTCCGGGGGTTCAGCGACGAATAGGGATCCTGGAAAATGGGCTGGATCATGCGGGCCCGTTCCATGGGCGGAAGATTTCCAATGCGCTGGCCGTTGAGTGATACCGAGCCGGTCGACGGCGCCTGAAGTCCCATGATGGTTCGGGTCAGTGTTGTTTTGCCGCAGCCTGACTCGCCCACCAGAGCCAGGACCTCCCCCTTGTTCAGGGTCAGGCTGACATCATCCAGTGCCTGCAGCGGTTTGCGTTTTCCGAACAGCCCCCTGCGTACCGAAAAGGTACAGCTGACATGTTCCACCGCCAGAATGGCTTCTGCCCCGCGACTGTGGTTTTTTCCGATTCTTTCGCTGCCAACTGGCCGCTCCGCCGTCCCCTCGCCTTGCTCAGTTTCAGGCTCATGGCACACAAAGTACCTGCCCTCATGGAGCTTCTTCGTTGGCGGATTCGTTGTTGTGCAAACGTCTGCTGCCCTCGGGCAGCGGGAAGCAAAGGCGCAGCCCGAGATCTCGCCGGTCATGGCAGGAACAATACCCGGAATCGCCCCAAGCCGTTGCTGGCTTTTCCCCCGGTACCCTGGCACACACTCCAGTAACTCTTTGGTGTAGGGATGGCGCGGGTTTTCCAGCACCTCTGCCGTCTTGCCGGTTTCGACGATATCGCCGGCGTACATAACCGCTATGTTGTCAGCGGCCCGCGACACCACACCCAGGTCATGGGTAATCAGAATCATGGACATGCCGAACTCCCGCTGAAGATCCCGGAGCAGGTGCAGGATCTGGGCCTGGATGGTCACATCCAGAGCCGTCGTGGGCTCGTCGGCAATCAGCAGTTCCGGCTCGTTCATCAGGGCCATGGCGATCATCACTCTCTGGCGCTGACCTCCGGAGAGTTCATGGGGGTACTGCTTGAGACGGCTGGCCGGATCGGGCAGGCCAACCCTCTCCAGCAGGTAGATCGCCCTTTTCTCTGCCTCGGAATCTGACACCTTGCGGTGCAGAGTCATGGTTTCCTTCAGTTGCCGTCCGATGGAGTACACCGGGTTCAGACTGGTCATCGGCTCCTGGAAAATCATGCCGATACGCTGGCCCCGGATCTTGCTGGCCAACTCCCGCTCGGTGGCGTGAGTCAGGTCACTGCCATCGAAGTCGATACAGGAGGCCTGGCGTCTTGCGGCGGGTGGCAAAAGGTTCATCAACGCAAGTGCGGTCATGGATTTGCCGGAGCCGGACTCACCCACAATACCCAGGGTTTCCCCGCGATTGAGTTCCAGGCTGATACCACGAACCGCGTGCAGCGTACTGGAATCGGTCGGAATATCGACTGACAGATCCTGGATATCCAGAATGGATGCCGTGCTCATATCAATTCCTCCGATTGGTAACGGTCACGTCCCGCACACCATCGCCCAGCAGGTTGATGGCAATAACGAGAATGAACAGTGAGATGCCTGGCAGGATGACCAGCCATGGCTGGAAGAACATCGCCTGCTTGCCTTCGGCGATCATCAGGCCCCAGGACGGAATGGGCGACGGAATACCAAGGCCGAGAAATGACAGGGTGGCCTCGTTCAGGATGGCCACAGCCACCTCGAGGGTGAAAATCACCATGATCTGGTTCACCAGGTTCGGCAGCACCTCCTTGACCGCAATCTGGAACTTGCTGCACCCCATGGCTTGTGCGGCTGCAACAAAGTCCAGCTCGCGCAGCCGGAGCGTCGCCGACCGTGTAACCACCAGATAGAACACCCAGTGGGTCGCACCAATCACAAAGATCACCACCGTGATTGACTGGCCGATTACGAACACCAGCGCCATGATCAGCAGCAGGCTGGGTACCGCCAGCTGGCAGGTCACCAGGAAGTTCACTGCCTGGTCCAGCCAGCCACCGAAGTATCCCGCGATGAGACCAAGAGTGACACCTATGATCATGCCGATGGTGGCGGCACCTATGCCGATGGTCATGGAAATACGCGCGCCGTAGATGATTCGGCTGAGGTAATCCCGGCCAAGATGATCAGTACCCAGAAGGTATTCCCAACTGCCACCCTCAACCCAGACCGGTGGCAACATGCGCATCGGCAGGTTCTGAAGGTATGGATCGTGGGGCGCCAGCCAGGGAGCAAACAGGGCAAACACAGCCATCACCAGCAGAATGCCGAAACCAATTTTCAGGCCGTAATGGCTGCGGGCACGCTTCAGGGCGGCCATGGTCGGACTCAGGCCAAGGCCCGCCTCTTCCGAATCGATGCGAGATTCGTCGGCGGTCAGTTCAGACGGATTCATAGTGTTTCTAGCAGTCATGGTTCACCCCATCCGAATCCGTGGGTCAAGCCAGGCGTTGATCAGATCAGCCGCCAGCGTGAGCAGTACAAAAGTCAGTACAAAGATCAGGATCAGAGACTGAACCGTTGGAATGTCCGAGTTGAAAATGGACTCCACGGCAAGGCGGCCGAGGCCATTCATGCTGAATACTGATTCGGTGACCACCGAACCACCCAGCTTGTGGCCAAGCTGCACCGCCAACACACTGACGATGGGCAACAACGCGTTGCGCATGGCCTGTTGAAGAATCAGCCGGTAACCCACGAAGCCCTTGGCGCGAGCGGTGCGAATGTAATCCGAGGAGAGCACGTCCAGCAGCCCCGTTCGGGTCAGACGCATCACCGCGGGAACCGAACTGGCGCCAAGCACCAGGGCAGGCAGTACGTAGTGTTTCCAGGTGGCATCGCCAGACACCGGGAAGATGGGAAAGGTCACCGAAAACAGGATGATCAGCATCAGGCCCAGCCAGAAGTTCGGAATGGCCTGGGCCGATACCGCCGTCGATAGTGCAAAACGGTCAACCCAACTGTTGGGCTTCAGGGCGGCACTGATCCCCAGCGGGAGGGCAATCAGGATGGTGACACCCAATGCCGAAAGCGCCAGCACAATGGTGACTTTGGCGTGCTCCTTGATCAGCTCGACCACTGGCTGCTTCCAGAAGTAGCTCTGGCCAAAATCACCCTGAAGGGCACTGCCCAGCCAATCCCCGTACTGGACAGATACGGGCCGATCAAAGCCGTACTGCTCGCGGATGTCGTCAACCATCTCCTGGGGCGCATCTTCACCGGCAATGGTCTGGGCCGGATCCGTTGCGAAGTGGAACAGTGCGAAGGTGCCAAAAGACACGGTAAGCGCTACCAGCAGGGCCATCAGCCCGCGTCGAAGGATATAGTTAAGCATTATTGGTCGCTCCAGCTGGCTTGCCAGAAACGTGGAACGCCGTCTTTGGGAACCGGGAACTCAAGCCCCGGCGACAGCAGGTAGTTTTGGCTATAGGAAAACATTGGAACCCAGTAGGCCTGTTCGGCGATGCGATTCAGGGCCTCCCGGTACAGGCGTTCGCGTTGGCGGCGATCAATGGTGCGTTCTGCCGCCAATACGGTTTCCGCCAGTTCTTTGTCATCGGTGTAGTTGCGGGCAGAACCAGCGGCAAAATGGACCCCGGTGGAGGCAGAGGCATCGGCAGTACCGCCACTGCCATAGGAGGCGAAGAAGGCTTCCATATCTTTGTCGTTCCGCACTTTGGCGAACACATTAAGCTTCACAAACCGCAGATCAACGTCCAGACCGATAGCCTTCAGGTCGCTCACCACTGCCTCGGCAATGATCTTCTCGCGGTAGGCCCAGAGCTTGAAGGAAAAGCCGTTGGGGTAGCCGGCCTCTTCAAGGAGCTGTTTCGCCTTTTCAGGGTTGTAGGGATAGACAGGCCCGTCCGCATTGCAGCCAAACTGCCGCGGGTGACAGGCGTAGGGAACCACCTCCGCGCTTCCTCGCACCAGGTAACGGGTGATCTCCTCGCGGTTGATGGCGTGATTGATTGCCCGGCGTACCTTCAGGTTGGTAAACGGGCTGTCCGGGTCTGAAAAGCCGGCAGCGTCCAGGGTAATGTAGCCAATGCGGATATCGTTGCCTTCCTTACGTTCCACGCCCGGAAGGTGGCTGATGTTATCGGCCACATCCGGTGGCACGCCCATCATCATGTCGATACCGCCGCTGAGCAGCTCTGCCTGCTGGGTTCCCTGGTCGGGAATCACCCGGAACACCATGGTTTCAATGGCCGGATTGGCTTTCGGGCTGGCCTGATAGTAATCCTCGAACCGCTCGATAACGATTTCGCGGCCTGCGCTGAACTCTTTGATCCTGTAGGGGCCAATGCCGTTGAGCGGCCGATCTTCGGCTGCGTTATCCATGCCATCGGCGCCCTCGTATGTACCTTCCTTGCGCACCGGAATACTGATCGCCATGTCCCGCAGCGCCATTGGATAAGGTAGATGAAGGTTAAAGCGCACCGTTCGAGGCCCGGTTTTCTCGACACTCTCAAGCCACGACTGAATCACCGGCCCACGGCTGGTGTCTGACTCTTCATCTAGCACCCACTCAAAGGTATAAACCACATCATCGGCAGTCAGTTTGCTGCCATCGTGGAAATGCACATCATCCCGAACGGTGACATCCAGCGTGGTTTCGTCGACCCATTCATAGGATTCAGCGGCCAGTGGCTCAAACTCGAGGGAGTCGGGGTTCACGTAGAACAGACCGTCGTCGGTCAGGCGGGAAAGAATCAGGCCTTCGCGCTGGATCGAGTACAAACGGTCCACGGTGGTCAGTGGCTTTTCAAACGCAACCACCAGCGTATTGTCATCCTTGCCCGCGCTTGCGCACACCGGCAGCAGGCCAGCGACGACCGCGCTTATCAGTCGATTCTTGAATGGCGCCGGGGTCCGGGTCCTCATCTCTCCTCCTGATTGTCATTATTTGGAGAATCTGATCAGCCCACCCTGGCAAGGTTCATCGACGGGCGATCATTGAATGAGGCCAGTCTAGGTAGGGTGAATTGATTTTAAAATTGAATATAAGTCATATTTCTATGCAATTAATGCATCCTTAGTCAGCGTCGCCTGTCATCACGGCATGTTCACCCAGAGACTCACTAACCTGGTCACTCAGGCAACGAACCAGGCTCTTGGTCGCTGGTGTCTCTTCAAAGCCCGGCGGAAAAAGCAGAACAAACTGCAGTCTGTAGGAGGGGTTCAGTGGCAACAGGCTGTATCGGCTCTCGTCCACCGCCAATGCTGCCAGCCGGTCAATAATGGTTACCCCCAGCCCTTCGACCACCATCTGGCAAGCCAGCACGCTGGAGGTTGTCTCGATTTTGCAGGAGAGCTCTACACCAGCGGAATGGAAGATTTCTTCCATCTGAAAGCGAGGGCGCAGTCCCGGTGCCAAAGCAATGATGTCGTGTTCCGCCATCTGCTCGGCAGTAACCGATTCGAGCAGCTCCAGCGGATGCCCTTTCGGCACCATCACCATGGCATCGGTATCAAAGAAGGGCCGCTGGATCACCGACGGGTGGTTACAAGGCCTGGTCAGAGCCACTGCAATGTCGTAGTGCCTGCCAGCGACCCACTGCTCGATATCACGATGCCCACGAACGTCTACACTGAAACGTTGTTCGGGATTTTCCGCCACGAAACGGGCAAGCGCCGGCGAAACGAGGCTGTTGGCCAGGCGGGCCAACGCCACAATGCGAAGGGTGCGAGTACCACCATCCTTGATCTCCTGCACGATGCGGGGCAGGTCATCAAGATTGGCAAGAATTTTTTCGGCCTCCCGATAAAATTCCTTACCCTCCGGGGTAAGTACCAGACGGCGCTTTTCCCGCTTGAACAGCTTGAGCTTCAGTTCGTCCTCCAGCGTCGAGATAAGACGACTGGTGGCTGGCTGGCTCAGGTTCATCACATCCGCGGCCGCTACCAAGGAGCCGTGAATTACCACCGCACGGAAGCACCTCAACTTTTTGATATTCATGTTGATCTCCGGATCAGATGCAGAAAACGCATATATCTATCTAATGTTTTCAATTTACATAGGTATCAACTGTAGCCGATAAAAGGGGTGTCAACACAGGAAACGCCACTGAGCAATCAGTACAAAACAAAAACCGGAGGCAATATGAGGTTTTCAAAAACGCTGCTGGCGGCTGGGGTTTTCAGCATTGCAGCATCCCCGGCATCGGCCCTTGAGGTGGAAGTAGGTGGCCAGGTCAACCGGGCGATCATGTACGCGAAAGACGGTTACAACGCGAACGAACTGGGACTGGGTTCCGACACCGAGATCTATCATGTGGACAACCGCAACAGCCCCACCCGATTCAATATTGGCGGCACCCAGCGCATTATCGATGGTTGGACCGCTGGTGCACTGATCGAAGTGGGCGTATTCGCCAACGCATCCAATGATGTCGATCCCGCCCAGAAGAATACCGGCCCGGAAGTCGATGAGCGGATCACCGATGCCTTTCTCGATACGCCCTATGGCAAGCTGACCGTAGGCCTTGGCGAAGGCGCCGCCTACAACGCCGGGCGCCGTGACTATTCCGGCACGGGCGTGATCAGTTTCCGCAACCCCAGCCTGATTGGGGGTGAACTCAGGTTTGCCCTTGAACCCTTCCCGGCATCGTTCCGCTCAAGGCCGAACAGAACGCCCCCGGAAACCAATCCTTTTGACGAAGCCAACCCGTTTGGCAACGAAGTCAGCATTTCAGGAAGCATTCGGGATTACAATTTCGAAGGCCGCCACAACCGAATCCGGTACGACACTCCGCGAATAGGCCCGGTAACCATTTCCGTGAGTGCAGGCCATGACGGCAGCGACGGCCAGGATTCCATCCTCCAGATGGGTGTCAAATCCGGCCTGCGGGTTCCCGGTGGCCGGATGCTGATTGGCGCCGGTTACTCTCGCTCAACCCAGAACATCGACAACCTGAGCAGTGACGGGCCCGATGTGAACACCTATGGCGGCTCTGTTTCTTACTTCCACAGTGACACCGGCCTGAACCTGTCACTGGCTGCCGTGAACCGCGCGGAGAAACTGACGCCGGAAGAGGCAACTGACACCTTCGACGCCACGGATACAGAGCTTGGACAGTTTCGCTATGTAAAGCTGGGGTATCGCCCCAACCGGACGCACGCGTTCGACATCCATTACGGCGAAACCCGGGACAGGAATAAAAACGACGAGAAAGGGTCTGTTATTGGCGTCGGTTACGTGTTCAGCCCAACCGACCTGTTTGACGCCTACGCGGGCGCAAAAATCCATAGCCACGAGCGGGCCGAATGGTGCACCACCTCTGGCAATACCTGTTATTCGCCAGAGTACAAAGACATCATTCTGGTAACGACCGGCTTACGAGTGAAGTTCTAGAACACTCCACGCAACGTCATTGTTGTGGTCTTTTGCCCCTGCGCTGCAGGGGCTTTTTTGGTAAATAGAAATCCAGATCTTCCTGCGCTTTGAGCACATCCCGCATCCTGACCGGGTCGTCCCGATCACCGCCAAGCTAGGTGCGGCGTTTCATGGGCGCGCTGTCCCGGAACAGATTTGACTGGCATAGATAAGAGGCTTGTCCGTTCATCCTCGCAGTCTGTAAAAGGGCTCGAGAACCGGCTTCAGGCCTTTTGCGTCGTCAATAAACAGCTGTAGATGAGGGAATGGAATCTCAATACCGGCTGCGTCCAGCGCCTCTTTCATCTGCTCCAGAATATCGGCCATGATTCTGGGCCGCACATCCAGGTTATCAGGCGTAATCCACACTTTGATTTCAAGGTTTACCGAAGAATCACCGAGGCTCTTGAGCAGAACACGGGGTTCCATACCAGCGCCCTGCAAAACTTCGGGATGCGACAGCAAAACCGGCATAAGGACTTCCCTCGCCGCCTTCGCAGATTCCTTGTAGGCAATTCCCACCGGAATATTCAGGCGTGTCACACCCTCCGCGCTGTAATTGATGATATCCGTGGAGGCAACACTGTCGTTTGGGATCATTGTGAAGATATTATCCCGGGTTCGCAGCCAGGTGGTTCGCAAGGCAATCTTCACCACCTTGCCCTCCTGTCCGTTGATGGTAACCCAGTCACCGATCCGAAAAGGCCGCTCAATCAGCAAGGTGATACCGGCAATGAAATTGGAGAGCGTAGATTGCGCTGCAAAGCCGACCGCAATACCGACGATGCCCAGACCGGCAATGATAGACACCACATCAAAGCCGAACTGGGCGAGCACCGTTACCACCGCAAGCGTTGCGGCGATAACCGCAAACAGATTCTCGACCAGTTGCCGGATGGAAGGATCCATTCGATAGCGTGAAGTGCCTTCCTTGATCAGCCGCCGGAAAATTACCCAGACCACGTAGAAACCGAGGACCATGAAACCCGCCCTCGCCATTGCCTTGAGAACCTCGGGAGAAACCCCGAATTGCGCAAGGATAACCAGGAGCGCACCCAACCCGGCGAGATAGCGCAGGCCGCTGCGCATCTGGGCGTAAAGAGGGGTCTTGGTTCGCCGCTCACCCAGACACAGCCTGATGACAGTTATCAGAACCAGATAAACGCCCAGGAATACGACAAGGTAGATTAAAGAAACCAGCAACTGACCAAGTATCTCTACCAGCAACGCTCCCCAGTCGAGATTCTCGCCTGACACCGCCTGAAAGGCATCGCCAAGATTACGACGGAGCTGCTCAATCAAATCTGCACCGAATGATTCAACCATGATTTGCCTGTTCCTCACGCAATTTCACCCGAACGCTCTTCCTATGAATCCTCTGGTTGAGTGCGAGCAATAAGAAATCTTTTCTCTCTGTCGATAACAAGTGTGGCCCGTGCCGGCATAATCTGCCATCCGTGGTGGGTCAGGAATGACTTAAGAGCCCTCAAGCAAAATGCCGCAGGCTACGGTCACTGCGCCCCAACAAACCCGCTAGCTGCTGACCAGTCTCGCGTATAGATCACCGGAGGCAATATCGGTGGCGCCGCTCGCCAGCCATCGTCGAATCTGGTCGGCACTTTGCCAAGCGGGCCAGAGAAAGCTCCGCTGCTCCCCCTCGATGGCATTGAATTTGTACTCCCCCAACCGCTCCAGCTCCTTGAGGCATAGGATTGCCTGATCCAGGGCACCGGATACAAATTCAAAAGACAGTGCCGGCACTGGGCAGGTCAGTCCCGCCAGCACCTCTGGCTCAAATCCTTCCACGTCAATCTTGCAGAAATCAGGAACGCCGTATCGGGCGATCATTTCATCCAGGGTTATTACCTCCACCGTAATGGCTCGCTCCCATTGGATCTTTCGAAAGCCCGGAGCACGGGTTTTCAGGGTCTCCCGCCAACCAGCGGCAAGCGACGACACGGATGGAGTGCGATAGCTCAAGGCCATTTCCGCTGCCCCGGGCTGGCTTCCGACGGCTTCGGTCAGGAATACAACGCGCTCCTTGCGAGTGACCAACCTGCGAAGCCAGAGCATCATGCCCGGATTGGGCTCGACGGCGACCACGGTTGCCCCCAGACCCACAAAAGCCATTGTGCGGTCGCCAAGGTGCGCGCCAAGGTCGAACACCAGATCACCATTGTGAACAAACTGGCTGTAAAGCGCCTGCAGAGGTTTCTGCCGGCCTGGCCTTTGGTAGATAACCAGGGATCTTGCCAATCCCTGGATACGTTTCAGTTGTTCTACGATCCGTTGAGTCATTGGCGCTATGGTCGCCTTTGGGTTTTACCAGGCACCAACCACATAACCAAGCTTCTCCGGCAACCACAACGCAATGCCCGGCATCAGCATCACCAACAATAGGCTTGAGGCCATGGCCGCAATAAAGACCAGCGACCAGCCTATGGTGTGTTCCAGGCGGATATTCGCAATGCGAGTGGTGACCATCAGGTTAACGGCAACCGGTGGTGTGAACTGTCCGATGGCGATGTTCATCGCCAGCAGGATGCCAAACCAGATCGGGTTCCAGCCGAAATGATTCATCAACGGCAGCACGATGGGGATTAGGATCAGGTAGATGGAAATCGCATCCAGCAACATGCCGGCAATGAGTACCAGAATCATCACCAGGCCCAGCAGCACCCAGCCGTTCTCGGATAGAGAAAGCAGTCCATCAGCCAGATGCTGGAAGGTACCCAAGGTGGTGCCCGCCCAGGCGAAAATGCCGGCCAGCGCAATGATAAACATTACCACGCCAGAGGTAACGGCCGCTTCGGTCATCAGATTCCACAGGTCCCGGAGGCCCAGATTCCGGTACAGCAGGCAACCGACAAGCACCCCGTAGGTCACCGCAACGACGGCGGCTTCCGTGGGTGTGAACAGCCCCGAACGAAGCCCGCCGAGAATGATCACCGGCGCAAACAGTGCCGGCAGGGCGGCCTTGAAGCTCGACCATAACGGCGGGCGTTCCACCGTTTCCGGGTCTTCCCAACGATACTTCCTGGAAAAATACAATGCTGGCGCCAGCAGGGACACGCCCGCCAGGATGCCGGGAAACAGCCCGGCGGCAAACAGCGCCCGAAGATCAACCCCGGGCACCACTATGGAATAGAGAATCAGAGCTATGGAGGGTGGGATCAGAATCGCCGTTGAGGAAGAAGCGGCAATCAGGGACGCCGAGAACGGCTGCGGGTACCCCGCCTTCTTCATGCTCGGCAACATCACCATCGCCACCGCTGCCGCATCGGCAGGGCCCGAGCCGCTCATGCCACCCATGATCAGACACACCAGCACCGCAACCACTGTCAGCCCACCGTGCCGGGGGCCAATAATCGCCTGGGCGAAACGAACCAGACTGGCAGCCACACCCGCCCGCTCGAAAATCAGACCCGTCAGAATAAACAGGGGAATAGCAATCAGCGGATATTTGGCAACGCTGTTATACGTGTTGGTCCCGAATGTGCCCAGCATGGCCGGCGGCAGTCCAGCCACAATACCGACAACACCGCCGACACCCAGCGCAATGGCCACGGGTACGCCAATCACCAGAGCCAGCAGGAAGCTGGCAATCATCAACAGATCAGGACTCATGAATCGCCTCCGGATCTGTCTTGCCTCGCAGCCGGTCGACCAGGTTTTGGGTCATGCGAATGATAATGGCCACGGACAATAGCGGCAGCCAGATCACGTAGATCCAGTTGGGCAGCCCCAGCCCTGGTGATAGGGATTCCCACTGGTATTCCTGCCAGGCGAACGTGCTGCCAAACCAGGTCATAATACCCACAACGGTCACTCCGGCCAGCCACTGCACCACAAAAACCAACTTGCGCCCCCACGGTGGAAGGTAGTGCTCAACCAACTCGATGCGGATGTGTTGGTTGTGGCGTGCAGCCACCGCCGCCCCGGCAAAAGTCAGCACCACCAGGAGGAACACCGAGAATTCCTCGGTAAAAGCAAAGGATGCATCCGTCGCATAGCGGACGATCACATTTCCCAGGCTGATCCCACAGATCGCAATCAGCGCAATGGTGGCCAGCCAGGCCTCAGGGCGAAACTTCGGAGAACGGGACGGCATGGTAACTCCGTTAAGGAACAGGCGCCCGCCGATAATGGCGGGCGCAGGGACAGGTCTGACTTACTGGCTACGGTTAGCTACCGCGTCCTGAGCCTGCTGGATGAGATCTTCGCCAATACGCGACGACCATTTGCCATAAACGGACTGTGTAGCTTCTTTGAAGGCTTCCCGCTGTTCCGGCGTCAGCTCGGTCACTTCCACACCACGCTCCTTGATGGCCGCCAAAGTTGCGTCCACCTCGCCACGGGATTTTTTGATCTCCCACTGGCCGGCATCAATCGCCGCCTGCTTCAGCAGGGCCTGATCTTCCTCGGAGAACTGGTCCCACACCTGGTTGCTGACGGCAAACACCAGCGGATCCGCCATGTAGTGCCAGCGAGTCAGGTATTTCTGACCAACCTGATCGATACGTGCCACATCAAACACCGACAGCGGGTTTTCCTGCCCATCCACGGCACCGGTGGTCAAGGCGGGCTTTGCGTCGGCCCAGCTCATCTGGGTGGGGTTGGCGCCCAGAGCGGTAAATGTATCCTGGAACAGCGGAGAGCCCACAACTCGGATCTTCAGGCCGTCCAGGTCCGCCGGCTCATCAATGGTCAGCTTGGAATTGGATAACTCGCGGAAGCCGTTCTCCCCCCAGGCCAGCGGGGTAACACCGCGCTTCTTGATGGCAGCGAAGATCGCCTCGCCCGCGTCACCCTGGGTAATGGCATCAATGGCCGCGTAATCGGGCATCAGGAACGGCAGGGAGAACAGGTTCAGTTCCGGCACTTGGGGCGACCAGTTGATGGTAGAACCAACCGCCATGTCGATCAGCCCGGAACGCATGGCGGAAAACTCCTTGGTCTGGTCGCCGGCGACCAGCTGGGAGTTGCTGTAAATCTTCATGTTGATGCGCCCGTCAGAGCGCTCTCTCACCAACTCCACCCATTTGTCAGCCGCCTGGCCCCAGGGAAAGGCAGACGGGAGAACTGTTGAAACGGTGTATTCATCCTTGTACTCGGCGTGAGAAGCCCCACTGAACAGGAAAGTAGCCGTCACAGCGGCAGCCAGAAATGTACGACGTTTCGACATAACGAATTCCTTCTTATTGGAGTTGTTCCGATCGCCAAACGGCAATCAGGCAGCGGACCGCCCCCGGATTATAGAAACAGCGATACCGGGAGGCAACGGATACAACTATTCCGCCAGCCACTCCCGAAACCACTCCTCCCGGAGATCCACGGTCTGGGAATACCCAGTGGTGATCCCGGATAACCGCGTTGTCCATATGGGAAGGAGCCGTTGGCATATAAGGTCGCATGGGCACCCCCGCATCGGTGTGCAGGCCTACCCTTTTCTGAGCAGACTTCCTGGCCGGGCCGTAACTGATCAGGCTGGCCTGCGCCGCCATGTTTTCCGCCCGGGTGGCGAACGCAATGAAGTCCGCAGCCTGTTCCGCCTGGTGCGTCTCACGAACAATGGTCCAGCTGTTGAACCCGATCAGTTGGCCATCCCAGATCACTGAAATGGGCGCGTTTTCCATGGCCCGGGCATGAAAGAAGCGGCCGTTATAGCCAGTCGCCATGGTCGCCTGACCACTGGTCAGTAAGTCCACCGGTTCCTGCCCGCGGGTCCACCAGATGATGGAATCCCGTATCTCGTCCAACCTTCGGGCGGCCAGCTCAAGCCCCCGTCGTGTACTGAGCAAATCGTAGAGTTGCTCGCGAGGCACCGATAGTGACAACAGTGCCCATTCAAGTAAGCCAACCGGTGATTTACGCAACGCCCGTTTGCCCGGAAAGGTTTCCAGATCGAAAAAATCTTCCACACTGTCTGGCTTCACACCGGGAAAGGCCCTGTCATCGAAGGCGATAACGGTGGAGAACACGATCTGGGTGACAAAGCAGCGATGGATTGCGCCATCCATGAAGTCCTCCTCCGGCGGAGTGCCGTCCGGTGCCGGCTCAAGAATGTTCGCATCGATGGGTGCCAGCAGCCCCGCTTCGCACGCTGCGCTGGCATCGGACTGGATCATGTCGACGATATCCCATTCCACCTCGCCACTGGCAAGATGCTCCCGAAGGACCTCTATGCCGCCGTCGTAATGCACGGTTTCGATCGGAATCCCGGTGGCTTCAGTATACGGATCAAAGTAGGCCCGGCGCTGGCTTCTCTCATAAGAACCGCCCCAGGTTGCCACAGTCAGCGCCTCTGGCCCCTCCTGCTCGCTTTGGGCCTGCAATACAGCCGGGGCCGACAGAATACTAGCCACGATGAGAAACAGAGACATCGGGCTACGCCGCTTCATTTTCTTCCTCCCGCAGATCGTGCACGATTTCCAGGTAGGCCCGTATAACGGCTTCCTCAGGAACAACGCCCAACAGTTCACCCTTGCGACTCACCAACGGAACAGCCTCACCCAGAAAGCCTCTCAGCAGCTCCATGGACTTCCACACGGAGGTTTCTTCATCAAAACGGGTAAACGAGCGAATCATTGCCTCCGTCGCTGGTGTTTTCGCCGCGCTGTTCACAACCCCCTGCAGCCGGATGACGCCAAGCAGCCTTCCCTGCCCGTCGACTACCATGGCTTCGGCACGGCCCTCTCTCACCAGACGCTGACAAACCTCCCCCACGGTGTTCTGATCGAGCGCGGTCGTGTATTCGGAAGACAAGTAATCCCTGATCCGGTGGGTTTGCAAAATGGCCTTATCCCGCCCCAGTGACAGATCAAATCCCCGGGCGCGAAGCTGCAGGTCGAACAGCGAGCGCCCGATCACCCGGTAGGAGATAAGATTGGCGAAGACCACCGAGACCATGGCAGCGATGGTCAGGTCGTAACTTCGGGTCAGCTCGAATACGATCAGAATGGTGGTCAATGGCGCCCCTATCACAGAGCTGGCTAACGCCATCATGCCGCATATGGCATAAACGACGAGGCCGGAGTGTGGCACCGGCACCAGGTAAGGCAGTGCCAGCCCGTAGAACGCGCCGAACAGAATGCCGATCAACAACGCGGGGCTGAACACGCCACCGATAAAACCAAAACCGATGCAAAGAGCAGTCACCACTAGCTTGGCCATGATGATCAGTCCCAGTTCGCCAATACCAAAGGCGCCTTCGATGGTGGCAAACCGAAGGGTTTCCTGGCCAATCCCCAGCACCTCCGGTATCCACAGGGCAACCATGCCCAACAGAAGGCCGGCGACAGCGGGGCGCGCCCAGGGCACTCCTATGTAGTGCCGCGAGATGCTCGCGCTCGCCCGGAGCAGACGCATGAACACCCAGGCCAGCCCGGCACAAAACACGCCTTCCAGAGCAAAGAAAACAAACTCGTAGCTGTGCTCCACGCGATCGAAATTCACCAGGAACAGGGCTGGGCGATCGAAGATCACATTGGCAACAACGTACCCAGTAGCCGCTGCGACGGTAACCGGTGCAAAGGCACGGAGTGAGTAATGGCGGAGAATCACCTCATGGGCGAACACCAGCCCCGCAATGGGGGCGTTGAAAGCAGTCGAAATTGCCGCCGCAACCCCGCAGGCGATTGCAATGGAGCGCTGATGACGGAGGTTCAGTCGTAATTGCCCGGCCAGATTACCGAACATCGCACCCAGGTACACCAGAGGACCGTACTGGCCGACCGATGCCCCACTGCCCAGAGAAACCAGGGCCGCCAGAGTAGAAACCAGGCCACTTCTGAATCCCGGTGCAGCACCGCTAGTCTGTGCCGCCAGTATCGCATCCGGCGGTGCCAGGCCACGCTTCTCCCGCACCAGAAAATGAACCAGCAAGCCAACAACCAACCCACCGGCGGCAGGCACAAGGAGCGTTGCAGCCGCCACCAGCGTTGGCCGGTCTTCCGCCAGCACGCGGGCGTAGGGGGAGATCAGAAGCCGTTCATTCAAATAATGCACGGCATCAACAAAGCCGATCGCCGCCAGCGAAGCCGCACCGCCAACTACAATGGCCACCAGAGTCACGGTGCTGATCTGATAAAAAATCTGCGCAACACCTTTACTGTCCATAAGACAAGTAAAGGTGTAATTGGCAATCTACTCAAATGTCAGCGCCAATGGTCCGCTCAATGCCCTTGAAATCTCAAGCTTCAACCTCAGCACTTCCTATAGCGCAAGGTGTAAAGGCTCCAATTCATTGTATCTTGAACAAAAGGAGGCGTTATGAAACGCAACGCAAGCGCGCATTGGGAAGGCAGTCTGAAAGACGGTAAAGGTACGGTTTCAACAGAGAGTGGAGTGCTTTCGGAACAGCAGTATTCATTCAAGACACGTTTCGAGGATGGCACTGGAACCAACCCGGAAGAACTTCTTGGGGCGGCCCATGCCGGCTGTTTTTCCATGGCGCTGTCGATGGTGCTGGGTGAATCCGATCATGTGCCTGACAGCATTGACACCAAGGCCAGTGTAACCCTGAGTGAGGAAAGCGGCGGTTTCGAAATCTCGGCCATCCATTTTGACGTGACGGCCAAGATTCCAGGAATTGACCAATCGAAATTTCTTGAGGCAGCTAATACCGCCAAGATGAACTGCCCGGTGTCAAAAGCCTTGAAATCAGACATCACCATGGACATTCATCTGGAGAACTAGCCGGTACTTTTCTTGAGCGGATCACAGAAGTTTCGTTCGGGCCTAGCCATGGGGAAATGTTGCTTTACCCTGCAAAAGAAGCAGCCGTTTCCCCATCGCCATGGCTATTATCCGAATCAACTCGAAAAACCGATTTACCACGGCCGCTTGGGATCAAACTCATTTGCCACTTTTCAGGTTGATCTGCTTCGAACTCTGATAGGCAGCCTGCCCACTTTTCCCCTTGCCCACAAACTCAACAGACCCACCTGACTTCAAAAAGGCAGCGGTCTGCTCTTCAATCATTGCGGACGTTAATGTCACTTTTTCGGGCTTCTTGCTCATGATGATATCCAGATTAGAGTCGGCTTGATTACCGACATCGGCCCTCTATCGTACCTGAAATGGCGAAAATTTGTTCGGTTCCTTAAGATCACCTGTGGCAAGCGCGTTGATTCCGCCTGCGCTAGTATCATTCCATGCAACCAAATCTACTGAAGGACTTTACTGTATGGAAACAGCCGACATCTTCCTGGCACTGCTGTTCGGCTGCATCGGTTTCGGGTATTTCATGTACGGGAGGCGCACGAAAAATATGGTCACCCGATACTGCGGCATTGCCATGATCCTTTATCCCTATTTGGCCAGCAGCGTCTGGGAGATGGTTGCCGTAGGTGTGGGGCTGATGGTTGTGCCGCGGTTTGTCGAGCTCTGATGGAGGCGAATCATGGCTAGATCTGACAATTGGTCGCAAAAGGTAACTGAATCCAGCGACGCTTTGGACCTCGAGAGTGGCGTATTCTCGCTCGAAGACCCGAAAGAAATCGCTATGTCACTGAAGAAGTCTGCTGAAGACAGTAACCGACGAAAATCGGATCCCTACCGGTCTGCCATGTCCATGCTGACCTTCTACATCAATCGTGCGGGAAAACAACTCTCAGCCGAGCAAAAAGACCGGCTGGAGGCCGCCAAGGATGAATTGCGAGCTCTGTTCGGAAAGACTCGCAAAAACCCCTAACGTCAAGGTCAGAACACCCCTGTCTCCGCCAACTGCCGAATAATCTGAATCGTCTCAATGTCTGTGGCTACATAGGCCTGTTCAAGATACTGGTCATAGGGCATCGAATCACCGCGGTTTTCGATGCTCGCTGTTTCATACCGGAAACGGACAAACAGTGATGCCGGCTCAGGCTCTTCAATATCCATAACGAGTGTTGCAGAAGGAAGGGTCGCCGTTGGCTGAGTCCGGTACTCTATCCTGGCTTCATGCCAGAAGGTGACCTCATCGACCACCTGCAGCCCCGGCAGTTGAAGGCTACGCTTCAGGTAAGCCGGCCCCTGGTCCAGAATCTCATAATCATCCACACCAACGAGGAACTTGTCCGGGCGCCGGGCCCTGAGCACCAGTCCCTCCCACACCTGGAATCGGGTCAGAACCGGTAGCTCTGGCTCAGTCAGGTCGTTTATCTGAATGATATGCTCAAACGTCATCTGGCCTCCTGCTGGGTGCTTTACACGCCACTGTGCCAGCCCTTTCACTACTACGGAACCCGCGTATAAGCTTCCCTGACCTTGATCATCGCAATCCTGGAATCGTCTGGTTCCAGCCCGTTCTTGTTCAATTGCGCAATCACCATTCGGCCCACGCTGGGGCATTGCGAACGGGGAATCTTATGCTTCACAAAAATATCTGCGATGGCCTGCGGCGCCGGATCCCGGTTTGATTTGAACAGTGCGCCTATTTCCGAAGCACAGGCCTGTTCTACAGGGTCAACATTGTTTTTACTTCGCCAGACCAGAAACGCGACTATAAGAACGAAGATTCCACCGATCACAAACTGCATTACACTCTCCCGTCTTAATATTGCGTCTAGCCTGTGCAGGATGTGTTTAACTACAACCTGACATTACCAGAGGATAGACTTTCGTGACCTCGAAGTCCTGGGCAAGCCATTTGCGCCCTCATAAAATACCGTTTCGGCGTCGATTCGCCCGAGCTTCCGTCGCCCTTATCTTCCGAACAGCAGATAGCGGCGGCAAGGAGTTGCTCTTTATCCAGCGGGCCCGTCGGGAGGGCGACCCCTGGTCTGGCGACATGGCTTTTCCAGGCGGCCGCCTGCAACCGGAAGATGACTCTACCCGTGCTGCCGCAGAGCGGGAAACGCTGGAAGAAACCGGCATGGATCTGAGGCGCCACGGCCGCTTTCAGACCCGGCTATCAGATCTGATCACCCGACATCACAATCGCTGGCGCCCGATGGTGGTTACCCCCTACGTGTTCGAGTGGCGGGGATCAAAGTTGGTCTCGCCCAACCATGAAGTCGAGCGGGTCGTCTGGGTACCCATGGACTACCTCGCTGCCGGCGAAAACCAGGGGCGGCTTCCCTGGCGCACACCTCTCGGCACCCTGAACATGCCCTGTTGCCGCTATCAGGATGCCTGCATTTGGGGGCTGAGCTACAGCATGTTGCAGGAGTTGCTGGCGACGAGTATCAACGCAAGGTCAGAAATACCCCAGTAACCTGCCGAGAATCAGTACGCTGATCCAGACACCCAAGGAAAGCAACCCCCCTGCCCTGAGGGCCAGAGGCATGGAAGACTCCATCGGGAGGCTTCGTATATTCTGGCGTTTCATCATCCGCCCCAGAGTGAACGCGTTCAACACGCCCAACACGACAAGCCCCATTTTCGCCTGGAACAGCGGAGATCTGGCGTAGTCTGCGGCCGCGGTGGCGAACAATAGCGCCCCACAAACAACCGCCAGCGCCAGGCCAATCGCGGCTGTAACGCGGAGCACGTCGACAAACACCATCACCGGATAGGCCCGCCAAAACCCCAGCAGGCGCAAATCCAGCGGCACGATGCTTCCCACCAGTAAGGAAATCCCGAGAATGTGCCCGGCGTTTACCAGCGGGTACATGAACGTGGAATTGCGCAGGGCTGAGACCAAGGCCAGATTTTCGACGGAGACCAGCGCTTGCTCAATCATCCCTGGGTTCAGGAAGCCCGGCCGGGGTACAGATCGTAATCTTTTCCGTCGATCACAACCCGTTCAGCCTTCACCAATCGTTCGCCCTCTTTGGCGGAGCGGTGGCCATGCACGGTCAATTCCCGGCCCTGGCTCAACATTTCCTTGGTGAGCCCAACGCGGTCGTTGCGCCAGGGCTGGCCGACCTCCACAACCCAATCCTCGCCATTCACCCTTAAAGTTACCTCGCCATGGGGATTGCCAAGGCGTACTGACTGAATGACTCCAGTAATTTCAAATTCCTCGTCTGTGGCCCACGCCCAGCCGTGGTGGGCCTGTGCAGCAGAGGCGGCGAGAAAAGCAGCAAGAACAGCAAAACAAACGAGATAGGTAAAACGAAGCTGAGGCATATCCGATCCTCCTTTCGCAATTTTGTCGGGGTAACGACGCACCTTTGCTCAGACCCCAGAGACACTTACGCATCGGCGATTACACCAGACTAGGACAGGCAAGCCCGAAATTGGTGCCCGAACGGCAAAAGACCGCTAAAGCCGGATGACGCCCGCCCCCTGATCATGCAGCCACCGCCGCCAGTCCAGAGCCAGCATGGTGATACCGCCAATGTAATTATCATCCACCAGATAATACGAGAGGGTTCGATCCCCCCGGTTAAAATTGTGCATCAGCCGCACCACAAAGTTTCGGCGGGTTGGATTGGATAGCAGGAAATACACGAACTGACCGGACTGGGCCCTCAAGCTTCCGCGCCCCGACAGGTCTGAGTGACGCCACTTATTGCTTGGCAACTTCAATAGTTGGTCAATACCCGCCAGACGGCCTTGCTCACGAGCCTGATCGACAACCCACCGGTTCTCATGGTGGCGCTCGAAGTACAAACCCGACTCATCACGCTCGATTGTCTCCATCTGCTCGGCCAGACCTTCGTTCAGCCATGCCGGCGCATAAGGAATGATGGTATCAATCACCGCATGACTCACTTCGTGTTTGATAGTCTGGAAGGTGAGACTTCTGTTTTTCCGCACATAGACGACGATCTGATTTTCGGACGGTATATAAAGACCATAGGATGCGACCGACATACCCCGGTTCCTGCGGATAAGGTAGTTCGCGTATGCGGCGCTGTCCTTGAGGATCAGAATGTTGACTGGCACTGTCCTGTGCATATCAAAGGACATCACCCGATCAAAAAACTCATAGACGTTGTTCACGCCTTCAACGATCTGCCGGCGTTCCTCGAAAGTCAGTAAAACATCAACCGTTTCGATATCGATCTCAAAACGCGACCAATCCGAGTCGCCCGGCTTAATATTGACCACTTCCTGCGCGACCCGGTGATCCTGCCGGTCGCCAAAATGTACCTGACCGTTTTCATCCACCCATTTATAGATCTTCGCGGAAACCGGGCATGCAGCCATCAGAAACAGCGTTAAAACCACCACTGGATGCACGGCTTTCCTTAACCTTTTGAACACTGCGCCTTACCCGACCGAGAGATGAGAGATAGTTGTGGTAGCGAAAAAGGTACAGCGAAAAGCAGGGTATGCCAACACGCATGGTCGCTTCGTGTGACAGGCTTACCGGGCTCCCTGCACTCTGTCCATTGGTCACTGCAAAGAACCCGGTTTTTTGGGGAGATTTAACGGGTCGGCGGCGCCATGAACTCGGGCCCAACGGGGTCCGTTATGCACCGATCCAGAATGTCATCGATTTCGGCCATTGCCTCCTTGTCGAGAGACCAGCCGTCGATTTCGTCAACCGGGTCGAGCTGTTCCGGTCTTCTCGCACCCCACAGGGCTGTTGTGACGCCAGGTTGATCCACCAACCAGCGAAGAGCCAGAGCCAGAACATTTTTCTGGTACCGCTCTCGGGCAAACCTGTCCAGTTCGGCTACCGCGTTCAGGTACTGGCGATAGCGATCACCCTGGAACTTGGGATCGTTCTTGCGAAGATCATCGCCGGTGAACTGGGTATCTTCCCGCATTTTTCCAGTCAACAGGCCACGGCAAAGACCGCCGTAGGTGATGGTGGCAATGCCATGTTCCCGGCAGTACGGCAGGATGTCTTTTTCTATCTCCCGTTCAAACAGATTATACGGAGGCTGCAAGCTGTGCAGAGGCACGCTCTTCTGCAGTTCGTCCATCTGCTCGGGGGTGAAGTTACTGACCCCCACGGCACGGATCTTCCCAGCCTGGTAGAGCTTTTCCAGGGCCCGGGCGGTTTCCTCCATCGGCGTTTCTGGGTCCGGCCAGTGAACCTGGTAAATATCGATCCGGTCCGTCTGAAGGCGTTTCAGGGAGTCTTCAACTTCCCGCTCAATGCGTGCGGCAGTGGCATCCCGCCAGACCTTATCGTGATCATCGTTCCAGTTCAGAGCCACCTTGGTAGCCAGCGCCACCTCGTCTCGCCGGCCATCGGCGAGGGCCTTGCCCACGATTTCCTCGGAGCGCCCAAAGCCGTATACCGGAGCCGTGTCGACCAGGCCAATACCTTTATCAATAGCCCGATGGATAGTATCAATGGACTGGGCTTCGTCCGTTCCTCCCCACATCCAGCCACCGATGGCCCAGGTACCGAGCCCAACGGGTGTGACCTGAATGTCTGTGTTTCCGAACGTTCGCTTTTCCATGCTTCCTCCCGTTGCCTTGAAAAACATTCTGGGAAAATGCGGCACTGTGAATGCTTCGTACCACAAACATGCGTGGGGCAGCGGATGAATTCAACCCCGACGAGGGTTTTGTCTCATGGAGCAGGCAATAAGCGTGGCCCGGTAATATCCACTTCCAGAACATCTGGAATGCTTAGTGATGGTGCCCACCGGGGCCATGTGCGTGACCATGGGCCAGCTCTTCCGAAGTAGCGGCGCGCACGTCAATCACTTCAATATCAAAGGTCAGGGTTCTGCCTGCCATCGGATGGTTGGTATCAACATCGGCAAACTTGTGGCCCACCTTGGCAACCACCACATGGCGCGGACCATGCTCCGTCTGAACCTGGGCAACCATACCCGCCTTCCAGCGTTTGGCTCCCATCAAATGCTTGATCGGCACCCGCTGGATGGCATCGGGCTTGCGGGGCCCGTAGGCTTTATCCGGAGTAACGGTAACGCTGAACGTATCGCCAGCATCGCGACCTTCCAGGGCTTCTTCCAGGCCCTTGATAATGCCGCCATAGCCATGCAGGTAGGCATTAGGCTCGCCGCCATGGGAGTCTTCAACAACGTTGTCTTGTTCGTCACGCACGCTGTAGTGGAACAAAACCACCTGATTCTTTTCGATTGGCATAAGGCTCTCTTTTACGTTTAAAGATACGCCATTGTAACCGGCAGCGGATGTGACTTCAGAGCGGAAATTGGTTTTATCCCTGCCAATACGCCTTGCTGGCGTCATCCATCGGAAAGAAATGCTCAATGCGCAGATTCTGGGCGGTCACGTCCAACGGCGTGCCGATGGTTGCGATGGTGGAAAAGATCCTGAGCTGCTGATCCCCAAGATTCAGTGTGAAAGGAATCGCCGGGTAGTCCAGGTGCTCCACCACGTGGCTTTTCCAGTTCTGAGGAACGCCGGGTACGGTCAAAGCGTGCTCAAGCAATCGGTTGGGCTGATCCCGGAAGGGGCCGGCAAGGTGCTCATGGTAGACACGTTGCAGCATGTGGCAGGCAATATTCTCCCAGTCACCCACGAAGGGTTTCATACTGTGCTCATTCAGCAGCGACAGCAAGAAGTTCGGCCGTGCCGGAAATTGGGCTCCCAGCTCCATCATCTTCGCCATCATCGCCTGCATGGCCTGGTTGGCCATTACCAGATAATACTCATGGTCGAACACCACAGCCGGGTAAGGCAGGTGTCCCTGCAACAGGTGCCCAAGCGCCTCCCTGATCACGGCCATACCAGGCGCGTTCAGATCCTGGTCGGAATAAACCTGGCTGTATCCCGCCGCCGACAAGAGCCGATTGGTTCCGGCCAGATCCGCCTGCAGCATCTGTGCTAAATGCAGAACCATGCCTTTGCTGGGCTTGCTGCGGCCGGTTTCCAGAAAGCTGATGTGTTTGGGCGACACCTCACACCCAAGGGCAAAATCCATCTGGCTCAGGCGTTTGCCCTGCCGCATTTCTCTGAATAGCGTACCGAAGGCGCTCATTGGGTTTCCCGTAAATTCCGAGTGTTCAGGCATTATCTTAGCCGAGGGTAGGCGGAACCATTACCTCACAGGTAATTGAGACTATCACCGGCCGGGTAGAAGCTTTGCAGTGTAGTCCAACCCATTGCGAAACCCGATTGAGGTGATCCTATGAAAAACCTGATTCGTCGATTCAGTGTCAAGCAAATACTCTTGAGCGATGTTTTCCTTTCCACACCCCTGGCGCTGGCTTTGATTCTGGCCGCTGAACCGATTGCCCAGTGGGCGGGAGGACCCGGCGCCACCTTCTACATGGTAGTGGGCATCGTGATGCTGCTGTGGTGTGTGGATATGGCCGCTATCGCGAGCAAGGAACAGTGGCAGGAGAAGTTCCTCAAGCTGATGATTGTGGTCGATGTCACCTGGAGCCTGATGGCCCTTGGCCTGATGATATGGTTTGCCGCGAGCCTGCAACCTTTGGGCTGGGTGCTCTTCGCGCTGAATGTGCTGGTTCCGCTGGACATGGCGTGGATGAAGCGGGTTGCCAGCAGCAAACCAGAACAGCCAGCGTTCGGATGATAGGTCATCCCCCCAAATGCTACCCGGATTGGGTAATTTCTTACCCAATCTGGGTCTTCAAAACGCCTTCCGAAAACTGCCCTGGTAATCAAAAACCCGGTCCTGCACCCGCCAATAATGCTTCTCCTTACGTGCAATCACAAAATCCGGTGCCGGCAACAGGGCCTGCAATTCAAGCACCTCATCCGCTGAGTTAAATGCTTTCGGAGCCTGGCCATTCGCAAAGCGGCGGCCAAATATTCTGTTGAAAACACTGCGCTGGCCCGGCCTGCCCAGGTCGAACAGCTCGTTAAGTTCTTCCCCATCTTCACCGTGATAGGTGACTCTCAACTTGCTGCCCTCCGCAACCAGCGATATCCCGGCGCAGCGGATTACCATGGCATCCTTGAGCTTCAGCGCATCCCGGAGCTGATCATCCGGGTCGATGATGGCTTTGTGGCACTCATGACAGTTGCGGGCCGCGATATCATTCTCTGCCCCGCAGTGCGGGCACTCCTTGAAGCGGAAACGGTAGTCACACTGCTGCGGGCGCTCTTTGTACTCCGAAGGCTCTTTCCCTTCTGAAGGCTCCAGCAGTCCCTGGCATCGGCGTCCGTAGTGCTCGATCACACGGGCGTCACCGTCGGTTTTGCCCCAGAAGATATTGGCAAACCCACAGCCGGGGCAGAACACCTGAACCGGTTCGCTATCTGGATTCGGTTTCGGCTCTCCAACTTCCGGGTGGTGCAGGTTCACATGATTGCCGGCGTAATCGATAACCAGGCACTCCTGCTTTCCCTCATCCAGCCGCAAACCGCGGCCTACGATCTGCTGATACAGGCTGACTGACTGCGTGGGCCGAAGAATGGCGATGAAGTCCACATGGGGCGCATCAAAGCCCGTGGTAAGCACGGAGACGTTCACCAGATACTTCAGCTGCCGCTGCTTGAAGCGCTGAATCAGCAAGTCCCGATCCTTTTGATCGGTCGCGCCGGTTATCAGGGCGGTTTCATGTTCTGGCAAATAGTCCGTGACTTCCCGTGCATGGTCCACGGTGGCCGCAAAGATCATCACCCCCTGACGCTCAGCAGCCAACTCCACAACCTGCTCAATGATCGACCGGGTCACACGTTTGTGTTTGCTCAGGAGCTGGTTTACGTCGTTTTCCGCGTATTCGCCAAAACGGTCCTGGGGTAGCGCCGAGAAATCGTATTGCGCGACCGCGGCGTTCACGAGTTCGGGCTTGGTGAGATAGCCGCGACTGATCATATAACTCAACGGCAGCTCATAAATGCAGTGCTGAAAGGGCTTATCATCCTCACCCCGAACAAAGCCCCGGTAGTGATAGCGATAGATCCAGCCCATGGCCAGACGATATGGCGTGGCCGTCAGCCCGAGTACTTTCAGGGAATCATTCTGCTCGCGCAACAGCTCGATGATTCGTTGATACTGACTGGTGTCATCCCCGCTTACCCGATGGCACTCATCAATGATCACCAGCGAGTACTCATCCCGGAACTGATCCAGATTGGCCGAGACCGACTGGACGCTGGCAAAGGTTACCTGATGATGGTTTTCCTTGCGCTTCAGCCCGGCGGAGAATATGCCGCCCGCTAACCCGTAACTCTCGTACTTGGCGTGATTCTGCTCAACCAGCTCCTTTACGTGGGTCAGCACCAGAATCCTTCGCCGGGCCAATCGGGCCAGCTCGGCAATCACCAGGCTTTTGCCAGCACCGGTTGGCAGCACGATAACGGCTGACTCATCAGACTTCCTGAAATGATTCAGCGTGGCATCAACCGCTTCCTGCTGGTAAGGCCGGAGTTTAAAAGGCGCATTCATCTGGGGGACTTAATCGCTCTCGGGGTGATAACCCCGCCATACTAACAAATATCGATGTTATTACCTGCTGGCCCAGAGAGTGGTATCGGCACTCGCGTGAGGGCCTTGCCTTACCCACCAGCCCGAGGGCGCCTATACTTCCGGTACCCCGTTATTCCCTATCCTGCGTGGACCGAGAACCATGAATAGCGCAGCCCCTGAGCGCCCCACTACGCCCGAACGGGCCGACAACGGACTTTCTCGCCAGGAGGCCAGTGCCCGGCTGGAGCAATTCGGTTACAACCGGCTGCCCGCTCCTCCCATGCCGGGTGTCGTGGAGCTGTTTGCGCGGCAGTTCCTCAGCCCGTTCATCTACATCCTCCTGATCGCGTCTGCGGTTTCATTTGCACTCGGCCAGACCCCCAGCGGGGTTTTCATCCTGATCGTGCTGCTGATCAATGCCGTTATCGGCACGGTCCAGGAGTTTTCGGCCCAGAAGGCCGCCGCCGCGCTGAAGCAATTGATGAAAGGCACAGCACATGCCATTCGGGACGGACAGATTGTCACCGTTGACGTCGAAGAGATTGTTCCCGGCGACATCGTTTTGCTGTCCTCTGGCGACAAGGTGCCAGCTGATATCCAGTTGCTCAGCGCCAGCAGCCTGGCGGTGGACGAGTCCATGCTGACGGGGGAATCCCTGGCGGTTGCCAAGACTGCGGGTGCAACCAGCGACGACAGCACGCCCCTCACAGAGCGCGTTGACCAATGCTTTGCCGGCAGCATCATCACCCACGGGCGCGCACGAGGCCGAGTGATAGCCACCGCTTCCGATACCCAGCTTGGCAAAATTGCCCAGGGTGTTACCGGCAAAACGTCGGCCGAACCGCCTCTGATGATCCGGATCCGCAAGTTCACCTATCAGGTTGCCTTCGGCATTCTCGGGGCTATTGCTGCCCTGGCAGGCCTGATGATTCTGGATGGCGGTTACTCCATCGAGGAGATGATTCTCATGACCATCGGCCTGGCAGTTTCGGTGATTCCCGAAGGCCTGCCTGCCGCTCTCACCGTTGCTCTCGCCATCGGCATGTCCCGGATGGCAAAGCGCAACGTCATCATCCGCAAGCTTGTTGCCGTGGAGGCCCTCGGATCCTGCACCCTTATCTGCTCCGACAAGACCGGCACCCTCACCGTCAACGAACTGACCATTCGCAGGGTGATGCTGCCGGATGGCCGCCAGTTCGAGGTCACCGGGGAAGGGGTGGCACCGGGAGGAGAAATCACAGGGCATGCAGGTGCTCAGGTAGATGCGACGGGACAGGAGACACTCAGGGAGCTCTGCGTCGCAGGTGTCCTCGCCAATGAAAGCCACCTCGACTACAGCGGCGGCGAGTGGGTTTCCCAGGGAGATATCGTCGACATCGCCTTTCTGGTGATGGCTAAGAAACTGGACATGTCCATCACGGACCTGCGAACCCGGCAGGAGCAGGTAGCCCTGATCCCCTACGAGTCGGAAAAGGCCTACAGTGGGGTGGTTAACCGGGTTGGCGATCAAACCGTCATTTACGCCAAGGGCAGCCCTGAAAAGATGCTGGCCATGTGCGACCGGATGGCCACCGCGGACGGCTCCATAGCCATCGACAAGCCGGCGCTCGAGCGCCAATTCACCGAGCTTGCTTCCCGGGGCTACCGGATAATTGCGCTTGCGAAGAGAACCTCCGAACACGGCGACCATGAAATGGCCGGGATGGTCTTTCTCGGCATGGTCGCCATGATCGACCCGCTTCGCCATGAAGCCTTCGAAGCTATTGAAAAATGTCGTACCGGCGGTATCGAAGTGGCCATGGTCACCGGTGACCACCCGGCGACCGCGAAGTCGATAGCCCAGGAACTGGGCCTGTGTGATGCAGACGCAACGGTTGTGACCGGTTCAATGCTGGATGAAGCCAGCGCCAGTGGTCAGGAGGCGATCGACCAGCTCATTCGCCAGACGCGGGTGTTCGCCCGCATAGAGCCCACCCGAAAAGCACAGATCGTGGACAGCTTCATGCGCGACGGGCATTTCGTCGCAGTCACCGGCGATGGTGTCAATGATGCACCCGCCATGCGTCAGGCCCATGCCGGCATCGCCATGGGTAAGCGCGGCACCGATGTCGCCAAGGAAACGGCCGACCTGATCGTTACCGACGATAATTTTTCCTCCATCGTCGCCGGCATCGAGCAGGGCCGGGTGGTATACAACAACATCCGCAAGGTGATCGGGCTGCTAGTTGCTACCGGATTCTCGGCGATCCTGCTCTTCTTCCTGTGTGTGCTGGCCGGTCTGCCAATGCCCATGATCGCGGTACAGCTCCTGTGGCTGAACCTCGTTGCCAACGGATTTCAGGACGTAGCCCTCGCCTTCGAGCCGAAGGAAGGCGGCGAATTGTCGGTAAAGCCACGCTCACCCCACGAGCCCGTGTTCGACAAGCACATCATTGAGCACGTTCTGGTGGTGGGCTCATGGATGGGCCTCGTTGCCTTCCTCAATTTCCAGTGGACGCTCGGCCAGGGCCAAAGCATTGAGGAAGCCCGCAACATCACGCTGATGCTGATGGTGCTCTTCGGCAACATTCACGCGCTGAGCAGTCGCTCGGAGTTCCGCTCGCTGTTCCGCATCCCCCTGCTGCGCAACCCCTTCCTGATGCTGGCGGTTCCCCTCGCGCAACTGGCGCACATTGGTGCCATGTATGTGCCGGGGCTCTCCAATGTACTGCAGATTCAGCCGATATCCCTGGCAGAGTGGCTGCAGTTGCTCGCGCTCGCCATGAGCCTTGTCATTGTAGAGGAGCTGCATAAGGTACTGATCAGGAGGCGGCGACGGTGAATCTGTGGTGAGATCCCGATAAGCTTGGAACAGGTTTTCTTCAGGACAACGAACGCATGATCGATTTTCGCAGCGACACAGTTACACGCCCTACCCCCGAAATGCGCGAAGCCATGGCCAATGCCGATGTGGGCGACGACGTATACGGCGATGACCCCACTGTGAACAGCCTGCAAGCCTACGCCGCCGAACGGCTGGGCTTCGAGTCGGCCCTTTTTACCGCCACCGGCACCCAGGCCAACCTGCTGGCCATCATGAGCCACTGTGGCCGGGGCGATGAGTACCTCTGTGGTCAGTCGGCCCACAACTATCGTTACGAGGGCGGTGGCGCCGCCGTGCTTGGCAGCGTTCAACCTCAACCCATTGAGAACGAGCCAGACGGCAGCATCAATCTTGAAAAAGCCAAAGCTGCCATCAAGCCCGACGATTTCCATTTCGCCCCTACTCGCCTGCTCTCCCTGGAAAACACCATTGGTGGCAAAGTGTTGTCGCTGGAGTACCAGCGCCAGGCCCGGGCGTTTTGCGACGAGCACGGCCTTCTGCTGCACTTGGATGGCGCGCGGGTGTTCAACGCAGCCGTGAAGTCCCACTGCGACGTTACCGAAATCACCAGACACTACGACTCGGTGAGCGTTTGCCTCTCAAAAGGGCTGGGCGCACCTGTCGGTTCGCTGCTGCTGGGTTCGAAAGCCTTTATCGAGCGGGCAACACGGCTGCGCAAAATGGTGGGTGGCGGCATGCGCCAGGCCGGCATACTGGCTGCGGCCGGGCGAATCGCCTTTGAGAAAGGGCCGCTGCGGCTGATTGAAGATCACGAGAACGCCGAGTACCTGAGCGCCGGCCTGGCCGACATCCCGCAACTGGAAATCAATCCCGAGAGCACCCAGACCAACATCGTCTATGCCCGTTGCAGGTCCAGCAGAGCAGCCCAATTACGCGACTACCTGTCTGAGCAGGGCATCCTGATCACGGCGGGGGACCCGATTCGCTTTGTGACGCACCTGGATGTAGATCGCCCGGATGTCGATCGGTTGCTGGATGCTATCCGACGGTTCTATCAGGGTTAAGGAGCGATCCCTTGGCAACACCAAAACGCATCTACCTCGCCGGCCCGGAAGTCTTCTTCCCCGCCCAAGAACACCAGGCCATCGTGGCCGAGAAAAAACGCCTGCTGCTGGAATACGGGCTGGAAGGCATAGACCCACTGGATACCGAACTCACCTTCTCCGACAACGAGGCGAAATTCCGGCGCGGCCATCGGATCTTCCGGGCCAACCGGGAACTTATGGACAGCTGCGATGCCATCATCGCCAACCTGACGCCCTTTCGCGGCATCAGTGCCGACCCGGGGACGGTCTTCGAAGTCGGCTATATGATCGGACAAGGCAAGCGCGCTTTCGGATTTACCCTGGATAACCGGTACTACCGGGAACGGGCCGGTGGCACCGACCTGGACAAGCTGGGCCACGCCATCGAGGATTTCGAAATGACCGACAACCTTATGATCGAGGGTGGCATCTACGGTTCACCTGGCCAGCTCTTCGTGGCGGACCAGCCGGGCGAGCATCCCTTCTTCTCCGCAGAGTTGTTTCGCCGCTGCGTGCAGGCCATTGCGAGCGGCTGATACCGCTAACATTCAATGCCTTGCCTTGGTCACCACTTCCGGCGTTACCGGCTCTCCGGCTTTTCCGGCTTTTCCGGCAAGAATGCGATCGGCATTCAGTGAGGCAATGGGCACCCGGGTATCTCTGGGCACATCACCGCTAAGTTGCAATTCGAGATAGCGTAACGCACACACCCGCAGGAAGGATGTGAAGTTACCGAGGTCGTGGCCGGCATCAATGGACTCGTGGTAAAGCCTGGTGATCATCTGCGGCAGATTCATACCATCGCGCTCAGCCAGCTCGGACAGCACCTGCCAAAAGGCGTTCTCCATCCTCACACTGGTTACCATGCCATCAATACGCAGGGAGTGGGTGCGGCTGACCCAAAGCTCCGGATCGGCGTTGATAAAGAGCTTGCACATAACGGCCTCCCTGGGTGTATTCTCTGGCGCTGAAGGGCCGGCGGACTGGCCCCACCTGGGTTACTGGTCCAGCAACTTGAAGAACTGCGCCAGCCAGGCCGGATGAGCCGGCCACGCGGGCGCTGTTACCAGATTAGCATCGGTGACCGCCTGATCAACCTCGATACCGGCAAAGGTGCCGCCCGCCAGCTCCACTTCCGGCTGGCAGGCCGGATAGGCAGAGCACTTGCGCCCTTCCAGAACACCGGCGGCCGCCAGCAACTGGGCGCCGTGGCAGATCGCCGCCACCGGTTTGTTGGTCTCGAAAAAATGGCGCACCAGCTTCTGCACATCCTTGTTGAGCCGCAGATATTCGGGGGCGCGGCCGCCAGGCACTACTAGGGCATCGTAGGCGGCCGGATCCAGCCCGTCGAAATCGGCATTCAGCGCAAACCGATGGCCCGGTTTTTCGGTATAGGTCTGGTCGCCCTCGAAGTCGTGAATGGCCGTGGCCACCGTATCGCCCGCTTTCTTATCTGGGCAAACGGCATGCACAGTATGGCCAACGGCCTGAAGCGCCTGGAACGGCACCATGGTTTCGTAGTCCTCGGTGAAATCACCGGTAATCATCAGAATCTTCTTCCCGCTCATGGCTGTCTCCTTGTGTTTGTTTTGCCGGGTCTGGAAACATTAGCAGTGGTGGTTGCCACGCGGGTATTAAGGGGTTACTACAGGTTTGGCGGGAGAGTGCCTCGGAAAAACAGTACCGGCTTTCACCCGGACCGGATAACGTCCTCAATCGGCCGCCGCAGGGAGCGAGGCATCTGAGGGCCGCGGCCAATGCGCACAACAAGGTCCGGGCGCCGGTTGCCAATCCCAATGGCACTGGCAAATTCAGGGCGTAATGTCGCGACCTCAACGGGCTGGTTGATAAACGCCGTGCGTAGGTCCAGAGCGGCGGCCTGAAGCAGGTTATCGGTGGCGCATCCCAAGCTGGCGTGAAGGTGGTGGTCATCGGGATCGACGGCAGGGCAGCGCCGGGAGAGATCGGGAAGCACCTGAATCCGGTTGGTTTCAAGCTTGAAAATCCAGGGCTGTGTATTATGGCTGGACGCTGCGAGAGTGGCGTACCGCACCAGCTCTCTGTAGTCGTGTGATGGAGGGCCTGGCTCGGAGTGGCGCCAAGTTTCATTGACCATGTCCGTATAGTTCATAGTACCTCCAGGCTCCGAAAATACACCTGTCGAGATTCTCGCCGCGTTATCGATAACTCTCGATTAAAGAGTTTCGTTGGGACTGGAATTCAGGATTCCGCATGGCCGCATCAACCTGTTTGATCACATCCACAGCAGAGGGAAGTTGCCGCGAAACGCCTATGTGGAAAGGGATCCGGGAATTCGGAATAAAATCAACCTTCCGAATCTTCAACTTCTTCGAATAGCCAAGTTCTTGAGCAATGAATCGGGCGTCTTCAGCTGGCTGCACCATAAAATCGCCGGCCTCCCGCAGCATAAGAAGATGCATCATCGCTTTCATATCCCGGCCCCGCTCGCGCTCCAGATAGCCGGGAATATTGTCTTCTTCCCATTGTGAGCCGTTCTCGACGATTACCGTCAGACTGGACAAATCAGAAAAGCTGGTAGCCGATTCGATCAGGGCTATGTTGGGGTTGTCCGCCGAGTAAATCAGTTGGCCAAAGTCCTGCGTGAAGAGTGGCTTCTCTGCAAAGACGGCGTATTCCTTTCGCTCCTCCGATGGATACGTGAGAAGGCCATCGGCAAGGCCGAGTCTGACGTTGTACTGTGCCCTCGCCCAGGGCACTACCAAGTGTTCCGCGGTATAGCCGGGGATAAAACTGAACGTCAGCCGCACCAAATCCGGAAACAGCCCGACAGCCTAGTCATCGAGCGAGAAACTGTAAGGCGGTGATTTTTCGCCAAACGCGAATGTCAGATTGTTGCTTCCCAGAGAGACACCGGGCAAAACAAGGAATATAGCCAGACACGCGCGGAAAAACGACGCCGATAATCCTTTCAAAAGATGCTTATTCGCCAAGGTTACCTCTGAGAAGCTAGGAGCTTGTTATCCGAATGCCACATAAACACACGGTCGATACCATAAGCCGATTCTATGTCGTTAAAGGCTTCGAGGAATAGTTCTGTCCCGATTTCCCCTGAGTCGTAAATCAGCGCAACACAAAAACCAGCAGGATCAGAACCAGGGTGATATTCAGCCCCCAGATGACCAAAGAAAGCCGCCGCCGCTGAGTTAACCGCTGGAATGAATTAGTCATAGCTGAAACGCTCCGAGAGAATCCGGTGAGCGGGCGTGCCCCGCTGGATCAGGTGATCTTCAACCACATCCATCATCACCGCCGGTCCGCACATTACAAACACCCAGTCACGGAACTCCTGCTCTGAAAACACGCGATCCATTAGCGGGCCATCGATGAAACCTGTCTCTCCGGGCCAGTCCTCCGGCGGCTCCGACAGCACATAAACCACACCCTCATCACCCAACTCCTCATGGTAAGCGATCTGCTCGGCGATCCGGTTGCCGTAAATCAGCTTCACCTTGCGGGAATCGCCGGTCCGTCGCATTTGCCGGAGTATTCCCAGCAACGGCGCCAAACCAACGCCACCGGCAATGAGCGCGACTCCGGGTCCATCGCGACCATCGACCGTAAGGTTGCCATAAGGTCCATCAACATAGGCGACGGTTTCGGGTTCTATCTCGCCGATGGTTCGTGTGAAATCGCCAAGCTCTTTGATCATGAACGAAATGTCCGGCCCGGCCGCCGGTGCGGAGGAAATGGAGAACGGGTTTTCCTTCATCGAGAAGGTGCTGTGCCCCACATTCAGCCATGCGAATTGCCCGGCCCGGTAATCCAGACCACGGTGACCGTCTGGGGTTACGGTAACCTCCCATTGCTTTGGCGTTAACCGCACAACAGACGTCACGCGCCAGGGGCGAGCCTTTTGCATCCAGGGAACCACCAGGTACACCATCAGCAACGACCCAACCGCCACACCCGTCATGGCCAGCCACACCCACGTCATCACCGGCTGCGATCCATAACGCCCGGCAGACACGGTGTGGTGCAAGAGCAGCACCGCGATCAGGAGCGCGCCGAGCCCGTGCAACAGACGCCATATCTCGTATCGGTAGCCCAGCTGGGTGCGCCCGATGGCCATAACAACCAGGCCAGCAAGCAGCAGCCAGGCAACGATTCCGGTCGCCAGATCGGAAAAATCGGTAGTGAGCGTTAATTGCCGCGTGGGATCCCAGGGCCGCTCACCTCCTGACGGCGTCCCGTGGTAAAGAAACGGGTGCAGCAGAGCAAAGGCCAGCGCAGTGCGAGCCATGATCTGGTGAAACCGCATGGTCACGTCCATACCGACGTCATTGGAAATAGCCTTGAATCTACCAGACAGAATGAATTCCACGAGGATCATCGAGAAAGCAAGAATGCCAAGGCCGGAGGCGAGTTCCTGGTGGAACTGGCGGGGCGGGCCTCCGAGCCATGCGGACAGGAGCAACGGCAGGGTGACAGCGACAAGGTAAGCAACGATCAGAACGAGCGGTTTCATCTGACTAGTTTGTTTCCCTTCCTTTGGTCATTCAATCTACCCGACTTCAAAGCCTGCCAGAAACCCTCATTCCAATGCAGTCACGTGACATGGAGTGGAACGTCGATCTCAGTCGACGTAAGGCCCCTTCAGTATAGCCCTTGAACACGGAGATAGAGCCTGCTGCTTCAATCAGAGCGCATCTCTCGCATGCGCATTGGCATGGCGTCGATGCGGTTGAAAATAGCGTCAGAACGGTGCGTGTTTTGGTGATGGCAAAGTGGAAGTTCATTGTTCTGCTCCTTTCCGCCCTACAGCCGCTCGACGTGAATGTGAAACATACATACTCCTCAAAAAAACGCGCTGTCTTGAACGATACGCTTACGCCTAATCAAAAGAATGGGTTTTGCTCTATTTTTTGATACCTTCGTGAAAATCCAAGGGCGGAGCTGTTTCGCCTCTGTGTACGAGCGAGCGCCAATGTCTGAACCAACCCCACTCCAAACCCTGCTGGACACCCTCCCCCAATGCGGCCGCGTGGAATGGATTGGCATCCGCCCCGCACGCGGCGAGCCAATGCAGGCTGTCGACAGCGTATCGATAACCCCTGGCAAGGGCCTGGAGGGAGACCGATTCAAGGGTCGCGAAACCAGCAAACGGCAGGTAACCCTGATCCAGCAGGAACACTTACGTGCCATTGCCTCCTGCCTCGACCGCGAAGGCATCGCACCCGAGGTTTTCCGGCGCAACATCGTGGTATCTGGCCTGAACCTGCTGGCCCTGAAGGGCAAGCAATTCCGAATCGGCAATGTGGTGCTGGAATACACCGGCCTCTGCCATCCCTGCAGCAAGATGGAGACGGCGCTCGGGCCTGGTGGTTACAACGCCATGCGCGGACACGGAGGAATCACGACGCGGGTGGTTGAAGCGGGTAACATTGCCCTTGGGGACGATGTCCGGGCCTGTCTGTAATCAAGTTTCACTGAGAGTGACAATGAAAGGCGAAACCGAAAATAAAACAGCATCAGCGCCGCCGCCCGCAAAGAGGGGCTTCAGTGGTTTGCAGGTCTTTGGCATCGTCCTGCTTACCCTCGTTGCCACCATCGGCGTTGGTTACTGGTGGTTAAGCCACTACGTGTTTCCTGACAACTTCGAGCCGGTAACCCTGAATGCCAGTGAACAGAATTCACTCAACAACAAACTGAATACGCTGGGCATTGATACCCAAGGCGGTGGATCTGGCGGCCCGTTAAAGCCGGAGCCCTATAGTGAGGAGGGCGCCAGCCGGGAGGTTCGCTTCAGCGAGCGGGAACTCAATGGCATGCTCGCCAACAACACCAACTTGGCTCAACGACTTGCCGTCGATCTCTCGGACGATCTTCTGAGCGCGGTGCTTCTCGTGCCTTTTGAAGAGGGTTTCCCTGTACTCGGCGGCAGAACGGTGCGAGTAAATGCCGGCGTAGAACTCTCCTTTGCCAACGGTCGCCCGCTGGTTAAGTTAAAGGGAGTGAGCTTGATGGGCGTTCCCATCCCCAACGCCTGGCTGGGCAACCTCAAGAACGTGGATCTGGTCAACGAGTTCGGTGCCAACCCGGGGTTCTGGCAGTCCTTTGCGGCGGGCGTGGACTATATCCAGGCCCAGGATGGGCGGTTGCTTGTTCGGCTCAAGGAGTAGCCTCAGACGCGTTTCGTGACCAACCCAAAAGCCTACGGACCAGCCTATCCGCAAGATTTCACGAAATTTTACCCCGGTTACCCGCCCAGTTCATAGCAAGCTCACCAACGCTCAGCTACCATGGCGCGCCGCTATAAGCTCCGGCTTGTCGGCAGGAAATAACTCAAAATAATCAACTAAGTAAGAAGGAATCTACTGTGCGAAACGCAAGGATCCTGGCAGTGCTGGCTGCTCTCCTGTACCTCACCGGCTGCGCCTCTGGCGCCAAAATGGGCAACATGGTGTATGAAGGGCCATTGAAGGCCTATGACACAGCCCTGGAAGACAATGTGGATGTCACCAACGTTTCCGGCGGCGAAGAAACAAACCCTGCATGGACCTCGGAGATAGACAACGACGCCTTCGCAGGCGCCCTGAAACAAACCCTGCAAAAACAGGGATTGCTGTCTGGCACCGGTCGCTATCAGCTGGAAGCGCTCCTGCTGGAAGTTGACCAACCCATGTTCGGGCTGGACTTCGAGGTAACAACCCACGTGAGGTACATCCTGACTGACCGCGAAAACAACGGCGCCGTGGTTCTCAACGAAACGGTCGTTACCCCCTACACCGCCACGATTGGCGATGCGTTCGCCGCCATTAAACGCTTGAGGCTGGCCAACGAAGGTTCCGGAAAAGCGAACATTCAGGGGCTGCTCGACAAACTCTCCGAACTTCGAATCCAGCCCGGCAACATTTCCCTGGCGCAATAACTCCTCTGGAATCCTGCACCAAGACAAGGAAGCATCATGAAGTCTTCACTACTCCTTACACTCGCCGCCATCGCGTTTCTGTCGAGCGGTTGCGCGTCGGTGGTCTCCGGGACCGACCAGAAACTTACCTTCAACAGCGAGCCTGAAGAAGCCACCGTTACGGTTTCCGGCCGTGTCCTCGGTAAAACCCCGCTGACTGTGCCGGTGGACCGGGGCTCAAATCAATCCATTACCTTTGAGAAGGAAGGCTACGAGACTTACACCGCTCAGCTCTCCACCACAACCAACCCGTGGTTCTTCGGTAACATCGTGATTGGGGGGCTACTGGGTTCCACCACCGATGGCGTATCCGGTGCTATCCACGAATTTTCTCCCGACCAGTACTTCGTCACCCTGAAGCCTGACACCCCTTCTGGGATCTCGACCTCCAAACCGCGACAGATCAAGGAAATCATTATCGCGTTCAGTGGAGAGTTTCGGCACCAGTTGGCTAGCGGCGGCGGTGAAAAGGTGGACACCATCGTGCATCTGCTGGGCGTCGATGCCTCGGAGAAAGAGACCACCATTCGGGCACTGAACCAGCTTGCGCTGGCGAATGAGAACGACCTTGAGCTGGCCAAAGCGATTATTGAGGTTTACGAGGTTCGGTAAAGGGAAGTTCGTGAAGCCGGGGGCACCTATGTCGCAAGCACCCTGCCCCCTCGCGCTTCAGCAGTTGCCCTTTTTCGCCTGACCCGGTGGGCAGAAATGGCCGCGAGACTTCCTGTAGGACCGGTGATCGTCGTAGTCATGACGACGGCGATCATGGTCGCGATAGTATTCTCTGTCATGATCTCTCGTGGTAATGGCTGTTCCCGTTGCCGCACCGACAGCACCGCCGAGAATAGCACCATCTCTGCCACCTACCTCGTTGCCGATTGCAGCCCCAATTGCTCCGCCGATACCGCCACCTAGCGCGGCGTCGGCAGTGTCATCCGCGACGGTACCCAATGAGGTGGCACTCAGAGATAAAAAAACGAGAAGTGATTTCATATTCATGATGTACATCCAATGGTTCAGGTGGTCTGAGCTGTCCGATATAACGGAAGGGAGATCATTTCTCCGACGCTCCATCGGGCACTCGTCAGGTTTTGAACCATTCGAGCCTATCAAAGATACACGAGAGCCCACCTCTTAAATTTTATTTATATTTCAACAGGTTAAAAAACTTTAAGGGAGACGGAGATCAAGGGATTAGTACAGGTTCCGCAACGCCGATGATCCGCTGAGAGCGCTGCCCTGGCTTTGCTTTGAACGTAAAAACCGGGCCAAAAACTCAAGCTGATCTTCGATCGACTGATCCAGAGCTTCGCCCCGATAGACATCAAAATGACCGACCGGATAGTGCTTCACTTCCGCCTTCGACATTCTCGCAGCCGCTTTGACTGCAGCACTCGCCGGGGCGACCGTATCCTGGTCGCAAATCAACACCAGTGCCGGGCAGGCGACTTTGCTGGCCAACCGGATGGGCCGGAAAAGAGGAATGGCATAACTCACGCCCGCTGCGACGTAATTCGATGCGTTATCGGCCAGCAAGGGAACATACCCCTCCTGGCAGTCTTCAGCCGTCATCATGCCCAGCTCGCCCGGGCGGGCGGCCGACGCAATATACCGGGGAGACATCCCCAGCCCACGACGAAGCCAGTCGACCGTTCCGTGCCAGGTCAGGCGTATCGCCTGCATGGGGCCGGCATAACCGACAACACCCAGTAAAGACGCCAGACCATCCATCATTGGGCATTGGGAGATGATGCATTTCACGTTCCCATCCTTTGCCGCGACCGCAGTCACCAGCCCGCCAGAAAACGACGTTCCCCACAGGCAAATGCGGCTGCCATCGACACGATCCAGCTGCCGAACAAAATTCAGGGCTGCCAGCCAATCTGACACTTCCTTCCAGGGGCTCAGCGTCTGCCGTGGCTGGCCATCACTGTCACCAAAATGGCGGTAATCAAAGGCAAAGACCGCGTAACCTGCATTGCAGAAGGCTTCTTTAAACGGTGCCAGACCACTGGCATGAGTCAGCCCAAAACCATGGGCCATCACAACACACGGTAAACCTTTACTGCCGGCATCCGGCGTATAGAGAACACCGCGACAGGTTGTACCATCGCTCTGAAATTCCAGGGGAGTTTCGATCATTGTTTGGCTCGCATGCTTGAAGGTCTGGAGTCTCAGAATAGCTCATTGCCACAAGATCAAACCGGCCCTGATGAGCCAGATGCTTGAAGGGATAGTTCGAATTGCGGGCATTACGGCTGAGGACGTCTAAATCTACCTGCAGGACATGCCCGCCACCCAGATAATCGAGTTTGGACGGTTTGTGCCAGCGCCGGGTGATGAAGCTGAGCGGGAGCGGGAAATCGTGAAAATAAACCTGTCCCGGCTTTCCCGATCCCGGTTTTACCGAGCCCTGCGCCCGCGAATGAAGGTTAGTCCTACTAGGCCCAGACCAATCAGTCCCAGACTAGATGGCTCTGGCACATCAGCAACAATGGGTGGAATGCGAGTGGCGACTTCGAAATCGGCGCGAACACCCCCGTCAATCGAAACCAAAGTACTGAACAGCAAGTCCCCGTCAAGCAGATCAGCGGTGGACGTCCCCGACCAGTTAAGGGTTTCTCCAACGAAGTTGGGTACCCAATAATCCACAACAGATTGGAGCGTCGGCCCATTGTGAGCACCGAAAGAGTTGCCATAAACGGTCCACGGGCCGATGGGCAGATCATTGGGATCACCAACAAAATCCGTCAGCGGAGTTGCTGCGAATTGGGCATCGCCAAACACCAACCATCCCCAACCTTGGCCTGGCGCCCAGCTACCGTCATTGCTATCGAGAGTGAGATAGAACTCGTAATTAAACAGCCCCGCTCCGACATCCTCCACCGAATAGTCGAGTTTCAGCGGTGTGGCCTGGGCCAGCCCCGTCGACAGGGCCAAAACAAACAGAAATGATTGGATCAACCAATGCATGGCGCGCTCCCTCAGCCTGTAAATTCGATTGTTGTTGCTTGCTCAAGCTCAGACGACAGAGCGGATCTCCTCCACCGGCTCTAAGACCAGTGCCTGCGGAAACTGCCCAGACGAATGTTCCCCGCAGTTTTCCAGCAACTTTGATGCCACCGGCAGAAATTCAATCAGTTACCGGGGGCCAACGTCGGAGTGCGGCTAAAAGTGCAAAAAAAACTGACAGGGATGGAAAGCCGGGGAAATAAATCAGAAAACTGGGCTAATCATCCTCGCCTGCCCGGGGCATCAGCATCGCCCCACCCCCTAGACAGGAAATCAAGGATGGATCCTGAGGCACACCTCTGACCGTCCAACTATCTGATTACTGGTTGCCAGCATAGAAATAAGTCTGTCCCGGTTTTCTCGCAGGATCAAACTGGCAGTTCAATAATCTCACCAACCACACCGTCTTCACTCACCTCCAGCCGCCCTACCGTGATCGGCAGCGTAAAGCGCCGGGGCCCGGCACCACCCGGATTGAAATAAAGCACATCGCCAACCCACTCATTGCGAGGTTTATGGGAATGGCCGGCGATCACCACGCGGTAACGGCCTTGCGGATCGAATTCGAGGGTTTTGACGTCGTGAAGCATGTAGAATGCGTAGCCGACGAATTCCAAGTCCTGAATGTCAGGAAGCGTCGCTGCGCGGCCTGCCGTGTCGATATTGCCACGAATAGCAATCAGAGGAGCGATCGCCTCCAGCGCATCCAGAACCTCATCCCGCCCCACGTCACCAGCATGCAGGATCAGATCCGAGCCCTTCAAAGCCTCCAGAGCTTCGGGACGCATTTTACTGTGGGTGTCTGCGATTACCCCGATTTGCATGCTTACGCCTCGTTCAGTCTCTCAGTCGACCTACCTGGCCCGTGCCCGTGGCCAGGCAGATAAGCGTTGCTATAGTGAAACAATCCCGCCTAGCTCCCATAGTGGCGATATCCAGTACAAACGTACAACCTATGGCAGGAGTTTCTCATGCCCACTTACACCGTCACGGTCGCGAATCTGTCTCTGTCGCGGCAGCAGAAATCACAGATCGCCGAGGCCATCACAGCAGCCCACAACGCCCAAACCGGCGCGCCCCGGTTCTTTGCCCAGGTTCTGTTTTCTGCGGCCAATGAGGGCGATCACTTTGTGGGTGGCAGAACGAATACCGCGCCTCAGGTGTATGTGCATGGTCTAGTGCGGGAGGGCAGGAGCATCGAGATCAAACGGGCCCTGATGAGCCAGATGCTTGAAGAAGTCGTCCAAATCGTGGAGATCGCAGTTGAGGACGTCTGGATCTATCTGCAGGACATCCCGGCCACCCAGATGATTGAGTTTGGGCGGTTTTTGCCAGCGCCGGGCGATGAAGCTGAGTGGGAAAAGGGAATGTCTCCGGAAAAGCGCGCCAGCTTACCTAAATAACCGAATTAATAGATCTGTCCCGGTTTTCAAAGCTCCCAGCCTCGATCAAGCCGCGCGACCAGATCCATTATCCTCACCAGCCTGCAAAGTCCAGGTCATACCCAGAGCGCGCCCGGCTTTGACAAGCGTTGTGATGGTGACACCGGTATCCTTCTCATCCAGGAGGCGGTTCACCACCGTACGGCTGGTGTGCATTTTCTGGGCAAGCTGAGACTTGTTTACACCGGTTTGTCCCATAGCCTGTTGGATCTGCCAGACAATTACCCGCTTCAGCGCCTCAGCTTCTACTTGCTCAAGTGTGCCGTCAGCTTCAAGCAGTTCATCGAGAGAGCTGCCAACGTGTTTGTGCTGTGTCATTTTCTTGCTGCCACAAAATACACTTTAACCGTTTCCCATGTCATACAAACCTTTCCTTGGCGCAGGCCAAGTGTACCTAAATAGGTACGCCCGCGCCAACTTTCTAATAATCCATTTTTTTAAACCCGGGAAAGCCGAAAGATAAATCTGTCCCGGCTTCCCCGGTCTTATCTGCTGAAATCCTGCTAACATCAGGCTGTGCAAACTACTTTTTAGCCCTGTATGGTTTCGACAATGCTTCATCACATCAACCGATTCTTAGCTCTGGCGGTCGGTTTCGGCACGATAACCGGCTGCGCAACGCAAACGATCAACACCAGCTTCAACGCCCTCCCGTCAGACGATTCAATGGCCTATTTTTCCGAGGGTTGGATCATCCAGAAGCAGGAGTCAGAAGACTTTGTAGTTCAGATGGCTGTCCGCGACGGAAAACAGGCGTGGGAGGCGATAACTGCTCTACTCTTCGTTCAAAACAAATCTGAAGAGCCCGTGAACGTCAGTGTGGAAAACATCTCCTTTCAGCAGGACGAATACTCGATTGACCTTCTTTCCTACAACGAGCTGACTCAACAACACATCAGTCGCGCTCAATCCCGAAGAACTGCACTTGCACTCAGCGCTATGGCCCAGAGCTTCAGTGCTGCACAGCCTCAAACCACCACAACCTACGGTTCGGGAACTGCATACGGAAGCGGAGGGACTACAAGCTACTACGGCACCGCTCAATCATACACCCATGACCCCGCCGCCTCTGCGGCGGCTCAGGCTCAGATTCAAGCCAACGTCCAGGCCGGAGTTTCAAACATCCAGTCAGACCTGCAGCGCAACCTCGATTCGATGGATGGATATCTTCAGAAGACAACTGTTTTTCCGGGCCAGAGTTACAGCGGAAGGTTTCAATCCCAGATGACTCGCTTCGACCAAAGGTCTGAGTCGATATATGCTCTAACAGTAGAACTCGACGGCGAAAGGTTCAGCTTCAAGTTTATCGAAGAAGCAGACATTCAGACGCACCAACGCAAACTGTTCTGAGAAGACCAGAATCACCCGAGACAAGGACAGCTCGTAGAAGATGAACAGCAACTACAAAATCGCTCTACTCATCGATTGTGACAACGTTAGCCATCAATCCATCGAGGGCGTACTTCAGGAACTTGCCAAGTACGGTGCAGTCAACGTACGCCATGCCCACGGAAACTGGAACGGCCCCCAACTGGGTGGCTGGATCGAAAAGCTGCACGCTAACGCCATCCGGCCTGTTCAGCAGTTTGCCTATACAACCGGCAAGAACGCGACCGATGCCTCAATGATCATTGACGCAATGGACCTGCTCTACAGTGGAAACGTTAATGCCTTCGCCCTGATGACCAGCGATTCCGACTTTACGCCTTTGGTCATGCGAATTCTCGAAGCCGGGCTGCCCGTCTTTGGCTTCGGCGAGCGCAAAACCCCCATGCCCTTCGTGAACGCCTGCTCGCAATTTATCTACACAGAGAACCTGCGCGAAGACACCGAGGAACCCGATAGCGTCAGCAACGGTGGCACGCCAAAACCAACCGTGGAAACCAAATGGGGACGGAACAAATTGAGGGGCGACACCGTGCTGGTGCGAACCCTACGAACTGCGGTGGAACAGACTGCTGATGATGATGGTTGGGCGCATCTAGGAAAAGTTGGCCAGTATATTTCCAATAACAGCTCTTTCTCCCCCGTGAATTACGGGTACAAGAAGCTGAGCGATCTTATCCGAGCCAGTGAGCTCTTCGAGATGACAATACGAGATAAGAACGTTCTCTATATCAAAAGCCCCGACAAATAGATCTGTCCCGGTTTTCGGAGTTCCGTCCCAAGTCCTTGAAGTCCAAAGACTCTCGACTAGGATACTAAGCAAAGCATCTTTATCAGGATCACTACATTGCGCGCAGTCCCCTTTCTCATCGACACGAACTCAAACACCCGGCCACTTTTTCGTCTTGCGTTCAATGAAGGTTTCTCGGAGCAGTAGCTACAAGAGCAATTGTTCAAAAACCCCAGCAGCCTGCCTCTCGGCGAGATCAATCCTGGATATAGAGAAGTAGTCCCTCTTTGCACGGAGATGGGAACTGGTGCCGGGCCAATTGATATCGTCTACGTAACACCACAAGGAAAAGTAGTCATTGTGGAGACCAAGCTCTGGAGAAACCCGGAAGCCCGTCGGAAAGTTATTGGCCAGATCCTTGATTATGCCAAGGAACTTCAAACTTGGAGCTATTCTGACCTGCAGCGAGAGGTCAGCCGAAGAACCGGAACGAAAGGGAATATTCCCTATGAGCTTGTAAAAAATCTCTATCCGGACACAGAGGAAAGTGAATTTGTCGACGGCGTTAGCAATTCACTGGCCCAGGGCGATTTCATGCTGGTAATCGCCGGCGACGGGATTCGCAGCGACACCCAGGCTATGGTCCAGTACCTTGATCGTACCGCAAATATGAAGTTTACCCTGGCAATGATCGAAACCGCGGTTTACCAAACCAAAGAAGAGGATTTGACCTTCATCCAGCCTCGAACGCTCTTCCAGACCAAAGAAATTCAAAGAACCGTATACATTACCGATTTTGGAGATGCTCCCCAGGCAGACCAGGAGCCGTCAAAAAGCCAATCTTCTCCATTGTTAGATCAGTATTGGATGTTCTGGAAGGATTTTATCGATAACCTGAGACTCGACGATCCAGATCAGCCAATGGCGAACCCACTTGCCAAAGGCAACGTGTTTTTCTCAATGCCACCATCTGGAAAGACGGCGTGGTTAACACTGTATTTTTTCAAAGCATCATCAGAGATCGGCTGCTTTTTGCGTCTTTCCAGCTCCGAAGAGGGCGAATCACTGTACCAAGCGCTTAAAGACGATGCAGAAGCGATTGAACAGGAGTTGCCATTTCCCATCGAATGGGACGACAAAAATGCCAGAGTCATTACTCATAGGCGAATTGATGGTAATTGGCCCCCGGTCAAGAATACGTCTGTGAAAAGCTATTTCTCAGAGGTTGTTAACGCCTTCGTGAATACTTTCAGACCCAGGCTGGAGAGGCTCAGCAGTAGTCCCGACTAAAATTCTGAGGCATCGCAAAGGGCTATTTACTTCTCCATCTCTTCCCGGCGAAACCAGGCACAACCACCTTGGCCAGTCTTGCATAAGTGTTTCTTTGTTTTTGCCCACTGAATCCGATCTGTGGGCCTGCAACCGATATTGAACAAAGTGCGGAGAGAACTGATGGTGACTCAGGTTAGCTCTGAATTTTCAACGAAGCTGCGAAAACTAATCTGTCCCGCTTTCCGGTTTTCCCGCTCTTCTTTGGTCAACAACTCATCGTTCGGTTAGGTCGCAAAGCGAACATTCAGATTGCGGGGTCAACGCCAGCAAAAACCGGCGCCCTGACAATGAAGTCCATTACCATCAGCCCGGAATAACATTAACGGCCCTATTAGGTCTCTCTTTTTGTGTAAACAAGCTGACTGGATTGAGCAAGCGCCTGATGAATTGTAGGCGGTGCCTCACCGCGATACTACTGAGGATCGATAGCAAAAGGCAAAAGCGCAGTAATCTCGGCGTCCAAACCATCCGTATCGAACATACAGGTCACTAGACCTCCGCTCTAATCCATACCATTGGCAGAGGTTAAATCGAGTTGAATCGAAATATCCAAATCGCTATCTGCACGATGATCACCGCGGACACGACTACCAAAAATCCACAACCTTTTTTGCTAGTGGATTGTTGGCTGCCCAATTTGCGAGTGACCGATCGATCTGCGGAGTTTCCGTAATCTGCCCGGAGCGTTTTTTAGTGGCGCCGCTAGAGGAGCGTCCGGTGAACGCCACAGGCCGGAATGGACTGACCCCAGTTATCTCTACCTAGTTGGAATGCTTTCAAAGGGACCTAGATGCGCGCCAGTTCCAATAGGCTATCTGAGACACGCGTTCACTTACTTGAAGCTTTTCGTTAACTAACTTTAGCGCATCCCCAATTGAATAGGACCCATCAATATTTTGATCAAAAAAATCGCCAAAGCTACTAAAGCTTATAGGAGTACCAGAATAAAACTGAGACGCCCGGAATAGCTCGAGATCGTCGCACCAAAATTTGAGGAACGCATCGTAAAAACTTGAAGAGTATGCAAAGCCGAATTCACTATTGGCAATGGGTTGAAGGACGCTTGAATGAACCGGTTTTCCCAACTCCAAAATCTTATTCCGCAGAAAATATCCTAACTCCGAGAAGTTCAACCCGTCGAAAGCCTTTTCGGGGGTGGTATAAAGCATCCTATCGACCTGAACGATTCTCCTTTCTTTTGTCATTTCGTCAACATATAGACTAGCATGATTAAGACTCTTGCTTTTAATAAACTGAGCAATTTCACTTTTTGTAAGTGCAGATTCGTTAGACCGCAACTGCTCTAATATGACTTCTTTTTGATTAACCGGCTTAAATCCTTTTTGAAGACTGACGGTATCGGCCTGAGATTTTCCGTTAAAATATATACCTTCTTCAACTCCATACATTTTAATTATATATCTTAGTTCGAAGTAATCCGTCTTTTGAAAAAATTCATTTTCCAAAATCACCTCATTTAGGTGAGCAGCATCCCTGGGAAACTCATTTAATGCTGCTCGTAACTCGGTTAGGATTCGCTCAATTTCGCTAGACGATACCTTCAAAAATTTGGTATGTGAATATATCCCTTTTCCAGACAAATAAACATTATCGCTATCCGTATAGGCAGCATGATCTGTTCGAGTGACATCAAAATTCGCCTTACCCAAACTCATATGATTGGCAATTTTAGCAATATCCTTCCACGGCAACCCCTTGGGATTTTTGGCTAATATTGAGGCGACGGAATCAGGCTTGTTCAGGTTAGCGGGAAACACATTTAAGCCTTCGACTCTAAGAAATTTTTTATTAACCAAGTGGTCCAGTGCAATCTCAAGTTTAATTTCTGGCTCGATATTCTTCTCCAAATATTCGAGGACCTCGGCCTTGCTCAAAGGAACGCCTTCTTGAACGAACAAATCCCTTAGAACTCGACTATCGATATCAGGGTTAAGCTTACCCTTTATGTCAAAACCACCGGAACAAAATTCAAGAAACTCAATAAAATTCGGTTCTTTATCGAAACATTCAGAAAGCACAGGAAATTTCGACGCAAGATCAAAGTCCAAATTCTTCTCTATCAGATTCTTTATGACTTCGTCACCAAGGCGTTTCTGAGATCGAAATCGTTGATTAATTTTCTTTTCAATTTGCCGTATCCGCTCTCGAGTCAAGGAAAGCCTTTTCCCAATCTCTTCAAGAGTTTCCTTCTCCTGTGTGAAACCCAACCGTCCTGAAAAGACCGTTTGCTCGTTATCTGTTAGTGACACAAAGAATGAATACAAATCCTCCATTAAAATCTCATCTACAGAACCTAATTCTAGGTTATCGAAATCCTTAGGTAGGAGTAAGGTACTCTCAAAGTTTTGTATATCGATTTCACCTGAATTACTCCGACTAAGATCATTGAGGCACATGTCCCTCAATGAACAAATACGCTCAGCTACGGTTTTCCCCAAACCGTCTACTTTAATTAGCTCGCTTAAAGATGAGGTTATAATGGTTTTTACCGAGGTATCTAGGCCCAGTCCTTCTAGTTTTTTAAGTGCCTTGATGTCGTTAGACGCCAAATTTATCCGATTTAACTCAACCTTTTCAGCTAATATCAGCAAATTCGCGAGATCAGGTTTATCGTCGGGGCTCTGTCCTTTTGAAGGCACAAAAGCTCCTAAAGGATCTGCCTTCAGGTCATTGAACAAGCTTATATACTTATCGCCAAGATGAGGAATCTTCCTCAACTCACTCTCTCTTAGCTCCAAAACATCGCGAAGGGTCAGAACCATCCCATTCCCAATGAAACCTTCTTTCATTCCGTAGACAATTCGCTGCATGACTTTTTTGTGCGGTCCAAAAGAATCAATTTCTAATATCGACCGGTCAAAATCGCAGTAATTCATTTTATTGCCTTACGTGCCTTATTCAGTTTGGAAATGAAAACAAATGGAGATCTGAAACGATCTTTTATAATGGCCTGCTCTTCTAGGGAAAGACTTTCAAAATCTTTCATCCCATAAACCTGATTAATATATTTCCCAATAATGTCAGATGATCCTTCATTAAAAGAACCTGGCTTTGGGCTTAAGTATTCGTTATCCGATCTAAACTTGAGGTGTTCGTTATCCGGATTCGATTTAATACGATCTTTAGAGATTTCTTGTATTTTTCCATCAATATCTTCTTCATGTTTTGAAAATCCCAAAACCTCAAGCTCTCTTTCCGTTACATAAGGCAAGAAACCAAAACTCATGCCCGAACAGACCGCCCTTAAGCTCGGCCTGATTAGGTTGGTAGAAATATAATCGTCAATAAAATGGCTTATTTTGCCAGAGACTTCTTTTATGAAAGTTTTATTGTCAAAAACCGCACTCAAATACCCAAAATAGGAACCGAAGTGCGTAGCAATCTGGTCACCCGAAAGCTCTGGCAAATACATTTCGATTTGATTTATAGTTGGCAAAAGCTTCTCGGATTTATAAAAGTCCTCGAGCTTTCTTATCAGTTCTGATCGAGTGTTCAGTCTATATTGCAGACTTTGTATTAGATCCAGAACCTGGGCCGCAGATTCACTGTATACCACCTCAATTGATGAGTCGTGCACTGGTGAACTTTCTTTACTTCCTTCATCGTTAGCTTCCGAGGGATCCGGTTGTGTATTACTTACGGCACGGGCGAAGCCTGTAACCTCTTGTAGTCGTTCAAGTGAGCCGACAAAGTCTAGGACGTCAACATACTCTTTATTATGTGTTTTTCTTAACCCACGCCCCAATTGTTGAAGCCAAATAGTTTGGGATCCAGTGTATCGCATGAATACAAGGAGATTGGTTTCAGGTATATCTACCCCCTCGTTAAACAAGTTGCAAACGAGAATATAGCTTACGTTTCCCTCGCGGAATTTTCGTATATTTTCTCGCCTTTCATCTTGGCTTTGCTTGGAGTGCACATATACTGCGGAGCCTAATTTAAAAAACTTAATTAGATGTTTTATGTGAGAGATGCTCCTACAAAAGACAATACCTTTTACTGGAGCAAGAGCTTTTTCCTCTACCGTCTTCTCTATAATACCAACGACTTCCTTATCCTTTTTATGCAAAAAAAGCTTTTTGTCAAGGTCGGAAATGGACAAACCAGATTTCAGTTGGTTAATCTTAGTTTGGTCGAGATCATCCAAAAGTACATGATATCTAGGAAAGGCCAATTTTTTGTTTGCGAGTGCCCACACGAGATCGTACTTCCCAACATGCCCACTTTCTCCGCCGAAGAATGCATTTACATCTTGGTTGTCTGATCTGAACGGTGTAGCGGTTAGTCCGACTAACAGTTGAGGAGAAAAAGCTTCAACGACTTGCCGGTAAGTAGAAGCTGGGGTGTGGTGGGCCTCGTCTACAATTATAAAATCGAATTGATTCATCTGAAGTTCGCTGAGCTTTGAGTACAGTGTATCGAAGCTCGCAAAGACAAAATCGGTATTTTCTGCTGACACTCCTGCAAAACAGGCACTAAAGGAATAATTTCCAATCCCGAATACGTTTTTAAATGCTGTTACGGTTTGTAGCAATATCTCTATTTGGTGCGCAATAAATAGGACTTTTTTGGTTCGACCAACGCTTTTGGCCATTAATCGTTTTATCAAAAGCGCTACGGTATAGGTTTTTCCAAGCCCAGTGGCCATCTCAATTAATAGCTTATTAGATCCTGACTCATATTTTTTTAGCGACTCGTCAATTATATCCGCTTGGTATTTTCTAGGCTTAATTTCCCTGCCAATTTCGGAGTGACCCGCAAGCCAAAGATTCTGAAGCTCATCTCGATCTATTAACTCCACACCTAGTCTAAGAGCCCTGGTTAAGACCTCCGAGGTGAAATATGAGTTAGTGACCAGTATTAAGTTTGATGCTTTTCCGAGGCGAGCTCCGGTGACAAGTTGATTGAGCGCTTTTACGTCAACCGCGGAGTTAATGTTCCTTTGCTTAACTTCGATGGCAAATTTTTTGCCATTTCTATAGGCAAAAATATCGACACCGCCATCGCCGGATTTATATTCGTCACCTACTTTTGTGATGTATGCATCGGTCCAGCCAGCACCCAAAAAAAGATCTTTTACAAATTCTTCAAACTCACTGTGATGAAGGGAGTCAACATCCTTGAAGCTGGTGATTTTCACATTTTTCCCTGAGTCGATGAGAATTTCACGCACTTATGGCGCTTTGGGTATAAGCTATCGAAAATTTAGGGAAAGGTAAATCAAGTAGAAGTTCAACCGATACTACCTAACGATGAACTGGTTTGAGGCCCTAAGGCACTGAAAATATCATCACACAAGTGCGCCGCTGGCTACCGAACAATCGGGAATCGCCCAAAAAACACTTCTAACCTGGAACTTCGATCCGTTCAAGACTAATAAATCCGACCTCATAGAGCCCTGAGCCAGAGGCAAATTTCGATATCAAAGCGCTGTAAAAGGTTCGCTTTCGTGGTCAATTCCATAATTTCTGAATGTCCGCTTTTGTTTAAATCCAGTCATCGCTGCTTCGTCGATCTGCACCCAATTTTTGTAGTTCGCCTCCATTAGTCCGAAAACAAAAACTCCGCGCTAAGCATCGCTCGGCATGGAGTTCTTATAGGTAGGGCTCTTGGGGCTCGCGAAGCGAAGGATACCCGGGTAGCTAGACCGTCAGGTGTTTCCTGATCAGCTCATCAGTCAACCCCGCAATCTCATCCTCAGCAACCCGCCTCCCCCGATCCAGAATCGCAAATCGGTCGGCGTATTTGCGAGCAAACGGCAACTTCTGCTCAACCAGCAGCACCGTCAGCCCATCCTCTTCTATCAGCCTGCGAATAACCTCCCCAATCTGCGCCACAATATTCGGCTGAATCCCCTCCCCCGGCTCATCCAGAATCAGCAGTCTGGGCTCAATCACCAGCGCCCTGCCAATCGCCAGCTGCTGTTGCTGGCCGCCAGAGAGGTCGCCGCCTCTCCGGTGTCGCATTTCCTTGAGCACCGGGAAAAGCTCATACACCCGCTCGGGAATTTTCTTGCTGCCGTCCTTGCGCACGGCCAGGCCGGTGCGGAGGTTTTCTTCCACGGTCAGCAGCGGGAAAATCTGCCGGCCCTGGGGCACGTAGCCAATTCCGAGACGTGAGCGGTCTTCCACTTTCTTTTTGGTGAGTTCCACGTCGCCGGCAAATTCAATGCTGCCGCTTTTGGTGGTTTCCTCGCCCATGATGCATTTCATCAGGGTGGTCTTGCCCACGCCGTTGCGGCCCATTACGCAGGTGCACTGGCCCTGGGGTACGTCCAGGTCCAGATCCCAGAGGGTGTGGCTTTCGCCGTAGAACTGGTTGAGCTTCTGGATCTTTAGCATTACGCCTCCTCCCCCAGGTAAACCTTGATCACTTCCGGGTCGTTGGAGACCTGGTCCATGGTGCCTTCGGCCAGCACGCTGCCCTGGTGCAGCACGGTCACTTTTCTGGCGATGGAGCGCACGAAGCCCATGTCGTGTTCCACCACCACTACGGACTGTTTGCCGGCCAGGCTGGTGAGCAGTTCGGCGGTTCGCTCCATTTCCTGTTCGGTCATGCCGGCGACCGGTTCGTCCACCAGCAGCAGCCGAGGTTTCTGCATCAGCAGCATGCCGATTTCCAACCACTGCTTCTGGCCGTGGGAGAGGATGCCGGCGAGGCGGTCGCGGAGGTCTTTCAGGCCAATCATCTCGAGCACTTCGTCGATGCGGTCCCGATATTCGGCTTTCATCACGGCGGTGAGCGTGGGGAACACGCGCTTGTCCGCCGCCATGGCCAGCTCCAGGTTTTCGAACACTGTGAGGGCTTCAAATACCGTGGGTTTCTGGAACTTGCGGCCGATGCCGAGGCTGGCGATGTCCGGCTCGTTCATGGTGAGCAGGTTGTGGCGGCTGCCGAACCACACCGAGCCGGTGTCGGGCCGGGTTTTGCCGGTGATGATGTCCATCATGGTGGTTTTACCCGCGCCGTTCGGGCCGATGATGCAGCGCAGCTCGCCGTCGTCGATGGTGAGGTTGAGGTTGTTGATGGCCTTGAAGCCGTCAAAGCTTACGTTCACGTCTTCCAGGTACAGGATGGGGCCGTGGCGCACGTCCACCGGGGACTGCACCGGCGCGAGGAAGTCGAACACCTGGTCGCGGTTGGTCAGCTCCTGAAAAATGCTCATGCGGTGGCCTCCTGCCCGGTGGGTGTGTCGTCATCGGTTTTGGCTTTGCGGCGTTTCTGCAGCAGCCCGGCAATGCCCTTGGGCAGGAAAACGGTTACCAGCACAAACAGGCCGCCGAGGGCGAATAGCCAGGCGTCGGGCATAATGCCGGTGAACACGGTTTTGGCGTAGTTCACCAGGATGGCCCCGATCACCGCGCCGTAGAGCGTTGCCCGGCCACCCAGGGCCACCCACACCACGATCTCGATGGAGAACAGGGGCGAGAATTCACTGGGGTTGATGATGCCCACTTGCGGCACATACAGGGCCCCGGCCACACCCGCCAGCATGGCGGACACCACGAACACGAACAGCTGAACCCGTTCCACCCGGTAACCGAGGAAGCGGGTACGTGCTTCGGCATCCCGGCAGGCCACGCTCACCCGGCCCAGCTTGCTGGTCACGATGCCCCGGCAGATCACGTAGCCAATGGCCAGGGCAATGCCGGTGGCAATGAACAGACCAAGGCGGGTGGCGTCGGTGCGCAGGTTGAAGCCGAGAATGTCCTTGAAGTCGGTGAGGCCGTTGTTGCCGCCAAAGCCCATCTCATTGCGGAAGAAGGCCAGCATCAGGGCGAAGGTGAGTGCCTGGGTGATGATGGAGAGGTACACCCCGGTCACCCGTGAGCGGAAGGCCAGGAAGCCGAACACCAATGCCAGCAGCCCCGGGGCCAGCAGCACCATGAGGAAGGCAAACCAGGCCATGTCGAAGCCGTGCCAGAACCAGGGCAGCTCCTGCCAGTTCAGGAACACCATGAAGTCCGGCAGGATGGGGTCGCCATACACGCCCCGATCGCCAATCTGGCGCATCAGGTACATGCCCATGGCATAGCCGCCGAGGGCAAAGAAGGCGCCGTGGCCCAGGCTGAGGATACCGAGGTAACCCCACACCAGGTCCACCGCCACCGCCAGCAGGGCGTAGCAGAGGTATTTGCCCAGCAGGGTGACGGTAAAGGCACTCACGTGCAGGGCGCTGTCCTGGGGCATGAACAGGTGAAGGGAGGTCACCACCAACACCGCAGCGAAGAGCACGCCCAGGAAAATCTGCGTTGAACGTTCCTGTAAGGGTCTTGTTAACCACATAGCTTAACCCTCCGCTGCCCGGCCTTTCTGGGGGAAGAGCCCCTTCGGCCGTTTCTGGATAAACAGGATGATGAACACAAGCACGATGATCTTGGCGAGTACGGCACCGGCCCAGGGTTCGAGCAGCTGGTTGATGGTGCCCAGGGAAAGCCCGGCAATGAGCGTGCCCCAGAGGTTACCGACGCCGCCGAACACCACCACCATGAACGAGTCGATGATGTAGTTCTGGCCCAGGTTCGGGCCCACGTTAGTGAGCTGGGACAGCGCCACCCCGGCCAGGCCGGCCACGCCGGAGCCCAGGGCAAAGGTCATGATGTCTACCCGGGTGGCGCGGATGCCCATGGAGCGGGCCATGGCCCGGTTCTGGGTTACAGCGCGCACTTCCAGGCCCAGGCGGGTCTTGCGCATGATCAGCATCAGCCCGGCGAAGACAATCAACGCAAAGGCCAACACGTAGAGACGGTTCAATGTGAGCGAGAGCGCGTCGTTGATCACCAGGGAGCCGCTCATCCAGTCCGGGGTTACCACGGTGCGGTTTTGCGGAGAGATCACCGTGCGCACCAACTGCTGCAGGATCAGGCTGATGCCGAAGGTAGCCAGCAGGGTTTCCAGCGGGCGGCCTTTGAGGTACTGGATTACGCTGCGCTCGATGATGATGCCGGCGGTGGCAGCCACCAGGAATCCGGCGGGTATCGAGAGAATCAGCGCCAGGCCGGGCTGGCCCGGCAAGAGTTGCTGCATGCCCCAGGTGGTGTAGGCACCCAGCATGATCAGTTCGCCGTGGGCCATGTTGATCACGCCCATCACACCAAAGGTGATGGCCAGGCCAATGGCGGCGAGTACCAGGACCGAACCGAGGGAGAGGCCGAAATACAGGGTCTCGGCGGCACGGTTCAGTTTGAGCTTCTGTTCGATGCTCTCGAGGGCATCAGTGGCACTGGCGGCCAGGGCCGCGTTATCGCTGCGGGCCGCTTCGTTGAGGGCGGCACGGGCGCCGGGGTGCAGGCTGCCGGCGAGCACGTCCACGGCCTCCAGGTTGCCCTCGCTCACCCGGTAGATGGCCAGGGCTTCTTCAATTCGGTTGCGCACTGCGGCGTCTTCTTCCTTTGCCAGTTGCGCTTCCAGCGGCGCAACCAGTGAGGCGTCCACTTTGCCCATCATGTCCTGCGCGGAGGCTTCGCGCACATCCGGGTCTTTGGCATTCAGGTCCAGCATCGCCAATATGCCTTCAAGCTGGCCACGTATGCGGTTGTTGATGGCGACCCTGTCCAGCTCGCGGCGGGACATTTCCCCCAGGTTCTCTCCGGTCAGCGGGTCGGCGATTTCCCAGTCCCTGCCCCGGTTGTTAAGTACCAGTACAACCTGCCCGGTGTCTTTAACCCGGCTCAGGCGGTTGTTTCCGTAGGCTTCGAGCCAGCCCCTGGCTCTTTCATCACCACTGCTGACGATGGCGTTCACCGCCTCTTCCACTTTGCTGGCCGGCGCTTCCGCCAGATTGATCAGCAACGCCTTGCCCGGGTCGTCTTCCTGTGCCGTTGCCGGGAGCGACAACAGGCCAATCAGGGCGATAAGCAGCAATGTGAGCGATCGGCAGATGCTCATGAGTGTGTCCTGTTTCAAGCGTGTTGCGGGGCAACAGCCGGGAGCTGCGCAACTACCCCCGGCTGTCCATGGTGCTAGTCCATAGCGCTATGCCGTCGAAGCCTTACTCGGCTTCTTCAGCCGCCATTTCGCCGGCAGACGCACCGCAGGTGCCGGTTGCGGTATTGAAGGTTCCGCAGAACATGGGCTTGCGCCAGTCGGCGATCATGTCGCGGGAACCTGGCAGGTAGTCAGACCAGGCATCGCCAGCGACCAGACCAGAGGTTTCCCAGACCACGGAGAACTGGCCGTTGTCCTGAATCTCGCCAATCAGCACCGGCTTGGTGATGTGGTGGTTGGGCATCATGGCGGCGTAGCCACCGGTGAGGTTGGGCACGGTTACGCCGATGATGGCGTCTTTAACCGCATCGACATCGGTGGTGCCGGCTTTCTTGACCGCTTCCACATACATGTTGAAGCCGATGTAGTGGGCTTCCATCGGATCGTTGGTCACCGCTTGCTCGTTGCCGGTGTGCTCGATCCACTGGTCGATGAAGTCGTAGTTGGCGTCGTTGTCCACGCTCATGAAGTAGTTCCAGGCGGCCAGGTGGCCAACCAGCGGGCCGGTGTCGATACCGGAGAGCTCCTGCTCACCCACGGAGAAGGCAACCACCGGGATATCGGAAGCAGAGATGCCCTGGTTGCCCAGCTCACGGTAGAAGGGCACGTTGGCGTCGCCATTGATGGTCGAAACCACGGCAGTCTTCTTACCGGCGGAACCGAAACGCTTGATGTCGGAGACGATGTTCTGCCAGTCGGAGTGACCAAACGGTGTGTAGTTGATCATGATGTCTTCCTTGGCCACACCCATGTCCATCAGGTAGGTCTCAAGGATCTTGTTGGTGGTGCGCGGGTAGACGTAATCGGTGCCCGCCAGCACCCAGCGCTCAACGCCGATTTCGTTCATCAGGTAGTTCACCGCGGGAATCGCCTGCTGGTTGGGTGCCGCGCCGGTGTAGAAGACGTTTTCGGAAGATTCCTCACCCTCGTACTGCACCGGGTAGAACAGCAGGCCGTTCAGCTCTTCTACCACCGGCAGTACGGATTTACGGGAAACCGAGGTCCAGTTACCGAAGATCACGTCGACCTTTTCCTGGGCCAGAAGCTCGCGGGCTTTCTCGGCGAACAGCGGCCAGTTGGAGGCCGGATCCACAACCACCGCTTCCATCTGGCGACCCAGCACACCGCCCTTGGCGTTCTGTTGCTCGATCAGCATTTCAACGGTGTCTTTCAGAACGGTTTCACTGATGGCCATGGTGCCGGAGAGGCTGTGCAGGATGCCCACCTTGATGGGATCTTCCGCGGCCATGGAATTGAAAGAGATGGAAAGTGCGAGTGCAGAGAGGCCCAGTTTCACGTGTTTTTTGAGGCTCATGTTTTGCGTCCTTTTCTTGAGTTGGGGTATGCAGTTCGTCTTGAAACGCACCACAGCCACTGCATCTGCTGTTCCACATTCCATGTATATCCCGCTAAAACAAACAGTTATCTAGTATACAAGCCAAACCCGAGATGCCAGGGAGCTATCAACACCCCGCCAAACCTCTGTTTTACCGTTCAATTTTGGTGCACCCGCACCGGCCTTGGGCGCACTGCGCTGAAGCACTCTCACCCCAACAATTGCTAACTCACTGTTTTTAATGGGTTATCAAGAAATTTCCGCAAATGGCACAGGCATTGCCATTCCACATGTATACAAGTTGATAACGCACATGAGGACGACCAATGCCTTCAACACTCGGATGGACCATAAAGGACTGGCAGAACGCCTATAAAGAAGGCGCTTCGCCGGCGTCATTGCTGGGTGAGTTGCTGACGGGGCTGGATACCACAGACGTGGCCTGGATTTCCCTGCTGGATGGCGACGGCCTGGCCGCCGCCCTGGCAGAACTGGAGCAGGCCCTGGAAGCCGCCGGTGGCGATAAGGCCGCGCTGCCGCTTTATGGCATTCCGTTCGCGGCAAAAGACAACATAGATGCCAAGGGCTTTGAAACCACCGCCGCCTGCCCGGCCTTCGCCTACACCCCGGAAGAAGACGCCACCACCATTGCCCGTTTGAAGGCTGCCGGCGCAGTTTTGATCGGCAAGACCAACCTGGACCAGTTCGCCACCGGCCTGGTGGGTACCCGTTCGCCCTATGGCCCGGTGCCCAACAGCTTCAAGCCGGAGGTGGTCAGCGGCGGTTCCAGTTCCGGCTCGGCTTCGGTGGTGGCACGGGGCCTGGTGCCGTTTTCCCTGGGCACCGATACCGCCGGCTCCGGCCGGGTACCAGCCGGGCTGAATAACCTGGTGGGGCTGAAGCCAACCAAAGGCAAGTTCAGTATTCGTGGCGTGGTGCCGGCCTGTCGTTCCCTGGATTGCGTGTCCATTTTTGCGCTTACCGTTAACGATGCCGGGCTGGTGTCTGATGTGATGACTGGTTTCGACACCGAAGATGCGTTCTCTCGCAAGGCACCCTACGCCCTGCCCCTGGATGGCCCCGCCCTTCGCCGGCCCGGCCCGATCAAACGGCTCGCCATTCCGGAACACCCGCAATGGTTCGATGACCAGCAGGCCGAAGCGGCCTGGAACACCGCCATCAGCCTGTGGCGCGGGCTGGATGTGGAACTGGTGCCCCTGGATTTCAGCCCCATGCTGGAACTGGCGGCACTGCTCTATGAGGGCCCCTGGGTGGCCGAACGCCACGCCGCCGTGGAAGCGTTCATGGCCAGCCACGCCGATGAGATGAACCCGGTGGTTAAGGGCATTATCAGCAACGCCGGCCAGTTCAGCGCCACCGATACATTCAAGGCCCAGTACCGGAAGGAAGAGCTGCAACGCGACATTGATGAGCTGCTGGCCGATATTGACGCCCTGCTGGTACCCACGGCGCCGACCGCACCCACCATTGAAGCGGTCAACGCCGACCCGGTGACCCTCAATAGCCAGTTGGGCACCTACACCAATTTCGTGAACCTGGCAGACATGAGCGCCCTGGCGATCCCCGCCGGCTTCCGGGACGACGGCCTGCCTTTTGGCGTCACCTTGATCAGCGGCGCCTGGAAAGACACCGAACTTCAGCACCTGGCCTGCCAATGGCTGAACGCCCACCCGACCAAACTGGGCGCCACCGACAAACCCCGCCCCGAGGAGGAGCCTGGCGCGGCCATCTCAACCCCCACGGTTCAGGTGGCGGTAGTGGGCGCTCACCTCAGCGGCATGCCCCTGAACACCCAGCTTACCGAAAGATTCTCGGTGCTGCTGGAGCAAACCACCACTTCTGCCCATTACCGGCTCTACGCCCTGCCCAACACCACGCCGCCCAAACCCGGATTGAAGCGGGTAGCAGCGGGTGAAGGCGAGCAAATCATCGTGGAAGTCTGGGAAATGCCCGCCTCGGCCTTTGGCTCCTTTGTGGATCTGATTCCCGCGCCCCTGGGCATCGGCAATGTGGAGCTGGCCGATGGCCGCTGGGTGAACGGCTTTATCTGCGAAGGCTACGGCTTCGAGGGCGCTCGGGATGTTACCGAATTCGGCGGCTGGCGCGCGTTCATCAATTCCTGATCGGGGTCAGATGAAAACGGGGTCAGAAGAAAAGTTCTTCTGACCCCAAGTTCACAAGGAGAGACACCTTTATGTTTAGCAAAGTACTGATCGCCAACAGAGGCGAAATCGCGGTCCGCACCATTCGTACACTCAAGGCCATGGGCGTTGGCAGTGTGGCTGTCTATTCCCACCAGGATCGCCACAGCCTGCATGTAACCCTGGCCGATGAATCCGTGGCCCTGACTGGCAACGGCGCCAGCGAGACCTATCTGGACAAAGCCCAGATTCTCTCGGCCGCCAAGCACACCGGCGCCGAGGCCATTATTCCGGGTTATGGCTTTCTCTCCGAAAACGCCGATTTCGCCGAGGCCTGCGAGGCCGATGGCATTGCCTTTATCGGCCCCACGCCCGACCAGATGCGCGAGTTCGGCCTGAAGCACCGGGCCCGGGAACTGGCGGAAGCCGCCGGTGTGCCCCTGGCGCCAGGCAGTGGCCTGCTGGAAAGCCTGGACGAAGCCCTGCAAACCGCCGACCGCCTGGGCTACCCGGTGATGCTGAAAAGCACCGCCGGCGGTGGCGGCATCGGCCTGACCCGCTGCAACAGCGAAAGCGAACTGAAGGACGCCTTTGAGACCGTGCGCCGTCAGGGCCAGAGCTTCTTTAATGATAGCGGTGTGTTCCTGGAGCGTTTCATCGCCCGGGCCCGACACGTGGAAGTGCAGATCTTCGGTGACGGCGCAGGTAATGTGGTGGCTCTGGGCGAACGGGATTGCTCCCTGCAGCGCCGCAACCAGAAGGTAGTGGAAGAAACCCCGGCCCCGAACCTGCCGGCTGCCACCCGCCAGAAGATGCTGGATGCCGCCGTCTCCCTCGGGCAGTCGGTGAACTACCGCTCTGCCGGCACTGTGGAATACATCTACGACGCCGACCGCGACGAATTCTACTTCCTGGAAGTAAATACCCGCTTACAGGTAGAGCACCCGGTGACTGAGTCGGTCACCGGTCTGGACCTGATCGAGTGGATGCTGAAGATCGCCGCCGGCGAAAGCCCGGACCTGGCGAACTTCGAGCCGGAGCTGAACGGCGCCTCCATGGAAGTGCGGATCTACGCCGAAGACCCGCTGAAGGACTTCCAGCCCTCCCCCGGAGAACTGACCGACGTGCACTGGCCGGAAGAGGATGTGCGGGTGGATACCTGGGTGGAAAACGGCAGCGAAGTGTCCGCCCACTACGACCCGATGATTGCCAAGCTGATTGTGCACGGCAAAGACCGGAACGACGCCCTGGAAAAACTGAAAGCCGCCCTGGCGGAAACCCGGCTGATGGGCATTGCCACCAACCTGGATTACCTGCGCCAGGTGGTGGCCCAGCAGAGCTTTGCCGATGGCATTGTCTCCACCCGAGCCCTGGAGAGCTTCGAGTTCAAACCCTCAGTAGCGGAAGTGGTCAAACCCGGCACCTACACCACGGTGCAGGATTATCCCGGCCGAGTGGGCTACTGGAACATCGGCGTGCCGCCCAGTGGTCCCATGGATGATTATGCCTTCCGCATTGCCAACCGCATCGTGGGCAACCACACCGAAGCGGCGGGGCTGGAAGCCACCCTGATTGGTCCCAGCCTGAAGTTCCACAAGGAATCGGTGGTCGCACTCACTGGCGCACTTACCGATGCCACCCTTGACGACAAGCCGGTGGAGTTCTGGAAACCCATTACCGTGAAAGCCGGCCAGGTTCTGGCGGTGGGCAAGGCCATCAAGGGTTGTCGCACCTACCTGGCCGTGCGCGGTGGCTTTGATGTGCCGGTCTATCTGGGCAGCCGCTCCACCTTCGCCCTCGGCCAGTTCGGCGGCCACGGCGGCCGGCCCCTGCGCCCCGGCGACATGCTGGGAATCAGCCAGATCGACCTGCCGGCCTGCACCACCACGGCACCGACACACGATCCTGCCCCGGCGGACCCGGATCTGATCCCGGACTATCCGGACCACTGGGAAATCGGAGTGCTCTATGGCCCCCACGGCGCACCGGATTTCTTCACCGAGAAATCCATCGAGAAGTTCTTCGAGCAGGACTGGGAAGTGCACTACAACTCCAACCGCCTGGGCATCCGCCTGAACGGCCCCAAACCGGAGTTCACCCGGGCCGACGGCGGCGAGGCGGGCCTGCACCCCTCGAACATCCACGACTGCGAATACGCCATCGGCTCCATCAACTTCACCGGCGACATGCCGGTCATCCTTACCAAGGACGGCCCCAGCCTGGGCGGCTTTGTGTGCCCGGTGACCATCGCCAAGGCGGAGCTCTGGAAAGTCGGCCAGGTGAAACCCGGCGACACCATCCGATTCGTGGCCATTGATAACGACACCGCGGTGAAGCTCTCCGAGCGCCAGGAGCTAGCCATCAAGAGCCTGATGGCACCGCCGATGGTAGACCTGGTAGCGCCGGATCTTGCGCCGGTGAACGACCTCTCCGCCACCATCCTGGCGCATCTGGAAGAAACCGACGGCCGCCCGGAAGTCACCTACCGCCAGGCCGGCGACCAGTACATCCTTCTGGAATACGGCCCCAACGTAATGGACCTGGGCTTCCGCCTGCGCATCCACGCCCTGATGGAAGCCATCGCCGATGTACAGCCCAACGGCCTGCTGGAACTGTCGCCGGGCGTGCGTTCGCTGCAGCTGCGGTATGACGCGCGTATCCTCACCCAGGAAGCGCTAATGACCTACCTGCTGGACCTGGAAGCCACCCTGCCGCCCACCGACGAACTGAAAGTGCGCAGCCGGGTCATCCACCTGCCCATGGCCTTCGAAGACAGCGCGACTCTCGAAGCGGTGGATAAATACCGCCAGTCCGTGCGCGACACGGCCCCCTGGCTCCCCAACAACGTCGACTTCATGCAACGCATCAACGGCCTGCCCAGCCGCGAAGCCGTCCGCGACATCCTGTTCTCGGCAAGATACCTGGTGCTCGGCCTGGGCGACGTCTACCTGGGCGCTCCCTGCGCCGTGCCCCTGGACCCACGGCACCGGATGCTCACCTCCAAATACAACCCGGCCCGTACCTATACAGCTGAAGGCACCGTGGGCATCGGCGGCGTGTACATGTGCATCTACGGCATGGACTCCCCTGGCGGTTACCAGCTCGTCGGCCGCACCCTGCCGATCTGGAACAAGTACCTGAAGAACCCCCAGTTCGCCGGAGGCGCCCCCTGGCTACTCCGGTTCTTCGACCAGGTGTGCTACTACCCGGTGACCGAAGCCGAACTGGACGAAATGCGCGACCAGTTCCGCGCTGGCCAACTGACCGTAAAAATCGAGGAAGAAACCTTCGACCTCAGATCCCACCAGGCCTTCCTGGACGCCAACGCCGACTCCATCGCCGAATTCCGCGAACTGCAGCAGGCGGCCTATGCTAAAGAGGTGGCCCTGTGGAAAGACAGCGAAGCCGAGGAGCTGGACAAACTGGCCAAGGCCCCGCCGAAAGCAGACGCATCCGATCTGGCGAAGTTCGGCGAACTGGTGAGCGCCGAGATTGCCGGCAACATCTGGAAGTGTCTGGTGAAGCCCGGCGATACCGTGGCCGAGGGTGATCCGTTGGTGATCGTGGAGGCTATGAAGATGGAGTTCGAGATAAACGCCACACAGGCCGGGGAGATTAGTGCCATGCACGTGGAGCCTGGTAAGGCCGTTACTCCTGGGGAGCCTTTGTTGAGCATCAAAGTTTGAGGTTTGGTCTGGCTTTGGCGCTGGCCGCCTCTGGCCGCTGGCTTCGGTGGGGGCGCCGATGGGGGTAGGCCTGTCACAGACACGCCGTAAACCCATCCCTGGGGGCTTGATCGCAGCATCCTTGCTGCTCACAGTCTGTGACAGGCCTACCCCCACCGGCGCATGTAACTCGGAGTTTGCGGTTTGGATGAAAGAAAGGTGATTTGCTTGCCCATGCGTCAAAGTTGACCCCATGTTTAAGGGGAGCTCATCGAATAGCCGGCTTTATTTTTTGGCAAGCAAAGGGAGTTGGGTCGGATGGTGGGGTGCGGGTTTCAAAAGTGTGAGCAGCATGGATGCTGCGATCAAGCCCCCAGGGATGGGTTCACGGCGTCTTTTGAAACCCGCACCCCACCAGCCGGCCCAGCGGCCATACTCCATTTAAAAAGCGACCCGAAAAGAGGGCGAACAGAAGAATGGCAACAAACACCAAAAGAAAAGAGTCGATGGCAGACAGGGTTTACGAGGCCCTGAAGGACGACATCTTTGAGTTCCGCCTGATCCCTGGTGACAAGTTCAGCGAGGGCGATGTGGGCACTCGCCTGAATGCCAGCCGCACGCCGGTCCGCGAGGCCCTGTACCGATTGCAGCGGGAAGGCTACGTGGAGGTGTTGTTCCGCAGTGGCTGGCAGGTTAAGCCGTTTGATTTCCGTCAGGTGGAGGAGCTGTACGACCTGCGGATTACCCTGGAACGGGCAGCCATGCACAAGATTTGTGGGCTGGATGAGGAACCTTCGGCAATCCGCATGCTGACCGCCATCTGGAATCCGGATCACCCCTCTGAGCGCGCGGTGGGCAGCACCGTTCGGGCGCTGGATGAGAGTTTTCATTGCGACCTGGTGGCTGCGGCCGGCAACCGGGAGATGACGAGGATTCATCGGGAGATAACCGACCGGCTCCGGATTATCCGGCGCCTGGACTTCACGCGCGATGACCGGGTAGATGCCACCTATGTGGAGCATGCCGCTATTCTGGAAGCGCTTCGAAATGGCATGGCCAGTGAAGCGGCGGATCGGTTGACCCACCATATCCGGGCCAGCCAGAAAGCGGTTCGGGAAATTACCATGGAGCGAATTCGGGAGGCTGCCGCAGCGCATCGACAGAAGCCCGTTGAAAGTGGAGTCAGATGAAAATCTCATCTGACTCAACGCTAACTCACCGGGCAAGAAATTGCCTCGCAGGCCCCGTAAATACTGAACTCCGGTTCATTTTGACTGCCGCCGAAATGCTTACAAAGCTGTAAGACATATCGCACAACCCCCGGAGCAATTCTCCGATAGGTAGGAATTCTAACCACAGTAGAATGGTCAGTGTCAGGGATGACAAGCCAGCACGGAATGTTGGCCCAAGGACGAGAGCTTCAAGGATCGAAGCCGCAAGGATGAAAACTCCATGGATATGGAGTTGCCCAAAGGATCGGGGCTTACAGGGATGACCACAGGGAAGACGCGCTCAGGATGAGTCGCACGCCTGAAGGAACAGGCAGGGGTCAGCCACGGAATCGGGGATCACAAGGAATGTGGTCCCGTCCGTGCACTCCCCACCCCTCTCAGACATTTCTGCTCTCTTCTTACATTTCGCTTCTTCTGCTTTTCGCCCTGGCATACAACCAAAAACGCAAATTAGCCTCAGGAGCTTACACCCATGAAGCGCACACCGCTTTTCGCAACTCTCATTCTGCTGTTCAGCCTGGTTACCGGTTTTGCTTACGCCCAGGAAGCTGCCATCAATATCAACACCGCCGATGTAGCCACCCTCGCCAGCCTGAACGGCATTGGCCAGAGCAAAGCTGAAGCCATCGTTGCCTATCGCGAGGCCAATGGTCCGTTTGCGGTTACCGCAGACCTGGCGAATGTAAAAGGCATTGGCGAGCGTACCATCGAGAAGAACGCCGCGCGCCTGACCGTAAAGTAATACCCCGGGCAGTGGCACGCTGCCGCTGCCCTTCTTCTCTTTCCGCATTGCTCTCCTTTCTGTTTCCGGCTGCCCATAAAGTCGTCTGGCAACACCGCGCTCGCCACCCTATTATTGCTGGATAACAATTCAAAATGACGAGCGTCGGCCCATGGTTGATCCCATCAAGGTTTATCCATCCAAACCTTCAAAAGTCTATTTCTACGGCACCTGCCTGGTGGACATGTTCTACCCGGATGCGGGCATTGCCGGTGTTGAGCTGCTGGAGCGCGAAGGCATAGAAGTGCTGTTCCCGCACAACCAGACCTGTTGCGGCCAGCCCGCCTACACCTCGGGCTACCACGACGAGGCCCGGTCGGTGGCCCGCGCACAGCTGGATCTGTTCCCGGAAGACTGGCCCATTGTGGTGCCTTCCGGTTCCTGCGGCGGCATGATGCGCAAGCACTATCCGGACCTGTTCAAGGACACCACAGAAGAAGTGAAAGCCGCCGAGATTGCCGGCCGGGTCTGGGAGCTGACGGATTTTCTGCTGAACGTCTGCCACGTAAAGCTGGAGGACCTGGGCGAGCCTACCACGGTGGCCATGCACACCTCCTGTTCGGCTCGCCGGGAAATGGGCGTGGCCGAAGTGGGCCCGAAGCTGCTGGGCCAGTTGAAGAACGTGAACCTGGTGGAACAGGCCCGGCCGGAGGAATGCTGCGGCTTTGGCGGTACCTTCGCCGTGCGTCACCCGGAGATTTCCGGGGCTATGGTGAGCGAGAAGGTGGACACCCTGGTGGACGCGGGCGCAAAGCACTTTGTGACCACCGATTGCGGCTGCCTTATGAACATCGACGGCTACGCCGAGAAGAACCAGAAGCCGGTTCGGGGTGAGCACATTCTCAGTTTCCTCTGGGCGCGGACCCGGGGCGAAGGAAACCGGGGTGACGGGAAAAAGGGAGGGCAAGAGTCATGACCGAGACTGCCGAGCGTACCGACCACCACATCGACGTGAAGGAATTTCATCCTCGCGTTCACGCGGCCATCCACAATCCCAAGATCCGCAAGAACTTCCGCAGTGCCATGGACGGGCTGATGTCCAAGCGCAGGAATGCCTTTGAGGGCTGGGATCTGGAGACCCTGCGGGATCTGGGCGCCAACATCCGTCTGAAGGCCCTGGCCAACCTGCCCGACTTACTCGAACAGCTTGAGCAGAAGCTCACGGAAAACGGCGTCAAGGTGCACTGGGCGGTGGACGGCGACGAGGCCTGCCGGATCGTGCGGGATATCTGCAAGGCCCGGAATGCAAAGACGGTAATCAAGGGCAAGTCCATGGTCTCCGAGGAAATGGAGCTCAACCATTACCTCGAGGGCGAAGGCATTGAGGCCCTAGAATCGGACCTGGGCGAGTACATTGTGCAATTGGCCGATGAGACGCCCTCGCACATCATCATGCCGGCCATTCACAAAAACACCGGTGAGATCTCCGAGCTGATGCATGAGAAAACCGGCACGGATCTCTCCAACGATGTTGAATACCTCACCGCCAGCGCCCGCCAGCAGCTGCGCGAAAAGTTCATGAACGCGGATGTCGGCGTTTCCGGCGTCAACTTTGCGGTGGCGGAGACCGGCACGCTGTGTCTGGTGGAAAACGAGGGTAACGGCCGGATGACCACGACGGTGCCAAAGTGCCACATCGCCGTAACCGGCATCGAGAAGGTGGTGCCGAGCATGGAGGACGTCTCTGCCCTGCTTGCCCTGCTGACCCGCTCTGCCACCGGCCAGCACATCACCACTTACTTCAATATGATTTCCGGCCCGCGCAAGGCCGAAGAGCTGGACGGGCCGGAGGAAGTTCATCTGGTGCTGGTGGATAACGGCCGCTCGTCCATCTACCAGGACGACGAGCTGCTGGACACCCTGCGCTGCATCCGCTGCGGCGCCTGCATGAACCACTGCCCGGTATACACACGGGTGGGCGGCCATGCCTACGGCACCACCTATCCGGGCCCCATCGGCAAGATCCTGATGCCGCACCTGATTGGCCTGGACGAGGGCCGGCATCTGCCCAGCGCCTCCAGCCTGTGTGGCGCCTGCGGCGAGGTCTGCCCGGTGAAGATTCCGATTCCGGATCTGTTAGTGCGGCTGCGCCAGGAATCGGTGGATGGTGACAAACTGCACCCCGCCAAGGTGCGTGGTCATGGTGCCAAACGCAGCTCCATGGAAGCGATGATCTGGAAGGGTTGGGCCTGGATGCACGCCAGCCCTGGCATCTACCGTTTCGGCACCGGTGTCGCCAGCAAATTCAGGGCATTACAACCCTCGAAAGCCGGCGCCTGGACCGATTACCGCACGGCCCCGAAGCTGGCGGCCAAAACCCTGCACCAGCGGATGAAGGAGCGTGGCCAATGAGTTCCCGGGAAACGATTCTTCAGCGTTTGCGCAACCGCACGGGGGGCGAACTGACGGTACCCGAGTGTGATTTTTCGGTGCTTGCACGGCCGGACTGGCCCACCAATGAGCGCATTGAGCGATTCGAGAAGATGATCGAGTCCGTACACGGCGAGGTGCATCACGTTAGCGAGGAGAGCTGGATGGACCGCCTCGCTGAGGTGCTGAATACCCGCGGTGCGCGAAACCTGCTGGTACCAAAGCAGCACGAGATCGGCCAGGCCCTGCGCGGCGCCGGCCGGGACGATCTGCCGGAGCTGCTGATCTACGACGAGCCCATCGAGAGCTGGCAGGCCCACCTGTTCAACGAAGTGGATGCCAGCATTACGTCTACCCGCGGTGGTATTGCCGAAACCGGATCTCTGATCCTGTGGCCAAACAATGATGAGCCAAGACTTATGAGCCTGGTGCCACCAGTGCACATTGCCATCCTCAAGGCCTCGGAGCTCTATACCACCTTCCACGAAGCCATGAAGGCCCAGAACTGGGCCGCTGGCATGCCGACCAATGCCCTGCTAATCTCTGGCCCTTCCAAAACCGCCGACATCGAGCAAACTCTGGCTTACGGTGTTCACGGTCCCAAAGAGCTGATTGTGTTGATTATTGAATGATCCAAGGCGCCCTGTTGATCGCCCTGGCTGCCCTGCTATGGGCGACCACGGGCATTGTTGCGAAATTTCTGTTTACCGGTACCGGGCTTCAGGCCATTACCCTGGGCTTTTTGAGGCTGGCGGTGGCGTTGCCGTTTTTCTGGCTGCTGATGCGGCGGGAGCAGGTTCGCCTTGAGCGCGCCAGCCCAGGCGCCAAAGTGCCCGGCAGTTCGCTAAGGAGCCTCACCCGCAAGACCCTGGTTCCGCTGGCGGCGCTTGGCCTGTTCCAGGCGTTTTACCAGGGCAGCTACCTTCTCGCCGTGGACCTCACCGGCGCCGGCATTGCCACTCTCATTGCGCTCTGCCTGCCACCGGTACTGGTGGCCATTCTGGCGGCGCCCCTGTTGGGAGAGAAACCCGGTCTGTTGACCGTTCTCTCTTTGTTTGCCGCCATTGCCGGCACCGCCATGCTGGTGCTCAGCGATATGGACACCACAGGCACCCTTCGGCTCGCCGGCATTCTGGTAGCGCTACTGGCCGCCTGCGTGTACACCGGCTTCACGCTCCCCAGCCGCTACAGCTCCGCCGGCACGCCGGTGTTCACTACGGCATTTATCTGCTTCTTTACGGCGGCGCTGATTCTGTTTCCGGTGGTAGCCCTGTCTGGCGGATTCGAGGGGCTGGAAACCCTCAACTTCGGGCACTGGCTGATGGTGGTCTATGTGGGGGTGGTGCCAACCTGCATTGGCTACGTGTGTTTCTTCACGGGCATGAAAACAACACCGGCCACGCTTTCGAGCATTATCGTGACTCTGGAACCGCTGTTTGTAGCGCTGCTGGCCTGGGTGTTCCTGGAGGAGATTCTGGGGCCGATCGGAATTGCTGGGGCGCTGATTCTGACCGCAGCGGTGGTGGTGGCCTCCCGCTACGGCCGCAAACCCGCCGCCGGCCAGGAGGCCGGTGCGGAGTAAGAAGGATCAAGCCTCCTTGCGTTGCTTCTCGAGCATGTCTGGCTGCAGGATTTCAATCCAGTAACCGTCGGGGTCCTTAATAAAAGCCAGGCCTTTCATCTTGCCGTCGTCCGGCTTCTTGACGAATTCCACACCCAGCTTTTCCAGGCGGTCGCAGGCGGCGTACACATCTGGTACCGCTACGCCAATGTGGCCAAAGCCCTGGGGCTCGTCGTTACCGTTGTGGTAACCAAAGTCGTTGTCGTCTTCGGTACCCCAGTTGTGGGTCAGCTCAAGCATGGCTTCGCGGCCGAAGGTGTAGGTGGTGCGGTGGGCGTCATCCTGCGGCACCAGGCCGGCCTGGCGATCATCCAGATAACCCAGGAAATACAGGGTGAACTTCATTTCCGGGAAGTCCAGTTTGCGAACCAGGCGCATGCCCATCACTCGGGTGTAGAAGTCCATGGAGCGCTCGGGTTCCTTGATGCGCATCATGGTCTGATTGAAGACGTAACCTTCGGTTTCGGGAACGGGTTCTTCGTGTAGGCCGGGGGCCTTTTCGAAATGCTTGGGCATTTTGGTTTTCCCTTTTTTCCGTGGAGTTCAAACCATATACCTGTGTGCGTTTCAGGGGGATTTCAAGGGCGCGAAAAAAGACCCCGGGGCCAGAGACTAACCTGCGGGGTCTTGAGGGCCGGTTTTTTACGCCGGCGTTTCTTCAGAGACGCTCTGAAGACTGGGGGCCTGTGGAATTAGGCCGATCTGAACTTAGGGGACTGGCGGTGCCATGAGGGTGCTATTTCTTTCGGGAAGCCAAACTCGCTTTGCTCAGACAGTCGTTTCCCTGCAGAAATAGCACCCTCACACCCCCGCCGATTCGACTTTGTTGCCGGCATCCCGTTTGGGCCGCTTGAGAGTTTTGCCCGCCGACTCTATGCAAGTTGGTGTTCTTCTCCTTTGTAATAGGCCTCTACTCTTGGGTTCATTACTCGCCGCCAGAGTGGGGGGAACATTGCCAGGACGATCATTGCGGAGTAGCCGGCCGGGAGTTGGGGGGCTACGTCGTGGTGGCGGAGGATCTGGTAGCGGCGTTTTGCCCAGGCGTGGTGGTCGCTGTGGCGTTGTAGGTGGAACAGGAAGACGTTGGTTAGGAAGTAGTTGCTGTTCCAGCTGTGTTCAGGGCCGGTGCGTTCGTAGCGGCCGTTTTCGAGTTTTCTCCTGTGCAGGCCGTAGTGTTCGAGGTAGTTGACGATTTCCAGCAGGGTGAAGGCGATGAAGCTCTGGCCCAGGAAGAAGACGGCGCCGAGCCAGCCGAAGGCGAGTGTAAATCCTGCAAGTACGAGAGCGCTGATGCTGTACCACCAGATCAGTTCGTTGTGCCGGCTAACAACCTTGTGGCCTTTGCGTTGCAGGCGCTCGGCTTCCAGTTTCCAGGCGTTGAGGAAGTTGCGTACGTAGGCCTGGGGCAGGAAGTTGTAGAGAGACTGGTTGTAACGGGATGAGGAGGCGTCTTCGGGGGTGGAGACGTGTACGTGGTGGCCACGGAGGTGTTCGACTTTGAAGCCGGCGTAGCAGACCAGTGACAGCAGGAAGCCGCCGGCCCGGGTTTCGAGTTTGTCGTCTTTGTGGATGAGTTCGTGGGCGACGTTGATGCCGAGGCCGCCGACGATGCCAATGGAGACGATCCAGCCAATACTCCCTACCAGGCTGAAGGTGCCGGAAGCCAGTTCCAGCATGCTCCAGACCAGCAAGGCCGCGAAGCCGGCAACCCAGCCTAGCGTTATCGCTTTATAGAACCGTTCGCCGACCATTCGTGGCACGTCGGTTTCTTCGTCCGGGTTCAGGGAATCCTTGCCCAGGAGCATGTCCAGGACCGGAATGATCCCGAAGACAACGACGGGCACACCCCAGGAGAACAGGTTTACCAGGTCGGTTGCGTGGCCGGCGGCCAGTAGCAGAGGCGGCAGTGCCAGGGGGACCATGGCTATCAGGTAGCTGTACTTCTTCAGGGTTAGCAATATTCGCCGGCGTGTAGCCTCGCGATCGACCGATAACTGGGTTGTGCTCATTGGGCTCTCTCCATCGAATGCGTTTTGGTGAAACTCTGATCATCTGTTGTTTTTTTGCATTATTGTCCTACAATACATCAGTCGTCAATGAATCGAGAGGAGTTTTTTTGACAATTGTCAGGAACCCCCGGCGGATCAAGGCGTTGTGGCTGCCAGACTCAGAGGCTGTGATAAACTCATGCGCACACTTTCCCACCCCGGACGGATCACCGCAGCAGCCGGCCGGTTTTTACGACCTGTTCAGAGAGCCTTTATGGATTTTCAGGTGCCCAACACTCTGGCCGAGCAGATTGCCAACTACCTGGCCGAGCGGATCATGACCGGGCAGATTCGACCCGGTGAGCGGATTCAGGAAGCTACACTGGCCGGTGAATTGAAGGTCAGTCGTGCGTCGGTGAAGGAAGCCCTGTACACCCTGGAGCGCTGGCATCTGGTGGAGATCACGCCGCGCAAGGGGGCTTCGGCAACCCGGCTGGACGCGGCCCACGCATCCGAGCTTTACGATGTGTATATGCACTTGTTGATGATGATGGCGGTGCGCTTGTGCGAGCGCTGGCAGGAGGGTGATAAGCCGCTGTTGCTTGGGGCGGTGAGCAAGGCTGTTGAAAAGACCAACGATGGCTCTGCCGACATAGCCGGTGTGGTTGAGGCGAGTTTTGATGTGATGGATGCCTGTTGTGAGGTGGTGGGGAATCCTTATCTCACGGAGGCTTTGTCGAATTTCAAGCCGGCGGTCAGTCGGGCCTATTATCTGAGCGCGGATCGGTATCGGCGGGATCTGGCGCAGACCAGTGAGTTTTTTGCCAATCTGCCGCAGGCGGTGCTGGCACGGGATTCTGATAAGGCGCAGGCGTTGATTCGGGACTTTGCGGAGCACCAGAAGTCTCTCATTCAGCAGGCTTTGGCTTCGTAGTCCAAGTATCGCCCTTCAACTTTTGGTGCATGCAAATCGGTCGGGAGGTCCTCCCAAAACACGCTGTGAATACGTCCATGTACGCTTGGCTCCGCCATCCCTGGCTCCGCACAGTTTTGGGAGGACCTCCCGCCCGCTTTGCTCCATCCTCTCCAGTGACCTCCCTGTGACAGGGCTCACAGATCTTTCTCCCTCTCCCGCTTATCGTAACAGTCTGTAACAAACCAAAGTTTTTGCTGCATAGGTTGTGCTGTCCCCCTGCGGCCCGGGTAGTGCTTAACGCTCCCCGCTAAAAACAATAAACCAGACTTTTGGGGCCACCATGACTCAGTCACTAGCCTGTCGTCGAAACACCACGTCTTCCGCTCTCTCGCTGTGGGTGCTTGCGCTCTCCCTTCCATTGCCAGCTATGGCGGAGTTCCGGCCGCTGGATGATGGAGCGCTGTCTGGTGTAACCGGTCAGGCGGGTGTGACGATTGAGCTGGAGACCAAGCTCAGCATTGATCGGTTCAGCTGGATTGATGAGGGTTCGTTGAATGTGAACGGGCTGAGGTTATCCGGGAAGGACGATACGGTACTGGATAACATGAAACTGACCATTGATATTGCCGGCGATGGGGAGGTGCTGGAGCACGGATTTTCGGAGATTGCCCGGCGAGCCGATGCGGATTTGTTGGACCTGAATGATCCGGATGTGGCCGATGCTCAGGCGAAGTATTCCGTCGCGGGCTCTTTTGGCAAGCAGTTCGAGAGTGGCGATCTGGTGATGCACCTGGGTGCGACGGATTATGGTGATCCGAGCAGCCTGGATGATTATCTGCAGGCAGTGGATTTTGAGCTGGCGGTGGACAGTGTGACCACCTCAGGTAGCGAGGGCTCGGCCACGCTGTTCTCAGATATCCTGCTGCAGGGGCATATCGGGCCCACAGATCTTGTGATTACCAACGAAGGAACCGCTACTCGCACACTGGCCAACGGCAACGAGGTGTCCGGCTCTGAACTGCAACTGGATACCCATTTCGAGATTACCAACGGTAGCCTGAACTGGGATGCGGCGGATGTGATTCTGCTGTTCAACTTTGCCGCGGTTGGTATTGAGGGCTTGCAGATTCATAACCGGCGGGGCGATGACACGCTGGGGCATTTCGGTATGGCAAGTGCCACCGCAAAACTGTCCCGGGGCACGAGTGCCGCCTCAGGCAACGAAGGGCTTTCGGTGCATGATGTTGAGTTCCGGGCGGATATTGATATGCCGGTCTTCAAGGTTGGCGGCACCAGCATTGGCAGCGTTCAGTTCACGGACTTTGCCATCACTAACACCACCATGATGGTGTATGGCCACTAGCCGGACACTGGACACCGACCACACCCTACCCTGTAAACTGCCCGTCTCACTCTGACGGGCAGCCCATGACTGACTCCACGGACATCCACTATTCGAAGCGCGCCTCGGGAAAAAGGCTGGCAATGTTCAGTCTGCTGTTTCTGGCGCTCACTGCTGCCGGGCTGTATGCCGTTTACGATCTGTTTGCCGAACGCACTATTACCTTCGATACCAGGCTGATCGCGCCGGGCACGCTTTTATCGGTGGCGGGCCTGTTGCTGGTTTATTTTACTTCGGATGGCCTTCGGCTATATTTCACCCTGAGAGCCTTGGGACACCGGCTTCCCCTGCCGGCTATGGTCCGTCTCGTGTTTATCAATCTGTTCTTCTCCAACATCACGCCCATGGCTACCGGGGGCGGTTTCGCCCAGATCTGGTTTCTGAGCCACCATGGTGTGCCAGTGGGGCGGGCAACGGCCGCGACCACCATCCGGACGATCCTGGCGGTACTGTTTATTTTCTCGCTGACGCCGGTGTTCCTGCTCACACTCAGGCCCCTGGACGGCAATTCTATTACCGGCGATATCGGCACTGCGCTGGCCGTTCTGATTGTGCTGTACCTGGGCTTTTTCCTGGTGCTGCTGTTCCGGACCCGTTGGCTGATCGGCCCATTGACCCGTTTGTTGAGAGCAGCGCGCCGGTTTCACCTGATCAGTGAACGTCGCCACCAGCGTTGGCAGTTCAAGGCGCGCCGGGAGATGCTTCGGCTGTCGCGCAGTTTTGGCGATTATCTGCGGGGCGCGCCGGTGTTCGTCTGGTTGTCCGTCCTGTTCACCGCCATTTTTCTACTGAGTCTGTTCAGTTTCCCGGCGCTTTTGATGCACAGCCTGGACTACAGTGTTGACTATGTACTGTCGGTCGGTCTTCTGGTCGTAACGACCTTCGTTATGTATTTCTCACCCACACCCGGTGCGTCCGGTATCTCGGAGGGTGTTTTCGGGAGTTTCTTCCGGGATATCCTCTCCGGAAACCATCTGATTCTGGTGATCGTCGGCTGGCGCCTGTTGACCATCTACCTGGGCATGATCATCGGTCTGGTGGTGCTGCAGAGGGAACTCGTTGCCAATCGCAGGAGAGCAGGATGATTTTCCGCAATCCCCTAAAGCTGCTGTTTTACCTCTGCCTGCTGGTGGTGGTTCTGCTGGTTGGCTACAAAACCTATCTGAATCTCTTCACGGAGGATTTCGAAGGGGTTCATACCGAGCAGGTGGAGCAGATTTATCGTCAGCTTGAACCCGGCCAGCCGTTCAGCTTTGCGGTGGTAGGCAACATCAACAACTCGGTAGGGATTTTCGAAGACCGCATCATTCCGGAACTGAATCGCTCGGGGCTCGACTTTCTGGTCTCGGCGGGTAATGCGGTCAGTGGCGGCGGCGAGGACAAATACCGGGCCCTCTACGGGACCCTGAGCCATCTGGAGATACCCTACCTGCTGACCTTCGGCGCCCATGAGTATGAGGATTTTGGCAGCTTCCGGTTCTACGACCATTTCGGCCCGCACTTCTTCAGCATCGAGGCGGGCAACAGCCGGCTTATCTTCCTGGACAGCACCGGCAAAACGCCATGGCGATGGCAGATCCGCTGGCTGAAAGATCTGCTGGCCCAGGACAGCTCCCGGGCCCGGATTCTCTTTGTTGGCCATCCTCCACTGCACCCGGACGAAAATGCGCCCTTTGATCAGAAAGACGATTACCTGGCGCCACCCGAATTCCGGGACGCACTGCTACAGGCCATCGAAGAGCACGACGTTGACCGGGTCTTTTCCGCCAATCTCTCGCTCTATGCAGAGGAGCAGGTAGGAGATACCACCTTCGTGACCACCGGCGGCGCGGGTGGACTGGTGATGAACAATGACACCAGTTTCTATCACTATGTGCGGGTGAATGTGGACGCCAATGGCGAGGTAAGCCACAGTCTCCAACGCCTGGAAGTGGGCCAGCACCCGATCCTGAAGCGGCTGGAAAGCCTGTGGTTCTTTATCTACTCGTTGTTCTACACTGGGTATCTGAACTTTATTCTGATCGTCGCGGTGTTTGCGGCCATTGCCATCAAGCTGTACGGCGCCATTTTCATCGGCAAGGATTATTACCCGGATTACGATCTGGACCCGGCCCCCTGGCTCGAAAAGCCGATGCGGGTGGCGATGTTCACCAACAACTACCTGCCCTTCATCGGCGGCGTGCCGATTTCCATTGAGCGCCTGCGCCGCGGTCTGGAAGCGCTTGGCGACAAACTTCTTGTGGTGGCGCCCCGTTACAAGGGCCAGCCCGAGGCCGAACCCCACGTGCTGCGGGTGCCCTCACTACTGGCCATGGGAGAAAAGCGCGAATTCCGGCTGGCCAACATCTTCCTGGGCCGGATCCGCAAGCGGGTCCGGGCGTTCAAACCGGATATTATCCACCTGCATCATCCGTTCTGGCTGGGATCACTCGGCCTGTTCGTGGCGCGTACCCTCAGGATACCGGCTATCTATACCTACCATACCCGGCTGGAGCATTATGCCCACTTTGTGCCTCTGCCAGGCATGCTGTTCCGGAACCTGATCTCCCACGCCCTGATCAAGCGCTTTGCCAACAAGTGCGAAGGGGTGATCGTTCCCACCTACTCCACCGAGGAATACCTGCGCATGATCGGGGTGAAAACACCGACATTCGTGCAGCCGACAGGCATCGAATACCACAAATTCCAGGAGGTTCAGGAGGCGGATGTTGAGGTTCTGCGGGAGAAGCTGCAGCTCAGTAACGAGAAAGTGTTTGTCAGCGTTTCCCGGCTGTCGAACGAGAAGAACATCGACTTCATGATTGAGGCGGTCGATGCCCTCAGGCGGGAAACCGACGTGCCCTTCCGGTTCCTGATGATTGGTGATGGCCACCAGAAGGACCGCTTGCAGAAGAAAATCGACGATCTGGGACTTCAACAACACTTCACCCTGGTCGGCGCCGTTCCGCCGGACGAAATGGCCACGTGGTACCGGCTTGGTGATGCCTTCCTGTTTGCCTCGATATCTGAAACCCAGGGCATGGTAGTCCTAGAGGCCATGGCAGCCGGATTGCCGGTGGTTGCTGTTCGCTCCAGTGGTATCGAGGATGTGGTTCGCCACGGATTCAATGGCTTCAAGACGCCGGAGAAACAGGACCAGTGGCGGGCGCAGGTTAAAAAACTGCTGGAAGACGATGAACTGCGCGACAAGCTTTCCGCCCAGGCCCTGGAGTTCGCCGGGGACTACTCTGTGGAGCAGTTCGCCAGTGACGTTCGCACCATTTACGCCACTACCCTGGCCATGTTTGCCAAGAAACGGAAAGGAGCGGGGCATCAAGCCGAATAGGTAGGGTTACGGTTTCCCCGGCGAACCTGATCGGGCTAGACTCAATTCACGTATTGCAAAGACAGTTTTCATCATCGGACCGAGTTGATAATCGGACTGACCTTTTGATCGGAGAATAACGTGAGCGGTATCCTTGTCGGAATCAGCACCTGCCTGCTGGGAAAGGAAGTTCGCCATGATGGCGGTCACAAGCATTCCCGCTACTGCACCCGGGTGCTCTCGAAGCATTTTGATTTCCGTTCCATCTGCCCGGAACTGGAAGCCGGCCTGGGCGTGCCCCGCCCCGCCATTCACCTGCGCGAGTACAGTGATGGCCTGCGACTGATTGAAACCAAAGGCGCAGCGGATCATACCGACGCCATGCAGGGCTTTATCGACCAGATCATGCCCACCCTGGCCGACCTGCGCGGTTACATCCTGATGGCGAAGTCACCCAGCTGTGGCATGGAGCGGATCAAGATCCATAACGAGGAAGGCAACGTGACCCGCCGCGATGGCCGGGGCATGTTTGCCGAGGCGCTCCTGAAGGCCTACCCGCTGATGCCGGTGGAGGAGGAAGGTCGCCTCAACGACGACATGATCCGGGAGAACTTCATTGAGCGGGTGTTTGCCTACGACGACTGGATGCAGAACGTCGCCGGCGACCAGCTCTCCGCCAGGGCACTCATTGAATTTCACACCCGCCACAAGTTCCAGCTTCTGGCCCACTCCGAACGGATTTACCGCCAGCTCGGCCCGATGCTGGGGGACCTGAAATCCGAACCACTGGAAGACATTGCAGAGCGCTACATCCACCTGTTCATGGACGCCATGAGCAAGAAGGTGAGCCGAGGCTCACACATGAATGCCATGCAGCACCTGATGGGTTACCTGCGGGATTCCATGGGCGAGGAAGACCGCAAGGTGCTGATGGAGCAGATGGAGGCGTATCGTCGGGGTGAGGTGCCGCTTGTGGTGCCGATGACCTTGCTGCGCATGGCCCAGCGCAGGGAGCCGGTGGATTACCTGCACGCCCAGCAGTATCTGACGCCCTATCCCGATGAACTGGGGCTGCGGAACAACGTTTGAAGCTAAAGTCGGGGTCAGATGAACATTTCATCTGACCCCGAATTCACGCCGTTAAAAGCCGTATAGAAGCGAGAGGGAGGTTTCGGTATCGGTGTTTTCTGAGCCGGCCGGAGCATCAGACACATGTTTGACTCGGAACGCGGCCTTCATGGAGAGATTGCCCACCACATTTGCCTGCAGTGATGTTTCCGATTCGGTTACGGTGTTGTTTTCATCCAGGCCAATTTCCGTGCTCAGCTTCTGACGGAACAGGGAGTTTTCCGACAGGGCGTAATCGAACTGGCCGGCCAGGCGGGCAATGGCCTCTTCCTCGGTATCCTCACCCTCGGCATTCACCATTTCCAGCTTGTTGTAGCGGTAACCGCCACCAACGGAGAGATCGAGAAACGAGCGATCACCCGAGCTCCAGACACGATGACCGTAACCCGTAGTTACGGTGGATTCGAAATCATAGCCGGAGAAGCGATCGTCCTCATAAGAGCCCCGGAGAAACCAGTACTGGTTTTCGGCGAACTTGTAGTCTGTTTCCAGGGCTGCCTGGTATTTTTCGGCGGTGGTCTGGTCGTCGGTCTCGGAATAGTTGGTCCGGAAATCACCAGTGTTGCGCCAGGTTTCGACTTCATGGACCAGCCCCAGGCGACCCTTGATGTTGGTCTCTTCGGTATTGCCCGAGGTGATCAACACACCCAGCTCGGTTTCACCCTTCCAGTTGTCTGCCTCCTGCGCACTGGCAAAGGGCGCGATAACAACTGCGGTAATGGCTACAGCCTGTCGTAAATCCATGAAGTCTCCTTTCCGGGTTGGTCAGGCCCTCTCGGTGCTGCTCGCCCTTTCGCCCTCGAGGCTTTTCCGGGCCTGACGTTCTCTTTCAGCCTTTTTCCGGGCCTTGCGCTCGGCAATGATGCGCGCAGCTTCTCCGCCCACGTGGGCCTCGCCCCGCTCCTCCGCCAGGCGCATCTGGCGTTCACGCTCGGCAAACCGGGCTTTCTGCTCTTCGGTCAGCGAATCGATGCACTGGTGGCAACTCACACCCTGCTCGTACTCGGGGCGCTGCTTGTCTTCCTCGGTGATCGGCCTGCGGCAGGCATGGCACTGGTCATAATCGCCGCGCTCCAGCCGGTGGTTGACCGTTACCCTGTCATCAAACACAAAGCACTCTCCGTGCCACAGGCTCTGCTCTTCCGGCACCTCTTCCAGGTATTTCAGGATGCCGCCCTTGAGGTGATAGACCTCCTCGAAACCCTGCTCTTTCAGATACGCAGTAGATTTCTCGCAACGGATACCGCCGGTACAGAACATGGCCACCTTCTTGTGCTTGGAAGGATCCAGGTTCTGCTTCACGTATTCCGGAAACTCCCGGAAAGTGTCGGTGGCCGGATTGACGGCATTCTTGAAGGTGCCAATCTCCACTTCGTACTGGTTGCGGGTATCCACCAGCACCACCTCCGGATCGGAAATCAGATCGTTCCAGGCCTTTGGTTCCACATACGTGCCGACAATACGCTTCGGATCGATACCGTCCACACCCATGGTGACGATTTCTTTCTTCAGCTTCACTTTGGTGCGCTTGAATGGCTGGATGTCCACAAAGGACTCTTTGTAATCAATGCCGTCGAACCGCTCGTCGCTGGCAATCCAGGCTTTCACGGCATCAATGCCTTCACGGCTGCCGGCAATGGTGCCGTTAATGCCTTCGCGCGCCAGCAGCAAAGTGCCGTGCACGTCTTTCTCAAGCATCAGGTCCAGCAGCGGCTGACGGAGGGATTTGTAATCATTCAGCACTGCGAACTTGTACAGTGCGCAGACAACAACGTTGTTGCTCATCATTTTCTCCTGCGGGCCGGATCGTAAATCCGGAGCATGGTTTTGGAACTGGTTGAAAGTATCAAAGGCCTGAGCCTGAGAGGGCGCAAATTTTAACCAACTCAGGCTCACGATCAAGTGCGGGGTTACCCGGGGCTCAAAGCGTCAGTCCGCCTCATTGGCCAGTTCGCGCTCAACGACGGCGGAAAGTTGGCCCCAGCCAGGACGTGTCAGGCGGATGTTGTCGACCAGAACCGTGGGCGTACTGGTGACTCTTAGCTGCATAGCGACCTGGCGGCTCTGCTCAACAGCTTCGCGGTGCAATTCTGTAGTCATGCACCGGCGGAAGCGCCGCTCTTCCAGGCCCAGGTCGCCCGCGTACCGGGTGAAGGTGGCAACCGGATCGTTCGAGCCGCTCCACTCGGTCTGGGAATCGTACAGGCGATCGTGCATGGACCAGTAGGCGTCCTGGTCGCCGGCGCAACGGGCGGCCTGGGCGGCCGGCATAGCATTCTGGTGCTGCTGCAATGGGAGATCAAAGTAGACAAACCGAACCTTGCCAGCATCCACGTATTCCTCTTTCAGCTGCTTGCTGGCAGAGGAAAAGTTGCCGCAGGCGGGGCACTGGTAATCGGCAAATTCACGCACCACCACGGGGGCATCTTCAGGACCGACAGAAATGCCGTACTGGTCCAGCTGTGCAGGAAAATCATCGGCATTGGGCGCGGCGACGGGCAGTTCGTCAGAGGTTGGCTCGGGTGCGGCGGTCAGGAAAAAGACACCGAGAAGCACTGCCGCCAGAACCAGCAGACCAATACCGGCATACAGCGGCTTGTTGGAATTTGGTTTTCGGGGAGGCGGTGCACCGGTTTCCTTGCGACGTTTTGCTTCACCCATGAAGGGACTCCTTATTGTGTTTCTGGTTTCCGGATTTAATTAGGTCGCGACCGTTTTCAGATCGTGCGTGGCACGCTAAGATCCTTTATATCCTACAAAAGTTCCAACAAAAATTAAGGAATCCTCATGCCGTTGCCCGCTTCCCTGAAAGACACTCTCTCACTGCCCCTGGTGGCCGCACCCATGTTCCTGATCTCTGGCCCGGAACTGGCGCTTGCCTGCTGCAAGCAGGGCATCGTTGGCAGTTTCCCGGCCCTGAACCAGCGCACCAGCGAAGGCTTTGAAGACTGGCTGATCCAGATGAATGACGAGCTGGCCGATTTCCAGAGCGCCAACCCGGGGGTTAAAACCGCACCTTACGCCGTGAACCTGATTGTGCACCGGACCAATCCCCGCTGGCAGGCGGATCTGGAACTGTGCGTTAAACACAAGGTGCCCATCATCATTACCTCCCTGGGCGCCGCCAGCCAGGTGGTGGAGGCGGTGCACAGCTACGGCGGTGTGGTGTTCCATGACGTGACCAACCAGAAGCATGCCCGCAAGGCAGCGGAGGCGGGGGTTGACGGAATCATCGCCGTGGCGGCCGGTGCCGGTGGCCATGCGGGCACCATCAACCCGATTGTTCTGGTGCATGAAATCCGGGAAGTCTTCGATGGTACGATTCTGCTGGCCGGCGGGCTGTCCCATGGGGAAGACCTTCTGGCGGCCCAGGCTCTGGGCGCAGACCTGGCCTACCTGGGCACCCGTTTTATCAACACGTTCGAATCCCAGGCAGACGAAGCCTACCGGAACATGATCATCGAGGCGGTGTCTGGCGACATTATTCATACACCGGCGGTATCCGGTGTGCCCGCTAGCTTCATGCGCCAGAGCCTGGAAGCGGCCGGCTTCCCCATGGATAAATTGAACCAGGCCGGCGAAATCAACTACGGGGAAAAGCTGAAGCCCATTGATGATGAAGCCAAGGCCTGGAAAACCGTATGGTCCGCCGGCCAGGGCGTCAGCCAGATCCACGACGTGCTCACCGTCCCGGACCTGGTGAGCCGTCTGACCAACGAATACAGAAGCGCCCGGGAACGCCTGTTATCGACAGGTTCCTAAACCTGGAACTGTGAGGCTTTGTCCTTCAACGAGGTCAGTGTCCGGGCAATCTGGCCGCTGGCCTCGTCGGAGCGCTCAATGGCCTCCACCGTCTGGCGGGAGGAGCCTGCGATATCGCTTACGCTCACACTGACTTCACTGGCATGCCGGCCCTGCTCTTCCGCCACGGATGAAATGGCCATGGCCCGATCCTGAAGGCTGCTCAGCAACTGGTTGATCCGGTCGAAATGCTCATCGGCCCGACGGAACTCCGAAGAGGATTCCGCGACCTGTCCCGACACCTCGCCAATGGCACTGACCGCCTGTCGGCTGCCCTGCTGAAGTCGTTCGATGATGGACTGGATTTCGGTGGTGGATTCCTGGGTCCGGCTCGCCAGAGTCCGGACCTCATCGGCCACCACGGCAAAGCCCCGCCCTGATTCCCCGGCGCGAGCGGCCTCGATGGCGGCGTTGAGCGCCAGCAGATTAGTCTGCTCCGCGATGGCGCCGATTACCGAGAGCACCGATCCGATTTCCTTGCTCTGGTGGTCAAGCTGATTGACCGCTTCCACCGCCTGTTCAACATTGCGGACTACCTGATCCAACCGGTTCCGGACTTCCCGGGAAATGCCCGCGGTGGCCTCACTCTCCGAACTAACGTTGCTGACTGACCCCGCGATATCCTGGATGTTTTCAGCCACCTCGGAAATACTCCGGGACATGGCGTCCATGGTACCGGACACCTCGGCCACCTCCTGCTCCTGACGATTCACGGCCGCCACCGCACTGCGACTGATATCCCCCTGAGCCTGGGCCTGGCCAGCGGCCGATTCGGCCGACTCCTTGACGTCGGAAACCAGCTCCTGGATACGGGCGATGAACCGGTTTACACCCTGGGCCATCTCGGTGAGCTCATCCTTACCTTTCATGGAGACCCGGCGGGTGAGATCGGCCTCGCCATCGGCGATACCCCAGATCGCCGAGCTCAACCGGAACACCCGGGGCAACAGCCCGCCACCCAGCACCAGGGCCACCAACAGAATCAGAACCACCACGGAACCGATGGCCAGCATACTGAGATTGGCGGAGAGGCTTGAGGCCTCGGCATTCAACGCTTCTACCGTGCTCTGAATTCTGGAGCGGGTGTCTGAATCCATGCCCGCCAGCTGCTGCTGAAGGCGCTGGTTTACCTGTTCGGTTTCTGCCTCCAGGGTGTCACGAAGCGCATCGATACTGCCTGTGATCGTCGCGCTGAATTCTTCTTCCAGAGCGGCCAGGTCCTGATTAATGCCTTCGAGGGACAATCCGAGCTTTAACTGGCCAATGGCGGAACCCTGAGGTGCAATATCAGCGGTAACGATGACCACGTTGGGGTCACGACTTGCCGCATCCAGGACCTTGTTTGCCGCACCACGGCCTTCCCCCTGCTCCATTAAGGTGCGTACCCGGTCGTCGGTGCGATCCACGTAACGGGTCAGTCGATCACCGTACTGGTCGTAATAAACTGCGAACAAAACCGATTCACGAGCGTCGGCCAGTTCCACAAGATCGGTAAGACGGGGAACGTCACGGTCCCATATCAGCGGAGCCGCAACGGCAGCCAACACGTCCGCCAGGCCCTGGGCTTCGGCCATGACGGCGGTTCGAACATTGCCGGCAACGCGTTCCTGTTGCTCAGTCTGCTGACGGGTGAGTTCAGCGGAGAGTTCCTCGGTGGTCTTCTGCCGCATGGTCTCCAGGCGGGTCCGGACATCCTCCCGGGTGTCCCCGAAGGAGGCACTGACCTGTTGGCTGCTGGCCTCAAGGGCAGACCCTGCGGTGTTGACCAGGCGCTCCACCTGACCGGAAATCAGCCACTGGCTGACCAGTACCTGAACCAGGCCGGCAACCACCAGAACAATGAATACCGGTCGAAGAAGGCGGCTTGAGATCAGCCGCCTGATAAAACTGAGTGACATACGGACTCCGCTAGAATGTGTGCTTCATGCATCCTGCTCAGTCGGTAACAGCGTCCCTGCGAAGCGTGTCCGTATGTATAGCAAAACCCGGGCCGCAGTGGGCCGCATTTATGTACGGGTTTTGTAGTTAATCGTCATCGTTTTCCTCAAGCTCGATTTCGCCGATCACTAATCCTGTACCGACAAACTCGTACTCCACTTCCACTTTTGGCCTTTCGCCTGCATCAACAAGCCCTTGTAGCTCACTTCGCAGAGTGTCGAACTCGGTATTCGTAGTGATGAACAGGTCCACTCCCAAAACCTGAATCCGGTCGTTCACCATTTCCGAGATTCGACCGGTTAGCTCGAATCCTCCATCAGGCGACTCATCATCACGCTCGATTTTCAGAGCCTCAAGATAAATGGTGCCGTCACTACCTACGCGCTCTATCCCTTCGATTTCCAGCTCACGCGGCAACGCCAGATCGCTCAGCGAAAGGCGGGATTCGTCATCATCATCGGTGATGATCGTCAGTGGAGTGACCTGCACAAGAACACCACCGACTCTGAACTGACCGGCCGGTAAGTCGACTTCCTGGGCCGGACCGCCCTTGAACTCAGAATCCGCTTCGCGTAGCTCGATTTCGTCAGCAGTCACCGAACCGTCAGACTCGAAATCGCCTTCGACCTGAATGAGCAGTCCCTGGACCAGATCATTGGGACCAGAGAGTCCATCGAACTCCGTTTCATTCGTAACCTGCACCGAAATACCATTAACCGTGACAACCCCGTTTGCCGGGTTGTACGCATTAGAGATGGGGCCCACAAACTCGATATCATCCTCAGTGCCCGGACTGTAACGGCGAGAATCGTCAGGTCTGATTTCGTCTGCCATCAAGACACTATCGACCATGTAACCTTCCACTTCTACAGCAAGGTCGACCGCCAAGTTAGATAGATCCAGTCCATCAGGCGCTGCACCCGAGTAATCGACGAGCTGTGACCCGATCCGAAGCTCGGAGTCAGACAGTTCGTCAATAACTCCCTCTAGCTCAACCTTATCCTGATCATCAAAGACATCTCGGTTCTGGTCTGTCCGCAGCCCGATGTAACTGGCACGGAACTCTCCATTGGGAAGACGCCATCCCGACATCCGCACAAAGTCGCCATCAGCAAGATTTTCTACCAGCGTGCCTTTCACCACGGTTTGAGAATCAATTCTTACGGTCTGGCCAAGAATCTGAACCGCTGCTGTTTTGCTCACAACGTCCCAAGGACTCAAGACCTGCATCGTGCCACGCAGGGTATCGTCATACTCGACGGTATCCGCATCTCCTAGTCCCGTGTCTCGCCATTCACCATCCACTCTCAGGATCATACCGACAACAAGGCGAGATTCCTGATTGATCCCATCATCACCGACGACAGCCCGATCCGTACTGAACTCCACACCATTAACAAACACACTCCCGAACCCGGAAACCGGCCCTACGCTGGACCCTGTGCCCCGTATACCACCATCGGCAACATCCAGGCCTCCACCACCCGCGCCTCCGCAGGCGGAAATCGCACCAAAGGCCACCGTACCGGCTGCCAGCCCGAAAACACGATTGCGGAGTTGCCGTTTCATTGTGTTCGTCTCCCTCACCGGCATTCCTGGCCGGTTTTTGTTAAATAGCATCGTTGAAGCGCCTGCGCGGCATTTCATCTTCGAATTCAGAAACCTGGTCGCCTCGGGCTTCGGTTGGAAGCCGGGGCTGCGAGGGCGCATAAACACTGCGTCTCAGCATGAGGTAACCGCTGTCCAGCGGTTCGACGACACCTTTACGGAGCAATTCGTTCAGAACCACTGTGGGGGCAAAATCAGGGTCGGTCGCTTGCACCAGATTGCTGAATGAATTCGTTGCGTGACTATCCATTAACAGCATGACAGGGTCGTGATGCTCATCGAGAAACTCTTTGGAGCTGATCCAGGAACGAATCACCTGCCGGGACGATGCGGAAAGTATTGTGCTTGCAAGCTCCGTGGGCTCCCAGCGACAAATAATGTTCGGCTGCCTCCTGAAACTCATAGCACTCAATCTCCTTTCGGCTCTTTACCGGCAGGCTCTTCAAAGAAGAAGATGCTGACGCCGGTGCGGACCGGATCCCCGGATTCACTGCCAGACTTTTGGCCCGCAATATCGCGATCATGGGGACCAAGCCATTTGTCCAGCTGTTCCAGTAGTGCCTGGGACTGGGCAGCTGCATGCCGGCGCCAGCGCTCCATCACTTCCGGAGGGATGTTGTTGTAGGTCAGGGTTCTCTGGAACAGCGGTGGCTGCCCGGTTTCGTCACTGACCAGATTATGATCAATCGTCGCTATGAGATCTGATACGTCCTCACCGAATATCTGGAGCATTTCCTCACTGTCTCCAGCCGGAACATAGGCCCTCTGCTGCAGGACCAACCGGCCCGATTCACCGTCTACTGACACCACACCCACACGAAGCAGTTCATCCAGCACTGCGCGGGGCGGCATATCGCCGCTGTACCGCTTGACCAGTTCACTGAAGCTCAACGGTCCGTCAAAGGCCAGCATGTCTGGTTCTCCGTCTCCGGCCTGGAAGGCGGCATCGTGCACCCAACCCGACACCACCCGGGAAGCCCGATTGGTGTGGAGCACGTCCCGGGTTCCGGTGTGTTCCCCGGCCAGGATTTCCCGTTGGCGCTTGACTTCCTTTCGGGTCAGCCCGGTCATCACCGCTGCGCGGGAGTCCGTGGGCTTGCGGCGCCCGTCGGGAAAGTCTTCCAGGGCGGCTTCCACATAGGCACGTTTTACCAGCTCGGAAAACTCGCCGAATGGGATGCCGTTTCTCAGCAGCAACCTCGCCAGGGGGCGCAGAATGCGGAACAGCGCTTGGTGCAGGGGGTTGGTCTTTTTCATGTTTGGGATTGTATTCCCATAGCGACATCGAAAGCCACAATGCGGGCCGACATCCGCCCGGCCCGCACCTATGGCTCACTTATCAATCATCATCGCTGTCGTCGTCGCTACTATCATCGTCGACTTCGACATTATCAGTCAGCTCGTACTGACCACCGCTGGTCTGGCGGTACTCGATTTCCACTTCATCACCAACCTGGGCCCCAGACAGGCTATAGCCATTACGGAGCACCTCAAGATTCATGATGGTGATCGACTCGGCTCCGATCGCACTCACCCGTGCTTCGAGTTCGAAATCGTCATCGTCGTCGTCATCCTCGCGCTCAATGCTGAGGGCCTCGAGGAATCCGCCCTCACTGCTGCGCTGACGGCCCTCGATTTCCAGGTAATCGCCCACCTGCAGGCTCTGGACATCCTGGGCGCGACTGCGACGGTCATCGTCATCATCGTCGTCGTCATCAATCAGGGTATTGCTGGTGAGCCGAACACTGACGCCACTGACGACCAGGGTTTCACCGGCAAGATCTATGGACTCGATGCGGCCATCCAGCTCGGCGTCGGACTCCCGGCCCTCAATCTCTTCAGCCACCAGGATGCCATTGCGGAAATCCCCTTCCACCTTCACGAACAGGCCATCGGAAAGGCTGCTTTCGCGCAGGTCGTCAAATTCGGTGCCGCCGTTAATCTGGACCCTGACGCCATTTACCGAGAACTGGCGGCTGGCAGCGTCATAGTCGTAAATGCTACCGGAAATTTCGACATCGTCGTCATCGTCGAAGAGGTCGTCCTCGTCGTCGATTTCCTCGGCCATGATGATGTTTCCGTTGAGATACCCTTCCACTTCCACGACGATTCCGTCCGCCAGATCATCCAGGGAGAAGTCGTCATCACCGACAGCGCTGGTGTAATCGATCAGGAAGCTGTTGATGGTGAAGGTCTCGGCACTTGTGTCCAGGTTGGCAACAATGCCTTCAATTTCGACTTCGTTGTCGTCATCGAAGTCGAGGCCGATGGCACGGGCACCCACGAAGCTTGCCCGGAAGCTGCCATCCTCCAGGCGCCAGGCGCTGACTCTAACCCGGTACCCTCCCGGGTTGCCGGCGATCATAGTCGGAGTCGCACCACGAAAGACCGTTTTGCCGTCCAGTGAAATAGTCTGGCCCAGCATCGTGAGGCTTCCGGTACGGGTCACTTCATCCCAGCTCATGGCGGAAATGGGGCCCCGAAGTGTGTCGTCGTAACTGACCCTTTCTGCCCTGCCTTCTCCACGGTCATCCCAGTCGCCCTCCACTTTGAGAATCATGCCCTTTTCGAGCTGATCCTCGCGTTCCAGGCCATCATCGCTGCTGACACTGCCGTTCGTAGCGAAACGGGTTCCGTTGACATAGACGCTGCCAAAACCGGTGACTGCACCCACACTGGTACCCGATGAGGTACCACTGGTGGAGGAGTCTCCGGAGCCTCCGCCACCACAAGCGGCAAGAGCACCGGCCAGAGCCCCGGTCATGGCCAACTTCACTGCGATTGCTAAAGGTTTGCGATTCATCGTTCTTCTCCAGGCTTGTTCTTGCATCCCCGGGCAGTCGCCGTTGACCACCCAATCTCTTCATTGGGATTATTTTCCCAATTAATTATTTGGGAATTTAATCCCAACTTTTGCGACTGTCCAGTTTTTGATCATGAAAATTTTGTGAACTTTATGGGTCGGAAAACGTAAAGCTCTGAACAGTCAGCCAAAAAGGGACCACAACCATGCTGGGATTTTTGAAAGGCGATCCGAAGAAAAAACTGCAGAAGGATTACGAGGCGAAACTTGCCAAAGCACTGGATGCCCAGCGCAACGGCGATCTGAGAACTCACGGTACGCTTATGGAAGAGGCGGAAAAGATCTACGCCGAGATTCAGGCGCTGGAAGAAAAGAAATAACCGGGGGAGCTTTTACTCCCCCATCAATTGCCGGATGCGATGATTGAGACGGCCCACTTCCCGGCGCATTTCCTCCACCTCATCCAGTAGCTCCAGAGACATGGCCAGCCCGGGCAAATTCATTTTCAGATCCCGCTGCAGCCTCTGGGCCTTGCGTAACCGGCTCAGGGCACCGACGTCGAACTCCCAGTGCCGTGCTTCCGGTGACTCCTCCACCGGGGCAATGATCCCGTAGTCCACCAGTTTGATGACGAACTCGGCATGACACTCGCCGCGCTCGCAGATTTCACGCAGGGTGAAGGTGCTGCCATGCTGATCGAGCACCTCGACCGTCAGAATATGATCTTGCTTGCTCATACCTTACTCCCGCTCACACGTGAATCTTGCTGCGTGGATTGAAGTTCTTCTCGGCCTCCGCCAGTTGCTCGTAGAGCTTCTCGGCTTCGGCGCTGTGTTTCTCGGGCATGGCGATCTGCAGGATGACAATCTGATCGCCCGGATGTTTGCCCGGGAATCCCTTGCCCTTGAGCCGAAGCTTCCGGCCACTGGTGGAGCCCCTGGGTACTTTCACATTCACCTTAGAGCCAACGGTTGGCACTGTCACCGTTGCACCGAGAGCTGCTTCCCAGGGCGCTATCGGCACAGTCACCATCACATCCCGGCCTTCCACGGCAAAGTGCGGATGTGGCGCAAACTCCACCTCAATGAACAGATCACCCGGCTCTCCGCCGCCAATACCCGGCGAGCCCTGGCCCTTGAGGCGGATGTTCTGCCCCTCGCGCATGCCGGCGGGAATCTTCACTTTCAGGGTCTTTTGCCGCGGAATCACCCGGCCATGCTCATCGGCCTCATGGACCGCGAAAGACACCTGCTTTTCACAGCCGTGAAACGCCTCTTCCAGGAACAGGGCAATCCTGGCGTGCACGTCCTCACCGCGCATTCTCATGTTCTGGCGGAAACCGCCACCACCAAAGCCACCGGAAAAGCCGCCGCGGCGGCCACCACCGAAGATTTCCTCGAAGAAATCGCTGAACTGGCGGGCGTCGGCCTCGGTGTAACCACCGCCACCGAAGCCGGATGCGCTCTGCCAGCCCGGAGGTGGTTCGAAGGAGCCGTCAGCACGGGCGCCGTATTTACGCAGCTGGTCGTATTCCGCCCGTTTTTCGGGATCTTTCAGTACTTCGTAGGCTTCACCCACATCCTTGAATTTGGTGTCGGCGTCCTCTTCCTTGCTGACATCCGGATGGTATTTCCGTGCCAGCTTCCGATAGGCCTTTTTAATCTCCTCGGGGGAGGCAGACTCACTGACACCGAGCACGGCGTAATAGTCTTTGAAGTCCATCGCACTCCTCGTTACTGATCATCATGCGTGATCACTTATTGATCTCTGTTACCTATATTTGACGCTGGCAGCGAAAATACAAGCACTCGGTGTTGCGCAGTTGCGGTAGATCAAACACGTGAGAGCTTGTGACCCATCCCACTGTGGTAATTCGTATGGCATCTCGTTCCGATAGAGTTGAGAATTACCGGTTTTACTCTTTCAACCAGCGCCAGGGAGAGCTCTTTGAGCAGCGAACCAGCCACACGACTCCGGATTTTCCTGATCGAATTCGCATTGGCACTTGGTGGATTTGCCATCGGTACGGGTGAATTCGCCATCATGGGCCTGATGCCCAATGTGTCGCAGGATCTCGGTGTCACCGAGCCACAGGTGGGCCATCTGATCAGCGCCTATGCGCTGGGAGTTGTGGTGGGTGCGCCGCTATTGGCGGTTATCGGAGCCCGTTTTTTCCGGCGCCAGTTGCTGATTTGGCTGATGGGCTTTTATGCGGCAGGGAATCTGGCGAGCGCCCTGGCGGCGGACTACACCGGGGTCATGATTGCCCGATTTGTGGCCGGCCTCCCCCACGGAGCGTATTTCGGCGTCGCCTGCCTGGTGGCGGCGTCCCTGGTGCCAGTCCATCAACGGGCAAAAGCGGTCAGCCGCGTCATGATGGGGCTGACCCTGGCGCTATTGCTAGGCAACCCCATGGCGGCCTGGATGGGGCAGTCTCTGGACTGGCGTTACGTGTACATGTTCGTTGGGCTCATTTCCGTGCTCACCCTGACCATGGTGATCTCGGTACTGCCAACGGATCCGCAGGAACAACGGAAGGGGGCGTTCAGCGAAATTCGGGCGTTCAACCGGGCCGGCATCTGGTTTGCCCTGGCCATCGGCGCCATTGGTTTCTCCGGTATGTTCGCCGTGTTCAGCTACCTGGCGCCGACACTGCTGGAAGTAACAAAGGTTGAAGAATACTGGATTCCTCTTGCACTGGCAGTATTCGGACTGGGTGGGTTCACCGGTAACCTGCTCGGTGGCTGGCTGTTCGATCGCCTCGGATTCCGGGCGGTCGGCGTTATCCTGTTACTGAGCGCCTGCATCTTGTTGGTCTTCCCCTCCACGACCGGCACACTTCCGATATTGCTGATTGCCTGTTTCCTGATCGCCATGATGGGCGCCCTCGGTCCGGCGCTGCAGACCCATCTGATGGATGTGGCTCACGGCGCCCAGAACCTGGCGGCGGCTTCCCACCATGCTGCCTTCAATGTTGCCAACGCCCTTGGGCCCTGGCTGGCAGGTATGGCTATCACCGCTGGTTTCGGCTGGTCTTCGACAGGCTATGTTGGGGCTACGACTGCAACCATCGGGCTGCTCATCTTCCTGGCGGCCTGGCGCCACAAACAAAAAGGCCCCCGCAATGCGGAGGCCAATTCGGTTCCGGTCTCTTAAGCTTACTTGACCTTTGGGTCCAGCTCGCCTGAGGCGTAACGCTCGAACATGCGCTCGAGGTTTACCGGCTTGATCTTGCTGGCGTTGCCGGCACAACCGAAGGCTTCGTAGCGTGCAATGCACACTTCGGTCATGGCCTTCATGGTTTCCTTGAGGAATTTGCGCGGGTCGAACTCGGCCGGGTTCTCGGCCAGGAAGCGACGGACAGCACCGGTGCTGGCCAGGCGCAGGTCGGTGTCGATGTTGACCTTGCGCACGCCGTGCTTGATGCCTTCCACGATTTCTTCAACCGGTACGCCGTAGGTTTCCGGAATCTCGCCACCGTATTCGTTGATGATCTTCAGCCACTCCTGGGGCACGGAGCTGGAGCCGTGCATAACCAGGTGGGTGTCCGGAATGCGGGCATGGATGGCTTTGATCTGGTCGATGGCCAGGATGTCGCCTGTGGGCGGACGGGTAAACTTGTAGGCGCCGTGGCTGGTACCGATGGCAATGGCCAGGGCGTCCACGTGGGTTTTCTTGACGAAGTCGGCCGCTTCTTCCGGGTCGGTCAGCATCTGGCTGTGGTCCAGGGTGCCTTCGGCACCGATGCCGTCTTCTTCACCGGCCTGGCCGGTTTCCAGGGAACCCAGGCAACCCAGCTCGCCTTCTACGGAGACACCACAGGCGTGGGCCATTTCAACGGTGCGACGGGTAACGTCGACGTTGTATTCGTAGTCGGTGGGGGTTTTGCCATCTTCACCAAGGGAGCCGTCCATCATCACGGAGCTGAAGCCCAGCTGGATGGAGCGCTGGCACACGGAAGGGCTGGTGCCATGATCCTGGTGCATGACTACCGGGATGTGCGGAAATTCTTCGATGGCCGCCAGGATCAGGTGGCGCAGGAAGGGGGCGCCGGCGTATTTGCGGGCACCGGCGGAGGCCTGGACAATCACCGGGGAGTCGGTTTTGTCGGCGGCTTCCATGATGGCGCGCATCTGTTCCAGGTTGTTGACGTTAAAGGCTGGCACACCGTAACCATGCTCGGCGGCGTGATCCAGCATTTGCCGCATCGAAATCAGGGCCATGGGTCGTCTCCTTCATTTGGACTTTGGGTAGTTGAATTCTGTTTCTGTGCAGGACTCCTCTGGTTTGGCTTGGGAGTCTGCTGCGGCAGGTGGAGGATCGCTTCCCGGGACACGCTGTAAATACGTCCGTGTACGCTTGACTGCAGCATCCTTGCTGCAGACAGTCCCGGGAAGCGATCCTCCACCTGCCTTGCGTTCTGGCCTTTCTGCTTGCTTTAGCCAGAGCCGCCCTTGTTTGTTTATTCGCCGCGTTCTTCCAATACTGCTACTGCCGGGAGTGTCTTGCCCTCTACGAATTCGAGGAAGGCGCCACCACCGGTGGAAATATACGAGATTTTGTCAGCAACGCCGTACTTGTCAACGGCGGCGACGGTGTCACCACCGCCAGCGAGGGAGAAGGCGTCGCTTTCGGCGATGGCTTCGGCCAGGGCTTTGGTGCCGTTGCCGAACTGGTCGAACTCAAAGACGCCGACCGGGCCATTCCACAGGATGGTTTTGGCGTTTTTCAGCAACTGGGCGAATTCGCCTGCTGTTTCCGGGCCCACATCGAGGATCATGTCGTCGTCGGTGACGTCGGAGATGTTCTTGACGGTGGCGGTGGCGGTTTCGGCGAACTCGCTGGCGACCACGACGTCGACCGGCAGCGGGATTTCAACGCGGCTGGCGATGTCTTTGGCGGTGTCGATCAGGTCGTGTTCGCACAGGGATTTGCCCACCGGGTGACCGGCTGCGGCCAGGAAGGTGTTGGCGATGCCGCCGCCTACAATAATGGAGTCGCAGACTTTCTCCAGAGCATTGAGCACGTCCAGTTTGGTGGAGACTTTGGAGCCGCCAACGATCGCAACCACGGGCTTGGCCGGGTTATCCAGGGCTTTGCCCAGAGCTTCCAGCTCGGCCGCCAGCAGCGGGCCGGCGCAGGCTTCCGGGGCGAATTTGGCCACGCCGTGGGTGGAGGCCTGGGCGCGGTGGGCAGTGCCGAAGGCGTCCATCACGTAGACGTCACACAGGGCCGCGTATTTCTTGGCGAGGTCTTCGTTGTCTTTCTTTTCGCCCTTGTTGAAGCGAACGTTCTCGAACAGGACAACTTCTCCATCGGCTACTTCAACGCCGTCCAGGTAGTCCTTGATCAGGCGGACTTCCTGGCCGAGGACTTTGGTCAGGTGATCAGCAACCGGCTTCATGGAGGAAGCTTCGTCGTACACGCCTTCTTCCGGGCGGCCCAGGTGGGACATCAGCATGACCTTGGCGCCGGCGTCTTTGGCGGCCTTGATGGTGGGCAGTGACGCTCGGATGCGGGCGTCGCTGGAGACTTTGCCGTCCTTGACCGGCACGTTCAGGTCTTCGCGGATCAGCACTCGCTTGCCGGCGAGGTTGAGGTCAGTCATTTTCTTGATGGCCATAACGTTCTTCCCTTCAACAAAATTTCAGATTAAGAATGTTTGGTTAACCAGCTTTTGCTGACATCGAGCATCCGGTTCGCGAACCCCCACTCATTATCGAACCAGCACAGCACTTTCACCATGGTGCCCCCGGTTACCCGGGTCTGGCCGCCGTCGACCACGCCGGAATGGGCGTCGTGGTTGAAATCGGAGCTGGCCAGCAGTTCGTCGGTATAGCCGAGTATGCTCTTCAACGGGCCGTTGGCGGCCTCTTTTAACAGGTTGTTCACCGTTGCCACATCGGTGCTCTTACGAACGTTCACCACCATGTCGATGGCGGACACGTTCATGGTCGGAACCCGCATGGCCACCGAGCTGAACTTGCCCTCCATGTTGGGGAGCAGCCGTTCGATGCCCTTGGCGAGGCCGGTTTCCACCGGGACGATGTTGTGCAGGGCGCTCCGAGTGCGCCGCAGGTCCTGGTGGTGGTAGGCGTCTATAACTGGCTGGTCGTTCATGGCGGCGTGGATGGTGGTGGTGCTGCCCTGCTCCACACCAAACGCGTCATCCAGCACTTTGATCACTGGCACTAGGCAGTTGGTGGTGCAGGAGGCGGCGGCCACGATTACATCATCAGCTGTGAGATCAGCGTGGTTCACACCGTAGACCACGGTGCGGTCTACATCTGACTCGGCCGGCTGCGAAAACAGCAGCTGTTTGGCACCGGAATCGATGTGCTTCTGGGCCGTGGCGCGATCAGAGAAGGCGCCGGAGCATTCCAGTACCAGATCGACATCCAACAGCCGCCAGGGCAGTTCTGCCGGGTCAGCATGACTCAACACGCGAATAGCATCGCCATTGACCATGAGGTCCTGGCCCGATACCGAAATATCACCCTGGAAACGGCCGTGGGTGGAATCGTATCGGGTCAGGTGGGCAATGGTGTCGATATCCGACAACTCGTTGATCGCGACCACCTGCAGGTGGTCGCGGAAGCCGTTTTCATAAAGCGCGCGCAACACGCACTGGCCGATTCGGCCGTACCCGTTGATGGCGACACGAAAAGGCGTAGAGTCTGTCATCAGGCGTCCAGCAGCTCAGCCGCCACTTCCAGGACGTTGTCGACGGTAAAGCCGAATTCCTTGAACAGCTCGCCGGCAGGCGCTGACTCACCGAAGGTGGTCATGCCGATGATGCGACCATCCAGGCCAACGTACTTGTACCAGTAGTCGGCAATGCCTGCTTCAATGGCGATGCGGTTGGTCACATCCAGCGGCAGAACCTGCTGCTTGTACTCGGCGCTCTGGGCATCGAACACGTCGGTGGACGGCATGGAGACCACGCGCACTTTTTTGCCCTGCTCCCGCAGCTTGGCAGCGGCGTCCTGGGCCAGGGCTACTTCGGAGCCGGTGGCAATCAGGATCAGCTCCGGTGTGCCTTCGCTGTCAGACAGGATGTAGGCGCCTTTGGCCACGTCTGCCAGTTGCTGGGCATCACGGTCCTGGGCGGGCAGTCCCTGACGGGAGAACACCATAGCGGTGGGACCGTCTTTGCGTTCCAGGGCAGCTTTCCAGGCCACTGCAGATTCAACGGTATCAGCCGGACGCCACATGCTCATGTTGGGCGTGGTGCGCAGGCTCGCCATCTGCTCGATCGGCTGGTGTGTCGGGCCGTCTTCGCCCAGGCCGATGGAATCGTGGGTGAACACGAAGATGGAGCGCTGCTTCATCAGTGCGGCCATGCGCACGGCGTTGCGACAGTATTCCATGAAGATCAGGAAGGTCGCGCCGTAAGGCACGAAACCGCCGTGCAGGGCGATGCCGTTCATGATGGCGGCCATGCCGAATTCACGAACGCCGTAGTAGATGTAGTTGCCGGAGGCATCTTCCTTGGTCAGTCCCTTGGTGTCGGACCAGATGGTCAGGTTGGAACCGGCCAGGTCGGCAGAGCCGCCCATCAGTTCCGGCAGCAGCGGGCCGTAGGCGTTCAGCGTGTTCTGGGACGCCTTACGGGAGGCCACGGTCTCGGCCTTGTCCTGGCATTCCTGGATATAGGCCTGGGCCTTCTCGGCAAAATCGGCAGGCAGGTCACCGGCCATGCGGCGCTTAAATTCAGCGGCAAGCTCGGGCTCGGCTTTCTCGTAGGCGGCGAACTTCTGCTCCCACTCGGATTGTGCCGCGGCGCCTTTCTCACGGGCGTTCCAGGCACTGGCGATGTCGGCCGGGATTTCGAACGGGCCATGTTGCCAGCCCAACTGCTCGCGGGTCAGGGTGATTTCGTCGTCGCCGAGAGGTGCACCGTGACAGCTTTCCTTGCCCTGCTTGTTCGGGGAACCGAAACCGATGATGGTCTTGCAGCAGATCAGGGTGGGCTGATCAGTGTTGGCACGGGCGGCTTCGATGGCGGCGCGAATGGCGTCGGCGTCGTGGCCATCGACTGCGGGAATCACCTGCCAGCCGTAGGATTCGAAACGCTGCGGGGTGTTATCGGTGAACCAGCCCTCAACCTCGCCATCGATGGAGATGCCGTTGTCGTCGTAGAAGAACACAAGCTTGCCGAGGCCGAGGGTGCCGGCCAGGGACGCCACTTCGTGAGAGATGCCTTCCATGAGGCAGCCGTCGCCGAGGAACGCGTAGGTGTAGTGATCAACAATCTCGTGGCCGGGTCGGTTGAACTGCGCTGCCAGGGACTTTTCGGCAATGGCAAAACCAACGGCGTTGGCGATGCCTTGGCCCAGCGGGCCGGTGGTGGTTTCAATGCCCGGCGTATAGCCGTATTCCGGGTGACCCGGAGTCTTGGAATGCAACTGACGAAAGTTCTTGATGTCGTCAATGGAAACGTCGTAACCGCTCAGGTGCAGCAGGGAGTACTGCAGCATGGAGCCATGACCGTTGGACAGCACAAAGCGGTCACGGTTGGCCCACTGAGGGTTGGCCGGGTTGTGGCTCAGGTAATCGTTCCACAGAACCTCGGCGATATCCGCCATACCCATGGGCGCACCCGGGTGGCCGGACTTGGCTTTCTGAACCGCATCCATGCTCAGCGCGCGAATGGCGTTGGCGAGATCTTTACGAGACGGCATTGACGTTTCTCCAGTGTTTTGCAGGAAAAGAATTCGTAGTGATTAAAGGGCGATCAAAAATGAGGCGCGTATTTTCGCCGATTAGTGTGTGCCGGGGCAAATCGGCATGTGCCTGTTTCACGATTGTTTGCCTGTGGATTTCCGAAAGAGCCTGATTTCAAAGAACGATAAATCTATATCAAAATTTTTTGATATTCCTATTGATTGACCACCCGAAGCACCCTAAACTTCGTTCCCATGACATCCATGAACGCACACGCCGACAACCTGTCCTCCGTAGAGGCGCTGGCCCCGATCTTCAAAGCGAGCGGGGACCCGTTGCGCCTGGAGATCTTGCGTGTGCTTAGAAGGGATACTTTCGGGGTACTGGAGCTAAGCCAGCTGTTTGATATGCGCCAGTCCGGCATGAGCCACCATCTGAAGGTGATGAACAAAGCCGGCCTGCTGGAGCCGCAGCGTGAGGGCAATGCGATCTTCTATCGCCGCCCGCTGCACCTCGACAGCGACAAGCCGACTGACCAGACGATACGCCAGATATTCGAAGCGGTAGACCGGGTGCCACTGCCTCCTCACCTGCAGGAGCGCATTGAGGCCATCCGCACCCAGCGCGCGGACCAGTCCCAGGCCTTTTTTGCCCGGCATGCAGAGCAGTTCAGGGAACAACAGGAGCTGATTGCAGCGTTTGAACTTTACGCTGAGCCGGTTGCGGAGTTGATTCGCAAGCGTTCCCGCAAAAACCAGTGGCAGACCGCCCTGGAAATAGGACCGGGCGAAGGCGGCTTTCTGCCGATACTTGCAGAACTCTGTGGCCACGTGGTGGCCCTGGACAACAGCCGGGACATGCTGGCCAAGGCTACCCGGACGTGCATTGACGAGCGGCTGAACAACATTGACCTGATCGAGGGCGTTACCGATACCCTGCTGGCCAGGGGAGACGCGTTCGACCTGGTGGTTGCCAATATGGTTCTGCACCACGTGCCCAGTCCCGCAGATATCTTTCTGGATGCCGCGGCGCTGATGAATAACGGCGGCTGCTTCGTCATCAGCGACCTGTGCAGTCACGATCAGGACTGGGCAAAAGCGAACTGCGGTGATCTCTGGCTGGGCTTTGAACCGGAAGAGCTCACAACCTGGGCTGCAGACGCCGGCCTGGTTGCCGGAGAACAGCTGTTCATCGGCTTACGGAACGGGTTCCAGATCCAGGTGCGCGAATTCTGGAAACACGGCGGCCAGATTTGACGACCTGAATCGCAATATCAACAAATTTTGATATACGGATACGTAGTTTTACGTATCCTCACACAGACCACCAAACCGGATACCGGAAAGCGCTTTAAGAAAGCCACTTACCGGCCTGAATTTGAATCGCTCACAGAGGAGCATGCGTTATGGCTGACTACAACATCTTCACTTCCGAATCGGTCTCTGAAGGCCACCCGGACAAACTGGCAGACCAGATCTCTGATGCCGTGCTGGACGCTATCCTGACCGATGACCCGCACGCCCGCGTTGCCTGCGAAACCATGGTAAAAACCGGCGTAGCCATCGTTGGCGGTGAGATTACCACCAGTGCCTGGGTAGATCTGGAAGACCTGGTGCGTGGCGTGATCAAGGATATTGGTTACACCTCCTCTACCGTGGGCTACGACGGCGACACCTGCGGCGTGATCAACATCATCGGCAAGCAGTCCGTGGATATCGCCCAGGGTGTTGACCGCCAGAAGCCGGAAGATCAGGGCGCTGGCGACCAGGGCCTGATGTTCGGCTACGCCAGCAACGAAACCGACGTGCTGATGCCCGCGCCTATCACCTTCTCCCACCGTCTGGTCCAGCGCCAGGCCGAGGCCCGCAAGAGCGGCCTGCTGCCGTGGTTGCGCCCGGACGCCAAGAGCCAGGTGACCTGCCGTTATGAGAATGGCCGTGTTGCCGGCATCGACGCGGTGGTTCTGTCCACCCAGCACGATGAAGACGTGACCCAGGAAGATCTGAAAGAAGCGGTGATGGAGCTGATCGTCAAGCACGCTCTGCCCGCAGAGCTGCTGCACAAGGACACCCAGTTCCACATCAACCCGACTGGCAAGTTTGTGATCGGCGGCCCCGTTGGCGACTGTGGCCTGACCGGCCGCAAGATCATCGTAGACACCTACGGCGGCATGGCACGCCACGGTGGCGGTGCCTTCTCCGGCAAGGATCCTTCGAAGGTTGACCGCTCCGCCGCCTACGCCGGCCGTTACGTGGCCAAGAACATCGTTGCCGCCGGCCTGGCCGACAAGTGTGAGATTCAGGTGTCCTACGCCATCGGCGTGGCGCAGCCAACGTCGATCTCCCTGAACACCTTTGGCACCGGCAGGATCAGCGATGACAAGATCATCCAGCTGGTGCGCGACAACTTCGACCTGCGCCCGTACGCGATCACCAACATGCTTGACCTGCTGCACCCGATGTACCGGGCCACGGCAGCCTACGGCCACTTTGGCCGCGACCCGTACGAAATGACCGTGGGTGGCAAGACCTTTACCGCCTTCCCATGGGAGAAGACCGATCGCGCCGCCGCTCTCAAGGATGCTGCTGGTATCTAAACCGATTTCGGGCGTATGTCATCGGGCATACGCCCAAGCCAAACTGACTGACAGGAGAACACCATGAGCACTCCCGCAGAAAAACTGAACAGCTTTGACGACTACAAGGTTCGCGATATCTCCCTCGCCGGCTGGGGCCGGAAGGAGATCAACATCGCTGAAGGCGAAATGCCGGCCCTGATCAAGCTTCGTGAGAAATACAAAGCCGAGCAGCCGTTGAAAGGCGCCAACATCATGGGCTGTATCCACATGACCATCCAGACCGCCGTGCTGATCGAGACCCTGATTGAGCTTGGCGCCAATGTTCGCTGGTCCTCGTGCAACATCTTCTCAACCCAGGATCAGGCCGCAGCAGCCATCGCGGCACAAGGCATTCCCGTGTTTGCCTGGAAAGGCGAGACCGACGAAGAGTACGACTGGTGCCTGGAGCGTACCGTGGGAGCTGACGTCGACGGCTGGGAGCCGAATATGATCCTGGACGACGGCGGCGACCTGACTGCTCTGCTCCATGAAAAGTACCCCGAGATTCTGGCCAAGTGCCACGGTGTGACCGAAGAGACCACCACCGGCGTGCATCGCCTGCAGGAAATGCTGCGCGAAGGCACCCTGAAAGTTCCGGCCATCAACGTGAACGACGCGGTCACCAAGTCCAAGAACGACAACAAGTACGGTTGTCGCCACAGCCTGAACGACGCCATCAAGCGCGCGACCGACCACCTGCTGTCCGGCAAGAAAGCCCTAGTCATCGGCTACGGCGACGTAGGCAAGGGCTCTGCCGCGTCACTGCGCCAGGAAGGCATGATCGTGAAAGTCACCGAAGCCGATCCGATCTGTGCCATGCAGGCGTGCATGGACGGTTTTGAAGTGGTGTCCCCTTACATCGATGGCGTGAATACCGGCACCGAGGCGGGCGTGGACCGTGATCTGCTGCAGAACACTGATTTGCTGGTCACCACCACCGGCAACATGAACGTGTGCGATGCGCACATGCTCAAGGCGCTGAAGAGCGGAGCCGTGGTGTGCAACATCGGCCACTTCGATAACGAGATCGATACCGCCTACATGCGCAAGAACTGGGAATGGGACGAGGTTAAGCCGCAGGTGCACGTTGTGTACCGCGACAAGGCCACCAACGACCACCTGATTCTGCTGTCCGAAGGCCGCCTGGTAAACCTGGGTAACGCTACCGGTCACCCGTCACGGATCATGGATGGCTCTTTCGCCAACCAGGTTCTGGCCCAGATGTACCTGTTCGAGCGCAAGTTCGCGGATCTGCCGGAAGATGCCCGCGAGAAAGGCGTATACGTTCAGGTTCTGCCCAAGCATCTGGACGAGGAAGTGGCCCGCGCCATGGTGGAAGGCTTTGGTGGTGTGATCACCAAGATGACGCCGGAGCAGGCCAAATACATCGGTGTACCGGTCGAAGGCCCGTACAAGCCAGAAAGCTACAAGTACTGATCGGGTAAACAGATGCAATCCCAGAAACAGTTCAAGCGCCGTTTCAGCTTTGAGTTTTTCCCGCCCAAGACCGACCAGGGCAAGGAAAAGCTGCAGAACGTGCGCAACCAGCTGGCCGAGGTGAACCCGGACTTTTTCTCGGTCACCTTCGGCGCCGGTGGTTCCACGCGGGACCGCACCATCGAAACCGTGCTCAACCTGCATAGCCAGGGCATATCCACGGCTCCGCACCTTTCCTGCGTCGGGGGCACCCGCCAGGAAATCGGCGAGCTGCTGGATCTGTACCGGGAGCATGGAATCAACCGGATTGTCGCCCTGCGGGGCGACATGCCCTCCGGCATGGGGGCCGCCGGTGAGCTGCGCTACGCCAACGAGCTCGTGGAGTTTATCCGCGAGCACAGCGGTGACACCTTTAACCTGGAAGTGGCGGCGTACCCTGAGTTTCATCCCCAGGCCCGCAACGCCGAAGAAGATCTGAAGAACTTTGCCCGCAAGGTTCAGGCCGGTGCGAACAGCGCTATCACCCAGTACTTCTTCAACGCGGACAGCTACTTCTACTTCATCGACCGGCTGGAGAAAATGGGCGTTACCATTCCGGTGGTACCGGGCATCATGCCCATCGTCAATTTCTCCAACCTGGTTCGCTTCTCCGACATGTGCGGCGCGGAAATTCCCCGCTGGATTCGCAAACAGCTCGAAGCCTACGGCGACGACAGCGATTCCATCCGCAAGTTCGGTGAGGAAGTGGTTACCGAGATGTGCGAGAAGCTTTTGGCCGCCGGCGCGCCGGGTTTGCATTTCTATACCCTGAACCAGGTAGAACCCAGCATCAGCATCTGGAAGAACCTGGGCATCAGCGAGCGGGAGAAGATTGCTTTCTGATGCAGTTTGCTGATGTCGGATTACGGCCCGTTGGGCCTAATCCGACCTACTAGTCCTACCTGAAAACGCCTTAATTTGGGTTATCTTGATGTGGCGTCGGATTACGGCCCGCTGGGCCTAATCCGACCTACAGTACTCCTGGCAACCTGCAATGATTCTGGGTTGGCTTTGTGTCGGATTACGTCCCTTCGGGCCTAATCCGACCTACGGTTCACTTGGCAATCTCCCGCCTTCGTAGGTTGGATTAGGTCCGAAGGACCGTAATCCAACAGCCCGTCCCGGCCACCCTTACCCTGCCAAGCATTTGATTTCCTGTGCACATCTGCGTAATAGTCTAAAGTGTATGTGATGCAGTTCCACCAACGCTCCCCGGAGATCGCAGTCAACAGCAGTGATTGGTCCGGCTTGCCTTACCGGGCAAATGGAGCCTCATAAGAAAGAAAAGGAGATTGTATGAGCACGAAATGGCTGAAGACCCTAAGCGCCAGCCTGGCACTCACCGTTGCCGCAGGAACCGTAAGCGCAGAGACCCTGCGAGTCGTCACTGACCCGAGTTTCGTTCCGTTTGAAATGATGGATCAGGAAACCGGTGAGATGATCGGCTTCGACATGGAGATCATCCGGGAAGTGGCCGACCGTGCCGGTTTCGAGATTGACCTCAACACCATGGATTTCAACGGCATCATCCCGGCGCTGCAAACCGGCAACGTGGACATTGCCATTGCCGGCATCACGATTACCGACGAGCGTGAAGAAATCGTCGATTTCTCTGACCCGTACTACGATTCCGGTCTGCGCATTCTTGTTCGCGAGAGCAACGGCGATGTCAGCGAATTCGACGACCTCGAAGGCAAGAAAATCGGCACCAAGATCGGCAGCACCAGTTACGACTACCTGGTCAAGAATCTGGAAGCCGATGACGGTGTAACCCCTTACCCGGGTAGCTCCGACATGTACATGGCGCTGATGTCCCGCTCAATTGACGCTGTGTTCTACGATGCGCCAAACGTAGGCTACTTCGCCCGCACCAAGGGTGAAGGCAAGGTGAAGACCGTTGGGCCGCTGTACGAAGGCCAGCAATACGGCATCGCCCTGAAGAGTGGCAGTGAATGGGTTGATGACGTTAACGACGCCCTCGCCGCAATGAAAGAAGATGGTACCTACAAGACCATCTACGAGAAGTGGTTTGGCCCAATGCCTGAGGGCATGTAAGGGCTTCCGGACCCCAAAGGTCTGATTCCCTGTGCCGGGGCGTCACTGCCCCGGCAATTCGTGACTCCAAAACTCTGCGGAGACTCTCACTGTGGAATTCCAGTTTCAGTTCGACTGGCAGGCAGCCATCGACTCCATCCCTTTTCTGATTAAAGGGATCCCCTACACCCTGCTGATTTCCTTCGGCGGTCTTCTTATCGGTTTTGCCCTCGGCATTGTCTTTGGCCTGCTGAGCATCAATAAGAAGTGGTTCCTGCGGTGGCCGGCAACCGCCTACATCGAAATCTTTCGTGGCACTCCGATCCTGGTTCAGGTCCTGTTTATCTTCTACGGCCTGCCCGACCTGATCGGTGGTCCCATTGATCCCCTGACTGCAGGCATTGCGGCCATTGCCCTGAACTCCGGCGCCTATATATCCGAGGTGGTCCGTGGTGGCGTTCAGTCCATCGACAAGGGCCAGACCGAAGCCGGGCTCTCCCTTGGGCTGTCCCGTACCCAGACCTTCTGGTCTGTGGTCTGGCCACAGGCCTTTCGCCGGATGATTCCGCCGCTGGGTAACCAGGCCATCGTCAGTATCAAGGACACGTCGCTGTTCTCGGTGATTGGCGTGGGTGAGCTGGTTCGCCAGGGTCAGATCTATATTGCCAACACCTTTACCGCGTTTGAGGTGTATTTCGTGGTCGCGATTCTTTATCTGGCCATTACCCTCTCATTGTCCCTGATTCTCCGCTTCGTTGAGCGGCGCGGTCTGGCTTCTGTCTGAAGGAACGTTACCCATGACTCAGATTGTAAAAATGAAGGGCATGAACAAGTACTTCGGCAAACTGCATGTCCTGAAAGATATTGATCTAACTGTCGAGAAAGGCGAAGTGGTGGTGATTATCGGAGCCAGCGGCTCCGGCAAATCGACCCTGATCCGTTGTGTGAACGGCCTCGAGGAATTTGAATCCGGCACCCTGGAAGTGGATGGCCACCCGCTGGCGCCCAAGAGCGGCAACCCGAAATCCCTCGCGGAAATCCGCAAGGAAGTGGGCATGGTGTTCCAGCAGTTCAACCTGTTCCCGCACCTGACGGTGAAGAAGAACATCATGCTGGCCCCCCAGAAAGTCAAAAGCACCTCACAGACGGTGGCCAACGCCACCGCTGAGCGGCTGCTGAACCGGGTAGGCATTGGCAACCAGGCCGACAAATACCCCAGCCAGCTGTCCGGCGGCCAGCAACAGCGGGTCGCCATCGCCCGGGCCCTGGCCATGGAACCGCGCCTGATGCTGTTCGACGAACCAACCTCAGCCCTCGATCCGGAAATGATCGGTGAGGTGCTTGATGTTATGCGGGAGCTGGCCAAGGAAGGCATGACCATGATGGTCGTCACCCACGAGATGGGCTTCGCCCGTGAAGTAGCCGACCGCGTGATCTACATTCACGAAGGTGCGATTGTGGAACAGGGCAAACCGGACGATGTGTTCGATAACCCGCAGAACGAACGCACCCAGGCGTTTCTGTCGCGGGTTCTTGCGCATTGAGCCCAGCCAGCTTCAAAAGCCTCCGCTCGCGGAGGCTTTTTCCTGAATGCCCGCCGGCGAACTGCAAGTTCCGGAAGAGGGAGAGCAAGTGGAGGAAGTAACCTAGCCTGTCTGCATACTGATCGCCTGCAGTACCGATAATTGCAACCCGCTTGGGGTGCAACCTGTAAGGATTAATTTCAAGCTCCTCGGGAGGGCAATCGGCAGGCGCAATCATACCCGCCGACGAGCCCAAGATCGCTAATGGGCGTGCATTCCGGCAAACTCGAGAATCCTGTCTTTTTCAGTGTGAAGAGTTATCTCGATACCGTCGCCCGCCAGGTTGGCAAGGGTTTCCTCGAAAGCCTCTACACGAAGGTCATTAACCTGTCCAGGCTCCGGGCCTTTAACCGGAAATAACACGGGGCCTTTCAGCAGATGCCGCTTGCGGAGCTGATCCACTTTCAGCTTCCACTTGCCACCATGTTCGATAATGGCCGTGGAATCGGTCTGCCCCAGGAACAGGGGCTTGATTACCCGAATGGCCTCGTTGTCCTTTTGCTCAACGAAGGGGAAGGTGACTCCGTATAGCTGATCTTCGATCCGACGCTTGGTAAAACGCTTTGCCAGATCCCGCTGTTCCAGGAGTTGCTTGATGCCCTTCTCGAGAATGGTCTCCTGATATTCCCTAGTGACGAAGTTCCGGCCAACGTAATATTCGTAGAGCTCAGCCAGTGTTTGCTCTGGATTCTCCGCCAGCACTGCCCGCTGCTCGCTGAAACGCACGATGGTTTCACGAGGTCGGATCAGTTCCTGAAACAGACCTTTGTGAAATCCATAATGCCGGTCGTTGTCACCAAACTCGCCGACCTGGTCTTTGAGCATGCCCTGTACTCTGCGCAGCTCAGCATCCAGATTCGCCATGGTTTTGAGGTACAGTCCCCGGTCCAGCTCCTCAAAGAACTGGGTGATACGGGCATGCTTTTTCCGAAGCAGTTTAAAGCCCAAGTAGCGGGTTTTCGGTGCCCACAGCAAAATACCGACGTTGGCGAACTCGCCCGTCTCGATATAAGGCATAAACCGTACGATGGCGTATTGGCACGCTATTCTTTTCATCGGTAAGTCCGCTATTCTCGTTTTGAGGAAGCACGGATTAGATCCTTCCATTTTATTTCACTACTGATCCCCCGACCGTGTTCAGTAAGAGCTAACCCCATAAAACATAAACTCCGTCTTATTTCATCGCAAATCGAAGGAAGCAATAACAGGGCCTCAGAAAGGACACAGTAAGAAACCCATGATCCGCCTCCACTGCACCAAGAAACTGCTGGCAAAACTGCCGCTGGATTCGTCCGCTCGTCTCAAACGCCAACTGCCGATCCCACATGCCGCTAATGACGAGCCTGAGAGCCCGCTTAGCGGCTGGCACGCCAACCTGCTTACAATCCAGCGCCGCAACTGCGTGTTTTTTGTTCACGACCGCACCCGCTTTCCGTTGCTGGCAACCTGCCTGACAAAACCGGACTTCGCGGAGCTGGACTGGTGGTTTCAGGATGCATTGATGAACACGCTGCTCAAGTCCGGCGCGAATCAGGCACAGATGGACGCTGCCGAAAGCGCCCTCGCAGAACTGGTTTGCGACTTGGAGTGCGACCGTTCCGTGCAGGCGACCATGAACCGGATGGGGCAGGATCTTGAGCATCAGATCTGGTATGACCGGCTGTCAATCAGCGATCTTGCACCCTACAGAACCGGCGCGTGGCTGGCGGAAAGGCCCTGCACGGTTAAGGGAGTCAAAGGCGCGATCTGGCCGCAGCGGGAGATGTTGGCGTTGTTGGATACCATTAATCGATAGCGCTTTGTTGTCTTAACTGCGCCTGCAATCGATGATCGATCCGCCCTGCTTCGCGCACCATATTCACGCCCATGCTTACTCGGGCCACGTCCATTAGATCAGCCGGAATCGCTCGCTTCTGTGTTTCGGAGAACCAGGCAAGGACATCACACAGATGCCAGATTGCTGACGCGCCCTCATGGACCGGCATTGGAAAACTGGCCAGATGGGTTTGAATGAGCTTTCGCATGTTCTGGCGGGAAAACATCAGCAGGCTCGCCATGTCGGAAATACCCACAAAATCCGGCCCGGCCTCCACCAAGCGGGCCTCAGGAACCGCCCGTTGCACATCCTGCAGCGCGCTCAGCATGGCTTGTTCTGCTGACTCGGCCTCGCGTGTAAAATTCAGAGCGAGCCGGCCTTTTTGGCCGAGGCCGATGATCGCGTCGTCGCATCCCGCTTGAAACAATGAGCTCTCTAGCTGGTCCTGTGCAAAGTCTGGTGGAACTGAAAATTTAAGCGTGAAGTCGTATTCACGGTTCATGATCTTCAACTCCGTTAGCCATTCAATTCCGCGTAGACTTGCGCCGCTTCAATATCTTTGTTCGCATGTCTCGTGCGGGGCATTCTTGCCATCCCTTGGACAAACAATACACAACAAGGTTGTCATTCGACAACCTTGTTGTGTCGGAAAGTTAGGCCGGATTCAACTTCATGTGATACCGCCGCGCCAACTTGCCAAAGATCAGCAAACACACGAAGGTCTGCAAGAGAGCGGCAATGACAAAGCCGATCATCAGAATGCCCAGCGAAAGCTCTGAGATAACCAGCATGACATCACCAATCGCCGGGGCGTCGGTTGAAACGAATAGCAGGGCGATTAGGGAAATGAACGAGACAATCAGCGCACTGATGTTCGCAGAGACAGACATTATCCAGTTCTCCCGGAACGTGGGCGCACGGCCGAACGCCGAAACCGAAGCGACCATGGCGCCATAGGAGGCGCCAATCATAGCACTGATCTGCACGCCGGCATTCATCTCGATGTTGAATACCTCACCGATGGTAATAATGCAGAGCTGGAAGGCTGCGTAGAGGCCGGTGAAGTTGAGGATTGTTTTGATAATCATGTTTGAGCTTCCTTGCTTTTTCGTTTTTGAATTTGCTGACACGTTCTGAAGAACTTCGAAATCTTGGACACTCGCGCACGCTGCGAAGATTCGCCATTCCTCACTCACGGTTGCGCGCCTCTTAGCTCAGCTCTGTAACAGAAAATGGGTTGTTTACAGCAGGCGACTCTTCACTCAGCAATAACCAAAAAAATGGCCGACATTGTAAATATCATTGCGCATGCAAAAGTAAAGGTGACCGGAATAAGCGCCCACAGCTTTAAATGCCTGGGCGTCGCCCCATCCTCTTTACCCATTCGCGACGCAACTTTGCTACCGATCACCGGGAGATTCCTGTAGAAGAAAAAGGCCCAGACGTTCATCGCACGAACCCACCTTCCCCAGGGACCATCGCCCCACAGAGTTTTTGTCATATCCAGGTAGGCGCCGGGCGCGGCAATCTTGGCCTCTGCCAGGCGTATCCTCGAAAACGCTACTGTCACTGTAAACAGAATTCCCAGTAAGCCGCCTATCATGGAGGCAATCCCCAAGAACGCTGAAATAACTGTGAGCTTCTCAATCAACAACAATTACCTCACGAATCTTGGCGCCCATAATGGCTCCACCCTTGCTGTCGAGATTCCTCTGACGAATTGCCCCACCCGGTGCCTCATTTCATAGATTGAATCACCAAATTGGTGACCAAGGTGGTAATGACGGCCAGATACATGAGAAGCATTGGCGTTATAACCCAGGCTTGCCAACTTCGCGGCAAGGGCACAGCCGGATCGCCTAGTAAAGATGCGCGTTGCTGGAAAAACGGAGAGGGAATCGCTCGGAAGATCAGATAAGCAAATACATTACTGCTTCTCATCAGTCGCCCAATGATCTTTCCTTGCCAAATGTACCTAGCTGCTGAAATACCCCCTCTTTCAGTCGCCACACGATCTTCGATTAAAGATACATAACGGAACCCAACGGTAATGATGACAAACAACGGTAAAAGACCAACAAATAGACTCAAATACCCTATGTGCGCGAGTACGTAGATAAGTTGGTTACTCATCGCTCCGAACCTCGTAAACCAATTGGCCTGCACCGGCCCCTGCATCACCCATGACTTTTCCGCCTGCCGCACCACCGATGCCGGCAGCGATGATTCCGCAGGCCACGCCGCCTATCCCGCCCGTGCCAATGCCAACGACTGTACACAATACCGGCGCTATTGAAGCTCCCATAGCACCACCGATGGCGGAACCCGCAAATCGTCCAGACTCGACGTACGCCACTTGCTCACATTCATCCCCTCGCCCAGTCGAACACGCCTCGTAAATCTTGTACCCTGCAAGCCCGGCATCCAGCGCCACAACCAATCGCCCGCCATGCTCCACAAACCGTGCAGCGCCTGCAGTCCTTGAATAGTGGGTTCCATAGCCCGGAATCGGTCCGACACCCGCCTCTTTCCAATGGTGAACCGTGCTTTTGGTTGAAAGCCCAAGGGCCTTCTTCAACTTGGAGTTGTCATCGAGCGAAAGGCCTTTTCGCGCCATCTTTCCCAAGGCGAAATCCAGTTTGGTGAATAGGGCCCGGCGTTGCTCATAAAACTCAGGCACATTCAGCCTGCCATGTTTTCTGAAGGCATTCTGATACAGCGCCTCAATTTCCTTCAGTGTCGCGTTAATGCTTTTGATCTGTTGGCCAATCATCGCCGCGCCGGCACCCATGCCAGTCGCCGCATTCGCCGTCATCAGTTCCAGAAGGTCATAATGATCAACGATGAACTGAGCCTCCTGCTCACTCAGTTGTCGCACCTCCTGATTTATCTGCGCAGCCACTGCCATCAGATCGTTTTCTTTGACCGTACATTCCAGACTTTCAGGGTCTGCAATAACGATCATTTCGCCGGGTAAAACTCGGTTGCCCAGCCCAGGATTCAGACGCTCAAAATTGTCAGGTTTCGCAGACGCATCACCATAAAGCTGAGACAACAGTTCGTTGCGGCTCATTGGTTCGCGAACGACATGGAATCCGGGCTCACTCAGATCCCGATTGTCGTGGGCGTCAGGATGAGTTGAATTTACTGTGCTGATCGTACTGGGCTTAGTCACGGATGGTGAGTTGGCCGGAGAATTAGGAGGTTCAGCCCGACCTGTGGAGCTAGCCCTCTCTGGCGTTGCCTGCACAGACTTCGCGGCTGTTGTTAAAGTTACTGCTGCTCTTGGCGTGACGGGGGATACGCCCGAAAATGGCGCAGGCGTGTGAATATCACCAATCACCACACTGCCAGAACCAATCGTCACACCTCCACATGAAATCGCACCGCCTGTCACCGCTGCCGGTTTGCCATTGATCAGGACTGTCGACGAACCCGCAGTAATGGTCCGCGGATGGGGTGGATGCTTGGGTTTGGAATGAGGTGCCAGCGGGTCGCCTACCCGGGCAACGGGCTTGCCATCAATCATTACATCGGGGGAACCGGCAATCACCGGGGTGGGAGGGAAACCTTCGTGATCGGAGCCAAGGTCTCCGAGTAGAACTATCGCTTTACTCATGTCGCGTCCTTTGCGTTTTTCCGGGCCATCCTGGCCCTTTGGCTGTAAACCGGCAGTTTATACTGAAGCACCCTTCCCGCCAAATCGTTCGGCCCCAGGTTGTGATGTGAGCAAGCCGTTGGAAAACGTCAGGCAATAGAGGGCCAGCTCGACGCGAAATCTGGGTGGCCGATATCCGCTGTTAACTGTAATATCCGCACAGGTTAACAGCGACAACCCAGAATCCGACCGTCTGACGGAGAATTACCATGCGCAATGCTGACCTCGTCACCCGTGGCCTCAAGTCCGTGTGGCACCCCTGCACCCAGATGAAAGACCACGAAGGCGCCGTGCCCCTGGTGCCCATCAAGCGGGGCGAGGGTGTCTGGCTGGAGGACTTCGAAGGCAATCGCTTTATCGATGCCGTCAGTTCCTGGTGGGTCAATCTGTTCGGCCACGCCAATCCGAGAATCAACGCCGCCATTCAGAAGCAAATTGGCGAGCTGGAACACGTTATCCTCGCCGGTTTTACCCACGAGCCGGTGGTCAATCTGTCCGAGCGCCTCATCGAGGTGACTCCGCCCGGCCTGAACAAGGTCTTCTACGCCGACAACGGCTCCTCGGCCATCGAAGCCGCCCTGAAAATGAGCTTCCACTATTGGAAGAACCACGGCAAACCGGGCAAGAAAAACTTCGTGAACCTGAGCAACAGCTACCATGGTGAAACTCTGGGCGCTCTGGCCCTCGGCGATGTATCGCTGTACAAGGACACCTATCAGCCATTGCTGATGGAAGTGCTGACGGCCCCTTCACCTGACGCCTTCAACAAGGAGCCAGGTGAGACCGACGAGGCCTATGCATTGCGCCAGTTTGAGGCCATGGACAAGCTCCTGGCAGAAAAGCACGACGAAATCTGCGCCGTGGTGGTGGAGCCGCTGATCCAGTGCGCCGGCGGGATGCGGATGCACCATCCCATCTACCACACCAAGCTGCGGGAAGCCTGCGACCGCTACGGAGTGCACCTGATTGCCGACGAGATTGCCGTTGGTTTTGGCCGCACCGGTACCCTGTTTGCCTGCGAACAGTCGGGCATCACTCCGGATTTCATGTGCCTGTCCAAGGGACTTACCGCCGGCTACCTGCCACTGTCCGTGGTGCTGACCACGGATGATGTCTACAACGCTTTTTACGACGACTACGAAACCCTCAAGGCGTTTCTGCACAGCCACAGCTATACCGGCAACCCCATTGGCTGCGCCGTGGCACTGGCGACCCTGGATATCTTCCGGGATGACAATGTTATCGAGAGCAACCGTGGGCTCTCCACCTGCATGGCCGAATCCGTTGCCCACCTTGCGGACCACCCCAATGTCGGAGACATCCGCCAGCACGGTATGACCCTGGCCGTGGAAATGGTAAAAGATAAAGCGTCGAAAACGCCCTTCCCCTGGCAGGAACGCCGCGGCATTCGCGTTTACCAGCATGCATTAACCCGCCAGGCCTTGCTTCGCCCCCTGGGTAATGTGGTTTACTTCATGCCGCCTTACGTGATCACCGAGGAGCAGATCCGCCACCTGGCCCAGGTTGCAACGGAAGGCATAGAGATTGCGGTTCGCGACTGAACCCCGCCAGGAACCTGAGAGACCAGCCCATGCGCATACCCCGCATCTACACCGATTCTGCCCTCAGGGAGGGCGGCACTGCCGAACTTGATGACAACGCCGCGCAACATGTCGGCCGGGTATTGCGCATGCAGCCGGGACAGGAGCTGCTGCTCTTCAACGGCGATGGCAACGACTACCCCGCTACCATCACCAGCGCCAGCAAGAAAAACGTGGAAGTCCAGGTGGGCGCGCCGCAGGCCAATGCCACCGAATCGCCTCTGGAAATTGTCCTCGGCCAGACCCTCTCCAAGGGTGACCGCATGGACTACGCGGTGCAGAAAGCGGTGGAAATGGGTGTTACCCGTATCGTGCCGCTAACCACCGAACGATGCGACGTAAAACTCAAGGGCGACCGGGAAGACAAGCGTCTGCGCCACTGGCAATCCGTTGCCATCAGCGCCGCCGAGCAGTGCGGGCGCGCCCGGGTACCGGAAATACTGCCGGTGATGACGGTTTCCGAGTGGCTGGAACACAGCCGCGATTGCGAAGTCCGCCTGGTTCTCCACCACCGCACCGAACACGCCCTGAAGTCCATTATTCCCCCCGAGCGAGTTGCCCTGATGATCGGCCCCGAGGGCGGGCTGTCTCCGGAGGAAATCACCCAGGCAGAGAAAGAAGGCTTTCTGCCGGTGGCCCTCGGCCCCCGGGTGCTGAGAACCGAAACCGCCCCGGTTGCGGCCATGGCGCTTTGCCAATGGCTTTGGGGTGACATCGGCAGCTGACCGATCCCGACCGTGCCGCCGTCTCATGTCGGCACCCAAGTCATTGACATGGAGGGGTGCCAACAACATTATCCCTGTCGACTCCGAAAGCAAAAAAACGATCACACGCGAGTAACGGGATGACAAGCCTGCTAAGCACTCAAGAATTCTGGCAATACCTCAGTATCCCGGTCATTGCCGCCCTGATTGGCTGGACCACCAACTGGCTTGCCATCAAGATGACCTTCTACCCCCTGGAATTCATTGGCAAACCACCGCTGCTTGGCTGGCAGGGCATTATTCCCTCGAAGGCCCGTAAAATGGCGGCCATCAGTGTCGATGCCACTATCTCCAAGATCGGTACCGTTCGGGAGATCTTCCAGCAGATTGACCCGAAGGTTCTGGCAACCCACATCGTCCACTCTGTCGAACCCCGCATCGAGGAATACGTGGACGAAATGATGCTCAAGGAATACCCCACTTTCTGGGAAAACCTGCCCGCCTCTGCCCGGAAGATGGTTTACGACCGCGTCCGCAAATCCACGCCTCAGCTGGTGGACAACCTGGTGGAAGATGTCTCCGATAACATCGAAGACCTGCTGGATATCAAAGGCATGGTCATTGACCGCCTGGCCAGCGACAAGGAATTGCTGAACCGGATCTTTATTGAATGCGGTGAGGTGGAATTCAGGTTCATCATCAACTCGGGTCTCTACTTCGGCTTCCTGTTCGGCCTGATCCAGATGGCGGTCTGGTATGTCTACCCGAGCTGGTGGGTGCTGCCGTTCTTCGGCCTGCTGGTGGGCTGGGCGACCAACTGGATTGCACTGAACGTTATTTTCCGGCCGCTGCACGCCAAAAAAGTCGGGCCATTCCGCATTCAGGGCCTGTTCCTGAAACGCCAGCCGGCCGTGGCGGAATCCTTCTGCCACATCGTTACCCACGAGATTCTCACCGTCGGCAACATCATTAACGCGATTCTCGATGGGCCAAAGGGTGATCGCGCCCGCAACATGGTCAAGAAGCACATCAAACCACTGGTGGATGAAACCGCCGGCATGGGCAAGGCGCTGACCCAGATGGCCTTCGGCCCCACCGGCTTTGCCACCCTCAAGAACAAGGTGGGCGAAAAAGCCATCGAGATATCCCAAACATCGTTCAACAACCCGGTGTTCGAGAAGGACCGGGCCCGGGCCGTGGAATCGATCATGGTTGAACGAATGATTGCCCTGTCTTCCGAAGAATTCCAGGACCTGCTCCGGCCATGTTTCCAAGAGGATGAGATCAAGCTGATTCTCGTCGGGGCCTTCCTCGGCTTTGGCGCCGGCATCTGCCAACTGGTGTTCGTGTTCGGGGAATCGTTCCTGTAAATTTCCGCTGCAATTCACCGGCTTAAAACCTGTGCAAGGATGCGTCGTGCATCTATACTCTCCGGAACGGAGGTTCATTACTTCGAACAGGTTCGACCCGGAGGCAACGGATGCCAGGTTTTCTCTCCTGGATTACAGGATTATTCGCAACCAAGCAGTCTGCACCACCCGCCCCGGAAGCGCGGCTTTTCAATCCATCTCCGGAAATACCGCCCAACGGCACTCCGGACACAAGCCCGGAAATGGCTCAACAACTGGAAGAACACCTGTTCTGCTGGCTGCTGGACGCAGAGCCCGCAACTCTGCGGTCCGACCTTTCCACCTTTGAACAGGTTCTGCAGGAGCTGCATCAACGCCTGTCCAACAACAGTATGGAAGAACTTCCACGGCAACCCATGAGCCTGCCCATGCTCATGAGAGCACTGTCCGACGAGTCCACTGATCGCCAGCGGCTGACCGAGATCATTCTTGGTGATCCGTCGTTGACCGATCAATTGCTCCAGATTGCCAATAGCCCCTACTTCCGAACCAGCGACCATGCCATTGAATCGGTAGACCAGGCGGTATTCGTGCTCGGAGTGGATGGCATCCGGAACGTCATTTCTGCGGCGGTAATGCGTCCCATGATGGCCGCAAGGAACAGCCGGGAAGCACTTTTCGGGCAGCGCGCCTGGCGCTGGGGCCTGACCTGCGCGCGCTCCGCGGAATTGATTGCAAAAGCTCAGGGCGAGGACACCAGCGCCCACTTCATGGTGGGCCTGCTACCTTCACTTGCCTACATCACCATCCGCCGGGAACTGCAACGCATCTGCCGCTCACATTCCACAAACGGGGAACCGGAGCCTGCGCTTATCCGCCACGCTCTGGCCAGGTACCAATGGGCTACCTGCCAGTTACTGGCAAACGAATGGAATCTGCCGCCCCAGTATCATGCCTACCTTTTGGCCGCCGAGCGGCCGGCACCGAGGCAGAAGCATACGCCCCTGACCGATGGCATGGTCATCGGCACCCGGGAAGTGCTCCGGCACGCCCACCAGCGGAATCTTGCCGAAGAAGAGCTGCCGAAACTGGTACGTTTGACCCCGGAGCAAATCAGCACCGTGCGCAGCGCGGTCCAGAAAATGCTCCGGGAGGGTGGCCGCTCAACTGTCCGGAGCTGACTCTGTCTCAGGGTTGGCAAAGGATCTGATCTTTCCCTGCTCATCATCAGCCCGCAACAACTCGGCGAATGTTCGCGTCTCCTCCACCTTGCGCGAGCCGACCAAATCAGCAGGGATAACCTTCGGCAGCCGGTCAACGATTCGGTCCTCGTCGTAGCGAACCGCCTTCAGCACCTCGCCCACGGTAATCAGATCCAGAGCCCGACCGGGCACAAGTCTATCGCCCTGGCTTCCGGCCAGGCTAAGCAACCCCGCCCGGATCAACTTGTCGCTGAGCGCACGGGTTACCTCACCAGGTACTCGCAGCTCATGCTCCAACACTTCCTGCTGAGGCGCCGGCTTACCCTCACTGAACGGTTTGGCCACCAGCCACATGGTCGCAAGCGCCACGTTTTCCTGGAGTTCCGGTGCCAATTGGACCTGGCGCCGCTTGGCCACTGATCCGGGATTCTGCAGATAAAACCCCAGGCTGGCGCCCAGCAGCAGGATCATCCAGTTCAGGTAGATCCAGATCAGCAGGATGATGCCGATGGCGAAACTGGAATAGATTGCCGCGTACTTGGCGGAACCGGCCACAAAGGAGGCAAACAGCATTCCGCCAGCCTGCCACGACACCCCGGCTACGAGACCGCCGATGGCGGCATAACGCAGCTTGACCCGGGTATTGGGCATGAACACATAAACAAAGGTGAATGCGCCAACCACGAGGAAAAACGGGGTGAACCGGCTGGCCACAAGAATCACCGAGCCGAACGGTTCGATTTCGATGAGTTTCTGGACAATGGTTGAGGAAAAAATAGTGGCGCTGACGCCAATGGCGGAAACCATCAGCAACGGCCCCACCATGATCACACTCAGGTAGTTGCTGAAGCGCTGCGCCATGGAACGCATGTCTGGTACACGCCAGATCATGTTGAAGGAGCGCTCGATTTTCTGCAGCAGGGACACCACCGTGTAGACCAGCAACGCCAGGCCGACAGAACCAAGCACCCCAACCTTCATGTTATCCACGAACCCGAGGATCTGCTCGGCGAGCTGTATCCCCTGGGGCCCCAGCGGCTCAAAGAACTGGAACAGGAATGGCTCCATCCTCTGATGCACACCTAGCGCCTTAAGCACCGAGAAGCTCAAAGCAAGAAGCGGCACGATACTCAACAGCGTAGTGTAGACCAGGCTCATGGCATGGAGAGTAAGCTGCCCGCTGAGTACATCCCGGGCCATCGCATACGCCGTACGCCCGACCTTGTAGAGCCAGGTCCAGGGCCAGCTCTGGGGCGGGTTCGGGTTGGACAGAATCCAGCTTTCAGCAGCCTGGAGTCTTTCTCTCATTTGAATGGAAGCCACGCAACGTCCTGCATGCAAGTGTTTTCCTAAGCTTATCAGGCAACTGCCAGTAGACAACCCGGCTGACGCTTAATTGCGCATTTCAGTACCGGAACTGACGAATGTTTCTGGTCAGGATCTCACTCAGGGAGGCCACACGCTCAGTCATGGATTCGGCATTTCGGACGTTGATCAATCACTACTTAATTGGAGGCATCGGTGGTAACAAAATGGCGGCGGGTCCAGCCGCGCATTTCGTCCAGGCGTTGCAACCGGGTTGAGGCCTCGGTCAGGGTGGCGCGAATCGGGGCCTCACCTTCCAGCATACTGGCGAACCGAATTGTCATCAGGTCCCAGAAGCGTTTCATCTCCGGAATGTTGGGCATGATCTCGCCCCGACTGGCGGACCGGAAGGTATGGTCAATGAACGGGTCTTCTCGGAGTGTGTTTACGACATCCAGATGGGCGACGGCACCGAGCGGTTTGTCATCATTGACGGCATGAAGTCCCCGCTCGGTAAGCAGATAGTCCTCGAGGAATTCCCGGGCTATCTCCTGATTGGTGGACACCGCACTGATGCCGGCAGCCAGAACCCCCACGAAGGGTCGTCCCGGATTCCCGGTAGTTGTCGGCACATCGGCGATGCCGACATCAATTCCGGCTTCGCGCAGCTCGCTCCAGGCCCAGGGCCCGTTGATGATCATGGCCACTTCTCCGGCCTTGAAGCCTTCCATCATGGAACCGGAGTCGGCATCGGCGGCCAGCACACCCTGCTTGAGCAGGTTTCTGATACCGGTCACCGCGTTAACGGCTCCATTGGTGGCAACGCCTACGTCGGAAAGGTCGTAAACAAAACCCTCGGCTCCGAAACTGTATCCGCCGGAACCGGCAAAGATCGGCCAGGAAAAGTACACGTTGCGGTAGTCCCAGGACATTGCGTTGACACCTTTACGGGCCAGCTTCCGATCGAGTTCGGCTACCTGATCCAGGGTCCGTGGCGGTTTCTCTACCAGCTCTTTGTTGTAGAGAAGGCTCACAACCTCCATGGCGATGGGATAGCCATAGACGCGATCGCCCACCGACACGGCCTGCCAGGCGAAGGGTGCGATGGATTCACGGAAGGTGTCTGAAGGTTGGATTGGTGTCAGGTGGCCTTCGTTGATCCAGCTGCCGAAGCGGTCGTGGGGCCAGATCACGATGTCCGGGGCCTTGGCAGTATAGCCGTAGTGGTCGTACTGGGAGGTCAGGTCGTCCGGAGTTTCAACCGTGACGGGAATGCCCGTCTCCTGCTCGAAGCGCCTGCCGACCTCGGCCAGGCCGTTGAAGCCTTTGTCAGAATTAATCCAGACAAGCAGCTCGCCCCGCTCGAAGGCCAGTGCCGTCTGGGAACAAAGTAGAGCACAGCAAAGTGCTGCCAGTGTTTTTCTGATCATGATGTGTCGCCCTTTTGTTTTTGTTTGAGCGTGAGCAGTTTAGGCAGGAAGCGACAACAACCACGTCATACAGCCGTCATCTTTTCGGGGATGAAGCGGGGGGCGTACGGATACCCGGAGCACGAACTCAGATCACGATATAACCATATCAATATTTTTTTTCTTTCTCTTATAACGAAAAGCATGTAAAAAGACGGCTATTCATGATATGTCGTTTACCTGAACGGATGTTTTCTCATGCGAATCAAGCTTGCTCTGGGAGTTGCCGCACTCACGGCACTCTCTCCGCTCACTGCACAGGCAACCAACGGCTACTTCAGCCATGGTTATGGCACCATCAGCAAAGGCATGGCCGGTGCTGGCACTGCTCTGTCCCAGGACAGCATTGCAGCGGCGACCAACCCGGCGGGCATGGCGTTCGTTGGCAATCGTATTGATGGCGGTATCGAAGTGTTTTCGCCACGGCGGGAGTACACAGTGAACGGCAACCCCGGTATGGGCGACATGTTCCCCTTGGCACCAGGCACCTATAAAAGCAGCCGGAACGGCTTCGTTATCCCTCACCTGGGCTTTAACCGGGAACTGTCAGATACCACAAGCTTTGGCGTGTCGGTGTTTGCCAACGGCGGCATGAACACCGACTACTCCGGTGAAAGCGGTGGTCCGTTTTACGCGGGCCGAACCGGTGTAAATCTTGAACAGCTATTTATTGCACCCACCTGGTCCTGGGAATTCTCGGAAAACCAGGCCATAGGCATTTCACCGGTTATTGCCTATCAGCGTTTTGAGGCCGAGGGCCTGCAAAATTTCGAGCCATTTTCCTCGGACGCAAATGCGCTTTCCAACAACGGCACCGACGATGCCTGGGGCTACGGTTACCAGATCGGATGGCAGGGTGAAATCACCGACACTCTCCGTGGCGGAGTGAGCTGGCGCAACATCCTGAAGATGAATGAATTCGACAAGTATCGCGGCCTGTTTGCCGAGCAAGGCGACTTCGACATCCCGCAGATGTTCAATGCGGGTATCGCCTGGTCCGGGCTCGAAGACCACTGGTTCCTGCTGGATATCCAGCACATTCGTTACAGCGAGATCAACAGCGTGGGCAACCCGCTCCTGCCCAATCTGCAGACGGCACAGCTTGGCGATGATGACGGCGCGGGCTTTGGCTGGGACGACATGACCATCGTCAAGCTGGGTTGGCAGTGGCAGCAAACACCGGCGCATGCCTGGCGGGCCGGTGTCAGCTATGGAGAAAATCCCATTTCCGACGAAGATGTGCTGTTCAACATCCTGGCGCCGGGCGTTCAGGAGTGGCACTTCACTGGAGGATTCACCCACAGCTTCAGCGAAAACCTCGATGTGTCAGGCATGGCCTTTTACTCCCCTGCCAAGACAGTGACGGGCCCCAACCCGCTCGCACCGAACCAGACTATTGATCTGGAAATGTACCAGCTGGGCGCCTCGGTCAGCGTCGGCTGGAAGTACTGAGCCAGCCCTGACCAGCCCCTGAAGCCCCGGTTCACCCGGGGCTTTTCGTTCAGAGCACCGATGTCAGATTGGCGGCAGTAATCCCAACAATCCGCTGCCTCGCCTCCCGGCTGGCCCACGCAGAGTGTGGGGTAATGATCAGATTGGGAATATCGTCCGCCAGCAGGGGGTTGCCGTTGCGGGGCGGCTCTTCGGTCAGTACATCGAAACCGGCACCACCAATCTCGCCAGCGCGCAGCGCATCCGCCAGCGCCTGCTCGTTCACCAGGCCGCCGCGGCTGGTATTGATGAGCAACGAATCCGGCTTCATCATTTTCAGTTCCCGGGCGCCGATCAGATCCCGGGTTTCGTCAGTGAGCAGGCAGTGCAGCGAGAGCACGTCCGCCTGAGGCAGCAGTTCATCCAGGGGAATTCGGGAATAGCCGTCCACCTCTCCGGCTTCCTGACCGGGGCGGGCCCCGAGCAGAACCCGCATACCAAAGGCCGCAGCCCGCTCCGCCACGCCCTGCCCCAGATCACCATAACCGACAATACCGAGTGTTCGCCCCTCCAGCTCCATGATCGGGTGGTCCATCAGGCAGAACATGTCGCTCTTGCCCCAACGCCCTGCCTGGACATCGCGGGTGTAATCCAGCAGCCGAGTAGCCAGCGCCAACATCAGCGCCATGGTGTGCTGCGCCACCGTTGAGCGACCGTAGTTGGTCACGTTCATCACCTTGATGCCATGATCCTTCGCCGCCGCCTGATCGATGTTGTTCAGGCCCGTAGCCACCACAGCGATGGTTTTAAGCTCCGGACAGGCCTCGAAATGTTCGCGGGTGAGCACAACCTTATTGACCAGAACGGTATCAAACCCCCGAATCCGCTCCAGCACCTCATCCGGCGCCGTCTTCTCGTACTTTTCCAGCCCGCCCGTCACAGACTCGATGGGCGAAAGATCCACGTCATCACCAAGGGTTTTGGCATCAAGAAACACCGCTTTCATACTTTTCTCCTGAATCCAGATGGCCACAGATTAGGGTAGACTGAGATAAACGTCCAAAACTCAAGATGTCCAAGTAAGAACAGGGTGTGAACCATGGAACATGAATTCTGGCACGAACGCTGGGCTAAAAAGGAAATCGGCTTCCACGAAGGCACCGTCAACCAGTATCTACACGACCACTGGCCGGAACTGGCCGGCAAAGGCACCGACGCCGTCTTCGTGCCCCTGTGCGGCAAGGCCCACGACATGTGGTGGCTCCACGACCGCGGCCACCCCATCATCGGCGTGGAACTTAGCGAACTGGCCTGCAAGGACTTTTTCGAAGAAGCCGGCGAGAAAGCCAAGGTCCACCCCGGCGAGCCCTTCATCACCTTCAAACACGACAACCTGCAGCTCTGGTGCGGCGACTTCTTCCAACTGGTGCCTGACGACCTCAAGCACGTACGACTGGTCTACGACCGGGCCGCCCTGATTGCGCTGCCGCCACACATGCGCAAAGACTACGTGATTCACCTGACAGCCATCATCCCGGACGGCACGAAAATTCTGCTGATCACCCTGGACTACGACACCGAAATCAAAGGCCCGCCATTCAACGTCAGCGACGAAGAAGTGCGGGAGCTCTACCAGGATGACTACAAGATCGAACACATCCTGACCAACACCCTGGCCAGGGATCATCCGTTTACAAAGAGAAAAGGCCTGGAAAACGCCTCGGAAAGCGTGTTCCGTCTAACCAAACTCTAGCCTGCCCTCAGGCGGCCGCCTCCGTGGCCTGATCGGAGTGTATCGGGTGGCTTTCTGACAACGAATTTGATGTCTGAGCGAAGCGAGTTGCCAATTCGTTGTCAGAAAGCCACCCGGTGCACTCCAGCCCCCTCACACTGTCCCCAAAGAAACCCGGCAAGCTACAAAACCAACACACCCGCCTAACATAATTTAATGAACCTTAACCACTCACACACTGTCCAACTCCCCAACCGTGAACTAAGCTCAAAGTAAGCAAGCCGACCTCGACCAGATCGTGCACAGGCTTGTAAGTATCCATTCCTTCCACCCATAACTAAACAAACCGCCCGGATGGGCGGAGCTGACTGCAACGGGGAAATTGCGTGAATTGAAAGCTGAAGATACAGCGAGCGAGGGCAATCTATGAGCATACTGCAGCACTTCAAAGACCGGTATGAGAGTACTCAGGAAGAAGAATACAGCCTGGAGGAATACCTGGAGATCTGCAAAAAGGACCCAACGGCCTACGCCACGGCCGCTGAGAGAATGTTAATTGCCATCGGCGAACCAGAGTTCGTCGACACCTCGAAAGATCCGAGGCTTTCAAGGATATTTTCCAACAAGGTCATCAAGCGGTACCCCGAGTTTTCCGAGTTCTATGGCATGGAAGACGCGGTAGAAAACATCGTCTCCTTCTTCCGCCATGCCGCCCAGGGCCTGGAAGAAAAGAAACAGATTCTTTACCTGCTTGGCCCCGTGGGCGGTGGTAAATCCTCCCTGGCCGAGAAGCTCAAATCCCTGATGCAAAAGGTGCCCTTTTACGCCATCAAGGGCTCGCCAGTGAACGAATCGCCGCTGGGGCTGTTCGACCCGGCCGAAGACGCCCAGATCCTCGAAGAGGAATACGGCATCCCTGCCCGCTACCTGAAAAACATCATGTCACCCTGGGCCGTCAAACGCCTGCATGAGTACGGCGGCGACATCAGTCAGTTCCGGGTTGTAAAAATGTACCCCTCGGTACTCGACCAGGTGGCTGTTTCCAAGACCGAGCCCGGTGACGACAATAACCAGGACATTTCCGCCCTCGTGGGCAAGGTCAACATCCGCATGCTGGAGGATTTCTCCCAGGATGATCCGGATGCCTACAGCTTCAGCGGCGGCCTGTGCAAGGCCAACCAGGGCCTGATGGAATTCGTGGAAATGTTCAAAGCGCCGATCAAGGTGCTGCATCCGTTGCTGACAGCCACACAGGAAGGTAACTACAACACCACCGAAGGCATGGGCTCTGTCCCGTTCGACGGTGTGATCCTGGCCCACTCCAACGAATCCGAATGGCAGACTTTCCGCAACAATAAGCACAACGAGGCGTTCCTTGACCGGGTCTATATCGTCAAGGTGCCCTACTGTGTGCGGGTGACGGAAGAAATCGAGATCTACAAGAAACTGCTCAGCAACAGCTCCCTGGAAGGCGCTCCCTGTGCGCCAGACACCCTGGACATGCTGGCCCAGTTCTCGGTGCTCTCTCGCATCAAGGAGCCGGAAAACTCCAGCATCTTCTCCAAGATGCGGGTTTATGACGGCCAGAACATCAAGGATACCGACCCGAAAGCCAAGTCCATTCAGGAGTACCGTGACGCCGCCGGCGTGATGGAAGGCATGGACGGTCTGTCCACACGATTTGCCTTCAAAATCTTGTCCAAGGTCTTCAACTTCGACACTACCGAAGTGGCCGCCAACCCGGTGCACCTGCTCTACGTTCTGGAAAAACAGATCGAGCAGGAACAGTTCCCGCCGGAAACCCATGAGAAGTACCTCAGGTTCATCAAGGAATTCCTGGCACCGCACTATGTGCAGTTCATCGGCAAGGAAATCCAGACCGCGTATCTGGAGAGCTACAGCGAATACGGCCAGAACCTGTTCGACCGGTATGTCACTTATGCCGATTTCTGGATTCAGGATCAGGAATACCGGGATCCCGACACTGGCGAAATTCTCGACCGCTCCTCCATCAACGAAGAGCTGGAGAAGATCGAGAAACCGGCCGGAATCAGCAACCCGAAGGATTTCCGCAACGAGGTGGTCAACTTCGTACTGCGGGCCCGGGCCAACAACGGTGGCAAGAACCCGTCCTGGCTCAGCTACGAGAAACTGCGCAGCGTGATCGAGAAGAAGATGTTCTCGAACACCGAGGATCTGCTGCCGGTAATTTCGTTCAACCCGAAAGCGAGTCAGGAAGATCAGAACAAGCACAAGCAGTTCGTCGAGCGTATGGTCGATCGAGGCTACACGGAGAAGCAGGTTCGGCTGTTGGCCGAGTGGTATCTGCGGGTTCGCAAGTCTCACTAAGTCAGTGACCATTCACTGAGCTGGAGTAACGCCATGGGAATGACCCACATAGTCGACCGGCGACTGAACGGTAAAAACAAGAGCGCGGTGAACCGGGAACGGTTCCTGCGCCGCTACCGCCACCACATAAAGCGTGCGGTGTCGGATGCGGTTCAGAAGCGCTCGATCACCGATATAGAACGGGGCGAGAAGGTCAGTATTCCGTCCCGAGATATTGAAGAACCCATCTTCCACCACGGCCAGGGAGGCAAACGGGAGGTGGTGCACCCCGGCAACCAGGAGTTTGTGGCCGGCGACACCATCCCCAAGCCCGAGGGTGGCGGGGGCCAGGGCTCCGGGCAGGGGCAGGCCAGCCCGGACGGCGAGGGCATGGATGAATTCGCCTTCCAGATCACCCAGGAAGAATTCCTGGATTTTCTGTTCGACGATCTCGAACTGCCCAATCTGGCCCGCAAGAAGCTCAAGGACACCGAGGCCTTCAAATATATCCGCTCCGGTTTCAGCACCGAGGGGGTCCCTGCCAAGCTGGATGTCGTGCGCTCGCTGCGCGGTGCCCACGCCCGACGCCTTGGCCTGGGCGGCGCACGCAAGAAGAAGATCCGGGATCTGGAAAAGCAACTGGAAGCGCTGAAAACTGCGCCGGAAGACCTGGATCCTGCGTTCAGCCACGAAGACCAGATCCAGGTTCTGGAGGAGGAGATTGCGCGACTGAAAGCGAATGTTCGCCGCATTCCCTTCATTGATGAGATCGACCTGCGCTACCGCCAGCACGTGAAAAAGCCGCAGCCGGCCACCAGTGCCGTGATGTTCTGCCTGATGGACGTTTCCGGGTCCATGACCCAGATGCACAAGGACATTGCCAAGCGCTTCTTCATCCTGCTGTACCTGTTCCTGAAGAAGAACTACAAGAAGATTGAAGTGGTCTTCATCCGGCATCACACCAGCGCCAAGGAAGTGGACGAGGAAGAGTTCTTCTATTCCCGGGAAACCGGCGGCACCATCGTCTCCAGCGCCCTGAAGCTGATGCACAAGATTATCGAATCCCGATACTCCCCGGCCGAGTGGAACATTTACGCCGCTCAGGCATCAGACGGTGATAACTGGAACGATGACTCACCGGTGTGCGGGAAGATCCTCGCCGACAATATCCTGCCTCTGGTGCAGTATTTTGCCTATGTGGAGATCACACCGCAGGACCACCAGATGCTCTGGTACGAATACGAGAAGATCCAGGAGCAATTCCCCCAGAGCTTTGCCTTGCAGCAGATAGCCGACCCCGGCGAAATTTACCCGGTGTTCCGCCAGTTGTTCGAGAGGAAAGCCGCATGACTAACCTCATGGACCGTCCCAATTCGCCCGAAAGCGATCAGCCCAGAGCCCGGGAGCCGATCTCGACCGGGTCTGAATGGACTTTCGAGCTGATCCAGAAATACGACGACGAAATTGCCAAGTGCGCCGCCGAGTTCGGCCTGGACACCTACCCCAACCAGATCGAGGTGATCAGCGCCGAACAGATGATGGACGCCTACAGCTCCGTGGGCATGCCGGTTGGCTACCATCACTGGTCCTTCGGCAAGCAGTTTCTCAGTACCTCCAAGGGCTATCAGCGTGGCCAGATGGGGTTGGCCTACGAAATCGTGATCAACTCCAACCCCTGCATTGCCTATCTCATGGAGGAAAACACCCTGCCGATGCAGGCGCTGGTCATTGCCCACGCCTCCTACGGCCACAACTCGTTCTTCAAGGGTAACTACCTGTTCCGCACCTGGACCGACGCCAGCGCAATCATCGATTACCTGGTGTTTGCCCGCCATTATGTGGCGGAGTGTGAGGAGCGCTATGGAGTCGACGCCGTAGAGGAAATCCTGGATTCCTGCCACGCTCTGATGAACTACGGGGTGGATCGGTACAAGCGGCCTGCCCCGATATCGGCGTCGGAAGAAATGCGACGCCAGAAAGAACGAGAAGAATACCAGCAGAGGCGAATCAATGATCTCTGGCGGACAATACCCAAGCTTGACGAGGACGATGACCCCGTAAGGCGTCGCAAGCGCTATCCGGAAGAGCCACAGGAGAACATTCTCTATTTCATCGAGAAAAACGCGCCCCTGCTGGAAACCTGGCAACGGGAAATCATCCGTATCGTGCGGAAGCTGGGCCAGTACTTCTACCCCCAGCGCCAGACTCAGGTAATGAACGAAGGCTGGGCCACCTTCTGGCACTATACCCTGCTGCACAGAATGTATGACAAAGGCCTGGTAACCGACGGCTTCATGCTGGAGTTTCTCCAGAGCCACTCGGCGGTGGTGTACCAGCCGCCATTTAACAGCCCATGGTATTCGGGCATTAACCCATACACCCTGGGATTCTCGATCTTTACCGATCTGCGCAGGATCTGCGAAAACCCGACAGACGAAGACCGGGAATGGTTCCCGGACATCGCAGGCAGCGACTGGCTGGAAACCCTGCATTTTGCGATGAAGAACTTCAAGGACGAAAGCTTTATCCAGCAATTCCTGTCGCCCAAGGTAATGCGGGATCTGAAACTCTTCGCGATCCAGAACGACGACCAGGAAGACGTCTACCGGGTAACCGCCATACACGATGATCCCGGCTACCGGGACCTGCGCGAGAAACTGGCGCGCCAGTACAACCTGAGTTATCGGGAGCCCAACATCCAGGTATGGAATGTGGATGTCCGCGGCGACCGCTCCCTGACACTGCGCCATATTCCCGTGGACCGCGTCCCCCTGGGCAAGGAAACCGACGAAGTCCTGCGGCACGTGCATCGGCTATGGGGCTTTGATGTGCACCTTGAGAGCGTAAATGATGGCACCGTCGTGGAAGACCATCACTGCCCGCCAAGGGAAATTGAGGAGGACTGAATCTGGAGCCTGGTGACAAATTCGGGCCGGTACTGGCCGGCCCGGTTCTACGCCATGCCGCGCCTGACTCGGTCGTTTTATGGCTGGTAACACAGGAGCCAGTCGTACTCGCTGTACGGATTTTTAACGGCGAGCATCCTCTACTGGACCGTCCGGTGGCCGATTCCGAGGTTGTACAGCTAAGGATTGGCACCCGCGCCTGGCTCAACCTGCTTAACATCACTCCGGACGTGGCCCTGCCCCGGGACGCCCGACTGGAATACGATCTGGGCCTTACCGGCGACGGATTCGACGCCCCCCGGTGGATCCGGGAATGGGCCCCTCACCTGTGCCCCGAAGGCCGGGAGCGCCCGGGCTTTACCCTGAAATCGAATCTGGATCGCATACTCCACGGCTCCTGCCGAAGACCCCATCATCCTTCGCGAGACGGGTTGGTTCGGGTGGACGAGGAACTGCAGAAAGCAGAACAACTTGAGGATGTTCCCTCCCTGCTACTGATGACCGGCGACCAGGTCTATGCCGATGATGTGGCCGGCCCGATGTTGCATGCCATCCAGTGCGTGATTCACCAGCTGGGACTTTATCAGGAAGCGCTGGAAGGAGCCTCGCTCAACCACAGCCGAGAACTGACCTCGGTGGCGAATGCCTATTACCATCGGGATGAACTTCTGCCCGAATCCGAATTCAATGAAGACCTGACCGAGCGCTTCTTCGGCGGTGTGCGCAAACCCGTATTCACCACCGCCAACGCCGGCAATCACCTGATTTCCTTCGCCGAGGTAATGGCCATGTACCTGCTGGTTTGGTCGCCGGAGCCCTGGCACCTTGTAACCAGTGCGGAGCCGGTTGATGATCCGGACGAGCTGGCGCGCTACCGCAAAGAGCAGGCCGCCATAGACGAGTTCCGCCGGACCCTTCCGCAGGCAGCGCGGGCCATGGCCAACGTGCCTGTTTACATGATCTTTGATGATCATGACGTTACCGACGACTGGAACCTCTCGGCCCTCTGGGAAACCACCGCTTATGAACACCCCTTTTCCCGACGCATCATCGGTAATGCCCTGCTGGGGTATCTGCTGTGTCAGGGCTGGGGCAACCAGCCTGGCAATTTCGGGGAGCTGATCAAGCATTGTCAGAAGCTGTTCGAGTCCAGCAACGGGCAGCACGAACTGGACAAGGCTATTCAGGATGACCTGATCGACCAGCTGTTCCACTTTCAACACTGGCATTACAGCCTGCCAACATCACCCCGACTTGTGGTACTGGATACACGCACCCATCGCTGGCGCAGTGAAATCCGGCGCAGCCACCCGTCCGGACTAATGGACTGGGAATCACTGACCGACTTCCAGCACGAAATCATGGGCGAGGACGCTGTGGTGGTGGTCTCGCCGGCGCCCATGTTCGGGGTAAAGCTCATCGAGATGATCCAGCGGGTGTTTACCTTCTTCGGGAAACCGCTGCTGGTGGATGCCGAAAACTGGATGGCCCACCGGGGCGCCGCCAGTGTACTGCTCAATATTTTTGGCCACCCCCGAACCCCCAGACACTTCGTGATTCTGTCCGGGGATGTCCATTATTCGTTTGCCTACGATGTGCGGCTGCGCCATAAACAGAACGGCCCCCGTGTCTGGCAGATTACCAGCAGCGGCATCAAGAACGAATTTCCCAACGCCCTGCTGGAATGGCTGGACCGATTGAATCGCTGGCTGTTCGCGCCCTGGTCGCCCCTGAACTGGTTCACCAAAAGGCGGCGCATGTGGATTGCCCCCAGGCTCCCTGAGGGCCGGGAGGCCGGTGAGCGGTTGTGGAACGGGGCTGGTATTGGAGACGTGCGGCTGGATGACGAAGGCGCGCCCACCGCCATCCGGCAACTGGATGCCGGCGGCGGGGGTACGATTTTTCAGCGGCGGGCTAAAGACGACTGATCAGGCGTTGACCGAAGGCAGCCCGGAAAGTGCCATGGCCAGTTCCTGTTCGTCGTACTCGTGGTCACTCAGTTCACCCGCGAAGTAGGAGGTGTAGGCGGCCATATCAAAATGGCCGTGACCGCAGAGGTTGAACAGGATCACCTCGTCCTTGCCTTCCCGCTTGCAGCGCAGGGCTTCATCAATGGCGCACTTGACCGCGTGGTTGGCCTCCGGGGCCGGCACGATGCCCTCGTTACGGGCGAACAGGACACCGGCTTCGAAGCACTCCCTCTGAGTGTAGGACACCGCATCAAACAGTCCCAGTTCCTTGGCGTGTGACACCAGCGGCGCCATACCATGGTAGCGCAGCCCGCCCGCGTGGAAACCGGGGGGTGTAAACCCGGAACCGAGGGTGTGCATCTTGGTGAGCGGCGTCATGTGAGCGGTATCGCCGTAATCATAGGCGTACTTGCCCCGGGTCAGGGTCGGGCACGCAGAGGGCTCAACCGCAACGATCCGTGACTTCTCACCGCCGCGCAGGGCATGGCCCATAAACGGGAAAGCGATGCCGGCGAAGTTGGAGCCGCCGCCGGTACACCCAACGATCACATCCGGCCAGCAATCCGCCATTTCCATCTGCTGCATGGCTTCCAGCCCAATCACACTCTGGTGTAGCAGCACGTGGTTGAGCACAGAGCCCAGGGCATACTTGGTGTTCGGGTCCTGGACCGCCAGTTCCACGGCCTCGGAAATGGCGATACCGAGACTACCCGTGTGGTCTGGATTCTCAGCCAGTACTTTGCGGCCGAACTCGGTCAGCTCAGAGGGTGAGGCGACACACTTGGCACCGTAGGTTTCCATGACGGCCCGGCGATAGGGCTTCTGGTTGTAGGAAACCCGCACCTGAAAAACGGTCACGTCAATATCGAACAGGGAGCCTGCGAAGGACAGCGATGTGCCCCACTGCCCCGCACCAGTCTCGGTAGTCAAGGTGCGAATACCTGCTTCCCGGTTGTAGAAGGCTTGCGGAATCGCGGTGTTCGGCTTGTGGCTGCCCGCCGGGCTGACACCTTCGTACTTGTAGAAGATTTTAGCGGGGGTCCCGAGGGCCTTCTCAAGGCGATGCGCGCGATACAGGGGCGCAGGCCGCCAGAGGTTGTAGACATCACGCACGGGTTCCGGAATCTCGACTTCCCGCTCGGTGGTTACCTCCTGTTCGATCAGCGCCATTGGAAAAAGCGGTTCCAGATCCGACGGGCCCACCGGCTGCTGGGTGCCCGGGTGCAGTACTGCGGGCAAAGGCTCAGGCAGATCTGCCTGCAGGTTGTACCAGTATTTCGGCATCTGGCTTTCTTCGAGAAGGAACTTGGTTTGCATGAATTAAAAATCCCTACTGTTTATGTTGTTATCGCCCCTCAGAATACCCATTCCAGGCCCGCATAAAAAGTTCTTCCGGGACCGGGTTCGAAATAGCCCCTATCCTCCACCGGGCGGTTCGCGTTGGCGTTTATCCGCACGTTGCTGAAGTAGTCCTGATCCAGCAAGTTGCGGATGCCCGCATACAGGTTCACTGTCTGCTCCGCCATCCGGAATGAATCGCCGGCACGCAGACCAACCAGCCAGTAATCACTGACCAAGGTCTGGTTGCTGTTCTCGGCGTAGAACTCCCCTACATATTGCCACTCCAGGGCCGCGAAACGACCGGCTGCGCCGCGCCACTCCAGCTCGTTCACCCAGAGTTGCTCCGGAAGCCCGGGGATGGCATTGCCGCTGGCGTCGTCACCCTGTTCATCAACAAAGTCCCGCAACTCGTAATCGGCGAGAGTCAGGGCGCTGGTTACCCGCCAGGCATAAGAAATCTCCCAGGACAGACCCAGTTCAAAGCCGTTGCGCCGGGTTTCACCGGCGTTTTCGTAGAAAGTCTGATCACCCACATTGAAAGGCAGGATTTCGTCCTCCACCCGAATGGAGAACAGCGCCATGTCATAACTCAACCCCGCGCCCAGCATGCCGCGCATACCTAGCTCGCGATTCAACGCCTGCTGGGGCTCCAGCTCTGGATTGAAACCACCGCCATTCGGATTGGCAAACTCGGTAAAGGTGGGTGACTCGAACGCTGTACCCAGAGTGGCGTACACCTGGTGCCTGGGTGCCAGTTTGTAGCTGATGCCGGCAACGCCGCTGTACTCCCGGAACGTACGATTACCCGAATCATCGTTACCGTCTTGCAGCCAGTCGTCGTCAATGGCCAGGCGCAACCGGTCGAACCGAACACCCAGGGAAACGTTGAGCTCGTCGCTCAGCGCCAGATCGCCCTGGCCAAACACCGCTACATTGGTGGCGCTCTGGTTTTCCGCCTGGGTCTGGCCGGTAATATCGCCATCGATAGACACCGAATAGCGGCGCCGGTCGTCGGACTGATGGTGCACATCCAAGCCGGTGACCCAAACCAGAGGCAATCCGGCCAGTGTTGATTCCTGCTGGTACTGGGAACTGATGCCGTAAAAATGCCGGTCGTAGGCTATGCGGCTGCTTCCGGGAAACGGCAGCTGCTGCGCGAAATCCCGGTGGGTGTAGAAGGTATCGAGGGTGAGTTGGCCGGGCAGCAGGGCCGAATCTTCAAATCTTACGCCCAGGGTCTGCTGGTTCACGGTCTGGCTACTGTCCAACCTTTTGGCCAATGCAGTGGCCTGTTCCGGATCGTCCTCGGCCTGAGCCAACGTGAGCCCGCCCGGGTCTTCGGATTTCGGGTTGTGTAATGCGTTAAATGTGGCGGTTACCCGCCTGCCAGAGTCCAGATCCCGTGCCACACGGGCGTTGAACAGTGCCTTCTCTGCCTTGCTCTGTTCCCGGTGACCATCAAACGTCAACCAGGAAAGCGTTGCTATACCGCTGGTATCACCTTCAACGCCGTTACCCTGTATCGCAGCCTTTCGATAATCGTCGCTGCCGCCATCGAGTCGCAGCCGACCACCCTGAGGGAGCTCGTCACCCAACGCCGTGGAAATATCGATCACACCGCCGGCAGCGTTGCCATATTGGACCGATGCGGGCCCCCGAATAACCTCAATTCGCTGGGCGGAATCCAGATCAATGGCATCAATCTGGGACTGGCCATCGGGCAGCGTGTAGGGGATGCCATCCACCTGAATCCGGATACCCCGAATGCCGAAAGGCGCCCTGGCCCCGAACCCGCGGGTGGACAGTCTGAGATTCTGGGCGAAGTTATAGCGATTCTGGAAGAACAGGCCCGGTACGGTATTGAGGGATTCATCCAGCTGCAGACGCTGCTGACCCTCACGGATGTCCGGAGCGTTGACCACTGAGACCGCTGCGGGCGTTTCATACAGGTCCCGCACCAGTCTTGGAGAGGTCACCTCAAGAACCAGCTCCTCATCATTGTCCGTTGATGACTGGCCAATGGCGGGAAGCCAGGCTGAAACGCAGACGGCAGCCAATACGCCCGCTGCAAGGTAGTGGTTTTTATTCATAGACATTTAAATGACTTTTTATAGGACTTTGGTTGCGGTCCCAAGGTCGCGGAATCAGGCGGGGATCCAGGCCGCAAGCAGATCAACCAGCCAGGGAACCAGCAAGGCCGTCGCGAAGGCAGAAAGCGCCATCGCCAGACCGGAGAAAGCCCCCATCTGCGAACTTACCTGAAACGCCCGTGCGGTCCCGATACCGTGTGCCGCGACCCCCATGGCAATACCCTTGGCGGTGTCATCCCGAACCCGGATCCACTCGAACAGCTTTGTGCCCAGAACGGCGCCGGTAATCCCAGTTATAACAACCAGTACGGCAGTCAGTGACGGAAGCCCGCCGATTTTTTCAGAAATCCCCATGGCCACCGGCGCCGTTGCCGATTTTGGCGCCAGGGACATCTGGATCTCCGTAGACCCGCCCAGAAGCCGCGCCAGGCCAATGGAACTGCCTGCAGCGATAACAACGCCGCAGAAGAGCGAAATCGTTACCGGAAGCCACAGTTGTCGAAGCCTGGAAAACTGCTGGTACAGCGGCACGGCCAGCGCCACCGTTGCCGGGCCCAGCAGAAAGTGAACAAACTGCCCGCCTTCAAAATAATCGCTGTAAGAGGTGCCTGTGGCCAGCAACAGGATGATCAGCATGGCCACGGAGGTGACCACCGGATTGGCCAGCGGATTGGAGTTGGTTCTCAGGTACAACCGGTAGGCCAGGCCGTAGGCCACCAGGGTGATGGTCAGCCCAAGGAGCGGCGATGTGGAAAGGTAAACCCAGATGTCTTTCAGGCCCGGCTCATTCATTGCCTCCCTCCTTCTCCGGGAGAGGCCCGGCAAACCAGCGGGTGGTCACCTGCATGATCAGGGCCGTGGCGACCATGGTGATTACCGTGCTTAACAGCAGTGCCAGGGTTATCGGGACCCACTCATCGGCGATGCGGCCGAAATGCGCCATCATGCCCACGCCAGCCGGCACAAACAGAAGCGAGAGATGGCTGAGCAATGCTGTGGACGCCTGATCCACAGATTCCGGCGCTTTTCCGCGAATCATCAACGTTATGAACAGCATCACCATACCCAACACCGGCCCGGGAATGGGCAGGCCCAGCAATCGAACCGTGATTTCACCCACCAGTTGATACACCAGCAGAAGGGTAATGCCGTTCAGGAACTGCATAGCGCAGGACTCCAGTCAGGTTTTGCTCTGTAGGTTCGAAACGGGAATGATGCTCCGGCCGTACATGGCCAGAACAAAGCCTATCGGGAACATCAGCACCCCGTATACCGCCGCCGGAATGGACATGGCACTGGACTCCAGAAGCGTCAGGGTAACCATGAGGGCGATGGTGCCGTTCTTCACACCCAGCTCTACTGCCACCGCAAGCGATTCTCTCTGGGTCAGCCCCGTCATACGACCCGCCGCAAGCCCAAGCCCGATACCGGCCACATTCAACAGAATAGTAGCCGGCCCTGCCTGCTTCAAAAGCTCCCAGATCTGATCACGAACCCCGTACACCAGGGCCACAATCAGGACGGCCAGCACGATACCGCCGAAGATGCTAACGATGCTTTCTGCCTTGCGGGCAACCTCAGGGTTGCGGGTACGAACCACCATTCCAATGGCTACCGGGAACAGCACGATGCCGATCAGCATACCGACGGTTTTCCAAACCGGTAGCACGATGTCCTCTTCGGTTCCCATGTAGTGCTGAAGAGCAATGTTGGTAAACAGTGGCAGGGTAAGGATGGTGATCAGGCTGGCGCTGACCGTCAGCACGATGGAGAGCGCAATATTACCCCGCGAGAGCAGCACAAACAGATTGGAGGTGGTGCCTCCGGGGCAGGCGGCAATAATCACCAGCCCAACGGCGATGGCCGGTGGCACCGCCAGCAACGTGGCCAGCATGAAGGCGATGAGCGGCATTACAAGAATCTGGGCAACGGTGCCGACAATCATCCCTTTCGGATACACCGCCACCTGGCGGAAGTCACGTATCGTCAGGGTCATGCCGATACCGATCATGATAATAAACAGAGCAATCGGCAGACCTGCCGAAATAAGCGGGCTGGATTCCACAATGCCTCCGGATGTTTTTGTTTTTACTGCAACCAACCGATGAAAAGTAGCACACCCGGTCTCCTTTCGGGAGCCTTTAACGACTACACCCTGTACCGACTAAATGCTCCAGAGTCTGGAAGTTTAGGGCCGCAAGCATCGTGTCCCGGATAAGTTGCAAGTATACTTGCAACACATAACTAAATTACCTGGACACTGTGGAGACACACAAGGAATGAAACGCCTGGGAACCCTGGATGCCTCTTGGCTGGCCGTAGAATCTGAAGACACACCCATGCACGTGGGTAACCTGCAGATCTTTTCGCTACCGGAGGACGCCCCTGAAACCTTCCTCCGGGACATGGTGACCCGCATGAAGGAAACCGGCGATATTGCACCGCCCTGGGGTTACAAACTGGCGTGGTCCGGAATGTTGGGCCGGGTACTGGCCCCGGCCTGGAAAGTCGACAAGAAAATCGACCTGGACTACCACGTGCGCCACTCCGCACTGCCCCGCCCCGGCGGTGAACGGGAGCTGGGTATTCTGGTATCGCGCCTGCACTCCAACCCCCTGGATTTTGCCCGCCCGCTCTGGGAGTGCCACGTTATCGAGGGCCTGGAGAACAACCGGTTTGCCCTGTACACCAAGATGCACCATTCCATGATTGATGGCATCAGCGGTGTTCGCCTGATGCAAAGGGTACTGACCACCGATCCCGACAAACGTGATATGCCGCCCCCCTGGTCGGTACGTCCGGAGCGTCGCCGCGGCAGCAAATCCGACTCCGAGGCCAGTGTGCCCGGCGCAGTTTCACAGGCCATGGAAGCCCTGAAACTTCAGGCGGATATGGCGCCACGTTTGTGGCAGGCGGGTAACCGGCTGGTCCATTCAGTACGTCATCCGGAAGATGGCCTCACCGCGCCGTTTACCGGGCCCGTTTCCAAGATCAATCACCGGGTCACGGGCCAGCGCCGATTCGCCACCCAGCATTACCAGCTGGACCGGATCAAGGAGCTTGCCCATATATCCGGAGGTTCCCTGAACGACATTGTTCTGTATCTCTGCGGTACCGCGCTCAGGCGTTTTCTGTTGGAACAGGATGAGCTGCCAGACATTCCGCTCACTGCCGGCATACCGGTGAACATACGGCCTTCCGATGACCAGGGCACGGGCACCCAGATCAGTTTCATGATCGCATCCCTGGCGACCGACGAGGCGGATCCGTTAACGCGTCTGCAGAACATCAAGACATCTACCCGCAGGGCCAAGGAGCACCTGCAAAAGCTGCCCAAAAGCGCCCTGACCCAATACACCATGCTGTTGATGTCGCCCTACATCCTGCAGCTCATGTCTGGCCTTGGCGGAAGGATGCGCCCGGTGTTCAATGTTACGATTTCCAATGTACCGGGGCCCCAGCGAACCCTTTACTACGAGGGCGCGAAGCTGGAAGCCATGTACCCGGTATCCCTGATCGCACACGGCGGTGCGCTGAACATCACCTGCCTGAGCTATGACGGATCACTGAACTTCGGCTACACCGGCTGCAGGGACACACTGCCAAGCATGCAGAGACTGGCGGTTTACACCGGTGAGGCGCTGGACGAACTGGAAAGCCTGATTCTGCCGCCAAAGGCCAAATCAAAAGCGGCGGCCAAGCCCAAGGCGCCACGAAAGCCGGCGACGAAAAAGAGTAAAGCAGACTGATCGAGTGTAGGATCAGCCCGCACTTTGCCAGTGGGCAGCACCCACGAAAATCAGTTGAAGGAAGCGGGTGGTCCGCTTCCGGATCTGCTCTATCTGATAGTCGTCGTCGGCCGACACGCCGAGCAGATCGGTCAGGCTGAAGGCAACACTCCGCACCACCAGATCACAGGTCATATCCAGATCCTGGTCGGACAGGTGGTCGACCAGCCTCAGCCTGCGCAGGTCGTTGGCAAGCTCGCTGGCGAAGAAACGCATCTCGCTCCGGATACCTTCCTGCACCGCCCTGCTTTCACCGGCCAGTCCTTGAGCCATAAACAGGAAAAAGCTCCGGTTCGCCTGGGCGTGGCTGATGAAGATGGCCACCGACTCCTCGATCAGTTTGTCCGCCTGCGACACGTTTGCCCGGGCCTCTCGCATCATCCTGCGCAGCACCAGCCCCAGCTCATCCACGAGCTGAAGCCCCAGATCGTCCATATTGCGGAAATGCCGGTAAAACGAGGTTGGCACCACGCCCGCCTGACGGGTCACTTCCCGGATACCAAGACTGGCAAAATGCCGCCCCTTGCCGACCAGCGTTAACGCCGCGCTCATCAGTTTTTCGCGGGTTTCACCGGGCTTTCTGCGTTGTTTTTCCGCCATCTTTTGTCCGTACCGCCTGCCTTAAACGAATGGTTCACAAGTGTACACATCCGAAAAAATAAAAGTACAGAATGCTTGTCATTTCGAGCCATTACCAGCTGGTCCATTGTGACTTTAATTATCCGTGTGTACAGTCGTACACATTAGTGAACACTTGTACACATGGATAACGGAAAGCCTCAGGGAGGCACTCAGCATGTTAGCGAGAAACACTCAGCACAAAGCACTGCAATGGCTTGGCAGGCAACTGTTCAACCGGAACGATCCAGAGGCATTTTTCGATCCTCTGCTCGAGCGCATCAATCCCATGTGGGTACAAGAGTACACACCGGCTCGAGTGGAACAGGTTCTCTTCGAGACCCGGGACACCCAAACCCTGGTTTTGAAACCGGCTCGACGCTGGTCCGGCTTCAGCGCGGGCCAACATGTGAACATCTGTGTTGAAGTTGATGGAGTCCGCCGCAAACGCACATTCAGCCTTTCGAGTTCCCCCCTGCTCTGGCGGGAACAGGGGCTGGTCACCCTGACCATCAAACGCCTTCCGGGCGGACTGGTGACCAACTGGATTCACGATCACCTGCAAACTGGTGCAGTCATCGGTCTGGGCGAGGCCTTTGGCGATTTTCTGATACCAGAACCGGCCCGGCCGGTCTTGTTCATTGTCGGCGGAAGCGGAATAACGCCAGTACTGAGCCAGCTTGAAACCATGGCGGCCCAGGATTACCGGGCACCAGTGACATTGCTGTATTTCGTTAGAACCCGCGATGACGTCATCGCCCGGGAAAAGCTGCGAGCCCTGGAGGCACGCTACAGCGCCCTGACGCTCAACATCATTGCCACCAACGAGTCAGAAGAACCTCGCTATCTGCGTGACCAGGATCTGGATGCGATACCGGGCCTCAAGGCACGACAGGTCTATTTATGCGGCCCAAAGGGCCTTATGGATCTGGCCCAGGATCTTCTCTACAAGCGAGGGTTTGCTGATTCGGATATACACAGCACGTTCTTCTCGGCCCCAGCCGCGAATCTGGGAAACGAAACACTCGGTGGTCAGGTTCAGTTTGAAAGCAGCCGGCTGGAGGTCGGTTCCGAGGGCGATGCCACCTTGCTGGAGATCGCCGAGGCCGCCGGCCTGAGCCCTCGCCACGGCTGCCGCATGGGCATTTGTCACCAGTGCAGTTGCCGGAAAACCACGGGAACCGTGATCAACCGCCTTACCGGCCAGGCCTCCGGCCCCGGCGAAGAGAACGTTCAGCTTTGTATCTCTGTGCCTCAGGGCCCGGTCTCACTCGACCTTTGAGAATCCACACCCGTTTTTACCGCGGAGCCACATAGCACCGCAGGGAGATCACCATGAAAAAGATGACCGAAGCGCAACTTGCAGAACTTGAAACCGATCTAAACGCGATCCGGGACGAGGTTCTTGCAGACCTCGGCGAACGAGACGCACGATACATCCGCCGAATGGTCCGTCTGCACCGAAGCCTCGAAGCAGGCGGGCGAATCATGATGCCGTTCGGTTTCCTGCCTCCGGTGTTCGTTGCCGCCACTGTAACCCTGGGCGTTGCGAAGATCCTGGAGAACATGGAGATCGGCCACAATGTCATGCACGGCCAGTATGACTGGATGAACGACCCGAGCCTGCACTCCCAGACCTATGAATGGGACACGGTGTGCACGGGAGACTCATGGCGCCGTACCCATAATTACGAACATCACACCTACACCAACATCATCGGCAAGGACCGCGACTACGGCTACGCCGTGCTGCGACTCACTGATGATGAGCCCTGGAAACCCTGGCACGCGCTGCAATTCATCAACTACATCCTGCTGAGCGTATTTTTCCAGTGGGGGGTGGGACTGCACGAGTTGGAAACAGAAAAACTTCGCAGCCGGGAAATAAGCTGGCGCGAGAAGCTTCCGTTTCTGCAAGAGTTTGCTCGCAAGGGTGGTCGGCAGGCGTTCAAGGACTACGTCTTTTTCCCGCTGCTCACCTTCCCGGTGGCTCCCATTGTTCTGGCGGGGAACGTGGGCGCCAATCTGATCCGCAATCTCTGGTCATCCACGGTGATTTTCTGTGGCCACTTTACCCAGGACGCAGAGACCTTTACCGAGGAAGAGTGCGAGGGCGAGAGCAAGGGCCACTGGTATTTGCGCCAGCTAACAGGGTCCTCAAACTTCACCGGGGGCCGCTGGCTGCATATTCTGAGCGGGCATTTGAGCTACCAGGTGGAGCACCACGTGTTCCCGGACCTGCCCGCACACCGGTATCCGGAAATTTCCGGGAAGGTTCAGGCGGTGTGTCGAAAGCACGGTATCCACTACAACACGGGTAGCTTTGCGAAGCAGTACAGCACGGTTTTGAAGCGGATACTCCGGCATTCACTGCCGGAGAAATTGGCGGCAAGGGCCGGAACGGCCTGACAGAGAAGGAGTGGCCGGGCGCTGAAGACGCGCCTGGCCATATCAGGCTATCTGCAGCAATCTCAACAACTGCGGCCGATGCTGATCCTGAATAACGTCAGCCAGAGTATATTTGTCGAGTACTTCAAGAAACGCCTTCAAGGCCTCACCAAACATCGATTTCAGGCCACACACGGGGGTTATCTTGCAGGCATTCTTGGAGGAGAAACACTCCACAATGCTCAGATCCTGTTCGGTTTCCCGTACCAGGATACCAACGTTAATATCCGACGGCGCACGATGCAGACGCATCCCCCCTTTCTTACCCCGGATGGTTTCAATGTAGCCCTTCTTGTTCAACTGATGCACCACCTTCATAAGGTGGTTCTTGGAAATGTCATAGCTGTCGGCGATTTCCTGAATGGTGGCCAGACGATCACCCTGAACTGCCAGATATATCAGAACTCGAAGTGAATAATCCGTGTAGCGGGTGATGTGCATTCAAAACTCCAGTCGTTATCGCGATCGTTCAGTAAGAAGGACGGGTCACCAGGTAACACGCGGTGCCGCACAAAAATACACCAGAAACGCCCAGTACCAACCCGGACGCCCCAAGGGCAAACAGCATTCCCCAACTCAGCGCCATCATGCTGCATGCCAGCACCTTCGCCCGTGTTGGCACGGCCCTGCGTGTACGCCACTGATCAATGGCGGGGCCGAACCTGGGGTGCTCTTCCAGCCACTGAGCAAAAGCCGGAGACCCCTTGCTGGCAAAAAATGCGGCCAACAAAACAAAGGGCGTTGTGGGCAGTAACGGCAACACCACTCCGGCGGCAGCTAGGGCCACTGACATATACGCAAGAATGCGGAATCCGGTTTTCCCAAAACGGTCGCCCATGGCGGGGTTCTCACCAAGGTTCATAACTGCATCTATTCTACCGGGATTCAATGAACAGGTCTGCCCAAACGGCTAAGAAAAACCAGACGCGCCACATAGGCCACCTTGACACCGACCGCAAAAACCAGGGTTCCGATGTGAGCGGCAATTTGCACAGATAGCGCAAGCGCGCCCGCCAATGGGTATGCGAGCAGAATCGTAACCATCAAGCCCAGCACTGACAGACCCAGGGCGCTGTTTGCTGTGAAAAGCCACTTTTCGTATTCACTCATGATCTCACCTATAACATTTATCTAATTTGCATCTTAATACTAAGTCGACGCCAGGGAAAAATCAAACCGTAGAACTTTTCCACCAGGGCGCGTCCCTTACCCCAACTACGACTTTCGATATACCCACAAAATAAATTTGACACCCTAGATACATCAAATCAAAATTCCGGCATAAAGATTTATCTGAAATAAATGTTTGTTGAGGAGACAGTGCTATGAAACAGAAAGACGCCTACTCGATTCAACTGGGAGGAGCGAGCCATGGCTAAATACCGCCGCCTATGGTTTTTACTGATCGGGATCCTGGCAGTAACCTTCACGCTGCTGGGATATTTCGGTGCGGAGGTGTATCGCGAGGCACCGCCGATTCCAGAGCAGGTTGTATCCGCCGATGGCGACACCCTGATGACCGAGGAAAGCATTCTTGACGGGCAGACTGCCTGGCAGTCCGTCGGCGGTATGCAGCTTGGCTCAATCTGGGGCCACGGCGCCTACCAGGCACCGGACTGGACCGCCGACTGGCTGCACCGGGAACTGGAGACCTGGCTGGAAATCGCCGCCCGGGAAGAGTACGGACAGGACTGGCACAGCCTAAGCGGGCAACAGCAAAACGCCCTGAAGTACGACCTGAAAACCGAGTACCGCACCAATACCTACGACGCCGCAACCAGCACCCTGCACCTTTCCGAACGCAGGGTCGAGGCGATTGCCGAAACCGCCGACTACTACAGCCGCCTGTTCAGCGATGCACCGGAACTGCAGTCTACCCGCGAAAACTACGCCATGAAGGAAAACACCCTGCCCAGCGCCGAGCGTCGTGAGCGGATGACCGAGTTTTTCTTCTGGACCGCCTGGGCCGCCGCTACCGAGCGCCCGGATAGTAACGTTACCTACACCAACAACTGGCCTCACGAGCCGCTGATCGATAACAGACCAAGCGGCGAGAATGTGGTCTGGTCGTTAATTAGCGTGGTTCTGCTGATTGCCGGTGTCGGTGGCCTGATCTGGGCCTGGGCCTTCCTTCGCAAAGAGGATGAGGAGCCGAAGGCCCCAATCAAGGATCCCCTCAGTGCGGTCGGGCTGACTCCTTCCCAGAAAGCACTGGGCAAATACCTCCTGCTGGTCGTTGGCCTGTTTACACTCCAGGTCATGCTTGGCGGCTTCACTGCTCACTATACGGTTGAAGGCCAGGGCTTCTACGGCATCGAAACGTCCGAGTGGTTCCCCTACTCCCTGATGCGTACCTGGCATATTCAGTCTGCCATGTTCTGGATTGCCACCGGTTTCCTCGCCGCCGGGCTGTTCCTCGCCCCCATTATCAATGGCGGCAAAGATCCCAAGTTCCAGAAACTGGGTGTTGATGTGTTGTTCTGGGCACTGGTGGCTGTGGTTGCCGGTTCGTTTATTGGCAACTTCCTCGCCATCAACCAGATCATGCCGGCCAACCTCAGCTTCATGCTGGGTCACCAGGGTTACGAGTATGTCGACCTGGGCCGCCTCTGGCAGATCGGCAAGTTCCTCGGCATCGTGTTCTGGCTGGTGCTGATGCTGCGCGGTATTGTCCCGGCGCTGCGCCAGCCTGGTGACAAGAACCTGCTGGCCCTGCTCACAGCGTCAGTAGTTGCCATCGGACTGTTCTACGGAGCCGGCTTTTTCTACGGAGAACGTACGCATATCTCGATCATGGAGTACTGGCGCTGGTGGATTGTCCACCTGTGGGTAGAAGGCTTCTTTGAAGTGTTCGCAACCACAGCCCTCGCTTTCATCTTCTGCAGCATGGGCCTGGTGTCCCGCACTGTAGCGACATCGGCCAGCCTGGCATCCGCCAGCCTGTTCATGCTTGGCGGTGTGCCCGGCACCTTCCACCACCTGTATTTCTCCGGCACCACAACGCCGGTGATGGCTGTTGGCGCCACCTTCAGTGCGCTGGAAGTGGTACCGCTGGTGGTTCTCGGCTACGAAGCCTGGGAAAACTGGCGCCTGAAATCCCGTGCCCCGTGGATGGAAAATATCCGCTGGCCGCTGACATTCTTTGTGGCAGTTGCCTTCTGGAACATGCTCGGTGCCGGCGTGCTCGGCTTCATGATCAACCCGCCCATCGCGCTGTATTACATCCAGGGCCTGAACACCACGCCCACCCATGCCCACGCAGCCCTGTTCGGTGTATACGGCTTCCTGGCCCTGGGCTTCGCACTGATGATCCTGCGTTACATCCGCCCGCGCATTGTTTTTGACGAGCGCCTCATGAAAGTCGGCTTCTGGTGGCTGAACATTGGCCTGGTTCTGATGCTGTTCACCAGCCTGTTGCCGGTCGGGTTCATCCAGTTCATCGCCAGCGCCAGCGAGGGTCTCTGGTACGCACGCAGCGAGGCATTCATGCAGAGCGATATCCTGCAGACCCTGCGCTGGGTCAGAACCATTGGCGACGTGGTCTTCATCGTCGGCGCCCTCGCCGTCACCTGGCAGGTGGTAAAAGGGGTCTTCTTCCCGGATCTGGAGCCGGTTGCCCTGGAAACTGATGAAAACGGCGCAGCCAGCAAGCTAAGCGCCTGATAAAACAAATGCGGGCCATGGAAGGCCCCTCTCTTTGAACCTCAACCAAGGAGTGCTGTCATGACAATGACCGAACCTGTAACCAAGGCATCCAACGAAGAGTTGATCGAACATATCCTGACCCGTTATCACGACACTCACCGGGACCAGTTACCGGAACTGATTCGGCTTTCCGAGCGGGTGGAAAGGGTGCACGGCGGCCATACCGACTGCCCTGCCGGACTCTCGGCTCATCTTACGCAGATGGCCGAGGAGCTGGAGACCCATATGGCTAAAGAAGAGCAGATTCTGTTCCCGATGATCTCCCGCGGCATATCGGGCATGGCGTTGGGTCCAATCTCGGTTATGCGTGCAGAGCATGAGGGCCACGATTCGGCCCTGATCCACCTCGATGCGCTCACCAATAATCTGAGCCTCCCGGAAGGTGCCTGCAACACCTGGCGCAGGCTCTATGATCAGATTGCTGTTTTTCGTGAAGACCTGAAGGAGCACATCGCTCTGGAAAACTCCGTGCTGTTTGCGCGCATCGACGGACTGACGGCCCAGGGTTAATGGGCTTACCTCCCGAGGGGTATCGGAATTGGTGATCTGATCTGTAATACTTGGTCTATAATCAGGCTAAAAAACAATCGGCAACAGGACCAACCCGATGCCCCAGAGCAAGCTGACAGACCGTTTTGGTCGCACCGTCAACTACGTGCGTCTGTCCGTCACTGACCGGTGTGACTTCCGCTGCGTTTACTGCATGGCCGAGGACATGACCTTTCTGCCCCGCCAGCAGGTTCTGACTCTTGAGGAAATCGCCCGCGTTGCCCGCAACTTTGTTGATCTGGGTACCGAGAAAATTCGTCTGACCGGCGGCGAGCCTCTGGTACGCAAGGATATTCTGGAGCTGGTCAAGGAAATCGGCACCTACGGACTGCGCGATTTCGCCATGACCACCAATGGCAGCCAGCTCACTACCATGGCCGAGCCCCTGCGAAAGGCGGGGATGCATCGCCTGAACATCAGCCTGGATTCCCTGGATGCGGAGAAATTCCGCAACATCACCCGCACGGGCAAGCTAAGTCATGTGCTGGACGGCATTGACGCTGCCCGGGAGGCCGGCTTCCGCGGCATCAAGATCAATACCGTGGTGATGAAAGGCCGCAACGATGAAGAGGTCCCCGAGCTGGTCGAGTTCGCCCGGAAGAAGAACGTGGACATCACCTTTATCGAAGAAATGCCCCTGGGTGAGATTTCCGAGCATGATCGTGGCCTGGCCCTGTGCACCAGTGAGGAAGTGCGGGACATCATCCGAAAGCACCACGAGCTGGTGCCCGCCACCGAGGATACCGGCGGTCCTGCGCGTTATTACCGCATGGAAGATAGCAAGACCCGGGTCGGTTTCATTTCACCCCATTCCCACAACTTCTGCTCTACCTGCAATCGGGTGCGGGTGACCGTTGAAGGTCGGCTGCTTCTTTGCCTGGGCAACGAGCACTCGGTGGATCTGCGCCGCGTGCTGCGGGGCAATCCGGTGACAGATGACAAGCTGCGGGAGACGATTATCAACGCCATGGATCTGAAGCCGGAGCGGCATCACTTCTCCAGCAACGGGGATGTGCAGATTCTTCGCTTCATGAACATGACCGGCGGTTGAAGTCAGTCTCAGGTCTACCCCAACCTTCCGGCTTGGGGGGTGGAGCGAATGTGGAGCGGGTTTCCAAAACACGCTCCTTGCGGCACATCCATGTGGCGCTTGGGCTCCGCCATCCATGGCTCCGCACAGTTTTGGAAACCCGCTCCACACTCGCTCATCAAGCCTTAGCAGTTATAGTCTTCCAGATTTCCCACATCTGCAGGGCTAAGATCTAATCAGCTGACCTGACTAATGATCCATTCCATCCATGATGTTCATATTCATTCCAGCATTCAGGTTCTTCATCGTTACCTCGCTGAACGCCAGCACCTCACCACCATGTGAATTGGCAAAATGATCTGCATCAGCCTGACTGGCAAACGATGCCAGGGTTGGGCCCATGGCGCCCTTTCGGCTGGAACCAACGACGTAGAAGGCTTCACGGGCGTCAATTAGAGCGGTGTCGTCCGGGCTTGCCCACTCAGTCTCGGCCATATTATGAACGTACAGGGTGTGATTCCGGTTAACATTCTCCGGTTGGAGCATCCAGGCGAACATGTCTCGGGTGGAGCAGAACTTGCGGACGTGCTGATCCTTTTCGGTGACGGCTTGCCCCTTTGGGCCCGGGGAGTTGGTGATCACCATGCCGCAAACGTGGCATTCATCGCCGCTTTCGAAGTGCACGGGTTCAGGTTTGGCCATGGCCTGTTCCTCATTGCCCGAACAGGCAGTGAGGGTTAAGGCCGCCAGGGCGGCGAAGAGCCATTTCAGTTTGGTTCGATTCATCAATGAGAACTCCGTTCAGATTCGACGATTGCGGAAAAGGAAAAGGGCACCGACCAGCGGGATGGCAAACCAGAGCACCAGGCCAACCCAGAGGCCAGCGGCGCCGATGGGCAGATCAGCACCGAGGCTGAGGACACCGCTAAGCTGCGCGCTGTCGCCGAAGGCAACGATATTGAGCAGGCGGTAGATATCCGTGGGATTGAGCATCAACAGCCAGGGCAAGAGTTCCGCGCTGAACTGGCCTTCGCTCGCCACGAGGGTACCCAACAGCATCAGGTCGAAAATCAGCACAAAAAAGAACCAGATCGCCAGGGCCAAGCCGGCGGCGATGGGCTTCTCGCTGACCCGCACACTGATCACGTAGGCAAGGGCAATAAAGCCCCAGCCCAATAGCACGGTAGAGCCAATGAAGCGCAGCATGGCTGCGGCAAGACTGGCGATTGCAACGTCTTGCACCAGGACAGCAATGGCAACGCCCGCTACGCCGAAACCAATCACGGTGGCTAGCGCGAGGGTCAAACCATGGCCCAGAAACTTGCCGAGCAGCAGTTGGCTCCGGCTCAGCGGGTAGGTGAGCAGCAACAGCAGGGTTCCCCCCTCTTCCTCGCCAACGATGGCATCGTAGGCCAGCAACAATGCGATCAATGGGATCAGGAAGATACCAAGGCTGGCGAGGCTGGCAATGGTGGCCGGTGTGGAGGCATACCCCACCTGGCCGGAGGCGGCGGCGCCAAACCAGGCGATGCCCAACGCCAGGGTGGCGAACACCAGGGAAATGGCCATCAGCCAGCGATTGCGAAGGCTGTCGCTGAGCTCTTTACGGGCAATGGTCCAGATACTGTTCATTGGCTGCCTCCCCTGTGGGCCAGGCCACCCGAGCCGATAAAGTGCACATAGATATCTTCCAGGCTGGGCTGATGAATGCTGATATCGGCCACTTCACCCGACCTCATCACGGCATTGAGCAGGGCCATTTTCTCCCTCGGCTGAACGTCCACCCGCAGGCGCCCGCTTTCGGTCTTGATGATCAGGCCACTGTTCCCAGACGCCCTGTCGATAACGTGCTCCAGGGCCGAGACACTGTTGGCTGGATCCAGAGACAAGGTTACCGGCATGTTCGCCTGCCGCCTCAGGGCGGCCAGATCTCCGGCGGCCTTCAGCGCACCATTGGTAAGAATGGCGGCACGATCAATGTAAGGCTCGACACCGGGCAGGACGTGGGAACACAGCACGATGCCCGTGCCCCCATCACGCAGTTCCCGTAGCAACCGGTACAGGTCTGCCGTGGCGACCGGATCCAGCCCCACGGTAGGCTCATCCAGCATCAGCAGCTTCGGCTTGCCCAACAGCGCCTGGGCAAGACCAAGACGCTGTCGCATGCCTTTCGAGTAGGTCTTGGTGCGGGCATCCAAGGCATCGCCGAGACCAACCTGTTCGAGCAGTTGAGGCACCTGGTTCAGGGACGCGCCTTTCAGGCGGGCGAAATGGTTCAGGATCTCCCGACCGGTCAGCTGCGGATAGAACATCACGTTTTCCGGCAGGTAACCGATGTGCTGGGTTATCTGAGGGTCGCCCGCGTGACCGCCAAGCACGGAAACCGATCCCTGGTTGGGGGTCATTAGCCCCAGGATCAGCTTGATACAGGTTGTCTTACCAGCCCCGTTATGGCCAAAAAGTCCCAGGATCTCGCCCGGCTCCAGAGTCAGGTCGATCCCCGTCAGGACCGGACTCCTGTCGTACCGGTAACTCACATTATCAAGGTGAAAACAGCTCATCGGATCTCCGGTTGAAGCTCTGCGGGCATCCGCATCAAGGGGTGGGAATCGGTCACGCCGGCGGCCTTGACCACCGGAAACGCATCCTGCACCCAGCGTAGGGTATCCACCGCCGGGCTGAACATCAGAACCTTGGCTTCCGGGTATTTCCACAGCAGCCGGTCAACGTTGTCGTTAGGCTCGTAGGGCACATCGCCAACGCCATCCTGATTCCGGTCCCAGCCCAGGTAATCACTCCAGAAATTGCCGCTGTTACCTTTCGACCATTCCTGGGTGCGGGTGGCTACATACTTCACCTGCCGCTGGTTATTCACAAAGGCGTTCCCGAATACCTCGTTATCTTCAGAACCGGCCGTCAGGTGGATTCCGATATTGCTGTCGGCAAAGACATTGCCTTCAAAGGTGTTGTACAGCGAGTTATAGATAAACACCGCCTTGCCTTCGGCGCCCTCAATGGCAACACCGGCCGTCTGCCCCTGGGACACCCCAGTCACCACATTCCCCCGCAGCTCTGACTGGGTAATGAAATTCATCAGAATGCCGTAGTTCTCATCATTCACCGACCGGTTGTTGATCACCGTCAGACGCTTGCTCTGCATCAGCGCATAACCGGTTCGGGTGTTACGGGTAACGTTGTTCTCCAGCAGATTGTTCATCGAGTACATGTAATGAATGCCATAACGCAGATCCGCCATCTCATTGCCGCGGATCGTATTGTTATTGGCCGTCTCGATATAAATCGCATCCCGGGTCTGACGAATGTCATTGCCCTCAACCAGGGCCCCGGTCGTGTTGAACAGATGAATCCCGTTACCCCGGTCATTCGGACGCAGCGAATCATCCCCTCGAATCGTATTATTGCGAACCGTCACGTCCGGCGTTGCATCGAGCCAAACCCCGAACGCCGGCCCTTGCAAATGGTTGTTCTCCACCACGGCACCGCGAGCCTCCCGAACCACAAAAATCCCCGCATCCAGCTCGTTCAGGTCTCGGCCCCAGTTGCGAACGGCGCAGCCGGAAAACGTCACACCCTCGGCGACAATATCTACCGCATTTCCCTGCCCACCCGGATCAATCACCGTCTCGGCATGGCAAGACACAGACACCCCCGGCACCCGGATTGCCAGAGACGAAATCTGCTCAGGGGGAAGCTCAAAGCTCGCGCCCGGTTCCAGGGCATCAAGCTGTTCTTGCAGGTCCGCGTGTGCGGTCAGCGATAACAGAGCGACTGTCAGGGCCACTCCATAACGCAACAGTGGATACATCTATGATTCTCTATAAGTGAAGCAGGTCCGAAGCCACCGCCCTAGGTACGGCAAGCCAAGAGGAGAACCCTTTCCAAAACTTTGCGGAGCCATGGATGGCGGAGCCCAAGCGCCACAGGGATGTGCCGCAAGGAGCGTGTTTTGGAAAGGGTTCTCCTCTTGGGTTGCTTCTCCGAAGTTGGAAATCACCAGGACTCCCAAAAGGAGTCCCGGCGAAAGAGAGGCCTATCAGGCCTTCTCTACAATCATGCGACCCCGCATCTCCATATGCAGCGCATGACAGAACCAGTTGCAGTAGTACCAGTGCACCCCGGGACGATCCGCCTTGAAGGTCACCGAAGCCGTCTGCTGCGGACTGATCTCCATGCTCACACCATGGTTAACCATGCAGAAACCGTGGGTCACATCCTCAATGGTGTCCAGGTTGGTCACGTACACCGTCACCTCATCACCCTGCTTCACCTTAAACTCAGTCATCCCGTACTGCGGCGCAATCGAGGTCATGTAAACACGAACCTTGTTGCCATCCCGGATAACCTTGTTGTCAGCTTCCAGAGTAACGCCATCCTTCTTGGCCTGCTCAACGGCAGAGGCAAAGAACGGATCGTCGCGCTCGTAGATCTTCCGTGTCTTGATCTGATCACGACGGACCAGAATACAGTCGTGAGGCTCAGCGAAGGTCGGGCCATCGTGAACCAGCTTCATCTCCTCGCCGGAGATATCGATCAACTGGTCGTTCTCCGCATGCAAAGGACCAACCGGCAGGAACCGGTCCTTGGAGAACTTCGACAGCACCACCAGCCACTTGCCGTCAGCATCCCGGGATTCGGTCAGGGACGCGTGGTTGTGGCCCGGCTGGTAATGCACGTCCAGCTTCTGGCGGATGTAGTTCACATCCTCGCCGTTGTAGTGCCTGATGGCATCGGCAATGTTCCACTTGGCCACCTGGCTGTCGATAAACAGAGTGGTGTAGGCATTGCCACGGCCGTCAAAGGTTGTGTGCAGAGGCCCAAGGCCCAGTTCCGGCTCGCCCACCACGGTATCCCGCGGCTCGATCTTGCCATCGAACAGATCGTCCAGCTTGTCGATCGCAATGATGGACACGGTCGGTGACAGCTTGCCGTTGGCAATGAAGTATTTGCCGTCCGGAGAGGTATTCAGACCATGGGGGTTCTTCGGAACCGGGATGTAACGGGTCAGTTCCGAGCCGGCGCGACCGTCTACCACCGGCACCTTGGAATCACCGAGGGTCTTGTAGTTGCCATTCTTGACCGCCTGCTCAATGCGCTCGATGTTGAATACCACCGCCCAGTCGCGGTCGTTGCGCATGGTGCCAGCCAGATCCAGCGCCTTCTCCGAGTTGTAGCAGGTGGAGCAGGCGTACTTGCCGGTGTAGTCGGCATCTGTGTTATCCAGGTTGCCGTCCACGATCACCTGGAACGCTACCTCCATGGTTTCCGCGTCTATCGCGTTGAACATGGTGAAGCTGCTTTCAAGGCTGGTGTCGCTGCCATCGTTCGGATGGGGAATAACATACTCGGCGTTGCAGAACACATACTTGGTCTTGGGCACCTTCTGCAGCCGCAGGCCGTGTATGGCCTGGACGTTTGGAATGGTGGTGATCTTGTCACACTTCATGATATCCAGGCGGATACGGGCAACGCGGGTGTTGGCCTTGTCGTTGATGAACAGGTATTTGCCGTCGTAACGACCGTCCGTCATGGAAATGTGGGGGTGGTGGGAATCGCCGTTCAGGTGGGTATTGTCATGGCCCAGAACGTCTTTGCTCTCGTTGCTGATACCCCAGCCCGTGGCAGAATCCACATTGAACACCGGGATACGCATCAGTTCCCGCATGGAGGGTACACCCAGAACCCGCACTTCACCGGAGTGACCACCGCTCCAGAAGCCGTAGTACTCATCAAGCTCTCCCGGATGGATCACGTATTTGTTGCGGGCCTCCTCGGCTGCGGCCGCGAATGCCTCACGGGACATCACCGCGGTGCCAAGCCCGGTTGCACCGGCGACACCCGCCAGCGCAGCAGCCCCCATGAACCGACGGCGGCTCTGGCCGCTCTCCGGAAGCTCCGGAACGTCTTTGGTCAGATCATCTCTTCTTTTCATAACATCCAACTCCGTTATTGGTAATGGCGGTTTTACTTCTCATGCTTTCTTTTTTTGGGACTACTCAGGACACCTGAACCACGGGTATTTCCTCCGGGTGGCCCGGTGCATTATGACCACGGCGCTTACCGCGTCGCTTGACGATCAGCGGCGGGCACTTGTGGTCATCGAAATAGGTCATCTGGCAATCCAGGCAGTAATGGCATTCCATGTAATTGATGTGTCCGTCCGGATGGATCGCCTGAACTTCGCACTCGTGATCGCACAGCCGGCAGGGGTTGCCGCACTCCTTGCGCCGCTTGAGCCAGTCGAACACTCTCAACTTGCTGGGCAGCGCCAGGGCTGCGCCCAGCGGACACATGTAGCGGCAGAACACCTTGCGGGTGAACAGGTTGACCACCAGCAACAGGACGGCGTAGGTCACGAAAGGCCAGCTACGATCAAACTTGAGCGTGATCGCGGTCTTGAACGGCTCCACCTCAGCCAGGCGCTCGGCGGTTGCCATGGATTCGAGGGATACCCCGAACAGCACCAGCAGGATGATGTATTTGATGGCCCAGAGCCGTTCGTGCACTGCAAAGGGCACGGTGTATTGGGGCACCTTCAGCTTGCGGGCAATTTCATTGAGCAATTCCTGGAGTGCACCGAATGGGCACAGCCAGCCGCAGTAAACCGCCCGGCCCCATAGCAGGACGATGGCGGCCACCACGGCCCAGAGGATGAACAACATCGGGTCGATCAGGAAGGTGCTCCAACTGAACCCGCTGATCAGGCTATTGGCAAATGTGAGCACGTTGACGATGGAAAGTTGCCCCATGGCGTACCAGCCGATGAAGAACAGCGTGTAGGTCAGAAAGGCGTGGCGAATCCAGCGCATCATCCTCGGCTTTTTCACCAGCCAGTCCTGGAAAAACAGGATGAACATCAGCACGCCGATTCCGATACCCAGCACCACAATCTGGAATTCCCTCTGGTACCACACCTGCACCCACATGGGCTGGCTCTCCAGCCATTCTTCCTCGGAAACGACTGGCTCCGGACGGGTGTAATACTGCTCCGGCAATTGATACTCCAGCGGAAACACCTGGAATTCGCTGTCCAGGGGCCCGGTCTGGCGTTTCACAGTGAGTTCGAGTGTCCAGGGGGTGCCGGGATCGAAGTTGTACTGCTGGCGAATGATGAAGATCGCCATCTCGGTGAATTCCGGCATGCCCTCGGCATAGACATCGCTCAACCGGTAGAAATCCAGGTCGCGGAAGTTGAAGGTGTCGCCGAACTGACGGATCTGGATTCGGTCGAAAATACCGCCGCGAACATAACCCGAGCCCTTGAAGGAATAGTCGCCGTTGGCCATCACGGCGATGGCGTGCTCGCCTTCCTCCAGCTCGGATGTCAGCCACTGGTACTGGCTCTCTCCCAGCAGGTTACGACCAATCGTCGGAACATCCAGGTAGGCGGTATACAGATCGATCAGTGGCTCTTTTCGTTCTTCGGGGCCTGCGGTATCAACACCCTCGGCTTCCGTCCCCTTGAAGGAATCATCCACCTGCCCCTTGGTGAGCAGCATCCGGCGCACCGAGCCGTCTCCGGTCAGTTCCTCCCAGGTTTTCTGCTCGAAGGCCTGCTTGTCCACGGTGGCCAGTGGCGGACGGGTGCCGTCCTCGCCCTCAACCATGCCCAGTTCCACGCCCACCCGGTGGGCAGTACGCATGATCACTTCGTTGATGACCATTACGGTTACCGTGGCCCCGGACAAGCCGTCAACGGCTACCTTGCGCTCCGAGGAGGTTCCGCCCACGGTTACCCGCTGGTCGGCTTTCAGGCCCGTATACTGATCGGTAAAGGTGTGAAGCTTGCTCTCCGGAATACCCACCAGAAGGATGGGCTCGTCGTGGTGGATGACCTTGGCGGCTTTGATGGTGCCTTCGGTATCCAGCACGACCATGGCGTTGACGGGTTTGCCCGAGTAGGCGGGTGTCTGGACAAAGTCCAGGGACTGATAGGCGTAGCCCACCAGCTCCTTGCGGGCATAGAGCTCCTGGATGGCTCTATTGCCTTTCCGGGGGATAACCCGGGTGACTTCCGGGAAGGTCTGCTTGATGACCTGACGACCGGCAACGGGCTCATACTTGGCCAAAGGCGCTGCATTCAGGGCCATGGCCATGATCGACGCGAAAAAGAGAAAAGCGAAGCGGGAAAAAACGGACACAGAAGACTCCCTGAGAAAAAGCGCCTTATTGCTTCAGCCTAGGCAAATTAGAGGAAAATCAAATACCTCTTATTGAATACGCCTGGCAGGTAAACTGATCGGATTCTCGCTGTCAGCCCAGGCTGACAGCGTTACCCTGCGTATCGAGAGGGAGGTAATTATTGATATGACCAAGGCGGATGGACTCCACCATCATGGTCAATGGTTGTTGCGCTTCGTCAGTGGATGGAGGCGTGCCGCCGCGGCCAGACATGGCGGCAACAAACACCACATCCCAGGACTGGCCCGTGGCCCGGGATTCTTCGTGCAGGGCTGCGAAATCCGGTGCTTCCTCGGGCGTCTTGTCGACGCAGACCACTGGCGTCAGGGCGCCACCCTCGCCGCGCTCAAAGGCAGCTTTTTCTTCCGGGGAGGCCTCATCCGGCAACTCCGCCCGACAGAATACGAAGAGCAGGCGCTGGGGCTCCTGCTGGCTGTAGGAGGCCTGAATCAGGTCACTGTAACTGCTGATCATTTTGATGAATCCTTACTGGTGCCGGCCGCTGCGATTTACGCCTGGCGGGCAATGAGCTGGTCGTTTGATGTGAGCCTGCGAACTTCGTCGCACACTTCGTCTACGGCGTCTTCGCCGTAACTCTGTCCGTAGTGTTTCTTGAAGCCGAATTCGTAGAGCCGGACATGCTCATCCGGTTCAACACCGATGTTTTCGAGACAGGCCCGTGCGCAATGCAACGGACAGCCGTCAATCACGGTGATCGGGCGACCCGATCGGGCGGTTTTCACCAGGGACGGAACCTTGCCGCCGACGCCCGAGATACAGGACATTTCGAAATCGCCGGCATGGTCGAGCCTCACCGCCACATTGTTGGCCAGCTGCGCCACATCGGAGCAGCCGGAACATGAATAGATCAGTGGACGTTGCTTTCGCGCTGTCACTTGTCCTCCTATCCAGAAAACCTGGAGGCTTGCATGAGGTAAGTTATTGACTGATCTCTATCAGGCGCTGGGGATCTGAGATAAACAACCGGCTACGGTTAACCCGTACCAGGCCGTTGGACTTGAGATCCGCCAGAATCCGGGAGAAGGTTTCCGGCTGCATGGCAAGCCTGGACGCCACAAGGCACTTGGGTAGCGGCAATTCCACTTCCCCGCCCTCCTCTGCCCCATTGGGGAGAAGATCGATCAGGTACCGGATCAATCGGTCGCGGGCGTTCTGGACGGTCATGATTTCCAGGTCATGGAACCGGGAAACGGCGCGCTTGGCGTAATGCCGCAAGGCCGCCTGGGCGTATTTTGGGTTGCTTTCCAACATGTCCTGGTAGGCTTTGACCGGAATCATCAGCACTTCACTGGATTTCAGGGCCTCGGCGTAACAGGCATACCTTGGCGGATCGGCGTAGATCATGACTTCGGCGAAGCAATCACCGGGTGCGATGCTGTCGAGGGTTCTATCGATGCCGGAGGAGTCCAGGCGGTAAAGACGCAGGCGGCCGGAGATCACGAAGAAGAAGTGGTGGGCCGGCATATCCTGGCGGTAAAGCAACTGGTGGTGGCCAAGGCGGATTCTTCGGGATTGCTGGATCAGGTGCTGCAGGTCTTTGCCATCGAGCTCAGAGAACAGTGGATGACTGCGCAGGGCCTTGAGGCCGTCTTCGTCGTCAAAGGGTTTGTTGACGGCGACGAGCACGGGTTTGGTGTAGCGGGTTTCGGCCGTTTGGGTCAGTGCCATGGGTGTATCCTCTTTGCATATTCATGCATTCGAAATCATGATTAAAATAGTAGAAGGATACTGGGGGAAAATCGCTCCCCCCATGGGGGTAGTCGGGGGGTTATTCGGGAGTAATTGATCTAACTCAATGTGTTCTGTTGCTAACTGATTTGAGCTGAAAAGGCATTCAGTTATGCCTTGCTCTTGGCGCATTGGTTATAGAGCACAGACTGGCAGGGACCCCCTTTCCAAAACTCGCTCCTTGCGGCACATCCATGTGGCGCTTGACTGCAGCCATCCATGGCTGCAGACAGTTTTGGAAAGGGGGTCCCTGCCAGTCTCCGGATTTTGGTCGCGCGCCTTTTACTGCATAAGGGGCGAATCCGGAAGTTCCAGATCGACACCTTCCACACCCGTTTCCGCTGCTAGAACCTGCAGGTACTGACGGAATGCTCGCCTGGTGACGCTCTCGCTCAGGTACTGGCGGATCTGGGGTTTGACGTGCTCATAAGGAAGCTGCTGGCCGTCGATTCGCTGGTCAACGCGGACGATGTGCCAGCCGTAGCGGGTTTCGATCAGTTCCGGGTTCAGGCCTTCCTGGAGGGCGAGGACCGGGCGTTCGAATTCGTCGACGGTCTGGCCTTTGCTGATCTGGCCGAGGCTACCGCCCTGATGGCGGGATTCGCAGGCGGAGTACTGCTTGGCCAGTTCGGCGAACTGGGAGCGACCGTCGATGAGGGATGACAGCAGCTGGTGGCCGGCTTCTTCCTGGCGGATGCGTTCCTGGACGTCGTCCGGGGCGGCGGCGAGGAGGATGTGGCTGACGGCCATCAGTGTGGGGCTGCGGAAGCGGGCCGGGTTGGCGTTGTAGAAGCGTTCGCAGTCCTGTTCGGTGGGCTCGGGGACATTGAGCTCGAGTTCCAGAACGCGTGCGATGCGGTCTTCCTCGTCGGGGATGTCGTCGAGTTTCAGGAGCGCAGCCTGTTGCAGGAGCAGCTCGCGAATGACGAGGCTTCTGGCGGCTTCGTGCCAGGCTTCCGCGACTTCTTCGGCCGGGTGGTGCTGCATTTCCCGGGCGATGTCGTCTTCGCCGATGAGGGTTTCACCTACGTAGACCGGCGGGAACTGGTTTCTGGGCTTTTCGGCGTCGCCGACGGGGATGAGTTGCATGGTGATTACCTTTTGATCTGGTTGTCGGATTACGACTTTGTCTAATCCGACCTACATTTGTGCTTCCGGTCTCTGGGATGTTTCGGATTACGGCTTCGCCTAATCCGACCTACGTTTTTGCTCTCGGGCTCGGGGAATTGTCGGATTACGACTTCGTCTAATCCGACCTACCGTAGGTCGGATTAGCGTGTCAATGCCACGCGTAATCCGACACTGTTCAAGCTCCCATCACGCCCGCTTGCGAACCACCTGATACTTCCGCCCGAAATACTCCACCGGCACGCTGAGCATGTGCACCAGGCGGGTGAACGGGAAGAGCACGAAGATGGTCAGGCCCAAGAAGATGTGGGTCTTGTAGATCCAGTGCACATCGGCGATGTAGCCGGCCACGCCGCCCTGCAGGGTGACAATGCCCTGTGCCCAGGCCGAGAACTTGAGCATGGTGCTGCCATCCAGGTGACCCATGGTGGGCAGGATGGTCAGGAGGCCGAGTGCCAGCTGGACCACGAGGATCACAATGATCATGTTGTCAGCAAAGGTGCTGCTGGCCTTGACGCGTGGGTCAGTCAGCCGTCGCCAGGCAAGCATGCCGCCGCCTATGATCGCCATCACGCCGGCAATACCGCCCACCACAATTGCCATGACCTGCTTGGTCCCGGGGGTCATGAACGGCTCGTAGAAGGCATGCGGAGTCAGCAGGCCCACCAGGTGGCCGAAGAAGATCACCAGCACACCCACATGGAACAGCACGCTGGCCATCACCATGTTTTTCTTGCGCAGCATCTGGCTGGAATGGGCTTTCCAGGTGAACTGGCCCTGGTCATAGCGTGCCCAGGTACCAATCACCAGAATCGCGAGAGCAATGTAGGGATAAACCCCGAACAGTAGTGTATTCAGATAGGACATCATTTCCGTTTCCTCCTGCGCCCTCAGGCGCGCCCTGCCTGACGGGGTGTTGCATCCGTCATCAGCTGATCACTCAGGTGAATGGTCTGGGTCTGTTCCAGTTCTCGGCGGCGTTGGCCTACAACGTTGCCGGTACTGCAGGAGCTGCCCTGATCATCAACAAACTTCACCATTTCCTCTTCCCAGACCTTGTCCAGAGCCTCCGGGGTGTCGTCACGCTCTTCCGAAGCGACGATCTGGGCCAGCTCCTGGCGGTTTGCCGCGCGCCCGGAGAGGGTTAGCAGCGAATCCATCACCACGTGATAGAAACTTTCCCGCTGGTACAGACGCTCACCCAGCAAGCCCAGGATGTGGTGGATGTCCTCCAACCAGTTCCGGATCTCGTCCCAGGGCCGGGTGGAGAGGTATTCCAGGAACAGCGGCAGGTAATCCGGCAGCTCCCTGGCATCGATCTCCAGACCGTTGGTGCGGTACTCCTCCATAAGGTCCACCATGGCCTGGCCACGGTCCCGGGATTCCCCGTGCACGTGTTCGAACAGCAGCAGGGAGGTGGCCCGGCCCTTGTCGAAGGTGCCGACGTAGTTCTCCTGCAGGTCGAGGAGGTCGCCATCACAGACCATCTCCACACAACGCAGCAGTTGCTCCTTGTTCTTCCTGGGCAGCCGGGTGTCCTCCAGAACAGCGGCAATCAAGGCGTCTTTGGAGGCCTGGAGTTCCTCGGTCGGGTACTCAAGTACCCGTGCCAGTACTTTCAAAAGTTGCATCTCGGCCTCCTTATTCCTGCAGCTGTTTCGGGTCAACCTGCTTCACGGTCGACAGCTTCTGGACCATGCTGGTGGTCTGCTTTCGGCCACCGAACATATTGAACTTGCTGTCGCCGTTGCAGCCTTCACCGAAGCTGAAACCACAACCGTTGCGCTCGCCGTGGGCAGTGGCATCCGGGAAAGCTTCCTTGGCCAGCTCGCGGTGGCTGGTGGGAATCACGAAGCGATCCTCGTAGTTGGCGATGGCCAGGTAGCGATACATTTCGTCCGCCTGGGCCTTGGTCAGACCGGCTTCCTCAAGGGCGCGCAGGTCTTCCTTGCCTTCAACGGTTTCGGCGCGCTTGTACAGGCGCATGGCCATGATCCGCTTGAGAGCCAGCACGATCGGCTTCTCGTCTCCGGCTGTGAGCAGGTTGGCCAGGTATTTCACCGGGATCCGCAGGCTTTCGATCTTGGGCAGCACGCCGTCGAACTCGACCTTGCCGGCTTCCGCCGCGGACTGGATCGGGCTCAGGGGCGGCACGTACCAGACCATGGGCAGAGTGCGGTATTCCGGATGCAGCGGCAGAGCCAGTTTCCAGTCCACCGCCATCTTGTACACCGGGCTCTGCTGGGCGGCTTCGATCACATTCATCGGGATGCCGTCTTTCTTGGCCTGCTCGATCACTTTCGGGTCGAACGGATCCAGGAAGATCTCCAGCTGCTTCTCGTACAGCTCGTGCTCGCCCGGGGCGCTGGCCACTTCTTCAATGCGGTCGGCGTCGTAGAGCAGCACGCCCAGGTAGCGGATCCGGCCGACACAGGTCTCGGAGCACACGGTGGGCATACCGGCTTCGATACGCGGGTAGCAGAAGATGCACTTCTCGGACTTACCGGTCTTCCAGTTGAAGTAGATCTTCTTGTACGGGCAGCCGGAGACACACATCCGCCAGCCACGGCACTTGTCCTGGTCGATCAGGACGATGCCGTCTTCCTCACGCTTGTAGATGGCACCGCTCGGGCAGCTGGCAACACACGCCGGGTTCAGGCAGTGCTCGCACAGGCGCGGCAGGTACATCATGAAAGTGTTCTCGAACTGGCCGTAGATGTCCGCCTGCACCTGGTCAAAGTTCTTGTCCTTGCGGCGCTTGGCAAACTCGGTACCGAGAATCTCTTCCCAGTTCGGACCCCATTCGATTTTCTGCATGCGCTGTCCGGAGATCAGCGAACGCGGCCGTGCAACCGGCTGGTGCTTGGTGTCGCCGGCGGTGTGCAGGTGCTGGTAGTCGAAATCGAACGGCTCGTAGTAGTCGTCGATCTGCGGCAGATCGGGATTGGCGAAGATGTTCGCCAGTACCCGGAAACGGCCACCGATTTTCGGGCGGATCTTGCCGGAGCTGTCACGCATCCAGCCGCCCTTCCACTTGTCCTGGTTCTCCCACTCTTTCGGGTAGCCGATACCGGGCTTGGTCTCGACGTTGTTGAACCATGCGTACTCCATGCCTTCACGGCTGGTCCATACGTTTTTGCAGGTCACTGAACAGGTGTGGCAACCAATGCACTTGTCCAGGTTCAGCACCATGCCGACTTGGGAACGGATTTTCATTTTACAGCCTCCTGAACAGTGTCATTGCCTTCACCGTCGAGCCAGTCGACGTTGTGCATCTTGCGAACCACCACGAATTCGTCGCGGTTGGAACCTACGGTGCCGTAGTAGTTGAAGCCGTAGGAATACTGGGCGTAGCCGCCAATCATGTGGGTCGGCTTCGGGCACACCCGGGTTACCGAGTTGTGGATACCGCCACGGGTGCCGGTAATCTCGGAGCCCGGAATATTCACGATCCGCTCCTGGGCGTGGTACATCATCACCATGCCGGGCATCACGCGCTGACTCACAACCGCCCGGGCTGCAATGGCGCCGTTGGCGTTGAATAGCTCGATCCAGTCGTTGTCCTCGATCTGCATTTCTTTGGCGTCGTCCTCACTCAGCCACACGATTGGGCCACCGCGGGAGAGGGTCAGCATCAGCAGGTTGTCGCTGTAGGTGCTGTGAATACCCCACTTCTGGTGCGGCGTGATCCAGTTCAGCGCTTTCTCAGGGTTACCGTTGCTGCGCTGGTTGATCATGTGGCTCACGGTCTTGGTGTTGATCGGCGGGCGATACACCAGCAGGCTTTCGCCAAAGGCGCGCATCCACTCGTGGTCCTGGTAGAACTGCTGACGACCGGTCAGGGTGCGCCACGGAATCAGCTCGTGCACGTTGGTGTAACCGGCGTTGTAGGACACATGCTCGTCTTCCAGGCCAGACCATGTCGGGCTGGAGATGATCTTGCGCGGCTGTGCCACGATGTCCCGGAAGCGGATTTTCTCCTCTTCCTTGTTGGTCGCCAGGTGGGTGTGGTCCAGACCGGTGATGTCCGACAATGCCTGCCAGGCTTTTACCGCTACCTGGCCGTTGGTTTCCGGCGCCAGGGTCAGAATTACTTCTGCGGCGTCGATGGCACTTTCAATCTTCGGACGGCCGGCGTTGGCGCCTTCCACATGCTTGTAGTTCAGATCACCCAGGAACTTCACTTCCTTCTCGGTGTTCCAGTTGATGCCCTTGCCACCGTTACCCAGCTTGTCCATCAGCGGACCCAGGGAGGTAAAGCGTGCATAGGTATTCGGGTAGTCCCGCTCAACAGTGATGAAGTTGGGCGCGGTCTTGCCCGGAATCAGGTCGCACTCGCCTTTCTTCCAGTCCTTCACATCGAACGGCTGGCCCAGCTCGGCCGGCGCGTCGTGCAGCAGCGGCAGGGTCACCACGTCTTTCTCGACGCCCAGGTGGCCTTCGGCCGCCCTGGAGAAGGATTTGGCGATGCCCTTGTAGATTTCCCAGTCACTGCGGGCTTCCCACGCCGGATCGGTGGCGGCGGTCAGCGGGTGGATGAACGGGTGCATGTCCGAGGTGTTCAGGTCGTTCTTCTCGTACCAGGTCGCGGTCGGCAGAACGATGTCCGAATACAGACAGGTGGTAGACATGCGGAAGTCCAGGGTCACCAGCAGGTCGAGCTTGCCTTCCGGCGCCTCGTCGTGCCAGGTCACTTCCTGCGGCTTGGCACCGCCTTCCACGCCCAGATCCTTGCCCTGCAGGCCACTCTTGGTACCCAGCAGATACTTGAGCATGTACTCGTGACCCTTGCCGGAGGAACCGAGCAGGTTGGAGCGCCAGATAAACAGGTTGCGCGGGCAGTTCTGGGGCGCTTCCGGATCCTCACTGGCGAAGGCCAGGGAACCGTCCTTCATGGATTTGGCCACGTAATCTGCCACTTCCATACCGGCCTTTTCGGCTTCCGCGGCAATGGTCAGCGGGTTGCGGTTCAGCTGCGGCGCAGACGGCAGCCAGCCCATACGCTCGGCGCGCACGTTGTAGTCGATCAGGCTGCCACCGAACTTGGATTTGTCCGCCAGCGGAGACAGAATCTCGTCGACACCCAGCTTCTCGTAGCGCCACTGCCCTGAGTGGGCGTAGAAGAAGGAGGTGGAGTTCATGTGCCGGGGCGGACGCTGCCAGTCCAGACCAAAGGCCAACGGCTGCCAGCCGGTCTGCGGGCGCAGTTTCTCCTGGCCAACGTAGTGAGCCCAGCCACCACCGCTCTGGCCGATACAGCCACACATGATCAGCATGTTGATCAGGCCGCGGTAGTTCATGTCCATGTGGTACCAGTGGTTCATACCGGCACCCACGATAACCATGGAACGACCCTTGGTCTTGTCGGCGTTGTCGGCAAACTCACGGGCAATGCGGATCACCTTCTCGGCGGGGACGCCGGTGATCTTTTCCTGCCAGGCCGGGGTGTAAGGCTTCACTTCGTCGTAGGAAGTGGCGCCGTCATCATCGCCCAAGCCACGGCTGATGCCGTAGTTGGCCACCATCAGGTCGTAGACGGTAACAACGCGGCCTTCAGAGCCGTCCGCCAGCTTGACCTTGCGGGTTCCCAACTTGTGCTTGAGCACATCCTTGATTTCCACATGCTTGAAGTGGTCGTGCTCAATACCACCGAAGTACGGGAAGGCGACATCCACGACTTCATCATGCTTCTCCACCATAGAGAGCTGAAGATTGACGTCTTTGTCTTTGGCGGTTTGCTTCAGGTTCCACTTGCCCTTCTCGCCCCAGCGGTAACCAATGGAACCATTGGGAGCGGTCAGTTCGCCGGAGGCCTCGTCGATGGCGATGGTTTTCCACTCGGGGTTGTTCTCTTCACCCAGTCCATCCACCAGATCGCTGGCGCGCAGGAAACGGCCCGGCACATAGCTGCCGTCGTCCTTTTCTTCCAGCATGACCAGGTAAGGCATATCGGTGTAGCGGCGTACGTAATCGGTGAAGTACTCACTGGGCTTGTCGACGTGGAACTCTTTCAGGATCACGTGGCCCATGGCCATGCCCAGAGCGGCGTCAGTGCCCTGCTTGGGGTTCATCCACTCGTCGGACAGCTTGGAGACTTCCGCGTAATCCGGAGTAATGGCGACGGTCTTGGTGCCCTTGTAGCGCACTTCGGTAAAGAAGTGGGCGTCCGGGGTACGGGTCTGGGGTACGTTGGAGCCCCAGGCGATGATGTAGCCGGAGTTGTACCAGTCGGCGGACTCGGGCACATCGGTCTGCTCACCCCAGGTCTGGGGGGAGGCCGGCGGCAAGTCGCAGTACCAGTCGTAGAAGCTCATGCACACGCCACCGATCATGGACAGGTAACGGCTGCCGGCCGCGTAGGAAACCATGGACATGGCGGGAATCGGCGAGAAGCCGATGATGCGATCCGGGCCATACTTCTTGGCGGTGTAAACGTTGGAAGCCGCGATCAGCTCATTGACTTCATCCCAGCTGGAGCGAACAAAACCGCCCATGCCGCGACGTGGCTTGTATTCCGCCGTTTTCTTGGGATCTTCAACAATCGATGCCCAGGCGTCGACGGGATCCTTGTGCTCCACTTTTGCCGCGCGCCAGAGCTTCATCAGGTGCTTGCGCATCAACGGGTATTTCAGGCGGTTGGCACTGTACATGTACCAGGAATAGCTGGCACCACGTGGGCAGCCGCGTGGCTCGTGGTTGGGCAGATCCGGACGGGTACGGGGGTAATCGGTTTGCTGGGTTTCCCAGGTCACCAGGCCGTTCTTGACATAAATCTTCCAGCTGCAGGAGCCGGTGCAGTTTACGCCGTGGGTGGAACGCACGATCTTGTCGTGCTGCCAGCGCTGGCGGTAGCTGTCTTCCCACTCGCGGCTGACTTCATGGGTTTCGCCATGGCCGTTGGAGAACGGCTCGCGCTTCTTCCTGAAGTAATTCAGTTTATCGATCAAATGACTCATGGTCTCTCTCTCCGTCTGCCGGATCGTTGCTCCGATTTGAGACCATTGTGTGTGAGAAAAACCGTGAAATCTGCGTGGTTACTACCTCATAACCCACTTCTACCACCCTGGTGGTAGGCGACTTATATCCCCGGGTGGAGTAGGTGTTCACGCTCGTGCCTGCGGCTTTCCCGGGCGAAGAGGAACAGGCAACCAACAAGCAGCAGGAAGAGAATCATGAAAACCGCACTGCGCACGCCCAACCAGTGATTAACGCTACTGAAGATCACTGGCAGTAAAAAGGCTACGGAACAGGCGCTTACCAGAAGCAGCCCGGCAACGAAGGCCGCCACCGGCCGATTTTCAATAATCACCAGCCGCTGGAGGCTGCCCATGGTGCAGCCCATGGCAAGCCCCAGGGTAACGACAAACACACCCTCTACCTGCATGGGCAGGGCAAATTCAATGCGGATGGTGGCGTCAACGCCCTGGATAAACAGCGTCATGGGTGGGTAGGACAAGACAAACAGCGCCACGAGGCAGACAATCAGTGCGCGGCTTACAACTCTTGCACTGCCGAAACGATCGGAAAGCCCGCCTCCCAGGATCTGGGCCAGGGCACCGGGAATCACAAACCATTGCGCCAAACGCGCTCCGGAGTCCACTGAAAGATCAAATTGGGAAGACAGGTAATCCGGCAGCCACAAAGCCAGCGCAAAGAAACTACCAGCGACAACGCCAAAATACCCACAAAGCTGACCGGCCCGCCGGGTCTGCATTCGGTGCAGCAATACCGTGACGGATGTTTCAGCAGTCGGGTCAGCCTCCGCGTCTTCCCGATCGGTCAGCATGATCAACAAGGCAATAACCAGGACCAGCACGATGAGATAGGCCAGCGGAACCCCGTGCCAGGAAAAGGCCTCATGGAAAAGTGGTACCAGGTAGTAATTGAATCCTGCGCCGGTCACACCGGCACCGAACACCCCCAGTACCAGGCCGAGGCGTGATGATTCACAGTGTCCCGTGACGAACTGCAATCCGGCACTGTAAAAGCCGCCCGCAAGCCCGAGCCCGCCGGCGGCGATCAGGTAACCGGGGAAGGTATCGGTGGTCAGGAGTATCACCATGCAGACCGCAAGCCCCACCAGACAGGACAGCATGATCCGGCGGGCGCCGAATTTCTGCGCCGCCAGGCCCGCCGGAATAGCCAGCGCAGCGCCTACCGCCATCGGCATCGCCAGAAGGAACCCAAACTGAAAATTGCTGAGATCCAGTTCCGCGCGGAGATGAACTCCAGCCACCGCAAACAACGTCCAGCAGCCGGCGGCGACAACGAAGCCCGCCAGTGCCAACGGCAGTACCACTGCCAATGACGCCAGCCGGTCATCTGCACGATCCGTTTCGGACTTCATTACTGTCGCTCTTCTGGAAACCTGTTTTTCAGTTTCATCTTTTGATCATAAAAGGGTCAAAGATTATGATGGGTTACCAACCATTGGGGTAATTGACTATCCTCAAGGAGGTATCACGGAATCCTGGTGCGGGGCATAATTCACGCTGCCCCGTCACACGCATTGATGCGCAAGAGACTGAATGAAATACAGAAGCCCGCTTGTAAACCGAATCGCCATCGTCGTTGGCGCCGTGGTGGTGACAGCCCTTGTCAGCATGGCGACCACGCTTGCGGTCTCGAAAAGCATTGAAGGCAATGCCACGGCGATCAACCTGGCCGGCGCCCTGCGTATGGGGGCGTTCCAGTTATTGGCACGAAGTGCAGGCCCGGCCGTTCCAGCAGCCGGGGATGAGTCGACCGAACAGATGCTGAACCGCTATGAGGCCAAGTTGGCTGACGCCAGCATCACCGACGCCATCCCGGAAAACCGTGATCATCCGCTCACTGTCCAGTACCAGGCCATCCTGGACTCATGGGCGACAATGCTCAGGCCTACCCTGGAAGGGCACGCTCAGGGAACCCCCGTTTCCACGGCCATGCTGACCTCAACCCAGAGCTATGTGGATAACGTAGACCAACTGGTCAGCATGCTGGAACAGCGGACCGAAGCCCGTATTGACCTCCTGCACCTGATCCAGATCATCAGTCTGGTTTTTTCCATCCTGATCATCGTGGCACTGTTCATTGATCTGAAAAATCGTATTTTGAGACCACTGCGCAAGCTGGTCAGCATCGCCATCGCAGTGGGCGACCAGGACTTTTCCCGCAAGGCTAACCTGAGCGGCTCAGACGAACTGGCGCAACTGGGCCAAGCCTTTGACCAGATGACCAGCGAGCTGGCCCTGACCTACTACGAGCTTGAAGAAAGGGCCCGCCTGAAAACCGAGGAACTTGAAAAGAGCCATGCGGCCCTTCAGTTATTGCACTCCGCCAGCCGCGACCTGTTTGCCAAACACGATCTTTGTAATGGGGCGATCCCCATGCTTCAGGAACTCGAGCAGCTACTGGGCATTGGCCCGATCCGCCTCTACCTCCATGACAAGCAATCCGCGGAGCCGGTGGAGGCAATCACAACAGCTACCCGCGAACGGCCCTTTTATTGCCGGGATCATCACTGCAATGCCTGCCTGGTTACGCCAGAGGCGTATGACGAGCTTCCCGTAGAATCCAACGACGGCCGCCGGCTCCTTCTTCCGATCCGGACACCCGGGCAGCTGCTGGGCACGCTGGAAGTCTGGTACCCGGCCGAGGAAGGCCTGTCGAAAACCTCCCGCCGGCTTCTGGAAACCCTCAGCGACCAGCTGGCCACCGCCATTTTCCTGGAACGGCAGATTACCGAGGAACAACAGCAAACCCTTGCTGAAGAGCGCACCGTGATCGCCCGGGAACTCCATGACTCCTTGGCCCAGTCACTTTCATACCTGAAAATGCAGGTTGCCCGGTTGCGGCGCCTTAACATCGACGGTGAGCAACAAAAAACTCACGAGGCGATTCTCGACGAACTGAGCACAGGCCTGAACAGTGCCTATCGCCAGCTCCGGGAGCTACTGGCCACCTTCCGCTTGAAGCTGGATACGCCGGATCTTGCTACAGCCCTGCAGAAAACCATTGAGGAATTTTCCGAGCGCCTGGGTAAGCCGGTTGAGCTGAAGTACAATCTGCCACCCCAGACCCTGTCTCCGAATGAGGAGATCCATACCCTGCAGATCGTGAGAGAAGGCCTTGCCAACGCCGTCAAACATGCAGATGCCACAGATATAACGGTGGATGTCCTGTTCGAATCGCCACAGGTACGGGTCCGTATCCGGGATAACGGCAAGGGCCTGCCGGGCAGTGACCAGCCCGTCAATCATTACGGCCTGATTATCATGCAGGACCGTGCCCGAACGCTGGGCGGCAAGGTCGAGGTAAAGAACCGCGATGAAGGGGGTGTGGAAGTCACCCTGGGCTTTGTTCCGAAAAGCAGAAATCTGATTCCTACTGAAGCATCAAACGCCTGACAACAAGAGAGAACCCGATGTCTGAGTCACCCGCAAGTATTCTGTTGATCGACGATCACCCGCTTCTTCGCCAGGGCATCAAACAGCTGATCGACATGGAAGACGATATGGTCGTGGCCGGGGAGGCCAGCAATGCTGCCGACGGTATTCGAAAGGCTACCGAACTGGAGCCCGACCTGATCCTCATGGACCTGAACATGCCTGAGATGGACGGTATCGAAGCGCTCAGAAAACTGAGGGAACAGAACATCAGCTCGCGCATCGTGATGTTCACCGTATCGGACCAGGAAGACGATGTTGTCGCGGCACTTCGGGCCGGTGCAGACGGTTACCTGCTAAAGGACATGGAACCGGAAGACATGATCAAGCAGCTCCATCAGGCAGCAGTCGGTAAAATGGTCATCAGTGAAAGACTGACCACATTGCTGGCCGAGGCGCTTCGCTCCAACAAGCCCCAGCAAACATCACGCCCGGATTTCGACAGCCTGACACCCCGGGAAAAGGATATTCTGCGCCATATCGCCGAGGGGCTCTCCAACAAGATGATCGGTCGCAAGCTGGATATCAGTGACGGTACCGTCAAGGTGCACGTAAAGCACCTGCTGAAGAAACTGAACCTGCGCTCAAGAGTGGAAGTGGCCGTTTGGGCGGTGGAAGAAGGCCTTCACAAGGGCTGAGTTATATCAAATCGTTCCATAGCACTTTGCTTTACTCTGTGCCGGTTACTGACCGCCCGGAGTAAAGCATGGCATTTCCACTGGCTTCCATCGCGCCCCTGAAATCTCCCCTCGTGGGGCAAACGCTCTCGGTCCTTCGGGAGTATCTACCTTCCCCTGTGCCCGTGCTAGGCGCTATTGATCGCAGAATTCCGGTGCCCCTGAAACAGCTGGCTGCAGAAGCACCACTTAATCGCATGTTTGCCGAGGCAATAGCTGACGGAGAGTTCGATGATCTCGAAGGCCGCCGTATTCGCCTGGAAGTGAACGGCGGACAACCCGGCATCACCATTGGCTTCTGGGCCGGCCGCCTCCGGGTGATCGACGGCCCCGGCGAGGCGACCATCCGCGGCTCGCTGACCGCCTTCAAAAAGCTGGCTGAACGCAACTTGGATCCGGATCAATTATTCTTCCAGCGCAAGCTCGTTATCGAAGGTGACACCGAGCTGGGGTTGGCGCTAAAGAATCTATTGGACAGTGTCGAGTGGCGCTTCCACCTTCGTTATCTGCTGATGCGGTGATGTTTCAGACCTGTTGGTTATTCTGAAATCGGGACGGGGCGAAAATGAGAGAGTAGCGCAAAGTGAACAGTAAGCAGTTCAAAATTATGGCATAACCACCAGGTGAAACCTGCAACTACTCCTCATGGGGTAGGCCTTTCATAGGTATGGCACCCGCTGCAGCAATGGGCGAAAATCCTGCGAAGACTTTTCCACAGTAAATCTGCCAGATTCCATGAACAGCCCTCCCCCTTTTTCAGCAGAACCGTTTGCCGTCGCTGACCGTCTAAAAACCCCGGTCTGGGTTTTCGATATTGAAAACCTCGTTATGTGCTGGGCCAACCCTGCCGGCCTAACGATATGGGGCGCCGCTGATCTGGAAGAACTGCGTTCAAGGGATTTCGCTACTGAAATTTCGGTGTCCGCGCGAGCCCGCCTTCTCGACTATCTGGCCCGTTTCAAGGCCGGCGAAACGGTGCTCGAGACCTGGACCCTCTACCCCAACGGTAAGCCAGTGCCCATGCGTTGTGTTTGCTCCGGCTTTCCCCTGCACAATGGCCAGGGAATGCTGGTAGAGGCGCAACCTGTTACCGAGCCGGACATCCAGGCTCTTCGCGCCCAGGAAGCTCTGCGCCATACACCAACGCTCATGTCCGCTTTTGACAACCAGGGCAACTTGCTCACCCGTAATCCGTCGGCTACGTGTATTCTGCCGGCTGGCGCGGATTTAACCAGCAGCTTTGCTCGCGAGTCAGACAGGAAAGACGTACACCTCTGGGCGGAAAGCGGGGCAGAAAGCTACTCGCTGGAGGCACCCGTTAAGACAAGCGTCGGGGAACGTTGGCACCGGGTGGATTTGCGACGGACTCTCGACCCTGCCACAGGCGAGCGCGTGGTACTGGCTAGCGAAACGGACATAACCACCCGGGTGGCAAGTGAAACGGCCCTGGTCAATGCCCGCGAACGATTCGCTGCTCTGCTACAGAACCTCCGGGGAGGCATTGTGGTGGAAGATGAAAACCGCAAAATGCTGCTTGCCAACCAGAGTTTTTGTGACATTTTCAGTATTCCTGTGCCACCGGAAACGCTGGAGGGAATGGATTGTGCGGCCGCAGCAGAGCAGAGCAAGACTCTCTTCCGCGACCCTGACGCTTTTATCGCAGGCATTGAAGCCGCACTACTTGCCCGCCAAACCAAAACAGACGAGTTGCACCTGTCCGATGGACGGATCCTGGAGCGTACCTATATTCCTGTCTTTAGTGGGCAGACTTACCTTGGCCACCTCTGGCAATACTGGGATATAACCGACCGTAAAAAGACCATGGCCAGGCTTGAGCACGAGGCCTTCCACGACCCCCTGACCGGACTATGGAATCGGCGCCGTTTCGAGCAGTCGCTAATGGAAACCCACGAAGAAGCAATCCGGTACAGCCAGCCCTACTCCCTTGTCCTTGTCGACATTGACCACTTCAAGAGGGTCAACGATCAGTTCGGCCATGACGCGGGGGATGTAACTTTACAGATCCTGACCGACGAGCTGCGCCAGCGCCTGAGGCAGGCAGACCGGTTGGCACGATGGGGTGGTGAGGAATTTTTATTACTGCTTCCGCAAACTTCATTGGAAGGGGCACTGCTACTGGCCAATGCCCTTCGCCAGAGAATCAAGGAAGTATCCTTTCCTCTGGTGGGGCACCTGACAATTAGCCTTGGCGTTGCAGAAGTCACACCGGAAGAGCTACCCCATCACGCATTGATTCGGGCAGACAAGGCTTTATTCAGAGCCAAGACCAATGGTCGGGACCGGGTAGAGGCCGCGGAGTCGGGCAACTAGAGAACCCTTGCCCATTCTCGCCAATGCGTCTTATCGCGCATTATTAGAAGGAGCTGCCCGGGTAGCTCACAACAACGTGTTCTGAAGAGAGTACAAGCTCACACATGCTATCCTTTAGCCGTCCCTATTGAACCTGTCTTTTAAAAGCGTATCACGCACACAAGTTGAACCCATTTATCGAGGATAATCTGATGAAGAGAGAAAGCACTGACCTCCCCAAAACCTTTGTTGCTTTCAGTGACCGCTTTCCTGAGCTTCAGGAGGCGCACCAGCAGGTAGGCAAAGCTCTCGCCGATGCCGGCCCTCTGGATGAAAAGTCGCGTGCTTTGGTCAAACTCGGCGTTTGCGTTGGTGCTGGTCGCGAATCCGCCCTGAAATCACACATTCGCCGCAGCCTGGAACTGGGCTTTACTCGCGAGGAAATCGAGCACGCGTTGGTGCTGGGCATGAATTCAATCGGCTTTCCGGCAACGGTAGCGGCCTGGCAGTGGGCGCAGGAAGTGCTCAGTAAGGAATAAGGATCACCAACCTGGTAAGAAGGTGCGAGCGCTTTCAGAAATCCGGGCGGCCCTGAAGGCGAAGGCCGCCATCCTCTGACTATTCAGAGTTGGTCGTTCAAAATATAATCCCGGAGCGCGACAGCATTGTTGTGCTCGGTATCCTTCGCGGCAAGCACGAGCGTTATGCGGTCATGTTGTTCAAGCAGCTTCCTGAGTGCCTCAAGATCCTCGCTGGCGTCATCTGATGTCAGCTCTTCAAGATACCGCGACCGGAACTCCGGCCATTTGTCAGGATCGTGGCTGAACCACTTCCGCAGTTCAGTTGACGGTGCCAGCCCCTTCAGCCAGAGAGTGATATCTGCACTTTCCTTGGCCACCCCGCGTGGCCAGATACGGTCTACAAGCACCCGTGGGCCATCTGAGCGTGCGGGTTCTGCATAAGCGCGCTTAAGTCGGATATCCATGAGTTCTCACCTCTTCAGCGGACTTCTGGACGTTGTTCGGCTCACAATCCTGTGCCTACACATCATCAGACGCCAGTGTTCAACAATTAACATATCTCAACAGGTACACCATCCAAGAGTGATAGCCTGAATGATGCTCAACATTCATCGATAGAGAGGCATCCTCATGATAAAAACAAACAGAGCGCTTCTGAGCACCGTCATCCTGAGCATCACTGTATCATTCAGTGCCGCTGCAACCGAACCGGTCACTCCCAAGCTGACCGACAAGCTGGATCGTCTGCTACGCGAAGAGATGCGGTCCATTCAGTCAGCCATGGGTCAGATTCATTCGGCCATCGTTATGGGTCAGCACGACAAGGTTGCAAAACAGGCCCAGAACATCCACGACTCCTTCATCCTGCAGCAGTCGTTAACCGAACAGGATCGCAAAGACCTGATGTCGGCAGTACCAGAAGGCTTTATCAAGCTGGACAAGGAGTTTCATCAGCTGGCGGCGTCGCTGGCCGAGGCCGGCAGGAATGACGACACGGAGAAACAAAACCAGTTGTTTGGTGAAATGACGGGCAACTGCATCCAGTGTCACAGCACCTACGTATCGGACCGTTTTCCTGGCGTCAAACCCGTCAGAGACTGATCGGCCTCAGCCGATCAGATCCATTCCCGGTTTGCCATACCAATACCCATTGCAGGGCGGTGCCTCCACCAGCTGCAGCGGGTCGGTGGTCGGCATTTCGCCCCGGCGTACCTGATCAAAACGCCTGACCACTTCCTCCATGCCCTGATGTTCCGGACTCAGGCGTACGGTGCTTACGCCCATGCGCTCCATATCCGGTAACTCCCGCATCAGGTCGTAACGGGAGCCGGACAAGGTAGAAATGCCGTTGATGCGAAACAGCTCCTGGCTTTCCCGGGAGCGCAACTCCATGCCGTCCGGATGCTGCAGGCAGCGGAACTCGCAGTTGTCTTTGGGCAGATTGTAATGGCGGGCGGTAAAACAACGGGAGGACCAGGCCAGGGGCAGGAAGCCCCAGGAAAACACCTCGGCGGGGAGATCCAGTCCCTCCTGCTGCAGCTCCTTGATTAGTTGCTCAAGGGTTTCCCTGCCCAGCTCCACCGGCAGGCTCCATGCTTTCAGGCCCTGCCTGGCGAGGATCTTCAGGGTGGCCGTGTTGTAGATGTTCATCGAGGGGCCGGTAATAAACGGAATCCGGTTCCGGATAGCCACTTGCAAGGCGCTCTGATCGTTGGCCTCCACCAGGAATTCATCCTGCTCACAGAATCGGCGCAGGCGACGCAAATCGGCCTCCGACTCAATCAGTGTGAGCGTGGAGAGCACTACATTCTTGCCACAGGCTTTCAGGTCACGGGCCAGATCCAGCCAGTCATCCGGTTTCAGTTCCCGCCGGCGAGAGCACACCACCTCGCCCAGATAAATGGTGTCCACCGGCCACTCGGCGGCATTGGCGTAGAAATCGAAAACCGTCTGCCTGGACCAGAACCACAGGATCGGCCCCAAGGATAACTTCAGCATGGGTGGTGAAACCTTATTTCCATTTGCGATGGTAGGCGCCCAGTGTGGTCAGGCCGCCTTCGGAAAGACCCGCCAGCGTTCGTTGCCATTGCGGTTCAACAGTAAAGCTTCCGGTGCCGTCCTCAAGATTATCCAGGGCATGGCGCCAGGTCCTGGCTACATCTGCGTTGTAGGCAGGGCTTCGCTGGCGCCCTTCAATCTTCACGGCACTGATACCCAGCGCCTGCAGCTCCGGCAACAGGTCCAGGGTGTTCAGGCTGACTGGCTCCTCAATGGCATGGTAAACGTTACCCTCCACCTCGAAACGGCCTTTGCAGAGCGTGGGATAACCGGCGGATTCACCCGGGCCATAACGGTCAATCAGCACATCGTTGAGACGGGATTCGAGCCCCTGGGATGTTTCCTGCCAGCGCACCGCCTTGGCCGGTGAACAGGCACCGCGGGTATTGGGCGACTCGTCGGTCAGATAGGAGGAGAGATAGCAACGTCCCTCGGCCATGATGCACAGGCTGCCGAAGGCAAAGACTTCCAGCTCCACCGGGCTGTGTTTGGCCACGCCACGCACCTGGTCCAGCGACAAAACCCGGGGCAGCACGGCCCGGCGAATGTCGAAATTGTCCTTGTAGAAGGAGAGCGCTTCGTGGCTGGTGGCAGATCCCTGAACCGACAGATGCCGGGGGATATGCGGGTACCGGTTGGCGGCATAATCCAGCAGGCCCATGTCGGCCAGGATAATGGCGTCCACGCCGAGACTCGCGGCGCGGTCTACCGCCCCCTTCCACTGCTCCCAGCCATCTGGCTGAGGGTAGGTGTTGATGGCACAGAAAACTCTCGCGCCTCGGAGGTGAGCGTACTCGATACCCTCGGCAGCGCGTTTATCGTTGAAGTTCAGGCCGGCAAACTGGCGGGCGTTGGTGCTGTCTTTAAAACCGAAATACACGGCGTTGGCGCCGTTATCAACGGCGGTTTTCAGGGCCGGGAGGCTGCCGGCCGGACAGACAAGTTCCATGTTGTTCTCCGCTCGTGTGCGACGAACAAAAGACTAACTTCCAAGCCTGCCCGGTACCTTGATCTTTGTTATCAAACGCTTAACTTTTAACGGACGATTCGCGGAAATTCCGCAAAAACCCGGGACACTCCTTAACGCTGAGTGGTTTGGCAAACAGATAGCCCTGCCCCGAGTCACACGCCAAAGCCTGTAAAAACTGTCTCTGTTCAGGCGTCTCGATTCCCTCTGCGATCACTTCAAGACCAAGCGTGTGCCCCATCTGGATGATCGCCTTGGCTATTGCACCGCCCTCGAGATCTTCGGGCAATACCCTCGTGAACGACTGGTCAATCTTCAAGCGGAACAGTGGAAACTGCTTCAGGTAACTCAGGCTTGAATAACCCGTACCAAAATCATCAATGGCCAACTTGATGCCCAATTGATCCAACTCCTCAAGCTTGCAGAGCACGTCTTCAATACCATGCATAACCACGCTCTCGGTAAGCTCGAGCTCGAGGTGCTCAGGCCGAAGTCCACAGCGAATCAGCGCTTCCTCAACGGTATCTATGAAATCGGGCTGACGAAACTGATGGGCCGAGACATTGACCGCTATGGTTCCTGACACCAACCCCTCGTCCATCCACTCCACGTACTGGCAACAGGCCGTCTTCAGTACCCAGTTGCCAATGTCCACTATCAGGCCGCTCTCTTCCGCGACAGGAATGAAATGGGCCGGCGAAATCAAACCTCGAACCGGATGTTGCCAACGCACCAGTGCCTCAAACCCGATCACTTCCCCTGTTTCCAGGCTGATCTGGGGTTGGTAGACGAGAAAAAGCTCATCTCTCTCAATTGCGAATCGTAGATCTCCCTCCAGCCCGATCAGCTCCAGGGCCCGTTCGTTCATTTCCGGAGAGTAAAACTGATACCGGTTCCGGCCCAAACCCTGTGCCACATGCATTGCAGCGTCCGCATTCCTGAGCAGTGTCTCTGAATCCTCACCGTTGTCCGGAAAACAGACGATACCCACGCTGACGCCCAACAGAATTTCCTGGCCATCGATAGTGAACGGCCGGGTAACAACCCGAATGATCTTTTCGGCTATCCTTGCCGCGTCCTGCTCTTCCTCTATTTCAGGAAGAACAACGATAAACTCATCGCCACTTTGCCGACTCACCGTGTCATCGGCTCGCACGCAATGAGAGAGCCGCTGCCCCACCTCGTGCAGCAAATGGTCTCCGAGTACGTGACCAAACACATCATTTACATTTTTGAAACGGTAGAGATCGATAAGAAGCAGCGCCACCTTCAATCCAGAGCGCTCTGCGTGATGCAATGCAACGTCAAGACGGTCCGTCATCAACAGCCGGTTTGGAAGATCGGTGACAGCATCATGGACGGCCATGTAGTTCAGCTGCTCATGGGACTGATGCCGTTCGATTACTGCCGCAAGAGTATTGGCAACACCCTGCAGAAACCGGATATCCTGCTCCGAGAAACGCTTTGGCGAGTCGCTGTATGCGCCCAGAACGCCCAGCGGCTTGTCGGCCCGACCAATCATGATGTCCGCACCACTGATAATATTGTGGCTTTTTATCAGATCCGACTCGGCGAACCGGTAGTCGCTCATGACATCGTCAGCCGCAAGAGGCTCAGAGGTTCGAAAAACAGCCAACGCTCGGGCAATCTCAGCCCGGTCCACCAGGTCCAGGCCCACTAATCCAGCACTCCATCCTTGCCCGGCCGTCATGACAAACGCAGATCGCTGAAAATCAAACAACACAACCCTGCTGAAGGAAATGCCCAAGCCTTCAGTCGTCGCTTCGCAGGCGCTTTCAATAACCTCATCAACACTGTCAACGGATAGCGCCAGTTGACCAAGCCTGGCAACCAGCAACTGCTGCCTGGCATGGTCCTTGAGTAATCGTTTTGCGCGCTTCTCTTCGGTTACGTCGTGAGCCAACACCAACTCGGCCCGCCGCCCTTTAAAGAGCAGAAAGTGGGACATAATCTCAACGTCCAGTAGCCTTCCTCCCTTGGTCCTGTGGCGCCAGACACTGCCGGTATCATTGAGGCCCTCTGTCACTTTTGCCACGTTCCGGAGAAGCCTCGCAACGTCTTCCGGCGGACGAATGTCCTTGATGGTCATTTCCAGAAATTCCTCACGGCTGAACCCGTACTGATAGATAGCCGCGTCGTTCACTTCGAGAAATTCCAGGGTTTCGAGATCATAGACCCACATTGGGTGAGGGTTGGCCTCAAACAATTCCCGATGTCGCTGCTCACTTTCCTGGATGTGCCTGAAATCCTTTTCCAGCCGATCTTGTACCTGTGAAATTTCTTTGATGGGTGAAGGGGCGCCGCCGGGAGTGGAAAGGGCAAGCGCCTGCAGCTGGCGAATCACCGGCCTTCCCGCAGCCGAGCCCAGAATAACCCCGACCAGTATCGCCAACCCTATGATTATCAGCAGTGCGAAGACTTCCCGCCAGAACAGCGCATTGTAGGATGCCTCGGGGATGTCAATTCTGGCGGTCCAGGGCGCAAAGCCGATCGGCTCACTGACGCTCACCCAGGAACCATTTGGCAGACCAGAGCCGGGACTGTTTGACGGATTTTGCGCAATAACCTGGCCTGTTCCATCTATCAGGCTTAACGACCAGCCTCCAGGCAACTCCAGATCCGCGATGCGAACCTGGAATTCGGAGGCGTCCATCGGGCTTATCAGCAGATGCCGTACTGCACCGTTCCTTAGCATGGGAACTGCAATAGCAACCAATGTGGTTCCCGTAATCGGGCCGGTAAAGGTATCGCCGACTGCCGGAGCCCGGGTTTCCAGCGCTGTTGGAGCGGCCGCGTGACCTGCCGGCCTTGGCACCGGGGGCAACGCGGTGCCAAACGGGACACGGGTATTGAACAGCATCCGCATCGGATTCCCCGTATCCGCAAACAGGACCGGGCTACCAAAGTTATTGTGGAAATCGCGGGCCAGGTCGTAAAGCAGATGCCACTGCCCGGGCGTATCGGCAAAGGAAGAGTCAGCCAGAATTCCCAGCGCCTTTATCCTGGCATCCAGATAGTTATCGACGTCTGCGACGGCGTCATTGACCAGAAAAACCGCCCGCTCTCTCATGTCCTCCCGGTGCTCCATTACCGAGAGCGTCGCCATCCCGGCCGCAACGAGGATAAGGGGGGTAACGCCTAACCAGATGAGACGTGAAAGGTATCTGTCCAATGGCCGCTGTTTCATTGCAAGGCGCTTCCCGAATCGACCGGATGAATATAAGACTAGCATCTGCCTGCCTGGTCGGAGCAGCCAGCAAAGTACCGGATGGAGAAACAGGCGTTCTTGACCCATATCATCGTATGTCAGGCTGTTAACTGAATACCCATGAGGAGATACTCCACGTACTATTACCAACTCCTTGAAAATCTCTTGAAAAACAGTTGATTAACAACCAATTACAGCAACTTACACAGTTCGGACTACCTCCTCGTTACCCCTTCTCGTGAATAGAGCCTGCCCTGTCATTAACTGATAATACGTGCAACTTCTAATCAACAGAGTCAGTGCAATGAACCTCATAAACAACCTCTCCATGCGGGGCAAGCTGACCACTCTGGTAGTGCCCGCCCTGCTTGTAATCGTGTTTTTCGCCGCGGACAGCATTACCACGAACTACGGCAAGCTCAGCGACATGCAACAGCTTGGCACCATGGTTGATCTGGCCAGAACGGGTGATCCGTTGACGGAAGCACTCCAGAAAGAGCGGGGCCGCTCTGCAGTGCTGCTCGCCAGCGATGCAGGCACAGACGCAGCTGCCCGTGCCGGAAACGAACTCGCCAACCAGCGCCGCGAGACCGATAACCGGATTGCAACCTATCACCGGGAAATCCGGGCACTTGCGGCCGAGACCGATTTTGACCGCGCCGTTGGCGACAATATTGCGAGCGTTGAACGCAGCCTCGACAACCTCGCTGCGGTCCGTCGCTCCGTGGACAGCCGGTCGATTGCACCGGCGGAATCCGCACGTTATTACACGGATACCATCGTTTCACTGATCGACCGGATTGGCATGATCGTGCGCCGTTCAACCGACCCGCAACTGACCCGGGACGTCAAGGCCTACCACGCCCTGGCGGAGCTTGCGGAAAGAGCCGGGCGTGAACGTGCAATCGGTGCCTCACTCATCCGTAGCGGCGATTTTGATCTGCCGACACTCCGTCAGATCGCCAGTCTGGCCGGACAACAGGATGCCCATCTGGACAGCGCGGTTACGCTTTTGACATCTGATGACCCGAGACGCGCCCTACTGGAATCACAATCCGCTTCCACTGAGCGTCGGGCCCTGGAGACACAACGTGAGACCCTGTTCAGCAGCCCTTCCGGCATGTATGCCCTGGATGCCTCGGAATGGTTTGCAACCACCACAAATCGCATCGGTTCCCTGAATGCCACGCGCACCGACCTTCTAACTGGCGTGATGGCACTCGCCAATCGTGAGGTAGCGGAGGCCAGGAACGATCTGATCATGGCATCTGCGCTTTCTGGCGGTGCGGTACTGGCCGTTCTTGTGCTGGTGTTTGTCATTATCCGCGCCATTAACCTCCAGGTCGGCCGCCTGCTCGATGGCGTTCGGTTTGCCATGGACAACAAGGACCTGACCCGCGAGATTGAAATCTCCAGCCGGGATGAGGTGGGCACCATCGGTAAGGCTATCAACGAGCTGTTCGGACGTTTCGGCAACGCCCTGCTGCACATCGACAAATCCAGCGTCCAGTTGGCCACCGCTACCGAGGAGACCAGCTCGACCGCTGGCCAGAATGCCAGCCAGGTGAAGAACCAGCAGCAACAGATCGAACAAGTGGCTGCGGCCACCGAAGAGATGTCTGCCACTTCCGAGGAAATCTCCCGGAACACCCAGCAGGTGGCCGATGCTGCACGCAGCGCCATGGAGAAGAGCCGCACCGGTGAGCAGGTATTGCACGGCAGTGTGCAAAGCATCCGCACTCTGGCGCACTCGGTACAGAAAGTTAACGAAGTAATCGAAGAATTGGAAAACCGCAGTTCAACCATCGCCGATGTGGTGGACGTGATCCGGAAGGTGGCGGACCAGACCAACCTGCTGGCGTTGAACGCGGCGATTGAGGCCGCCCGCGCGGGCGAGCACGGCCGAGGATTTGCGGTGGTTGCCGACGAAGTACGGACCCTCGCGCAACAGACCCACGAGTCCACCACCCAGATCGAGGACATTATTAATGGCTTCCAGAGCATTACTGATAATGCCAGCCGCTCGATTATGGAAAGCCACAAACTGGCGAATGCCACCAGCGAGCAGGCGTCAGAACTGGAGCAGACCTTCGCGGATATCCTGACCGATGTGAACAGCATCTCCGATATGGCCAGCCAGATCGCTACCGCCTCCGAGGAGCAGGTGGCAGTTACCCGGGAACTCGCAGGCAGCATGGAATCGGTCAGCGAAGCCGCCATCCTGACCCTCACCGGCTCCCAGGAAATCACCCAGGTGACCGGCGAGCAGGCGCGGCTGGCGCGTGTGCTTCAGGACCTGGCCAATGAGTTCAAGGTGCCGGCTTATAGCTGAAGGAAGAGGTCAGATGAAGGCTTTCATCTGACCCCGGTTTGACGTGAAGGGGCTGTCCGGTAACGGGCAGCCCTTTTTTTGGCTCTGGAAATAAAGATGGGGTCAGAAGAAAGTGTTCTTCTGACCCCGAATTGGCCGCTGCAGTCAGATAATCCGGGAGAACCGCTGGCTGGCGCCTTCCTTGCGATACAGATCAAAGATCTGGCAGATGGCCCGGATCAGCAGCCGACCGGCGGGCTGCACCTGAAGCGCATTACCGTCATCAGCAATCAACTCGTCCTGAATCATGGGCTTCAAGCGGCTAAGCTCATCGGCAAAATAGCGATTCAGGTCTTCCTGCCAGACATCTGCAAACAGCTGACGATCCAGCCGGAACTGGCAGATCAGCTGGCCGATCACCCAGCGGCGGATCCGGTCGTCGCGAGTCAGATTCACGCCCTTGGTGATGGCCAACTGACCGGCATCAATGGCGGCCTCCCAGGAAGGCAGGTCGTGATTGTTCTGGAAATACGCATCGTCGGTCTGGCCGATGGCGGAAACACCAAGCGACACCAGGTCGCATTCGGAATGGGTGGTGTAGCCCTGGAAATTCCGGTGCAGGCGGCCTTCCCGTTGGGCGACGGCCAGGCTGTCGTCGGGCTTGGCAAAGTGGTCCATGCCGATGTATTCGTAGCCGGCGTCCAGCAGACGGTTGATGGTGTTATGCAGGATGGTCAGTTTCTGCTGCGGACTGGGCAAGGTGTCGCCCTGAATCCGGGTCTGCGGATAAAAACGGTCCGGCAGGTGGGCATAGCTGAACACCGACAGCCGGTCCGGAGACATTTCAATCACCGCTTCCAGTGTCTCGGCAAAGCTTTCCGGCGTCTGGTACGGCAGGCCGTAGATCAGGTCCAGGTTGATGGACCGGAAGCCGATGCGCCGCGCTTCGTTGAGCACGGCTTCGGTCATTTCCCTCGGCTGGATGCGGTTCACGGCTTTCTGAACCTCAGGGTTGACGTCCTGAACGCCGAGACTGATCCGGTTGAAGCCAAGCTCCCAGAGCGTGGGCAGCGTGTCCTGGTCCACTTCCCGGGGATCAATTTCCACACTGTAATCCCGCTCCGCCCCGGTTTGCAGGTTGAACAGCTCACCATAGCCTTCCATCAGGTGTTGCATGACGTCCCGGGGCAGAAAGGTGGGTGTACCGCCGCCCCAGTGCAGCTGGGTTACCGGCCGGTCGGCCCCGAACAGTCTGGACTGGATGGCCGCCTCTTTCAGCACCCGCTCCACGTAGGGCATGGCCTTGTCACGTTTCTTCGTGATGACCTTGTTGCAGGCACAGTAGTAGCAAAGGTGCGCGCAGAACGGCAGATGGGTGTAAAGCGACAGCGGACGATTGCTGGCTTTACTGCGGGCGGCTGCCTTGACCATCTCTTCAACCGGGTAATTCTGGTTGAACTCGACGGCCGTGGGATAGGAGGTGTACCTGGGGCCGCTGAGATCGTAGCGGTGGATCAGGGCATCATCCCAGATGAATTCCGGCAATGTTGAGTCTTGGGCTTTGAGTGCGGATGTGGGGGTCATGGCAAACTCGGGGTTGGATAAATTCGGGCATTCTAGGGCAATCCCCTGCATCGCTTCTTGATGCGGGTCACCTGAGCGTTTGTTTCAGTTTACCAGTGCGGCTTATGAACCACCCTTGGGCTCTTGGCGTACTTGGTTTACCCCTTTGTGGGCATTACTTGCTGCCTCGGCGCCCGGTGTAAGCCCGCAACCTACTGGACGGAGACTCTCTCACGATGGCCAACCTGATTCTGATTCTTGGTGACCAATTAACTAGAGACATCAGCGCTTTAGAGAACGCCGACAAGGATCGGGATCTGGTGGTCATGGCGGAAGTTCACGACGAAGCCAGCTACACCAATCACCACAAGAAGAAGATCGTGCTGTTGTTCAGTGCGATGCGGCACTTTGCCGAGCAGCTGCAAAACGAAGGCTGGCAGGTTCACTATCAAAAGTACCACCCGAAAAATCCCCACCAAAGCCTTGAGGCCGTCGTTCAGGATCAGGCCAGGCGGGTCAACGCTGAGAAGGTAGTGACCACCGAGTGCGGCGAATGGCGACTGCATGAGCAGATCAGCGGCTGGCATGAACGCCTTGGGGTGCCGGTGGAGATCCGACCGGATACACGGTTCATTGCCACCAAACAGGAGTTTGCCGACTGGGCAGAGGGGCGCAAGCAGTTGCGGATGGAATTTTTCTACCGGGAGATGCGGCGCAAGACCGGCCTGCTGATGACTTCCGAGGGCCAGCCCGAGGGCGGGCAGTGGAATTTCGATGCCGACAACCGGAAGAAGTGGACCGGCAAACCACCGGCACCGGCGCCCTTCCGCATAGAGCCGGATGCCATCACCCGCGAGGTGATTGCACTGGTGGACGAGCATTTTGCCGATCATTTCGGCACCACCGAAGATTTCCACTTTGCAATAACCCCCGAGGATGCCGAGGCGGCGCTTGAGCACTTTATCGATTACGCCCTGCCCTGTTTCGGCGATTACCAGGACGCCATCTCGGATACCGAGGACTGGCTGTTCCACTCGATTCTGTCACCCTACATCAACTGCGGGCTTTTGGACCCGCTCGCAGTGTGCGAAGCGGCGGCCCAGGCCTGGTATTCAGGACGGGCGCCGATCAATGCGGTAGAGGGCTTCATCCGGCAGATCCTGGGTTGGCGGGAGTTTGTTCGGGGCATTTACTGGATGAACATGCCGGAGTATGCCCAGGAGAATCGCCTGGGTAACACCCGCGCCCTGCCCTGGTTCTACTGGACCGGCGATACGAAAATGCGTTGCATGCACAAAGCCATTGACGCCACTCGCCGCAACGCCTACGCCCATCACATCCAGCGGCTGATGGTCACTGGCAACTTCGCGCTGTTGGCAGGCATCAAACCGGAGGAAATCTGCGACTGGTACCTGGCGGTCTACGCCGACGCCTACGACTGGGTGGAACTACCCAACGTGCTAGGCATGGTGATGCACGCCGATGGCGGTTACCTGGGCTCCAAGCCCTACGCCGCCAGCGGCAAGTACATCCAGCGCATGTCGGACCATTGCTCGAACTGCCATTACAAGGTGAACAAGGCCACCGAAGATGACGCGTGCCCGTTCAACGCCCTGTACTGGCATTTCATAGATCGCCATCGGGACGACTTCGCCAACAACCCGCGAATGGGCATGATGTACCGGAACTGGGACAAGCAGAAACCCGAGAAACAGGAAGCATTGCTCCAGCGCGCCGAATACCTGCTGGCGAACGTGGAGCAACTTTAAAGCCGCAACAGCCAGTCAGTGCGGGGCGATTCGCTTTTCTGTGTCCGGATCGAAGAACACGACCTTTTTCATATCGAACATCAGCTCGGCAGTCTCGCCCCAGGTGACCGGGTGTTCCGGGTCGATCCGGCAATGAACGTTGGTATCGTTCAGCTGAATCAGAGCGATCACATCCGGGCCGGTTGGCTCGGTGACTTCGATTGTGAACTCACCTTTTGCCACCAGAGACTGGTCGTTCTTCTGATCCTGGGGCTGGGTGATGTGCTCCGGTCGGATACCGAGAATCACCTTTTTCCCAACCCGATCGGCCAGGTAATCCGGCACCGGCAGCCTGAGGGTGGCGCCATTGTTTCCCCGTACCTCGGCGTACAGCCCCTGTTCTCCCTGGGCCACTGTGACCGTCACAAAGCTCATGGCCGGCGACCCCATGAAACCGGCCACAAACAGATTGGCAGGGGTGTTATAGACCTCTTTTGGAGTGCCCAGCTGCTGCAGTTCGCCGTCCTTGAGTACGGCAATCCGATCCGCCAGGGTCATGGCCTCGATCTGATCGTGGGTTACGTACACAATGGTGGTTTTCAGGCGCTGGTGCAGCTTCTTGATCTCGGTACGCATTTCCACCCGCAGCTTGGCGTCCAGATTGGACAACGGCTCATCAAACAGGTAAATGCGCGGCCGCCGGGCCAGGGCACGCCCCATGGCGACCCGCTGCTGCTGGCCGCCGGACAGGTTGGCAGGCTTCTTGTTCAGCAGCTGGGAGATTTGCAGCAAATCGGCCACGCGCTCCACTTCCTGATCGATCTCATGCTTCGGCAGACCGCGGATCTTCAACCCGAAGGCGATGTTCTCGCGCACGGACATGGTCGGGTAAAGGGCATAGGACTGGAACACCATGGCGATGTCCCGGTCTTTGGGCTCCATGGTGGAGATGTCCTTGCCGTCGAGCACTATCGAACCGTCGCTGATCGTTTCCAGACCCGCGATGGTGTTCATCAGGGTGGACTTGCCACAGCCGGACGGGCCCACAAGAATAATGAATTCACCGGAGGCGATGTCGATGTCGATCCCCTTGAGGGTTTCCTCGGCCACGCCCGGATAGGTTTTGCGGATGCTCCGCAGTTCCAGTTGAGACATTGTTGTTATCCTCTCAGATCAACCTTTGACAGATCCAGCGGTCAGGCCCCGGATGAAGTATTTGCCGGCGACGATGTAGACCACCAGTGTGGGCAGCGCCGCAATCATGGCTGCCGCCATATCCACGTTGTATTCCTTCACACCGGTGCTGGTGTTCACCAGATTATTCAGGGCCACTGTGATGGGCTGGCTGTCGCCGCTGGCGAACACCACGCCAAACAGGAAGTCGTTCCAGATCTGGGTGAACTGCCAGATCAGTGACACCATGAATATGGGCGTGGACATGGGTAGCAGGATGCGAAAGAAAATGGTGAAGAAGCCGGCACCGTCCAGCCGGGCCGCCTTGATTAGCGCATCCGGAATGGCTACGTAATAGTTCCGGAAGAACAACGTGGTGAACGCCACCCCGTAAATCACGTGCACCAGCACCAGGCCGCTGGTGGTATTGGCCAGGCCAAGTTTCCCGAGGGTGGCAGCCATCGGCAACAGAACCACCTGGAACGGTACAAAGCAGCCGAAAAGCAGCATGCCGAAGAACAGGTCGGAGCCCTTAAACTTCCACTTGGACAGCACATAGCCGTTGAAGGCACCCAGCAAGGTGGAAATCAGTACCGCGGGTACGGTCATCTTGAACGAATTCCAGAAATAGCCGCTGATCCCTTCACACTGGACCCCGGTACAGGCCTCGGACCAGGCCTTGGTCCAGCCAATGGTGGTCCAGTCCGTGGGCAGGGCCATCAGGTTGCCGGTCCGGATATCCATGGGTGTCTTGAAGCTGGTTACCAGCATGATAAACAGCGGAATCAGGTAAACCAGGGCGGCCAGGAGCAAAAGCCCGTAGACGGCCACGCGACTGGGACGAAAGCCGGTGCGAACCACATCAGTCATGGCGTTTCTCCCTCAGTTCCGAATACAGGTAAGGCACGATCAGGGCCAGAATGGCGCCCAGCATCAGCATGGCACTGGCGGAACCCAGGCCCATCTGGCCTCGGGTGAAGGTGTGGGCGTACATGAATACCGCCGGCAGGTCGGTGGAGTAGCCCGGACCACCGGCAGTCATGGCCATCACCAGGTCGAAGCTCTTGATCGCGATGTGAGCCAGCACCATGACGGCGCTGAAAAACACCGGTCGCAGGGATGGCAGGATGATTTTCCAGTAGATCAGTGGCAGGCTGGCGCCATCGACCCGGGCAGCCCGGATAATAGAGGAATCCACACCGCGAAGGCCGGCCAGGAACAGAGCCATCACGAAGCCGGAGGCCTGCCAGACCGCGGCCATCACGATGGTATAGATAGCCATGTCCGAGCTCACCAGCCAGTCGAAGCTGAACGACGTCCAACCCCAGTCGTGCATGAGCTTTTCCAGCCCGAGGCTGGGATTGAGGATCCATTTCCAGACGGTGCCGGTGACAATCATCGACAGAGCCATGGGGTAGAGATAGATGGTACGGATCGCACCTTCCTGGCGAATTCGCTGATCCAGGAAAATCGCCAGGATCACGCCAATCACCAGACAGCTGAGAATGAACAGACCGCCAAAGATGCCCAGATTGACAGAGGCTGTCAGCCAGCGGTCATTGGCCATCAGCTTGGCGTACTGCTCGAAGCCGACAAAGTCATACACCGGCAGAAAGCTGGAGCTGGTGAACGACAGCACACCGGTCCAGAGCATGTAGCCGTATATGCCGACACCAATCAGGACGAATGTGGGCGCCACAACCAGCTTTGGCAGCCAGCGCTGCAACGCGTCAAGAAAGCGTGACGGCGCCCTGGCCACCCGGGCTGGATGGCGTTGAATGTGTTCCATGATGAGTCTCCCGAGAGGATCAGGGGCCGCCCTGAAAGGGCAGCCCCTACCGGATCAGAGTGCCGCCTGGATAGCCGCTGCCAGCTGGTCAGTGGCCCGGGCCGGATCCTTGTTATCGGAGTTCACGAAGTTGGTCACCACATCGAAGATCTGGCCCTGCACGTAGCTGGTGGTGGCCAGGCCATGGGCAAAGCTGGGCACCAGGCCGCCGTCGTCAGCACTGCTTTTGAAGGTGTCCATGGATGCCTGGGCACAGGCGTCAAAGCCGGACATATCCATATCGGTACGGACCGGGATAGAGCCTTTGGCCTTGTTGAACACGGTCTGGAACTCCGGTTCCATGATCGTGCGAGCCAGGTCCTTCTGGGCTTTGGTGTTGTCGTCATCGCTGAGGCTGAACATGGCGAACGAGTCCACGTTGAAGGTGAACTGCCCACCAGTACCTGGTGCCGGGGCACAGATGTAATCCTCGCCCGGGGTCAGGCCGGCGGCGGTGAATTCACCCTTGGCCCAGTCGCCCATGATCTGCATGGCAGCTTCGCCTCGAATGACCATGCCGGTGGCGGTGTTCCAATCCCGTCCGGCGGCATCGTCATCCACGTAGCTCATTACCTTGGCAAATTCGGCGAAAACCTCTTCCATCCGGGCGCTGTTGATAACGTCCATGTCGTGTTCAACGAAGGCACTGGCGAAATCTTCCGGGCCCATGACCGCAAGCGCCACAGCTTCGAAAACCGTTGCGTCCTGCCAGGGCTGGCCTCCATGGGCCAGCGGGATAACACCGTCAGCTTCCAGCTTCTCAGCCGCGGCGTAGAATTCTTCCAGGGTCTTGGGCACAGCAACCCCTGCGCTCTCAAGTACCTCCGGGTTGGCCCAAAGCCAGTTAACCCGGTGCACGTTCACCGGTACGGCGACGTAGCTGTCCTCGTATTGCATGACATCGGCGATCACCGGCGGAATCAGTTGATCCCACTGATTCGCCTCAGCCACATCATCCAGGCTGGTGAGAAAGCCCAGTTTTGCCCACTCCCGGATGTCCAGCCCCTTGATCTGGGCGGCAGCCGGGGGATTGCCAGAAACAGCGCGGGTCTTGAGCACAGTCATGGCGGCTTCGCCGCCGCCACCGGCCACGGCAAAATCCTTCCAGGTGTGGCCCTGCTCTTCCATCATTTCTTTCAGTGCAGCGGCGGCGCGGGCTTCGCCGCCAGCGGTCCACCAGTGCAGGACTTCAACTTCGCCGGCCTGAATGGCCTGGGCCGGAAGCAATGCCGCGGATACGGCGGCGGCAGCAAGCGTTTTTTTGAACATAGTCATGGTCAATTCCTTCCTGTTTTGTTGTCTTGATCAGGTTCAGAACCAGATTTCCATCTGGGTACCAAAGGTCCACTGACCGCTTTCGAAATCGCTGTCGGCCCCAAGGGCGTCACCAGCGGTGTAGGTTTCAAGCTCGTCATCCCAGGTGGAGTAGCTGGCGAAGACGCGAATCTCCGGACGGTTCCAGAAGCCACCGACCTGGGGCTTGAAGGTGGGCGCAACCGTAAATCGGCTGTAATCGCCATCCACGGCATTTCGGCCCTGGTAACCAAGGGTGGTGAGATCCATGGTTTGCCAGGAAGCCTCATACTGCATCTCAAAGTTGGCTGTAAGCTCCTGGGCGAGGCGAGCGTTAAACGTCAGCCACTGGTAGTCATCGCCCTTGATGTAACGATCCTTGCTGGTTTCAGCCATGATGGCCGGCGCAAACCGCCAGCTTTCGCTCAGGTAGGTGGTGCCGTACACAGCAACACGGGTGCTGACTGCATCCTCATGCAGGTCGCCATCGGCACCGATATTCTTGGTTTCGGCACCCAGGCCGCTGCCGTGGATTATCGCTGCCTTGAAGTTACCGTCCGCGAGTCCAAAGAAACTGTCCCCGTGGTAGGCCAGCATGGTGTGCAGACCGGTTTCGGCGGCTTCCGTGACACCACCAACCACGCGGAGATCGTTTTCCTGGGCCTTCATACCATTGATCAGAAACTGGACGTTACCGAAGTAGTTATTGGCGGTAAGGATCAGATTGTCCGTGTCTGATGTGATGTCCTGGTCCTGAATGTCGGAAGGGAATTCCAGAAAGCTTCGGCCATAAAGGGAGAAGTTGGATTTCACACCATCCGCAAAGGTTACGTCATAGACGCCGGCGCCCAGGCCACCCAGGAAAACGATATCGCTGTCGAGCCAGTGGATGTCGAAGTCCAGGTCCCGGTCAAAACGCTTGCCGGCCCAGATCGCGGCCTCCTCGAAAATACCGGAAAAGCTCGCCAGGTTACTGAATTCCACGTACGCCTGACGTACGTTCAGGGCGCCGTCACCGGCTGTCCAGTCATTCGAGGACGTGGTGGAGTCAGCAATCATCAATCGGTAGTGGGATTTGGTGCCGTTCTCGGCCACCTGCTTGTAGTTCAGGATCGCTTCAAGGTAGGTATCGGGTTCATTGCCGAGGCGGCCCACGGCGCCACCAACGGAACCCGCGGGGGTCAGGTAGGGACCGCCCGGGGCACTTTGCAGGTCGCCGTTGAGAAGCAACCCGGAACGGGCATAGGTGTTGAAGGAAAATCCCTCCAGACCATTAGCCTTCGGCTCAACCTCGGCGAGCTTTGCCTCGAGGGTCGCAAGCCGTTCTTCCACAGTCTGTTCCTGGGCCTGGGCCTGTCCGGTCAATAGCCCGAGCGATATCAGGCAGACTGCCGCAGGTAACAGACGTACGCTGGGTGTTCTTGTTGCAGGTTCTACAGGGGTGGTGCCATTGGTAACATTGAGCATTCTTGACTCCTTGTTTTTGTTTTATTGGCAATTCGGAGTCTATGGCAAGAAACGAACACTCTACGTATCAAAGGGAAATGCCCATGTAACAGGGTTGTTACATGGGCCGTCAGTGGCGGGGCAAGGTCAGCTCTACATGCAGCCCACCCGTGGGCCGGTTGCGGATTTCCAGCTCACCGCCATGGCTTTGCGCAATGTTCCGCGCAATTCCCAAGCCGAGGCCAAAACCCTGGCGCTGGTTTTTGTCCAGCCGGTAATACGGCTCGAAGATGCGGGACAACTGGTCCTCGGACACACCCGGGCCCTCGTCCTCTACGTGGATCACCAACTGGCCCTCGGCATCCTCAATTCGCACCAGGGCTGTATCGCCGTATTTCACGGCATTGTCCACCAGGTTTCCAAGGCACCGTTTCAGTGCCAGTGGCTTGCCCCGGTATGGCCGACAATGGCCCTGTACGGTCACCCGGTCCGGTCCCTCGCCCTGGTAGGCTTCCGCCATTCCCTTCAGCATACGCTCCACATCCACAGGTTCGGCATTCTCGTGTATATCGGTGTCTTTCATGGACTGGAGGGCATTTTTCGCCAGCAATTCCAGCTCATGGAGGTCCGCCTCCAGGCGCTCGCGCATGACCTCGTCGTCAATCAGGTCCACCCGCAAACGCAACCGTGTGATCGGGGTTTTGAGGTCGTGGGAAATGGCCCGGAACAGCTGGTTACGGTCGCTGATGTAACTCTGTAATCGGCGACGCATGGTATTGAAGCTGCGGGTTACGGCCAGAATTTCTGCACTCCCCTTCTCTACCAGGGGTGGCTGATTATCCTGGAGGGGCAGATCCCGGGCAGCCTTGGCCAGTTTGCGCAGCGGCCGCGTCTGTTGTCTGATCAGCCACGCCAGTACAGGAAACAGTATGGCGATCATCACCACCAGAAACAGGATCTGTTGCCCTGGTATCCCCTCATCCTCAAGGGACACGTACGGAGCCGGCAGAGCCGCCGCCAGGTACAGCCACTCTCCCTCTGCCACCTCGACCTGGGTAACCAGCACCGGCGGGTTCAAAGGCTCGAGCGTCAGTGCATAGTGAGCCCAGGACCGGGGCAACGCATCAAGCGGCAACTCGCTGTTGAGAATTCGCAGGCTGGATGGGTCTACGAAGTCGACATGAAGATTGATCCTGTTGCCCAGCCGTCTGCGCAAGACCGACTCAACTTCTTCCGTCACCAGCCGTTTCCGCTCAGTGTCCGGTAACGGCACCATATCGATACGTTTGTCATTGAGCGAGACGAAAAAACGTGTACCGCCCATGTCCCGGAGCTGGTCCAGTACAATGTGCCGGTACTCCAGGGGCAACGAGTTGAAGAATTGCGCCGTGGCCGCCGCTGACTGGGCCAGGTTACGGGTGGTGGCCACCAGCCCTTCCACCTGCTGGGCCCGGAAGGTAGCTATCCAGGCGGCGCTGGAAATAATCTGGGCGCTTGCCATTGCCAGCAGTGTCAGCAGCAATACCCTGCCAAGCAGTGATGAGGGAAACCAGCGCCAGGATTTCTTGCCCGCCTCACCCGCATTATTCGGAAACATGGGTCACCGTTGCCGCCAGAAGGTAGCCAGCGCCCCGCACTGTTTTGATCAGTCTGGGGTTACGGCCCTGATCTCCCAACCGTTGCCGTAATCGACTCACCGCCACATCCACCACCCTGTCCAGGGGCATGGATTCACGACCACGGGTAACGTCAGAAATCGTGTCACGGTCCAGCACCTGATTGGGATGACTGAGAAACAGCTGGAGCAGAGCGAAGTCTGCGCCGGACAGTGCCGTGCCCTGCTGATTCTCGTCGATCAGTTCGTGGGCCAGGGTATCGAGCCGCCAACGATCAAAGACAACGTAGCGAGGGTTGTCGGATCGACTGAAACTCGCCCTGCGAAGGAGAGCCTTCACTCTGGCCTGCAACTCCCGCGCACTGAAGGGTTTGGCGAGGTAATCATCGGCGCCGAGTTCCAGCCCCACGACCCTGTCGGTTTCATCGGAGCTTGCCGTGAGCATAATGATCGGTACCCGACTGTGCTCACGAATCTGCCGGCACAGGGTGAAACCGTCGTCGCCGGGCAACATGACATCCAGCACAATCAGGTCGACATGCGCCGCGTCCAGCTGCAAGCGCATTTCGTCGCCATCCCCCGCGGTCCGGACCTCGTACCCCACCCTGCTCAGGTGCTCCTCCAGCAGCTCACGGATGGCAGCGTCGTCATCCACGACGAGTATCGATGCTTTTCGTTCATTCATGGGTTGGTCTTTGTTGTTATTCATGCCTATCAGAATATGTCCTAACGTTGTGCAGCAAAAGCCCCACATTGGTGCTAGCCTGACGTAAGGATTGTTAACATCACGGATGCTGACTTCACCATGAACCTTCGACTCGCTCTGAGTCTGACAACAGTACTGTATTCAACCGTGTGTCAGGCTCAGCCTCCGACGCTGAACCTCTACACCTTCGAAAGCCCACCCTATCAGGTGGCAAGCCAGGAAAAGGGTGGAGCCAATCGAATTTCCGGCGAGACGGCAGACACAGTGGTTTGTGCCGCAAACCGCGCCGGCTGGGCAACACGCATCCGGATCACGCCCCAGAATCGCGCCATACACTCTCTGGAACGCAACATGATCGATGGGTATTTTGCCATTGATCCCTCCGCAGAACTCGACAACATAGCCAAACGCAGCGATCCGGTGGCTCTGGAGAAATGGTACTTTTTCACCAGGGGCAATAAAGCGTTTACCGACAACATGCGAATCGGGGTCGTGGCCGGCAGCAACGAAGAAGCCTGGCTGGAAGCCAACGGCTACTCCATATTCCTGAGCGTGTCTTCACCGTCGCAGTTGCTCGCGCTACTCAAACGGGGACGAATCGATACGGCAATGATGGATGAGCGCGTCATGAACCGTCTCCGTTACGAAAACGATTCGGAGGGCACACAACTCAGTGCCCATTTTGTCCGTTACGCGCCACTCTACCTGTATCTGAACGAAGCCTTCGTTTCCAACTATCCTGATTTTCTCGGCACTTTCAACCGAACGCTGAACAGCTGCATGGCCGGTCACCTTGCACTGTCCGAAGAGGAAGAACGCCGCATCACAGAACTATCGAGCCGCCTGTTCAAGGAAATGAACAGCATTCTGGACATCCGCCAGATCATTGATGCAGGCCCCAGGCAGGAAAGCTTTACCGACGTAATGACCCTTGACAGTCAGTGGCAAGCGCTGGCGCCGGTCACGATGCCTGATCTGGCCGAAAGAATCCTCGCGCTTCCGGGCTCCAGGGCACTTCTGGCCTGGCAAGAGTCTCACCAAGGCCTTGTTACCGAGGCAATGCTGATCAACGACATGGGAACTTTAGCCGCAATGAGCCAGCTCACATCCGACTACTGGCAGGGTGACGAACCCAAGTTCCAGAGGGTAATGGAGAACACGGCAGCGAACCCAGGTACAAACCGGCCGCTGTACGTATCCCCTATAAGATATGACACGTCAGCGGCCCGCTTTCAGGTGACTGTGAGCACACCGGTTTTACCGGGCAATGGAGACCGGGCGAACGGAGTTATCGTGATCGGGCTCAGCATTGAAGAGGCTCTGAGCGACGCGGAACGACTCTGAAGCACCTCATCAGTTCCGCTCATTACCGCCAGCGCCCAGCAGCGAGTCGATCTCCCGGGCCTCAAGCGTCTCTTCTTCAAACAGCCTGTTGGCAAGCCGCTCGAGTTGATCTCGGTTGTCCTCAAGACGTTTGGCCACATCCTTCTCGATACCGGTGATCAGCTTTCTGACTTCGTCGTCAATTTTCTCCGCGGTAGCCTCGCTGAAATCCCGTTCACGGGAGATTTCGTGACCAAGAAACACTTCTTCCTGGCTCGAACTGACCGATACGGGGCCGATCGCATCGCTCATCCCCCAGCGGGAAACCATCCTTCGGGCGAGCTTGGTGGCCTGTTCAATATCATTCTCGGCGCCACTGCTCACCTCACCGAATATCAGCCGTTCGGACACGCGACCGCCCAGCATCACGGCAATTCGGTCGCGGGCATAGCTGGCGGTCATGTTCAAACGTTCCTCGTCCGGCGCCTGTTCAGTCAAGCCGAGAGCCCTGCCCCGGGGAATAATGGTAACTTTTTCCAGCGGATCCGCCTTCGGAAACAGCAGGGCTGTCAGCGCATGGCCGGATTCGTGGAAGGCGATGACCTTTTTCTCCTCATCGCTCAGGGTCTGCTCGCGTTCGGCCCCCATCAGGATCTTGTCCCGGGCAAGATCGAAATGGGCCATGGCAACGAGTTGGCTGTCATCCCGGCCGGCGAACAGGGCTGCCTCGTTCGCCAGGTTTTCCAGGTCTGCCCCGGAGAACCCCACGGTTCGACGGGCCACTGCCGTAAGATCCACATCGTCATCCAGGGGCATGGCCTTGGTATGGATCTCGAGAATCCTCTCCCGCGCCTTCCTGTGGGGACTATCCATCGTAACCTTCCGGTCAAACCGTCCCGGCCGCATTAGCGCGGGGTCCAGCACATCCGGACGGTTGGTGGCAGCAATTACGACCACCGCTTCATGGGGCGAAAAGCCGTCCATTTCCGACAGAATCTGGTTCAGGGTCTGCTCGCGCTCGTCGTGGCCACCGCCAACGCCGGCTCCCCGGGAACGACCAATGGCATCCAGCTCGTCAATGAAAATGATCGCCGGCGCTTCCTTGCGGGCCTCTTCAAACATGTTGCGAACCCGGGAAGCGCCGACACCCACAAACATCTCGATAAATTCGGACCCGGAAATGGAAAAGAACGGCACATCGGCCTCGCCGGCCACCGCCCTCGCCATCAGGGTTTTACCGGTGCCGGGCGGCCCGACCATCAGCACACCACGGGGCAATTTGGCGCCCAGGCGCTGGTAGTAGGACGGATTCTTGAGATAGTCGACGATTTCGGTCAGGTCCTTCTTGGCACTGTCCGACCCTGCAATATCCTCAAAAGTTTTACCGGGCTCGTCCCTCTGGAAGCGCTTGGCCTTGGATTTACCCATGCTGAACAGACCACCGCCCTGCTGGCCACTCATCTGCCGGGCCATGCGCTGCCAGAAATAGATAAAAATGCCCAGGATGATCAGCCAGGGGAGAAAATTCACCAGCATCCGCGAGAGCAGGTCCGGTCCGGATTCCCTGGCCGTGATGGGCACCCCGTTCTGCTCCAGAAGCTCCACGATCCGCGTTTCGCCCACCTCAGGAACCTGGCTCTGGAACGGCGTTCCGCCGGAGCCGTCGCCGCTGCCCTCGGCAGCCTTGAGGGTACCGCGCACCTGATGTCCCTCGATGGTGACCTCCGAAACCTGCCCGGAGGTCACCCGCTCCTTGAATTCGGTAAACGTCAGCTGTTCAAGGTTTGACTGACTGAACATCTGTATCGCGTAGAAAACCAGGAAAGCGACAAGCAGGAAATTCACCACCCGAAGCCACTGGGGCGGCTCATTCTGCTGCTGCCCCTGCTCTGACATCGGATCACTCGGGCCCTGCTGGCGTCTTTCCTGATCCCCCCGAGTATCCTGTTGATTGGATCGCTGGACGTCGTTTGGCATGGAGCCTCCCCGTCGACCGGTAAATTCAATCGGTATCAAATCCTCCTGTTACTACCAACTCTGGCCTCGATCCCCCCGGTTTCAAGGTCGCTATTACCTGTAGAGGGCCTTTCAACCGGCAATTCCATCAAGGTGGCCCTACCTCGCAGGCCAGCACCAGGGCCCAGAACTCCGAGAAATCATTCACCACCACATCCGGCTTGTCCGGGTGCTTGTGGGTGCCCGGGAAAATCTTGTTCAGCCAGGGCAGGTCCCACTGGGCCCCGTTGAAAAATACCGAGGTCAGGCCGGCACGCTTGGCGGCAATCACATCGGTGGTACTGTCACCCACGTACCAGACACTCGGGTCGGGTGGATAATCCAGCTTCTGAACCGCCAGCAGCAGCTGATCGGGGTGGGGCTTTCGCAGGGGCGTGTCGTCACCACAGACATCGACATCAAAAAGGTGTGTCCAGCCGGTGTCTTCCACTGCCGCCAGTTCATGCTCGAAAAATTCGCGGTCCCGATTGGTAATGACACCCACCTGGATACCCAGCCGCCTCAAACCTTCCAGCACTTCCCGAACCTTCGGCTCGAAGGCCTTCACGGTTCCGTAGTGTTTTCGGTAGTGATGGTTGAACGCCTGGTGAGCGATCTGTTTGGCTTCCTGATCTTCCCCGAACAGCACCTCAAAAATATCGGTTCGGGAAATCTTGCGGTCTGCCTTTACCTTGGGGTGCAGCTTCGCGAACTCCCGCACGTAGGCAACCAGCTTTACGTCTTCCGGGGTCTTGCTGTCTTCCGGGGCCACCATGCGGTCCATCAGTTTGAGCTTGTGGAAATCCGGGAGCATGTCATCCACTGCGTGGTACATGGCATCAAGGGTATCCACCAGGGTGGCGTGCCAGTCGAAAAGGATGACCGCCGGGCGAATGAGCTTGACCACCGCCGGGTGCCAGTCCGGCTCGATTCTTGGCTCTGGCCGCTGAGGCGGCGGGAAAGGCCGTGGGCGAACCTCGGCAGGTGTCTGTTCAAAGGCTTCCGGCTGGCTCCGCTCAAGCAGGGCCAGCAGGTCCATCAGGTCTTCAAAACTGTCCAGAATGGCCGCGGGGGCATCCCGGTGCGAGAACCAACTGTCGATCCGACCGGATTCCCAGCAGGCCCCGTTATAGAAAACGCCTGACACGCCAGCCTTGTTGGCGGTGAGCATGTCCACGTAGCTGTCACCCACGTACCAGGCTTTTTCATCCGCTGGCAGATCAAGCTTTTCAAGAGTTTTGAGAATCACCTCGGGATCGGGCTTGTACTCGGTTACGTCGTCGGCACACACCGTGGTATCGAAAAGGTTCCGCCATCGGCCTTCATCCACCGTTTGTAGCTCACGGTCCAGGAACTCGCGGTTGCGGTTGGTGGATACCGCCAGCCGGATCCCCATGGATTTCAAGGCACAGAGATACTCATACGCGCCGGGTTGAAAAGGTTTCACCTGCCCGAAATATCGACGGTAAGCTTCGTTATAGGCCTTATGGGCAATCAGTTTGGCTTCTTTGTCATCACCAAAAATGGCGTTGAAAATGTCCGTTCTTGAGACCCGGCGCTCGGCCAGGATACGCGGATGCAGGCGCCGGAAAATCCGGATGTAGCGTACCAGGCGCGCATCGTCCGATGTTCGGCATTTGTCCTCGGGCAGGAGCCGCTCCACCAGCCCCAGATCCTCAAGCTGCGGCAGCATGTCTTCCATGGCACTGAACATGGCATCGTGGGTGTCTACCAGGGTGCCGTGCCAGTCGAAGATCAGAACTGAGGGCGCGGAGATGGAGTCACAGAATCGGGCCATGAACAATCCTTCGGAATTTGAGCAACGTATACGGGTCATTGTCAGTAAAAACCATATAATGCCAATGCACAAAAAACCTCATCTACCCGAAAAAGTCTGCCCCGTGTGCCAGCGGCCCTTCGCCTGGCGGAAAAAGTGGGCGAAAGACTGGGACAATGTGCGCTACTGCAGCGAGCGCTGCCGGCGCGAGAGGAGTGCCCAGCCGTGACTTCGGTGGTCTGGTTCAAGCGAGACCTGCGCACCCGCGATCATGCGCCCCTGGCGACAGCGGCGAGCCTGGGCGAGCCGGTTATCCCCCTGTATGTCATCGAAGACGAATACTGGCAGTTGCCGGACACCAGCGGTCGGCAATGGGCGTTTATCAGGGACTCTCTGAACGATCTGGACCGACAGCTACGACAGGCAGGCAACCAGCTTCTGGTTGTGCGAGGTTCGGTGGTGGATACGCTAAAGCAGATTCAGGCCCACCAGGGCATCAACCGGATCTTTTGCCATCAGGAGACCGGCGGGCACTGGACCTTCGAGCGCGACAAGGCGGTGATTGGCTGGTGCTCGGAGAACCAGGTGGAATTCCGGGAATGGAACCAGTTCGGCGTGGTTCGCCGCCTGCGCGACCGGGATATCTGGGACAGGGCCTGGACCGAGCTGATGCGGCAACCAGTGCTGGATAAGCCCGTAGCACTGCCGAAATCGGATTCCGGTCAGGCCCTCTTTACCGGGGGCGGCAGCCGCGATCCTGTCTTACCGGACCCGTGCCCGGATCGCCAGATTGGCGGCAGCGCGAGGGGTGAAAAGCTGCTCGCCTCTTTTCTGGACCGCCGCTGCGTGGGCTACCAGTACAACATTTCCAGCCCGAATACCGCAGTCAGGGCCTGCTCGCGCCTGAGTCCGCATATTGCCTACGGTACCGTCAGCCTGCGGGAGATCTACCAGGAGGCCAAGGCCACCGGCAATCACCGCAATACCCTGCCCCGAAAAAAGAAAAGCCTGACCAGCTTCCGTTCCAGATTGCACTGGCACTGTCACTTCATCCAGAAACTCGAGGATGAACCAGAGCTGGAATTCAGGGCCATGCACCGGGAAATGGAGGTACTGAAAACCGGGCCAAACGATTCCGAACGGCTGCAACGTTGGCAGGAAGGCCAGACCGGCTGGCCCCTGGTGGACGCCAGTATGCGCGCTCTGAATCACACAGGGTGGATCAACTTCCGGATGCGCGCCATGTTGATGGCCATTGCCAGCTATCAACTGTGGCTGCATTGGCGTGACCCGGCCCTGCACCTGGCCCGGTTGTTTACCGATTTCGAGCCCGGCATTCACTACTCCCAGGCCCAGATGCAGTCTGGCCTGACCGGTATCAACGCCCTCCGAATCTACAACCCGGTGCTACAAAGCCAAAAGCTGGACCCGGATGGTGAGTTCATCCGTCGCTGGATTCCCGAGCTAGCCGGGGTGCCTGGCGAAATGATCCACACACCCTGGCTTATGACGCCAACCCAGAGAGAACGATATGGCGGCAACACCTACATCCCGCCAATCTGCGATCACGAGCAGGCCGCCCGGGTTGCCCGGAAGGCCATTGGTGACTTTCGCAAGCAGCACGTCAGCCAGGCAGAAACAGACCGGGTGTTGCTCCAACACGGCAGTCGAAAGGGCCCTGTACAGAAGCGCCCCAGTCTGCCCTCGAAGCAACAATCCGATCAACTGTCATTGTTCGACTAGACTGCATAAATACATCAGTTGCGGTTCATTTGCCGCTGATGCTCCAACATTTGCTCCATCATCATCTGCATCTGGTTCATCCGGTTTTCCATCATCTGCAGACGCTGCTCGTTGTCCATCCCCGGGCCACCAGAGCGATTGCCCTGGGCATTCCCGGACTGCTTCTTACCCTGACCCTGATTATTCATCATGCCCTGGTTGTTCATCATGCCCTGGCCATTGCCCATCATGCCGGGCCCCATCATGCCGCCACGCATCATCTGCATGTGCTCCTGCATGGACTCCATGTGCTGCTCCCTCAGTCTCTGGCGTTCAGCACTGGAGTTGGCATTCCGCATTTCCTGCATCATTTCCTGCATGCGGGCCATGTTTTCATTCATCTGTTGCACCTGTTCCTGATTCATCATGCCGCCACGGGGCATTTGCCCGGAATTCCCCTGGGCAAAGGCAAAGGCAGGCAAAGCCACCAACACGGAACACGTAACGAAACGACCTAATCTGTTCATAAGATCCTCCTTCTGGGCTGCAACAATATGCATCATTACCAGTAAAGACCATGAAACTGAATTGAGGCTGAAAAAAGACGCTGACATCCGTTTAAGTTCTCGCATCTTGATCTGTGTCATCCGGACACCCAACGAACAGCCCGGGCGTGCTTCGGGATTTTTAATGGTCCCTCACACTCCTCAGTTTCCAGAGATAAAACAGTACCGGGATGACCAGCAGGGCCAGAATCACCGCACTGATCATGCCGCCCACCATCGGTGCCGCAATGCGCCCCATCACTTCCGAGCCGGTGCCGGTACCCACCATGATGGGCACCAGCCCCCCGATAATGGCTGCCGCTGTCATCATGATCGGCCGTACCCGCAAACCGGCACCGTGGAGCACCGCATGGCGAAGGGTTTCACGCCTCGGGGTCAGGCCCTTCTCCTCGCAGGTTTCCAGCATGGCGGCATAGGACTGGTTCAGGTACACCAGCATGATCACGCCGATTTCCACGGCGACACCCGCCAGTGCAATGAACCCGACACCCACAGCCACCGAGAAGTTATAACCCAGCAGATACATCAGCCAGATGGCACCGATCATTGCGAAGGGCAGCGTACCCATGATAATCCCGACCTCCGCGAAGCGCCGGAAGTTCAGGAACAGCAATATCATAATGATCGCCAGGGTTAAGGGCACCACATAGGTGAGTTTTTCCTTGGCACGCAACATGTACTCATACTGCCCGGACCAGGTCACCGAGTAGCCCGCGGGCAGGTCAAGCTCTTCGTTCACGGTGGCCATGGCCTGTTCCACATAGCTACCAACATCAACCCCCTCGATATCCACAAAGGTCCAGCCGTTCAGTCGGGCGTTCTCACTCTTGATCGCCGGCGGGCCGTCCTCCACGCGGATATCAGCCACGTCCGCCAGCGCAATCCGCTGTCCCGAGGCAGTCACAATGGGTAATTGCTCCAGCTTTTCCGGGGAATCCCGGTAATCCTCGGGGTAACGGAGATTCACCGGGTAGCGCTCCAATCCTTCGATGGTTCGGGAAACATTGATACCGCCAATTGCCGATGCCACCACCTGCTGAACGTCGGCAATATTCAGTCCATAGCGCGCGGCGCGCTCGCGGTCGATATCAACCTTGATGTAGCGACCGCCGGCGACCCGCTCAGAGTACACCGAGGCTGTTCCGGGTATATCCACCATGATTTCCTCAAGGCGTTTGCCAATACCCTGAATCGTGGCCAGGTCCGGCCCCGCCACCTTGATGCCGACCGGCGTCTTGATTCCCGTTGCCAGCATATCGATGCGGGTGATGATCGGCATCACCCAGGCATTGGTCACGCCGGGGAACCGAATCAGGTTGTTAAGCTCCTGCTTCAGTTTTTCCGTAGTCATGCCTTCCCGCCATTCGTCCCGTGGCTTGAGCTGGATAAACGTCTCGATCATCGTTAATGGGGCCGGATCGGTTGCGGTATCCGCACGGCCGACCTTGCCGAACACAGTTTCCACTTCCGGAACCGTGGCAATCAGCTTGTCCGTCTGCTGCAGCAGCTCCCGCGCCTTACCGATGGAGATGCCCGGATAGGTGGTGGGCATGTACATCAGATCGCCTTCATCCAGCGGCGGAATGAATTCACTGCCGATTCTGGTGGCAGGCCAGACACCAACAACCAAAGTCAGAACTGCCGCCAGAACGGTTGTTTTCGGGAAGCGAAGTACCAGCTTCAGAACCGGCATATAGGCACCGACCAGCAAGCGATTCACCGGATTCTTGTGCTCCGGCAGCACTTTGCCCCGGATGAAGTAGCCCATGAGCACCGGCACCAGGGTCACCGCCAGAGCGGCACTGGCGGCCATGGCGTAGGTCTTGGTGAAGGCCAGGGGCGCAAACATCCGACCTTCCTGTGCTTCCAGTGCAAAAACAGGCACGAAACTGACCGTAATGATCAACAGGGAGAAGAACAGGGCTGGCCCCACCTCGGAAGCGGAGCGGGTCACCACTTCCCACCGGTTCTCGGGCGTTAGCGGCGTCCGCTCCATGTGTTTGTGCATGTTCTCGATCATGACAATGGCGCCGTCGATCATCGCCCCGATCGCAATGGCGATACCGCCGAGCGACATGATGTTGGCGTTGATGCCCTGCCAGTGCATAACAATAAAGGCCGCCAGAATGCCCACCGGCAGGCTGAGAATCGCGACCAGCGATGACCGCACGTGGAACAGGAAGACAATGCACACCAGGCCTACGACCAGGAACTCTTCCAGCAACTTGAAGCCCAGGTTGTTGACGGCCCGCTCGATCAGACCGGAGCGATCATAGACCGTTACCACCTCGACCCCCTCGGGCAGGCTGGCTTTCAGATCCTCCAGTTTGTCTTTAACACCATTGATGGTCGCCTGGGCATTCTCACCGAAGCGCATGACCACCACACCGCCAACGGTCTCGCCCTCGCCGTTCAGCTCGGCAACACCGCGGCGCATCTGCGGGCCGACCTCAACGGTGGCCACGTCTTTAAGCAGAAGGGGCGTGCCATTGTTATCCAGGCCGAGAGGAATCGAGAGCAGATCGTTACGGGACTGGATATAACCCGAGGTGCGCACCATGTATTCCGCTTCGGCCATCTCGATCACCGACGCACCCACTTCCTGGTTGCCCCGTTTGATGGCGTTCTGGATATGGGCCAGCGGAATTCCCAGCGCCCGGAGTTTTTCCGGGCTGACCTTGACCTGATACTGCTTCACCATGCCGCCCAGGGCGGCCACTTCCGAGACGCCGGGCACCGTTTGCAGCTCGTATTTCAGAAACCAGTCCTGCAGGCTGCGCAATTCGCTCAGATCGTAATTTCCGGTGCGATCCACCAGGGCATACAGGTACACCCAGCCCACGCCGGTGGCATCGGGCCCGAGCTGGGGACGGGCCGAGTCCGGCAGGCTGGGTGCCACCTGGGAGAGATACTCCAGCACCCGCGAGCGGGCCCAATACATGTCGGTGTCTTCATCGAAGATCACGTAAACGTAGGAATCCCCGAAGAATGAGTATCCCCTGACCGTTTTCGCACCCGGTACCGAGAGCATGGCCGTGGTCATCGGATACGTCACCTGATCTTCCACCACCTGCGGGGCCTGCCCCGGAAAGCTGGTTTTGATAATAACCTGGACATCCGACAGATCCGGTAAGGCATCTACCGGAGTCTGTTTCAGGGAATACAGGCCTAGCCCCGTGATCAGCAACGTGGCCAGCAACACCAGGAAGCGGTTACCAACCGACCAGCGAATAATGGCTGCAATCATCACTCGCCTCCGCCATGGTTCATGGTGCTGTGATCCATACCGCTCTGATCCATGCCACTGTGCTCCATGCTGTTGTGGCTCATGCCGCCGTGGTTCATCCCGCTGTGGTCCATGGTGTTATTGTCCATCGCCGGAGGCGCGGACATTCGCTGAAAGTCCGAGGTTTTGCTGGATTCCGAATCGATCAGGAACTGGGCAGAGGTAACCACGGTATCGCCAGGGGTGAGGCCATCGAGTATTTCCGCATACCTCTCACCAACACGCCCGACGGTCACCTCCACTGATTTGAAGGCCCCCTCTTCGAGCGCCAGAACAAGGCGGTCGCTGCTGCCGGTGCGGATAACCGACTCCCGGGGTACCAGAAACTGCCGTTCTCCACGCTCGCCCTGAACGTCCAGACGGGCAAACATGCCGGGCATCAAGACACCCTCCTCGTTATCAAAGCGCATGCGCACCTGCGCCGTCCGGGTTTGAGGGTTCACTTCCGGGTAGACGTAATCGACCTTGCCCCGCCACTCGCGGCCTGGCATGTAATCCAGGGTCATCTGCACACGGTTGCCCGCCTCAACAGCGGAAAGCTGGCTTTCGAAGACTTCACCGATCACCCAGACTTCATCGAGCGCAGCGATCGACAGAACCCGGTCACCCGGTTTGATGAACATGCCCTGACGCACATTCAGGTTCTCGATCACGCCAGAGCTCGGGGCGTACACTGTCATGGTTCTCTGGATGTCACCGCTCTGGCGTAACCGCTTGATCAGGCTCGCCGGGACATTCAGCGCCGCCAGGCGTTCGGTCGCAGCCTCAACCAGTTTCTGGTTGCCCCGGTTCATTGCCAGCAGCAGTTCCTCCTGGGCATTCACCAGAGTGGGTGAATAAAGCGTGTATAGCGGTTTGCCTTGCTCAACGGGCTCGCCCTCGGCTTTGACAAACAGCGCTTCGATCCAGCCCTCAATCCGGGGATGCACGTGGGCCATCTGGTCCTCGTTGTACTGGACATAGCCCACCGTCGTGATGTTGTTCGGCAGGCGACCCTGAATCACGGGTTCGGTGCGCACGCCCAGGTTATTCACAACGGTGGGTGAAATCCGGACCGTGCCCGCCGGATCCTCGGCCGATCCTCCCTCGTCATACACCGGAATCAGGTCCATACCCATGGGGGATTTTCCCGGTTTGTCACTTTTGAAATTGGGGTCCATGGGAGCCACCCAATACAGCGGCTCCTGCGTGTCGGAACCGGCCACTTCAGCAGAAGAAGCTGTATGGGGATCAGCACCCAGCCAGTAGGTGGCTGCTGCACCGGCGAAACCGCCGAGCACTACAAAGCCCAGGGGGCGAATAAAATTGGCCATGGGGGTCAGTCCTGGTAACGGTTATTGAAAAAGAGAGGGTTCGGAAGTGTCAGCCGTCAGATAGCGGAAGCTCGCCAGATTTTTCGCCCGCTCGGCTTTCATCTGTATCAGTTCCACCCGCGCATTGAGCTCGTCAATGCGCCCTCGCACTGCCTCGGCAAAGTCGCCGTCATCATGGTTGTAGGCAGTCAACGCCGCACTTGCCTGCGCTTCCATTTGCGGCAGCAGAGTCTGCTCGTAGAGCGCTATGCGGTCATCGAGTCGTTGAATCCTGGCGATGGCGGCCCTGGCTTTGGCACGAAGTTCCCGGATCTGCAGAAGGCGCCCGGTTTTTGCGGCCTCCAGTCGCGCAACAGACGCGTTGAGTTTCCGGTCCTGCCGGTTGCCGGTGAAAATCGGCAGATCAAACCCGATCCCCACTGAAAAAAGATCGGCTCTGTCCTGACCGTTCGGGGCCCGGTCCCGATAGCCGTACTGGGCCGATACCGACCACTCCGGCTTATAGGACTGCCTTGCGAGATCAACCTCCACACTCTGCACCTCAATCAATTGATCGGTGGCACGCACGGCGGGGTGACGCAACAGAGAATCTGCGGAGACTTCTGCCCAGGCAGTCGGCAGTGCCCGCAGCAGTTCGTGGGGAATATTCTCGGTCACTGGCAGCCCGGCCTGATCCTCGCCGATCCACTCGGCCAGAGCTTCACGACCGGACGCCTGTTGCAGATTGAGTGCTGTGAGCCGGTCCTCAAGCCGAGTCAGCTCAAGGGATGCCCGGATCACATCCTGTTGCCGGGCGCCCATGGTTGCGGAGGTATACCCGGCGGCAGCGACATCTTCCAGTTGTTCAAACAACCCCCGGTTGCTTTCGATCAACCGGATACTGCGCTCGGTTCGCCAGACCTCCAGCCAGAGTTGCGTAACCGTCTGTTCAACCTGTGCCCGACGATTCGCGCGCCGGAACGGCTGAACTCCGGCCATTTCCTCCTTCTTCGCGCTTGCCAGCTGACGGCTGTTGCCACGTGGAATTCGCTGGGTAAGGCCGATGGTGGCCTGAGTCATAGCCTCCTGGCCGGTGTCGAAAGTATCCGTGGGGAGATTCGCGGCACCGATGGTCATTCTCGGATCCGGAAGGGCGCCATCGGCAACCGACTCTTCCAGAAGGGCCTCCTGAATCTGCGCACTCTGGCGAATCCAGGGGTCGTTCCCGGTGGCGGCGACAATGGCCTCAGACAGTTCGAGCCTGGTTTCGGCCCAGCCAGACAGGCTGGTAGCAACCAGAGCACAGACAATAATTGGTTTCACAAGGCGAGGAAGAACGGACAACGCTATATCTCCATTGAGTCATGCTTGCCCGAAATCTTAATGCGCCTTACTGAAACCAAACTGAATTAAATAAAATAAATATATGTTTTGATATATATCAATAGAATTTTGCCAACCCGATCAATCTCGGTCATATTCGACAACGGCAATTTTCTCAACCGGTGTTTCATAAGGCTACCTTCTGCCAGTAGCGATGAAACGGTTCTTTGCCGAGGAAAAAAGCCAAAGTTGGACACTTTGAAGACAAAAGGCTTCAGGCTGAGTTGAGCACGGCTAGCTGGGAGAGATCCTCCGAGCCGGATTGGCCGAAGGATTCGAAAGCTTCAACTTGCTAACAGATTACTTGTTCTGGCGATCACTCAGATCGCCTGGACAACCTCAGACATCATGTCTCGGACCTTGCCCGCAACCTGCTTGAGTTCGTCATTGTTAACAGCTGTCATGGACGCCACCGGATCAATTGCGCTGACCTCCACGCCGTCCGACACTTCCCGGAGAATCACGTTGCACGGCAGCATGGCACCGACCCGGGGTTCCAGGCCAATGGCCTCCCAAGCCATTTCAGGATTACAGGCTCCGAGAATCCGATAGGCCGACATGTCCTTATCCAGCTTTTTCTTCATAGTGGCCTTGACGTCTATTTCTGTCAGCACTCCAAAGCCGTGATCAGCCAGCGCCTGACGCGTCCTTTTGTCCACGTTCTCAAAATCCTGATTCGTGATGATTCGATTGATCGTGTATGACATGGCTACCTCCAACCATTCAGACGTTTATTGCTTCGGTTCAAGTTTAATCACTCGCAAACGCAGAGCGTTCACTATCACACTGACCGAAGAAAGCGACATTGCTGCGGCAGCAAAGATCGGGGACAACAGTATGCCGAAAAACGGATACAGAACTCCGGCGGCGATCGGAACGCCAGCAGAGTTGTAGACGAAGGCAAAAAACAGGTTCTGCCGGATATTGCGCATGGTTGCAAGGGACAACCGGCGCGCCTCCACAATACCCAGAAGATCGCCCCGCAGCAGGGTAATACCCGCGCTTTCGATGGCCACATCCGTGCCCGTGCCCATGGCCACACCAACATCCGCCGTTGCCAAAGCAGGGGCATCGTTCACGCCATCGCCAGCCATAACCACAATACGGCCCTCGTCTTTCAGACGCTGTACGATCTTGCCCTTATCTTCTGGCAGAACTTCGGCCTCCACTTCATCAATATGCAGTTTACGGGCAACAGCCTCGGCCGAGGTACGGTTATCGCCGGTCAGCATGACTACCCGAATGCCGTCCTTCTGCAGGGCGGTGATGGCGGCTTCGGTGGTTTCCTTCACCGGATCGGCTATCGCGAGCAAGCCTGCGACGTTACCGTCGACGGCCGCAAAAATCACGGTAGCGCCGTCTTTCCGGAGCTGGTCGGCTTCGCCGTCATATTTTGCGGTGTCTACATTCTCGGACTCCATCAGGAGGCGATTGCCGAGCAGCACCCGCTTGCCATCGATTCGACCGGTGACCCCTTTTCCGTTAGGCGAATCAAAGTCCTCTGCATCCGGCAGCTCCAGATCCATGCCCTTGGCTTTATCGAGAATGGCGTGGGCCAATGGATGCTCGCTGCCCTTTTCCAGACCGCCGGCATAGCGCATCAGATCGTTGTCACTGAATCCGTTTGCCGCGACAAGTCGGGTGACTTGCGGCTTGCCCTCTGTCAATGTGCCGGTTTTATCCACCACCACGGTGTCTACCTTTTCCATGCGCTCCAGCGCTTCGGCATCCCGGATCAGCACTCCACTCTGGGCACCGCGCCCAACGCCAACCATGATTGACATGGGTGTTGCCAGGCCCAGTGCACAGGGGCAGGCAATGATCAGAACGCTAACGGCAGCAATCAGGCCGAAGGCCATGGGCGGCGTGGGCCCCAAAACAGACCATGTGATAAAAGCGATGATCGCAATCACGATGACTGCAGGCACGAAGTAAGCGGCAACCTTGTCTGCGAGACCCTGAATCGGCGCCCGGCTGCGTTGCGCGCTGGCCACCATCTGAACGATTTGCGAGAGCATCGTATCGCGTCCAACCTTGTCGGCGCGCATGATGAAACTGCCCTGCTGGTTAATACTGCCGCCGATCACCTGGTCGCCGGATTTCTTGCTGACGGCCAAAGGCTCCCCGGTCACCATGGACTCATCCACGTTGGAACTGCCTTCGAGCACTTCGCCGTCCAACGGCACCTTGTCGCCGGGGCGCACCCGCAGACGGTCACCAACCTTGACCTGATCCAGCGACACATCGGATTCGCTGCCATCGTCATCCAACTTCCTGGCTGTGGCGGGGGCCAGATCCAACAACGCTTTGATGGCGCCGGAGGTTTTCTCCCGGGCCCGCAATTCCAGCACCTGGCCCAGCAGCACCAGTACCACGATAACCGCCGCCGCCTCGAAATATACCGCTACAGAACCATCTTCCTGCCGGAATGCACCCGGAAATACCTGGGGCACAAGTGTCGCTACCAGGCTGTAGATCAGTGCCACGCCCGTACCAATGGCGATAAGAGTAAACATGTTCAGGTTACGGCTAACCACGGATTTCCAGCCCCGGACGAAGAAAGGCCAACCGCACCAGAGCACCACCGGTGTCGCCAGCACCAACTGAATCCAGTTGGACATCTGAGGAGCAATAATGTGATCAAGCCCGGTCAAGTGCCCGCCCATTTCCAGCACCAGGACCGGCAATGCCAGTACCAGGCCAATCCAGAACCGGCGAGTCATGTCCTTGAGTTCTTCCGACGGCCCGTCGTCCAGACTCACTTGCTCGGGCTCCAGGGCCATTCCACAGATGGGGCAGTCCCCCGGCCCTTGCTGACGAATCTCCGGGTGCATGGGGCAGGTATACATGGTGCCCGGTGCTACCGGCTCTTGCGGCTTATCCCCCTGGCCGAGATATTGCTCAGGGTCCGCCTCGAACTTTGATTGACAGCGGGACGAGCAGAAATACCAGGTTTTTCCACCATGCTGACTTCGATGTTCCGCCGTATGCGGATCCACGTTCATGCCGCAAACCGGATCCTTGACCTGATGCTCACCTGCATCAGCGTGATCGTGACCGGCGGTGTCATGGTGGTGGGCGTGTTGGTGCTCAGCCATTTTGGTCTCCCTTGGTTTCTGTCGGCCACTCCGCAAACGCAATGAAATACAGCAAAAACAGATTGGCGACAGGAATGAGGATCAGAATGCCCATCCATCCCGGATAGCCCGTGCGTTGGCATATGCGCCAGGCCGGTATAACAACCACAATGGCAATCACCAGCATCCAGAGCCAGTGGCCCGCCCACATCGTATTCCCAAACATGTTGTTGTCCATCATGGTAATGGCCTCCCGCCGAATTACAGTTAATGGTGATGCGCGTGATGGTCTTCCTGATTCGCTTGCGCTGATTCAGGAGACCTTTTGAGGAAGATCTGTTCCGATACCGCAATCACAATCATGGTTATGAGGGCGACGCCAATAACGAAGGGGTCGGTATTCAGTTTGACCCAGAGGAAGCCGCCAAGCGCAAGCAGGTCCAGGATAATAGCAAGAGACGGCACCCAGGCTTTCGCCTTGATATCTTCCCGAAGATAACGCAGCACGCCCCAATGAATGGCTATGTCCATAATCAGATAAAAAATGATACCCAACGCGGCAATACGGGACAGGTCAAAGAAGGCAGTGAGGATCAAACCCAGAACAACGGTATAGACCAACGTGTGCTTCTGGATGCTTCCCGGCATACCGAAGTGACTGTGCGGTACCAGTTTCATCTCGGTAAGCATGGCGAGCATACGGGACACCGCAAAGACGCTGGCCAGAATACCGCCGGCGGTGGCCATCATGGCGATCGCCACGGTAAACCAGACACCATACTCGCCCAATGCCGGGCGGGCGGCGGCAGCGAGCGAGTAATCCTGCGTTTCGATGATCTCTGCAAGAGACAGATTGCTTGCAACGGCAAACCCGACCAGCGTGTAAATCACCACGCAGGCAGCAATGGAAATAACGATGGCACGCCCCACATTCCGCTTCGGATCGATCACTTCCGATCCGCTGTTGGTTATGGTAGTGAACCCCTTGAATGCCAGGATCCCCAATGCAGTGGCGCCGAGGAAGTTGCCCAGAGTTCCGGCTTCTCCGGACTCTGAAAAATCGACCGATATCGAGTCTGCAATCCAGACCCCAACCAGACCGAAGATCAGGATGCCGCCGATTTTAAGTATGCCAATGAACGAGGCCACCCCCTGAATCAGGCGATTCCCCAGGAGGTTAATGACAAAGGCAGTCAGAATGAGTGCCACGCCAAGAACAGACACCATCCTGCCGCTATCATCGCCACCAAAAAGCTGCATTGTGTAGGAGCCAAAGGTGCGGGCCAGGAAGCTCTGGGCAATCACCATCGAGAAATACATCAGGAGGGCGTTGAAGGCTGTTGGCAGCCGATTTCCGTAGGCCTTGTGCAAGTACATTCCAATACCGCCGGCGGAGGGGTAGGCATTGGAAATCTTGATGTAGGAATACGCGCTGAAGGCCACAATGACCGCCGCCGCCAGAAACGCCAATGGGAATAGCACACCGGTCATCTGTGCCATCTGACCGGTAAGCGCAAAAATACCGGCGCCAATCATGACGCCGGTACCCAGCATGACTGTTCCTGGAAGCGTCAGGCTGCCTTCCTGATAGCGGGTCGTCCTGTCTTGCGTTTCGGCCATTCAACCTCCGATCATTTTCGTTTCATTGGTGGCATTTTGGAGCAGCAGTGGGGCTGATGTTGCGCGTTAGCCCGAACGTTATCATCGGTGAATCGGTACCAGGCCAGCTTTCGCTGAGTCCACCAACCGCCTTTCAGCTGGCCGCCCCGGGCAGTGACCATTTCCAGCAGATCGTCGACAGACCAGTGGCTTGCATCGTAGGCAATCCGCAGGGCGTTGGTCGGTTTGCGTTCGGCAAGATCAACGCAGGGATGGTGATTGAGGTCCCCAAGCAGGTCGTCCCACTGGTTTTCCGCGAGGCCCCTTATGGGGAGTGTGCGGCGCTGAAGGAAGGCCTCCTGGTTGCTCATTTTGTGTGCTTTGGCCATGGAATTTCACCTCGAGTGTCGGTGACTTCAAGACCATTACAGCATCGTTACCTGAATTGCCGCTGAAAACGGGCATCCGATTTAGATTGATTTGAGGTGCATCAAAATTGAAAGAAAAAGCCCGGGGGCGAGGACCCGGGCCTTTTGAAGTGGCGTTCAGAATGCGATTCGTGCTCCAACAACGGCAAACCAGTCTTCGGTACTGCCGCCCTCGGCCTCGGCAAGGTCGGCGGTGTCGCCGTATTTGCGTTCGTGCACCACACCAATGTACGGGGACACGGCCCGGTCGACCAGGTCATAGCTCAGCCGAAGACCAGTCTCGGTGGAGTTGAGGCCCTTACCCTGGCCAATCTCCCGGTCCTCACTGAATGCCACGGTGGCATCCAGGGCCGCGGACAGGATCCAGTGGTTGGTGAGCAATAACTCATACTCGGCATCAAACTCCGCCAGCGTGTCGCCCTCATCGCTCACGTAAAGGTTTGCGTCCACCTCGAACCACTGGGGCGCAAGACCGGTAACACCCAGCACTGCGTAGGTTCGGTCAGGCCCCTCGGGGGTGTCGAACCGGACGCCCGCCTTGGCATCGAAAAACTTGGAGATGGGCGTTTGCAAGACCAACTGATTTTCCAGGCCCTCATAGGCCTGTTCCTCAATGGCATACTCACCCTTGCTGAGCCAGCGGAACTTGAGCTCGTCGGTTCCGTAAAAGGCGTCAGACTTCCAGACTCCCAGTTCTTCATCGGAATCGCTGTAGCGATACTCCAGTTCCTCGAACTGAACGCCCCAGGTGGCCAGGGGCTGCTTCCGGGCAGTGGTGTCCTGGATCATGGTCTGGGCCGTCGCCGACGTTGTCACCAACAGCGAGCCCAACAGCCCCAGCGTCAGGAATTGAACACGGCTCATGCGTCACCTCCATTGTCGACAACAGCGTCGGTTTGGGCCTGAGTCGTGTCGGGACCACCCTCAACAATCACCTTGCGGAACATACCCGCGGCGGCATGATAGGACAGATGGCAATGGAAGGCCCACTGCCCCGGCTCGTCCACCTCCGTTTCCATATAAACGGTGGTGCCCGGCTGAACACTGACGGTGTGTTTGATGGGGTTCCACTGGTCGGCACCCACATCCAGAATGGACCACATGCCATGCAGGTGCATGGGATGAGTCATCATGGTTTCGTTCACGAATTTGAAGCGGACACGTTCGCCATATTGAAGGCGGATCGGATCGGCGTCCTCGTATTTCACGCCGTTGATGCTCCAGGTATAACGTTCCATGTTGCCAGTAAGCTTCAGCTCGATCTCACGGGTCGGTTCACGATCCTCATAAAGGGGATCCTGTGCCCTGAGGTCGGCATAGGAGAGAAATTTTCCGCCGTTGGCGGCGACGGGAACAATACCACTGCCCTTAGCGTAGAAAGGATCGCTGGCCCCCGTGTTGGACATCATCATGCCGCTGTGATCCATGCCCACCATATTCGAATGATCCATCCCGGCCATATCGGACTGTTCCATACTTCCCGTGCCGGAGTGGTCCATGCCTGCCATATCACTGGAACCGCTCATATCCATGCTTCCGTGATCCATACCGTGCATGCCCGCCATATCGGCCATGGTCAGCCGAGCCGGCTCGCGCAATTCGGGAACCACGCCCTCCATGCCCTCTTTCGGAGCCAGCGTTGCCCTGGCAAACCCTGAACGCCCCATGGATTCGGCAAAAATGGTGTACGCCTGTTCATCCCGGGGACGGACAATAACGTCATAGGTTTCGGCAACGCCAATCCGGAACTCATCCACGTTCACGGGTTGGACATTGTTCCCGTCAGCCTGGACCACCGTCATGTTCAGGCCCGGAATGCGAATATCAAAGTAGGTCATCGCCGACGAGTTGATAAAGCGCAGCCGGATTCTCTCTCCTGGCTCAAAAATGCCCGTCCAGTTCTGCTCTGGGCCCTTGCCGTTGATCAATGCGGTAAACCCCTGCAAATCCTCGACATCCGCCTTCATCATCCGCATATCGCCCCAGGCCATGCGGTCCTTCAAGGTATTCATGAAGCCATGCTCGGCGGCATCGGAGAAGAACTCACCGACGGTCTGCTGCTGGCGATTGTAGTAGTCAGGCATCATCTTCAGGTTGCGCATGATGCGATCCCCGGAGTGCGGGTGCTTGTCGGTCAGTTGAACCACGTACTCACGGTCATAACGGAACGGTTCACGGCCTTCCGGTTCGATGACAATGGCACCGTAGGCACCGTCCGGTTCCTGGAAGCCGGAATGGCTGTGAAACCAGTAGGTGCCGGCCTGCTGGATGGGGAAACGGTAGGTGAAGGTTTCACCCGGCTTGATACCCGGGAAACTGATACCGGGCACGCCATCCTGTTGATAGGGCAGGATAAGCCCGTGCCAATGGATGGACGTCATTTCATCCAGATTGTTGGTGACATTGATGGTCACCTCTTCGCCCTGCTTGAAACGCAGCACTGGCCCCGGTGATTCGCCGTTATAGCCAATGCCCTCTTTGACAAAGTCGCCGGTATCGATCTGGACCCGATCCACCGTCAGGTTGTATTCACCAGCCAGACCGAGCGCCGGTATCAACAGGGCCGCAAGGCCTGCCAGAAAGGTTGTCCTCATGGTTGCCTACTCTTTGATTACTGAATGGTTCGGGCAGATGGCGCGGGGGTTGCCCCGCGCCCGACCGCCTCCTGAAGCTGGAAAATCAGTTGAAATTCACATCCCCGTACATACCGGCCTGGTAGTGCCCGGGCACGTTGCAGGCAAACTCGATATTGCCCTGCTCGGAGAATTTCCAGACGATCTCTTTACTCTTGCCGGGCTCGAGAAGAACACTGTTGGGGTCGTCATGCTTCATGGAGTGGCCATTGCCCATATCCATTTCCATTTCCATCATGTCGTGATTGAGCGTTCCGCCCTGAATCACGCCATGCTCAACCATCATCATCATTTCTTCCTGATGGGCCTCATGCATGTCGGGCGTGCCAATGTTGAACTCGTGAACAAGCTTGCCCTTGTTTTCGATAACAAAACGAACCGTTTCACCGGGATTGACCTCGATAGACTCAGGCTCGTAATAATTGTCGTGCATCTCAACGTTGATCGTTCTGCTGACCTCGGAGGCTTTACCAGGCTCTCCGCTTCCTCCCCCGTGGCCGCCACTGTGGGCGCCGGCGGCAGAGACCGTGGCTGATATGGTCATGGCTGTGGCGGCAACCAGAAATGCAGATGCGTTCATCTTGTATACTCCTGTGCAAAAGTGAGACTCAAATGACCCATGGGTTGCTTCGAAACTTGAGCAATATCCAGAAACGATGAATACCATCGCGCACCAACCTGAATCCTTTCTGAAAATGACGAATTATTTAGCGTTCAGGCTGGATTCAGTTAACACAGGGATACTGAGCCGCTGAGATTCACTTCTGAAGGACAGACTTATGCGTTTACTGCTCGTCGAAGATGACCGACTACTGGCCGACGGTCTGGCCCGTCAGCTTGAAAAGGCGGGTTTCAGTGTGGATTCAACGTTTACTGCCAAAGAAGCCTTGATGCTGGCAGAACAGGAGGATTATCGGGCTGTTGTCCTGGATCTGGGCCTGCCTGACGGCAACGGGCTGGACGTTCTGCGCAAGTGGCGAATGAACAGGGCCAGCTTCCCTGTCCTGATTCTGACCGCCCGTGGTGACTGGCAGGACAAAGTAAACGGCCTGAAGGCCGGGGCCGATGACTACCTGGCCAAACCCTTCCAGACCGAAGAGCTGATTGCACGGCTGAACGCCATCATTCGAAGAAGCGAAGGGCGGGTGCACGCTCTGGTGAAAGCCGGCAATCTCGAGCTGGATGAGAATCGCCAAAGCCTGAAACTTGCCGATGGCACTGAACACAGTCTCACGGGAACCGAGTTCCGTTTATTGCGGTGCCTGATGAGTCGACCAGGCCACGTGTTCTCGAAAGAGCAACTCATGGAGCAGCTCTACAACCTGAACGACAACCCCAGCGAGAACGTCATTGAGGCCTACATTCGCAGGCTCCGAAAGCTGGTAGGCACGGACACCATATCGACACGACGTGGCCAGGGGTATCTGTTTAATGACCTCGTTTAGGAAACCGGTCTCGGTAAAGGGCACCCTGCTGGCGCTGCTACTGCCTGCCGGCATCCTTCTAATGGCCCTCGCATGGCTGGTGCATGGACTTCTCCTTGACCGCATGTCCCGGCAATTCGTGGAAACCCGGCTTGAAGACGAAGTCGCTTTCCTTGAACACCAGATTCGCGATTCCAATGGGCAACTGGACGTTCTCCAGACCGGTGATTATTTCCAGGAAGTTTTTCACCACGCCTTCGCTATCCATTCCGATTCCCGGACCATCATCTCTCCGGAAACCTGGGCGCCCCTGTTAATGCCGCTTCTGGAGTCCGGGCAGGAGGGTACGCTGCGCGTCAGTGACGCCCGGATTGCCGAAGCGCCCTCGGATATCCTTGCCTACCGGAAGTCCTTTCGCGTGAACGACCAGCCCATTGTGGTGATCGTTTCCGAGGACCTTGGTGCCTTGAGTCGTAGCCAGACCGAGCTTCATGCCTGGACAGCTGTTGTTTCCCTGCTGCTGATCCTGCTGCTGGTTGGCGTTCTCTGGCTGGGCATCAACCTGTCCATGCGCCCCGTGGTGAGCCTCAAGGCAGCGTTAAAGCGTTTGCAGGATGGCGAGATATCGCGGATTGATGTCAAAGCGCCCGAGGAATTCCAACCTCTGGTGCTGCAGCTTAACCAATTGCTCGACTCCCTGGACCAGCGGCTGGAGCGTTCCCGGGACGCGTTGGCCAACCTATCACACAGCGTTAAGACGCCTATTGCCGCCGTTCGCCAGATTCTGGAGGATACCGACCGCCCTCTCCCCAACGACCTCAGGCAACAAATGGCCGGTCGTCTCGACGATATCGACAGACAACTGGAAGCAGAAATGCGACGCAGCCGGTTTGCCGGTCCACAGGTTGGCAAAAGCGCCTACCCTTTGAAGCAGGCCCGGGACCTTCTGTGGATGCTCGGCCGGCTGTACCCGGCAATATCCTTCGAAATGTCGACCGTCCTGACTGAAGAGAGACGCTGGCCCATTGAAGAACACGACCTGAACGAGGTGCTGGGCAATCTTCTGGACAACGCCGGGAAGTGGTCCACCAGATTCGTGGAGCTTGGCCTGAACGAGGACCGGCAGGGGTTTACCATCACCGTTGAAGACGACGGCCCGGGAATTCCTCCGGACGCGCTGGACACCCTGGGCACCCGCGGTCTGCGCCTGGACGAACAAACGCCGGGGCACGGCCTGGGGCTGGCCATCGTTCGGGAGATTACAGAACGCTATGGTGGTACCCTGACTTTCTGCTCCGGCTCGATCGGAGGGCTGAAGGCAACGGTGCATTTTCCGGGCACAACCGGGGGGATCAAACAGTGAAAATTGGTGAACTCGCTAAGACAACAGCCATTCCTGTTGAAACCATCCGCTACTACGAAAAGATCGGCCTGCTGCCGGAACCGGACAGAGATGACAGCGGCTACCGCTCCTACCGCAATGCCCACCTGGAACGCCTTCTCTTTATCAAACGCTGTCGCAACCTGGATATGGCCCAGGACGAGATCCGCGAGCTGATACGGCTGGCAGAAGAACCGGAAGCGGATTGCAGCGAAGTCGATGCCCTGCTGGCCCGCCATCTGAATCACGTGCGGGAACGCCTGAAGGAGTTGGCGAGCCTTGAAGATACGCTCGAGCAGCTTCAGGAAGCCTGCTCCGATGGTCGCACTGTGCGGGAATGCGGCATTCTCGGGGGACTCAGCTCGGAGCTTGAAACACCCGAGCCCGAGGACCGCCACAACCACGTTCCCGGCACCCATGGGCCTGGCAATAACTGAAACACTTCCACCCACTGACCATCTCCCATCCAACGAGCAGCCGCTGTCTGCAACCCATCCGGCACGATTCTAAAAAACTCTGGCAGTCATTCAAAAGCCTCCTAGCCATCGAAATGATATTTCTATGTCTTACAGATGCACGGTTAGGTTCGCCTGCCCCTGGAACAGCCGGGTTGGCATTAGTAGCTCGGCTGAACTGATTTTCATGCTCACAGCAAAAATTGTCAGGAGTCATTATGTACAAGAATAAACTCGCACTCTCGGTCGCTCTGGCCTCGTCGTTGTTCGTTGCCAGTCCAATGGCATTCGCGCACGGGGGCTCAGCGGATTATATGCCAGTCTCGAAAGCGCTGATTTCATCAGGTGCCAGCTACCAACTGAGCCAGGACAAAAGCGAATTACTCGTCACCTCCGGAGACCGGGAATTCCGGGTCCCTTTGGGGGAAAAAACTGCCTATTTCAATGGCGACCAAATTGAATTATCAGCCCCTGTAAAGCTGCATGACGGCGAGATTCTCGTAGAGAGGAGCTTTGCCAATGACCTATTTTCCGGCCATGTTACCCAAAGCCTTAAAATTGCCAATAAATCCCATCCTCTGGACCCGTTATCGGCAGATGAGATCACCACGGCAGCAAATGCAGTAAAGGCTTCCAAGCACTGGAAGGATGCGATTCGCTTCACGCAAATTAGACTTGCCGATCCCAGTAAAGAAAAAGTCTGGGATTGGTCATTTGGCGAAGGCCACGATTTCGCACGTCAAGCCATTTTTACGGTCGTGGACGGCAGGAAAGTATACGAAGGCACCGTCGATCTCGACTCTGAAACTGTCGTCAGTTGGGACTACATCGAAGGTGCCCATGGCATGGTGACGTTCGATGATTTTCTCGCAGTACAGGAGATCGTTTCAAACAGTGAGGCCTACAAGAAAGCTCTGAAAAAGCGGGGTATCGACGACGTGGACAAGGTTGTCGCGACGCCGCTGACCGTAGGCTATTTCGGCGGGGATGATGGCCTTGAGCATGAATTAAAGCTGTTGAAAGTGGTGTCCTATCTCGACGTTGGGGACGGTAACTACTGGGCGCATCCGATCGAAAACCTCGTGGCCGTCGTCGACCTGGAAAAAAAGAGCATCCTCAAGATCGAGGACGATGGCGTCATTCCCGTTCCAATGGCCCCTCGTCCTTATGATGGACGTGATCAGGAAAAAATCGCTGATGTGAAACCTTTGATGGTGGTGCAACCGGAAGGCTCCAACATATCAATGGCCGGCAACACCATCCAGTGGCAGAACTGGAACTTCCATCTGAAGCTCAACTCCCGCGTTGGGCCCGTCATTTCCACACTGACTTATAACGACCAGGGCGAAAAACGGAAAATCATGTACGAGGGATCACTGGGCGGCATGATCGTGCCCTACGGAGATCCTGACGTGGGCTGGTACTTCAAGTCTTACCTGGACTCGGGCGATTACGGCATGGGCAACCTGACCTCTCCTCTGGTTGGCGGCGTCGACACTCCCAATAACGCGACTCTACTGCCGGCGACCCTGGTCGATAACGGAGGCGAGCCCTTCACCATTCCAAACGCGATTGCGGTTTTCGAGCGCTACGCCGGACCAGAATTCAAGCACACGGAAATGCTGGGCAGCAGCCCCGGCAACGAGAGCCGCGAACGGCGAGAACTGGTTGTGCGTTGGGTAAGCACCATCGGCAACTACGATTATATGTTCGACTGGATTTTCATGGCCAACGGCAATATCAAGCTGACTGTCGGAGCGTCAGGTATCGAGGCGGTGAAGGCGGTGAAATCGCGCACCATCCACGACGAAACTGCCGAAGAAGACACTCGCTACGGCACCTTGATCGACCACAACATCGTTGGCACTACCCACCAGCACATCTACAACTTCCGACTGGATCTGGATGTTGATGGCGAACAGAACAGCCTGAAGGAAATCAATCCGGTAGTCGCGGAAAACACAGCGGGCGGCCCACGAGAGAGCGTGATGATCACCAACGAGCGGGTTGTTTCCACCGAACAGGAATCGGTGCAAAAGTTCGATCCGTCAACCGTCCGTCTGATGACCAACCCCAATAAAGAAAACCGAATGGGCTACCCGGTTGGCTACCAGATCATCCCGTTTGCCGGTGGCACCCACCCCATCGCTAAAGGTGCTTTGTTCAGCGAGGACGAGTGGCTGTTCAAACGTGTCAGCTTCATGGACAAGCAGATCTGGGTCACTCAGTACAAGCCAGAGGAGCGTTATCCGGAAGGCAAATACCCGAACCGGGCCAAAACTGACACGGGGCTGAAAACCTTTGTTGCGGATAACGAGTCTATCGAGAACGTCGATACGGTGCTCTGGATGACGACCGGTGCCACGCACGTAGCTCGAGCAGAGGAGTGGCCCATCATGCCGACTGAGTACGTCCACTCGATGCTCAAACCATGGAACTTCTTTGACCAGACCCCAACCCTGAATCTGCCCGAGCAAGAGACACCGGAGAACTGATTCGCTGAAAACGGGACACCATCCAGGCAGGGAAGCCTGAACACAAAAAACAGAGATACGGGAATCATAAGAGATGAAACATCAGCATTTCATGAAAAGCATTCTGTGCCTGGCTGCGGCCGGATTGTCGGCACCGGCTTCGGCCTACAACGTCTACAACCAGAACGGTACAGAATTGAATCTGGATATCGAGGCAGCTCTGGGTGTCTTTTCCAGCCAGGAAACCTACAACCTTGGCGCCAAAACCCAATCTGGTGATTCGCAGTGGCAGGAGGGTTACATCAAGTATGGGCTTTCCGGCAGTCAGCGTGTCGGCTCTGGCAGCCAGATATATGGCGCAGTGAATCTGGTCTCCTCAGGGACCTGGGGCGATGGCGATGCCGGAGGCATTACGTCCGGTAACGAGCGGGAAACCGATCTGGAAGATGCCTACCTCGGCTGGCGCTCCGGGACTCTGATCCCGGCGCTCGGAGAGGACGGTCTGGATTTTTCCGTAGGCCGTCAGCAGTTCACCATCGGCGACGGATTCCTGATCAATAGCGACGCCCTGAATTTTGGCGATGCACTGAATGGCGGGGGCCTGGACTTTGACCGGGGAGGCGCCTACTGGCTTGCAGCCCGCAAGGCCTTTGACCAGACCGCCATTGCCCGCATTGGAGGCTCGGACGGCCTGCGTGCCGATCTTTTCTGGCTGGCCTCTGACAACAAAGCTCAGGCTGAGATGGAGCTTGCAGGTTTAAATGCGGAATATGTGACTTCACAAGGTACCTTTGGTCTGGCTTACATCGAAGGGCTGGACGTTGATGACACCTTCGCCCCTATCCTTGGGTATGGTTCAAGAGACGGGCAACAAACTACAAGCCTCCGCTATCAGGGCAATGGGGGTGTCGATAACCTGTTCCTCTCCGCCGAGATTGTCAATCAGGAAGCCGGAGCAGGCTCTGATGAGAATGCCAAGGCGTGGTACGCCGAGGCAGGCTGGACCTTCAGCGAGACCCGCTGGTCACCCAGCGTCAATTACCGATATTCGAGCTTCGATGAGGGCTTCGACCCGCTGTTTTTCGGCTTCAATCGGGGCTACGGCACCTGGTTTCAGGGTGAAGTCGCCGCCAACTACGCCGGACCGTTCAACTCCGATGCCTCCGTGCATCACGTCGGCCTGAAGGCAACCCCCTCAGAAACCCTGAGTATTGGCGCGCTCTTCTTCGATTTCACTGACACCGCAGGCGGTACAGGGAATCTGAACGCTCAGGAAGTGGATATCTATGCCGAATGGGTGGCAGCGCCACATCTGATCCTCAGCCCTCTCGTTGGCTTTTATATGCCTGACAAAAGTGCCTCAGAGGGAGGCAGCCAGATCGGCAGTGACGACACCAACGCTTACGCTCAAATCATTGCCATTGTTCCATTCTGATCCATCTCCACCAGCCGTGCCGGAGACTCTGCCCAGGGACCAAACCATGGGCAGTTTTAACGGATTCTCAGTCTGGCTCTAACAAACACATTTGGGAGCGCATTGTTATGCAAACCTTTACGAATCTGGTGAATGGCAAAGCTGTTGAAGCAGCCGAGCACCAGGAAATCTTCAATCCCGCCACTGGCGATTTTCTGGGGTTAGCGCCTCTGAGCAGCGACCAGGATGTGAACGACGCAGTCATTGCGGCCCGCAAAGCACAGAAAATCTGGGCGAACACCAGTGACCAGGAGCGTCAGGAGACAGTTACACAGGTAGCCCAGGTACTTCAGGATAACTCGGAATACCTGGCCGAACTGATCACACGCGAACAAGGCAAACCTCTGTCTGGTCCCGGTTCCCGCTTCGAGATGCAGGCGTGCGTGGGCTGGACACAGGTACCAGCAGCATTGTCACTACCTCCGGAAACCGTCTACGAAGACGAAGAACGCAAAGACACACTCCACCGGGTGCCTCTCGGTGTTGTCGCGGCGATTGCCCCCTGGAACTGGCCTCTGATGATTGCTATCTGGCAGATCATCCCCGCCATCCGCATGGGCAACACGGTGGTTCTGAAGCCGTCTGAATACACGCCGATTGCAACCCTGGAAATGGTCCGCCTGATAAATCAGGTGCTGCCTCGGGGTGTTCTGAACACCGTTTCCGGAGACGGCCGCATCGGAGCCGCCCTGACCAGCCACCCCGACATCGACAAGATCATGTTCACGGGCAGCGAGTCGACAGGTCGACGTATTATCGAAGCCTCCTCGAGAAACCTGGCTCCGATCACGTTGGAGCTCGGCGGCAATGACCCCGCCATCGTGGTTCCAGGCACGGACGCCAAGGCCATTGCAGAAGGGCTTTTCTGGGGTGCCTTCCTGAACATGGGGCAGACCTGCGCCTGCATCAAGCGGTTGTACGTCCACGAAAACGACTACGACCAGCTGGTTGCGGCCCTTAGCGAACTTGCCCGCCAGATGCCCATTGGCGACGGCATGAACGAGAACAATCTGGTCGGCCCGCTTCAGAACGAAATGCAGTACAGCAAGGTGAAAGAGCTGGTCGAGGATGCCAGGGCCAATGGCTGCGAGGTCATGGAATTCGGCGATACACCTGAAACAGGCTACTTTCTTCCTGTAACTCTGGTAGGCAACATCCAGGACGGGCAAAGGCTGGTGGACGAGGAGCAGTTCGGCCCGGCACTGCCAATCGTCCGCTATAAAAACGTGGACGAAGCTGTCGCTTCTGCCAACGGTTTGTCGGCGGCCCTTGGCGCCTCCGTCTGGGCCAACAGTTCAGAAGAAGCGCAGCCGGTTGCCATGAGGCTCGAAGCCGGGACCGTCTGGATCAACCAGCACGGTGCCATCCATCCCATGGTACCTTTTGGTGGCAACAAAGCCTCCGGCTATGGGGTCGAGTTTGGCCTGGAAGGACTGAAAGCGGTCACCCAGCCCAGAGTTATCAGTATCAAGAAATAAAGCGTCGGCGTCACTGCCCCTTCCGGGAGCTGCCAGACTCAAGGGCCTGACAGCTCCCCTTTTTCAGGACATACGGCCCTGACAGAAGCTTGAGGGGGTCACCCCAAAGTGCTGTCTGAAAGCGGTAGAAAAGGCACTTGGGCTGGCAAAGCCGAAACGGTACCCAACTTCGGTCAGATTCACCTTGCCCTTTGACGTCTTCAGATAATCAGCACACATTTCCAGCCGCTGAGTCCGGATATACCCGGACACGGTCAGGGATCGGGCTGAAAACGCGCGGTAAAGTCCTCGAACCGAGGTGCCGGTGGTGTTTGCCACCATCCGCGCGCTCAGCTCGGATTCTCCAATGTTTTCCCTTATGTACGAGGCGGCTTGCAGGAATATGCGCTCACCGGGGCTGTTCTGTCCTACGCTTCGGATCACGGAGGGTTTGATCAGCATGATCAGTGAATCAATGATCGCGGCGCCTTCTTCCTCATCAAGACTGTCGTAATCAGCTGCCCCGCTAATCAACAAGTTGGCAACTCGGGCAATGTGACTATCGGAGGGAATGCGAACACCAAGCTCGATTCCTGACACGTTCAATGTCCGCTCTATGATCGCGCGTGGCAGGATCAGGGAAATCTGCTCAGATTCATTATCATAGGTAAAGCTGAAAGGAAGAGCGGAATCTACCAGGACAATATCCCCTGCTTGGAGAATGGACCCATTACCAGCCTGCTCAACCCGCGACTTTCCGCGAAGCTGGAACACACAGAAGAATTCCGGAGTGACACAACGACGGATTTCGCTTCGGCCACGAACAAGCTGCGCGCCACGGATGGTAACGTGGGACATATCCAGTGCGCTGGAGCCCATTTTGCTGATGTTTCCGGAGAATTCCTGTTTGAGAGGTTCTGCCGAAAAAGGCCCGCAGATCTGGTTTACATCACTGATCCAACGATCAAATCCTACCTTTGGAGAGGTGTTTCCAAGCATGACTTGTCCACCGAAATCGGCATTTATGATTATTTGTACAGAGACTGACCAGTTCCTTCGTATATGTCAAGAGCCGTTATTTGGCGCCATTGAGAGCGATTAGTAAGCAACTCGATACCCAATAACCAATCTACCTTCTTGCTTTTGAATCGCTTTTTTAGCCGTTCCGGAAGCGATGCGTGTATGAAATCTTATCGATGAGGCTTGACCCTGTAGCAACTACAGGGTTTTTAATAAAGGCATTCGAATACAGGAGGTCTTTATGGCGTGCAGTTGTTCTGCCCCCGAACCCAAATCCCCTGCCCCGGGCTTTCGCAGGGCGTTATGGATCGCCTTGTGGGTCAACCTGGCCATGTTTGTCGTGGAAGGCATCGCCAGCCTGTCATCGGGCTCTGTCTCGCTGATGGCGGACGCCATCGATTTCTTCGGCGACAGCGCCAACTACATTCTTTCTCTCACAGTCCTTTCCATGGGGATGCTCTGGCGTGGGCGTGCAGCGATGGTTAAGGGCGTTACCATGGCGGTGTTTGGCCTGGTGGTCTGGGGGCGTGCAGTCTGGGTAGTTCAGGCCGGCATTACACCGGAACCGCTGACCATGGGGGCTGTTGGCCTGTTGGCACTTGCCGCCAACGTGGGCGTGGCCATAATACTGTTCAAATTCCGTGAAGGGGATTCGGACATGCGCTCGGTCTGGCTGTGCAGCCGAAACGACGCCATCGGGAACGTGGCGGTGATGATTGCGGCCCTGGGCGTCTTCGGCACCGGCACTGCCTGGCCCGACCTAATCGTGGCCGCGATCATGGGTACGCTGGCGATAACAGCCGGTATCAGCGTGGTGCGTCACGCCCGTAGCGACATCGCAGAAGCCAAAGCCGGCGAGCCCCAGGCCTCAGCTGCACCCTCAAGCAGTCGCTAGAAGGCCAGCGAAATCATAACCGGTATGAACGCCAGGGCAAACAGCGTGGTAAGCAACACGGTACCCGCTGCCTGCCTTGGCGACGTATCCAGCAAGGTGGCGATGACCACGGTGTTGGCGGCAATCGGGGTTATCGAGATCAGGAACATGGCCTTGTGTACGGCCGGTTCATAAATACCCAGAACTGCTGAATCAAGCCACCAGAACACGATGGCCACCAATGGCCAGATAACGAATTTCCCGAAAAACGCGAGGGCCGTAAAACGGACATTGCCAGCCAGTCCGCGAAAGCTGGTGATGCTCATGCCGATGATCATCATGCCCAGAATGCTGTAGGCGCCGCGGAGATTCTCGAACAGCGGAACGAAGATATCCGGTATACCAATGCCGGCCAGATTCAGGATGACTGCCGCCAGGAAGGCGTATACCGACGGGAGCTTCAGTACCCGCCAGAGCGCATCTCTGATGCTGTAGCGTCCTCTCGCCGCCAGGTAAAAGCCCACCGAGTTCTCGAACAGCGTGGTGCCGAGCATGCATACGATGTACAGCCCGAGCCCCTCTTCCCCGAACAGCAGCAAGGCCACGGGCACCCCGAAGTAGCCGGTATTCCCGGAGCCGACACAGAGGGGAATGATGTTGGCACTGCCGTCTGCAAGAACCTTCTTTGCCAGTTTTAACTGCACGATTCCGAGAACCGACGAGATACCAAACACCAGAAACGGCAGCAGGATAACTTCCGGAGAGAGCGGCGCTGCCATGACTCCCGAGAACACCACGGATGGGGTCACGATATACAACATGATGCCGGCGATATGGCGACCACTGGCTTCAAGGTATCGGCCAGCAACCCAACCCAGGGCGACCGTTACGTAGAGCGGAATAAGCTTGAAGAACAGGGCGAAGGCTGCGGCCATCGGGACTCCATGAGGAAAGGGGAAACTCCAGCGACAGGTGCGGGAGTCTATCACTGAACGTTCATCAGATCGCGATATCGACTCAGTGAAAAAGCCTTAATGATTTAAGTCATTTCAAAAGATGCTTCTCTGATACCATAATTTCACTGACACTCATAACAGGGTCAACGCCATGAACAGCATTTTCAGGCCAGACGTTTCCTCCGCCCCGTGCATGCTGGGAGATAACAACCCGGAGATTATCCAGCAGGATGCCGCACCGGAGTCGACGGCTCTGCTCAATGGCCTCAGTCGGGTCTTCGGTATTCGCCTGGCAGGGCACGAGAATGACCCGGACGCCCGGTTTCTGGCAGACCTTGCCCGCCTGTTTCACCTTTGCAGGGTGGAGCCCGAAACCGCAATGGAAAAACACGACACGCCCTGGGCCAACGTATACCTGGTTCAGTACGGCATTCTTCGGCTGTTCCGGGAAGCACCCAGCGGCAAAGTGTCCGTGCATCACTTTTTTTCCGAAGGCGATATGATCTGGCCGGTTTTTGGCCGCAGCCGAACCGTCCGAAATACCCTCTGCCTGACGTCGGTAACGCCGGTAACGGCCTGGGTTGCTGACTTCGCTGCGTTCCGGTCTGCAATCCAGTCCCACGGTGAGGGGCTCTGGCCCCAGTTCGCTCTTGCCCTAACGGAGGAGATCGCTGAGCTGACCAGCATGAGAGAGTTCCGCAAGCACACCATGCCGGCAAGAGAACGCTACAAGTTATTGCTGGAAGAATACCCTGAACTGGTCAAACGGGTGCCGGATAATCAACTGGCATCGTGGCTCGGTGTCGTGCCGGCGACCTTTTCCCGGCTGAAGACCGCAACGGCAAAACGCGGGTCCTGAGCCTAAAAGCCAACCCGATAAAACATAAAAAAGGGCAGCAAGCCCTCGCCTGCTGCCCTGGAAAACGCTCAACGCTTTGCTGAAATTCAGGTTCAGCCGTGCAGCTTCACTGCCAGCTGGGCAACGTGCTTGCCCTGGAACCGGGCGATCGACAGTTCCTTTTCACTCGGTTGCCTGGAACCGTCACCACCGGCGATGGTTGACGCACCATAAGGTGTTCCTCCATTCACTTCCGAGATATCAAAGAACTCGGGAATGCCGTAACCAAGCGGCACAATCACCATGCCGTGGTGGGCCAGAGTGGTCCAGAAAGAGCTGATTGTATGCTCCTGCCCACCACCGGTGCCGGTGGAGGTAAACACGCTGGCCACCTTGCCGTGGAGTTTTCCCTCAGCCCACAGTCCGCCGGTCTGGTCCAGGAAGGTCCGCATCTGCCCGGCCATATTGCCGAACCGGGTCGGCGTGCCAAAAATCACCGCATCGTATTCTGCCAGTTCTTTCGGGTCGGCTACGGGCGCTTGCTGGTCTGACTTGCCGCCAGCGCTCAGGAACGCCTGATCAGCCATGGTTTCAGGAACCCGCTTGATCGTAACCTCAGCGCCTTCGACATCTTTGGCGCCTTCGGCAACGGTGTTTGCCATTGTTTCGATGTGGCCGTACATCGAGTAATAGAGAACAAGTACTTTTGCCATGGATCAAACCTCCTATGTTTTGGAAACGTTATACGCATGCTAACCAGAGGCAGACTCGAGAGAAATCGGAAGTTTTCCGACAGGTCATTCAGTTTTTCTGAACAGGATCACAGGTTGGTTTCGACCGCCCATTGCGTACACGTGTACGCTCAAGTATTTTAGGGCCATGGCTAATAGGGAAGACCACTCAGTGACAGCAACTCAATCCGCCGCACAGACAATCCATCACCGAATCGAAGAATGGGTGAACAGCGCCACCCACGGGCTGGGCGCGATACTAAGCGTTGTAGGCACGGCTGCGTTGATCCTCGGCGCCAGTCAACTCGGGGATGCCTGGAAGATTGTCAGTTTCAGTATTTTCGGTGCCTCCCTGATCCTGCTCTACATGGCTTCGGCTCTGTATCACGGTGCCCGGAAGCCAGAACTGAAGAGGGCATTCAAAACCCTTGATCATTGCGCCATTTTTCTGCTGATCGCGGGCACCTACACGCCGTTTCTGCTCGTAAACATGCGGGGAACGGTGGGCTGGACACTGTTTGCCGTGATCTGGTCACTGGCGATCACCGGCGTGGTGCTGAAGGTTATTTTCAAGAACCGTTTCAAGCTCGCCAGGGTTGGCATCTATGTGGCCATGGGCTGGCTGATTACGTTCGCCTCCTCCGATCTGGTGGCAAACCTGAGTGAAACAGCCCTGAATCTGACCATTGCCGGCGGCATTGTCTACACCGCCGGTGTCGCCTTCTATCTCGCCGACCGCATTCCCTACATGCACGCGATCTGGCACCTGTTCGTGATCGGCGGCAGCGCCTGCCACTTCAGTGCCATCTATTTTGGCGTGCTGCCTCACACGGTCTGATCAGAACGCCCAGACCATCGCCATCAGCACGCCCCACGCCAGCAGTGAAGCCGCCATCACCGTGTAGGTGGCGGACATGACCACGACATCGTTATCGCCACGTTCGCAGAATGACCGAACGCCCTGATAGACCAGTGCGCAGGACAGAAACAGAGCGGCAAAAACCGCAACAACACTCACCGCCAGCAGGGGCACCAGCAACGCCAAGGATGACAGCCAGAGCGGTAGCGGTGCGATAGCAGCCAGCAAATAGGCATCCTGATAACTGATTTTCAGTTGATGGCTATCCATGACGGCGTGGATAAGCCACCCCATCACAAAGAAGGTGAGCAACTCCGCCAGGAACAGAATGGTGGTTATAAACCGCCACTCCTTGCCACCGAAGCCCTGCATAAACGCGTCGCCGTATTGCGTGCCCGCGTAATAGAGCAGCACCGGCGGCAGAAACGACATCGGGACGACCACCACCCACGCCAGGAATGGAATGGACAGATCCAGGCGCCGCAGCTCTGACCAGGCGCCATTGCCAGAAAATGGTAGACGGGCAAGTTGTGTAATATTCATGATGCACCTTTAGAATGTTTCCCGCGTTATTTTTACTGATAGTTTCGGTGCGCCCAACGGTCAAGGACACGAGATGACTTCAGACAACTCGGCCATACCCAAAAAGAACATTCATGCGTTCTGGCTGTTTTTCCCGGCGGCGGCACTTCTGGCCGCAATGGTGGTCCCCCTATCCGTTCAAAGCGTTCTCTCAGGCTCAGGCTGGCCTCCGGGTTTTCTCGGTGCCGGACACGGACATGAACTGATTTTCGGTTTTGCCCTGGCCCTGATTGCCGGTTATACCCTTGGCCCCCAGCCCCGAGGCGTCCTGATGGTGCTATTCCTGCTGTGGCTACTGGCCCGGATCACCTGGATGTTGGTTCCTGGCAGTTTCGTGGCCCAACTCCTCAGCCCGGCTTTTGCGATATTGCTCGCCCGCTATGCCGTACCCAGATTCCAGGCTGCCAAGAAATGGCGCAACCGAATGGCTGGCCCGCTTATCCTGGTTCTTTGTCTTTTGTCACTGGCTTTCTGGCTTGCCAATAGCCCCCTGACAGAAGACTTTCAGCCAATACCGGAAACCCGCCGGGTGATGATGGCGGCCATTGTCGGGTTGCTGATGCTGATGACGTTCATCGGAGGCAGGCTCATTGCGCCGGCTGTGGCAGGAACACTGGAGAAGCGAGGCATTCCCCTCGCGGCGAGGGTGCAACCGCAGATTGAAGGGGCGCTGCTGATCATTCTGCCGCTGGCACTGGTGTTGATTGTTGTGCCGTTCGCGGCACCGGCCGCAGGACTTCTGTTGCTGGCGTCTGCCGTTCTGATCGTCATTCGCACCACTCGCTGGAAACTGTGGCGCTGCGCAAACCGGCCGGATCTGCTGGTTCTCGCCCTGGGCTATCTCTGGCTGGCAGCAGGCGCCGGTGCCACCGGGTTCAGTATTCTGGAGGGAACTGACCCGATTCCCTCCATGCACCTGATCACCATCGGGGCTCTCGGAACTCTATCCGCCAGCGTGATGCTCCGGCTGGCCTGGCAGCGCGCCAAAAGGATCACGCCACCCTCCTGGCAGGTTGTCGGGATCGCCATCGGCATGGCCATCGCAGCACTGGCCCGTTTTGCTGCGGGCATTACGCCTTTCGCCAAACCCGGCCTGCTCTGGCTCTCGGCCGCAAGCTGGTCCTGCATCTATTTCTTCGTGGCATTCCAACTCATTGCTCTGTTCCGGCACAGCCAGAATCGACGGAAATGATTGGCTACCTCCACTGCGCTCACGACTGAAATGACTACCCATTCCGGGATATCACCATCGCATCTTATTGAATTAAATGCGTTTTCAGAACCAAAAACACGAGGGGAATACCACCCGAAAACCGGCCAGAGCGAACGGCATTTTGTCCTTGAGAAATATCAAGAATGACTCCCCGCCTCCGTTAGCACAATGGTGTCGAGAAGCCCAAGCGCCACCAGAAACGGGGCCGAGGGCATGTTAACCGAGGGAGTCAAAAACATGGCCAAAACCAACGCAGACATCGAAAACTGGGATGTCGAAAGCGAAGAATTCTGGGAGCGGGAGGGCAAGCGTATTGCTTCCCGCAACCTATGGATTTCCATCCCCAGCCTGTTGATGGGCTTTGCCGTCTGGCTGATGTGGGGAATGATCACCACCCAGATGAAGAACCTGGGGTTTCCTTTTACCATTGATCAGCTGTTTACCCTGTCTGCGATTGCAGGCCTGTCGGGCGCCACCCTGCGGATCCCGGCCTCCTTCATGATCAAGATTGCCGGCGGGCGAAACACGGTGTTCCTGACCACCGCCCTGCTGATGATTCCTGCTGCCGGCACCGGCATAGCGCTGATGAACCCGGATACGCCATTCATCGTATTCCAGGCCCTGGCACTGCTCTCCGGCATTGGTGGCGGTAACTTCGCCTGCTCCATGAGCAACATCAGCACCTTCTACCCGAAAAGCAAACAGGGCTATGGCCTGGGTATGAACGCCGGTCTCGGCAACTTCGGCGTCACCACCATGCAGGTGGTCATTCCGCTCGTGATGACTGTCGGCATCTTCGGCGCCCTCGCCGGCGACCCGATGCAATTGCAAAGCCCGAGCGGCACCCTGATTGGCCGCATCGAAGCGGGCACCGACACCTGGATCCAGAACGCCGGGTTTATCTGGCTGGTATTCCTGATTCCGCTGGCGTTTGCCGGCTGGTTTGGCATGAACAACCTGAAAGTGGTTACCCCGAATCCGGGCAACCCGCTCTCCGCCTTCGGCAAGATTCTGGGACTCTATGGCGTAGGCATTCTCGCCTCTATCGCAGGCGTCTGGGCCCTCGGCGTACTGAACATGTGGCTCGCCCTGCCCCTGACCATCGTGCTCACACTGATCCTTCTGCGACTGATCCCCGGCGATATCAAGCCCAACATCCAAGCCCAGTTTGCGATCTTCAGCAACAAGCACACCTGGTCCATGACTGTGCTTTACATCCTCACCTTCGGTTCGTTCATTGGCTTCTCCGCTGCCCTGCCCCTGTCTATCAGCGTTATCTTCGGCAATATGATGGAAGTGGCGGCTGATGGCACGGTAACCCGTGTGGTGAACCCGGATGCGCCGAGCGCACTGACCTGGGCCTGGATGGGGCCGTTTGTCGGCGCCCTGATTCGCCCTGTGGGTGGCTGGATTTCCGACAAGGTGGGCGGATCCATTGTTACCCAGATCATTTCGGTTGTGATGGTTGCAGCTTCCGTGGCCACCGGCTATGTGATGATGCTGGCCTACAACTCCACCGATCCTAATACCTACTTTGCGCCGTTCCTGATCCTGTTCATCATCATGTTTGCGGCCAGTGGTATCGGTAACGGTTCCACCTTCCGCAGCATTGGCTTCATCTTCAACCAGCAACAGAAAGGCCCGGTTCTGGGCTGGACCTCCGCGGTTGCCGCCTACGGTGCCTTCATCGCCCCCAGGGTGATGGGACAGGAAATCCAGGCGGGCACTCCGGAAGTGGCCATGTACGGGTTTGCGGTGTTCTACGCACTCTGCCTGGTGGTTAACTGGTGGTTCTACCTGCGCAAGAACGCATACATCAAGAATCCCTGATATCAGCCCCCTGTAAAAACCGGCGCCCGACAAGGGCGCCGGTTTTTTTGTGCCTGTGTTTTATCGAAGGCTGCCTTCTTGCCTGCACCAATGACGCCGCCAGCCGCAAATGCTACATTCGAGATATTGGATTAAACTGCGCCAGAACCGGGGAGCCTGCCATGTCCTTCGAAGAACTCTTCGACGCCAGCTACGAACGCGTTCTGCAGTCCTCTCCCGAGTTCCCTGACTTCTTTGAGGCCTTCTATCGACGGTTCCTGATGTCTTCGCCGGAGGTGCGAGCATTGTTTCGCAATACCGATATGGCGGTTCAGCGGAGTATGCTGAAGAAATCCTTTTTCAGCCTGGTAGCGTTTTACGCCAGCGGCAACGTGGACGATGTCCTCCACCGGATTGCCTGCCTGCACAGCGCCCGCCATCTAAGTATCAAGCCCCACCTCTATGACCTGTGGCTAGACTGTCTGACGGACACTGTACGAACCTATGACTGGGAGTGCAGCGATGACATCGAGCTGGCCTGGCGGTTGGTCCTGAGCCCCGGAATCACCTACATGAAGTTCAGCTATGACCACTTCTGATCCGGGGCACAGGAGGACAGGCCTGATCACCGAAATGCTGTCCCTCCAAACGCAAAAAAGCCGCCGGGCAATGCCTCGGCGGCTTTCTCTTCGACAGTTACGGGTTAGCTGGTAGCGGCAGCCTGCCGGCGACGCTCCTCTTCCTCGATCTGCAGATCCACAGAAGACACGTGGTATTCCTCGGAGAATCCGCTTTCCGGCTCTTTCAGCCACATGATGCACAGCAGCCAGCTGATAAATGCGCCGCCGGCAATGATGTAGAAGAACTGGGTCGGGGTTACGAAGGTGAAGATGGTCAGGTACACCACCGCACCCACGTTGCCATAAGCGCCCGCCATACCGGAAATCTGGCCGGTGAGACGCCGCTTGATGGAGGGGATAATGCCGAAGGTCGCGCCTTCTGCACCCTGCACGAAGAAGGAGGTGAATACGGTAATGCCCACGGCAATAATCAGCGGCCAGTTGGAGTTCATCAGGCCCATGAGCGCAAAGCCCACGGAAATGCCGAACATGTAGCTGAGCATCACGAACCGGCGGTTACCCATACGGTCTGACACCAGGCCACCCATGGGGCGCGCCACCAGGTTCACGAAGGCAAAGGAGGCAGCGATAAGGCCGGCAGCGGTCGCGCTCAGGCTCCAGGTTTCCTCGAAGAACATCGGCAGCATGGATACCACCGCCAGCTCGGCACCAAAGTTCGCGAAATAGGTGCTGTTCAGGGCGGCAACGCTGTTGAACGGGTACTTGTCGTCTTCAGGCACGCCCTTTTTCAGGATCGGGACATTCACCCGCAGGATCTGGATAATCTGGTAGGTTACGATGGCCACAATCACCGCGTAGCAGATGGCCGCTCCAGTGGCGCTCAGGTAGCCCATGTTCTCGATTCGCCATACCAGAATGCCGAGAACACCCACCAGGGGAATGGTCCAGAGGATCAGCTTGATCATGTCGCCCCAGCTGCTGACTTCCAGCGCTACGGCCTTGCGGGGCTTGCGGTGGACTGTGCCTTCAGGGCCGTCGGTAATCGCAAACCAGTAATACACACCGTAGGCCGCCATCACGATCGCGCTCTGGGCGATGGCCCAGCGCCAGCCGTCTTCACCGCCATACATGTGCAGGGCGATGGTGGGCAGGGTGATAGCCGCCGCGGCGGAACCGAAGTTGCCCCAGCCTGCATAGAAACCTTCGGCAAAGCCGATGTCTTTGGGCTTGAACCACATGGCAGTCATGTGGATGCCGACCACGAAGCTGGCACCGATGGAACTGAGAACCAGACGGCTGACCAGCAGTTGAGTCATGGTGTTACCAAAAGCAAACACCAGAGCGGGAATAGCCATCAACACCATCAACACGGAGAACACCCGGCGCGGCCCGAAACGGTCCAGGGCCATGCCCACGATGATCCGGGCAGGAATGGTCAGTGCCACGTTACAGATGGCAAACAGGCGGAGGTCATCAGCGGTGAGCCAATTGACGCTTTTGAGCATGCTCGATGCCAGCGGCGCCATGTTGAACCACACGTAGAAGGTAATAAAGAATGCAATCCAGGTCAGGTGCAGTGCCCTGACTTCCGGATTCTTGACGCGGAAAACGTCTGCGACTTTCATGTCAGCCTCCCTGGGCTTTCAAATACAGAAACGGTTGCTAGCCAGACTCAACGGCTGGGCAGAATAAGAAGCGGGCACTGGATGCGGCGGGCGAGGAAGGAACTCACGCTGCCGAAGGTCATGTAATCCAGTTCGTCCACGAAATAGGTCAGTGAGCGGGCGATGAAGCCACCGTCAGGCTCATGGCTGTGGCGGGCAATCACCAGCATGTCCGGGTGGACCTTCTTTTCCGCGGCAAACAGCAGCATCTTTCGGGCATCGCCCTCCAGCACCATATTTTCCGCGGAGACCTGCTCCCTCTCGCACACTTCCATGGCCTCGGCGATGTGTTTTTTCAGATCGCTCAATTCTTCCTGGAACAGGTCTTCGTTTCCGGAGGTGATGTCCCGGGGATTCTCGGCAACTGCAACCAGGGTGATTACAGGTTTGAGATCGCGAAACATGGTGATGGTCTGAGCCAGTGCCAACCTGGCATTTCGCGATCCGTCATAGGCAATCATGATTTTCATTTCTGGGTTCTCCCGAGGGCGTTTTGCCCCCCTTTCAAAGGCGATTTCAAAAGGCATCCATTGATATCTGTCAGCATTAGCCCACACTCTGGTGGCGCCCATAATTGACGTATATCAACCCTTTCAACGCGTACCCCACGAGAGAAATCAAGGGCCTATCCCCTGCGCGCCAAAACCCTCCAATTGCCTACCACTACTGCACCCAACAGGAGGTACCTCCAATGCCCCGCATGGAAAAACCCTGTTTTTGGTATGGTTTAAGAGGTGCTTTCGGAGAGCACTCGACGGATATCTGAAAGGAGGGGAAACATGGCCACTAGCCCGACAAAACCCGAGCAATATCGCGCGCTGGGTTTATCCACTTTCGCCTTCACCCTGTGCTTTGCGGTGTGGACCATTTTCTCCATCATCGGGATTCGCATCAGCGAAGATCTCGGTTTGTCCGATACCCAACTGGGGCTGCTGATGGCGACCCCCATTCTCACCGGCTCGATAAGTCGGCTTTTCCTGGGCATCTGGACAGACCGGTACGGCGGCCGCTGGGTGTTCGGTATTCTGATGCTCACGACCGCCGCCTGTGTGTACCTGCTCACCTTCGCAACCACGTACATCATGCTCCTGGTGGGCGCTCTCGGCGTGGGTCTGGCCGGTGGCGCCTTTATCGTGGGTGTGGCGTACACCGCAGCCTGGTTTGAGCCGGAGCGTCAGGGAACGGCCCTGGGCATTTTCGGCGCGGGTAATGTGGGCGCGGCAGTAACCAACTTCGGGGCCCCGTTTTTGCTGGTGGCGTTCGGATGGGAAAGCACCGCCCAGATCTACGCCACGGTGCTGGCGATCATGGGTGTCGTGTTCATTCTGCTGGCCAGGGAAGATCCCCTGGCGGCAGAGCGAGCGGGCGGCAAGTCAAAATCCTTTCTGGAGCAGATGGAGCCTCTGCGAGAGCTGAGGGTCTGGCGTTTTGCCCTGTACTACTTCTTCGTGTTCGGTGCTTTTGTAGCTTTGGCGCTCTGGCTGCCCCACTTCCTGATTGGCGTTTACGGCCTGGACATCAAAACCGCCGGTATCATTGCCGCGCTCTACACCATTCCGGCTTCTCTGTTCCGGATTCTCGGCGGCTGGATGTCAGACCGGTTCGGCGCTCGCCGGGTAATGTACTGGACCTTCGGCGCTTCGGTTCTGTGCACCTTTTTGCTGAGCTACCCGCCCACCGATTACGTGGTTCAGGGTATTGATGGCGATATCCGCTTTACCCTGGCCATGAACCTGCCCATGTTCGTGGCGCTGATCTTTATCCTCGGATTCTTCATGTCTCTCGGCAAGGCCGCCGTGTACAAGCACATTCCGGTTTACTACCCCATGCACGTCGGCGCTGTAGGCGGCGTGGTTGGCATGATTGGCGGGCTTGGAGGGTTTATCCTGCCACTGACCTTCGGCGTACTGAACGACCTTACAGGCATCTGGCAGAGCTGCTTTATGCTGATGTTCGTGATCGTTGCAGCTGCCCTGGCCTGGATGCACTACGCAATCCGGTCTGCCGAGCGGGTCGAGTGGGCTGCCAATGAGGAGCGAACAGACCTCCCGGAGCTGGCCTCGCCACAACTGTTTTACCCACTGAACCGAAAAGTGCCCAAAGAACCGTTGGCGCCACCGCCAACAGCCGGGAAATCATAGACTACCGTAACGATTGCCCCTCGTTGCCCCGCACTGCGGGGCTTTTTCGTATAATGGCGGCACTGCAATGAGGCTGATTCGGTAAACGGGAGAACCATCATGGCGAAGTGGCTGGTTAAATCAGAACCTGCGGAGTGCGGCATCGAGGATTTCGCCAAGGCGCCGGAAGGGATCATCCCGTGGGACGGCGTGCGCAACTACCAGGCCCGGAATTTTCTGGCCCGCATGGCAGAAGGCGACGAGGTTTTCCTCTACCACTCCAGCTGCAAGCACATCGGGATTGCCGGTATCGTGAAAGTCGTTCGCAGCGCCTATCCGGACCCGACCCAGTTTGACCCGGAATCGCCCTACTACGATGGCAAGAGCACAAAAGAAAAGCCCCGCTGGCAGGCTGTAGACATGAAGTATGTCCGCACCCTGCCACAGCTGATCCCGCTGGATAAGCTAAAGACCATGGCCGGGCTTGAGAACCTGCCTTTGGTCCGGAAAGGAAACCGGCTTTCCGTCATGCCGGTGAGTGAAGAGGAGTGGCAAATCATCCTTAACCAGGCTGGCTGAGACCAGGGATCTGCCATCGGCTTGTCACTCGTCGTGGGGAATCGGATCCGGGCTGCGATCCCAGCCCACCAGCGCCAGGGTTGCCACCACGCCAATCAACAGCCCCATCCAGGGTTCAAAGAACGCCAGGGCGGCGCCAATCAGAACCACCGTGCCCCGGGAGGCATTATCCCTCGGGATCGACATGGCAATGTAGGCACAGGCAAAGCCGGTCAGCACCAGGGTCAGCGACAGCGCCACGCCCAGCAGCGGTTTGAGCCCGGTCAGCAACGGCAGCAGGAAGAAGATGAACGGCAGGCCCATCAGGTAGTAGGAGGCCAGCCCGCTGTGCAGGCTGTTCATGGCCTTCGGCCCCTGCTTCCAGCGCTGGACGACAATTACATGCACCCCGGTCCAGACCGCGCCCTGGGTCGGGAAGAACGGCGCAACAATGCCCATGATCGCGTTGCGGATCGAGAGGGAAAAGTGGGTGCGGTTGAGGTTGATGTCCACATGCTCGTCTTTGCGTACCTTCAATCCGTCCCTGAGCACTTCGTTGCCGGTAACCAGATCACCAAACAGGATAATGTAGGCAATCAGTGCCAGCGGAATACTCTGGAGAATCATCTCGTGTGACGGCCAGCCAATGACCAGCGGTGACACTTTCGCCAAAGCCTCGCCAAGGGGCGGCACCAGGAATCCCCACTGGATATCGAAGCTCACCTCGCCTACCAGCGGCCCGACGATCGCGGCCGCCAGGAATCCTGGCAACAGGCCCAGGGCGCCTAGCATGAAGAAGAACCGGCTGCGTTCCTTGAGCTTCTGCATCGGAATCGAAAAGGTGAAGATCAGGCAGATGGCGCAGGCAAGACCGGTGGCAATCGGCTGCTCAAGCAGAAAGCGTTCGGCATCATCCACGAACACCCGCTTGAGCGCGGCAATGGAGGCTCCCAGGATAATGCCTGCCTTGAGGGTGTCGGGCAGCCAGATCACGAAACGCCGGCCCAGGCCGGTTATCCCGAGAAACAGCACAAGGGTGGCAAATACCAGGCTCAGCGCGGTCATTGCCTGGAACCGGCTGACCGGGTCCTCATAGCCGCCTATGACAAACGCCAGAATCAGGGGCAACGCCGGGGTAATCCAGCCTCCCGCGTAAGGCTCACCAAAAACGATCACCGCCGAGGCAATCAGGGAGGCGTGAATCATGGACAGTGCGACGGCTTCTTCAAAACTCAGGCCAAAGAAGGCGGTCATCACGGGAATCAGCGCCAGGCCAGTAGCAGCGGAAACAAACAGCCCCTGCAGGAACTCGGACCAGCACAGGCGGGTATGGTAAAACGGCACGCGGAAGGTAAACGGCCCCCAGCGCCAGCCGGCTAACTCCGGTCTGTCTTCCATGGAATGTCACTCGCTTTTGGTATTGTTGTTTGTAACCTGATTATGGAAAGGGTTTGTCCATCGCACGAATGAATATTTCTGATCAAGCTGAATAAATCATGCTTATTACGTGCGGCCGTTCCGCTGGCAGGCGCGCCCGATCATCAGCCAGGCTATCCAATTCCGTCTCAGCCCTTTAGAATTCTGCCCTCCCCCCGAACTGTCTGGAGCCGAAGTCTGCCATGTCGTCCTCAATAAGCCCTGCCTCCGGTTTCGAGAAACTCCGCCGCATTGAGTCCAGCAAGGTTTTTCAGGGCGCCGTCATTACCATCATCATCCTGTCGGCACTGACCATTGGCGCTAAAACCTATGACCTGCCACCCCTGGTGGAAAAGTCGCTGATCGTGATGGACAACGCCATCACCCTGTTCTTCCTGGTGGAGATCCTGTTCCGGTTCGGTGTCTGCGCCAACAAGAAGCGATTTCTGTTCGACGGCTGGAACCTGTTCGATACCCTGGTGGTTATCGGTAGCCTGATTCCTCTGGATAATTCCGAAGCGGTATTACTGGGGCGCCTGTTGCGGGTTTTCCGGGTGTTGCGTCTGGTGTCGGTGGTGCCGGAACTCAGGTTCCTGATCAACTCGCTGTTGAAAGCGATCCCTCGCATGGGCTACATCGCCCTGCTGATGTTTATCATCTTCTACATCTACGCGGCCATGGGTTCCATGTTCTTCGCCAGCGTGGACGAGGAGCTGTGGGGCGACGTAGCCATTGCCATGCTGACCCTGTTCCGGGTGGCCACTTTCGAGGACTGGACCGATGTGATGTACGCCACCATGGAGCAATACCCGCTCAGCTGGATCTTCTACATCACCTTCATTTTCCTGACGGCGTTTGTATTCCTGAACATGATGATCGGGGCGATTCTTGAGGTCATGAGTGAGGAGCACAATGCCAAGCAGGCCCAGAAGGCCCACGATGAGCGGGATGAGATTGCTCGCCAGCTCCGGGCCGTTCAGGTGCAGCTGGCGGAGCTGACGAAGCAGGTCAGCGAAAAACGCTGACTCAGAACGGCTTGGTCATCGCCAGATGCAGAATCGCGCTCACCTGCACCAGGGCAAGCACGGCGGCTGAAATTCGAACGGGCTTGCCCAGGGTGGTCTTCAGAGCGAATACGCCGGCAATGATGTAGCCGAACAGCAATACGATCTTGGCAATCAGCCACCCGGGCATGGCCGAGGCGTAGCCGGCGACAAAGACCAGGGAAATGGCCGCGACCAGCAGAATCGTGTCGTTGATATGGGGAATAAACCGCAGCGGGGTCTGGCGCCAGCCCGGCCGGCCGACCGCGTCCAGCAGCAGGCGCAGGGCAAACAGCGTGATGGTCAGGTACGCGGTAGTCATGTGCAGGTGTTTCAGGATCATGTACGACGTCATGAAAGTTCCCTTGTAATTGAATGGGTTGCACCTATTGTACGCAATCTACCTCCAAGCAGGTATGGTTAACAAAGTCGGCAAGGTTTAACATATACACAGAATACATGTATATGGGAGACATCTATGTGGGCCATTCCGACTTGCCCTGATCGGGCGTCTGCCAGCGTCGGTCAGTTATTTTCCTATCCGTTCCGGATATTCTTTCTGTCCATGACCGTTCTGGCCCTAGCCGCCATTCCCCTGTGGGTAATGCAGGTAAACGGAGTTATCCGCCTGCCTCTGGCAATGCCCGGTTTATTCTGGCACCAACACGAAATGCTGTTCGGGTTCCTGTCGGCAGCAATCGCGGGGTTCCTGCTGACTGCCGTTTGCGTATGGACCCAAACCGAGCGTACCCACGGATTCAGGTTAGTGCTGCTGTGGGGCGTCTGGCTTGCAGGCCGTCTGCTGCTGGCAACCGGTGCCGACCTGCCGTACTGGCTGGTACAGGGCGTGAACCTCGCTTTCCTTCCTCTGGTAATGGTGGATGCCGGCTGGCGAATCTGGCACGCCCGGCAAAAACGGCAACTGATGATCATGGTGGTGCTCGGGCTGCTCTGGCTGATGCAGATCGGCTTTGTAACCCGGCTCGATATGACTTTCAGTTACGGCGCCCTGATCATGGCCATGGCACTGATCAGTATTATCGGTGGTCGCATTACTCCCGCATTTTCCACCGGTTGGTTGCGCCAGCGGGGCCTCGACAGCAGCGCCGTGAAAACGGTTCCCGCCCTCGATATGGCAACGATCTTCAGCCTGATTCTGCTGATGGTCTCTCTGGTCACTGGCTGGCAAACGGTGACCGGAGTGCTGGCGTTGCTGTCCGGTGCGCTTATGCTGGTGCGTCTGGCGGGCTGGAAAGGCTGGCTAGTTCGCCAGGAACCCCTGCTCTGGATTCTGCACCTGTCCATACTCTGGGTGCCAGTGGCCCTGTTCCTGCTGGCAGGCACACTGTTCGCAGGCTGGCCTTCCAATGCCTGGAGCCATGCCGCCGGCACCGGGGCAGTGGCGTGCCTGATTTTGGGGGTTATTGCCCGGGTCGCACTCGGCCACAGTGGCAGACCACTGGTTTTACCCAGGGGGATGGTACTTGCCTTCATCGCCATTCATCTGGCGGCGCTGGTACGAGTACTCACAGCCTTTGAAATCATTCCATGGCACGGCGGCATTGGCAGCAGCACCCTGCTCTGGCTGTTTGCTTTCGGTATGTTCCTCTACCGGTACACCGGTATCCTGGCCAGCCCCAGACCGGATGGTCGCGAAGGCTGACCCGCTGGTCAGGCGGCCAACTCCTGCCTGACCAGCAACTCGAACCTTGCCCTTGCCTGGCGGAACCGGCTGGCCGGGAAGTGAATACTGATTCCCTCCAGTGCCGCCAGCAACATTTCAAGGTGGGCATCCCAACCCGCGCAGGCAATGGGCACCAGGTCATCATCAGGCAGCAGCAAGGTCAGTGACAGGCGTGTTCCCTCGTCGATTGGTGCAAGCTCCCAAACCAGCGGTCGCTCGGGGGAATTACCCGAACTCCAGGAATAGGCGAGGCGACGATTGGGCTGGCAATCTGTGACCCGGCAATCGATCGGCATACCACTGTTTCCAAAATCCAGCTGAACCCGACCGCCCGGCCTGGCATCAAGTGTACCCGGAGCCAACCACTCTGCCAGATACACCGAGTCTGTCAGCATGGCCCACACACTCTCAGGCCTGTGCCCGACCTCTCTTTCCAGAAGCACCATAACCCGGTCACCCTTGCGCCGGACCTTGCACTCGATGGTTTCCTCATCCCCGGACATACCCCCTCCTTGCCAGTTTCGGCTTTACGGATTTCACGAAAACAACCTCTGGATGATTCTATTCGCAGGGTCCGGTGAGCACCTTGATGACCATCAAACGGGGCAAACAGACGAAATCCGGGAACTTCAAACCGGCAATCATCCACTAAAGGTCAATAGCTCCTCGCGAAATTCGAGCTAAAGTATGAGGAAATCATTTTGTAACAGAGATACTGGCACTATGAATCCGGATCGTTTTGACAAAGAAGACCTGATCAAATGCGGCCATGGTGAGCTCTTCCCCGGCTCCATGCGCCTGCCCATCAACGAAATGCTGATGTTCGACCGCGTTACCCATATCGCGGACGACGATGGCCTCTACGGCAAGGGCAGCCTCGTAGCCGAGCTCGACATCAATCCGGACCTCTGGTTCTTCAAGGTACACTTTGTTGACGATCCGGTGATGCCGGGCTGCCTTGGCCTGGACGCCATGTGGCAGCTGGTGGGCTTTTTCCTGGCCTGGGGTGGCGGCGAAGGCAAGGGGCGCGCACTGGGCGCCGGTGAAGTGAAGTTTACCGGCCAGGTGCTGCCCACAGCCAAGAAGGTCACTTACCACCTGGATCTCAAACGCGTGATCCGGCGCAAACTGACCATGGCAATTGCTGATGGCCGGATGGAAGTAGACGGCCGGGAAATCTACACTGCCAAAGACCTGCGGGTTGGCATGTTCACCTCGACCGATGATTTTTAGGAGTTAACAGGATGCGTCGTGTTGTAATCACCGGTATGGGCATAGTTTCCAGCCTTGGTACCAACCAGAAGGAAGTCGCCCAGTCCCTCAAGGAATCCCGTTCCGGCATCGGCTTCAGTGAGGAAGCCCGGGATAACGGTCTGCGCAGCCACATCTGCGGCCAGATCAACCTGAACCTGCCCGAACTGATTGACCGTAAGCTGTGGCGCTTCATGTGCCCGGCTTCCGGCTACACCTATCTGGCAATGCTTGAAGCCATTGAGCAGGCCGGGCTGACCGACAAGCACATAAAGGCAGACACCACCGGTATCATCTTTGGCCAGGGCGGCGCCTCGACAGTTGAGCTGCTCGATTCCATTGATACCCACCGCGATCGCGGTATTCGCCGGGTTGGCCCCTATCGAGTGCCCCGCACCATGGGCAGTGCCATCAATGCCTCCCTGGCAACCGGGTTTGGCATTCGCGGCATCAACTACGGCATCACCTCTGCCTGCGCCACCAGCGCGCACTCTATCGGCCATGCCGCGGACCTGATTGCCCTCGGGCGCCAGGATGTGATGTTTGCCGGCGGCGGCGAGGATATCCACTGGACCCTGAGCCTTCTGTTCGATGCCATGGGCGCCCTGTCGACCAAGTACAACGACACGCCGGAACTGGCGTCGCGCACCTATGACGCAAACCGGGATGGCTTTGTTATCTCTGGTGGCGGCGGTGTGCTGGCACTCGAGGCGCTGGAGCACGCCGAAGCCCGGGGCGCAAATATCCTGGCGGAACTGGTGGGCTTTGGCGCCACGTCAGACGGCGCCGATATGGTCGCGCCGAGTGGCGAGGGCGCAGTGCGGTGTATGCAACAGGCCATGAAGAATCTGGATGGCGAGATCAGCTACATCAATACCCACGGCACCAGCACACCGGCCGGTGACGTAACCGAGCTGAAAGCGCTGAAAGAGACCTTTGGTGACAAGATTCCGCCGCTGAGTTCCACCAAACCCCTGTGCGGCCATGCCCTGGGCGCGGCGGGCGTTCATGAGGCCATTTACAGCCTGATCATGCAGCGTGAAGGCTTCATTGCGCCTTCTGCCAACATTCAGACTCTTGATGAGGGTGCCGAGGGCTACCCGATCGTCCGTGAGCGCATGGACAACCAGAATCTCGACCTGGTGATGAGCAACAGCTTCGGCTTCGGCGGTACCAACGCCACGCTGGTATTCAAGAAGGTCTGAGACTGATCAGGACAGCCTGACAGAGCGGTATTCAGCCGGGGATGTCCCCATCCAGCGCTTGAAAGCCCGGCTGAATGCGCTCAACTCCGAAAACCCGAGCTGCTCGGCAATCTCCACCAGCGGTTTGGTCTTATCCTGCATGTAGGTCAGCGCTTGCCTGCGGCGAACATCCTCAAGCAAACGGGCAAACGTCAGCCCTTCACGCTTCAACTTCTTGTGCAGCGTGTAACGGCTCATATGCAGCTGCGACGCCACGACTTCCACACCAACCTTGCCACGAGCTAACTGCAAACTGATCAGGGAACTGACCCTGACACTCAGCGAAGCCCGCGCCACCTCTGGCGTCAGAGGCTTTGATGCCATCTGGAACTCCTCCTTTGGAACGCTTCGTCCCGAAAACCGAGACCGTGAGCGTACACATGTTAGCCGAAAATAATCAATACGACCTTTGAGCAGGATCAAGGGAACGTCCACCCGCATACGGCAAAATGCCCCGCTTTCAGAATCCCCCGGAGCCACTATGAACACCCCGGAACTGCTCGCCCCCGCGGGCACCCCAGAACACCTGGAAACGGCCTTTGCCTACGGCGCCGACGCTGTCTACGCCGGCCAGCCCCGCTACTCGCTGAGAGTAAGAAACAACAGTTTCAAAGACATTGCAGCCCTCGGTGCAGGAATTGAACGGGCCCACGAACTGGGTAAACAGTTCTACCTTGTCTCCAACATAGCACCTCACAACGACAAGGTGCGGTCCTACCTCAGGGATCTGGCGCCAGTACTGGAACAAAAACCCGACGCGCTGATCATGTCGGATCCCGGCCTGATCATGCTGGTTCGGGAAACATGGCCGGACCAGCCCATCCATCTCTCGGTACAGGCCAACGCGGTGAATTGGGCAACCGTCGAGTTCTGGCGCCGCCAGGGCATCAACCGGGTCATCCTGTCCCGGGAACTGGCTCTGAACGAGATCCGAGAGATCCGCGACCGGGTCCCTGCGATGGAACTGGAAGTCTTCGTCCACGGTGCCCTGTGCATGGCCTACTCGGGCCGCTGCCTGCTTTCGGGTTACATGAATCACCGGGATGCCAACCAGGGTGCCTGCACCAACGCCTGCCGCTGGAACTACAAACAGGTACAGCACGGCCACGACCAGACCGGCGACCTGATCGCCACCTGTGGCGGTAGCGACGTCCAGGAAGTGACGCCAAAAGAAATACTGCTGGAAGAGCCCAACCGCCCGGGCGGCTTCATTCCCGCCTACGAGGACGAACACGGCACCTACATAATGAACTCAAAGGATTTGAGAGCCGTTCAGCACGTCGCCGAACTGGCAAAGATGGGCGTCCACTCCCTGAAAATCGAAGGGCGAACGAAAAGCACCTACTACGTAGCCCGCACCACCCAGGTCTACCGCCGCGCCATCGACGAGGCGATGCAGGGCAAGCCCTTCGATATGAACCTGATGGACGAACTGGAAGCCCTCTCCAACCGCGGCTACACCGAAGGCTTCCTCCGCCGCCATCTTCCCCGGGAATACCAGACCTACGAACAGGGCTCCTCATTCCTGGGCACCCAACAGGTTGTCGGCACCATCACCGACACCGACGACCAATGGCTGACTATCGATGTGAAAAACAAGTTCTCCCCCGGCGACCAACTGGAACTGATCAGCCCTGCCGGCAACATCCGGTTCTCCGCCAGCATCATGGAAAACCGAAACGGCCAGGCCATGGACTGTGCGCCTGGCAGCGGACATATCGTTCGCATCCCGAAACCGGCTGATCTTCCACAAACTCTGGAGCACAGCTACCTCACCAGAATCCTGGCTACCGGCGACTAGCAATTAGTCTGAGGCGCCGGGCGGGACTGCCTCCCAAAACCGTGCATTGCCATGGATGGCAATGCCGAGCCCCCCAGGGATGGGTTCACGGCGTGTTTTGGGAGGCAGTCCCACCTGGCGCCCACCTCAGAAGATCCAGGCTTACAAGAACCAGACTATCAGCCTCATTACCACCCCCTTAGTGCCCCAAAGGCCGATTAAGGTATAATCACCCGACGCACAAATTAATACCTGACTATTTTACTCTGGTATTGTATAATCGCTCGCCAGAAGCGATGGATTCCGGCTGCTTTTCTGCTCAATTACCAGCAACAGCCCGGAAAATCCGTCATCCAAAAAGCGATTGCAGGGCGTACTCACAGGACGAGCGACCACTGCAACACCCAAACTGATAACATCCGATCGACAGCCACTTTTGACGCTGTCGGCGACACCAAGGGCGCAAGCCCGCGATGAGAGAATACGGAGCGACGATCATGGCGACCACCGACCAAGAGGTGAACGAGCTGATCAAACGGGAATACGAACACGGATTCGTAACAAACATCGAATCCGACACGTTCGAGCCCGGCCTGAATGAAGACGTTATCGCCCGCCTGTCCGGCATCAAGAAAGAGCCGGAGTGGATGCTGGAGTGGCGTCTGAAAGCCTACCGTCGCTGGCTCGAGATGGACGAGCCGGACTGGGCCCATGTGGGCTACCCGAAAATCGACTACAACTCGATTTCCTACTATTCCGCGCCCAAGCGCAAGGAAGACATGCCCCAGAGCCTGGACGAAGTGGATCCGGAACTGCTGAAAACGTACGAGAAGTTGGGCATTCCCCTGCACGAGCGCGAAAAGCTCGCGGGCGTGGCCGTAGACGCGGTGTTCGATTCCGTCTCCGTGGCAACCACATTTAAAGAACCGTTGGCCAAGGCCGGCGTGATTTTCTGCTCCATTTCCGAAGCCATCCGCGATTACCCGGAACTGGTCCAGAAGTACCTCGGCACCGTTGTACCCCACGGTGACAACTTCTTCGCCGGCCTGAACTCGGCGGTCTTCTCTGACGGCACCTTCGTTTACGTGCCCAAGGGTGTTCGCTGCCCCATGGAACTGTCCACCTACTTCCGCATCAATGCGGCTAATACCGGACAGTTCGAGCGTACCCTGATCATCGCCGACGAAGGCAGCTACGTGAGCTATCTTGAAGGCTGCACCGCGCCCATGCGGGATGAAAACCAACTGCACGCAGCGGTTGTCGAGCTGGTGGCCCTGGACGATGCCCAGATCAAGTACTCAACCGTACAGAACTGGTACCCGGGCGACGAAGAAGGCAAAGGCGGCATCTTCAACTTCGTCACCAAGCGTGGCGCTGCTATCGGCAAGAACTCCAAAATTTCCTGGACCCAAGTCGAGACCGGCTCCGCGGTTACCTGGAAGTATCCCAGCTGCGTTCTGCGGGGCGAGAACAGCGTCGGCGAATTCTACTCGGTAGCGCTGACCAACAACTTCCAGCAGGCCGACACCGGCACCAAGATGATCCATCTGGGCAAGAACACCTCCAGCACGATCATCTCCAAGGGTATTTCCGCCGGCAAGAGCTCCAACGCCTACCGTGGACTGGTTAAATTCGGCCCGGGTGCGGAAGGCGCGCGTAACTTCACCCAGTGCGACTCGCTGCTGATCGGCGACCGCTGCGGCGCGCACACCTTCCCGTACATTGAGAGCAAGAACAAGTCGGCCATTGTCGAGCACGAGGCAACGACCTCCAAGGTCAGCGACGAGCAGATGTTCCTTTGCCGCCAGCGCGGCATCGACCCGGAACAGGCGGTTTCCATGATCGTGAACGGCTTCTGCAAGGAAGTGTTCAAGGAGCTGCCCATGGAGTTCGCGGTCGAAGCCGGCAAGCTGCTCGAGGTAAGCCTCGAAGGGTCCGTTGGTTAAACGTCTATGCCCCGCTGGCCTTGGGGAGGTCAGCAAGCGGGGGAGCTTTCCGGGATACGCTGTGAATACGTCCCTGTACGATCGACAAAATCATCCATGATTTTGACGATCCCGGAAAGCTCCCCCGCTCACTGCCCCGAACATTTTCCGGGCACCGAAAGGGTCTAAATTTACAGACAGAATTTCAGAATAGAGAGAAGCCACAAATGCTGAGCATCAAGAACCTGCACGCATCCGTTGAGGGCAAAGAAATCCTCAAAGGCATCAACCTGGAAATCAAGGCCGGGGAAGTTCACGCCATTATGGGTCCTAACGGCTCTGGCAAAAGTACCCTGTCTCAGGTGCTTGCAGGCAACGAAGCATTTGAAGTCACCGAGGGTGAAATCACTCTGAATGGCGAGAACCTGTTGGAGCTTGAAACCGAAGAGCGTGCCCGTGAAGGCATCTTCCTGGCATTCCAGTACCCGGTGGAAATCCCCGGGGTAAGCAACCTGCAGTTCCTGCGCACCGCCGTGAACGCCATGCGCCAGCACAAAGGCCAGGACGAGATGAACGCGGCCGAGTTCATGAAGCTCGCCAAAGAGATTTCCAAACAGGTGGATCTGGACCCGTCGTTCCTCAAGCGGGGCGTCAACGAAGGCTTCTCCGGTGGTGAGAAAAAGCGTAACGAGATCCTCCAGGCACTGCTGCTGCAGCCGAAGCTGGCGATTCTCGACGAGACCGATTCTGGTCTTGATATCGACGCCCTGAAGGTTGTCTCTGACGGCGTAAACGCTCTGCGCGCGGAAGACCGGGCCATCCTGATGGTCACCCACTACCAGCGCCTGCTGAACCACATCGTGCCGGATTATGTGCACGTGCTGGCCGGCGGCAAGATCATCAAATCCGGTGGCCGCGAACTGGCCCTGGAGCTGGAAGAACGCGGCTACGGCTGGCTGGGCATCAAGGATGAAGAACCTGCCGACAGTACAGCCAATTAAGGAGGTCGCGGAATGAAACCAGCACCCACTCTTTCTACCGCGTTCCTGCATCCGGCCGGCCAGTCACTGCCCGAGCCCCTGCTTGCCCTGCGCAAGCAACGGGGAACGGCGCTGGTCGACATGCCGTTGCCGACCCGGAAAACCGAGAACTGGAAATACTCCAGCAAGTACCTGAAGCTGACCGACGACATGGCCATTTCGCTTCCGGCGGAAGGCAAGACCGGCAGCAGCCTGGCGGTACCCGGCTACAAGGTTGCGTTTCTCAACGGCGTGATGATGCCGGAAGCCTGTGAGTACCCGGATCTGGATGGCATCAGCATTCAGAGCTTCAGTGATCTGAGCGACGAGGACGCCAGTGATCTGGCGGACCGACTGGACAGCACCCTGGACAACAAGGCCGTCCAGATGGCCCGGCTGAACTCGGCGCGTTTTGAAGATGGCTTGCTGATTCGTCTCAAGCCGGACGCGGTGCTCGACCAGCCGCTGTTCATTGTTCACGAAGTAACGGCCGAGGCCAGCGGTTCGGCCTTCCCGCGTATTTTCGTGGATGCCGGTCGTCACAGCCAGATTACCCTCGTGGAGGAATACATCTCCAGCGGATCGGCCCCGGTCATGGTCAATACCGTCACCGAGTTCAACGTAGCCGAAGGCGCCAACATCACCAGCATCCGCCTGAACATGGAAGGCGAGAATGTCCAGCACATTGGCTCTACCGGTGTGGTGCAGCAGCGCAGTTCTCGTTTTGAAAGCCATACGGTTGGCTTTGGCGGCCCTCTGCGCCGGCATGACCTGCAGGTCCGGCTGGAGGGTGAAGGCGCCGAGTGCAAGCTTAACGGCGTGGTTGTTACCCAGGGCAAGCAGCACTACGACAACCACACCACCATTGAACATGTGGCTGCCCACTGCAACAGCGAAGAGACCTATCGCAATATTGCAGCGGACCAGTCCCATGCGGTTTTCAATGGCCGGATTCATATCCATCAGGATGCCCAGAAATCCAACGCGGATATGAACAACAAGAACTTGCTGCTGTCCAACGGGGCAGAAATCGATACCAAGCCGGAGTTGGAAATCTACGCCGATGACGTGAAGTGTGCCCACGGCGCAACCATCGGCCAGCTGGATGAGACCTCGCTGTTCTATCTGGTTTCACGGGGCATCGGACGGCGTGAAGCGAACGTTCTGCTTACCATGGCGTTTATCAACGAGCTGGTGGAGCAGATTCCGGTTGAAGCAGTGCGGGAAACGGTCCAGGGCCGGCTGAACCACTTCTTCGAACAGACATTCCAGGAGGCGTAAGCGGTTATGACCGATCTGTCCGTGGCAAGTACAGCCAAGCGCACCACCTTTGATGTGGAGGCCGTTCGCCGGGATTTCCCGATCCTGTCTCAGCAGGTGAACGGCAAGCCCCTGGTGTATCTGGACAATGGCGCCTCGGCCCAGAAGCCGGAGGCCGTGCTGAACGCCATGGATCGGTATTACCGTGAGATGCACTCCAATGTTCACCGTGGCGCCCACACGCTTGGCGACCGGGCGACCGCTGCTTTCGAAGGTGCCCGTGAGACTGTCCGCAACTTCCTGAATGCGGAAAGTACCCGGGAGATCATCTGGACTCGTGGCACCACCGAGGCCATCAACCTGGTTGCCAACGGGCTGGCACCGCGCCTGAAGGCCGGTGACGAGATTCTGGTGAGCCACATGGAGCACCACGCCAACATTGTCCCCTGGCAGATGATCGCCGAGCGCACGGGTGCGAAAGTGGTGCCTGTTCAGGTAACCCCGGACGGCGAGCTGGATCTGGAATCCTTCACCAGCCTGCTCAATGAGAAAACCCGTGTGCTGGCCATCACCCACGTTTCCAACGTGCTTGGCACCGTGAACCCTGTGGCGGCCCTGATTGAACAGGCCAAGGCCCACGGCATCATTACTCTGGTGGACGGTGCCCAGGCGGTACCTCACTACCAGCCGGATGTGCAGTCACTTGGCTGTGATTTTTACGTTTTCTCGTCGCACAAACTGTTCGGCCCCACCGGGATCGGCGTGCTCTATGGCAAGGCCCAGTTGCTGGAGGAAATACCTCCTTACCAGGGCGGTGGCGAGATGATTGAACGGGTGTCCTTCGAGCGGACCACCTGGAACACCCTGCCCTACAAATTCGAAGCCGGCACCCCGGCTATCGCCGAGGCGGTCGGGCTGGGAGCGGCCATCGAGTACCTGAACGGTCTGGACCGTCCAGCCATGGAAGCGGCCGAGGCCGCCCTGCTTGAGCGGGCCAACCAGCTGGTGGAGATGGTCCCCGGCATGAAAATCATCGGCACCGCAAAGCGCAAAGTGCCGGTCATGTCCTTTAAAATTGCCGGTTTGCACCCCAGTGATATAGGCACGCTGCTGGATCAGCAGGGCATTGCGATCCGCACCGGCCACCATTGCGCCATGCCGCTGATGGATTTCTATGGAGTTCCCGGTACAGCCCGGGCCTCATTCGCGTTCTACAATACACTGGACGAGGTGGATACATTGTTTACCGCCCTGCAGAAAGTCCAGCGTCTGTTTGCCTGATGGAGGTGGAATCATGACAGCCGAAGTCTTCACCCCGAGCGTTGCCGTCACCATGACGCCGAGCGCCGTCAAACACGTGCGCAAACAGCTCGAGAAAAAGCCGGAAGCCAAGGGCATCCGGCTGGCCATTAAAAAGAGTGGCTGCTCTGGCTTCAAATACGAAACCCAATGGGTGGAAGAGGCCTCAGCTGACGACAAAGTGTTTCACATAGATGGCGTTGATGTTTTCGTGAAAGAAGAGCATCTGCCGCTGGTGAACGGCATCGAGATCGATTTCGTGACGGAGGGCGTGAACTCCATGTTCCAGTTCCGCAATCCGAACGCCACCGCGGAATGCGGCTGCGGCGAGAGTTTTACCGTCGCCTGACCTGATGATGAGTTAGTAGGTCGGATTAGCAAAGCGTAATCCGACACCAAAGATCGAGAAAAAGCGAGGCCCGAACAGGCATGCAAGAACGGGAAGTGGTCCTGACCAAACGCGAGGTGGAAGCCCGCCTTGTTCCTTCCGGAACCGAAATCATGATTCCGTCGGACACCTTTGTGACTATTACACAGTCACTGGGTGGTACCTTTACGGTCGCCGTAAATGGCAATCTCGCCCGGATTGAAGGCCACAATGCCGATGCGCTCGGCAAGAAACCTCTGGAAAGCAGCTTCGAGACCCCTGAAGACGGCACCGTCAACGAAAACCAGGTCTGGGAAGCCATGCGGAACTGCTATGATCCGGAAATTCCGGTAAACGTGGTCGATCTGGGTCTGATTTACGATTGCAAGATAGAAAACGGCACCGAAGACGGCAATCATGTCTACGTGCTGATGACGCTGACTGCCGCCGGTTGCGGCATGGGCCCGGTGATTACCGAGGATGTGAAAACCAAGTTGGAGCACGTACCCAACGTGGACAAGGTCACTGTTGAGCTGACTTTCGATCCACCCTGGAGCAACGACATGCTCACCGACGAAGCCAAACTCGAACTGGGAATGCTGTAAATGACTGCCAGTGAACAGGACTTTCTGAACAACCCCCTGGGCAAAGACACCACCCTCGAAGACGTTCTGGATGGCTTCGAACTGCTGGACGACTGGGAAGAGCGCTACGCCTTCATCATTGACCTGGGCAAACAGCTTCCTGCTTTCCCGGAAGAATCCCGGGTTGAAGAAAACTATGTTCACGGCTGTCAGAGCCAGGTCTGGTTGATCCACCACTACGACGAAGACAGCGGCCGGCTTTACCTGTTGATTGACTCTGATGCCATGATTGTCCGTGGGCTGGCCGCCATCATTCTGGTCGCCCTTAATGGCAAAACGCCCAGGGACCTTCTGGCCACAGACATCGATGAGCTGTTCGAGCAACTGGACCTGTTCCGCCATATTTCACCGACCCGCGGCAACGGACTTAGGGCCATGGTCGGCAAGATCCGGGATATTGCGGCTGCCGAGGCGGCCGGCGCCAGCAGCTGATAGCCGCCAGCCCTACCAGATAATCGCTATATCATCCCTCTGAATATTCAAGATGCCTCCCAGTTGCGGCATGGTGCCCCGACTGAAATGTGGCTGGACCCTATCAAGGGTCACAGAGACCTCACTGTCCTGCAGCTCCGGAGAATCCCCCGGAGCATCCAGATAGCGCTTGCTCCGGTAGAGCTTCAGCTCGTCGCCCGGCCTGAGCCCTGCGGTCGCACCCGATTCCAATGTAACCCCGTGGCCGTCCACCCGCGCAATCCGGGTTATAAAGGGCTGACAAGCCAGCGCCTCGGTCACGGCTGCCGCCATGTCCCCGATTACGCCATTGACTGCCTGACCATAGGCGGTCTTTTGAAAGCCCGCCGAACCGAATCCGGCTGAACTGCCGGGGCTGGCGTCCCAGTCTGCTGCCGTAGCAAACCGCTGCCGGTATACCGGCGCACCACTGAAACCGTCAAAGATAATGAGGTCTGCAGCGAACCGACGTCGTTGATCCACCACACCAATACCCCGTTGCATCCTGTCCAGTACGGAAGTGCCCCACGCCGAAGGGTCTGCAACTCCAAGATCCCGAATAACCCCTGTTACCACGAACTGCACCCCCATTTCACGGGCCAGCTCGAGCACGTTGCTCAGTCGATTATCCCCCTGTTGAACCGTCGGTGCGTTCAACAGGTCGGTAAACATTCTGGACGTGGTAGCCCCGAAAACCTGCAGCCCTCCCTGGGCCACCAAACGCTGTTGTAGCTGTTGCGGCAAGATTTCGCCGGCATCGTCAATGCGCCCTACTCTGGCCTGGTCCGGGTACACCATCGGGAAGCCGGTCACTGCAACCCGCTTTTTCAGGCGGCCAGCATCTCCAGCGCCGCACTGACTGCGGCTCTCGCTGATATCTCCACGAACAATCACCCTTAGCAGGTTGCCACTCTGGTACTCATCGATTATCCGCACGTTCCTGGCCCTGGCGCTTGATGCAAGATCCATCCGGGACTCGGTGATAACACCATTTTCCATAGTATCGTGCGTACTTACCCTGGCCTCGTACTGCAGGGAAAGATCCCGGATCGCGGCCTTGCGGGCTTCGGCCCGGGCGGCTTCCAGATTGCCGTTGTGGATATTGGCGTGGCCCACACCCTCCAGAACAACCGCATGGGCGCCGGAAACCAGAACAAGGGCCAGAGCCCCAAGTGCGACCAGTGACAGCAAGCGTTTCATAGCTTTCAGTACTCTCGATCAATCAAGGTAATACAGGGAATCCACGCCCTTGCTCTGCACATCGCCCACGCTGTCATTTTCCTGCGGCATGGGGATCGGGCAGAGATCCTGCACCTGATCATCAGCCACCTCGGCGACACAGGCCCGGAAACGGGGCTCAAGCTTCAGTTCCATCACGGTCTCAAAGACTCCGTCGCTGTGCTCGTTCACGGCGACCAGCTTCGCTCCCCGTATGTAACTGTCGACGTAGGTTCTGAACATGTCATTGCGCAAGACAAAATCGTTCACGGTGGAACTTCCGTAAACGACGGTACCGTATACGCGTTCCACGAGATTGCGGTAGGCATCCAGCTGGGAGGCTCGGCGGGCCATCAGGCGTTTGCGGGTATCCGAACGGTCGGCCGCAACATCCTCATAGGTCCCCAAACCACTCACCCGCACTGTTATCGGCTCAAGCATCGTGTCCTGGCGTGGCTGGCTGCCGTTATCCCCCTGGTGGCTGCCAATCGGCGCACAGGCTGCGACCGTTGTGGCCAACAAGGACATGAGTATCCAGCGAAGGTTCATTGCGTGTCTCCAGAAAACATCATTTCCGGTTCCCTATGAAAGAATTACGCCAGTTTTTCTAAGCCACTGATATTACGCTCAACAACAGCTGATGTGACTATTCTGCTTCCGGCATGCGGCAAAAAACTGCCTCTGTTTACACATCGAAAACAAACCGTTACCCCATGCGTCATGTACCGGCAAACGTTCTGGATTAACCTTTCAGCTACGTAATATTTAATCTGCCTTTTTAACCAACAGGATTCCTCATGACCGGACACCGTCTGACCAAACTTTCCGTAGCCATTGGCCTATCCATCGCCACCTCCTCTGTGCTCGCCAGCCCGCAGTCTTTTATGTCTGCCCGCTCGTTCGCCATGGGTGGTACCGGGGTTGCCGTTGCAGTACCTGCTGACGCCCCTGCGGAAAACCCGGCCATGATGGCGGCGGATCATCACAGCTGGAACGACGATTTCGGGCTCACGTTGCCCTCCGTGAATGTGCGGGCGGCGGACGAGGAAGAGACGGTCGATCAGGTGGATGATATCCAGGACGTTATCGACGAATTTGATCAACTGGTGTCACAACTCGAAATCGATCCTACCCAGGCCAATGCCGACTCCCTGGCATTGACTGCCGGAGACCTTCGCGACCGCCTGGTAGATTTTGACAGGGATACCATGCGCGCCAACGCAGGCTTGGGCCTGGCCCTGGCCGTTCCTGGCAAGTCGCTTTCTGTGGGCGTATTTACCAACGCCAATCTCACCGCAACGGTTCGCGGCGAGCTTTCCGACGATGACCAGGCTCTACTCGACAGCATTGTCACAGCCGCAGAAACCGGCAATGTCACGAACGTGGAAAACGTCATAAACAACGCAGCTGTTGACCAGGACGGGAATATCATTTTCAACTCCAGAGGCCGGATTCTCGCCTCAGCCGTTGGCGAAGTGGGCGTTTCCTTTGCCCGCCAGTTCGACCTCTCCAACGGAAACAGCTTCCAGCTGGGGGTTTCCCCGAAATACGTCGAACTGCGCACCTTCCAATACACAGAATCGGTGTCCGGGTTCGAGGATGACGAGTTCGACGGCGACCAGTATCAGACCGACAAGAGCGGCTTTAACCTGGATATCGGCGCAGCTTACTCATTTGGCGATGAGAAGCAGTGGAATGCGGGCATCGTCGTCAAGAACCTCATCCCGATGGAGCTGGACTCTGCTGCCAGCCGTCCTGAGCTGGGAGAAGAAGTCCGTACACTGGAACTCAACCCCATGGCCACGGTCGGAATCGCCCACAAGAGTGAGTACCACGTAGTCACCGCAGAAATCGACCTGACCAAGAAAGAAGCCTTCGGCTTTGAGGACGATACGCAATGGGTAGCCCTGGGCGCTGAATTCGATGCCTTCCGTTACGCCCAGCTTCGGGTCGGTGCTCGCCACAACCTGGCCAGCAACGAAGACAATGATGGCATTGAAGAGAAAACCCAGTTCACCGCCGGTCTTGGCCTGAACATCGTGGGCGTACGCCTCGATATCGGCGCTCTTTACAGCGATGCCGATGTGGGCGCTGCTCTGGAGCTTGGCACCGCGTTCTGATCAGGAGCCTGCAACAAGCCCTCTCAAGCCCGCCCATGCAACAATGGGCGGGCTTTTTATATCCAGTCCCTCCACAAGTTTGCCTGCCCCGCCCGGGAACCGGATAATCCACCGACACACTCCCCGAAAGGAATCAGACATTTCATGCAGGCCTATCTGGTTGGCGGTGCCGTTCGCGACGAATTACTCGGCCTTGAGGTCAAGGACCGTGACTGGGTTGTCGTCGGCGCAACACCGAAGGAAATGCTTGCCAAGGGATTCAAGCAGGTGGGGGCGGACTTTCCGGTTTTTCTACATCCCCGTACCCGTGAAGAATATGCCCTCGCCCGCACTGAGCGGAAACAGGGGCATGGTTACCACGGATTCACTGTCTACAGCGCGCCGGATGTGACTCTTGAACAGGACCTCAGGCGACGCGACCTGACCATCAACGCGATGGCAAAATCCGAAAACGGCGACCTGGTCGACCCCTTTGATGGTCGCAGTGACATAACGAATCGCAAGCTTCGGCATGTCTCGGAAGCCTTCGCCGAAGACCCCCTGAGGATTCTGCGCACCGCCCGGTTCGCAGCCCGATTCCAGCCACTGGGATTTGCCGTGTGCGACCAGACCATGGCCCTGATGAAACACATGGTAGACAGCGGTGAAGTGGACCATCTGGTTGCCGAACGGGTTTGGCAGGAGTTCCAGCGGGCGCTACACGAACAGGCGCCAAAGGCCTTTTTCGCTGTTCTCCGTGACTGTGGCGCGTTGGCGGTACTGGTTCCGGAAATAGCACCATCAAATGTTTTTCAGCTGGCGATGGCGGCACTCGACTGCGTCCACAACCAATCCGGGGCGACCACTGAGGAACGATTTGCCGCCCTGCTGTCTCCCCTGGAAGCGTCTGTAGCCCTCGAGAGGGCAAAAGCCCTGAAGGCACCCAACGACTGCCGGAACCTGGCACGACTGGCGACGGCCTTCACGGCTCAGATCCGGAACATCCATCCCCAACATCCTGACGCCGAGACCCTGCTGAACCTGCTGGATCAGGCGGATTTGTGGCGCCGACCGGAACGGTTCTCGCAACTCCTGAACGTGCTGGAATGCGCCCTGCCCGGCGACCCTTACCCACTTAGCCTGCTTCGAACCGTATCGGAGGCGGCTACCGGCGTCGATCCGAAAGCCCTCCTGGCGGAAGGCTATAAAGGTAAAGAACTGGGCAGTGCGATCCGTAGTGCACGCCTGAAACGTATCGACGATGCCATTACCACGACCAACGACTGAGGAGTTCTCCATGCCGTCCAAAACGCCTGTTGCCCTGGTCACCGGCGCAGCCCATCGTCTTGGCGCACAAACTGCACGGACCCTCCACGAACGAGGCTGGAATCTGGTGATTCACTATCGGAGCCGGGACGAGCAGGCTAACTCACTGATTACGCAAATGAACCGTCAGCGACCGGACTCCGCCTGCGCCCTTCAGGCAGATCTGAGCCAGACAGCCGAGATAGACCGGTTGGCCAGTGACGCCGTCGAACAATGGGGCCGACTGGATGCACTGGTGAACAATGCCTCTGTGTTCTACCCCACCCCTACCGGGGACGCCACCGAACACGATTGGGACACCATCCTGAATACCAATCTCAGAGCCCCCTTCTTCCTGGTGCAGGCATGCCTGCCTGAATTGGGACGGAACCGCGGCAGCGTGGTGAACCTGATTGACATCTACAGTGAAAGACCCATCGACGACCACCCTCTGTACTGCGCCAGCAAAGCAGGCCTGGCCGCCCTGACACGTTCCTGGGCAAAAGATCTGGCACCGGACGTGCGGGTGAACGGCGTATCGCCTGGCGCCATCCTTTGGCCTGAAGGCGAAGCCGAGATGGATCAATCCGCCCAGCAGGCGATTCTCGACAAGACCCCGCTGGCCCGTACCGGCAATCCGGGCGATATTGCCGAAACCATCGCCTTCCTGATTTGCGATGCGCCGTTCATCACCGGGCAGATCGTCTCTGTTGACGGCGGTCGAAGCCTGAACATGTAAGCCCGATTACTTCCTGCCGGCCCGCTTGCTTTGGCCGGGCGCAGCTTTCCGGATACAATGCCGGCAGATTTCAATCCTGCACGCGCAGGACATGATTCCGCGCGTGCCTCTGATCCGGAGATTTCCCATGCGTGATGTCGTAATTGTTGCCGCCCGCCGTACTGCTATCGGAACCTTTGGCGGAGGTCTCTCCAGCCTGAGCGCAGACCAGCTGGGAACTGCCGTTATCAAGGCACTGCTCGAAGAAACCGGCGTCGCCGGCGACCAGATCAACGAAGTGGTGCTCGGCCAGGTGCTTACCGCCGGTTGCGGCCAGAACCCGGCTCGCCAGTCTGCCATCAACGCCGGCATTCCTGCCTCTGTACCCGCAATGACCATCAACAAGGTCTGCGGTTCCGGCCTGAAAGCCGTGCACATGGCGGTGCAGGCGATTCGCTGCGGCGACGCCGAACTGATGATTGCCGGTGGCCAGGAAAGCATGAGCCAGGCGCCCCATGTACTGCCCAACAGCCGTAACGGCCAGCGCATGGGCAACTGGTCCATGGTAGATACCATGATCAAGGACGGCCTTTGGGATGCCTTCAACGATTACCACATGGGCATTACCGCCGAGAATATCGTCGAGAAGTACGGCATCAGCCGTGAAGAGCAGGACGAGTTTGCTGCGGCGTCCCAGCAGAAAGCCGCCGCCGCTCGCGAAGCCGGCTATTTTGATGGCCAGATTGTTCCGGTTTCCATCCCCCAGCGTAAGGGCGACCCGATTGTCGTGGACCGCGACGAAGGACCTCGCGATGGCGTCACGGCCGAAGGGCTGGGCAACCTGCGCGCGGCCTTCAAGAAGGACGGCACAGTCACCGCCGGCAACGCCTCCTCCTTGAACGATGGCGCCGCTGCTGTGATGGTGTGCAGTGCCGAAAAGGCCAGGGAACTGGGACTGACCCCGATCGCCACCATCAAGGCGCACGCCAACGCCGGCGTGGACCCCACCATCATGGGCACCGGCCCGATTCCCGCCAGCCAGCGCTGCCTAAAGCTTGCCGGCTGGAGCACGGATGAACTGGACCTGGTGGAAGCCAATGAAGCCTTCGCTGCCCAGGCCATTTCCGTGAATCGCGACATGGGCTGGGACACCAGTAAGGTAAACGTAAACGGTGGCGCCATTGCCCTGGGCCACCCTATCGGCGCATCCGGCTGCCGCATCCTGGTCTCCCTGCTGCATGAGATGGTTCGCCGTGACGTGCACAAAGGTCTGGCCACGCTGTGCATCGGAGGCGGCATGGGCGTTGCCCTGGCCGTCGAGCGCTAAGCGTTCATGCTTCACGTTGTGCTGTACGAGCCGGAGATACCGCCGAATACCGGCAATATCATCCGGCTGTGCGCCAACACCGGCTGCCAGCTGCATCTTATTGAACCACTGGGTTTTAACCTGGAAGACAAACAGATGCGGCGGGCCGGGCTGGATTACAGCGAGTATGCCACGGTCAAGATCCACAGGAACTACCAGGACTTCCTGGCCAGCGAGCAGCCCGGACGCCTGTTCGGGCTGACCACCAAAGGCAGCACCCACTATCATGAAGTGCGCTACCAGGATGGCGACTACCTGATGTTCGGCCCGGAAACCCGCGGCCTTCCCGCTGATGTCCGCGAGGGTTTGTTGCCCGAGCACCGCCTGCGGGTTCCGATGCAACCGGAAAGCCGCAGCCTGAATCTCTCCAACACCGCAGCCCTGGTGGTTTACGAGGCCTGGCGGCAGCTGGGATTCTACGGAGCGACATAAAAAAACCGGCCGGAGCCGGTTTCTTTATTACTTCTTCACTTACCGCAGATCAGTGAGTCTGCTGCTCTTCGTTTGCCTCACCCGCAGCTTCTTCCTGCTTGCGCTTGAGCGCCTGGGCATAGATGGCATCGAAGTTCACCGGCGCCAGCATCAGGGCCGGGAAGCTGCCCTTGTTCACAATGCCGTCGATCGCTTCGCGAGCGTAAGGGAACAGGATAGTCGGGCAGTAGGCGCCCAGCATCTGGCCCAGCTGCTGACCTTCGATGCCCTGAACCAGGAACACACCGCCCTGCTGGATCTCGACGATATAAGCCACTTTCTCACCGACTTTCGCGGTAACGGTCAGGGAAAGCACAACCTCATACTGGTTGTCGCTGACCTTATTGTGGGAGGTATTCAGATCCAGGTTAACCTGCGGCTTCCACTGCTCCTGAAACACGGTGGGAGAGTTGGGCGATTCAAAAGACAGGTCCTTCACATAAATACGCTGAAGGGCAAACTGGGGTTGGTTCTGGTTGTCACTGCCTGCTGCGGCTTGCTGATTCTCAGCCATTTTCAGTCCTTTCGTTCTCAATCGTGGGCTCAGGGCCCGTTGTTATGGGATGCTCTAGAGCTTGCTGCCGGGACATTCTACGTTCAGGCCGGGCCGGCTAATGTGAAACAGTGCGGCAGAATGCTCTTCAGATCAAGGGCCGACCTATTTCTTAACCAGCGGAAGGTTGCTTGCCTTCCAGTCCGCAACACCGCCATTCAGACGAACAACATTGCTGAAGCCTTCCGCATTCAGCTGCTTGACCGCCATGGCGGAATGCTGGCCCATCTTGTCGGCAACGATGATCTGCTTGTCCTTGAACTTGCTCAGCTCGCCAACGCGGCTCTTGAGACTGTTCAGGGGAATGTTGATTGAGCCGGTGATGCGGCCCTCACCAAACTCCTTGCGGTCCCGGATGTCGACTACAACGGCTTCATCCTTGTTAATCAGATTAACCGCGCCCTGGGCCGAAATCTTGGCACCGCCACGACGGGACTCCAGAATAAGGATGGCGACCAGAAATGCCACGAACAGCGACACAAGAATGTAGTGGTTAACGACAAATTCAAACAACCGGTCCATGAATTTACCCTGATAATGAGTTTGGCCGGATTATACACAGCCTGCCCCCCGGACAGAAGGTGACGAAACTGGCCAGTAAATGCGAAAATAGATAAACTCAATTTTCGTTTTAGTAAATTTACTAACATTTTACTTCCGGACTGAATGATGACTGCAATGCGCAAGCCGACTGCACTGATTATCCTGGACGGCTGGGGCCACCGCGACCCGGCTGAAGACAACGCCATCAGCAACGCCAGCACCCCGTTCTGGGACAAACTCTGGCAGAACCAGCCCAAGACCCTGATCAATACTTCGGGCATGTTTGTGGGGCTGCCGCAGGGGCAAATGGGTAACTCGGAAGTTGGCCACATGAACCTGGGCGCAGGGCGCGTGGTCTATCAAAGCCTGACTCGTATCGACAAGGATCTCGAAGACGGTACTTTCCAGAAGAACGAGGTACTGTGCTCCGCAATCGACAAAGCCGTCCAGAGCGGCCGCGCCGTTCACCTCATGGGTCTGATGTCTCCCGGTGGTGTTCACAGCCACGAGGACCACATTATTGCTGCCGCTGAACTGGCTGCCGCCCGCGGGGCGAAGGAAGTTTACATTCATGCCTTCCTTGATGGCCGCGACATGCCACCCCGCAGCGCCAAACCGTCGCTGGAAAAAGCGGCGGCCAGGCTCAAGAGCCTGGGTGTCGGCCGGGTTGCGTCGATTGTGGGCCGTTACTATGCCATGGATCGGGACAACCGCTGGGACCGCGTGGAATCCGCTTACAACCTGATGACCCAGGGCACCGCAGAGTTCACCGCGGCCGATCCGGTATCCGGGTTGGAACAGGCCTACGAGCGGGGGGAAAACGACGAGTTCGTAACACCAACGCGCATCCATGCACCGGGCGAGCCCGAGGGCACCATCAACGATGGCGATACAGTTCTGTTCATGAATTTCCGAGCCGACCGTGCCCGGGAAATGACCCGCACCTTTGTTGAAAAGGATTTCGATGGCTTCGAGCGCAAGAAGCACCCGGAACTGGCCGATTTCGTCATGCTGACCGAGTACGCGGCCGACATCAAAACCTCCTGCGCCTACCCGCCGGAGCAGCTTACCAATGGCCTTGGCGAATATATGGCGAAGCAGGGCAAAACCCAGCTGCGCATTGCCGAGACCGAGAAATACGCCCACGTAACCTTCTTCTTCAATGGTGGCCTGGAAACGCCGTTCGAAGGCGAAGACCGTATCCTGGTGCCCTCTCCCAAAGTTGCCACCTACGACCTGCAGCCTGAAATGAGCGCGCCAGAAGTCACAGACAAGCTGGTAGAAGCTATCAAGAGCGGCAAATACGATCTGGTAGTCTGCAACTACGCCAACGGTGACATGGTTGGCCACACCGGCAAGCTCGATGCGGCCATCAAGGCAGCCCAATGCCTGGACGAGTGCGTGAAGCGCGTTGTTGAGGCCCTGGATGAAGTTGGCGGCGAGGCCCTGATCACCGCCGACCATGGCAACTGCGAACAGATGACCGATCCGAACTCCGGCCAGGTTCATACCGCCCACACCATCGGCCCGGTGCCACTGGTATACACCGGTCACCGCAAGGTTGTGCTCAGGAACGACGGCAGTCTGAGCGACGTTGCGCCCTCGCTGCTCACCCTGATGGGACTGGAGAAACCGAAAGAAATGACCGGGCACAGCCTGGTTGAAATCGGTTGATCCTGGTACGGAAACAACCTTTGCGACTTACCGCAATTCTGGCGCTCATCCTTTCTCTGGGTGCAGCGCCGGCACTCGCCCAGCAGGATGTCACACCAGCGCAGATCGAGGAACTCAAGGAGCGCATTGAGGATATCGATGATTGGCTGGAAGATGCCGAAGAAGACCGCTCCTCCCTGGAGCGGCAGCTTGCCGCGACCGAAAAGAACATCAGCCGCCTGACCCGCGAGCGTCGCTCCCTGCGACAGCAGGCAGAACAGCAGCAGCAAAGACTCCGGGAACTGGAGAACGAGGCGCAGGAACTGACCCGCACACTAGACCGCCAGCGGGACAGCCTCAAGAAGCAGATCCGCGCAGCCTGGATGGAAGGGGATGCGCCGGCAGTGAAGGTTCTTCTCAATGAAATTGATCCGGACAAGATTGCCCGGACCATGACCTACTACGAATACCTCAGTAAGGACACGGTTACTCGGCTGGAGGCGTTCCGGAAAAGCTTGCAGGAACTCAGAAGCACTCAGGCTAAAGTGCAGTCAACCCGTGTTGAGCTGGCAAGGACGGAAGAGAACGTCGCCAAGCGCCAGCAGGAGCTGACCGAATCCAGACAGGAACGCCAGCAGACCCTGGCAGCGCTCAATGCCGATATCCAGAACCGCCGCAGCGAACGGGAAGAGCTGGAATCGGATCGCAAGCGGCTGGAAAATCTGCTTGAGGAAGTGCAACAGGCCATTAATAACATACCCTCACCCAATGAGTCCCAGCCCTTCGCTTCATTGCGCAACAAGCTGCCCTGGCCGGCAGAGGGCCGGGTATTGAGCCGGTACGGTGAGCGTTATGCCGACGGCAAACTCCGGCGTAATGGCCTGCTTATCGCTACCGGGGAGGAAGCGGAGATCCGCGCCATACATTATGGCCGGGTCGTGTTTGCTAACTGGCTGAGGGGATTTGGCCTGATCACCATCATTAATCACGGTGACGGCTACATGACACTGTACGGCCACAGCAGCAGCCTGTTCACCAGCCCCGGGGACTGGGTGGCTGCCGGCGAGCCCATCGCCCAGGCTGGCCGTACCGGTGGCACCGATTCCCCGGCCCTGTATTTTGAAGTCCGGCACAATGGCAAGCCCGACAACCCCGGCCGGTGGCTGGCAAACTGAGAAGCCCCTGGAGGGCTGACAAACGCCGCGGGTAACGCCATACTGTCCGGAATCAGGGAATCCAGTCCAACTATCGGAATAAAAACGGGATATGTGAATGAAACGGGTCAGAAGTACACTCCACGCCTTTCCATTGCGCAGCATTGCGCTCGCCACCTGTTTCGCAACCGCTTCCGGACTGGCCTGGGCCCAGGATGAAGACGCCGCCACCGAACAGCTGCTGGAAGGCATCCAGAACGGCGAAAGGGTAGAAATCAGCCTGCCGGATCCCGAGAAACAACTGCCGCTGGAAGACCTCCGCAAGTTCACCGAGGTATTCAGCCGCATAAAGGATGCCTACGTAGAGGAAGTGAGCGATCGCAAGCTCCTCGAAAGCGCTATCAAGGGCATGCTGTCAGACCTTGACCCACACTCCACCTACCTGGCACCGAAAGACTACGAAGAGCTGGAAGAAAGCACCTCCGGCGAGTTCGGCGGCCTGGGCATTGAAGTGGGCATGGAAAACGGCTTCGTGAAAGTGATTGCGCCCATCGACGACACGCCGGCACAGAAGGCGGGCGTACGGGCCGGCGACCTGATCATCAAACTTGATGAAAAGCCGGTCAAAGGCATGAGCCTGGAGGAAGCCGTTCAGCTTATGCGGGGTAAACCCGGCTCGATCCTGACACTCACTATCATGCGTGAGGGCGAAAGCGCACCCATCGAAATCGAAGTGGAGCGCGACATCATCAAGGTGACCAGCGTGAAATCCCGCATGCTGGAGAATGGCTACGGCTATGTCCGCATTACCCAGTTCCAGGCCGATACGGGCTCACAGTTCAAGGATGCCCTCAACGGGCTGGAAGACGAACTTGGCCGGGACCTTGACGGGCTCATCATCGACCTGCGAAACAACCCGGGCGGTGTGCTGCAAGCCGCTGTAGAGTCTGCCGATGCCCTGCTTGATGAAGGACTGATCGTCTACACCGAAGGCCGCATCCAGAGCTCCCGCCTGCGCTTCAGCGCACGGGCTGGTGACATCATGGAAGGCACGCCCATTGTGGTTCTGATCAATGGCGGATCTGCCTCCGCCTCGGAAATCCTCGCCGGTGCCCTCCAGGACCATGAAAGGGCCGTGGTGATGGGTACTAAATCCTTCGGCAAGGGCAGCGTTCAGACAGTGATTCCGCTGGATGAGACCCATGCCATCAAGATGACCACCGCGCGCTATTACACGCCCGATGGACGCTCCATCCAGGCAACCGGTATCAAACCGGACATCGAAGTACGCCCGGCGGAGCTGAAGGAACTCGACAGCAAGCCCTTCTTTACCGAAGCAGACCTGAGCGGGCATCTTGAAGGCCAGAATGAGGGCGAACAGCAAAACGAGGAAAACAGCGCAGAGGGCCAATCCGGCTCCATGGCGGACCGGGATTATCAGTTGCGCTCGGCACTGAACCTGCTTAAAGGCATCCGGATTCTGAACCCCAACAAAAAGGACAAGGCAGAAGGAAACGATCAGTGAGAGTGGCGAGTACTCTGCTGGCCCTGGCATTCTGCATTGCCGCCGGCGCAGTGTCGGCGGAACGGGCCAGAACAGCTCTGCCCCCGACCATTGCCATCATTATCGATGACATGGGCCACAGCCTCGCTGAAGGCGAGCGACTGGCCAACATGGATCAGCCGCTCACCCTGGCATTCCTGCCCTATCGCCGGCATACCGACAGTCTTGCCCGCCTTGCCCACAAGCAGCACAAGGAGATCATGCTGCATGCCCCCATGGCCAATACCCGCAATTATGGTCTCGGCCCGGGTGGTCTGACGCCAGACATGGACGAACAGAGTGTGACAACGACTCTGCGCAGGGCGCTGCAGTCCATTCCACACGTCCAGGGCGTTAACAACCACATGGGCAGCCTGCTGACCCAGCAACTGCAGCCCATGGACTGGGTGATGAAGGAGCTGTTCCGCTACCCGGTTTACTTTATCGACAGCCGCACCATCGCCTCATCTGTTGCTGGTGACGTCGCAGCCGCCTACCGGATTCCAACCATGACCCGGGACGTGTTTCTCGACCATGAGCAAACCGAGGAATTTGTGGACCGCCAGTTCAAACTGCTGATCAAGCGCGCCCGGGAAAACGGCAGCGCCATCGGCATTGGCCATCCTCACAAGGTCACTGTGGATTACCTGGAAAAGCACCTGCCAAAACTCGATGAGCAAGGCATCGCAATTGCCACCGTCAGTGGCCTCTGGGCCATGCGCAACGGCAATCGGGAAATGTTTGCGGAAGGAGAAAAGCAGGCCATTCGACCTGCTTTTGCGCAGAAAAAGTAACCTGCACTGTCGGATTACGGCTTTGCCTAATCCGACCTACGAGTGGATTGCATTTGCCTAATCCGACCTACGAGTGGATTGCATGGGAGGTAACAGGCGGATTACGGCTGCGCCTAATCCGACCTACGATAGAAACACCCGCGGATAACAGTAGGTCGGATTAGACGAAGTCGTAATCCGACAAACCACTCACCCTAATCACGAACCTCTATGCCCTGGGCCTTCATAAAGGACTTCGCCTCAGGAATGGTGTGCTGCCCGAAGTGAAAGATAGAGGCCGCCAGCACAGCGTCCGCGCCGCCCTGGGTAACGCCATCGGCCAGGTGCTGCAGCTCTCCGACACCGCCGGAGGCAATCACCGGCACAATCACCGCATCGCTGATAGCTTTGGTCAGCCCCAGATCAAAGCCGATCTTGGTACCGTCCCGGTCCATACTGGTCAGCAGTAGCTCACCAGCACCCATCTCCACCATCTTGCGCGCCCATTCAACGGCGTCCAGCCCCGTGGGTTTGCGGCCACCGTGGGTAAAGATTTCCCATCGGGGTTCCTCGCCCTCTTTACTGACTCGCTTGGCATCAATGGCCACCACAATACACTGGCTGCCAAAGCGCTCCGCCGCTTCCCGAACAAACTCGGGGTTGAACACGGCTGCGGTGTTGATCGAAACCTTGTCGGCACCGGCATTCAGCAGTTTGCGTATATCATCCACAGTGCGCACGCCACCGCCCACTGTCAGCGGAATGAAGACTTCAGCCGCCATTCGTTCAACGGTCTCGTAGGTGGTGTCACGGCTCTCATGGCTGGCCGTGATGTCGAGGAAGGTGATTTCGTCGGCACCCTGCTCGTTGTATCGGCGGGCCACTTCCACCGGGTCGCCGGCATCGCGGATATCGACGAAATTGACGCCCTTCACCACGCGGCCTTTGTCGACATCAAGACAGGGAATGATGCGTTTTGCCAGAGCCATAAGTATTCCTTACCCCTTCAGGCTATCGCAGAAAGCCTGGGCTTCCGCTACATCCAGGGTGCCTTCATAGATAGCACGGCCCGTGATGGCACCAAGGATGCCCTTATCCGCCACGGTAGCCAGGCGTTTCAGATCATCCATATTGGTCACGCCACCAGAGGCGATAACCGGAATGCCACCCTCTTCGGCCAGCGCCGCCGTAGCCTCCACATTGACGCCCTGCATCATGCCGTCTCGGCTGATATCGGTGTAAACAATGGCATCCACGCCGTCGTTGGCAAAGCGCTTGGCGAGATCGGTGGCCATCACCTCCGAGACTTCGGCCCAGCCATCTGTCGCCACGCGGCCGTCTTTGGCGTCCAGGCCAACAATGATGTGGCCCGGGAATTTCTTGCACATCTCGGTCACAAATTCCGGCTCTTTCACGGCCTTGGTGCCGATGATGACCCACTGCACGCCGGCCTTCAGGTAGGCCTCGATGGTTTCCGCCGAGCGGATACCACCGCCGATCTGGATCGGCAGCTCCGGGTATTTGCGGGCAATGGCCTGGACAATCTCACCGTTGACCGGCTCGCCAGCAAACGCTCCATTCAGGTCAACCAGGTGCAGGCGGCGGGCGCCGGCTTCCACCCAGCGGGTGGCCATATCGACAGGGTCGTCACCAAACACCGTGGAGTCGTCCATGCGGCCCTGGCGAAGGCGTACGCATTTGCCGTCTTTGAGATCAATGGCAGGGATAATCAGCATAGTATTTCTTTCCTATCGGAAAATAGAGCAACCAGGAGGGCTACTGCGTACCGGTCTGCTTACTTTCCAGTCCAGTTTGTAAAATTCTTGAGCAACTGCAAACCAGCCCGGGCACTCTTCTCCGGGTGGAATTGCACCGCAAAAATATTGTCTCTTGCCACCGCTGCCGCCAGGTCCACGCCGTAGTGCGCGCGACCGGCCATCTCAGCATTGCCTTTCGCTTCAGCGTAATAACTGTGCACAAAATAGAAGCGGTCGCCGTCCGGGATGTTGTGCCAGAGCGGATGATCAATAGTCTGGTAGACCTCATTCCAGCCCATGTGGGGTACTTTCAGACGCTCACCGTTTTCCACCAGGTTTTCGCCGAAAAAACGCACTTCTGCCGGGAACAGGTTGATGCAGTCAACACCACCATTTTCCTCACTGCGGGACATAAGGGCCTGCATGCCCACACAAATGCCCAGGAACGGTCGATCCCGGGACACCTCCCGTACCAGCGTATCCACTTCCAGCCGACGGATCTCGTGCATGCAGTCGCGGATAGCGCCCACACCGGGAAGGATGACGTGGTCGGCTTCACGGATCTGGCTGGCGTTATCGGTGACCAGTACCCGGACATCGGGGGCCACATGCTCCACTGCTTTGCGAGCAGAATGCAGGTTCCCCATACCGTAGTCGATGATGGCGACGGTCTTCATAGTTAAATGCGGTGTCCTGTTTCGTGAAGGCTTACAGCGAACCTTTGGTGGACGGGGTGATGCCGGCCATACGCTCGTCCATTTCAATAGCCATGCGAAGCGCGCGACCAAAGGCCTTGAACACGGTTTCAATCTGGTGGTGGGTATTCTTGCCCTTCAGATTGTCGATGTGCAGGGTCACCATGGAGTGATTTACGAAGCCGTGGAAGAACTCCTCGAACAGATCAACGTCGAAGCCACCCACGGCGCCGCGGGTATAAGGCACATCCATCATCAGGCCAGGGCGGCCGGACAGGTCGATAACCACCCGGGAGAGAGCTTCATCCAGCGGCACATAGGCGTGGCCATAGCGGCGGATGCCCTTTTTGTCGCCAACAGCCTGCTTGAAGGCCTGGCCAAGGGTGATACCGATGTCTTCCACGGTGTGGTGGTCGTCGATGTGCAGATCCCCCCTGGAAACGATGTTCAGATCCACCAGGCCATGACGGGCAATCTGATCCATCATGTGCTCCAGAAAGGGCACGCCGGTGTCGAAACTGGATTTACCGGTGCCGTCGAGATCAATCTCAACGGTGATCTGGGTTTCAAGGGTATTTCGTTCTACCCGAGCCTTACGTTCGGCCATGGGGACTCCGTGACAATTTAGCGGCATAACGCCGGAAGTAATCGATCCGGCGATTATACCTTTTATGTCCGCCGGAGTCCCACAACCGGTTTAATCACTGCGATAGCGAAATGCGGCCATTTGGCAGACAGGGATTTGTCAGAATGCCTTCTTGAGGTTATTCATGTAGGTGTCCACAAGACTGTTGAACTCGTGCTTGATAACCGGGCTGATGGCCAGTTTAAGCAGGCTTGGCAGGGGCACGGTCAACTCGGCACTGGTCTGGAACTTCACGGCGGTGGCATTGTCACCCTTGGACTTGATGGTCCAGGAGCCGCTCACAACCCCGTTGCCCTCGCCTTTTACCGGCTCCCAGGTAATTCGTCCGGCGTCTTTGTCCGAATGGTATTTGCAGGCGTAAACGGACTGGATTGCGTGCTTGTCGACGCCCACTTTTTCCATTTCCCAACGGTACGCGTTGTCGCCAAGATCGGTCAGCTTATGAACCTTCGGAAAGTGACTGGCTGAACGTGGCACATCCGCCAGCAGATCAAACACTTCATCATAGCTTCCCGGAATCTCCAGTTCCCGGTTCAGCTCAATCGAAACGGTAATAGCCACGGCCAACTCCTTCTTGTGTTTATAGGTATCAATGTAGTCGGAAAATCAGGGAGGTGTATTTTGGCCCAACACTACCGCATTGTCATACTCCCGCGCTGTTAATTTGTTAACCCTGCGTTATCCTTTGGGTCATTGGCGTTGGTATTCGCCGCGAATACTGCAAGCTCCCAACATTAGGAAGGAAGCCTGAATCATGAAAGCCGTCCGTTATGTGCTGATTGCCATCGTTGCACTGATCATTCTTGCCGTGGCTGCCGTTGCCATTGCCATGGCTGTGATCAATCCCAACGACTACAAGCCCCAGATTGAACAGGCCGTTGAGGATGCAACGAACCTGGACCTGATTCTGGAAGGAGACATTGGCTGGTCTTTTATTCCGCTTGGCCTGGAGCTGAATTCCGTAGAGGCCAAACTGGAAGGCGATCGTTTTGTGGCCCTGGAGCAGTTGGTCGCCCAGATCGATTTCTGGTCATTGATTGCCATGTCGCCACGGGTAAACACCTTCGTGCTGGACGGACTGGACGCCCGGCTTGAAGTAAACGAACAGGGCGAAGGCAACTGGAACCGGATCATGCCCGAGAAGGCGGCGGGAGCGGCAACCGAGGAAACAGCCGGGACCCAGGATGAGCAGGCACAGGATAGCGAGGGCGCCGGCGGCGAGCCTCTGAACTTCAACGTTGAAAACGTTCAGATCAGCAACGCCCAGTTGCACTACACCGACAAGAGCACCGGGCAGGCGGTCACACTGGAGAACTTCACCGTTAACGCCAGCAACATCACGCTGGGCTCCGAGTTTCCGCTGGAAATCGGGTTCCGGGTAGCCACCACCCAGCCCACTTTCGAAGTGGACGGCAGTATCAGCGCCCGCCTTGCCGCCAACGAGGCGCTCAACGAATTCGCCGTATCCGGCCTGAATGCCGTGTTCGACATGACCGGCGAGCCGTTCGGCGGCAAAGAGGTCACGGCTGAACTCGAAGGCTCGGCCAGGGCAAACCTGGAAAACGAAACCGCCAACCTGAGCGGCTCTACCGCCAGCCTGGCTAACCTGAATCTGTCTACCGATCTGGATGTGACCGGATTCGGCGACAAGCCGACCCTGAGTGGCGAGGTATCCATTGCCGAGTTCTCGCTTAAGGATCTTCTGAACAACCTGGGCCAGCCCGCGGTGGAAACCAGCGATCCGGACGTGCTTGAAGCCGTCGCCTTTTCCACCGGCATTGGCGGCCCGGCCGGAAAGGTGGAGCTCACCGACCTGACCATCAAATTGGATGACACTACCTTCAATGGCTCCGGCAGTTACAACCTGGCCGACTCAGGCATCGTCTTTAACTTGCAGGGCGACCAGTTGAATGCCGACCGGTACCTGCCCCCTCAAGCTGAGGGAGAAACCGAGGAAGCACCCGCATCCCAGGAAACCGCTGCAGCCGGACCCGAAGGCGACCTTCTGCCCCTGGAGACCCTCCGCAGCCTGCTACTGGATATTGATCTGGGCCTCGGCCAGCTGATCGTCAGCAACCTGACCATCAACGAAATCAAAGCCAGCACCACCGCGAAAAGCGGCCTGCTCAAAATTGATGAATTCAGCGGCAAACTCTACGAGGGCAGCTTCGGCGCCAACGTGACCATCGACGCCCGCAGCGACAATCCGAAATGGACCGTGGGTTCAGACGTTTCCAACGTGCAGACCCTTCCCCTGCTTACCGACCTGGCCGAGGTGGATATGCTCGCCGGCGGCGCCAACCTCAAGATCAACGCCACCACCACCGGCAACCGGATTTCAGCCTTGCGTAGCAACGCTGACGGCCAGATCAGCTTCAACCTGGCAGAGGGCGAGTTCCGCCGCATGAACCTGACCCGCATGGCCTGCCAGGGCATCGCCCTGGTCAACCAGGAAGATCTGACAACCACAGACTGGGGCACCAGCACACCGTTCAACGACATGCGCGGCACCCTCGACATCAATGGCAACACCCTGAATAACACCGATCTGGTGGCAGCACTGGCCGGTATGCGTCTTGAGGGCAATGGCACCGTGGATATTGCCCAGAGCCAGCTGGACTACGAGGTGGGCCTGAGAATCGTCGGTGAGATTCACAGGGACAACGCCTGCCGTGTCACCGAATACGTGGAAAATGCGGTTATTCCTGTAGAGTGCCGCGGCAATTTCGCCGAAGACCCGGCCGGCCTTTGCTCCTTTGATGGCTCCCGCTTCCGGGACACCCTGAAGACCATCGCGGAAAATGCCGCCAAGGCAAAAGCCCGCGAAGAAGTGGACAAGGCCAAAGCCAAAGCAGAGGAAAAGGTGAAGGAAAAGGTCCAGGAGCAGATCGGCGACAAACTGAAGGGCCTGTTCAACTGATGCCGGACAGCTTCGCCAACAAACTGCTGCAATGGTACGACAGCCACGGCCGGCATGACCTGCCGTGGCATCACAACCGGAACGCCTATCGGGTGTGGGTGTCGGAAATCATGTTGCAGCAAACCCAGGTAACCACCGTTATCCCCTACTTTGAAGCGTTCATGGAACGTTTCCCGGACGTCCACGCCCTGGCCGAAGGCCCCGTGGATGATGTACTCAGCCACTGGTCTGGCCTCGGTTACTACGCCCGGGCCCGCAACCTGCAGAAAGCGGCGCAAACGGTCGTTCGGGATTTTGGTGGCGAGTTTCCACAAACCCAGGAAGAGCTTGAATCCCTCACCGGCATCGGCCGCTCCACAGCCGCCGCCATACTGGCCCAGGCTTTTGGGATTCGCGCCGCTATCCTGGATGGCAATGTCAAACGGGTACTGGCGCGCTACCATGCGATCCCCGGCTGGCCCGGACAGACCGCCGTCCTCAAACAGCTCTGGCAACGGGCGGAAGAGCATACTCCTGAACAGCGGGTACGTGACTACACCCAGGGCATCATGGACCTGGGCGCCATGGTTTGTACCCGCAGCCGACCGGTTTGTGAGAGCTGTCCGCTGCAAGAAGGCTGCATGGCCTACGCCCAGGGGGAAACCTCACTCTATCCCGGCTCCAAACCGAAAAAGGCCAAGCCGGAGAAAACCACCTGGATGGTCATCCTTGAGGACGGCGAGGGACGCATTCTGCTGGAGCGTCGCCCACCCAGCGGCATCTGGGGTGGTCTCTGGAGTCTCCCGGAACTGGACCCGGCCTATGGCGCCGATGAGCTCCAGGAAGCCTGCGAGCAGAGCCTGGGACTGGATTGCGGAGAGCCGGAGCTAATCAGCGGCTTCCGACACACCTTCTCCCATTACCACCTGCACATTCAGCCGGCCCGCCTGAACGTCACTGGCCGAGCCAACACCGTTGCAGACAGCGATCACCTGAAATGGCTGCATCGCCATGAAGCCCTGAACCTCGGCCTGCCGGCGCCGATCCGGTCGCTGCTTACCGAACCGGAGCAAGCCGCCCTGCTTTGACCCGGCCCGCTAGCGCATTCGGCCGCAACGATCTGTTATCATCACCGCCAGCAACATTGCCAACAGGAGCCACCATGAGCCGTACCGTTTTCTGCCGCAAATACCAGAAAGAACTGGAAGGCCTGGACTTCCCGCCCATGCCCGGCGCTAAAGGCCAGGATATCTTCGAGAATATTTCGAAGCAGGCCTGGGAAGAATGGCAGGCCCAGCAGACCATGCTGATCAACGAAAAACACCTGAGCTTGATGGACCCGAACACCCGCAAGTACCTGCAGGCGCAGATGGAACATTTCTTCAATAACGAGCCGTTCGACAAGGCCGAAGGCTACGTTCCACCGGAACAATAACCCCGGATTGATCAAAGCCTGAGCATGCCTGAAAAGATTCAGAAATTTTTCCGGCCTAGCCTTGACTCAAAACATCGAAACCGGTTTAATAGCGCCCCGTTGCACAGCAGTAGCGCAACATGCCCGGATAGCTCAGTTGGTAGAGCAGGGGATTGAAAATCCCCGTGTCGGTGGTTCGATTCCGCCTCCGGGCACCATTAAGAATTCAGACAGAACCCGCCTTGTGCGGGTTTTGTTGTTTCTAGACCGCCCCACGGGACATCCACCACAAACACTTCGCAACCCTCCCCCCGCTGCCTAGCAGCCCCGACGTTGCAGTACAGGAATTACTGGCGACCCTAGCGACATTGGCATATCCTTTGGTTTTGGCTCCCAACACCAGTAATGCAACGTTTCCGAGGGCATTACCATGAGAAATCTCCACCTAACATTATCTTTAGCGGCTTCTCTTTTGGTAGTTGGATGCGTCAATAACAACGTCGAACCAACGCTTAAAACTTCCAGCGCATCTGTGAGCTCCAAAGGGCTGTTTGAATGCATTAACCGCAATGGCAACGGTTACATCGACCGTTCTGAACACGTATACCTGCGCCCATGCGGAATCACCGAGGACCTCGCCTGCGGCAATGCTCCAGACTCATTTGACGAAAGCTCTAACACTGACACCGTGCAATTCGGATCGAGATTGCTTCAACTTGCCGATGCAGATGGTGATCAGAGGATAAGCAGCCTCGAGCTCCGCGCCCACTGCAATAACATGGCCGTGAAGAAATAAATTCTGGGTTCGCTTGGGCGCATTCTGGTGAGACATGAAAGTGGTGCCGCCTCCACGCACTATTAAGAAATCATACAAAACCCGCCTTGTGCGGGTTTTGTCGTTTCTGACGCCCAAGAAAACCGGCTCATGCTGAGACCCTTTGGGAGTGACTGGCCCTGGGGTCAATGCGCTCTTCCATCAGCCGTCGCTCACACATTGCTCTTTTCAGTTCCGTGTAATTCGTGGGGCTGGGATCCTCTTCGTAACGCTCCTGCGCCAGTCTCGCCAGGTCACATTTATCGAGCCATTTCTCGATCAGCTCTGCTGTTTTCATAGTCACCTCACTCATTGGAATTCACTCGGCCAGCATAAAGCCCGGACCTTCGGCTATCTCGGTTGCTTTTCGCATGAATTGTGGCGAATCATGGAGGGTGGAAGGATCGGGAACGAGCGGAAATTGAAGACTACCGGCTTTTGAAGGAAGCACAGGAAAAGATGGGTGATGAGGCAATCTCGGTCTCAGTGAAGCAGTTACGAAGTGACTCCGAAGCAAGGCGTTTGCGCTTTTGAGTGGTTGAGAGGCTACCACAGGGGGTAGCAGGAACCTCGAAGACCATTCTTGGTCACCCCCATGGTACGATCCAGAAATGAAACCCAATCGAGGAGGCGACCTATGAAAGTAAGTGCGCGCAATGCATTAAAAGGTACAGTAGTTGGCCTTAAAGAGGGCCCCGTAAATTCCGAGGCGATCGTAGAGCTGGCTGGGGGCGAGCAGCTGGTTGCCGTTGTAACCAGCGAGAGCACCAAACATCTCGGTCTTGAATCAGGCAGTCAGGTTACTGCGCTTATCAAGGCACCTTGGGTCATGTTGATGACCGATTGCGACGATATTCGTCTGTCAGCACGCAACTGCCTCAAAGGTAAAGTAGTCAGCGTCAGTGATGGTGCGGTCAATGCAGAGGTTGTTCTTGAACTGGCCGGTGGTAGCCGACTATGCGCGATCGTGACACGCGATGCCGTTGAGGAGCTAGGGCTGAAATCCGGCGTGGATGCCTCGGCTGTTATCAAGGCTTCAAACATCATTCTGGCCGTACCTGCCTGAGCATTGGCGATAAAATTCGCCCGCAGCAATCGGCGTTGCTTATCCGGCAACGCACAAAAAACCGCGATCATGATCGCGGTTTTTTGATTTCAGAAATAATATTACTCACTTACGACAGTCACCGGGCGGTGAGCATGCCGGACCACCTTTTCACTGACACTGCCAAGAGTGAGGCTTCTCAGCATTGAGTCGCCTCGCCGGCCCAGAAACATATGGGAGCCGGGATTTTCATCGAGATACTCAACTATCTCCTTGGCCGGATCACCCTTGAGCAGGACTTCTTCAGACGGCTCAATAATTCCGCTTATGGCCTGTTTTGCAGTATCAAATGCCTTGCGTCCGTATTCGTTTGCCTCTTCATCGATATCGCTTTGCCATACGCCACTGACAATCAGCTTTTCCACTCTGGTGCCCGGGAAAACCGCCAGCAGCTTGAGTGATTGGCCGGTCGCTTTGGCTAGCTCGGCTGCCATTTTGGCCGCGTGCGATGAATGCTCCGAACCGTCACACGCGACTACAATGCTTTGAGTTCCATTTGCCATGTCTTCCCCTCCTTTCCTGGTCAATGTTTAACCAAACTAACATTGCAGCGGCCATCCGATGGTTGATTGAAATCAATTACTGCAGGATCGGTTTTTGCTCGAAGAGCATTTGTACCTATTGCAGGGAAACATGGCACCATCGATTCTTGCGCTGCCGAGACGGCAATAGACAGAAAGGAGTGATTGAAATGCTGATGGCCATTGGGGCGATCATTGCGGGTCTGATTCTGCTGGTGTGGAGTGCAGACAAATTTGTTGAAGGCTCGGCCACGACGGCCAGCCACTTCGGGATGCCACCACTGCTGATCGGTATGGTGGTGGTGGGCTTTGGCACATCTGCGCCGGAGATGGCCGTTTCTGCGCTGGCCGCCTCCCAGGGCAACCCGGGGCTGGCGCTGGGTAACGCTTATGGTTCGAATATTACCAACATAGCTCTGATTCTTGGTATTACCGCACTGCTGGCTCCGATAGCCGTGCATTCGCAGGTCATGCGTAAAGAGCTCCCCATCCTGATACTGGTCACCGCCTTCGCTGGCTGGCTGCTTTGGGACGGCGACCTTACCCAGCTAGACGCCATCGGCCTCATGCTCATCTTCGTGGTGCTGATCGGCTGGAGTATTTATCAGGGCCTTCGGCAACCCGACGATGCTCTGGCAAAAGAGATGAGCGAAGAAGTGCATGCGATGCCGTTGCGCAAAGCGCTTTTGTGGCTCGTGGCCGGACTGCTGCTGTTGATTGTCAGCTCCCGCATTCTGGTGTGGGGCGCCGTGGATCTGGCTACCATGTTCGGCATCAGCGATCTGGTTATCGGCCTGACCATTGTGGCCATTGGCACCTCACTCCCGGAGCTGGCCTCGTCCATCATCGCCGCCCGCAAAGGGGAGCACGATCTGGCCCTGGGCAATATACTGGGCTCCAACCTGTTCAATACTCTGGCTGTTGTGGGCATTGCGGGGATGATTGCGCCCATGTCGGTGGCACCAGAGGTGCTTACCCGGGACTTCCCGGTTATGGCGGCTCTCACCCTGGTTCTGTTTGCTATGTGCTATGGTTTCCGTGGCCCCGGGCGCATTAACCGGCTTGAGGGCTGCGGCCTGCTGCTTGCCTTCGTGGCTTATACGGTGTATCTCTTGGCCTTTTGAGGAGCGAAAATTATGTCACTGGCAGCCTGGCTGACCTTCCTTGTTGCGGCCGTACTGATCAGCGTTTCCCCCGGCGCCGGGGCGATCAATACCATGAGCAATGGCATGCGTTACGGTGTTCGCCGTTCGCTGCCAGCCATCATGGGGCTGCAACTTGGTTTTGGCATCCAGATTCTGCTGGTGGGTGCCGGGCTGGGCGCCATCATTGCCTCCTCGAACATTGCTTTGTCGGTCATCAAGTGGCTGGGCGTTGCCTACCTGATCTGGCTTGGCATTTCCAAATGGCGCGAGCCGGTGATGGAGTCCATGGACGATGACCGTCAGCCCGTGAGCGGCCACAAAAGGTTCTGGAATGCGGTGTTCGTGAACCTGACCAACCCCAAGGCCACGGTCTTTCTCGTGGCCCTGTTCCCTCAGTTCCTCGTGGCCGGAGCACCCCATGGCCCGCAGCTGGTTACCATGGGCGCTACCCTGATCCTGGTGGATTGCCTGGTGATGCTCGGCTATGCCCTGCTCGCCAGCCAACTGTTCCGGTTCATGACCACCGCCCGCCGCCAGCGCCAGATGAACCGGGTGTTTGGCGGGCTGTTCGTCACGGCGGCTGTGGCCCTGGCCAGCTTCAAACGCGCCTGATGTCGAGCGGAATCAGCGCAGGATGCACTCGCGGCTCAGCTTCTGGCTGACCGTTCTGCGCTGCTGCCTGAGGCTATTTCCCCTGTCATTGCTATAGCCAGCCCGCAGCTTGGACTGGATCCGCTCCAGTTTGCTTCTGTAGGTTGCGCAGGTCTTCTCCAGCTCGGCATCGGCCTTTTCCTTTGCGCTTTTACCGGAGCCTCCCGGACGGCCCGAGGCAAGCAGGCCTTCAACGTCTTTACGGATCCCGGATACACGCTTCCCTTGCCTCAGGTTCTCCGACATCGGCACTGTGACAGGGGCCTGCACGTCGAGCTGCTTATGGGGGATTTCTCCCGGCGGGTAATCAGAGAAGTGTGCCACACCCCGGCTGTCTATCCAGGTATAGACCTCGGCGCTGGCGACTGAAGCGAGAAAAAAAGACAAAACAAGACCTGCCATCATCCTTGGCATACGGTTCCACTCCCTGTGGTTTGGTAATTTGGCGAGGCAGTATAACGAAAAAAGCAGTGGTCTTGGGGTCAGAAGAAGATGGGGTCAGAAGAACTTTTCTTCTGACCCCGTTTTCAGCGGTTACTGGTCGAGAAGCTCAATCCAGTGCTGCACCGGCACCGGTGACTTGGTCTCCAGGTGCATCTGGCAACCGATGTTGGCGGTTACGATGCGGGCCGGATTATCGACGGTCAAAGCCTTCAGTTTGTTGCCCAGCAGTTTCTGGCTCATCTCCGGCTGAGTCACCGAATAGGTGCCGGCAGAGCCGCAGCAAAGATGCTTGTCCTTGGTGGCAGCCAGATTGACACCGGCACGGGACAGCACCTGTTCCACCACACCGTTCTGCTTCATGGCGTGCTGCAATGTGCAGGGGCAATGGAACGCTACCTTGCCCGGGTCCTGGCGCACCTTGAGTGTCTCCAGGTCCTGTTTCAGCAGGAACGCACCAAGGTCGGTGCACAGCTCGCTCACCTTCTGCGCCTTGGCGGCGTAGACCGGGTCGTCTTTCAGAAGATGACCGTAATCCTGCACCATGGCGCCACAGCCGGAAGCCGTCATCACAATCGCTTCCGCACCCGCTTCGATGGCAGGCCACCAGGCATCAATGTTCTGGCGCATTCTTTCCAGGCCTTTCTCATGCTCGGAAAGGTGGTAATTCACGGCGCCACAACAGCCGGCCTCCGGTGCTTCCACCATGGTGATGCCGAGCCGGTCCAGAACCCGGGCTGCAGCAGCGTTGGTGTTCGGAGTGGCCGAAGGCTGCACGCAACCTGCCAGCGCCAGCACAATGCGGCTGTGGCTGGCTGCGGGCCATGGGCTGGCCTGTTTTCTGGGCGGCACCTTGGTGCGCAGTTTTTCCGGCAATACCGGGCGGAATACCTGTCCCAGGCGAAGCAAAACACCAAACAACTGGCGGTTCGGAATCACCCGGGCCAGGGACCAGCGCAGCCACTTGTCTTTTGGTTTCCGGGGCAGCTCCTTTTCCATCAGGCCACGGCTGATATCCACCAGGCGGCCATACTGGACACCCGAGGGACAGGTCGTCTCACAGCTGCGACAGGTCAGGCACCGATCCAGGTGTTCCTGGGTTTTCTCGGTGACTTCCGCCCCTTCCAGGAACATTTTCATCAGGTAGATCCGGCCCCTTGGGCCGTCCCGCTCATCGTTCAGTTCCTGGTAGGTCGGGCAAGTAGCGGTGCAGAAGCCACAATGCACACAGGCCCGCAGGATGGACTCGGCTTCCTGGCCTTCCTTGGTGTTGGCAAATTGTTGAACCAGATTCGTCTGCATAATTACAACCAGCTGTATAAACGTCCGGGATTGAAGATGTTGTCCGGATCAAAAGCATTCTTGATTCGGCGCTGGATACCCTTCAGCGCCTCCGGTTGATGGTGCATCACCTCACCGGCACGGTCGCCACCACGGAAGAGGCTGACCTGGCCACCGGCAGTACGGGCGGCGGGTTCGAGATCCTTGAGCTCACCGGCACCCCGGAACCAGCGCTGGGAACCGGCCCAGTCTATGAACCAGTTGCCTTCCAGTTTTGGCATCGCAGCAGTTGAGCCCACAGAAAAGCGCCACAGGGGCACATCGTTACCGGCAAAAAACTCGTGGTGGAAATCCTGCACTTCCTGCCAGAACTTATCGCCCTGCTCCATCACTTCACCAGACCACTTTTCAGCCGTGGCTTCCACACCGGATTTCGCACCGGCCAGGCGCAGATAAACCTTGCCGTCGACCCAGCAGGCGGCGGTGATCGGCTTGGGCTCGGCGGCGCGGCTGTTCATGTAGTGAATCACCTCGTCCATGCCCATTTCCTGGACCAGGGTCAGGGAGGCCGCCGGTTTCGGCATCACTTTCATGCTGATTTCGGTGATCACGCCCAGTGTTCCGAGCGCACCCGCCTGAAGCCGGGATACGTCGTAGCCGGCCACGTTTTTCATCACCTGGCCGCCAAAGCGAAGGTGTTCTGCCTTGCCGTTCAGCAGCCGGATACCAAGCACCTGGTCCCGCACCGATCCGGCCCAGGGTCGCCCCGGGCCAGAGAGGTTGCAGGCCAGGGTGCCGCCGATGGTGGAGGCCCCGCCAAAATGCGGTGGTTCGAAGTGCAGACACTGCCCCTCTTCGGCCAACGTCGCTTCGATCTCGCTCAGCGGCGTGCCGGCACGGACGGTCAGCACCAGCTCTACCGGGTGGTAATCCACGATGCCAGTGTGCTCGCCCACGTTGAGGGTTCCGGCATCGGTGTCGGCTTCCCGGCCCATGAAGGCCTTGGTGCCACCGCCGACAATATTCAGTTTGTGCCCGCTGTCCCGGGCCTGGAGCACCTGCTCCTTCAGTTGTTGGGAAATATCAGCCATGGGCGGCTTCCGTATGCTCGTGCGTGTGTTGTTTGTGCTCAAGGGAGCGATATTCCTGGCAGAACCGCAGGGCCGGTACGCCCTTGCCCGGGTTCAGGATACCGGCGGGATCAAACGCGGCCTTCACGTCGTGGAACTGCTGCAATTCCTCGTCATTGAACTGCACTGCCATCTGGCGGATTTTTTCAACGCCTACACCGTGCTCGCCGGTAATACAGCCGCCCACTTCCACGCACATTTCCAGAATGCGTGAACCGAAGGCCTCCGTGCGCTCGAACTCGCCGGGCACATTCGCATCAAACAGGATCAGCGGGTGCAGGTTGCCGTCACCGGCATGGAACACGTTGGCGACACGCAAACCAAACTCTTCGGACATCTTCTCCATTTCCGTGAGAACGTAGGCGATCTCGCGGCGGGGAATGGTGCCATCCATGCAGTAATAGTCCGGGGAGATCCGGCCCACGGCCGGGAACGCCGACTTGCGGCCTTTCCACAACAGGGCGCGCTCTTCCTCACTCTGGGAGGTTCGTACCGACGTGGCACCGAGTTTTCGGAACACTTCCTCGGCTTCGGCAATGTGCTCGTGGACTTCCTCCTCGGTACCGTCCACTTCACACAGCAGCAGGGCCTTGGCATCCCGAGGATAGCCAGCCTGGGCAAAGTCATCTGCCGCGATAATGGCGTGGCCGTCCATCATTTCCAGGCCACCGGGGATAATGCCGTGGGAGATAATCCCGCCCACGGCGTCACCGCCTTTCTGCACATCATCAAACCCGGCCATGACAACCTGAGCCACTTCCGGCTTCGGCAGCAGCTTCACCTTCACTTCGGTAACCACACCCAGCAGACCTTCCGAGCCAGTCATCAAAGCCAGCAGGTCCATACCGCAGCTGTCCAGACCATCACTGCCCACGGTCACCACGTCACCCTCGGCGGTGACCATTTCCACGCTCAGGATGTTGTGAACGGTCAGACCGTATTTGAGGCAATGCACGCCGCCGGAGTTCTCCGCCACATTACCGCCGATGGTGCAGGCGATCTGGGACGAGGGATCCGGGCCGTAGTACAAACCATACTGGGCCGCTTCTTCGCTGATGGCGAGGTTGCGCACCCCCGGCTGCAGCCTTGCCGTTCGGGCCAGCGGGTCAATCTCCACGATACGGTTGAACTTGGCCAGCGACAGCACCACACCCTCCTTGTTGGGCATGGCACCGGCACTGAGTCCGGTTCCGGCACCACGGGCCACCACGGGCACTGCGTTCTCGTTGCAGATGCGCATCACCCGCTGCACCTGCTCAACGGTTTCCGGCAGCACCACCAGCAGCGGCATTTCGCAATACATCGACATGCCGTCGCATTCGTAGGGCTTCATGGTCTCGTCATCGGTGATGACATAGTTCGGGTCGATAAACGCCCGGAACTGCTCCGCCAGCTCGGCTTTGCTGACTTTCGGCTTGGTAGTCATAGCACTCTCTGGGTGTGAATTACGTCAGTCTGACAGTCATCAACCGCGTTTTGTTTCAAAGTGGTCAAGACCGGCCTGGGCGCAGTCCATATCCTGCTGGGGGGTGCCGGAACTGATTCCGATACCGCCCACCACTTCACCGTCGACAATTACCGGCAGGCCACCGCCAACCGAGCTGATGCGCCCGCCGACCTCGGTATGGATACCGAAGGCCAGGCTGCCGGGCACGTTCACCTTGTTATAGTCGTGGGTGGCCTTCTTCGCGGCCGCCGCCGTGAACGCCTTGTCCTGGGCAATGGTCACGCTGGTGATCTTGCCCCCGTCCATGCGCTCAAAGGCGATCAGGTTGCCGGACTCATCGACAATGGCGATGCACATGGGCACGCCGATTTCACGGGCCTTCTCTGCAGCGCCTTCAATCAGGATCCGCGCGTCGGCAAGGTCCAGTCGTTTGATCGTCAACATAAAGCATTACTCCTTGATTTGATTAGCCGTAAACCAGCCCTGGCAGCCAGGTCACGATGCCGGGGATCAGGATGCACATGAACAGCCCGAACGCCTGAATCGCCAGGAACACCAGGGATGACTTGAAGATGGTACCCATGGAGATTTCCGGCGGGCAAACGCCGCGGATGTAGAACAGCGCGTACCCAAACGGCGGGCTGAGGAACGACATCTGCATGTTCACCAGGTACAACACCCCGAACCAGAGCACTACGTCATCACCGGCAACCGGCGGGAAACCGAACAGGCCGGGGAATTCCAGCGCTTTTACAATCGGAATAAAGATGGGTACCGCGAGCAGCAGGATACCAACCCAGTCAAGGAACATGCCCAGGACCACCAGCAGCACCATCAGCAGGAACAGAATCCCGTAGGCTGACATGCCGGTGCCCAGAATGGCGTCGGTTACGAACTGCTGACCGCCCTGAAGGATGTAGAAGCCCACGAACACCGAGGCACCGAACATGATCCAGAGAACCATGGCAGACGCTTTTGCGGTGGTCACGGAGGCTTCACGCAGACCGGCAATCGAGAACTTCTTGTGCATCATCGCAACAATGATGGCACCGAAAGAACCGATACCCGCGGCTTCAACCGGCGTGGCAATACCACCGAACAGCAGACCCAGAACCAGACCAACCAGTGCAAGAGGCGCAATCAGGTTGCCGAGAAGCTTGATTTTCTCCTTGAGACTGATCCGGTCTTCCACCGGAATCGGCGGGCCAAGCTTCGGGTTCAGCCAGCTGCGAACCAGCACGTAGGTCAGATACAGGCCGGAGAGCAGCAAGCCCGGCAGCAGCGAGCCCAGATAAAGCTCGCCCACCGACTGCTGCGCCACAACCGCGTACAGGATGGCCAGAATGGAAGGCGGGATGAGGATACCGAGGGTACCACCAGCCATGATGGAGCCGATCGCAATCTTGTGATCGTAATGCCGCTTGAGCATTGCAGGCAGTGCGATGATGCCCATGGTGACAACAGCAGCGCCGATAACACCGACCATCGCGGCCAGAATCGTAGAGGCAACAATCGTTGCAGCGGCAAGACCGCCACTGATGCCACCCATCCACTTGTACACCACGCTGAACATCTCTTCGATCAGGCCCGCACGCTCAAGCATGGATGCCATGAAGATGAACAGGGGAATCGCCGCGATGTCCGGGTTCGCCATCAGCGGGAAGATACGCCCGGGGACGATGTTCAGCATCATGGCATCGCCCACCAGATAGATGAACAGGACCCCGAGACCACCGGTCACGAAAGCCAGGGGCAGCCCCATCATCAGAGCGACGGCCAGAGAACCGAACATCAGGTAGGTCAGCGGCCCGATTTCGACACCGGAAAGGCTACCCGACAGCCTGAAGAGGAATTTCTCGTCACTCCACGGGTCGTAAAACAGAATGTTGATCAACTCAACACAGATCATAAATGCCAGCGCCACAGTGGCGATGACCATTAACCATGTACCCAGTTTCCCGGCCATGCCGTTGCTGGGCGCTGCAGTGGTAGAACTCATGATGTGCGCTCCTGACCGAGACGAATGAACAGAACGATGTCTTTAAGCAGTTTTGAAAAACCGGCGAGCAACAACAGGATTGCGCCCACAAACATCACACCTTTCACGGGGTAGTACTGAATGCCCCAGGTCTCGACAGTTGTCTCCTGCATCATCAGTGAGTCCTGGAAGAAGGTCCAGGAGGTGATCGCAAGAACAGCCGCGAAGAGAAAGAAGAACATGGAGGTAAAGATATCCATGCCCACACGCCCGCGAACCGGCAGGAAGTTGTACACAACATCCACCCGAACGTGAGCTCCGTGCAGCAGCGCGAAGGCGCCGGCAAGAATGTATTGCATACCGAAAATCAGGAAGCTGGCTTCGTGCACCCAGATCGTCGGCATGTTGAAGAGGTAACGCATTACCACTTCGAAGAAATAGAACAGCACTGCGTTGATGGTCCAGAACGCAACGAAAAGGCCTGACTTCTCGCACATCCAGTCAACGATTTTCGTAAACCAGTTACCCTCATATTCAAACTGGGCAAGCGGATCATCTTCTTCAGACTGTAACTCGGAAACCGTTTTCTCGGGCTCGGCTTCATCCCCGCCATGCTTACTGCTCCACTTGTCCCAAGCCATCATGAGCAGTGGCATTACGGCAAGCCATCCCCAGTAGAACCAGTGCGGCATGACAAAGCCAAATGCACTCAGATCAGACATGTTGTTACCACCTAGATCAAAGAGCGGGGAAGGAAGAGTTAATCCAGAATCGGCTAACCCTGCCTTCCCCGTTTATCGTTATTGTTTAATGGTCAGACTTTACTGATAGTCCGCGATGTCTTCTTCCGTGATGTAACCAACCGTCTCGTTCATCATGTATTTGAGCTGGATATCGAGGATGGCACGTGCGTCCTCGTTCTTGTTGGCCCAATTAAACCAGATGGGAATCGCGGCCTTTCGCCAGGTTTCCAGATCTTCCTGGCTCAGACGGGTAACCGTGTCACCCTCTTCCTTGAACTTCTCCATGGCCGCAATGTTGCGTTCCTGGATGGCCAGATAATGCTTCTGGGAATAAATCCGCACTTCGTCCTCAACCAGCTGCTGAAGCTCGGGCGAGATGGAGTTCCAAGCACGCATGCTAACGGTCAGGTCCATCAGATCTACCGGCTGGTAGATGGACATGACCCCGGGAGGTCCAAAAATGATGTAATCAGTCACCTGGGAGAAGCCCAGCTCGTAGTTCACCGCAGGGCCCACGTAATCGGCTGCATCGATGGTGCCTTTCTCGAGAGCCGGGAAGATATCCGAGCCCGGAAGGCTCACAGTAGATACGCCAAACTGCTGGAATACCTCGGCCACCATGCCACCCGGGACACGAATCTTCATGCCCTTGAGGTCTTCAAGGCTGTTAACCGGCTGCTTGGAGTGGATGATGTTGGCATCGTGCTGGATGGGGCCAACGTAGAACAGACCGAACTTTTTGTAGATTTCCCGGGTCTTTTCCAGCATGCCCATGGAGTAGAACATGGTGTCCCACTGGTGGGGCTGGTCCGGACCTGCAGGATAGGAAGACAGGAACACGGAAGCAGGAATCTTTCCTGACCAGTAGAGGGTGAACGGGTTCATGCCCTGTAGAACACCGTTACGAACGGCATCAAAGAGTGCGTTGTTATCGGCGGCGACAGCCTTGGCCGGGAAGCACTGGAACTTCAGCTCTCCGCCCGATTTTTTCTCAATACTCTTACACCATTCCTCGAACAACGTGTAACCCACGGTGCCCGCATCCCAGGTTGACTGGATCTTCCAGGTAGTCGCAGCCTGGGCCTGCCCTGCCCCCATCAGCATCGCACCGGCAAGCGCGGCGCCCATGGCAGCGGTTTTGAGGAAACTTCTGCGAGGTGGAGTCTCGCCAGTGTCACAGCTATTTCGGATGTTATTCTTCGAATTCATCGAAACGTCTCCGTTGGCTTTGTTGTTATCAGCGTCTATGGCAACGCCGGCACAGGCCGACATTAGAGTGATATTCGTAGCCGAGCCGGATTTAGTCCAGTTCAGAGACCACTGGTCTGACCAGTTTTTGCAGTATTAGAAATGGACGAAATACTCTCAATCGGCCATATTTAACGGGCTCGAACACACATCCTCTGACAACGGAAATACCCACAATCAGAACCAGGCACTGGTCAGACCAGAGACCGTAAGCAGGTACTCACATGGCAATCTCCCAGGAAATCTCTTATCGGCTGGAACGCCTCATCCTCGACGGCGGACTGGCTCCGGAGCAAAAAATACCGTCGGAACGTCAGTTGGCAACGCGGCTGGGGGTGTCCCGTGCGGTCATCCGGGAAGCCCTGCATGAGCTTCAGGGCCGCGGCGTGATTGAAACCCGCCACGGCAAGGGATCGTTCGTGGCGAGCATGGTTCCGGGAGCAGACGACCTGGGGGAACACAGTCCGCTGATGCACCTTTTCGAGGGGCACCCGCGAACACTGTTTGATCTTCTGGAAGTGCGGGAGCAACTGGAAGGCCAGGCTGCCTACCTGGCTGCGCAGCGGGCGACCCGGCTGGACAGGCATCGCATTACCAAGGCTTTCCGCGCCCTCGAAGATACCGACCCGCTCAGCAATGCCCGGCTCGACCACGGTTTTCACCTGGCGATTGTGGAAGCTTCTCACAATCCGGTGCTGGTGCATGTCCTCAACAGCTTGAAAAACATGATGCTGTTGACCGTTCAGGCCTCGGTTGCCAACCTGAACCCGAGGGAAGAAATGCGCAAGAAAATCGTCCGCCAGCATCGGCAACTTTATGAAGCCGTGATTGCCGGTAAGCCTGTCATCGCTCAGAAGGCAGCGACGGCGCACGTGCGCTTTGTCAGCGAAGCCATGCGGGACATGGAAAAAGACGGCGGCAAACTGATCAGGCTACCAGTCAACCAGGAAGCAGGCGCCGAATATTCCCGGGCCACGCCTTGAGCATGGCAAAAAGCTTGCATTGAACAATCATTCGACCACAATGTCAGGCAGCGAACGGCGGTGAAATCCGGTAAAAGGCTCCCTTAAAGGGATTGATTTCCGCATCCACAGTCCGTAAAACATGCGCCTTTGAATTACAGCCCCAGGAGTCACCCATGGCGGACCAAGCGCCTTTGATCTGCAGGGACATTCACAAGACCTTTGATCAGCTTGAAGTGCTCAAAGGTATTTCACTGGAGACCCGCAAAGGCGACGTGGTTTCCCTGATCGGCAGCTCCGGCTCCGGCAAGAGCACCTTCCTGCGTTGCATCAACCTGCTGGAAACACCCACTTCCGGCGACATTATCGTGCACGGCGACCCAATAAGGTTCACAACCAACCGCAAGGGCGAACGCATCCCGGCCGACAACAAGCAGGTTGAACGGATTCGCGCCAAACTGTCCATGGTGTTCCAGAGCTTCAATCTCTGGTCCCACATGACTGTGCTGGAAAACATCATTGAAGCCCCGACCCACGTGCTCAAGGTCCCCAAGAAAGAGGCCATCGAGCGCGCCGAAGCCTATCTGAACAAGGTCGGCATCTACGAGCGCAAGGATTACTACCCCGCCCAGATGTCCGGCGGGCAACAGCAGCGAGCGGCTATTGCCCGTGCCCTGGCCATGGAGCCGGAGGTCATGCTGTTTGACGAACCCACCTCAGCTCTGGATCCTGAGTTGGTGGGTGAAGTGCTGAAGGTAATGCAAAGCCTGGCCGAGGAAGGCCGAACCATGATCGTGGTCACCCACGAGATGGCATTCGCAAGGGATGTGTCGAGTCAGGTCCTGTTTTTGCATCAGGGCGTGATCGAGGAACAGGGTACCCCCGAAAAAGTGTTTGATCACCCGGATTCGGAACGCATGAAGCAGTTCCTGACTCCCAACTTCTGACACTCGGTGCTATCTTGAACCGGTGAAGAAATAAAATGTTGGAACCAAAAACTTCCATCAAAAATAAAGCCCACAAGGCAAACCACTGGAGAAGTGACACATGAAAAAAATGATTTTTGCAGCAAGCTGCGCCCTCGCTCTGATTGCTGGTGGTGCACAGGCCCAGGACCGGGATCTGCGCATCGCATTCGACGTGCCCTACGAGCCGTTCGAGTACAAGGATGAAAATGGCGAACTGACCGGTTTCGAAGTGGAACTGGCCGAAGCGATGTGTGAAGAAATGAACGCCAACTGCGAATTCGTGATCCAGGCATGGGACGGCATGATTCCGGGCCTGCTGGCACGCAAATTCGATCTGATCATGTCCTCCATGTCCATCACGCCGGAGCGTGCCGAGCGGGTTCTGTTCTCCGAGCCGTACTACAACACCCCGGGTGGCTGGTTCGCCCGCGAGGGTTTCAGCACTGACGTCACCGACATGTCGGCAATGGAAGGCATGACCGTGGGCGTTCAGCGTGGCACAACCATGGATACCTATGTCACCGAGAACATGGGCGGCATTGTTACCATCAAGCGTTACACCACCGCCGATGACATGGTCCTGGACCTGGAAGGCCAGCGTCTGGACGTTGTGTTCGTTGACTATCCCGTTGGCGAGCAGACCATCCTGACCAAAGAAGGCTTCAAGGAAGTCGGTGAGCCGGTCAAGCTGGGCGAAGGTGTAGGCGTGGCCATGCGACAGCGTGATACCGACCTGGCCGATGAGGTTAACGCGGCCCTGGCGACGCTGAAGGAAGATGGCACCTACGACACCATCATGAAAAAGTACTTCAACTACGATATCAAGATGTAAATCTGCCGAGGGGTGGCCCGTTTGGGTCACCCCTGTTTACCGGACACTCCCATGCTTGATCTGAAAGGCTATGGCCCGGCCCTGATGGAAGGGGCAATAGTCACCATTGAACTGGCCTTCCTGTCTCTAGCTCTCTCGGTTGCCCTGGGACTGATTGGTGCGTCTGCCAAACTGTCGCAAAGCCGGGTTGCCAAAGGTATCGCGACCACCTACACCACCCTGATTCGTGGCGTGCCCGATCTGGTCATGATGCTGCTGTTCTACTATGGCGGCCAGGTGGCAGTGAATATGCTCTCGGATTACATCTGGGAAGCTTACGAAATCGACTTTTTCTTTCAGTTCGACCCGTTCATCTCCGGCGTGGTGACGATCGGGCTGATCTTCGGCGCCTACATGACCGAAACATTCCGCGGCGCCTTCCTGGCCGTTGAAAAGGGCCAGATTGAGGCTGCCCGGGCCTACGGATTTACCCGTCTTCACACCTTTCGCAGAATCATGCTGCCGCAGATGTTGCGTCATGCCCTGCCCGGCCTCGGCAACAACTGGCAGGTTCTGCTGAAGACCACCGCCCTGGTTTCTATCATCGGGCTTACAGACATGGTTCGTGTGGCCGAGGAAGCGGCCAAGGCGGAGCGCATGCCGTTCCACTTCTTTATTCCGGTAGCGGCCGTGTATCTGGCCCTGACGGCGGGCTCCGAGTTGTTTATCAAGTGGCTCGATAAACGGGCCAATGTCGGCGTGGTTCAGGGGAGTTAACGGATGCCTGATTTCATTGCCGAGTGGTTAAACCAGAACGAAATCTTTACCGCCATGACCATCATGGAATACTGGGATGGCATGGTCACTACCGTGCACCTGGTGTTCCTGTCACTGGTCATCGGTTTGTTGGTGGCGGTTTTACTGGCCATCCTGCGGACGGTTCGCAATCCGTTCGTGTCCGGCCCGGTGTGGCTTTACACCTACCTGTTCCGCGGCACTCCGTTGCTGATTCAGCTTTACATCATTTATTACGGTATTGCGCAGATTCCCGGCATCCAGGAGACCTTCTGGTGGGAGATTTTCCGGGAGCCTTTCTACCCGGCCCTGCTGGCGTTCACGCTGAACACGGCGGCCTATACCACGGAGATTATCCGGGGGGCGATTGTGTCGACGCCCAATGGTGAGATTGAGGCGGCCAAGGCCTATGGCATGAACTGGTTTATGCGGATGCGGCGGATTGTGTTGCCGAGTGCAGCACGGCGGGCGGTGCAGGCCTATTCCAACGAGGTGATTTTCATGCTGCATGCCAGTGCCATTGCCAGTGTGGTGACCATCGTGGATCTGACCGGGGCGGCGCGGAACATTTACTCGCGGTTCTATGCGCCGTTTGATGCGTTTATCTTTGTGGCGCTTTGCTATATGGCGCTTACCTTTATCCTGGTGTTCGCTTTCCGCAAACTCGAAAATCACCTGCTGAAGCATCAGCGGCCGGTTAGCGGCTGATTCCGATTATAGTGCCCGGGCAGGCAGGGTATTGCCTCCCAGTTTGGTGCCGGGTCGGTTGGCGGGCGTCTTCCCGGGAGACGCTACGAGCACATCCATGTGCGCTTGACTGAGGCCATCCATGGCCTCAGACACTCCCGGGAAGACGCCCGCCAACCGCCCTCAGACTTTTCCGTGGAGTCCCCATGACCGCTAGCTCAGATCTATTTGGCAGTTCACCTGATTGGCTCTCCCATACCCTCGACAACGCCAACGCCTCACTCCCGGAAACCAAAACCTTCCTCCCCGATGGCACCCGTATCAGCCGCAAGGCCGTTGGCGTTCTGGACATTGCACCTCCCGCTGACCGCAACAACCCGAATGCCGAAGCCATGATTGTTTCAGCCGGAGTCCATGGCAACGAGACAGCGCCGATTGAGGTTCTGAACGGGCTGGTCTCCGAGCTGATCGAGGGTAAATGGGAGCTTGCCTGTCCGGTATTGCTGATCCTCGGGAATCCGCCGGCAATGGTGGCCGGGAAGCGGTTTATGGAGGTGAACCTGAACCGGCTGTTCGATGGTGCCCACGGGCGCAGCGAATATCAGGGGCTGGCCGAGGCTGCTCGGGCTCAGGAGCTTGAGGAGGCCTGCCGGCAGTTTGCCATGGCGAATCCACAGGCGCTTTATCACTATGATCTGCACACGGCGATTCGACCTTCTCACCGTGAGCGGTTTGCGTTGTATCCGTATGTTGAGGGACGGACCGTTCCGTCAGAGCAGTGCGAATTTCTGCTGGAGGCGGAGGTAGAGACGCTTTTGCTGCAGCATAAAGCGGGCACGACGTTTTCGTCGTTTTCTTCGTCGCTGCTGAAGGCCGAGAGTTTTACCGTGGAGCTGGGTAAGGTTCGGTCGTTCGGGCAGAATGATCTGGGGCGTTTCTCGGGCATACGGAATGCCTTGCGGCGGCGGTTCCGGGGGCAACCCTCACCTGCCCCACAGCCGCCGTTTGATCACCTGACGGTGTTCGAGGTGGTGCATGAGATCCTGAACACTGGCAAGAACTTCCGGTTTCATATTCCGGACGATGTGGCCAATTTTACCGAGTACCAGCCCGGCACAGTCATCTGGGAGGATGATGAAACCAGCTACCGGGTGGGGCATTCACCGGAGGCGATTGTGTTTCCGAATCCGGAGGTGCCCGTCGGTCACAGGGTCGGGCTGATGATTCGCCCGAAAACGGGGTCAGATGAAAATTTCATCTGACCCCAAATTCAGGTACTCAGGCTGGCGCATTTTCAGGTTCCGGCACGCTGACTTTGATCAACTGTGTGCAGACAGCCGGGATAACCAGCAACGTGAGCACCGTTGAGGCCAGCAGGCCGGAAATGATGGCCCAGGCCATGGGTGGCCAGAGTGTGGAGCTTGAGAACGCCAATGGCAGCAGGCCTGCCACGGTGGTTGCGGTGGTCAGCAGGATCGGGCGGGTGCGCTGCTCTACCGCGTTGCGCATGGCATCGCGGATGTCTTTTCCTTTCTCCAGTTCCCGATCCATCACATCCAGCAGAACGATGGCGTTGTTCACCACGATACCTACCAATGCAATCACGCCCAGCAATGACTGGAAACCGAAGGGTGAGCCAGACAGAACAAGACCCGGGAAGATGCCCACGGTAGCCAGCGGCACTGTCAGCAGGATAATGCCGACCCTGCGGAAGGAGTTGAATTGCAGCAGCAGGAAGAACAGCAGCAGCAACATGCCGATGGGGGCTGCGGTGAGCAGAGCTGTGTTGGCTTCACCGGAGCCTTCGGCATCACCGCCCATGGCCATGCGGGTGCCTGCTGGCAACGGGTTTTCCTCAAGGCCCGCGTAGAGGCCATCCAGGGCCTGGCTGAAGCTATAGCCGTTTTCCAGGTTCGCCGTTACGGTGTTCATCCGCACTCCGTCCCGCAGGTATCGGGCTGCCGGTTCCCAGGTGGTGTCCACGGTAGCCACCGCTGACAGAGGCACAGCGTCACCGCGGTCGTTGTAGATGTTGACGGACAGCAACCGTGACAGTGACAGAGCCGTGCCCTCGCGGGAACGGAGCACTAGGGGAATGGGGTCCTCTTCCTGGCGATAGCGCTCGGCCACCACACCAAAGCTCTGGCCGTACAGGCTCTGGGCCACATCGGCGCGGGTCAGGCCGTATCGGGCCGCCGTCGCATCGTCGACGTTGATAGCAATACTGGGTACGCCAATATCCAGGTCGTGGCGGACGTCGACCGTACCCTCAACCCCTCGCAGGATGCTGAAGATCTGTTCCACCGCTTCTATCCGGGCGCCGTCGTCGGCGTGGTAAACCCGGACTTCTACCGGTGCAGCCCTTGGTGGCCCCTGCCCGAGAATGCCCACGGTGACATCCAGTTCCGGCATCTGCTCTTTCACATGGGCGCGAATCCAGCGGATCATGCCGGTGGTGTCTTCCAGCGTGGGTGTGGTGATGACCAGCCTGGCCCGGTTCGGCGCCTGAGGAGCGCGCTGCAAGTTGTAGTAAAATGAAGGTCCGGTGAAGCCTACGAACCGATGAACCTCCAGGGCATCCGGCTGAGAACGGATAATCCGTTCCAGACTTTCCGTGGCCTCTGCCGTGCGGGCCTGGTCGGTGCCCTCGGGCATGTAGACTTCGACAATCACCCTCGGACGGTCGGCATTGGGGAAGAACTGCTGGGCCATAAAGGGAGTCATAGCCAGGCTGATGCCCACCAGAATGACGCCGGCGGTAATCAATCGTCCGGGATAACGGGACACCAGGCTTCCGAGGAAGCGCGCCACTCCGATCAATCGGTCCTGGCCGGCTTTGCGCCGGGGTTTCAGGAACCGGGCCGCCAGAAGGGGAACGGCTGAGATGGCAAGCAGATAACTGACCGAAAGAGTCAGCATAATCATCACCGGCACACCACGGGTGAAATCAGCCGCACCGCCCTTGGCCAGAAGCAGCGGAGCGAAGGCCGCCAGTGTGGTTCCTGTTGAGGCGCCCAGCGGGCCGGCCAGTTCACTGACGGCCTTGCGCAGGGCATCCAGTCGGCGCATGCCTTCATCCAGGTGTCCCTGGATGTTTTCTACAATTACGATGGCATTGTCGATCAGGATGCCCAATGAAATGACCATGCCGATGACGGCAATCTGGTGCAGCACACCCCCTCCCAGGTCGTAGAGACCGACACTGATCAGGGCCACCATAGGCAGAATCGAGGCCACCAGCAGGCCCATGCGGATGCCCATGCCGGTAAAGACCACCGCCACGATGATCAGCACTGACAGCACCAGACTCCAGGCCAGGTTATCGAGACGTTCCTCAACCTTGTCTGGCTGGAAGAACATCTCGCGGATCTCGTAGGGTTCGAAATCACCCCGAATCTGGTCCATGCGTTCACGCACCCGCTCACCAAAACGGATGGCGTCGGTGGTGCCCTCTTCCATAATGATGGAGACCAGCACCACCCGCTCGCCGTCGTACCAGGTTTCCGGCTGCCTTGGTTCCACAGGCCCGCGCCAGACATCTGCCGCCGCGGCCAACGGCACCTGGGAGCCATCCGGAAGCTCAATGGGTGTGGCGCGAATGGCATCGATATCGGCAAACTCGCTGTTGGGAAGCACCGACAGGCGGCGACCGTTGACGACCACAAAGCCACCGGGAATGGTTTGGTTGCGCCGCGCCAACGTGTCCAGAACCCTTGCAGGAGATATGCCCAGGCGGAAAAGCGCAGCATCGTCCAGGGCCAGGGTAATCTGCTCGTCGGCATCGCCTTCCAGCTCAATCCTGGAAACACCCGGCAAATCCGAGAGGTTCTGCTTCAGCCGTTCGGCGACATCGGACAATTCCGTGACCGAGGGCGAGCCACCTACTGCCATGACAATGGCAGGAATATCGATCAGGCGATCGTCGAGCACCATCCGGCCCACGTCATCCGGGAAGTCCTGCTTAGCCCGCTCCATGGCCTGGCGTACCCGGTCCCAGGCGGGGTCGGTGTCGTAGATGTCGTCGTTCAGGCGCAGACGGACCAGGGCCACTCCGGTACGGGCCGTTGACTGGGTAAAATCCACTTCCTCCACCTGGCGTAGTTCGTCCACCAGGGGCCGAAGCACCAGCCGTTCGACGGCCTCGGCGCTGGCGCCCGGATAGTTGATGCTGATCAGACCGGCCCGGTAGGGAAACGACGGATCTTCCTGGCGCGGCATGGTGCTGTAGGCGGCAATGCCAAGCAGGCAGAGCATGGTGACCACCATGCCCAGCAGGCGCTGGCAGTTCAGAAGCCGGCGGGTCATCAGCGCACCTCCACGGCATCACCGTCCGCCAGCCGAGTCATACCGGCATACACCACCTGATCACCCGGAGACAGATCACCGGAGGTAACCACGACCCGCTCGCCAACCACCCGGTCGACTTCCACCGAAACCCTGTTGGCCACACTATCCCGTACCCGGAACACGCTGACACCTTCGGCATTGCGGATCACCGAAAGCAGCGGAACCGTGAGAGCCGACTTCCGAATCGGGGTGATACCAACCTCGACTGGCTCGCCGGGTTCCAGCGTATCTACAGGCAGACTCACCAGCACCGGATGCAGCTCACCGCGAATAGCGCTGGCCTGGGCAATCTCGACTACCGAGCCTGATTGTGGCGGGCGACTGCGATCCTGCACCGACCAGACCGGCAACGTCTGTTCCAGCTTCAAATGATCCAGCAGATACGCGGGCACCCGCACTTCCACCTCGCGCCCTTCTGGAGAGGACAACCGCATCACCGGCTGACCGGCGGCAACAAATTCATCCCGCTCAACCAGCAGGGCCTCGACCCGCCCGGAAAAGGGTGCCCGCAGTGTACTCTCTTCAAGCAGCTGGGTTGCCTCAGCCAGGGACGCCCTTGCTGTAGCCACACTCGCCTCCAGGGAGTCCCGCCGTGCAGCCAGTTGTTCCAGGGTCTGCTCGGAGACAACACCGCGCTCATGCAACCGGCTGGAACGCTCCCACTCCCTCTGTGCCTGCTGATACTGGGTTCTCAACTCTTCCAGCCGGGCCCGGGCAGAATCCCGGGCCGGCTCCAGACCGGGGTTGTAGACCCAGGCAAGCAGATCACCCGCCTGCACTTTCTGGCCCAGCTCCACCGCACGCTCCCTGAGGGTGCCGCTGACCTGGAACGTGAGTGTCGCGCGCTGGGTGGCGCGAACAATTCCGGAAAACCTCAGCGGCATATCCTGGCTTTCACCGCCGGTAACCTCTGACACACGCACTGAAACCTTCTGCTCCCCGGATTCCGGGGTTACGTCACTGGCTTTGCAGCCCGACAGAAACAGTGAGAAAACCGCAAGCGAAACGATGGCGACGGGGATTCGAAGTGGTGTCATGACTCTTCCTTTCATCCATGCTCGTGTAGTTGGCGGGGTCCAGTCCCTGGAGAAACCCGATGGCTGACTTAGACATCATGTCATTCTTTGACATTTTGTCAATAATCGGGTTTGATTCCATTTCAGGTATGCTATGCGTGCAGTTGCCAACTAACCGGATGATTGAATGAGCGAACCGCTGAAAACCCGCCGCGAGCGAGAGAAACAGGCCCGTTACGACACCATCCTGGACGCCGCCGAACTGGTGTTCTCGGAAAAGGGCTATGAGCGCACGTCCATGGACGACATTGCCCGCACCGCCAGTCTCAGCCGGGCCTTGTTGTACGTATACTTCAAGGACAAGGCGGCGATACAGCGGGGCATCATGCTCAGGGCGGGACACAGCCTGTTCCGGCGCTTCGAAGAGGCAAGACAGACCGCCGACAATGGCCTGGCCCAGATACGGGCAATGGGGGAATCCTACTATCGCTTCTATCTGGAGGAACCGGATTATTTCTCGGCGCTGACCAAGGCATCCACCGCCATGGCCGAGGCCGACGAAAGCCAGGCCGAGGAAATGCTGTGCTCCAAATCAGATCTGATGGAACTGATGGTGGGGGCTATTGAACTGGGGCTTCAGGACGGCACCATGAACCGGGACCGGATTACCGACCCCGTTCAAACCGCTTTGTATCTGCGCGGTGCCCTGCACGGGGTAATATTGCTCTGTCAGTCGGAAATGGGCGAAGGCAACCCGGACTTCCCGGCCGAACAGTTGATCCGACACACCATGGATATGCTGACGTCCTCGATTTCAGCCTGACAGCCTCAGGCTCAACAGCTGCTAGAGCTGGAAATCGTAGATGGAACCCAAGCCCATTATCCCGGTTAACTCATCCAGGGCTTTGCGGACCTCTTCCAGCAACATCGGGTCGCCCAGCTCATCCTGGCTGAGTTCATCCCGATAATGGGCTTCCACCCAGGTTGTCAGGCGCTCGTAGAGTTCGTCGGTGAGCAGCACGCCGCGGTTGATGGCCCTGAGTTCATCGTCATTCAATACCACTCGCAAACGCAGACAGGCGGGGCCACCCCCATTGCGCATGGACTGTTTGACGTCAAACACCTCCACCGAGGTAATCGGCCCGCCCGACTTCACCAGGTTGTCCAGATAACGGCTAACCGAAGCCACTTCTCGACACTCGCCGGGCACCGCCAGCAACATGCCATCCGGCGTGTTCAGTAATTGGCTGTTGAAGAGGTAGGACGCCACCGCATCGTCGAGGGGCACATCGGCACTGCTGACCCGAACCGCTTCCAACTCGGCACCGGTCAGGCGCTCACGGATATCCGCCAGCACCTGTTCTTCGTTGAGGAATGCCATGTCGTGGTAGAACAGGGTATTGCCGTTGCCAACGGCAATCACATCGTTGTGAAAAACGCCGCCATCGATGGCCTCCGGGTTCTGTTGTGCAAAGACCACATTCCGATCTTTCAGACCATGCAGTCGCGCCACCGACTGGGAGGCTTCAAGGGTCTGTCTTGCCGGGTATTTCCTGGGTGCCGGCGCCTGCTCGTTGAATGCAATCTGGCCGTACACAAAGAGTTCCACACCGGGCTCGCCGTATCCGGCGCACAACCGGGTATGGTTGGCGGCACCTTCGTCGCCGAAGTGGCTTACCGATGGCAGTGCCGGGTGGTGGGCAAAGTAGCTCTCGTCAGCAAAGATGGCCTTCAGGGAACGCCCGGTCACCGTATGTTCGATGGACCTGTGAAACTTGGCGCTCAGGTTGGCCGGGGTGAAATGCACGCGATGGTCCGACGTGTCGGCACTCGGTGATACCGTGGCGGCATTGGCCGTCCACATGGGCGACGCAGACGATACCGCCGCCAGTATAGACGGGCTGGATTTGGCCGCCTGTTCCAGTACGCGGGCATCCGTCCCTTCAAATCCGAGGGCCCGGAGTGTCGGAATATGCGGGCGCTCGTGGGGCGGCAGAATGCCCTGCACATAGCCCCGGTCCGCCAGACGCTTCATCTTGGCCAGGCCCTGCAATGCCGCCTCCTTCGGATTGGAAACGGAGCTGACATTGGACTTCGAAGCCACATTACCCCAAGACAGCCCCGCGTAATTGTGGGTGGGGCCAACCAGGCCATCGAAGTTTGCTTCTACCGCGTGTTTCACCATGGCACTGGGTCCCGTTAATCGAAATTGAGGCCGGGTGCCAGAGACTCTGGCAGCTCGCTCTTGCCGGCCTCCAGAGAGGCCATGGGCCAGGCGCAATAGTCGGCGGCATAGTAAGCACTGGGGCGATGGTTGCCGCTGGCACCAACACCGCCGAAGGGTGCCGCGCTGCTGGCGCCGGTCAGGGGCCGGTTCCAGTTCACAATCCCGGCACGCACCTCTTCCACCAGCCGATCATAGAGTTTCCGGTCATCTGTCAGAATACCTGCAGAGAGCCCGTAGCTCGTGTCGTTGGCCAGCTCCAGGGCGTCATCAAAGCTCTTGTAGCGATAGACGGTCAGCAGCGGTCCGAAAAATTCTTCGTCGGTCACATCAAGCCCGGTAGCATCGATGATACCGGGTGACAGCAGGCCGGTTCCCGATTTCAGGGACTTCATTTCCAGCAGGGATTTGCCGCCCTTCTCCAGCAGGCTGGCCTGGGCCGCCAGGAGTTTTTCGGCGGCTTCCGCGGAAATCACAGAGCCCATAAATGGCTGAGGATCAGCGTCAAACTCGCCCACCTTGATCCGGGAGGAGACTTCAACCAGCCGGTCGAGGAAAGCGTCGCCCTTCTTGCCCTTGGGCACCAGAAGTCGACGGGCGCAGGTGCAGCGCTGGCCGGCCGACAGAAATGCTGACTGCAGGGCATGATGCACTGCGCCATCCACATCGCTCACATCCTGAACGATCAGCGGGTTGTTGCCGCCCATCTCCAGGGCCAGGATTTTCTCCGGCTGGCCGCCGAACTGTTTGTGCAGCAGGTGCCCGACGGTGGAGCTGCCGGTAAAGAACAGCCCATCAATCCCGGGGTGGTTAGCCAGTGATTTACCAGTGGCCGAGTCGCCCTGCACAAGATTGACCACTCCATCCGGAATGCCGGCCTTTTCCCAGAGTTTAACCGTCAGCTCAGCCACTCCAGGGGTCAGCTCGCTGGGCTTGAATACCACCGTGTTACCGGCCAGCAGAGCGGGCACTATATGACCGTTCGGCAGGTGCCCCGGAAAGTTGTAGGGGCCGAACACCGCCACCACGCCATGGGGCCGGTGTCTGAGTACCGCATGCCCACCGGCAACATCGGATTCCGATGTACCGGTGCGGTCGTTGTAGGCTTTCACGGAAATACCGATCTTGCCGATCATGGCCGCCACTTCGGTGCGGGATTCCCACAGGGGTTTGCCGGTTTCCAGCCCGATCTGATGCGCCAACTCTTCCTTGTGGGCCTCAAGCAATTCACCAAAGGCTTCGACCACGGCCTGACGTTCGGCGAAGCTCTTGCGCTGCCACTTTACAAACGCATTGCGGGCCTCGCGAACGGCCGCATCAACATCCTCCAGGTTGGCGCTTTCGCCGTCCCAGATTGTCTCACCGGTGACCGGCTGGACAGATTCGAATACCGGCCCGTGGCCCTGTAGCCAGAGCCCGTCGATAAACAGTTCACCTGTCAGCTTTGCCATTTCGATGCACCTCCCGGTACTGAGCTTCTATAACTATGTTTGGTCAGCATCCCCGAGTCTTTCAAGGGGGCCAGACGAACCGGATCACCAGATTCAATCTGCAACGCGTCGGCCACTTCCGGCGGCAGGCTGACGGTATCCGGCCCGATGCAATCTATCGGCAGGGTGGTCACCCGAAAATCCCGGAATGAACGATTCGACACCATCACACGCTCATCGGCGGGCACGTCCAGATTCACTGGCTTTCGAGTCACCATGGCGTGCCGGTTCATGCCCTCCCGCACTGTGCGGATGTTGTGCACGAAGGCTTCAACCACCGGGCCACCATCAAAAATGTCCACCAGCCCGTTAAAGTTGAATCCTTCGGACTGGAGCATGCGAAGCGCTGGCGCGGTATTGTCATGAACCCGGCCAATCACGGCCCTGGCCGAATCCGGCAGCATGGACAGGTAGATCGGGTACTTGGGCATCAACTCGGCGATAAAGGATTTATTGCCCAGGCCCGAGAGCATGTCAGCTTCACTGAATTCCATATCAAAGAATTTGGTTCCCAGTGCGTCCCACAAAGGGCTTCGACCCTGGGCATCGGACACACCGCGCATTTCCGCGAATACTTTTTCCGAAAAATGCTTCCGGAATTCATCCAGATACATGAACCGGCAGCGGGAAAGCAGCAGCCCGTTGCCGCCGCCCTTGTACTCATCGGACAGCAGCAGCGAGCAGATTTCGCTGGTGTCGGTCATGTCGTTGGACAGATGGAGCGTAGGCGTCCGCACGTGAACACCCAACTCTTTGGAGGCATTCACCGTTACACTGAGACGGTAATTGTAGAACACCTCATCGAGACCCACCCGGGCCTGAATCCCGCTGATTCCAACCGTCTTTTTGCGCTGGATATCCTCAAGGGCAAACAGGTACAGACCCGCCTCCGGCGCGATGCGCTGGTTGAAGGTCTCGCGGGCATGGTTGATCTTCCTCTGCAGCAGCTCGTGATCCGCCGGCAAGGTGGTAAGCCCCTTCCCGGCACTCTCGGCCATGGCGTACAGGTCATCCAGATCGTTTTCCTGCAGCGGGCGGATTACCAGCATGTTATCGCCTCCCTGAAGCCTGCGGTTGTGGGCTTTCCGATTCCGACGCCTGTCATAGCGGCGCGATCCTTACCCGGTCGCCCGCGGTCCTGTTCAGAGCCTTCCAGGTGGCCACCGGAACCTTGAGTTTATCGTCCAGTGTCTCGGCTACCGGTGTCAGGGTGCAGCGGAACTGTTCCCGCTCGCCGGCGGCAATCAGGCAGGTTTCGCCCACGTCCTCATTGGTGCCATGCAGTTCCTTGGGGTGGCTGGTTACCAGGGTTTTCAGGCTGTCGGTGCGCGCTTCAAGAACCGGACCGGCATCAAAAATGTCCAGGTAACTGCCTGGCTGGAACCCTTCCCGCTGAAGCAGCTCGAAGTTGGGCACGGTTATCTGGTGCGGCTGCCCCATGGCGCTCTGGGCCGCCTCGCTCAGCAGCGTGACGTAAATCGGATTGGGCGGCATGAGCTCGGCAATAAAGGTCTTGCTCAGCTGGCCGGAGTACTGGTCCGCGGTCTCGAAATCCATATTGAAGAAGTGCCGGCCAAGGCTGTCCCAGAATGGCACACTGCCGTCTTCCAGCTGGACGCCCTGGATTTCCACCGCCATACGCTGGGTAAACCATTCCCGGTGATCGGCAATAAACAGAAGCCGGGCCCGGGACAGCAATTCAAACGCTTCGGTATCCTGGAGTTCAGGTCGGATCGAGAATGAGCACAGCAGGGAGATATCGGTCAGGGAATGGGAGGGATACAACACCTCCACCCGACGCGACACACCCAGCTCATGGGAGGCATGGATCAGGGCATCCCGCCGGTAACTGTAGAAGGGCTGGCCATTGCCAGCGCGGGCATCAATACCAGCGGTGCCTGCGATGTCTCCGGTCTCGGTGCTCTCCAGCACAAACAGGAACCTGGGCGGATCGTCCTCGGGGCTGATCCGCCCAGCAAAAGATGCCAGAGATTGCTCGATCTTATACGCCAGGGCATCGCCCTGTTTGGGCAGAGTGGAGGAAAGACGGGCACACTGGGTGCCCGCAATGGCGAGAATCTGGTCCAGATCATCCGGCTGAGCCGGACGTACCAGCCACATAAAGTCTCCTTAGGCCGTCAGTTTTTTTACCGCCGCCTCGAAACGCTCGAGGGCTTCATCGATGTCCGATTCCGGGATAATCAGGGACGGCGCCAGACGAATCACATTCGCACCGGCCACCAGAACCATCACGCCCTCTTCCAGGCCCGCGTTCAGGAAATCCTTGGCCTTGCCCTGCCATTTCTCGGTCAGCACACAACCGAGCAGCAGACCGGCACCGCGAACCTCACTGAACACACCATAGCGTTCACCAATATCCATCATGCCCTTGCGGAGCTTGTCTGAGCGGGCCTTCACACCCTTCAGAATCTCCGGCTGGCTAACGGTATCCACCACTTTCTGGGCCACAGCACAGGCCAGCGCGTTACCGCCGTAAGTGCTGCCGTGGGTACCCACACCCAGACTGGCGGCAACCTTGGCCGTGGTCAGCATGGCCGCCACCGGGAAGCCGCCACCAAGCCCCTTGGCGCTGGACAGAATGTCCGGCACCACGCCGTACATCTGATAAGCGTATAAATGGCCGCTTCGACCAACGCCGGACTGAACCTCATCGAACACCAGCAAGGCGTCATTCTCGTCGCACAGCTCACGCAGCCCCTGCAGGAACGCCTGGTCGCCGGGCATAACACCGCCCTCGCCCTGAATGGGCTCCACCACCACGGCGCAGGTTTTATCTTTGGAGATCAGATTCTTCACCGACTCCAGGTCATTGAACTCAGCGTGATGAATGCCACCCGGTGCCGGCTCGAAACCTTCCAGGTATTTCGGCTGGCCACCCACGCTCACGGTGAACAGGGTACGGCCGTGGAAGGAGTTCTTGAACGAGATGATCTCGTTCTTCTCTTTACCAAAGTGCTCCCAGGCATACCGACGGGCCAGCTTGAACGCCGCCTCATTGGCCTCGGCACCGGAATTGGCGAAGAACACGCGCTCGGCGAAGGTGAGGTCACACAGGGTTTTTGCCAGACGCAGGGCCGGCTCATTGGTCATCACGTTGGACAGGTGCCAGATTTTCTCGGCCTGATCGTGCAACGCACCAACCAGCCCCGGGTGGGAATGGCCGAGGCAGGTCACGGCGATGCCGCCCTGGAGATCAATAAACTCGCGGCCTTCCTGATCCCAGATCCGGGAGCCTTCTCCTCGCACCGGAATAATGGAACCGGGAGCGTAGTTGGGCACCATGACTTCATCGAACAGTTCGCGGCTGACGGGTTCTTTATTCATAGATCTCTCTCGGGAAAGCGGCTAGGCAAATAAAAATAGTAGAGTGACCGCGCCAGACAAGTAAGTAGGTGTGCGGACTCTTGCACCATAATACGCCACTCACGGCATAAGAACATCCGGTTCCCCGATGGCCGGCAATTCAATCACCCTGTGCGGAATGCTCCCGCCCTTATTCCTATCCATCAGTGCGCCGATCAAAAGCTTGTAGGAGTCCAGATCAAAGGTGACCGCCTGGCCACGGAGGGAGAAATCCTGCAGTTCGTCCTCCTCATGCAGGGTGGCCACATGCATCCAGTTATAAACCACCAGGATGTCCGTGCGGCCAGACCGGGCATCCTGCTCAACAATGCCCACCGGCCCTTTCCAGGGCCAGGTCTTAAGACGCAGACTGTGAAACGCAATCTGCACCCTGAGGTTGTAACGCTCGACATCCTCAAGCTCTTCGCAGGCACCTTTGCAGCGCCCGAGAGTGCGCTGGAAACAGGGCCCATCATGTTCTGGCTCCAGACCCAGCAACCGGTTGCATAATTCATTTTTCGAAGCAATGCCGCTTAATGCCCGCTCGGCATCCCGCTTGCTGCGGAACAACCCGAAATAATCCCCGAGGCGATGAGGCTCGATCTCGCGAACCAGCCGCGCCTGCAGATACCCCGCCTCGTTTTTTGCCAGCTCGATGCTTACCAGATTCTTGGCAGCCCTTGAACGGCGATTGAACAGGGGTTTGAGGGTTTTGATCTGCTTGAGCTCCAGCAGCAGTGCTCCAAGCTCACCGGCTGTTTCCGTCCATTCAACACGACGCAGACTCTCGGACATGCGCACGCCCCTGGCCGAGTTGTGATCACCGGAAAAGTGCGAAGCCACCCGCTGGGCCATGTTGGTGCTCTTGCCCACATATAAAAGCACATCGTTCTCGCCGTAAAAGCGATACACCCCCGGCCCCCGAGGCAGATCCTGGAGGATATCCGTCGGCAGATGAGAGGGAATACTCGGGCGCTGCAACAGCTCCCGCAGGGCGCCCTCGAATTGCCTGTCTCCTTTATCTGCTCGGGCATGCTCAAAGAAGGACAGCATGGCGGACACATCCCCCATGGCCCGATGCCGCTGAACCTGAGCAAGGCCATGGCGGGCAATCAGCGCATCCATATTGTGCCGCCGGAACTCCGGGTACAGACGCCTGGAAAGCTTTACCGTGCATAGCACCTTCGCCGAGAACAATCGCCCCAGCCTGCGAAACTCGGCTTTGATAAAGCCGTAGTCAAAACGGGCATTGTGAGCGACAAACACCTTGCCCTTCAGCTGCGCCTCCAGCTCGTCCGCCACCTCTTCAAACAACGGCGCATCCGCCACCATCTCGTTGGAGATGCCGGTAAAGTTCTCGATAAACGGGGATATCCGCGTTTCCGGATTCAGCAGCGTCTGCCACTCGCCCACCAGCTCGCCGGCCCGCCAGAACCGAATACCAATCTCGGTAATCCGGTCACGGGCTGAATTGCCGCCGGTGGTTTCAATATCAAGAAACGCGAACGTAGCTGACTCAAGAACTGTACTTTCGGATGTCATGGAACAACATTACGCCTCGCTGGCAACTGCAGATGTCTGTATATGAACGAAAAGCAGTTATAGACATTCGTCTAATTTCTGCATGAATTTATTTGAATTGTCACGAATTCGTAACTACCTTGTTTTTGGGTCCAACAACAAAAATGTGTGGAGACAACAACGATGCAAAGCAACAAACTGAGATTGGCAATTCGTGCGACGGCAGCAACAGTAGTAATGGGGGTTGCCTCTCAAGCGAGCGCACTTACGCTGAACGTAGGTGACGATACCGAAGCGAGCCTGTATGGCTACGCTCGTCTGAACATGAGCTACGACCTGGACGGCAACCGTGCCGTTTCTACCCGTGCAGGTTCTTTCACTCCTACCGCAAACGAAGACGTTGAAGGCCATTTCGGCGCCGACGTTCAGCAGAGCCGTCTGGGCGTCAAAGTCAAGCACGCTTCTGGCGTAGCAATTACCGTGGAAGGTGACTTCCGTGGTTCAGGCAACGGCGCAGGCAGTCTGCGTATGCGTCACGCCTATGGCGAATACAACGGATTGATGGCCGGCCGCAACTGGTCCAACTACACCAGCTTCGTGGGTAACACCCCGACTCTGGACTTCGACAGCCTGGCAGGCACCGCTGGCAGCCAGGATCGCGCCGAGCAGATCCGTTATACCACTGGCGCTCTTTCCTTCTCCCTCGAAGATCCGAGCTCACAAGGTGTTCTGGGTGCAGGCGGCAACACCCGCACTTCTGCACCAGCCCTGACCGCTCGCGTCCAAGACTCGGCTGGCGGTTTGTCCTACTCAGCTGCAGCTTTGGTCAGCCAGGTTACCGCTGACGACGGGACCAACGACGACAGCGCAATGGGTTTTGCGGTATTTGGCGCGGCCAAATTTGCCCTGAGCGACATGATCTCAATTCAGGGTGCTGCGAACTTCACTGACGGCGCTAACGGCTATCTGTGGCGCTCTGGCAGCAACTACTATGGCCCAAGTGCCTATGTCGACGGCAATAGCCTTGAGACCATTGAGGGTTACGGTTTCTCAATCGGTACAAGTGTAGCGCTCGGCGGTGGTCGTAGCATCAACCTGGGCTACGGCACCACTATGCTGGACCTGGACGACGCGATTGCAGCCGGTGCTACCACCAATGCTGACCCGGAATCCAACCAGAACGCGTTCCTGAACTACATGTGGTCGCCAGTATCCAACGTCATGTTCGGCGTTGAGTACGGCTACTTCGATCAGGAAACTGTTGCCGGTGATTCTAGCGACGCAAACCGTGTTCTGTTCGCAGCGCAGTACAGCTTCTAATCCTTCCGTTAGAAGTTAGTTAACTCAGCAGAAACCCCGGCTCCGGCCGGGGTTTTTGTTTGTTCGGATTTTATAGCGGACCTCTCTGAACATTGTTGGCCCAGAGGACTAGTGAATGGCAATCACAGGAAGACCATTGTCCTCACTGAAGGGAAAAGAAGAATGGGAAGGAGATGAAACGAGAGAGGCGGGCACTACGATTCAGGACTGTAGAGGGCCAGGGATGGCCCGAAACAAGCGCACAGGGATGTGCTTGTAGCGTGTCCTGAATCGTAGTGCCCGCCTCTCGCCGCCCCCAACCTCAAAGGCTGGGGACGAACCTACCGGCTATCACAGAAGAAGGGTGCGAATGTCCCCAAGAAGCTGACTAAGCACCGTGGTAAACCGGGCCGCATCAGCCCCATTCACCGCGCGGTGATCGTAAGACAGCGACAACGGCAGCATCAGGCGGGGCTGGAACTCCTTGCCATCCCAAACCGGCTTCATCGCCGCCTTGGACACCCCAAGAATCGCCACCTCCGGCGTATTCACAATCGGCGTAAATGCCGTGCCGCCAATACCACCAAGACTCGTGATGGTAAAACAGGCACCCTGCATTTCTGCCGGCTTCAGCTGCTTGTCCCGGGCCTTCTGGGCGAGCTCGGCGCTTTCCGCCGCCAGCTCCCACAAACCCTTCTTGTCCACATCCTTGATCACCGGCACCATCAGCCCGTGAGGCGTATCCACCGCAATCCCGATGTGGATGTACTTCTTGCGAACCACCTCCTTGCGCTCCATGTCCAGGGACACGTTGAACTGGGGCAGTTCCGCCAGCGCGGTGGCACAGGCCTTGAGCAGGAACGGCAGCGGCGTCATCTTCACGCCCTTCTTCTCGCCGGCCGCCTTCTGGGCCTTGCGGAAATCCTCCATATCGGTGATATCCGCATCCTCGAACTGGGTTACGTGGGGCACGTTCAGCCAGCTGCGCTGCATGTTGTTCGCCGTGGCGAACATCATCCGCGACATGGCCTCACGCTTCACTTCACCAAACTGGCTGAAGTCCGGCAGCTTGACGCCGGGGATACCGGAACCGGTAGCAACGCCACCGCCCTGCTGAGCCTGCTTGAGCTGGCTCTTCACGTAGGCCTGGACGTCGTCTTTCAGAATCCGGCTCTTGGGCCCGGAGCCCTTGATGCGGGCCAGATCGGCACCCAGCTCGCGGGCCAGCTTGCGCACGGCCGGGCCGGCGTGAACCTTGGCACCTGGCGTGGGCGGCTCATAGGTTGCACCCTGGGGCTCAGGGGCTGACTCTGCTTCCTGTTTCGGCTTCTCTTCAGACTTCGGCTCAGGCTTCTCTTCTTTCGCCGGTTCCTCAGACGCAGACTCCGAGGCTTCTTCCTCTTCGCCACCGTCTTCCTGAACGGTCATCTCAAGCAGTTCATCGCCCTCGGAGAGCTTGTCGCCCTCGGAGACCAGAATCTTGCCCACCTTGCCCGCGTAGGGGGAAGGAATCTCCATCGTGGCCTTGTCGGATTCCACCGTTACCAGCGGATCATCAGCCTCGATGGTATCGCCTTCCGAGACGTTGATCTCGATAACCGGAACATTGTCGAAGCCATCCAGCGCGGGAACCTTCACGGTTTCCTTGCGGGAGCCACCGGAAGCCTTCTTCGGCGCCGGCTTGCTCTCTCCGGACTTCTCTTCGGACTTCTCTTCCGGTTTCGCTTCTTCCTTCTCCTCGGTCTTTTCTTCCGGCCCGTCGTCACCACCGTCGTCAGAGCCACCGCCATCGGCGCTGGCTTCCATCATCCCGACGACGTCGCCTTCCTTCACCTTATCACCCACCTTGACGGTGATCTTGGTGATCTTGCCGGCACCGGGCGACGGCAGTTCAACCGAGGCTTTGTCTGACTCAACCGTCAGAATCGGATCTTCTGCCTCAACCGAATCCCCTGCACTGACGGTGATTTCGATGACCTCGACCTCATCCGCACCGCCGAGATCCGGAACCTTGATTTCCTGTTCACTCATGGCGGTCTCCTTAGCTCAGCACCGGGTTCGTTTTGTTGCGATCGATTCCGTACTTGCGCATGGCTTCGAGAACCACATCGTTCTTCACCTCACCGTCCTTGGCCAACGCTGACAGCGCCGTGACTGTTACGTAGTAACGGTCCACTTCGAAGAAGCTGCGCAGCTTCTCCCGGGTGTCGCTGCGGCCGAAACCGTCGGTACCCAGGGTCAGGTAGGTTTTCGGGATGAACGCCCGGAGCTGCTCGGAGTGCAGCTTGATGTAATCAGTGGAAGACACCACCGGCCCGCTCTGCTTTTCCAGACACTGGGTAACGTAGGCCTTCTTGGGCTTATCATCCGGGTGCAGGCGGTTCCAGCGATCAATGTGCTGGCCTTCACGGGCAAGCTCGTTGAAGCTGGTAACACTCCACACATCGGAGGCAACACCCCAGTCATCCTTCAGCATCTGGGCCGCCGCTCGAACCTCGTTAAGGATCGCGCCAGCACCAAGCAGCTGAACCCGCGGGGTTTTCTTGCGCCCCTTGGTTTCCACCGACTCGAACAGGTACATGCCCTTGATGATGCCGTCTTCGCAATCCTTGGGCATGGCCGGCTGTTCGTAGTTTTCGTTTTCGATGGTCAGGTAGTAGAAGACGTTCTGGTTGTCCTCGAACATCTCTTTCATACCCTTGCGCAGCACCACGGCCATTTCGTATCCGTAGGCCGGGTCGTAGGCCTTACAGTTCGGAATGGTGTTGGCCAACACATGGCTGTGACCATCCTGGTGCTGCAGGCCTTCGCCGTTCAGAGTGGTTCGACCGGCGGTACCGCCGATCAGGAAGCCTCGCGCCTGGATGTCACCGGATGCCCACGCCAGATCGCCAACCCGCTGGAAGCCGAACATGGAGTAGAAGATGTAGAACGGGATCAACGGGAAGTTGTTGGTGCTGTAGGAGGTTGCCGCTGCCATCCAGGCGGCCATGGAACCATCCTCGTTGATGCCTTCCTCAAGGATCTGGCCTTTCTTGTCTTCCCGGTAGTACATGATCTGGTCACGGTCTTCCGGCACGTACTTCTGGCCCTCGGCCGTGTAGATACCGAGCTGACGGAACATGCCTTCCATACCGAAGGTACGAGCTTCATCAGGCACGATCGGCACCACGCGCTTGCCAATGCGCTTGTCCTTGGTCAGGGCTGTGAGGATACGGACGAACGCCATGGTGGTAGAAATCTTCCGGTCGCCGGAACCGTCCAGGACCGCCTTGAAGATGTCCAGATCGGGAATCTGCAGTGGCTGGCAATCCTTCCGACGTTTGGGATAGAAACCGCCCAGCTCCTGCCGGCGCTTCTTCATGTAGACAATTTCCGGGCTGTCCGGTGCCGGCCGGTAATAAGGAACGTCCTTCAGCTCGTCATCCTTCAGCGGCACGGCAAAGCGGTCGCGGAACGACTTCAGCTGCTCGATATCCAGCTTCTTCAGGGAGTGAGCGGTATTCTGCGCCTCGCCGGCTTCGCCGAAGCCGTAGCCCTTGATGGTGTGAGCCAGGATAACGGTCGGCCGACCACCGTTCTTGTGAACGGCGTGATGATAGGCCGCATAGATCTTGTAGGGATCGTGGCCGCCGCGGTTGAGCTTGTTGATTTCCTCGTCGGAGAGGCCCTCAACCAGTTTGGCGGTTTCCGGATACCTGCCGAAGAAGTGCTTGCGGGTGTACGCCGGGCCGTTGCTCTTGAAGTTCTGCAACTCACCGTCGCAGACCTCATCCATGGCCCGCTGCATTTTGCCGTCCTTGTCCTTCTCGAACAGGGGATCCCAGTGGCGGCCCCAGACGACTTTCAGCACGTTCCAGCCGGCACCCCGGAAGACACCCTCAAGCTCCTGCATGATCTTGCCATTACCACGGACAGGACCGTCCAGGCGCTGGAGGTTGCAGTTAACAACGAAGATCAGGTTGCTGAGGTTTTCCCGGCCGGCCATGGAGATGGAACCCAGGGTTTCCGGCTCGTCGCACTCGCCGTCACCAACAAAGCACCACACCTTGCGATCGCCCATCTCGATGAGTTCACGGCTATCCAGGTACTTCATTACGTGTGCCTGGTAAATCGCCTGAATCGGGCCCAGGCCCATGGAAACCGTGGGGAACTGCCAGTAATCCGGCATCAGCCAGGGGTGGGGATAGGAAGAAAGACCAGTGCCATCGACTTCTTCGCGGTATTTGTCGAGGTCTTTCTCGTCGAAACGCCCTTCAAGGAAGGAGCGCGCGTAAATGCCCGGTGAAGAGTGACCCTGGAAGTAAACCAGATCGGACTCGCGCTTCTCGTCGCCGCCGTGGAAGAAATAGTTGAACCCGACATCGTAGAGCGTCGCTGCCGACGAGAACGATGAAACATGCCCGCCGAGATCACCGGGACGCTGGTTGGCACGCATAACCATGGCCATGGCGTTCCAGCGGATCAGGGAGCGGATTCGGCGCTCCATAAAGAGATCACCAGGCATCGGCGCCTGCTGGGAAACCGGAATGCTGTTCCGGAATGGCGTGGTAATGGAATACGGTAGCTCGGTTCCATCGCGGCTCGCTCGTTCGGAGAGCCTCTCAAGAATGTATTTGGCCCGGTCTACGCCCTCGTTCTCGATCAGAGATTCCAGCGCGTCCAGCCATTCACTGGTTTCAATGGGATCATCGTCCTGGTACATCAAACCCTCCCCTTGGCATCAAAAAGTGCAGCGCCGCCACGATCAGCAGCCTGGCGCGTTGCGGTGTCGATAAGCTGCGATGGAATGCAGTGTTTTGTTGTGGGTATTTTCAGCCTGACAGGTGTACCGGCTCCCAGTACACAGAACCTGTACAAAGCATAGAACAGCTTTCACACTTTTCCTGCCTGATCGCCCTCGATTCACGGGCTTTTGGCCCAAAGGTCGAGCGGCTCGCCGGCGAAGTGCGCGGATTAGCCCACCTGATCTCGTAGTATTTTTACTACATTTTGGCTGTCAAGTTCAATTAGAGCCCTACGAACATCCTTTCCGAGCGGACTTCTTTCGGTTACTTACGGAAGAATGACCGTTTTTGGACCAACAGACAACCAGGCTGCGACCAATGTCGTAGCATTCTTATCAACCGGAAAATTAATTACCGCGCTAAACGATCCACTTGCTGTCATTCGCCGCTTATTCGACGCAGTTGGCGATTTTTACTGAATTTTCCATCTCGAGCCCCTCCACACTCTCCTGATTTACCGAGACTTTTTAATTAGACCTGAAAATAAATTCCGATTTATGTATACTCGCCTGCCTGATTTTTAACCACCGAAAAAGTGGTCGGACCACTTTTTCTGTCATTGGCACCAACAGAGGGCGATCTATGAACTCCATCGTCACCTTTCCAAACCGGATTCCGACTACGGAGTTCGAGGAACGGCGTTTCAAGGTCTACACAGACCGCCAGCTCGACAAGATTGAAGTCATTCAGAACCTCCCTGAGGAGACCCTGTTTGAGATGAAGGTGGTAGCCAGTGTGCTGCCGTTCCGGGTCAACGAGTATGTGATCAATGAACTGATCAACTGGGACAAGGTACCCAACGATCCGATCTATCAACTTGTCTTCCCCCAGAAAGGCATGTTGAAAGACGAGCATTACGAGCGCATGGCAAAAATGCACCGGGAAGGTGCCGACAAAAAAGAGATCCAGGCAGTTGCCAAGGAAATCCGGGACGAACTGAACCCGCACCCGGCCGGCCAGATGGAAATGAACATGCCGGAGCTCGACGGTGAAGTTCTGGACGGCGTTCAGCACAAGTACCGCGAGACGGTGCTGTTCTTCCCGGCCCAGGGTCAGACCTGCCACTCCTACTGCACCTTCTGTTTCCGCTGGGCGCAGTTTGTCGGTGACAAGGACCTGAAGATGGCCAGCACCGAAGCAGAGAAGCTTCATGGCTATCTGCAGGAACACACGGAGGTGACAGACCTGCTGGTTACCGGTGGTGATCCGATGGTCATGAAGACCAAGAACCTGGTCCAGTACCTGGAGCCGCTACTCCAGCCGGAGTTCGACCACATCCAGACCATCCGCATCGGCACCAAGGCCCTCACTTTCTGGCCCTACCGCTTTGTGACTGACAAGGATGCCGATGAGCTGATCGACCTGTTCGCGAAACTGGTCGACGCCGGGAAGCACGTGGCCATCATGGCCCACTACAACCACTGGCAGGAAATCACCACCGAGATTGCCGAAGAGGCCATCCGCCGCATTCGCGCCACCGGTGCCGAAATCCGCGCCCAGGGCCCGCTGATCAAACACGTCAACGACGATGCCGAGGCCTGGGCCAAGCTGTGGAAGAAAGAAGTGCAGCTGGGCATCATCCCCTACTACATGTTCGTGGAGCGGGATACCGGCGCCAAGAACTACTTCGAAGTACCTCTTGTCGAGGCTTTCCACATCTATCGGGAAGCAATGAAAAAAGTCAGTGGCCTGGCCCGCACCGCCCGTGGCCCCTCCATGAGCGCCGGACCCGGCAAGGTGGAGATTCAGGGGATCACAGAAATCAACGGCGAGAAGGTGTTCGTTCTGCGCTTCCTCCAGGGCCGCAACCCGGACTGGGTACAGCGCCCGTTCTTTGCCAAATACAGCGAGACGGCTACCTGGCTGCACGAGCTGGAACCGGCCTTCGGAGAGGAGAAATTCTTCTTTGAGGATGAGTATGAAGAAATGAAGAAAGGTAACGGCTAAAGGCTCATACACCATATGGGTGATGCCTGGCTTTTGTGGCTCTTCTAGCTTTGGTTTGTCGGAAACCGATAAAAACCAAGAATGAGGAATCACCAAATGATCAGGCAACACTCCCTTCGTTTATGGTTGTTGCTGTGCACCATGGCAGCAGCACTCATTATCAGTGGATGCGGAGGCGGCAGCAGCTCCGGCTCCGCAACCACACCTCCCACCGATGATTCTGCAACCATCTCCGGCACCGCAGCGGCCGGGGCACCTGTATCGGGTGTTGTGGGCGCCCGGGACGCCGCAGACAATACGGCAACAGCAGCCATCAATGCCGATGGCAGCTTCGAGCTGGACCTCTCCGAACTGACGACACCAGTTCTGCTCTACGCCAGCGGTATTGCCGGCGGTAATGCCTACCAGATGCTTTCCGTGGCGTTTGCCGATGATTTGAATGGCACGGCAAACATCACACCACTAACAGACCTGATTGTTGGTAACGCTGTGGGCCGAAGCCCCCAGGGGTTTTTCAACAACCCGGATTTCGACCTGATCCAACAGGCAGCTATCGAGACTCAGGAAGAGGCGCTGAAGACGCGTTTAAAGCCCTTGCTTGATGCCCTGGGCGTTGAAGACGATTTCGATCTTCGCAACTCACCCTTTACTGCTAACCGCTCAGGGTTCGACGCCGCTCTGGATGTAATCGAGGTACAGATCGATCCGGGCACGAATACGGCGACCATTACCAACCGGGTAAATCCGACCCAGACCATAACCAACAGTTTTGTTCAGCCGGAAAGCGAGGAAACCACGCTGGAGGTGAACGAGACCGAAATCAGCGATGGTGTTACCACATTGCAGGCGCTGAACGCCCTGGCAACTTCCTTTGCCAACGCGCTAGAAAGCCAGGATGAAACTGCTCTGCAGAACCTGGTCACCAACGACTTCCTGAACAACGGCGAGACACTTAGCGGGTTTGCAACGCGGTTGGCCGGCTCTCCGGAAGGTATTGAAGATGCAGGGGAACTGGCGGCAGACATTCGCAACTGGTCCCTGGCAGAGCTTGGCGAAGGTACCGCGAAGCTGAACGTTGGCCAGGCCCAGGGACCATGGCAGGCTATCAATGATAACGGCGATTGGAAACTCCAGGGCAACCAGCTGGAATTTTTCGTCTTTGTTGAGCCTACCCACCGATACGAGAATGGCGCTGACAGCCTGGTGATTGAAGAAATCGCAACGCTGATTTATGCCGGCTTCCCCTCAGCAAGCCTGGGCTCAGTGGCCGATTCCAGCGTTACCGTTTCCGGTGACCTGGAGAGCTTTAACGGCGGGCTGCCCATCGACTCCGAAAACAACCGTTTTGCCGACTTCCAGGGTCTGCCGGCTGGCTCCATCAGCTCCGGCGATCAGGTCACGTTTGCCTGGAATAACCCGGTCGAAGGGGTTGTCGATTCCACAGCGACCTTTACCATTCGCCGTGGCAGCCCCGACTTCAGCAATGGCGCGCCGGAAATCACTACGGCTTCAGCTGATCTGGCGGCCGATGAGTACAGCTTCCAGTGGACTCTGCCTCCGGGCTACGACGCCGTATCCGTGCGCAACAACTTTACCGGCCAGACCTCAGGCGGCCAGGGCGGCGGCTTTACTGGCAATCCGCTGGCAAACGATGCCACCAGCTTTACCGGCACTTTGCCTGAAAGCTATGTACCCGCCGAAACAGATCAACTCCGGTTAATTGCCCGGGATCCATTCGGTGTCTTCGTCTCCGCAAGGCTGGCAAATCCATTCCCGGACCAGGTGCCAGCGCCAATGGCAGAAAACGCTCTGATCGGCAGCTGGATCGCACGCAATGGCGATCGGGCGGATAACGCCCCATGGGTCCAGATTACCTTCCTGGAAAGCGGTTATTACATGCATCAGGAGCTGGATCTGCCTTACCGCCCCGCGGAGGATACTTCTGGCGAGCAGGGCCTGGAGCTGGGTCAGTACCAATGGGATAACCAGACCGGCGAGATTACGGTTTCTCAAATCGTACGGGACGACAACGGCGCATGGGGACTGACCGACGTCGAGAACGGTAGTGAGCGGCTCGCCCTGCGAATCGACGGTGACACTCTTACCGCTTATGATCCGGATGTTGGCCTGACAGAAACAACGGAGTTTACCCGGGTCCCGCTGAATCAGTCGGGCATCACCGGAACTTGGCTCGTGCAGGATTCTGCGGACCCCACCAACGTCTCTGTATTGACGGTTCTGGCGGATGATTTCTACTTGCTGGGCACGACCCAGCCAGCCGATCAAACGGGTTCCCCCGGTCTCGAATTTGGCACCTTCACCTACAACAGTGAAACGCTAGTGCTAAATCCCAGCCCGCTCCTCGACCAGAACGGCGAATATGGTCTGTCAGATCCGATGCAGGGTTTTGACTATGTCACCGTGATTGAAGGCGCCCTGATCATTGATGATGGAGAAGTCTTCCAACTGAGTGAGATCGCCCCGGGCGTAGCGCCCAGTGACGGCACACTCACGGTCAACTATGTGAGCCCGGATGATGAAATCACTGCGGGCCCTGCCGTCACCGGAGACTTCCATTACCTTCGGGCAGCCGCTGGGCTTGAAAGTTCAAGGGTGAACAATCCACCAACGGTGTTTCAGGCACACTATGCGCATCTGGGCGCCAGCATCGCGGACAATTCCGATGGAACCGGGACACTCAGCTGGTCGAACTTTTGTGTAGGCGACCTGCTGATCGATTCAGGTGCTAGCGAGGACGGACGGGATGCTGTGTTCGATTCCATCAGTGAATGCTTCGGCTTAAGCAGCAGTTTCGACCTAACCTTCACCGAAACCGGGCTTTTCGCAGCTGTTCCGGAAAGCACCATGATTGACCCCGAGGACGGCTCCCAGATTGTCACCGGCGCGACAGAGATTGACTTCCGGGCGCTTGATGCTGGTCGCAGCCTCTTTATTGCCACTGAGGCGAATACCTTCCAGTTCGAGGAGAGTGACGGAAGTTTCACCGAAGGTCGTGACATGAATACCCATGTACTGAGCAAGACAGATCCGTCGCTGACCGTCGATTCGCTCGCCGGGGACTGGGGCTTCGCCACCTTGCGCATCTCCAACATCGTTGATGATTTCGACGCAGTCGTACCGAACGAGATGGAGTACGGAGCAGGGGCCCTTAACATCAGCGTTGATGCCGCTGGCAACGCCACTCTGACCGACGAAGTACAGCTGAATGTCGGCCAGGGCCTGAAACCCCTGGTGAATAGCGATATCTTCATTGATACAAGGAACGAAGAAACCGCACTCAACGTTGATCTTGGCGCTTTCGGGCTCACAACTGATGGCACGCTGGACCTGCTGAATGGCGAGCTCGGCGGATTTGTGTCGCAGGGCAGCGACGTAATGACACTGGGGCTTCCCAATCCATTCACGCCCTATACCGTGCAGACCGAAGAATCGTCGTTCCTCATCGGTGTAAAACTGGACCCGAACTTCCAGGCCACCGACCTCGCCGGAAAGTCCTACGACATAATGTTGAAAGGCTATTTCGCCGGACAGAATTATTTTGAAACGGACATCTTCCTGCCAGGTGCAACACTGGAATTCGACGCCAGTGGCACAGCAATCTCACAAAGGGGCCTTACCTTTGCCTATTCCAATTTCGGTCTGAACACCGACGTTGTGGATGTAACCCGGCAATCTGCAGGCCTCCCTGCCAACACCTGGACTTATCAGGTCGACGGCCCGACTGGGCTGATCAGAATGGAATCCCCTCAATACACGTATTCTGGCGGGGACGTTGGCTATGGTGAACAGTTCGGTTATTCCTCTGCAGACAACCGGTTGCTGGTACTGGTCTCGCGCTTCTACGACAACTCTGGAGGTGTACCAATGGGACCCGCTGGCGTTTACATAGCCTACGCCATCTGCAACAACTGCAACTGACTCCTCAACTGATTTTTCTCTTCAGCCCCGCCAAGTGCGGGGCTTTTTTATGGATGTTTGGCACAGACTGCAAGCCTGTGCTTTACTTGCAGGACGCAACCAATATGTACAAAAAAGCAACAGGGAGCGATTGGTTTGAAGGATCCGGGGTCGGAAGTCCCTCACTTGCTGGATGATCTGTATGAGCGAGCGACCGCCCCGGACCAGTGGCCGGAGTTCCTTGCCAAGCTTATGGTTCTGTTCCGTGGAGAAACCGCCACCATACGTCTGAGCGACCTGGACAATCCGGTAATTCACCAATCCTATACCACCGGCTTCCGACAGGAAATCAATCAAATATACGAAGCCGAGGGCGTTGAGCGTGATCCCTTCAGGGATGCATTGGCGGCGTTGCCGGTCGGCAAGGCGCTAGAGAGTACCGCGGTTATTGAAGACCGGGCGTTCGAAGGTTCCGTCCACTACCAATCCGTGTTTCGGCCCAACGGCAACTTTTATGCGTTGGGCACCCAATTCGAGCGCCAGAACGGTCAGGCAATGCATGTGGGCATTCACCGACCGAAACAAAAGGGCCCCTTCAGTAACGACGAACTCAAACTGCTGGAGCTCTTCAGCCCCCATCTTCGTCGAGTCGTGAAACTATCGCGCATGATGGCCGACCTGAACGAAGCACTCTCTGTCGCCAGGCACGCCCTTGACAGATTACCGTTCGGAGTCTGGTACATGGACAGCGAATTACGGGTGCAATGGATGAACGCCAGCGCAGAAGAAGCCTTTGCCACCAACAGTTTTGGCCTGAAAGTCCAATACAATCGTCTTCGAATGCTGGCCGCAGGCGCATCCACAACCCTGCGAGCCATGGTACGACGTCTGACTGAGCATCGCTCGCTCACGGAAACCGTAAAACTCGGGCAAACCGGTGCCTGCCTGCTCATGGTGCCAACCTGCACCTCCGGAACCAGTCTTCACATAATCCGCTCACCGGCACCCAAGATTCTCTGCTTTCTGCTGGACACCACCCGGCCAGCAGAACTGGACGAGAATCGGCTGACCACGATGTATCACCTCACTCCTGCGGAGTACCGGCTTGCAAACCTTCTGGTAACCGGCCTCGATGTCAACGAGGCCAGCGCAGTGCTTGAGATTTCTCCTCACACCGGCAGGACACAGCTCAAATCCATCATGCGCAAGACCGGCGTTCGCCGTCAGGCGAGCCTGCAGCGAATACTGCTCCTCTGCGCAGATACGCTAAGGGCTTCTGATGACTGATGCCGCAAGAAACCAGAACCTGCAACTTTCAGACGGCCGAAGCCTGAGTTTTTCAGACACCGGCACCGGCGAAAATGGCACTTGGATCCACTGCCATGGAATTCCGGGATCCCGTAACGAACTGCGTCACCTCGAGAGCGCTCTGTTCCATGCCGGGGTTCGAGTCATTGTTCCGGATCGCCCCGGCTATGGACAGTCCAGCCCCTGCCCCAGTTATGGATTTTCACACCATTCGGATGATCTGAGGCAACTGGCCGACTATCTGGAACTGGATGATTTCCTGCTATCCGGGTTCTCCGGGGGCGGCGTATTCGCCATGGCCGCCGCCCATGATCTGGGTAAACGAATCGAGCAACTGGTGATCGCAGCAACACCAGCGGTTCCTCTGATGGACAACCCCTTCGATTATGCCTCAGAACTTACCGCCAGTACCTGGCGAGCAGCGCTGGACGATCGCGATGCGCTGGCAAAAGAATTGGAGCTCATTACTGGTTCTGTGGATGTGCTATTGGAAGCGCTCATAGGGGCCGCAGGCGATCAGGAGGAGCACTACCTGTCATCAAACTCTATTCGTCCGGGCTTTACGGAGAACCTTAGCGCCGCGCTGGAACAGGGATCCAAAACGGCAGCCGATGCGCTTGCCAGGGATTCGTTTCTGACAGCCCAATCATGGCCTTTTTCACCCCAGGACATACACCTTCCAGTGCGGGTGATTCATGGCTCGGGGGACAGGCTTGTGCACATAGAGCACCAGAGCACGTTGTCCAGCAACTTTCCGGACGGTTCCCCCGAGGTCATCAGCGGCGCTCACTACGGCGCTCTTTCGGCTATCTGGAACTGAATCTGCGGCTGTGCCCATCAGAAAAGCTGATGCTCAATAATTGTAAGAAAGCCCCAGACTGATGGCGCGAACGCTGGACCACGTTACCTCATCGGCAGATACCATTGCCTGCCATTTCCCTCTGGTCAGTTCCAACCGTATCGATTCCAACTCCGGCCAGTAGCTAGCCAGTATCCGTGCGCCACCTGCGAACGTTCGCCCGAAGCCGGCGCCATAGAGCCCATAACCGAATTGATAGTGGCCGTGCACGACTGCGAGCCAAGCGCCCTCTTGCCACTGGGCCGTACCATAAAACCTGGGATCCAGATCCTGATAAAAAGTGTCCCGATACCCTTCCGTGCCAGATATCGTTGGGGCAAATACAGCGTAGCCATCGTCATCGAAGGACTTATTGTCGGTGTTTGCCTGGGCTCGCGTGAAAGGCGCATCCTTCCATCGAATCCGTGAGAAAAGATCCTCGGCCCGGAGGTTCAAATCGAGCTTTTCCATGGGTTGCCAGCTGGCGGCAATATCAAAAGCCCAACCGATGCCACTGGCTTTCTCTACATCCGGCCGATCAAAGATCACGTCCCGGTAGTAGAGATAGTCAACGTCTGCGCTGAAGTCGTAGTCATTCTCGGCGGCCGCTACAAACTCCCCATCAAGGGTGCCGCTCATCAAATGGCGGGTTTTGAAGACGGAAATGCCGCCGGAAATCGTCCAGGATTCGTCGCTATGTCGATAGCCAGACCGGATTCCGGACCCCGAAAAACCATTAACGCGCAGAGCAACGGGAATCTGCTCGCCTTCGTTCAGCGGCTCCTTGCGGGCAATCCGTCCATAAAAGCTCACGGCCTGAGAATTCATCCTCAGATCCGCCAGCGCACGGGTGAAAACCGAAACCTCGATTCCTTGCTCCCGAAAACCGGCCTCCGCATGGCTGATCGCCCATTGGCGGCTACCTGAATCGAATTCACTGCCCCAATCGCTCAGTGTGGTTTTGATTGGCTCCGGCTCACTGACCAGTTGGGTCTCGAACCTGCCAAACATCTCCACGGCCAGCACTGTATTGGCATTAACACTCGCTATAACGAAAAAAAAGGCGGGGCCGAAGCCCCACCTTTCTTTCCGGTTTCCCGGCACTTTCATCAGAACAATGTCTCGAACACGGTTTCTTCGCCGTTCGGATAGGTGATGACCGGAACGCCGTTTCGCAGTTCTACGTCACCGATGTCCTCACCGTTAACGAAGACATTACCTGTCAGACTCTGCTCTCCACTGGCCGCTTCCGAACCAACCGCTTCCAGTCGGAATCCTTGCGGGTTCCAGAATGCCAGGCTGATTTCCGGGTTTTCAGCGTTCAGCTCATCGGTGCTGACCTTGAGGCTGTAGCTGCCGCCATCCCAGCTGACGTTTGCGAGCACGCTGCCACCGTTCAGAGTTGAACGTGTCAGGGTAGCCACAGCTGTTGCTTTTGGCATATCAACCAGAGAAACGCCTGCCGCGATGTTGAATGACAGGTTGACGAAGTTGTCGGCGGTCTCAAGGTCGGGGAAAGCAATGTCAGCATACACCTCGGCGAAATCTGACGTGCTGTTACCGTATACAGAGACATATTCAACCTGGGACTGTCCGGCAACGGTGGCACCAACGGCGGTCTCGAGTTTGCCAAGGATCAGTTGATCAAGTGCAGCTGTTTCAGCATCGTCGAGCACGTTGCAATTGAAATCGTCGTAACCAAGCTCACTGTCAAACCAACCGGAGAACGCAACCCTTTCGCCATACGTTTCCGTTCCGGTCTCATAATCGTAGCACGACCAGTCAGACACGATATCGAACCAGAAGTCCTGTGCAGTTTCGTCATACTCAACAAACTGCGCCACCTCAGCACGATCCACTTCAAAATCAAACGAAGCGGTTGTGTTGTTGTAGTCTAGGTATGTGAACAGGTTAAAGCGCTGGGCGGTGCTGCTGTTCAGGGATGTCGAGAGATTGAAGGTGCGCCCGGAAGTCGCTGTAAAATCACCCGAGAGAGCAAAGGACTCCGGCGAGAACGGCTCATCCAGCTCGCCAAAACTGGAGCCCGTCATGTTTACAGCCTTCACCGAGATTTCACCGTCGAAGCTGGCCGCCTCTGGGTTGGCAAGCGCAATGGAACCGTTCAGGGCAATGGCACTGAATTTTTCCAGAACGGCATCGGCCGCCGTAACCTCCCCTACAATCTCTTCGGAAAGTTCAAGGGTGGCAACCAGATCCAGCACTGCTCGATTAAAGCCGGTGCCATCACCGATCGTGCCACTGACAGTGACATTGTTTTGTGTGAGCAATGACAGAACCTTCTCGGCATCGTAGGTGAGGTCCAGATCGTCCTGAGCAAGGCTGGTGCCGATGACCAGATCAAAATCTCGGGTCTCTCCACCGATCTGGGAAACACTGCCAGTGGCCGTAGCCTTGAGGCCGGATTCTGTATCCTCAAAAACGAGCGTGGCGTCCATGGTACCTGTGGCAGTTGGATCTTCTTCATCAGTCCAGCTCTGCTGAGCTGTGAACTGCGTGCCACTTTCCAGAGCTTCCAACAGCGCTGCTCGTCCTTCGGTACCGGCCAACTGCTGGGAGAAAACATCCAGTACCTTACTCACCAGATCACCAGTTACGCCAGCCTGAGCGAATACGTCACTGACGGTTTCTGCGTCCGCATCCAGCGCAACAGAAACGGCAGACGTTTCGTCCTGCAGAGCAGCAGCAGTTTCATCGATAGAGCCGGCCCAGCTGCGGAACTGGGAAACAAACGACTGGAAGGCCGCAATCTTGTCTGCTTGCGTGGCACCCTCATCAAGATCCAGGTCTTCGTCATAGCTGGGAGCAAGGTTATCCCCTGCAGCATCAAACTGCGCGGTCTGGTTGTTCAGGGACTCTTGAGTCTCGTCATTCAGGCCGTCCGTTGTCTCGACAACAGTTTTCACAGCTGAAGAAAGGCTTGTCGCTGTAAACGCATCTTCGCTATTAATCGCCCCGTCACTAAGGGCATCGGAGAAGCTGTCCAACGACGCGGCTGCGCCATCAGTTCCACCAGCAAAGACCAACTCGGCGACGGCCGCATTCATCACCGCTGCCTGAGCTTCAGCGGCACTGGCCCCAGACAGGTCGTTCACGTCTCGAGCTACGGTGTTTTCAATATCGAAGCCCGCCACCTGGCTTACTTCTGCTTTTGCCTGTCTCGCCGCATCTGCAACACTTTTGCCGCCAGCAACGAGGGTCTTAGCACGCTTGGCGGCCATGGTTGACCAGGCGGTTACCGGGACGCTTACGGTGCTACCTGCCGAACTGGCTTTACCAATGGCATTCAACTTAAAGTCATTTGGTAGTTCGACATCCGCGCCTTTCGTGCCGCAGGCAGAAGCATCACAAACCATGCGGGTTTCAGAGCTGACGGTGATCTCGATCTCAACGAGCCCACCCTCGTAGTTGTCGTCAAGCTCAATACGGTATTGGCCTTTGCTGTCGGTTGTTGTCGAGCCAACCGGGGTTTCCAGGCGCTCACCTGAATCATCCAACTCGTAAGCAGTTACAACAGCGTTTTTCATAATACCTTTGACAGCGGAACCGGCTACCACAGAGGTATCACCAGCGGGGCCGCTAGTTGAGGGTGACGAAGAACCGCCTCCACCACAACCGGTTACAACCAGGCCTGAGGAAACTGCAACAGCAAGCGCTAACCTTTTGAACTTATCCAAAGTGTCTCTCCTTGAGATCCTTATTTTATGACGGTCGGCTACGACAAAATTAAAATTCAGCAATGTCGCAAACCGTCAAAGAGGCTAATCCAAGGAAAGACCATGCGATAGGCAGGGTTTTGTTCACAAAACACTCAAAACGAGAACAAATTCCACACTGCATTGTTTTTATTAAGTTTTTATACCGATCAACAAATGTGAAACATTATAAAAGATCATTCTATATGTGAGTTTATGAACTAAATAGAACAGAGCATCTCTAACCTGCTCATTTCTTAGGGACAAACCCCTCCGGCTTGTCCCTGAGCCACTCAACAAAAGTCCGCAACTCCTCCAACTCCAGCAACTTTTCCCGAGTATTGAAGTACAAACCCAGCTCATACTCGGAACGGGCCTTGTGGATAGCGTTATGGCATGGACGGCATACCCAGAGTGTTCGGGTGATCAGCTCCTCCTTGGTGAACAGTTTCTGAAAACGCTTTTTGCGGTGCAGATGCTTGGGGATCAGGTGGTGCCGGGTGAGCTTGGCCACCGGTCGTTCGCAGAGTTCGCAGTTGTCAGGTTGGGGTGGGAGTTTGAGCATTGCGGAAGTACCAGTCGGGTTTCGCCTTTGGCTCCACCCGACCTACATTGTGTTTGACCGCCGCCAAACGGTCAGTGCATCAGGGTATAGAGCTTCCGGCGATAGGTCCGTACATCCGGGTTGTTATTACCCAGCTTGTCGAACAGCTCGATCAGCGTGGTCTTGGCCACTTCGTCCTTGTATTTGCTGTCTACCTGCATCAGGCGGATCAGAAGATCCATGGCCTCGGCGTTGTTTTCCTGTAATACGTGGTGAAGCGCCAACTGGTGCAATGCGTTCGGGTCTTTCGGATCCTGCTCCAGAGCCATTTCAAGATCCTTGACCGGTGGCAGCTCGGCAGACTGCTTGAGAAACTTCAGCCGGGCAGCCAGCTGCTTCGCCTGGTGCTGCATTTTCTCTTCCGGCGGCAGGCTTTCCAGCACCTGCTCAGCAGTCTCGATATCACCCATTTCCGCCTTCAGCTGGGCGAGATCGATCAGGACCTTCAGGTTTTCCGGATCCTCCTGGTTCATCTGGGAAAGAATGGCCAGCGCTCCTTCAACATCGCCCTCTTCCCAGATTCGATGGGCCTTATCGTAGGGATCTTCCTTGGGCGCCTCTACATGCTTGTCCAGAATCTTGCGGATTTCGCTCTCTGGCAGGGCGCCGTTGAAGCCATCCACGGCCTGACCGTTCTTGACCAGGATAACGGTGGGCAGGCTGCGCACGCCAAGGCTTGAGGTAAGCTGTTCCTGCTCGTCAGCGTTCACCTTGGCCAGCATGAACGCACCCTGGTAATCCTCCGCCAGTTTATCCAGCAGGGGCATCAACTGCTTGCAGGGGGCACACCACTCGGCCCAGACATCCACCAGGATGGGCGTGCTGGCAGAGGCTTCCATCACCTTCTGCTGAAAGTTTTCCATGGTGGCGTCGAAAATATACGGAGAGTTGCTCATGCAAGGCACCTGAAAAGTCGTAGGAATCGTCGGAAACTGCCAGAGACATGGGGCCTACTCCCGGAAATTCAAGCACCAGCGGTGTTAACCCAAGTCCTTGAAATCACCGTATCTGCCGTTACATAGCTACTAAGCAATGCTTCGGGACAACCACTCAGCAGCCTGTCCCGGGCAGACTCACAACCTTTCCGGATGGATACTCGCGGCATGAATGACGAGACGCAAAACGATTCACTTGAGGAATTCGAAGAGGACGTGACCGAATACATCGGCAAGGACGAGCACAGCAAAAGTCTTGCTCTGCCCCAACAGATGATGCCCCGGCGCATGTATGTACTGCCGGTTTCCAACCGGCCTTTCTTCCCGGCGCAAGTTCAGCCGGTAGTCGTGAACCAGAACCCGTGGCAGGAAACCCTGAAACGGGTCGGTGAAACCGACCACAAGGTGATGGGGATCTGCTTTGTGGAAGAACCGGAGGCAGAAGACGGCACACCCGCCAGCGAACAACTGGAAACGGTGGGCTGCGCCGTACGCGTGCACCATGCCCAGAATGACAGTGGCAAGGTCCAGTTTATTGCCCAGGGCCTCCAGCGCTTCCGGATTGTCCAGTGGCTGCGCCGCAAGCCGCCCTATCTGGTGGAAGTGGAATACCCGGCAGAACCGGAAGAAGACGCAGACGAGCTGAAGGCCTACACCCTGGCCATCATCAGCGCGATCAAGGAGCTGCTGCGCACCAATCCGCTCTATGGCGAAGAGGTGAAGCAATACCTGTCCCGATTCGGGCCGGACGACAGCTCACCGCTGGCCGATTTCGGCGCCTCGATGACCAGTGCGCCTGGCAACGAGCTTCAGGATGTGCTGGACACGGTTCCCCTGCTCCGCCGCATGGAAAAGGTCCTGCTGTTGATGCGCAAGGAACAGGAAGTCGCGCGGCTACAGTCGGAAATCAGTGAAGAGGTGAACGCCAAGGTTCAGAAGCATCAGCGCGAGTTCTTCCTGAAGGAACAGCTGAAGGTGATCCAGCGTGAGCTGGGGATGGCCAAGGACGACAAGACCGCCGACGTGGAACGCTTCGAGCAGCGCATGGCGGAACTCAATCCGCCCGAGGCCGTCCAGGAGCGTTTCAACGATGAGGTTGAAAAACTGCAGGTATTGGAACAGGGCTCGCCGGAATACGGCGTCACCCGCAATTACCTGGACTGGCTGACCCAGGTTCCCTGGGGCGTTCATTCGGAGGACCACTTCGATCTGGCGGAAGCCCGCCGGATACTGGACCGTGATCACGATGGTCTGGACGATGTAAAAGACCGCATCGTCGAGTTCCTGGCCGAAGGTACCTTCAAGGGCGAGGTCAGCGGCTCAATCCTGCTGCTGGTAGGCCCGCCTGGCGTGGGCAAGACATCCATCGGCCATTCGGTGGCGGATGCCCTGGGGCGGAAATTCTATCGGTTCAGCGTTGGCGGCATGCGGGATGAAGCTGAAATCAAAGGCCACCGCCGCACCTACATTGGCGCCATGCCCGGCAAGTTTGTCCAGGCGTTGAAAGACACAAAGGTGGCGAACCCGGTCATCATGCTGGATGAGATCGACAAGATCGGTGCGTCCTTCCAGGGCGATCCCGCCTCCGCCCTGCTGGAGACCCTGGATCCGGAGCAGAACCGCGAGTTCCTGGACCACTATCTCGATGTGCGCATGGACCTGTCCAAAGTTCTGTTCATCTGCACGGCCAACCAGCTCGATACGATTCCGCGGCCTCTGCTCGACCGGATGGACGTAATTCGCCTTTCCGGTTACATCGCGGAAGAAAAGCTGGCGATCGCCAAACATTACCTGCTCCCCCGGCTGCTGAAGCGGGCCGGGCTGCTGAAAAAGCAGTTCAATATCACCGACGCAGCCATCAAACAGGTGATTGAGGGCTACGCCCGCGAGGCTGGCGTGCGGAGCCTGGAAAAGCTGCTGCACAAGATTCTGCGCAAGGGCATCGTGAAGTTGCTGGAAAAGCCGGACGAACCTGTGAAGGTAGGCGTCTCTGATCTGCAGAGCTACCTCGGGCAGCCTTCGTTCAAGAAAGAGAAATCACTCAAAGGCACCGGTGTCGTGACCGGTTTGGCCTGGACCGCAATGGGCGGGGCTACCCTGAGCATCGAGGCCTCCAGGATTCACAGCGCCCAGCGCGGCTTCAAACTGACCGGCCAATTGGGGGATGTGATGAAGGAGTCCGCCGAAATCGCCTACAGCTATGTGTCCTCGAACCTCAAGCGCTATAAAGGGGACCCGGCCTTCTTCGACAAATCTTTCGTGCACCTGCACGTACCCGAGGGCGCTACGCCCAAGGACGGCCCCAGTGCCGGCGTCACAATGGCTACGGCGCTACTGTCCATCGCACGCAGGGAAGCGCCGCAACAGAACATTGCCATGACCGGTGAACTCACCCTTACCGGGCAGGTTCTACCGGTGGGCGGTATTCGCGAGAAGGTGATTGCGGCGCGGCGGCAGAAAATCACCAACCTGATCCTGCCGGAAGCGAACCGGGGCGATTACGAGGAACTGCCGGGGTACCTGAAGGAAGGCTTGGTGGTGAACTTTGCCAAGCACTACAACGATGTGTTTCAGGTGTGTTTTGGCAATAAGCCCAGGAGCGGGTCTTCGGTGCATTAATCGTGGGGGGGGGTTGTCGGATTACGCTTTGCTAATCCGACCTACGGGTTGAGGGTTTGTCGGATTACGCTTCGCTAATCCGACCTACGAGTTTGGAAAGCTGCTTTGTAGGTCGGATTAGACCCAATGGGTCGTAATCCGACACCCCTGTTCAGGCTTTCTCCTTCCAGCCGTCGTCCTTCAGAACCGACCCCACGGTCAGCACCGGTGACGCATCAATATCATCGGCATCCATCATGTTGGCCACGCGCTGAAGCGAGGCCAGGATCATGGTCTGCTCCCATTCCGCCAGGTTCTGGAATTTCTGGATGAAATCCTCCTGTAGCGGGTTTGGTGCGCGGGCCAGCAGATCTGCCCCCTCATCGGTCAGGTGCGCGTGTACCTTGCGCTTGTCCCGGGTGCTGCGAACCCGGTATACCAGGTTCCGGTGTTCCAGCCGGTCGAGAATCGTGGTTACCGTGGCCTGGCTGAGACTGACCTTTTCCGCAATGGTGCCGATGGTCACTTCTCCAAGATCCCGAATCGTTCTCATGATCAGCAGCTGTGGCCCGGTAAGTCCGGCATGCTTGCTCAGGCGCTTTGAGTGAAGGTCTGTTGCCCGGATTACCCGCCTGAGAGCCACCAGTACATCTTCATAACTGTTCACAGCAATACTCCGATTCGGTATTGGTAATTTATTTATACCCCTAACTATTAGAGGTCTTTGCACCATGGATTGCAAGTCAGGGAGATTCCCTGCATTTTTTCGGCCAGCCACTATGCTAAGGTCACGACTTTATTTCTTTTCGACAGACGGACGGACTGCGCCCGATGACCAAGTTTTTTCTGCCTTTTCTTTTCATGATGACATTCGCCGGCACCCTTTACGCTCAGGACCAACTGGGGCCAGAGAAAGAGCTCACCGCGGAGGATCTGGAAGAAAGTATCAAGACGCTGGAAGAACCCATGTACACACCCTTCGTCGAGCTTTATCTGCTGGAGGAGAGTAAGGCGCTCCGCAAAGAGATGCAGAACACCCGGGCAGAGCTGATCGAAAAGGTGGTGGACAAAGAACTGTCCGTTGCCGACAAAACCATGTCCTACGCCACCGACACGGTTACCTACTTCTTCTACCTGATTGCCGGCGCCACATCCATTCTCGTGGTTATCGGCTGGAACTCCATCCGGGATATGCGGAACCAGCTCACCAGCCTGGCGGAAAAGCGGGTTAACGAGCTTGTGGTCGAGTACGAGAAGCGTCTCGAATCCATCGAAGAGCAGCTCAAGCAGAAATCCGACATCATCCACCAGAACCAGGCCGAGATTGAACGCACCAACGAAGTGCACTCACTCTGGCTCAAGGCCAGCCAGGAAACCTCTCAGCAGAACAAGATTGCTGCCTACGACCAGATCCTCGACCTTCGCCCGGATGATGTGGAGGCTCTGAGTTACAAAGCGGACGCTGTCCTGGAAATGCAGGAACCACTCTGGGCCATCAGTCTATGCCAGCGGGCGCTGAAGCTTGCACCGGACAATGGCCACGCGCACTATCAGTTGGCATGTGCCTATGCGGAAATCGGCCGCTGGGAAGACGCAGTCAGTACCTTGAAGAAAGCTATTGAAATTTCGGAAGCATACCGCGACGATGCGTCTGTAGACGTGAGTTTTGACCAGCTCCGCGAACATGAGAGCTTCCGGGCACTGGTCTCAGAGGATGAAGAAGACGGCAGGGATGCGTGACACCGCTCAGAGCGGCACGGGATTTGCCTCTGCAGGCAAGCCCGTGTTCCGGAGCAAACTCCAGAGCCATCCGCTTGACAAGCAGAGAGGTGTGGTGTTTGTTTAACTCTCTGAGAACACAAGAATAACCCTGAAATAAAACAGGACAGACTCAATGAGAACTTCAGTAAAAAAACTCGTAACCGCTGTAAGTACCTCCGTAGCCCTGATGGGCGCCGGCCACGCCGCCGCAGAAATCCAGATCGGTATTGCCGGCCCCATGACAGGCCCCGTTGCCCAGTATGGTGACATGCAATTCTCCGGTGCCCGCATGGCGATCGAGCAGATCAACGCCAACGGCGGTGTGATGGGTGAAGAGCTGGTTGCCGTTGAATACGACGACGTGTGTGACCCCAAGCAGGCCGTAACCGTTGCCAACAGCCTGGTTAACGACGGCGTACGCTTCGTTATTGGCCACCTGTGCTCCAGCTCTACCCAGCCCGCATCTGACATCTACGAAGATGAAGGCATCCTGATGGTTACCCCGGCTTCTACCAGCCCGGAAATCACCGAGCGTGGCTATGAGCTGGTGTTCCGTACCATCGGCCTGGACAGCATGCAGGGTCCGGTCGCAGCTCGCTACATTGCCTCCCAGAGCCCGGAGCGCGTCGCCATTGTTCACGACAAGCAGCAGTACGGTGAAGGTATTGCCACCGCTGTTCGTGACACCTTGAAGGACGCTGGCGTTGAAATCGCCATGTTTGAGGGTATCACTGCCGGTGACAAGGATTTCTCTTCGCTGGTCACCAAACTCAAGCAGGCCGATGTGGATTACGTCTACTACGGCGGTTACCACCCGGAACTGGGTCTGATTCTGCGCCAGGCTGACTCCGCTGGCCTGGATGCCCGTTTCATGGGCCCCGAGGGCGTGGGTAACAAGGACATCAACACCATCGCCGGCGAAGCCGCCGAAGGCCTGCTGGTAACCCTGCCACCTGCATTCGACCAGAAAGCTGAAAACCAGGCGCTGGTGAAGGCATTTGAAGACAAGGGCGAGGATCCTTCCGGTCCGTTCGTTCTGACCTCCTACACCGCCGTGCAACTGGTTGCCGAAGGCATTGAAGCGGCCGGCTCCACCGATCCGTTTGACGTTGCTGCCGCCCTGCGCGAAGGCACCTTCCAGACTCCGATCGGCACCGTTGAGTACGACCAGGCCGGCGACATGAAGTCGTTCGAGTTTGTTGTGTACGAATGGCATTCAGATGGAAGCAAAACTCCGGTAAACTGAGCCGCAATCGTTAACAAACGGTAATCATGAGAGCACCTTCTCACCGCGATCCGGGAGAAGGTGTTTTTCTAGGCTCCTGTTGATCCTCCCCCACTTCCTGCCCGGATATCCCGGGCATGGGGGTGTGGTAGCGGAGGGAGCAGGCTTTCGGAGTCCCATAACAATGCAAGACCTCCTGTATTTCTTTCAACAGCTCATCAACGGGCTGACGATCGGGAGCACCTACGCCCTGATCGCCATCGGCTACACGATGGTTTACGGCATCATCGGCATGATCAACTTTGCCCATGGTGAAATCTATATGATCGGTGCCTACACGGCGCTGATTGCCATTACCGGCCTCGCCGCTCTTGGTATTGCCTGGCTACCCCTGATACTAATCGTCGCGCTGATCTGCGCCATGATCGTCTCCAGCTCCATGGGCTGGGCGGTGGAACGGGTGGCCTACCGGCCCGTGCGGGGGCGTCACCGCCTGATCCCGCTGATCTCCGCCATCGGTATGTCCATCTTCCTGCAGAACTATGTTCACCTGGCACAAGGCTCCCGGAATATCGGTTTCCCGGCGCTGATCGACGGCGGTTTCAACTTCGGTTCCGGCGACGGTTTCCAGATGTCCCTGTCCTATATGCAGATCACCATCTTCATCACCACATTGATCTGTATGACAGCCCTGTCCCTGTTCATATCCCGCTCCCGTACTGGCCGAGCCTGTCGTGCCGTATCCCAGGACCTGGGCATGGCCAACCTGTTGGGCATCGACACCAACCGGATCATTTCCGCAACCTTTGTAATTGGTGCGGCTCTGGCAGCGGTTGCCGGCCTGCTTCTGGGCATGTACTACGGTTCGGTTGACCCTCTGTTCGGCTTCATTGCCGGCTTGAAGGCCTTTACCGCGGCGGTACTTGGCGGCATTGGCAGCATTCCCGGCGCGATGCTGGGCGGATTGATACTGGGCGTGGCAGAGAGTATGACCTCCGGCTACCTCAGCGGTGAATACAAGGATGTGATCTCCTTCAGCCTGCTGATCCTGATTCTGCTGTTCAAACCCACCGGCCTGCTTGGCAAACCGGAGGTTGAGAAGATCTGATGGCTGCTAACAATTTCAGACACGCGCTTTTTTGCGCGATCATTACACTGATCATTTCCTACCCGATTATTGGCTTCAATCTTGAGGCCCAGGGCATTGACGTCACTCTGACCGGCGCCGATGCCAGCACCATTGTTATGGTGTTGCTCGCAGCGGTAATCGTATTCCTGTTCCAGATGTTCCGGGAACAAATCATGGGGGGCCTGAAGAGTCTTCCGCATCCGCTGCCCCAGTCCAGCAAGGAGCCAATGGCGGAAAACCGCCGGGCAAAAATTGAGTCATGGGTGCTCACAGGCATCGTGGTTCTTGCCCTTTTCTGGCCTTTCTTCGTGTCCCGTGGCGCGGTGGATCTGGCCACGCTCGTGCTGATCTATATCATGCTGGCCCTCGGCCTGAACGTGGTGGTTGGCTTGGCGGGGCTGCTGGATCTTGGCTATGTGGCGTTCTATGCTGTCGGTGCCTATACCTTTGCGCTCCTCTCCCAGTACGTCGGAATTTCATTCTGGCTGGCCCTGCCCATCGGTGCCCTGCTTGCCGCCCTGTTCGGTCTGGTGCTCGGCTTCCCGGTACTCAGGCTACGAGGCGATTATCTGGCGATCGTTACCCTCGGTTTCGGCGAGATTATCCGGATATTGCTGAATAACTGGACAACCCTGACGGGCGGCCCCAATGGCATTGGTGGCATTCCGGATCCGACGCTGTTCGGTATGGAATTCGGTCGCAGGGTGAAAGAAGAGGGCAACACCTCGTTCCACGAAACCTTCGGTATCGCCTACAGCGGAGAACACAAGGTGATCTTCCTGTACCTGATTGCCCTGGTTCTCGCGGTGTTCACAGCCCTGGTCATCCGTCGCTTCATGCGGATGCCGGTAGGCCGTGCCTGGGAGGCCTTGCGGGAGGATGAGATCGCCGCCCGCTCCCTGGGCCTGAGCCGCACCGCAGTCAAGCTGTCCGCCTTTACCATCGGCGCCTTCTTTGCCGGTTTCGCGGGCACGGTGTTTGCCTCCAAGCAGGGCTTTATCAGCCCGGAATCGTTTGTCTTCCTGGAATCCGCCATCATCCTGGCCATCGTGGTTCTCGGCGGCATGGGCTCTCAGATCGGTGTGGTACTGGCGGCAATCGCCGTCACCATTCTGCCGGAGCTTGCCCGTGAGTTCTCCGAGTACCGGATGCTGATTTTCGGCGCCGCCATGGTGCTGATGATGGTCTGGCGTCCGCAGGGCCTGATGCCCATGCGCCGCATTCACATTGAACTGAAAAGGCAGGAGTGACAGACGATGCTTGAAGTACAGAATCTGTCCATGCGCTTTGGCGGCCTGCTGGCGGTAGACGAAGTGTCTCTGGACGTTCAGGAACACGAGATTGTATCCATCATCGGCCCCAACGGGGCCGGCAAAACCACCGTATTCAACTGCATGAGCGGTTTCTACAAGCCCACGGGCGGCAAGATCCTGTTCGAAGGGAAAGAGGTTCAGGGCAAACCTGACTACAAGATTTCCCGACTGGGAATGGTGCGCACCTTCCAGCACGTGCGCCTGTTCAGCCAGATGACAGTGGTGGAAAACCTGCTGGTTGCGCAGCACCGGCATCTGAACACCAACTTGATTTCCGGGCTTCTGAAAACCCCGAACTATCGGGAACGGGAACAGAAATCCCTGGATCGCGCCGCCTATTGGCTGGACCGGGTAGGCCTGTTGGATCTGGCCAACCGGGAGGCTGGCAATCTGGCCTATGGTCAGCAACGGCGTCTGGAGATCGCACGCTGCATGGTGACCGAGCCCAAGCTGTTGATGCTCGACGAGCCCGCGGCTGGCCTCAACCCGGCGGAAACCAAGGAACTCAATCAGCTGATCGTGAGCCTGAAAGAGGACTACAACGTTTCCGTGGTGCTGATTGAGCACGACATGAGCCTGGTAATGGATATTTCCGACCGCATCAACGTCATCAACCAGGGGCGCCCCCTGGCCAGTGGCACGCCGGAGGAAATCCGCCAGAACGACGACGTGATCAAAGCCTATCTGGGCGAGGCCTGAGGTAAACACATGCTAGTACTAGAAGATGTCCATACCCATTATGGCAAGATCGAGGCCTTGCACGGGGTGTCAGTTGAAGTCAAAAAGGGCGAGATCGTCTCCCTAATCGGCGCAAATGGCGCTGGCAAGACTACCCTGCTGATGACCGTTTGCGGTAATCCCCAGGCCAGTTCAGGTCGAATTTTCCTGGAGGGCCGTGAGATTACCCGCGAGCCCACTGCCCAGATCATGCGCTCCGGCATTGCCATCGTTCCCGAGGGACGGCGGATATTCTCCGGCCTGACGGTGGAAGAAAACCTCCACATGGGTGGTTTTTTCAACACCAAGGCAGAAATCCGAAAAAGTATCGATCACGTCTATGAACTCTTCCCGCGCCTTCAGGAACGGGAACATCAGCGTGCCGGTACCATGTCTGGCGGTGAACAGCAGATGCTCGCTATCGGGCGGGCACTGATGAGTAAGCCCCGCATGATCATCCTGGACGAGCCCTCACTGGGACTGGCGCCACTGGTGATCAAGCAGATTTTCGAGATTATCGGCCAGCTTCGCGAGGAAGGCATCACCGTCTTCCTGGTGGAGCAGAACGCTCACCAGGCGCTGAATCTCGCCGACCGGGGCTACGTACTGGAAACCGGCAAGATTCGCCTGCACGACACGGGCAAGAATCTGCTGGAAAACCCGGATGTCCAGAACGCCTACCTGGGCGGTTGATCTTCGGCTATTGCCTGGAGAAAACGAAAGTCGGGGCATGCCAGCGTGCCCCGACTTTTTTTTGGCCAAATCAAATACTCACCAATCTTTAAACTTGCGTTGGCAGGATATCAACTATACTCAGACCAACGGTCAACCTGTCTCCACAAGACCAGTCAGGGCCGTTTTCGCAATGCTGCTCCACGTCAAGGGCAGCATTGTGTATTGCGACGACAGCTTTAAACCACAGAAAGGAGTGGATAATGAAAAAACTGATCGCAGGTGCAATTCTTCTTGGTGCCTCTTCTATGGCCTTTGCCCAACCGGGCTGTGGCGTTGGTGCCATGATCTGGAAAGGACAATCCGGCATTGCCCCCCACGTATTGGCTGCAACCACCAACGGGACCTTTGGTAACCAGACCTTCGGTATGACCACAGGCACTCTTGGTTGCCAGACCAACCAGTCTGTTCAGTCCATGGCCATGTACATGGACAGCAACATCGATAAGGTTGCCCGGGACATGTCCCGCGGTTCCGGCGAGAACCTGGACACGCTGGCAGTACTTTTGGGTGTGGACGAAGCGGATCGCGATGCCTTCCGCAAAGTCCTGCAGGACAACTTTGCCACCATTTTCCCGAGCTCTGACACCACCTCTGGCGAAGCGGTCGATGCCATCGTCGCGCTGCTGGAGCAAAACGAGTCGCTCAGCAAATACGTAGCAGCCTGATCAAGGCCCACTGAAGGGACGCGCTCTTGCGCCAGGGACGGCGCATCGCTCCACTCTATACCGTTCAACCCCGGATGCAGCACATTCCATGGGCAACATGCTTCGCATTGGGCCAGTCCTGATCTGGCTCGCAGTCAGCCTGCCAACCCAGGCCGATACCTCTCCAGATACATCCGAGCTCCATCTCGATCCTGCCTGGCTCACACTGATCCATTACCAGCCCGACACCTTCGGCGATGGCTATACCAGCCAGGCCGATGATCCGGCGTTTTTCCTGAGCGAAAATGGCAAGCAATCACCAAAGGCAGAGTTGGAAGCTACCCTGACAGCCATCCGGAAACCCGGTAAAGGCGATGACCACGCCCGCTGCCAGTTTCCGGCAAGAACCACCTGGCTGCAGCAAGAGCTGAATCTGTCGCTGCCCGAAATCAGCTGCCCCGGATACCAGGAATGGTCCGAGACGCTCAACACCGAAACCGTGACCCTGGTGTTCGCCGCCTCCTACCTGAACAGTCCCTCATCCATGTTCGGCCATACATTCTTGCGCCTCGACCCACCCCAGGATGACAACGAAACCAATCTGCTGCTGGCCAACACGATTTCCTACGCAGCGGATGCTGCCGCCCACGACAGTGAACTGTTGTTTGCCTATAAGGGCATTTTTGGCGGCTATCCCGGTATCACCACTGTCCAGCCCTACTACGAAAAAATACGGCTGTACTCGGACATCGAGCATCGGGACCTGTGGGAGTACAAACTGAACCTCACCCAGGAAGAAGTGGACCTGATGATCGCTCACGCCTGGGAAATAAGAGACCGGAATTTCGATTATTACTTTTTCGACGAGAACTGTGCCTACCGCCTGCTGGCACTGATAGACATCGCGCGCCCCGGCACCGACCTTCTGGGCGAAGTGAGCACTCACGCAATCCCGTCGGACACGGTACGCTGGGTAGTAGACAAGAATCTGGTGAGCGAAGTCCATTACCGGCCTTCTGCTGCCACTTCCGTGGCCTACAGCCTCTCTACCCTGCCCGACGAACAACAGACCCTCGCGGCGGCGATCGCCAATGGTTATGTGGACGCCGATGCCGATGAGGTGAGTACACTGTCTGCAAAGCAGCGGGCTCACGTGCTGGACGCAACCTACGATTATGTTCGCTACAAGAGCGAAGCCGACGGCTGGCCCCGTGAAATCGCGGCCCCGCTCTCCCATGACCTGTTGAGAGAGCGCAGCCAGATCAACAACGTCTCCCCGCCGGAAGGTCCGCCCGAGCCGGTTGTCAGAGACGACCAGGGACACGATACCTTCCGCCTGAGCCTGGGGGCCGGGCAGCAGGCACATCGGGAGTTTACCCAATTGACCCTGCGACCGGCCTACCACGACGTCCTGGACCCGCCGGCCGGCTACCGCACCGGTGCACAGCTCCAGTTCCTCCGCCTCGACGCGCGCTTGTATACAGACAACAACGAGCTTCAACTGGAACAGCTCACCGGTGTGGAAATCCGCTCGTTAAGCCCGCGAAACGCCTTTTTCTCGCCACTGTCGTGGCAGGTGGGGTTCGGGGGCCGCCGCACTGATACCGGCAACGACCGGGTCCTCACGCCCTACCTCGAAGGCGGTGCCGGCGGCAGCTGGAGCCTTGGGCATCAAACCCAGGCTTTTGCGATCGCCACCGCCGACCTGGAAATCGATGACGACCTGCGCCGGGGCTACGACGCCGCACCAGGCGCCGACATCGGCTTGCTACACCAGAACAACCGGTTCAGTTTGCTGGCCGGCGCCAAAACCAAAGCCTGGATCGTCAGCAGCCAGCACCGCCAGGACCAGCTGTATGCCAAAGCCAACTGGCACATCGGCCGGGAATTCAGCCTGTTTGCCGAATTCACCCGGGAAGACCACTACGACAGGTACCAGAGCCTATGGCAAGCGGGACTCCACGCCTACTTCTGAGCTCCGGCACGGCACGGCTGGCCCAGCTACTGGGCACCGCCCTGTTGCTTTCCGGCTGCAGCAGCGTCTTCCTCTACCCGGACCGGGTCACCTACATCACCCCGGACCGGTTAAACCTTGAGTACGAAGACATCTACCTGGACACCGCCGACGGCGAAACCCTCCACGGCTGGTGGCTGCCTGCAGAAACGCCTGAGAACAACGCCAGGGGCACGGTCTACTTCCTCCACGGCAATGCCCAGAACATCAGCAGCCACATCCTGAACGTGGCGTGGCTGCCCGAGAGAGGCTACAACGTCTTCACCATCGACTACCGGGGCTACGGCCAATCCACCGGCGACCCCGATATCGAAGGCGCCCTGCACGACGTGGAAACCGGCCTGCGCTGGCTGATTACAAAGCCAGCAGTAAGCGAACAACCTCTATACATACTGGGCCAAAGCCTCGGAGGTGGGCTGGGAATCGCGCTGGCCAGTGAATGGACTCAGAGGGAAGAACAGCCCCGACTGGATGGTGTCATCCTGGACGGCACATTCTCAGGTTTCCGCAGGATCGCCCGGGAGAAGCTGGGCGAATTCTGGCTTACCTGGCCACTCCAGATTCCTCTGAGCTGGACCATTCCTGACGACTATGAGGGGGTGGATCATATTCCCAGGATCAGTCCGGTTCCGGTTATGGTAATACACAGCGTGCGGGATGGGATTATTCCGTTTCATCATGGGGAGGCGCTTTTTGAGGCCGCCAAAGAGCCCAAAGAATTCTTGCAGACGGATACGCCTCATGGGGCGACGTTTGTTATTCCGGGGTATCGGAGGGAAGTGATTCGGTTTATGGAAGGTGGAGAATAGAATCCTGGCTTTGTCGGATTACGCCTTTGGCTAATCCGACCTACGGCGGTTATCTGCGAGGCACGGGCGGCTGTTGGGAGAGGCTTTTCAAAACTGTAGAGGGCCATGGATGGCCCGAAACAAGCGCACATGGGTGAGACAAGCGATTTAGAAGCAAAGCTTCGCGCGCAGGCGAACGACAGCAATCTGTGATTGCTGGCTGGACCCGCTTGCGGGTGCTTGTAGCGTGTTTTGAAAAGCCTGTCCCAACAGCCGCTTCCACGCAAGCCAAAACAAAAAACCCGCCAATCCAGAGGACAGGCGGGTTTTTCTTTGTCGGATTACGCCTTTGGCTAATCCGACCTACCGTTCAGGGAAATCCCCCTCAGGCAGAGAAATCGGTCGGCTGGTCGCCTTCCTTGATTTCCTTCATGGACAGCTTCACGCGGCCACGGTTGTCCACATCCAGTACCTTCACCAGAACTTCCTGACCTTCGCTCAGCTCGTCAGTCACGTTCTCGATGCGGCGATCGGAGATCTGGGAGATGTGCACCAGACCATCTTTGCCAGGCAGGATGTTTACAAAGGCACCGAAGTCCACAATGCGCTCAACGCGGCCCTTATAGATAGCACCTACTTCGATCTCGGCCGTGATCTCCTTGACCCGGTTCACTGCCGCCTGGGCAGCTTCCTGGTTGTCGGCGTAGATCTTCACGTTACCGTCGTCGTCCAGATCGATGGAAGCGCCGGTTTCGTCGCAGATCGCGCGGATGGTAGAACCGCCCTTACCGATAACGTCGCGGATCTTCTCCGGGTTGATCTTGATGGTAGTGATGCTCGGAGCACGGGCAGACAGCTCGGCACGTGGGGTAGCGATAACCTTGTTCATCTCGCCCAGGATATGCAGACGCGCAGCGTGAGCCTGCTCAAGCGCGATTTCCATGATCTCGTCGGTGATGCCGTTGATCTTGATGTCCATCTGCAGGGCGGTCACGCCCTCCTGGGTACCGGCAACCTTGAAGTCCATGTCGCCCAGGTGGTCTTCGTCACCCAGGATGTCGGTCAGAACCGCGAACTTGTCGCCTTCCTTGACCAGACCCATGGCAATACCGGCAACCGGGGCCTTGATGGGCACGCCCGCGTCCATCAGTGCCAGACTGGAACCGCAGACCGAAGCCATGGAGCTGGAACCGTTGGATTCAGTGATTTCGGAAACCGCACGGATGGCGTACGGGAACTCTTCCAGGGTCGGCATAACGGCCAGAACACCGCGCTTGGCCAGGCGACCGTGACCCACTTCGCGACGGCCCGGTGAACCAACACGACCCGCTTCACCTACGGAGTACGGAGGGAAGTTATAGTGGAACAGGAACGGATCTTTGCGCTCGCCTTCCAGGGCATCGATGATCTGCACATCACGGGACGTACCCAGCGTGGTGGTCACGATGGCCTGGGTCTCGCCACGGGTAAACAGGGCAGAGCCGTGAACGCTGGGCAGAACACCCACTTCGATCTCGATCGGACGGACAGTCTTGTTGTCACGACCGTCGATCCGCGGCTTGCCATCGATAACCTGCTGACGAACCACACTCTTCTCGATCTTGCCGAAGTACTTTTTGACTTCGTCTTCGGAGGGCTGGCCTTCCTCTTCGCCGGCCAGTTTTTCAACGGCCGCGGCTTTCACCTCGCCCAGGCGCTCGTAACGGGCCATCTTGTCACGGATGCCGTAGGCTTCCTCGATAGCACCGGCGAAGTCGGCCTTGATGGCATTGAGCAGCTCGGTGTTCTCGGGAGCGGGCTGCCAGTCCCAACGGGGCTTGCCGATTTCAGCGGCGAATTCCTTGATAGCGGCAACCGCTGTCTGCATTTCCTGGTGGCCGTAGAGAACACCACCCAGCATCTGGTCTTCGGTCAGACCCTTGGCTTCGGACTCAACCATCAGAACCGCGTCTTCCGTACCGGCTACAACCATGTCCAGCAGGGAGGTTTCCAGCTCTTCAAAGGTCGGGTTCAGGAAGTAACCACGCTCGTTGGTGTAACCCACACGGGACGCACCGATGGGGCCATCGAACGGAATACCAGAGATGGACAGGGCCGCAGAGGCAGCCAGCATCGCAGCGATGTCCGGATCCTGGTTCTTGCTGGAGGACATAACCGTGGTGATGACCTGCACTTCGTTCATGAAGCCGTTCGGGAACAGCGGACGAATCGGTCGGTCGATCAGGCGGGAAGTCAGGGTTTCCTTCTCGGAAGGACGACCTTCACGCTTGAAGAAGCCACCGGGGATTTTGCCCACGGCATAGGTCTTCTCGAAGTAGTTCACGGTCAGCGGGAAGAACGGCTGGCCAGGCTTGGCTTCCTTGGCGCCAACAACGGTACCGAGAACGGAAATGTCATCGACGGTTACCAGTACGGAACCGGTTGCCTGGCGGGCAATACGGCCGGTTTCCAGAGTGACGGTCTTGCCGCCAAGCTCGAATGATTTCTTGAAAGGTTTCAGATCCACAAAAAACTCCTGGTCTATCTGTTCCAGATTGATTCGTCCCGAACGCCCCTGCGCACGGAACCATAGTTCTGCAGATGATGCTGTGGTCTGAAGAGCAACCCGTCTGAAAGCTAACAGGCTGTTGCAAAACCCCGGTCTGAAGGGCGGCAAATGCGGGAGGCCGCCGGGCCCGGGCTTTTCAACAACCTGCTATCAATTTCGGCTTTCCATTACGACAGGGAATCCTTCGATAACACAGACAATCCAACTGCAGTGGGAGAAAAACACAACCAGCAGGCCCGGTGAAGGGCCTGCTGGTTGACGGCTGCCACCGGAAAACCGGGGCAACCCTCAGGTCGTAAAGACCCGGATCAGCGACGCAGACCCAGACGCTGGATGAGCTCCAGGTAACGGTCGGCGTTCTTGCGCTTGAGGTAGTCCAGCAGCTTACGACGCTGGTTAACCATCCGGATCAGGCCACGGCGGGAATGGTGATCCTGCTTGTTGGCCTTGAAGTGATCCTGCAGCTTGTTGATATTGGCGCTCAGCAGTGCCACCTGAACTTCAGGGGAACCGGTATCGCCATCACCTTGCTGAAAATCCTTAACGATCTGTGCTTTCTCGTTGGCAGAAAGTGCCATAACTCACCTCATTGTTTGCGATGCTTTCGAATACGGCCGAACCGCGCATCTCTACAGCCCGGCTAAACAGCGGCGCGCCTAGCGCTTTCCGCTGCTCTTCACCAGTCGGCGGGGGACCAGATTGGTCTGCTCGCCTTCCGGGAATGCTTCTGCGAGTCCCACAAAGCTTTCGTTAGCGCTCTCACTTGCATAGAGGCGCACGAAGCCTTCATAGGCTCGACCCGTTATTCTAACCGGTTGTCCGTTCAAGATCGATACCAGCGCCTGCCCCGCCAGACGGTGCTCGGGGAACATCGACAGAGCGGCATCCGGTGCCACGAGGAGACCATCGAGGCTCTCACCCCGTTCGCGCATCGCCTCGAGATCACTTACTGCATGGGCATTGGCGAGGGTAAACCCTGACGCCATGGTGCGGCGCAATGCAGTCACATGGGCGCCGCAGCCCAGGGCTTCGCCAATATCCTCAACCAGTGAGCGAATGTACGTACCCTTGGTGCAGCTGACCGCAATATCCAGCTCATTCTCGCGGATGTCCAGGAGCTTCAATTCGTAGATGGTGACCGGCCTGGCCGGCCGTTCCACCTCGATACCCTCGCGGGCATATTCGTAAAGCGGACGCCCCTTGTGCTTGAGCGCCGAATACATGGAGGGAACCTGCTGGATATCACCCCGGAAACCGTCGAGTACCGGCTCCAGCACTTCGGCGGTGAGGCCGGTCGGTACCGGTTTCTCGGAAACGACAGCGCCTTCACTGTCTCCGGTTTCTGTCCGGACGCCAAGCCGGGCGGTAGCAATGTAGGCCTTGTCGCTGTCCAGCATCATTTGGGAGAACTTGGTGGCCTCGCCAAAACACAGCGGCAGCACGCCGGTCGCCAGGGGGTCAAGAGCGCCGGTATGGCCGGCCTTGGCCGCCCCGAACAGGCGCTTGACCTGCTGCAGAATGCCGTTGGACGTGACTCCGGCCGGCTTGTCGATGACCAGAATACCGTTGACGTCACGGCCTTTGCGTCTGCGGCTCAAGCGTTACGCTCCGGATCGTCCTGGTCGTCGTCTTCATTGCGGTCCACGGCTGGCTTTTGGCCAACCGCTTCGCGAATGAGGCTGTCCATCTTGCGACTGTAGCCCTGCAGGGTGTCAAAGTGGAACCGCAACTGGGGCACAACCCTCAGCTTCATCGCACGACCTACCTGGCCGCGCAGAAAGCCGGAGGCCTTGTTGAGCACCGCGATCGATTCCTTGACCTCCGCGGACTCCTCCGTCAGTTCTTCGGTGGATAGCAGGGACACATAGATATCGGCGTAGCCAAGGTCACGACTGACCTTGACCGCATTTACCGTGACCATGCCCACCCGCGGGTCTTTGACTTCCCGCTGGATGAGCTGGGCCAGTTCCCGTTGCATCTGATCGCCGATGCGATCAATACGACTGAACTCTCTTGGCATCAGGTTTCCTTCGAAATCGGGCGCATCAGGCGCCAGTGGACTCAAGCTTGCGCTCGACCCGGACACGATCGAAGACCTCGATCTGGTCGCCGACTTTTACGTCGTAACCCTTAACGCCAATACCGCATTCCATGCCGTTACGGACTTCAGGTACGTCGTCCTTGAAGCGACGCAGGGATTCCAGCTCGCCTTCAAAGATAACCACGTTGTCCCGCAGAACCCGGATCGGCTTGTTACGGTAAACGGTACCCTCGGTAACCATACAACCGGCCACCTGGCCAAACTTCGGCGAGCGGAACACATCGCGAACGTCGGCGATACCAACGATGTCTTCGCGGAACTCCGGTGCCAGCATGCCGGTCAGGGCTGCTTTCACATCATCAATCAGGTTGTAGATGATGCTGTAGTAGCGCAGATCCAGGCCTTCCTGCTCAACCAGGCGCTTGGAAGCACTGTCGGCACGCACGTTGAAGCCGAAGATAACCGCGTTGGTGGCCATGGCCAGGCTGACGTCGGTCTCGGCAATACCACCGACACCGGACGAGACAATCTTGACCTGGACTTCCTCGTTCCCGAGGTCCTGCAGGGCCTTGGTGATGGCTTCCAGAGAACCACGTACGTCGGTCTTGAGCACGACATTGAGGGTTTTAACCTCGTCCTTGCCCATGTTCTCGAACAGGTTCTCAAGCTTGGCCGCCTGCTGGCGCTGGAGACGCTGCTCCCGCTCCCGGGTCTGACGGAATTCGGCCAGCTCTTTGGCCTTTTTCTCGTCGGCAACGGCGAAGAACTCGTCACCGGCATCCGGTGTACCGTTCAGACCAAGGATCTCGACCGGAATGGACGGGCCGGCTTCCTTGACCTGCTTGCCGGCTTCATCGGTCATCGCACGGACCTTACCGAAGTAGGAACCGGCCACAACCATGTCGCCCTGGCGCAGGGTACCATTCTGAACCAGCACGGTCGCTACGGAACCGCGACCACGCTCAAGGCTGGATTCAACAACCACACCCTTGGCAGGCGCATCGGTTGCTGCCTCAAGCTCAAGCACTTCTGCCTGGAGCAACAGCGCTTCGAGCAGATCGTCGATGCCTTCACCGGTGTGTGCCGAAACCGGTACGAACTGGACATCACCGCCCCAGTCTTCCGGGATCACTTCCATACCGGCCAGTTCGGTCTTGACGCGATCGGGATCGGCTTCTTCCTTGTCCATCTTGTTGATGGCAACAACAATCGGCACACCGGCGGAACGTGCGTGCTGAACGGCTTCCTTGGTCTGTGGCATCACGCCATCATCGGCGGCAACCACCAGAACGACAATGTCCGTGCACTGGGCACCGCGGGCACGCATAGCGGTAAAGGCCGCGTGGCCCGGGGTATCCAGGAAGGACACCATGCCGTGATCCGTTTCTACGTGGTAAGCACCAATGTGCTGGGTAATACCACCGGATTCACCAGAAGCCACCTTGGTACGACGGATGTAGTCGAGTAGCGAGGTCTTACCGTGGTCAACGTGACCCATCACACTCACAACCGGAGCACGCTTGGTTTTCTCGCCACCCTCGAAGGAGAATTCACTCAGAACCTCTTCCTCGAATGCATCTTCGCTAACAGTCTTGGCTTTATGACCCAGTTCCTCGGTCACCAGAACCGCCGTTTCCTGGTCCAGTGCCTGGTTGATGGTGGCCATGACGCCCATTCCCATCAGGGTCTTGATGACATCTGCCGACTTCACCGCCATACGCTGGGCAAGGTCACCGACAGAAATCGTTTCTGGAATCTCTACTTCTCTGACCATTGGTTTGGTCGGCCTCTCGAAGCCATGACGCTTCTCTTTGGGTTTCTTTTTCGCACGCAGCGGTTTACGCAGCGTGGTCTCTTCCTCATCCTCGGAGATAACCATCGGCTCTTCCACCGGACGACTGCGAGGACCACGATGGCCAGCCTGCTTCTTCTTCGGCTTGCCCTCTTCTATCTCGTCGCCGCGCTCGCGAACTTTTTCTTTCTTTTTCTTCGGCTTGCGATCCTTGCCCTCGCCCTCAGGCGGCGGCATCGGCATATCTTCCGGAGCGGGAACCGGCTCGGGTTCGGGCTCTGGCTCTTTCTTCGGCTCAGGCTCCTCTGCCTGTTCCGGCTGCTCGGATGCCTCTGTCTCGGCCGGCTTCTCTGCTTCCGGCTGCGGCGCCTGCTCGGCCGCTACCTTTGGCGCTTCCTCCACCGGTGGTTGCTCCGGCTGCTGCTCAGCTACCGGCTCTTCAGGTTTCGGTGCTTCAGCCTCAGGCTGCAGTTCAGCCCGTTTGATGTAGGTACGGCGCTTGCGAACCTCAACATTGACGGTCTTTGCCTTGCCGGCCTTGAGCGTGGTGGTGGTTTTACGCTTCAGGGTAATCTTGCGCGGCTCGGCATCGGCCTCACCGTGAGTCTTTCTCAAATAGGCCAGCAACTGCTGCTTCTCATCGCTGGAGACAGAATCATTCTCGGAGCGGGCTTTCAGGCCAGCCTCCACAATCTGCTTCAGCAAACGATCCACGGGAGCGCCTACATCTTCGGCCAGTTGTTTTACCGTTACTTCAGCCATACTGGTCCTCCTCCCGAATTAAGCCTGGTCTTCAAACCAGGGGGCACGTGCGGTCATGATAAGCTGACCGGCACGCTCTTCATCCATACCTTCAATCTCGAGCAGGTCGCCAACCGACTGCTCTGCCAGATCTTCCATGGTGCGCACACCCATACCGGCCAGCTTGAAGGCCAGGCTACGGTCCATGCCGTCCATTCCCAGAAGATCATCTGCCGGCTCGGCACCTTCCAGCGCCTCTTCACTTGCCAGGGCCTGGTTGAGCAGGACATCCTTGGCACGACGGCGCAGCTCGGTGACGGTCTCTTCGTCAAAGCCTTCGATTGCCAGCATTTCTTCCATTGGCACATAGGCCACCTCTTCAATAGAGGTGAACCCTTCCTCGATCAGCACACCGGCAAATTCTTCATCAACGTCCAGGTTGCCAGTGAAGTGCTCGACAAGCCGGCTGTATTCCTGCTCCTGGCGCTCACCGGCTTCTTCCTCGGTCATCACGTTCAGGGTCCAGCCGGTCAGGTCCGTGGCCAAGCG